>ENA-ORCR01000030-ORCR01000030.1-marine-metagenome-genome-assembly--contig:-NODE-30-length-198738-cov-8.011099_pt1 | contig 198738 bp, 229 predicted proteins | sample MGYA00237782_ERZ508514 | MGnify/ENA primary metagenome ERZ508514 (study PRJEB26185, sample SAMN06268960) | marine metagenome | isolation source: Eden Landing Ponds, San Francisco, CA, USA | place... | reverse complement strand
AATCGCTTTGACATGCTGGACGAGGCGATTCTGCGGCCGGGACGGTTCGACCGGTTGATCGAGGTGCCGAAGCCGACGGAGGAGGCCCGCGAGGCGATCTTCGAGATCCACACCCGCGGGATGAACGTCGCCGACGCCGTGGACTTCGCCCGGCTCGGCCAGGAGGCCCCCGAAGCCTCCGGGGCGGACATCAAGGCGATCTGCACGGAGGCGGGAATGTTCGCCATTCGCGACGACCGGACCGAGATCCGGATGGCTGACTTCGAGGACGCCATCGAGAAGCTCCGGGACGGCGGCACGAGTCGGCCGGTGGCCTCGCCCGGTACGCCGGCGTTCTACTGATCCCGTGGCCGACGGCACGGGGAGCCCGGGAAGCGACGCCGTGATCCGAGTGGTCTGGGGTACCGGTACCGGACCGACGGCCCTCGCCGCCTACGACGCCGCCCTCGCCGCCGCGGGCGTCGAGAATTACAACCTGACGACGGTCTCGTCAATCGTCCCCGCCGACGTCTCCGTCGACGCGGTGGGCACCGCGCCCGACCTCGGCCCGCCCGGCAACCGGTTGACCGTCGTGGAGGCTCGGGCGACGACCGAGGCGGGCGACCCGTCGGGCGAGCCGGCCACCGCGGGTCTCGCGTGGACGGTTGCCCCCGGCCCCGGAATCTTCTACGAGGTCGGGGGGTCGTTCGACGAACACGAATGTCGCCGGCGTCTCGACGAAGGGTTGACCGCGGGCCGCGAGCTCCGCGACTGGGACGTCAGGGCTACCGAGACGCGGGTTCAGACCGTCGAGCCGCCCGCTGCGGGATTCGCCACCGCGGTCGTCCTCGGCGTCTACGGCGCGAGTGAACCGATCGTCGGATAGCGTGGCGCAAACGGCCATTTGAGCCTCCGGCGCGCCTATCCCGGTGGGGTCGGTCACGGTCGGCATGGTGTCGAATCGCAACCGAGTAGCCCTGGCGGTCACCCTCGCCCTCCTGGCAGTAACAGCCGGCTGCGCCGGCGCCGGTCTCGGCGGCAGCGGCGGCGGTGACGGGGGCGAGGCCCTCCGGAATGGCGGCGGCGACGGCGGGGACGGCGGCCTCGCCGAACCCGCCGGAGGGTCCGACGCTGGGGGCGACGACGCGAGCGATCAACTGCCGACGCTCGAACAGCGCCGGGTCATCTACACCGGCAACGTCGTCCTGGAGGTGGCCGACTTCGAGGCCGCCCGACGGAACCTGACCGAGTCGGTGCGCGACCGCGGCGGCTTCGTGAGTGACGCCCGGGCGCGCCTCCACGACACCGACGAGGCGACCTACCGGACCGGCGTCGTCGTCCTCCGCGTCCCTCGAGAGAACTTCACCGCCCTCATGGCCCGGGTCGAGGCCGGTGGGACGGTCCTGGACTCGGAGACCAGCTCCCAGGACGTCACCGATCAGCTCGTCGACATCCGGGCGCGGTTGGAGTCGCTCCGGACCCAGCGCGACCGACTTCGCGATCTCTACGCGCAGGCGAACGACACCGAGGCGGTGCTCGCGGTCGAAGAACGGCTCAGCGAGGTGCAGACCGAGATCGAGCGCCTCGAGGCTCGGCAGGCCTCGCTCGAACGCCAGGTGGCGTTCTCGACGATCACCGTCGAGCTCCGCGAGGAGCGGCCGGAGCCCGAGGTCGAGCGCTGGTACGACGTCGGCGTCGTCGGTGCCTTCCTCGCCTCCGTCGATGGTGTGGGCACGACGTTCCGGGCGCTCTCCGTCGGGCTGGCGTACTCGCTGCCGTACCTCTTCGTCTTCGGAGCGCCCGTCGGCGCGGTCGCGGTCGTCTGGCGCCGACGGCGCAACGGGGGCTGAGCTACTTCCCCCAGAACGGGTCGCCCTTCCGCCGCTGCTCGAGGAACATCTGGAGGGCCTCTCGCTCGTCGGCGGGCAGCTCCTCCCGGAGCTCCTGCTCTAAGATCTTCGCGTGCTTCTCGGGGAGGTCCACCCAGAGTTCGTCGCCCTCGTCGATCTGGCGGCCGACCGTCGGCCCGTCGATGGCGACACTGACGCGCTCGCCTGCCCGGGCTTCGTCGACGTCCTCGCCCTCGTGCTGGATGCCCTGGAGGAGCCCGACCCGACGCGGGTCCGCGCCGTCGTCGAAGCTCGCCACGTGGACGTTCCGCTTGAGCGTCCCGGAGAGCACCTCGACGCCGACGACGGCCGGGTCGGATTGGCGGAAGACGTGGTCCTCGAGGATGCGGAACCGACAGGGCCGAGTGATCTTCTCCAAGACGGTCTCCTGCTGGCCGCGCTCGATGCTCTCGACGTGCTCCTCGTAGCCCTCGACGAGCTGGTAGATGACGTCGTCGGCGAAGAGCATCACGTCGGACTCGTCGAGGTCGCGCTCCGCGTCGTCGAGCACGTCGACGTTGAACCCCAGGATCGCACGGTGTTTCGGGTCGTCGGCCGTGCCCGCGATGGTCACGTCCCGGGGCGCGATGTCGCCGACCTCCGCGCGGACGATGGGAATCTCGGCTTCCTCGAGCGCGTTGGCGATGGCCTCGAGGCTGCCGAGCGTGTCGGCCTTCACGACGACGCCGGCGTCGCCGGTCGAGACCGCCGCTTCGGCCATCTCGGCCTGGACGGCCTCGCGCATGGCGTCGACATCGTCGTCGCGAACCACGCGCACCGGCGCGCCGGCCATGGCGTCGTCGAGCCCGGGAGCGGCGATCTTCACGCCCGCCGCGGCCGTCACCGACTCGACGCGCTCGAAGCGGCTCTCCGTCCGGATCTCCTCGAGGGGTCGGGGCTGGAGCAGGGCCCGGACGTCCGTGACGATCGGGCCGTTCGTCCCGCCGACGACGATGGTGTCGTCCACCTGGACCGTGCCGTCGTACAGCACGACGTCGAGCGTGGTGCCGAGGCCGCGCTCCTCCTTGACTTCGAGGACCGTCCCTTTCCCGGGGCCATCGACGTCCACCGCCATGTCCTCGCGCATGTAGCGCTGGGAGAGGCCCATGAGGACGGCGAGCAGGTCCGGGACTCCCTCGCCCGTCAGCGCGGAGACCGGGACGACGCCGACGTTCTTCCGGAAGTCCGAGACCCGCCAGTAGAAGTCCGAAGAGAAGCCGGCGTCGGAGAGGTCCCCGATGATCCGGTAGAGCCGGTCGTCAAGGTCCGAGCGAGCCCGGTCGGACTGGGCGTCGTAGCTCTGCTGGATCGGGGCGTTCTCCTGTGGGTTCCATCCCGGGACGGCGTCGACCTTGTTCGCCGCCACGACGAAGGGGGTCTCGGTGCGCCGGAGGACGTCCAGGGACTCCTCGGTCTGGGGCTGGAAGCCGTCGGTGACGTCGACGACGAGCACGGCGATGTCGGCCAGGGCGCCCCCGCGGGCCCTGAGCGTGGTGAACGAGTGGTGCCCTGGGGTGTCGATGAACAGCAGCCCAGGTAGGTCGAAGTCGTCCGGGTTGACGAGGCTCCCGGCGAGGCCCGAGATGACGTCGAGCGGGACGGCGGTCGCGCCGATGTGTTGGGTGATCGAGCCGGCCTCGCCCTCGGTCACGGCCGAGCCGCGGATGCGGTCGAGCAGGGTCGTCTTCCCGTGATCGACGTGGCCCAGCACCGCGACGATGGGGGTTCGGAGGGTTGCTTGGTCGTCCGTGTCGGCCATGTGATCACCGGAAAAGGTCGTGGTTCCTTACATTCGCAGCAGGCGTTTAAGTCCGTCGAGACGACCCGAGCGCGTCGCCCTGGGCGATCCATCCCTGCGGTTACCTCAGAGCGAGAGGCCGACGTTCCGCGTGGCAACCTCATAGCCCTGGGCTGCCAGGGCCGCCTCGCGATATCGCTCGGCGACGAGCCACTGGGGGAGTCGGCGTAGGCCGAAGCGTCGGTCCGAGCGTAGCTCGACGTCCACCACCGTTCCGCTGTCGGCTCCCTCGACGCTGACGGCGTACGTCGCCCAGGGCCGACCACCGGCGGTCAGGACGAGTTCGAGGTCCTCGGACGCATCGTCGAGTGGCAACGCCTCCACAGCCATCGTCGTCGACCGGAGGCCGAACAGGTAGGAGACGTCGTAGACCGCGCCCCCGTCAGTCCGCCGAACGGCCTCAGCGACGCCCCACTGGAGTGCGAGTGGCAGGGGTGTCGGCCCCCCGAAGTCGGATCTGACCGCCGTCGGGGCCGCGTCGGTCACCAACCGGGCGGTCCCGGAACTCCGGAAGACGGGTACCCGGACCGCGGCGAGGACCATCACCGCAACGGCCAGCCCCTGGAGGAGGGGCAGCGATAGGAGGGCGCCGACGGCGACGATGCCGACGAACAGTGCGACGGCCCCACTGACCGGGCGCTCCAGTCGACGATATCGGCCGGCCACCGCGGCGGCGTCTGGCGGGACGTCGACGCCGGGCGTGGAGGGCATGTGCCGGCGTGACGGGGCCGGCGGGTTAGTCGTTGCGCCCGTCGGCCCACTCGAGCAGTGGCTCGAGGAGGTCACCGAGCGCTTGGCCGTCGTCGGTCAGCTCGTACTCGACCCGCGGTGGAATCTCGGCGAAGCGCTCCCGTCGAAGCAGGCCGGCGTCGACGAGCTCATCGAGGCGGCTCGACAGCGTCGAGCTGCTCACCTCCCCGAACGTGGATTCGATCTCCCCGTATCGGACGGGGCCCAGCGCCCCGACGACGCAGACAACCTGGATCGCATACTTCCGGCTGAGCAGGTCCATCACACCGCCGAGTGGACAGAGACAGCGTGGCGTCTCGGCGTTCGGTTCTCCGTCTTCGACCGTCGCGCTCGTGTTCTCTCCCATGGCTTCACTCCGCCGCAGTTGATTCAATACTTCGGACTCGACAGTATTAGTGCTTCGTATTTCAAACTAAAGACGCAGTATGCCAGAAACAGACGAAACCCCACCAGTTGCGTGTACGATCACCGAGGACCGAGCCGAGGAACGGGCGGAGTGGATGCGCGAAGATCTCGTCCCGGCGTTCGACGGCGCCGAGACGCACGAGCACGGGGTCACGGTTCGCTTCGACGGGTCCGACGACACCCTGGCCGCCGTCGCCCGGTTCGTCGCCGAGGAGAAGGAGTGCTGCTCGTTCGCCGACTATACCATCGCGGTCTCGCCGCCCTACGACGAAACCCAATTGACCGTCACCGGGCCCCCCGGGACCGAGGAGCTCTTCGCCGAGGCGTTCGTCGACCGCTTGTCCGGCGAACAGCCGTTGGGGCCGCCGGGCTGAGTCTTCGCGGTCTCCGGTCGCCGCCCGTGTCCCCTCCGTCTGACGGACCCCCGTGGCGTTTATGGTTCCCGACGGGGAAGGGGAGGTCATGCCCGACATACTCGCCGAGAACCTCTCCGGCAAGGCCGTCATGGGCTCGGACGGCACCGAACTCGGCATGCTGTACAACATCACGATGAATCTCAAGACCGGGGCCCTCTCGGACCTCCTGGTCGAACCGAACGAGGAGACCGCCTTCGACGCCGACTTCACCGTGGACGACGACGGCCGCTTTCACATCCCCGTCAACCGCGTCCAGGCCGTCAAGGACTACATCGTCGTCGCTCGATAGCGCCCGGCTCCAGACTTCTTATCCCGATACGCTCGCATGCACGTCCTCGACGCGTCGGCGTTCATCCACGAGTACCACACGACAGAACCCACCGCGACCATCCCGATGGTCAGGGAGGAACTCAACGACGAGTCCGCCTATCGCTACGACGCGATGGAGGGCTCGGGGATGCACATCCAGCTCCCGGAGGAGGCCACCGTCGAGCGCGTCCGGCGCGCCGCCGACCAGTCCGGCGACGCCGACGTCCTCTCGACGACTGACATCCGCCTGCTCGCGGCCGCCTTGGAGCTCGGCGCCGTCCTCGTCACCGACGACTACGCCATCCAGAACGTCGCCGAGAAGCTCGACGTCCGCGTCGAAGTCATCGCCCGCGACGGCATCGACGAGGAGCGCGACTGGCGCTTCCAGTGCCAGGGCTGTGGCCGCGAGTTCGACGAGGACGCCGACAGGTGCCCGATCTGCGGTTCGGACCTCGCGAGGAAGAACCCGACCTGAGCCGGCCGCCTAGCCGCCGATCGCACCCGTGAGCTGGGCGTAGGTCACCGCGAACGCGATCGCGTTGAACGTCCCGTGGACGAGGATGGGCACGACGACGTTCTTCGTCCGCTCGTAGATGGCCCCGAGGATGAGTGCGAGCACGAAGATGACGGCGAGCGTCGACAGCGTCGCCCGGAAGCTCGCCCCCGGGCTCGAATAGGCCGGGAGGTGGACCGCGGCGAAGACCGCGCTCGCGACCACGACGCCGGCGACGGGCGAGAACGACTCCCGGAGGTTCTTCTGGACCACGTTCCGGTAGAGTAGTTCCTCGCCTGGAGCGATCACGAGGTAGGAGAGGGGGATCAACACCAGGAGCACGGTGGGCTCGGTCTCGGCTGTCTGCACGATGGTATGGCTCGCTGACTCGACGCCGGCCCGTTGGAAGAGTAGGCCGATCGAGATGTTCCCCGCGAGGATCGCGACGATGCCACCGACAACGTAGCCAAAGCCCCGGATCCCCGGCCAGCGGATGTCGAGGAAGCGCACGTCGCGCGCCGAGAAGTACAGGTACAGCACTACGACCGTGAGTGTCCCGGCCCCGGACGCCAGCGTCGAGAGCACGGTGCCCGTCTGGGCGCCGACGCCACCGGGACTGACGCTCCGGAGGACCAGAGCGACGACGATGGCCCAGGCGAAGATGGCGAGGATGCCGACCCCGCCGATCCAGACCGCCTTCACCGTGGCCCCGGACTTTTCGATGAGTTCGTCGCGGCGCAGGCCGAGCCAGTCGGCGTAGGCCGCCACCGCCCCGGCGCCGGCGGCGACCGCGATCGCGGTGGGCAGCAGCCACGGGCTCCGCCAGAACAGCATGGCGCCCGCGACGGTCACGGTGCCAACCGAGGCTACGCCGGCGATTGCGGGCCCGACGGTCGGACCCAGTCGACCGTAGCGACGCAGCAGGAACGCTGCCAGCGCGACGCCCGTGAGCGCCACCCCGGCCAGGACGGCCGCCTCCGGAACCGGCAGCTCGAGCTGCAGGTACGCGTACAGCGCGGCGGCGAAGGCGCCCCCGGCGGCCACGAACCCCACGCTCGCGGCCGTCTTATCGTCCATGTCGGCCCCTGGGATGGGCCGGATAAAGGCCCTCCGCTACCGGATAGGCAAGGCGGAACGGTCCCGGACGGCCCGGGTTTTGGTCGTGTCGGCACCCCTGAGGAGCTCCCTGGCCGCCTGTTTCCCCCACTCCACGGCTGGCTGGTCGAAGGCATTCACCTCCGAGAGTTCGGCGGCCATCACACAGGCCGCCTCCATCCCGTAGAGGAGCGAGCCGAGCCCCCGGGCGTCGAGCCGGTCGATTTCGACGCGAATGGAGGGCCGCTCGGCGGCGGCGAGACTCGCCTCCGTGGCCTCGAACTCGACGTCGATGAGCTTGCCTAGGTCGCCCCCCGATAGATAGGCCAGGTCGTCGATGTCGGTCTCGGGCACCGGGCAGGGTGCCCGTTCGCGGGGCCGGAGCAGGCTCACGACCGTGTTCGGACGGCCGGCCCGGTAGAGCTGCAATTGGGAGTGCTGGTCCGTGGCGCCGAGGGCCCGCACGGGCGTCTGGCCCCGACCGTCCTTGCCGAGGCTCTCCGCCCAGAGCTGGGCGAACCATTCAGCGAAGGTCTCGAGCCCTTCGGCGTAGGGCATCATCGCGTTCACGACCGCCCCTCGCTCGGCGAGCTCGGTGGTGACCGCGCCGTAGGCATACGCCGGGCAGTCGAAGAGCGAGCCCTCGAGACCGTCGGCGCTCCTCGCCGCCCCGTCGAGGAGCGCGTCGAGATCGAGGTCGCCGATCGCGGCGGGCACGAGCCCCATCGATGAGAGCACCGAGAATCGGCCTGGGACCCCCTCGGGCGTCGAGAGCGACGGGAGGTCGTGGCGGTCGACGAGTTCTCGGAGCGGGCCGTCTTCCCCCGTAGTCACGATGGTGCGCTCGGTCCAGTCGACGCCCGCGTCGGCCAGCGCCTGGCGGACGACCAGGAAGTTCCCCAGCGTCTCGGCCGTCGTCCCCGATTTGGAGACCACGTGGACGGCGGTCTCGGCGAGGGGGAGGTCCTCCAGCAACGCCTGCGTGTGGGCTGGGTCGACGTTGTCGAGGGCGTAGTGGTCGACCCCGCCGAGGGCGTCGGTCACCGTGGCGGCGCCGAGCGCGCTCCCGCCGATGCCGACCGTCAGCACCGCCTCGGCGTCCTCGAACGGCTGGACGGCCGCCCGGATCTCAGCGGGGTCGGTTCGCTCGGGCAGCGAGAGGGCGGCGTAGCCGAACTCGGCGTCGCGGCGCCCCGCTTGAATCCGTTCGTGGGCGGCCGCGACCCGCTCGTCGAACTCCTCAAGGTCGGCACGGGCGACCCCGGGGTCGGCGACGTTGGCCAGCGCGTTCCCGAGATCAATCTGCATGGGCGCCCACGCGTCGCCGGCCGGCAAAAACCCACGGTTCCGGTGGGCAACCCTTAGGGACGGCCGGCTCGGAGTCCGGCCGATGTCGGGCGACTACCGGGGCCTCCTCGGGGCGATCCGCGCCGCCTTCCGGTGGAGCGATTCCTACCTCTTCCGGGCCTACGCGGTCGTGAGCGTCCTCGTCGGGGGCTTCGCGACGCTCCTGCTGGTGCTCGGCGTCGTCGCGTGGCTCGCCACCCCGGCCCCGATCGGCCAGCGGGCCTTACTCGGCGTAATCGCCCTCTTGCTCCTGGTGCCGCTCTTGGCCCCCGTCCTCGTCGTCGCCCGCCGCCACCGCCGAGGGACGCCTGACCGACAGGCCGACGCCATCGTCGGACTCGGCGGCTTCGGCTTCGTGATCGCCGTCTACCTCGCGCTCCTCATCTCGGATCCCAACCCGCACGCGGTCACCGGTCCGCTGGGACCGCTCGTGGCCGTCATCGACGCGCTGCCTCGAGGGTACTGGTTCTTCCCACTGCTGCTGGCCGTTGCCGGGATCGTCCTCGCCATCCGATGGACGCGGCCAGATGACGGGTCGGAAGCGGAGGCTTGAACGGCGCCAACCGCCAACGACGAACGATGCCTGACGACGAGCCGGTGACGGGGACGTTCCTCGTCACAGCGGCCGACCAGGGTGCCACATTGCTCTCCGCCGTCGACGGTGGTCGGGTCCACCCGCTAGCCGGAGACGTGGACCTCGCGGTCGGTGACGTCCTCGAGGGGACACTCGAACCGGCCGAGCCCTTAGCCGTGACCTGGAGGCTCGCCGAAGTGACGGCTCGGTGGCATCCCGAGATCGAGGCTGTCGCCAGCCCGCCGGGGGAACGGGCCCGCGAGATCGGTACGGAGGCGGCGAACGGCCAGCTGGAGCGGCTCGTCGACGAGGACGGCGAAGTGCACGTCCTCTCCGTCGACCCGGACCGCACGGCGGCGGCGGTCGACGAGGTGGTCAGGGACGAGACGACTCGTCGGATCGCGGCCCGGGTGGGCGCGCGACGGGTCGAGGTCCGTGGCGAGGCGGGCGTCGTCGCGGTGCGGTACCGAACCTGAGTCGCTCGGTTAGTCACCGCCCGAGGGGCCCGCCCGACTCTGTACGCGCCAGCCCCCGGCGAGCCCACAGGCGGCCCGCTCCTCGAAGGTGATGGCCGTCTCGGTGTCGACGGCGCCGTCACCGTCGATGCGCTCGACCCGGAGGGGCACGTCGAGCGTATCGCCACAGCACCCGACGTCGAGGAACACCTCGGTCTGCTCGCCCGGCCTCACGCCGTCGAAGACCCGCCGAAGGTACGCCCGCATCCAGGGCGTCTCGAGCTGGTCGCGCCCCCACGACGAGAGGTCTGTCGGGAACGAGAGCAGGAGGCGAGAGACGGTCACGGACGCCCCTACGTGCTGGGATAACAAACTTCTCGCGGCATCCCACCAGCACCGGTCGATACATGAGCGCCGGCGGGAAAGGGTCACCATGCGCATCGGCCGATTCGCAGACGAGAGCGGGGGCGCACGCATCGGGCGGTTCGAAGGCGACGAGGTGGTCGACGTCACAGACACCGTCGACGGGTACGGCGACGCATTGACCCGGCTCGCCCGTGGTGGTCTCCCGTCGGGCGGGGACAGCTACGACCGGTCTGCCATCGTCCACCTCCCGCCCACGACGCCGGCGAACACGGTGTTCGCCGTCGCGCTCAACTACGGCTCACACATCGAGGAGAAGTCCGAGAGCGACGCGATCGACGACGAGGCCCGGACGGTGCCCGAGACGCCGTACTTCTTCCTCAAACTCCACCGCTCGCTCGTTGGCCACGGCCAGCCAGTCAGCCTCCACGCCGGCGTCACCGAACAGTTCGACTTCGCCGCCGAGCTCGCGGCCGTCATCGGCGCGCCCGCGCGGAACGTCTCCCCGGCCGACGCGATGGACCACGTCGCCGGCTACACCATCCTGAACGACACCGCGGCCTACGACGTCCAGAACGTCGCCGTCGGGGACATGACGTGGATCGACTGGGTCTCGGCGAAGTCGATGGAGGACACGACGCCGGTCGGCCCTTGGGTGGTCGGTGCCGAGGCCGTTTCTGATCCACACGACCTCCACATCCACTCAGCGGTGAACGGCGAGACCATGCAGGACGGGCGGACCTCGGCGATGATTCGGGGGGTCGACGAGCAAATCGCCTTCCTCTCGACCCGGTTTACGCTCCAGCCCGGTGACGTGATCGCCACGGGCACGCCGGCGGGCGTAGGGTCCTTCCAGGACCTCGCACTGGAGGACGGGGATCGGATCGAGATCGAGATCGAGGACGTCGGAACGATCGCGAACGACGTCCGCGAGGCCTGACCGGCGCGAGGACCGATCAGGCCTCGAAGAGGGCCTCGACGTCGCCCCGGACGAGCGTGCCCGTGGCCGTCCGGGGGAGTTCGTCGACGAACCGATAGCGTCGCGGTCGCTTGAAGTCCGCGAGGGTGTCGTGGGCCTTGCAGTGTTCCTCGAGCTCGGCCTCGGTGACGCCCTCGTCGGCGGCGACGGCCGCGACGACGAGGTGGCCCCACTCCTCGTCCGGGATCCCCACGACGCCGGCGTCCCGGACGCCCGGGTGGTCCTTCAGCGCCTGCTGGACCTCCTCGGGGTAGACGTTCTCGCCGCCGGAGAGGATCATGTTGTCCACCCGGTCGATCACCACGAGGTAGCCGTCCTCGTCCACCGTCGCGACGTCGCCCGTCCGCAGCCAGCCGTCGACGAAGAGGGCTTCACTCTCCTCCGGGTTGTCGATGTACCTCGAGGTCATCTGGAGACTCCTGCCGATGATCTCGCCCGCCTCGCCCGGGTCGACGACGGCCTCCGGATCTGGCTTGGCCGGTGGGTCGGCCGCCTCGACCACGCGGAGATCCCAGAGGTAGGACCCCTTGCCGATGGTGCCAGGGTGGTCGAGCTGATCCTCCGGGTACGCGAACGCCAGGTTGCCGACGCCCTCGGTGAGCCCGTACGTGTTGAACACGCCATCGGTGAACCGCTCCCTGACCGACTCGATCAGGGAGTCGGGCACCACGGCTCCGCCGGTCCGGATGTACGAGAGCGGGCCCAGGTCCGCCTCGACGTCGTCCTGGGCGGCCAGCAGCGCCTCGAGCTGCGTCGGGACGGCGAGGAGGCCGGTGACCTCGTGTTCCGCCATGAGCTCGAGGGACTCCGGCGGGTCGAACGTCGGCTGGAGGACGAGCGTCGCTCCCACGAGCAGGTGCGGGAGGATCCACGCCTCGGAGGTGACCATGTGGTACCACGGAGAGCAGACGAGGGCTCGGTCGCTGGCGGTCAGGCTCATCTCCAAGGCCGGCTGGTTCGCCGCGAGCCAGGCCTGGTCACCCTCGACCAGGATGGCCTTCGGGGCGCTGGTCGTCCCGCTCGTGAAGAACACCGCCGATTCGTGTGGGTCGGTCGCCGGCTCCGCGGGGGCGTCAGTGGAATCCGCTCCCGCGATCACGTCCTCGTAGGACTCGGCGCCTGCAACCGTCTCGGCGCCTGCACCGATCCCGATGGCTACGTCGAGGTCGAGCCGCTCGACGACCTCGCCGGCCCGCTCGGCCAGCGCCCCGTCGAAGAGCAAGCCGGCGCCCTCGGCGGTCCCCATCGTGGTGACCAGTTCGCCGGTGGCCCCCCGTGTCGAGAGCTGGACGTTCGCCCGGCCGCGCTTCATCGATGCGAGCATCGACTCGACCACGGCGACCCGGTTCTGGGCGAGGACGGCACAACGCTCCCCGGGCAGTCGCCGGTCCATCGCCGCGGCGAGGGCATCGCTCCGCTGGTCGAGCTCCCGGTAGGTGAACGCCCGGCCATCGGGTGTCAGGATCGCCCGCGACTCGGGGTACCGCCGGACGATCGAGCGAAACCCCTCGAGGTACGTGAGCCGTCGCATGTGCCCAGCAGGCCGGCGCTCGGTATTAACGGTTGTCGAACCGGCCGCCCCTGTGCGGGTGTGTCGGGAGCCATTCGCCGGAACAAGGAAGGCTTATTCGGGGGCCCCTCACACGAAGCGCCATGGTCGAGCTGGACGTCGAGGCAATCGACTACGAGCGGTTTTCGAACCGGCAGCTCGCTGCCGGGCCCCTCGTGCTCATGCTCCTCGCCCTGCTCGTCATCGGCGGCTGGTACGCCGCCACTGGCGCCCCGGTCGACCCCGGGATCGAATTCACCGGCGGCGTCGAACTCCGGGTCGAAGCAACCGGCGGCCCGGAGCAGATCCAATCCGTCTTCGACGAGGAAGCGAACGCCATCCGGTCGGTCGCCGGTCAGGCGGACACCTACGTCGTGACCTTCCAGGTCGAGGACCTCTCGCGGGCTCAGGCCCTGGCGGATCGGGCCGAGTCCCAAGGGCTGACCGTATTGTCGACCCAGTCGACGTCTGCGAGCTTCGCCGATAGCGCCCAGCGCCTGGCGTTTCTCGGTGTCGTGGTCGCCTTCCTCGGGATGAGCATCGTGGTCTTCCTCCTCTTCAGGACGGCAATCCCCTCGCTCGCCGTGGTGCTGTCTGCCTTCGGCGACATCGTCGTGCCCATTGCCGTGATGAACCTCGTCGGCATCCAGCTCTCGCTCGGGACCGTCGCGGCCCTCCTGATGCTCATCGGCTACAGCGTCGACTCGGACATCCTGCTCAACAACCACATCCTCCGTCGCAGCGGCGGGTTCTACGAGAGCACGTACCGCGCCATGGAGACCGGTGTCACGATGACGCTGACCTCGCTGTCGGCCTCGATCGTCATGGCCATCGTCGCCAGCGTGTTCGGGATCGGCCTGCTCGCGGCCATCGGGACCGTCCTCGCCATCGGGCTGGCCGTCGACCTCGTGAACACGTACCTCCTCAACCTCAGCCTGCTGCGACGCTACCGCGGGCTCGACGGGGGGGCGAACGCGTGAGCCGTATCCGGAGCAATTGGCGCGTTATCGCCCTCATCATCCTGCTCGTCGGGAGTGGCGTCGCCGTCTTCCTGCCCGGTATCGGCCTCGGTACCGCCCCGACCGGCCCGACCAATCTCCAGTACGGCCTCGACCTCTCCGGCGGGACGCGCATCCGGGCCCCGCTCGTGGGTGTCACCGCGGAGGGCGTCGACGTGAACCAGGAGAACCAACGACAGCTCCAGGCCGCCGTCGCCGACGCGCTCGACGGCGTCTCGTTGGGCGCCGTTGAGGTCCGCCCCGACGGCGAGACGCCCGGGATCGAGGGCGGCACCGTCGAGGTGTACGCCAACGTGAGCCAGGACGACCTGGCTACCGCCCTCGACGGCGCCGGCATCGGCTACGACACGGTTCGCGACGGCGTCACCCCGCCGACGCGGGCCACCGCAGCAGACGTGATCCAGCGGAAGATCGACGCCTCCGGGCTCGCCGGCGGGACGGTCCAGGTCTCGGCGACGCCCGACGGCGAGTACTTCATGGTCGTCGAGGTGCCGAACCAGAACCAGAGCGAGGTCCGTCGACTCGTCAGCGGGCGTGGCCTCGTCGAGATCGTCGCGAGCTTCCCCGACGAGGACGGCCGACAGAACGTGACCGTGCTGACCCAGGAGGAGATCGCGGGCGTCGAGCCCGTCCAGCCGCCGGCCAACACGCCGGGTGGCATCAACTCCTGGCACGTGCCGATCACTCTGACGCCGGCCGGCGCCCAGCAGTTCGCTGGCGGCATGCAAGAAAACGGGTTCACCTCCTCGCAAGGGATCGGGAGCTGTCGAACCGGCGGCAGTCTCGCCCCGCCCGACCAGCGCTACTGCATCAACACGGTGCTCGACGGCGACATCGTCTACCGGGCGAACATGGGCGATACCCTCGCCCGGAGCATCGAGAACGGCGAGTTCCAGCAGGACCAGAGCTTCGTCATCACCGCCTCGAACCAGACGGAAGCCACGCGGCTCCAGTTGAACCTCGAGGCCGGTGCGCTCCCGACGACGCTGGACCTCGACCGGGGCACCCAGAGCTTCATCGCGCCGGCCCTCGCCGAGAACTTCAAGCTCTACTCCCTGGTGACGGGGATCGTCGCCGTTCTCGCGGTCGCTGGCGTCGTCTTCATCCGGTACGGTGACCCCCGCGTCGCCGCACCGATGGTCGTGACGGCGCTCTCCGAGGTCGCCATCCTACTCGGCTTCGCTTCCGTCGTCGGCCTCTCGCTCGACCTCTCCCACATCGCCGGACTCATCGCCGTGATCGGGACCGGTGTGGACGACCTCATCATCATCGCCGACGAGGTGATGGGCGAGGGCGACGTCTCCTCGGGCCGAGTGTTCCAGAGCCGGTTCCGGAAGGCGTTCTGGGTCATCGGTGCCGCCGCGGTGACCACGGTCATCGCGATGTCGCCGCTGGCGTTCCTCCAGCTCGGCGACCTCCGTGGCTTCGCCATCGTGACGATCCTCGGCGTCATCATCGGCGTGGTCATCACCCGGCCGGCCTACGGTGACATCCTCCGGTGGCTGCTCACGGACCGCTGAGGCGGCGTCCACTTTCCGAGCCCCGCCGGATCACTGTGCCGAGACCGCCCTAGAACTCGCCGAGTGCAGACTGGTCTGCGGCCGCGAGAGCGTCACGACAGGTCTGCCAGGACGCCCGAGCACACGACGGCAAGTCGCCGTGCTCCTCGACGTACTCGGCCAAGAACGCCCGCGTCGCCGGGTCGCTCGGGTAGCCGCTCCCGAGCTCGCCGAACTCGGCCGCGAGGTCGCCCACGTGGCCGTCGCGGGCGACCTTGGCGATGACGCTCGCCGCGCTGACGGCCGCGTACGTGGCGTCGGCGCCGTGCTCCGCCCGCAGGTCGACTTCCTTGCCGAGCCGCTCGATCACCCGGCGGGCGAACCGGCCCGCACTCACGTCGCCGGCGTCGACGATCACGCGATCGCCCTCGGTCACGAGCAGCGAGAGCGCCTCGGCGTGGGCCTCGACCGTCAACGAGTTCATATCGGTCTCCGAGTCGTCGATACGGCTCGGCTCGATCTCGACGACGGCGACCGACACCCGGTCGTCCCCGCGGAGCGCGCCGTCGAGCGCCTCCCGGTGGGACGGCTCGAGCGCCTTCGAGTCGTCGAGGTCGTCGGGGAGGGCCGCGGGGTCCGTCACCCGGACCGCCGCCGCGAACATCGAGCCCAGCGCCGGCCCCTTGCCGGCCTCGTCCACCCCCACGACTGGCATGGCACCCCCCTCACCCGCCGGTGGTTAAGCCCTTTCCCCTAGGGTTCGCCCCGTCCCCCCAACAGCGACGGTGTTCGATACCGATTTCTGCCGAGTGATCACGCATCGCGTCCTGGTCGAGCGGGCGGTTCCCGCAGAAACGCCGGGTCGGCGAATTCGCCCTCCTCCGCCTCGACAGCGACCACGTCGAGGGCCGTCACCTCGACGTCGACGCCGAGCAGCCCCGCGAGGCTCGGCTCGGTCCGCCCGCCGTCGCCGTGCAGCAGCTCCTTGATGTAGAGTCCCCCTTCGCCGTGGACCTCGATGGTGGCGGTTCCATCGTCCCCCAGATCGCCGTCGATGGCGAACACCTTGCGCGTCCGAACCTTCGCCGCCCGCCGGTGGGACACCCGCTCGGGGGTTCGCTGTTCGATCGTCGCGCCGTCGAGCTCGGCGAGTGCGCCTTCGAGGTCGGCCTCGGTCGGCGGCGTCTCGAAGCGGACCGTCGCGCGGTAGGTCTTCGTCGCGGGCAGCTCCTTTACGCGCTCGACCATCTCGTAGGTCGCGAGGGCGAGCCCCTCGACCTCGGCGCGGCCGCCGGCGCGCTCGTTGATTTCGGCTTCGAGGCTATCGACTTCCGGGAACCGGTCGGTCGGCCACTCGACCTCGACGACGAACGGCCGGCCGGTCCCGAGCATGCGCGCGTCCACGTCCTCCCGACCAGCGCCGTGGAAGGTAGCATCGGTGCCGCCCATCGCCTCGCGGATGGCCGGCGCGACCAGGCTCTCGACGCTCACGTCGTAGAGGTAGCCCTCACCGTTGCAGTATTCGCAGTGCTCGCCATCCTCGGTGAGGCCCGCCCCGCCACACTCGCGACAGGGCCACTCTGTCTGCGGGATGCCCCGCTCGAGCTTCCGATAGCGGCCGTAGACGAACGCTGGGTTGACCTGGACCCGGACCCGGTCTGCCTCGAGATCTAAGAGCACGACGACGTCCGACCGCTCGAAGTCGACGTCGCCGCCGACTCGCTCGCCGAGCCGCTTGCCGACCTCCCGGTTGAGTTCCCGCTTCAATGACTCGCCTGCGTCGGGCTCCAGGCCGGCCTCTTCTCGAAGCAGGTCGTCGTTCGCTTCGAGCAAGGGTGGCAACCGGGTGCCGACCTGGTACGTCTCGAAGTCGAGGTCAGCAACCTCGTTGGCGGCCCACGTCGCCCACTCGTCCGCGCGGTCCGCCTGCCCCTCACAGACCCAGCAGTCGCCCGCCGGCTCCAGCGGCTCGTCGTCGAGCATCGCCAGCGTCACTCGGAGCGCTCGCCCCCGTTCGGCGTTGGCCAGCCCGTGGCTCCGGTCGGCGAAGACGCGCCCGAGACAGGCATCGCAGATCGGGCCCTCGGCGAGGACGGCGCGCGCCGACTCGAGGAGCTCCATGGTTAGGGAGTCTCGCCCCCGGGCGGCTAACTGCCTTGTCCTTTCGGCCGCCCCCCACCGGGAGCGATTTGACGGCGGGCCCCCTGACGCCCGTATGCGCCAGTTCGTCGTCGTGTCCCACGACGCCCCCCTCGACGGGAATTTCTCGCTGTCGGACCTCCCCGGCGCCGGTCGCGTCGACCTCCTCTGCCGTTGCCTCAACGCGGCCTTCCTCACCTCCCACGGGATTCGGGAGGCCGTTCACACCTATCTGGTCGTCCGGGACGAGGCGACGATCCGGCTCTCGGGATCGACGCTCCGGAACCTCCACCCGGACGAGCGGAGCACCGCCGCCTTGCTCCGGGGGGCCCTCCAAGCTCGGGAGCAGGCCGTCGGGCACCGAGAAGTCGAACCTTCGCCCGGCGTCTTCGTCTCCAAGCGGGGGCTGGCCGAGGTCCTCGAGGCCATCGACTCCGACGGGCCGGTCGTCCAACTCCACGAGGCGGGCAACCCTATCGTGGACCTGGCGGCGCCGGCCGCGCCAACCTTCGTCCTCTCGGACCACCGTAACTTCACCGACGGCGAGAAAGGGCTTCTCGCCGAGCACGTGGACGATCGGGTCAGCCTCGGTCCGGAGCGGGTCCACGCCGACCACGCGATCACTGTCGCGCACAACTACCTGGACACCGACGGATACGCTCACTACTGACCAGCGGACGGACGGCCGTGGCGATTGGCCGACGCCCGGCGAGTCAAGGATGTCTCGACGGTAGCCACGCGATGGGTGGCTTTTTGGCCACGCTCTGCCACCCTCGGAATGATGCGTGGGGATGTCGCTACCCGGAGGGCCCTAGCGTGAGTACCGCCGACGGCCCGGCGGCACGGGCCCGGGAACTTCTCGGCTTCTCGCGGTGGTGGCAGATCGCGGCCGCGGCCCTCATGATGGGGCTGGTCAGCCCCTACCAGTACGTGTGGTCCTCCATCGAAGGCCCGCTCGCCCGGAGCCTCGGCGTCTCCTTGCCGGCCCTCGGGCTGGTGTTCACGCTCTTCGTGGTCTTCCAGGCCGGCTCGCAGTTCCCCGTCGGCTGGTGGCGGGATCGGTACGGCCCGCGGCGGCTGACCCTGCTGGCGGGCGTGCTCGCCGGGGGCGGCTACGTCGGCATCGCGTACGCCACGGAGGTCTGGCAGCTCTACGTCCTCTACTCGCTGGGGGCGGTCGGCGTGGGCATCGTCTACACCGTCGCGGTGAACACGGCCATCAAGTGGTTCCCGGACCGGCGTGGGCTCACCACCGGCGCCGGGACGATGGCCTTCGCTGGCGGCAGCGCGCTCTTCGTGCCGTACGTCCGGGCGAACGCGACGCTGGGCGGCTACGCCGACGTCCTGACGAACATGGGTCTGCTCATCGCCGCGGGCATCCTGGTCGGCGCGCTCGTGCTCCGGGATCCACCCTCAGACTGGCTCGACGACCTCGACGCGGGTCCCCCCGATTCAGCGAGCGGCGACGACGCGGACGAGCCTGCCACGGACGGTGGCCTCGCGCGGTCCCAGCAACAGTTCGGGTGGCGGGCGGTGCTCCGCACCTGGCAGTTCTGGTTGATGTACGCGATGTTCATCGGCGTGAGCGGTGCCGGACTCATGCTGACGGCGAAGGTCGTCTCCTTCGCCGAGAACCTGGAGCTGGCTGCCGGGGTCGCGACCGCCTCAGCGACGCTCCTCCCCATCGCCGGCGGTGTCGGCCGGCTCCTGCTCGGGGAGGTCTCGGATCGGGTCAACCGGGAGCGGGCGATGGCGGCCTCGTTCACGCTGTGTGGGCTTGGGCTCTTCGCCGTCGTCTACTTCGCCCAGCAGGGCGCGGGGGTCGCGTTCCTCGCGGCAGTCGTCGTCGCGACGTTCTTCTGGTCGCCCCAGTACACGCTATTCCCGGCCGTCGTCGGGGACTACTACGGGGCGAAGCACTCCTCCGCGAACTACGCCCTGCTGTACTCCGGCAAGATGTGGGGCGGGGTCTTCGGCGGCGGGGTCGCTGGCGTGCTCGTGACGCAGTTCGGTTGGACCACGACCTTCCAGGTCGGCGGGGTCCTGGCGGTGCTGGCGGGCGTGGGGGCGCTCTTTTTGAAAGCGCCGGGCGAGCCGGCGTGAGCCCTGTCCGGCCTGCTCCCAACGGGATGGACCGGCCCCCGGTTCGGAATCGTTAAAGGCCGCGCTACCCTGCATCCGGGGTGCGGGCCGGTGGGGTAGCTTGGTATCCTTCGGCCTTCGGGTGGCCGTAACCGCAGTTCAAATCTGCGCCGGCCCATCGCCCCTTTCAGTCTTTTTCAGGATCGACTGACAAGAGCGGGGTTTTTGCGGCCTTATGTCGGTCACAGGTTTTCGGATTCTGGCCGTCTCTCAACGTCTCTCCCTCTCACCGTCCCACCGCAAGCGAGGGAGCGGGAGCCGAGGCTTCCACCGGGGCGGGCCTGCCCCGCCCGGTGGTCGCGCCCGAGCGTCCCGAGGGCGCGACCGAGGCGACCCGCGCGCAGCGGGGGCTTGCCCCCGACCGCGCAGCCCGAGCGCACCGACCGACCCCGCAGGGGGAGGGAGGAACGAGAAAGGGTGGCCAGCGATGAATGGTAGCCGGCAAGTCTGCGCGGAGTCGGCTGTCAACTCCACCAGGGTAACGGACTACTCTCGGCCGTCCAAGACTAACCGTGCAGATACCGGCAACGGACGAGAGCGGTCCTCTCTCAACGTTCCGCTGTCGAAGCGCCTCACCGAGCGCGTCGGCGTGACCCTCCGACGCGACGTCCGGGACTGGAACGATCTCCATCGGGACAGCGCGGTCACCTGGCGAGAGGCGGTTCAACGCTACCGGCAATACATCAGGGACAAGGAGGATGTCGCAGCGATCTTCGAGAATAACGCGACGGGCCAGGTCTGTGAGGGCTGGACTCCCCACCGCTTCCACCCGGACTACTCCAACAAGCAGTATGCCAAGCTGAAGGACCTCGAGCGTGGACTCCGGGAGGACTACGGGAAGCGGTTCCACTCGGCGATGTTGACGCTCACGGCGTCGGGTGCTCCTGAGGGCGAACCGATTCCGCCGGTCGACCACCTACACGACCTCGACGCATCCTGGGAAGCGGTACGACGGGAACTCGCCCGTCGACTGGAAGGCCGCCGCTGGGAGTATCTCGCGATCCTCGAGGCGCACGGGGGCGGCGGCACGAACCACGGCTACCTGCATATCCACCTCGCCGTCTTCGTCGACGGCGTTGTCACTCGGCGAACGTTCGCGCCGGTCATCGAGACGCACCTGCGGAACTGCCACCTCGCCGGTGAGGACGCCCACGACGTCAACGACGACTCGACGATCTCCATCCGGCACGTCGGCGCCGATCGAGCCAAGGACACGATCGGGAACCTTGGAACATACCTCGCGGAGTACCTAGGCACCTATGGCGAAGACCCGCTTGAGGAACCCGACCACGTCCAGATGGGGAATGCCGTCCTCTGGGCGACGGGCAAGCAGCGGTGGCGCCCGACGAACGGCGCGCAGTCCTACATGGCTTCGGAGTATCGGGACCCCGACGAAGAGTCGCCCTGGACGATCATCGGCATTCGTGACGGTGACGAGCTCAGACCCGCTCCGGACGACGGAGGGGGAGTCGAACGCTTCACGACCGGACCGCTCGGCCCGAAGGGACCACCAGGGCCGACCCAACCATGACTCGAGAAGGAGGATCGTACGACTGCGGAGTCTGTGGCGGAGAACACACCATCAAGGTCGACCGGAGCGGCATGCCGACGATCTTCGGCTTCGTCGAATACTACGTCGAGTGTCCGGAGTACGGAGAGATCGTCTGGACAGGAACAGAGTAACATGTTGTTCAATTAGAATTTAATGGATAGTCGAGTGTTAGGTGGTTCGACTGGCATACATTCCCCCCATGCAAATCGTTGAGATCATTCAACGGCAATGCGGGTAGCAGGAATCGTAGTGTCCCCTCACCAACTTATCAACGATCAACTTTATCTCAGATATTATCACCAATCTCCTTCAAAACGGCAAACTAAATCGCAATTTCGAGCAAGCTCCCGCAAGTATCGCCGTTTATCCTCAGAGTTCAATTTGTTGTACAGATATATCTCTTCAACCTCTTCCTGACGCTCCATATCCGACCCATCTGCATGCTTCGGCTCTGTATTTAATAATGCCCGATATCCCTCTCCAGTTCCTGGGATATACGGCATTGAAATCCTATCTAATAACTCATGGTTCTTGATTAACCCTATAACACACTCCTTCATCGCCTCAGTTTGTGTTTTGCCATTGAACGTCTCAATAGGTATTCCCTCGTCAAGGAGAACTACCTCGAAATTATCGACCAAAGATGGCCGATCATCGCTGACTGATTCTGGTACTGGCCATAGGATCGCGACTCTTCTAGCGAGTTCTTCAGCCCGATCTCTAATTTCAACCTCGGTCCATTTATCTACTTCAAGGAAGTGATCGTTGAGATCGAGTTTACTATCTTCTAGCAATTCCTGTTTGTCATCGAACTTCCGATTTGAAAGCTCGGGATTATACCCGGTCAGCGTGAGGTTTCCTGGTGTGTGCAACCACGTATCCTGAATGTCCATCCACTCCTCACCCAACATCGACTTCCAAGCTTTCCCATGCTTGTCATCGCCGATTTCCTGAGGCATGATGTGCTCAATCTGTAGACCCGCCAGTTTCACTGGTTCTTTGTGACCGTAATCCCGTTGGAGTGTTTCGTAAATGAGTCTGCATTTATCGGGTTCACGAGAGTACAACTCAAAGGATACAAATGCAGATCTGAACTCATCATCATCAGGCCAGCCTCGATCACCTAAGTACGAAAATACGGACTCGGAGATTTTCCCTCCTTCAATTGAGTTAATCGCACTCGGGAAAATTTGGTAGTAGCCTCTAGTGGATCTGTCGCATATAGAACGGCGAATCGCGAAACTCTCTAAGCCTTGGAATATCTGCCGGAGCTCTTCACTGTCTAAAACATCTGATTGCCAGCGATCTAACAAATTCAAGATTAGGGGATCGGCAGTCCCGATATCCAAATACTGGATTCGTGCGAGTGCTTTCCCAAGCCATTCTTCACCGGCTGTGTCCGGACGCTTGATAGTCAAATACAACTCGCTGAAGTAATCGAGTTCGTCGGCCAAATCGTGCGGGTTCTTGTCAACCCGATCGCGGAATGCGGTGTATATATTGTTTTTCTTTACATAGTCCCCTTCTCGCATTAGATACATCCGATAGAACCTGGTCAAGCTCTCACTTTCGTATATTTCTGATTCCTCAAATTTTTGCTCAAACGGCAGCCATTTGTCCTCATTAAATTGGTCTTGGTCTTCAATGTCGAGCTGCATGAATACATAGTTGCGAATGAGATCCGACTCCTCGAGCCGGAGACCCCGCTCGTTTAATGTTTCAAAGATCGTATACGGGTTCTCTTCTTCCGACGCTGTTATCATCGCAAAGGGTAGTTGTTCCAGGATGATATTTTTCAATTTGATCAGGGTTTGCGGACCCTCCCGTTTCACCATTCCGTCTATGTTTCTATAGAAATATGAGTAAGCATCACCGATTGAGGTATCCTCAATATCTGGTTTTAGGTTGAGTAGATCGAATAATGCGTCTCTATCTTCTGCGCGAGATATCATCCGATATCTATCCCACCCGTCCTCGTATTGGTCGACAAGATGTTTATCTTGAATCTCCTGAGATAATCGTCCTAGGTTCTTTTGTTCCCGCTCGGAGAGGTCAGTGATACTCTTGATGTCAACATCCGAGGCTCTGTCTCTAATTGCAGCCAGTAATATGGACAGGGTGATCAGCCGCTGTTGCCCGTCAATCACTAAGTACTGTGGCCGTGATCCTGGACGATGCCCACGAGACATGACGACGAATGCGCCTATGAAATGCTCCTCTTCGCCCAGTTCACTATCGAGCAGTGTTGAGATGTCGTCCCAAAACGCTTCCCAGTGTTTCTCTTCCCATGAATAGCGTCTTTGGAAGACGGGAATGATGTATTGGTCTTCGCCTGAGAATATGTCTTGTATGTGGAGGTCGGTTGCGTCCATGAGGATGTGATACGGTCTAAACTATTTGTATTCTCGCTCCTCGACCACCCAAAATTAGATCAAAGCAGGTCGTCGATCCACTCACACCACGCCTGAAAGTCGTTCGCCCCGCACTGCTCCGCGATACTCTGGAGCGTGCCAACTCTAATGCGGTCGTGAAGTGGAACGGTCACCGTCCGCTTCTCTCCGGTGTCGGGATTGGTGTACTTCAGGATGGCGTGGCTGCCACGAGTCCTATCGTGGCGATAGCCCATCTTCCGGAGGGCGTTGACGATCTCCTCACCGGAGAAGTCCCGGGAGACCATTCAGGATGATTCGAACCACGGCGCGTCGGGTTCCGGCGCCGGGGTGTCGGCCTCCTGGGCCTCCCTCGTCAACTCGACCGCCTCGTCTAGGTTCTCGAGCGCCGCCTCACGGGTGGGCCCCTGGCTTGCGACCCCCGTGTCGTCGTCCTTGGCGACCCACCAGTCGTCCTCGCGGGTCAGCGTGATGTGGCGGAGCTCGGTACTCATGGGGTGAAAATGGGTTCTTTCGCTACAAAAGGTTAGTGGTGCTTCAGGACCCCTCGTATTTAGCCGATTTTCTACCTTTGGTCCACATCCGATGGACTCTGGGAGCACAAGACCTTTGTATTATTATCTCTATAGAGATAGATACGGGGCCTAAATGGCCGTTACAGAATATATCGACTACACAGCAGCGAAGATCGTCCTAGCGGCTAAGAGAGGCGATTCTATTAACCGAATTTCGAACAAGGTAGGGACATCTTATTCCTGGGTATACGATTGGATTGACCGGTTGGAGGATGCGAATATTATCGCCAGAACCGATGATGGAATCCAGGTAACTGATCATCAGCTGCGCAGGCGGTACGACGAGTTGATGGCCGCGTTGTACCGTCGGGATCGCTTATCTCAGGAAGACGCATACATCATTCCCCATTTTTCCGGCATGGAATTCGCCTTCAACGAGATTGACGCTGCTTACGTATGGACGAAAGGGGGGTTTCAGCTTTCCCGAAGTCATGACGATTATCCGGTCTTCATCAAGGTACTAGATCGAGATATCGATCGCTGGCTTGGATTCTTCGAACGATACGGGATTATGACGTCAGTCGGTGAAAGATCTCCAACATCGGACGGTATCTATTTTGTATTGTACCCGACCGAGAACGACTTCACAATCGAATGGAGTGATGGAAATCCAGTTATCGCCTTGGAGATGGCCGTTGAGCAAATGTTAGAGGACCGTGTCAACTACGAACCGGCCCTTGAGATACTCGAAGAAGACTACGACATTGATGTCGATGCCGCACATAACGACGGTTGATACGGGTAACCTGCTTACGGGATTTACTTTGCCACGCGGATAAGGCGAAATACAGACGATCGATACAAGGCAAATAGCGAGTCTCTATTACGCAAAATAAGCGCCCCTCTTATTTTGGCATGAAATGACCCGAATAACGACGTTCGTTATTATACGATATCGCCTTTTGATTAAAGCCGTAGCTATTGCGTTGGGAAGGCCGTTCGATAACCCATCATGTTTCGAATTAGTACCGGAAAACAAGGCCCGATATTGTTGATCATGCCCTTGGGCAACCTACTCCAAAAATAACGTACAAGATACCGGGCGGGGCACTGCTAAACACTTATACCACAAGAAGAAGCCAGATACGTCCGTGAAAAAGTGCCTCCCGTTTCGGTGGTATGGAGGAAAGTATAGCCATCAAGATTGGCTGTTGCCCCAACTACCTGCGACCAACCAGTATATCGAACCCTATGGAGGTTCGGCTACTATATTGCTCAGTCGCGACCCATCCCCGGTTGAGACGTACAACGACCGTGATAGCGATGTGACGAATTTCTTCAGGGTCCTTCGTGATCAGCGTGACGAGCTACTCGAAAAGATTGCTCTCACACCGTTCTCCAGAGAGGAGTTCACACTGGCCATCGAGAAAAAGGACGACGAATCGTTTGAGGATCTAGAACGAGCAAGGTTGTTCTTCGTGAGAGCGGGACAGGTCCAAGCGGGTCTTGCTCAGGATGCGACACCCGGTCGCTGGGCGTACTGCCGTGCTACGAGTCGCCGTGATATGGCGAACGCAGTTTCTCGGTGGCACGGGCGGTTAGATCATCTAGATCGCGCTGCAGATCGCCTACGAGGCTTAGAAAAGCCAGAGGAAATCTATGAAGAGCTATCTCACGAGGAACTCTATTGTCTGACCAGTTCACTGGCCAACTCAGGGTTGTTGGATGACGCGATGAGCCTACACGAACAAGAGATGGCGAAGATTGCAGATCGGCTCCGACGGGTCCAAATCGAGAATCGAGATGCTCTGGAGGTAATCGACTTACATGATCATGAGGATGCTCTCTTCTACTGCGATCCACCTTACCCTCATTCAGCCCGCGAAGGGAGTTCACGAAGCGCATACCGGTATGAGATGGAAGACGAAGATCACAGAGAACTCAGCGAAGTACTACACGAGAGCGACGGTAAAGTGGCGATATCCTCCTACCGATGCGAACTGATGGGGGAACTATACGGGGATTGGAACAGGATAGACGTCGAAGAGCGGACTGCTCACAGTGGAAAAAGTCCGCGCGAGGAGTCTCTGTGGCTGAACTATCCGGTGCCGAATCCCGACCATCCGGCGATTACTGTGACGGAGAGGCTCTGACGAGGAGTAGTATTTACCGTCTATCAGCTGCTCAGGGCCCTAATCGTCCTTAACTTTGCTCACCCACACCCTAGGACAGCCTCCTGAGATAGGAGGTACTCCATCATCGATATCGCGATGTCATCGACGACGGGTTCTTTCAGCCTCCCAAGTTTGTCCCGTAGCATGATCTCCTGGAAGTACATCGGATTCCAAGCTCGGACGTACCCGTCCTCTCCAGGATAGCCCTCCTCCCAGTCCCCGGACGTGATGTGGTACGCCTCTGACCGTCGTTGTCTGCTCAGGCGTAGAACAATGCAGTCCTCCTCATGGAAGGGATGCTGGTTGTTGTTAATCACTAGATACGGTGCATCTTGCGGTGTAGAACTTGAATCCCCATCGCTAGATTTATAGCGGGCAGGGCCCCAAGCCACGTCACAGCGCTGGTATCGCCGGGCCATGGATAAGAAATCCATCATCCCGATACTATATAAATCTATGGATGAACTGGTCACACTAAATTTCCCAAAAGATTATAGTACATCTAAGTACAGTACAGTACACATGGCCATAGAACGACGAGCACTTGATGGCGTGGGGGACGACGTCCCGACCATCCGTCCGGGTACGAACAAATGGGACGTTCTTGAGCTGCTGGTCACAAACCCCGATACCGGGTACACTCGGAGTGAGATTGTTGAGGCTACGGGGATTAGCGAAAATAGTATCGGGCCTGTACTTTCTCGTCTAAAGAAAGCGGATCTCGTGGAAAACAGGATGGGCTACTGGTTTGCGGGTTCAGACGAACGTGTCCAAGCCATTCATGACGCTGTCCTTTCGCTCGTGGCATCTGGAGAACGTATGGAACCCGAGGACTTCTCGGGTTGGCGAGACAGTTCGACCGACGAGTGACTTGCAGTCCGAAATGGCCTGCTCGAAGTAGAAATGAGCAATAACGAGAAAGAGACACTCGACCTATCTCCTTCGAAGGAGGTATACCAAGCAGTCAAATCTGACGTCACACCGATTTCGGCAATCAAAGAACTCATAGATAACGCTCTGGACAATTGGGAGCGAGTTAGCAGCAAGACTGAACCGTTGCACATAGACGTTGAGTATCGCGATGACCCTGGAGAATTAGTGATTCGCGACGATAGTGGTGGCGTTGAGCCAGACGAGATTGGTATGTTGTTTGCCCTCGGTGCTTCGAAGAAGGGGGCAATTCCTGGCGCGATCGGGGCATATGGTATTGGTGCAAAAAAGGCAATTGTTAACTTAGGGCGTGAAGCTCTGATTAAGAGTCGGCACATCAATGCGGACCATGCTGTCGGATTTCGGGTTAACGAGGAGTGGCTAAACGACGAGAGCAATTGGTCAGTTGATAGGGAATCTTTCGACGACTTGGATCCTGGCGTTACGGAAATCCGGATTTCACGGTTGAATATCGAGGACTGGGTCCAATTGGAGGAGCGGGTGAAATTTGAGCTAAGTAACACCTATCAGTTATTCCTTGGCGATCAAGGGTGGTGGATAACCGATCGTGCCGAGTTGTCTATCGCAGTTGATGGCGAGAACCTCACACCACCTGACCCAATCAATTGGTCGTTCACTCCGTTTGATGGACTTCATCCCAGGCGATACGAGAATATTGACCTAACGACCGATCTGTCAGATGAGAACTTCCCCGACACCGTTTATCTAAATCTCACTGTTGGCCTCCTGCAGACGGGTGATGAGGCATCTTCTGGAACGGACGTGTTTTGTCAGCACCGGCAAGTTTTACGTTCTGCAGAAGACGAGCGTGCAGGATACGGGGAACTCGGGATCCCCACTGGACAACACAAACGGCTCCGAGTCATTCTGGAGTTCGAGACTGAGGGAGACGCCGAACGTCTCCCCTGGGACACTCAAAAGAATGATATAAACCCCTACAACCCTCTCGCTCAGAAGGCCTATGATTGGGTTAGTCGAGCGGTCCGACCATATTTCAACGCCGATCACGAGGATGTACCACAAACATTCCTTCGCCCATATGGGAAAGATAGTGATTTCGCGGCGAACCATGGTGAGATCGAAACCTACGATTACAATGGTCGCAAGCGTGTCACGGATAAGGCCGATGGTAAGTATCCCGATATTTCTGAACTTCTATCCGTAATTCGAAGTCATGTATTCCTTCGAATATACTGCACTGAGCATCTGAAGCAATGGCAGGTGCCGGCCTATGACCTAGAGCTCCAACGCCAGTTCTATCATGAATATGGCGCTGATTCACAGCTTGACATAGATCTCGTCGAACAACCGGAGACCGCTATTGAGGACTATCTCAGGGATGACGGAACAATCGATCTCGCCGAAGCAGTCAATGATCATGTGATCAAGGACGGAATCGGGATGATTGATGATCCGGATCCTGGTCTTTCGGAATTTGATGACAATGAGGACATTCCAGCCCGGGTTCAGTCCCAGGCTGAGCAGCATGTCTTCTGTCCTACTCTGAAAAATTGGCAACTTCCTTCTTATTTGTATCAATATTCGACGCATGTAACGCCGGAGTCAACGAGACCTCGAATGTCGGAAACAGTACAGAATCCCTATGAACCTCAGTTGGAGGTTCAATCCGTACCAGAAGAAGGAACTGGATCATCTGAATCGAATCGTCCTTCGGACATCTCTACCAGTGGGTCTAGTGCGAGTTCATCGGGGGCGGTAGGGCAAACCAGTACCGGGACCAGCCAAACGAAGAGCGATCTGAGTGAGGTCGTAGAGCCCGAAGGCCAGAGTGAGTCTTCGACGGAACTTGATGCATTTCAAGACGAACCGGATGCTTCGGAGAGTCAAGAATCGCGCCGAATCATCCAAATCTCCTTGACTGAATCGCAGTGGGAGTCGCTATGCAACAGTTTGGATCTGCCCACCAACTCATCGGAAGAAACGGTTATTGAAGCTCTTATCTCGGAACGGTTAGAATTATAAGAAACCACACTGGACGCCAATCACGTGCAACTGGGAATTTCTCAATTCAAAATAATGTTATTTGGCTTGCTTCCAAAACTGTCCGGTCTAACGAAGCTTTCTTCAAAGGCCAGACGGTGAATGCTTCAATCTGCAGCTGTCCCTTCTACAGATCGACTGTCTCTTGTTAGCCTACTCACTCTTCTGCCCCTCGACTTCTGGTTCTGGAATGTCGAGGATCCGATCGCCGATAGTAATGTCCGACCCAGTCTTCGTTATCCGGTACATCCCCCTGTCGACTTTCTCGACAAGTCCACCAGCTGTCAACGTACCCAATCGTCGCGACACGCTCGATCGGGATCGGTCGATGTTTTCGGCGATAATTGAGGGGGAGAGAGTGAGATTCATGTTCAAGATGTCCAGGATCTCCTTGTCGACTTCCGTTAGCCAGTCCGGTTTCTGACCCTCGCCCATATGCCTGGATCCGCGACGCCGATAGATAAACCTTGGCGCCAATTAGTGTCCGCGGAAAATAGGCCACCAATTAGAATCCTCTAATTAGTGGATACAGTTAAGTACCTTCTTTCCGTACATGATGACAACGGAGAGAAAAACCAACCGTGACCTCCCGAGACCGCCCCGACCCGGCCGCCCTCACCCCCCGGGATGCCGTCCAGCGATACCTCCGCCGACGGTCCTCCGACGCCACCGAGGCCAGCGTTTACAGCTGGTGGTACCGCCTGAAGCTCTGGATCACGTGGTGCGAGGACAACGGCATCGCCAACGTCGGCGGTCTATCCGGCTACGATCTCGACGAGTACTACGAGCACCGGAGCGCGACGATCGCACCGGCGACCCTCGAAGGGGAGATGTGGACGCTGAAGAAGCTCTTCGAGTACCTTGAGCAGCTCGAGGCCGTCGACGACGGCCTGGCCAAACGCGTCCGCATTCCCGACGTGGACGACGCGGACCGGACGGACAACACCCAGCTCGTCGCCGAGAACGCACTCGCCCAGCTACGCTGGTTCCGGAATGAACCGGCGGTCTACGGAACTCGGGAACACGTCTTCCTAGAGCTCGCCTGGATCATCGGTGCCCGCCAGGGTGGCCTCCGCGCACTCGACGTTCGAGACGTTCACATCGACGACCGCTACGTCGAGTTCCGGCACCGTCCGAAGACGGGGACGCCGCTGAAGAACAAGATCGAGGGCGAGCGACCGGTCAGTATCCCGGATGAGACGTCCGACGCGCTTCGGCGATACGTTCGGCACCACCGCCACGACGTCCACGACGAGTACGGGCGCCAGCCGTTCATCGCGAGCATCCAGGGCCGGCCCGGCAAGAACACGCTCCGCGTCTGGTCCTACCTCGCCACGCTACCGTGTCGCCGAGGTCCCTGTCCTCACGGCAGGGACCGACAGACTTGCGGGTGGACCGAGTACGCCCACGCGAGTAAGTGCCCGTCGTCACGGTCTCCCCATCAGATCCGGACCGGCTCTATCACCTGGCAGCTGAACATCGGAATCCCGCCCGGGATTGTCTCGGTTCGGGTCAACGCGGATCCCAAGACCATCCGGGCGCACTACGACAAGGCCACCGACGAGGAGCGGTACCGGCGCCAGCGGGAGCGAATGGAGCGCGATCGACGCCACTTCGTGGACAACATGGACATCGATCTGGACCTGGACGAGCTCGACGATGACCTCGATACAAACTTCGACTTCTGAGGGATCGGCCGATAGACGGCAACGAGTCCCGCGTCAGCGCCAATCGATGAACGCTGCGCCGGCCCATCGCCCCACATCCAGATCCTGAGCCTGCGGTTGGCATCGCTCGCTCTGCCATCAACGCCAGTAGATCCTCCCGTCAGATTCCTGCCGCGACCATTGTGTCCTCTGCTCCCGAGAACTGCCACAGCACCTTTTCCCCAGCCACGAGTACCGAGGGCTATGACCACCCGATCGCTCGTGGCCGCTATCGGAGGCGCGGCCTCCACCTTCTTGATCGTCGGTGCTGTCGTCATTGAAGCCGTCACAGCCGCGACTGGTGCCGACATCGGTCCCGGCATCATCGGGGTCGGCGTGGGGGCGATAGCCGCGATCGCGGTCCTCGTCGTCGTCAGCATTCGGTGGAGCCAGCTCGGTGTGACCGGGCAGTGGCTCCTCCTCGGCTACGCCGCCTTCGGACTCAGCTTCCTGTTCCTGTCGGCGCTGAGCTATGTCAACGTCCCCGGGGCCCGAGCCACCCTCTCGGTCCCACTGAACGCTGGTATCGCGGCCGTCGTGGCTGTCACGATCGGGATCGCCGGGCCGCGTATCGACCGGCGATAGTGCCACACTGGGGCAGTCGAGCCGCCGGAGACGACTCCGCTACGAGTCGATCCTGCTTCTGACGCGCTCTTCGTCGACCTCCCGGTCGTGTTTCTCGGCCGCGTGCTGGCGAACGTGCTGGACGATCTCGTCCTCGTCATTCGCGCGGATCTCGAACGTGCAATCGGGTGCGCCACACACGAACTCGGGCATGCCTGGGAGTGGGCGATGGAGGCCCCTAACGATTATGCCGCTCAGTCGGCCGAGGGAGCCGCGGCGCAGTTGTTCGGCCCCAGTTCGAGTTCGAACGCTTCGTCGTCGTCCACGGTCTCGCGGCCGAGGTTCGTCGCGATGATCTCCTCGAAGTTGTTCGGCCGGGGCGGCATGTCCGCGATCGTCGTCTCGACGAAGGTCTGGCGGTCCTGATCGAAGGCAGCGAGCGAGCCCCGGAGCGCGCCGAGCCTCGCGGTGTACGTGCCGTCCGCGGCAGCTTCATCGCCCGGACTGGTGTGGGCCGGCGCGATGACGGTCTCCTCCGAGAGTTCGGCGATCGCTTGGAGCGTCTCCCAGAGCTTGCCCGCCGCTTCGCTCGCCCCCGCTGCGCCAGCCTCCAGATCGGGACGGGCGACGCTGTCGGTGAACAGCGTGTCGCCGGTCACGAACACGTCGCCGACGCGGTAGCCCGTCATCTCGCTGGTGTGGCCGGGGATGTGGACGGCGTCGATCGTGGCGGTCCCCACCTCGAGGGTGTCACCGTCGGCGAGCACCGTCGCCTCGAAGGCGAGCCCGCGGTCCGTCGCGCCAACCGGGAGCACCGGCTCGGCCGCCGTGAGCGTCGCCACGTCGCGCACGCCGCTGATGTGGTCGGCGTGGACGTGGGTGTCGAGGGCGTACCGGAGCGTGGCGCCGTGCTCGGCCGCGTCCTCGGCGTACCGCGTGGCGAACGCCCGGAGCGGGTCGATCACCGCTGCATCCTCGCCCGAGACCACCAGATAGGCCAGACAGCCCGACGAGGGCCGATGGTACTGTAGCACGGTCGCCCCAGCGCCATCGACCCCATCCACCTCCTGGGCTTCATAGAGGCGCGCCCACCCGCGCATGCCGTCGTCCAGCGCCTCGACGTCCCAGCCCGCCTGGGCGAGGAACTCCGCGACGTAGAGGCTCGAGATGCCCTTCGCACAGCACGTGACCAGCGGGCCCTCCGGGACGCCGTCTGGGACCGTCTCGGCCGGCTCACCGTCCGTGAGGAACGCCGTGAACGGCACGTTGACGTTGGTCACGTTGGGGTGGGTGAGCGTCCACGCCTCGAAGTCCTCGGGCCGCCGCGTGTCCAGGATCGTCACCGCCTCGCCGGCGTCGAGGCGCGCCTTGAGCTGTCCAGCGGTGATCTCTCGAACACCCGCCCGGAGGTCCGGGAACTGGCCGGTCATGCTGGGTAGTATTGTATCGTACGGTCAAAACCGTTGGGTTGGGCAGCCAGTATTAGAACAGCGATCGGAGGGGATTGATCGGGAGGAGCTGCTCGGCGACCACGCGCGACATCGGCAGGGCGTACTCGTGCGTGTAGGCGAAGAAGCCGAGCCCCGAGACGAGGAGGTAGACGGTCACGAGGCCGGCAGCGACACCGAGAACGGGGGCGCCGGCCTCGGCGAGCCGCCAGCCTTCTCCGTTTCTGCTGGTCGCGATGACGGCCCAACCGGCCACGATCGAGCCGACCACCAGTGAGCAGAGGGCAAACAGCTGGACGGCTTCGCCGAGGATCGCGCCCGTGATCCAGAGTGCGCCGAGGTAGAGTGGCACCCCCACTGCCACGGTCAGACCGTATCCGGCGGCGATGCGGAGTCCGCCCTGATTCACGGCCCGGCGGATCGGCGGCAACCGGGCGAGGAAGTAGAGACCGATCGGGTAGATCGGGTGGAGGTACCGGACGGTCAGCATGAAGTGTGTCGGCAGTCGGCTCATGTAGAGCAAGACCAGGAGGACGAGGTAGATGACTGCGAAGGCATCGATCGCCCGTACCGGATCGGTACGCGCTTCCGTGATCCAGCGCCAGATGGCGTGTACTCGATCCCGTCCGCCACGGCCGCGAGCCCACTCCAGCGTGACGGCGGGCAGGAAGGCTAGGCCAGCGAACAGCGGCATGGCCTCGAGCACACTGAGGTTGATCGCCCGGTCGTTGTATCGGGGGAGTCCCTGAATGTACCCACTGCGCAGAAACGTGTTCGAGAGGCGTTCGGCGTTTCCCAGAGGTCCGATCGACGTCTCCATGTAGGAGAAGAGCAGCGCCACACGGTCGCCGCCGATCGCGATGAGCCCGCCGACCACTCGGCCGACGATACCCGTCCCCCCGGCCCCGCCACCGCCGCTGCCACTGGATGAGGAGCCCCCAGTCGCCGTCCCCCCAGCCGCCGTTCCCGACGGCGACCCGGACCCTGTGGTCGCCGGCGTCCCGCCGGCGGTTCCGTCTGTTCGCTGGCTCACTTCACCGTAGGACTCCCAGAGCCGCGGTGGCTGGAGTGGGCTGCCCGCGATGAGGTAGTTGGTCAGAAACAGCGGCAGGAGCGAGACGAACAGCGCCCCACCCACCACGACGATGTCGAGTGGTCGGTTCCACCGGGCCGTCGCGACGTCGACGAGCCCCAGGGCGATGAGGAGGACGAGCCCCTCGGCGGAATGCACCCATGCGGTCAGCCCGACCGGGACATAGGCGAGGGCTCGAAAGCGGAGGGACGTGCGATGGGCCGTCGACTCGCGGCTGCGATAGAGCCAATAGAGAGTCAACACCGCGAAGAACGCGGTCACGGCGTGCCGCTTCGGAAACGTGGCCCAGAACCCAACCGGCGAGGCGACCGCTGCGGAGACACCGGCAGCCACCCCGATCCGGCCGCCATACAGCCTGGTGAGCAGCCGGTAGAGCACGACCGCGGTCAAGCCGGCGGCGCCCATCGTGACGACCTGCAGCGCGATCACGGGATACCACCGAGCTGGCAGTGGCCTGGCGACGGCGACGTTCAGCGCGAAGAGCCCAAGCGCGACGACTGATCCAACGATGACAGCTCGGTCTTTCAGATCGACCCGCTCCCCTATGAGGGTCAGGAACCCGAACAGGCCCAACGACCAGATCCCTGCCAAGGCGATTCGGAGGTCGACGAACAGCGCCAGCCCCTCGAGGAGCCACACGATGGGTAGCCCGGCGAACACCATCCCGAAGTTCCGGCCGTAGAGGCGGCCCTCGACCACGTGCATCCCTGGCGTCACGCCGGACGGTGGACCGTAGACCACCTGGCCGACGTAGAGGCGCCCGTCGGCGACGTTTGCCATCGTGTTGGCGACCGCGTACGTGTCGCTGGAGAAGATCCCGATGCGCCAGTAGAGCGCGAAGAAGAGGACTGCGCCGAGGAACAGTGCAACTCCCGTCCTATCGCCGAACACGCTCCTGGCCAACCTGATCCCGGCATCGTCGAGATCGATCTCCCGGTCTGCCTTCATCGGTTGACCTCGACGGTGACCGGCGCCTCGTGGAGAACCGCGAACTTGTCCGACTGGAGCCGAATCTCGATCGTTCCGTTGTACGTTGACTGATCGATCACACTCGGGCTCAACTCGACCGGCCGGAATCGAAGCTCGAGCCGCTGTCCCGGTGTTCGACGCAGCTCGTACGTATTGATGTCGGTGTACCCGATCGCCGGAATCTGAATGACGTACTCGAGCAGCGGATTCCCGCTGACCGAGCCGACCTGTACACTTGCCGCCGGGCCAGCCAGGTGATACGTGCCCGCCCCGAACGCAGCCCGGTCGAGGACGACGGTACGCGGGACATCGTGGACGCTGACGTCCGCACTCCCCGTTCCGGGTGGTGCGGCCGCTGGAACTCGGGTGAGATCGACCGCACCGACGAGCGGCCCGGAGGCCACCGAAACGGCGACGACAACGAGCACCGTTCCGGCGAAGAGCCTCTGGCTGCGCTCCATCGAGCGCCGATTCCCGAGGCCACCTATTAAGTGGTGGCCTGCAATTCTCTCCGCTGGTATAGCGGGCCCCCTGCCAGATTTCGACCAGCCCACCGGGGGCTGACGACGGGGCCTCGAATGGCTTTTCTCGCCACCCTGTGTCCTCTGGCCCATGCCCGACGACCTCGCCTGGGAGACCCTCGACTCCACGATCGATTACTCCTGTCCCGGCTTCGACGTCCGGCTCGATACCGTTCGCTTTCCCGACGGTTCCGAGGGCCCGTTCCACACGGTCAGCGAGCCGGAGAGTGTCGTCGTGCTGCCGTTCACGGCAGACGACGAGCTCGTCGTCATCGAAGAGTGGCGCCAAGCCGTCGGACGCGTGAACCGTGGCTTCCCCGCCGGTGGCGTCGAGCCCGACGATGACGATCTCGACGAGACGGCCCGACGGGAGCTCGCCGAGGAGACCGGGTACGTCGCCGGCTCAGTCGAGCGACTCCTCTCGGTCGAGCCCACGAACGGCATCGCGAACGCCGTCCACCACTACTACGTCGCCCGCGACTGCCGCCCCGACGGTGAGCAGGCCCTCGACCACAACGAGAGCATCCGAGTCGAGACGACGACGCTAGACGCCCTCAGGCAGGCTGTGCTCGCCGGTGAGGTCCGCGACGGGCGCACGGTCCTCGGCCTCCTCTACTACGACCAGACGGGGTGAAGCGCAAGACCCGTATGCCGAGCCGGCGGAGGACTGGCAATGCCTCCGGTCTTCGAGCTCCGGGACACCGACGTCGCCGGCCGAATCGGCGAGCTCGAGGTCCCCCGGGCCGGCGTCACCGTCGAGACGCCGGCGCTGCTCCCCGTGGTCAATCCCCACCTCCAGGGGATCGAGCCAGCGAGGTTGGGCGAGGCGTTCGGCGCCCAGATCATCATCACCAACGCCTACGTCCTCCACGGGAGCGAGGACCTCCGCGAGGATGTCGTGGCGCGCGGCCTCCACGACCTCCTCGGCTTCGACGGGGCGATCATGACCGACTCGGGCTCCTTCCAGCTCGCCGAGTACGGCGATATCTCGGTCACGACTGAGGAGATCCTGCGATTCCAGCACGAGATCGGTTCGGACATCGGGACGCCCGTCGACATCCCGACGCCCCCTGACGTCGACCGGGAGCGGGCCGAGTCGGAGCTCGTCACGACCCAGGAGCGGATCGAGCTGGCCGCCTCGCTGGACCTGGGCGAGATGCTCCTGACGGCCCCGGTCCAGGGCTCGACCTATCCCGATCTCCGCGAGCGGGCCGCCCGAGATGCTTACGCGACCGGCCTCGACGTCTACCCTGTCGGGGCGATGGTGCCGCTGATGACCGACTACCGCTTCGCGGACGTTGTCGACGCCGTCGCCGCGGCGAAGCGTGGGCTCGGTGCCGACGGGCCTGTCCACCTCTTCGGCGCTGGCCATCCAATGGTATTCGCCCTGGCGGCGGCGCTAGGCTGTGACCTCTTCGACTCGGCCGCCTACGTCCTCTATGCCCGTGATGACCGGTACCTCACGGTCTCGGGGACGGAGCACCTCGCCGACCTCGACTACCTCCCCTGTGCCTGTCCGATCTGCGTCGAGCACGGCGCCGAGGACCTCCGGGCACTCCACGAGGCCGATCGCGAGAACGCACTGGCCGAGCACAACCTCCACGTCAGCTTCGCGGAGATCAGGCGAATCCGGCAGGCCATCCGCGACGGCGACCTCCTCGAGCTCGTCGAGGAGCGCGCCCGGGCCCACCCCGCGATGCTGGACGGCTACCGAGCGCTGCTCGAGCAGGCCGATCAGCTCGAACGGGAGGACCCGGTCAGGAAGGGCACCTTCTTCTACCTCTCGGCGGAGAGCGCCGACCGGCCGGAGGTGAGCAGACATCACGCCCGACTTGCGCGGCTCGCCGCCCCTGCCCGATTGCTCCTGGTCGCCGACGTCGTCCCGGGAACCGGCCCCGAGAGCGCCGAGGACTACGACGAGGCGTGGCCGGTGACGCCACCGTTCGGGCCGTATCCGACCGCGCTGGGGGAGACCTATCCCCTCACGGCCGAGGTCCCCGAGCGCACGGACGAGACGGCCAACCGCTGCGCCGCTGACGGAATCGACGCCCTCGCCCGGGCGAACCCGGCCGCCTCGATCACGCTGGTCCACCCCGGCTGGTCAGAATCGGCGCTCGCCCGGCTCTCGGACCGCATCTCCGCGGTCGATGCGACCGAGGTCGACCGCGATCGAGACGCCTAACCCGGTGTCGTTTTACCCGGCCGGGCGCTAGCCCTGCCGATGAGCGGGGCGCCGACGCCGGAGGTGTACGAGCAGGGTCGGGGCATGGACGCCCACAACGCGGCCATGCGTGAGATCCGCGCCGAGAACGATCAGCAGCACGACCCCCACGAACCGACCCGGGTCTGGCTCGACGAGGACAACACCCCCGACGGCGTGAAGGACAGCCTCACGATCATCCTGAACACCGGCGGCTGTCGGTGGGCCAGGGCGGGCGGCTGCACGATGTGTGGCTACGTCGCCGAGTCGGTCGAGGGCGGTACTGTGCCGCACGACGCACTGATGGACCAGATCGAGGCTGCCCTCGCCCACGAGCGCGAGCACGTCGCCGAGCACCGCGACGGGGTCCACGCGCCATCGCCGCTCGTGAAAATCTACACTTCTGGTTCGTTCCTCGACGAGCGGGAGGTCCCGGCGGAGACCCGCGAGGCGATCGCCGAGACGCTCGCCGGCCGCGAGCGCGTCGTGGTCGAGAGCCTCCCGGACTTCGTCGAACGCGAGAAGCTCGCCGACTTCACCGACCGGGGGCTCGAGACCGACGTCGCGATCGGCCTCGAGACGGCCACCGACCGGGTCCGCCACGACTGCGTGAACAAGTACTTCGACTTCGCCGACTTCGATGCGGCCTGCGCGGAGGCTACGACGGCTGGCGCGGGCGTGAAGGCGTACCTGCTGATGAAGCCCCCGTTCCTCTCGGAGTTTGAGGCGCTCGAGGACATGGTCGATTCGGTCCGGCGCTGTGCCGACGTGGACGGCTGCCACACGGTGTCCATGAACCCGACCAACGTCCAGCGCCACACGATGGTCGAACGGCTCTACTGGGACGGCGGGTACCGGCCGCCATGGCTCTGGTCGGTCGCCGCGGTCCTCCGGGAGACCGCGGATGTCAACGCCCTCGTCGTCTCGGACCCCGTCGGCGGCGGCTCGGACCGCGGCCCCCACAATTGCGGCGAGTGCGACGAGCGCGTCCAGCTCGCCATCGAGGACTTCGACCTCCGGCAGGACCCGTCGGTGTTCGACGAGGTCGACTGTGACTGCGAAGCGACCTGGGAGGTCGTGCTGGATCGCGAGACGACGTACAACCTACCGCTGGCTCGGTAGTCGCCCCCGCCCCGTCGACCCGAACGCTTTTCGCCGACTCGCCTGAGGCCACGGCCGTGCCGAACTACGACCGGACGAAGGCCGGCGACATCGCCGTGGTCGACCGATGGGATGGTGGCGCCGGCTGGCTCGCCCACCCCGACGAGACCGGCCAGCGGGCCAGCCACGCGGTTCGCGGCGACGACGGCGTCTGGCTCCTCGACCCCCTGGACGCCCCTGGCGTCGACGACCTGCTCGGCGAACTCGGCGAGGTGGCCGGCGTCGCCGTGCTCTCGAACTGGCACACGCGGGACGCTGGTCCTCTCGCCAGACGGCACGATGTCGCCGTCCACCTGCCCGAGTGGATGACCCGCGTCGAGGCCCGGATCGACGCCCCGGTCGAGCGCTACGCGGAGACCATCGTCGACGCTGGCCTTCACGTCCGGCGGTGCCAGCCAATGCCTGGCTGGCGGGAGGGCATGGCGATCCGGGAGTCCGACGGGACTCTCTACGTCCCGGAGTCGCTGGGAACCGCCCCTGCCTACACCGTCGGCGAGGAACGGCTGGGCTGCCCACCGATTAGACGGGTCTCGCCACCGCGCCGTCTCCTGGCGGACGTCCGGCCCGAGCGGGTGCTCGTGGGCCACGGGACCGGCGTGTTCGACCGCGCCGCGACGGCGCTTGCCGATGCGCTCGCTGGTGCCCGACGACGGCTCCCGCGGGCCCTCCTCGCCCACGGGCCTACCCAGCTCAGGGCGCTACTCGAAGCGACGCGGTGAGCCCTACGCGAACGACCGGAGGATGCCCTGCCCGTCGGTCAACCGGAGGTCCGGCAGCGTCGCCCGCTCGGGGTGGGGCATCATGACGGCGACGGTCGGCCGCTCGCCGAGGATGCCCGCGACGTTGTCCTTCGACCCATTGGGGTTCGCCGCCTCGGTGACGTTCCCCTCGGCGTCGCAGTAGCGAAGGAGGATCCGCCCCTCCGACTCGAGGGCCGCCAGCTCGTTGTCCGCGATCTCGAACCGACCCTCGCCGTGGGCGATGGGCAGCTCGATGACGTCGCCCCGTTCGTAGTCGTCGGTCCACGGCGTCTCCGCGTTCTCGACCCGGAGAAAAACGTGCTCACATTGGAACCGGGCCCGGGCGTTCGTGGTGAACGCCCCGGGGGCGAGCCCAGCCTCACAGCAGATCTGGGCGCCGTTGCAGATGCCGAGGACCGGCAGCCCGTCGGCGGCCCGCTCGCGGACGGTCTCCATGATCGGCGACCTGGCCGCCATCGCCCCGGCCCGGAGGTAGTCGCCGTAGGAGAAGCCCCCCGGGAAGACCACGCCACTCGATTCGGCGGGCAGGCCGTCCTCGTGCCAGACGAGCTCGCCATCGATACCGAGGTGGGACAGCGCCGCGACCGTGTCCCGGTCGCAGTTCGAGCCGCCAAAGCGGATCACCGAGACGCTCACGTCGACCCCCGCCTCATGCCGCCTCGCTCACCTCGACGTCGTAGTCGTGGATCGTCGGGTTGGCGAGGAGCCGCTCGGCCATCGACTCGGCTTCCGCCTTGGCTGCCTCCGCGGAGGCCGCCTCCAGGTCGACCTCGAACCGGTCGGCCGAGCGGAGGGCCTCGACGTCGAAGCCGAGCCGCTCCAAGGCCTGGCGGGTGGTTTCGGCTTCGGGGTCGAGCACCCCGTGCTTCAACCGGACGGTCACCGTGGCGGTGTACCTGCCCATGGCTGTCCGGGCGGATGCGAGGTCGAAAGCTCTTGCGTCTCGCCGGCTGGATCGACCGGGTCGGCGGTCAGCCCGGCGGTGGCCCTTCCTCTGTGAGCCACTGGTCCCGGTGCTCCTCGCCACAGAAGTCCCGCACTTGGATCCCGTCGTCCTCGACCCACGTCACGACCCGATGGTCCGGGTCCTCCACGATCCGGGCGCCACAGACGACACAGGTTGGCGCCTCGGACTCGTCGATGTGGCCGACGTCCGACGTCGGGTCGATCATCAGCGTTGTGGTCGACTGCCCGGGTATTTGGCTCTGTTGGATGCCACCCTGGACGGTCGTCGAGTCTCCGCCCCTCGACCGGTACTGACGGGATAATCCAACCGCTTTAACCCGGCCGTCCCGAACGCCCGGCGGATACCATGGCCGGACGGACGCCGGCGCTCGAACGTGACGTCGGCCTCCTCGAGGCGACGGTCTACGGCGTCGGGCTCATCCTGGGCGCCGGCATCTACGCGATCGTCGGCGAGGCTGCCGGCGCGACTGGCGGCTCGCTGGTCCTGGCCTTCCTCCTGGCCGCCACCATCGCCTCCTTCACTGGGCTCTCCTACGCCGAGCTGGCCTCGCGGTTCCCCGTCGCTGAGGGCGATTACGTCTACGTCCGGCAAGCCTTCCAGAGCAAGCGGCTCTCCGAGCTCGCGGCGCTCGGCCGACTGGCGATGGGCGTCATCGCGACGGCCGCGGTGGCCCTGGCCTTCGGCGGCTACCTCTCGGCCTTCCTCGACATCTCTCCGGTGCTCTCGGCGGCGACCCTCGTCGTCGTGATGAGCGCCGTCAACTTCTGGGGCATCGAGTTCTCGACCAGGCTCAACGTGGCGTTCACGGCCGCCGAGGTGTTCGGCCTCCTCCTGATCGTGTGGGTCGGCCGGGGTGCCTGGGGCACCGTGGAGGTCCTCCACGCGCCAAACGGTGCATTCGGGGTCTTCGAGGCGACCTTCCTGGTGTTCTTCGCCTACATCGGCTTCGGCTCAATCGTCAACCTCGCCGAGGAGACGCGGGAGGCCACCCGCACGATTCCCCGAGCGATCATCCTCTCGATCGGCGTCACGTCGGTACTGTACGTCCTCGTCGGGCTCTCCGCGATCGGGCTCGTCGACTGGCAGGTCCTGGGCGCCTCCGAGTCCCCGCTAGCCCTAGTCGCCGCGGCCGGGTGGGGGGAGCGTGCCGGTGTGCTCCTGGCGGCCATCGCCCTCGTCTCGACGGCGAACACGGTGCTCATCCTGCTGATCTCGACATCGCGGCTGTTGTACGGTGTCTCGAAAGCCGAGTACGGCTCCTTCCCGACGGTCCTTTCGCGGATCCACCCGGGGCGACGGACGCCGGCGCTCGCGGTGGCCGTCGTCGGCGCCGCGACGCTCCCGTTCGTGCTCCTCGGCGACGTCGGCACGGTCGCCGGGCTCTCGAACCTGGTCCTGCTCGGCGTCTTCGTGCTCGTGAACGCAGCCCTCCTGAAGCTCCGGGCGACCGCCCCAGACCACCGTGGCTTCCGGGCACCGCTGTCGATCGGCCGCCTCTCGGTCACGGCGCTCCTCGGCCTGGTGTCCTCCGTCGCGCTGGTGCTCGTCTACGCCGCCGGGTGGCTCTGAGCGGCCGACTCAGAGAGCTCGGACAGCGGCCACGGCCTCGCCGAGGTCGGGCGCGTCGAAGAGGGCGCGGTCCAGGTAGGCGTTGGCGCCACCCGCGTAGAGGTCGCTGGCGACGTGGATCACGGACTCGGGCAGCGGTTCCGGCTCGACCGCGCAGAGGGCCTTCCAGTCGGCGGCGTCCCGTTCCTTCGCCTCGGCTTTCGCGGCCGCCACGGCGTCGACCCACGCGGGCTGGGTCCGCTTGTGGTACTGCCGGAGGACCTCCTTCGACACTTCCTGGCCGTCGTACGAGAAGCGATTCTCGTCGAAGGTGCCGACGACGTCTGCCACGCGGACCTCGCCGTCGACCGCGATGCACTCGATCTTCCCGTCCTCGTGGATGAGGTCGGCCTCAGCGGCGGTCCCGGTGACGATCCGGTTCACCTCGCGGGCGACCGCCTCCAGGTCGCTGACGTCGACGGCCGGTCCGGCGATCGCGTCCGCCTCTGCCCGGTCGAGGTAGCGGTCGGACGTCTCGAGCTTCGTGGAGAACTCGACGACCGGCTCGGGCAGTTGAACCGGCTCTGCGGGCCAGTCAGTGACCTCGAGGCCATGCTCGGCCGGCTCGCTCCGTCCTCGGAGGCTCGAGCCCACTGGGACCGTGTTCCTGAAGACGATCTCCAGGGGGACGAGGTAGTTCGAGCCCGCCGCGGCGTGGTACGCCTCGTAGTCGTAGTCGCGGCCGTCGTGTGGGAGGTCAGGGACGGCGGCGAGCTCGATGGCCATCTCCCGCGGTGGCTCCTCGACCGCGTCGAGGCCGACGACGTCGCCTCGAGCATCGATCACGCCGCGGTAGTGCGTCGGGACGCCTTCCGCTTCCAGATGCTCGAAGTTCCCCGCCCCCATCGCGCAGAGGCTGGCTCCCTTCCGCGGGATCGGGTCGGGCATCTTCCCCCAGTCGAAGACGGAGTAGTCGTCGGTGAAGACGAACGAGCCACGACCGAGGGCGTCGGCCGTGGCGGGTGCCTCGACGTGGATCTCCTTGACCGATGTCACGGCGCTCCCTCCCGGACCGCGCGGGCGTCGGGTCCCCGCGCTGTCCCGTCCACGTGCATGTCTCCGAGGTGGCCACGGGCCGCCAAAGTGGTTTCCATCGGGGCCCTGGGCGCCTGGTCGACATCGCCGATTCGTCCGAAATCCGCCGGAAGCGACGCTCACGAAGCCTTTTGACACGTGCCAACGTACAGCACGCATGGGTGCCCCATTCGACCTCCTCGCGTTCCTGACGCGCTCTGAGAATCGTGTGACGGTCCTCATTGCCCTGGCGCGAGAGCCGGCCTCCCGCCGAACCCTTCAGGATGAGACGGGGATCGCGCGAGCGACGCTGTCGCGTATTCTCGCCGACTTCGGCGAACGGGATCTGGCTGTCCGGGAGGCCCATGAGTACGTAGCGACCGCGCTCGGTCGCCACCTCGCGACCGAACTCCGGTCGCTGCTAGCCTCCATCGAGACCAGCCAACGCCTCCAGGTGTTGGGCCCCTGGCTGCCGCTGTCCGACCTCGATCTTGCTCTCGGGGACTTCGGCGACGCCCGGGTGACGCTCCCGGCCCCGGTGGACCCGATGGGCCCCGTTCGGCGCACGGCAGCCCTCCTGGCCGAGAGCCGGCAGGTCAGGGGGCTCTGTGACACCGTGGTCCCCGAGGTCCTCCGAGTGCTGCGGCGTGCGGTCCTCGAGGAGGGGCTGCAGGCCGACGTCACGGTCACCGAGGCCGCCTTCGAGGCCGTCTCCACCGACCCGGAGGTTCGCGGCTTGGTCGGCGACCTACTCGACACCGGCCGGCTCGACCTCCGGGTGTTCAACGGGACCATCCCCCTCCTCGCCATCGACGCCGACGGCACGGTGCTCCTCGAGGTCAGCGACCGCGAGGGGACGATTCGGGGCCTTGTCGAGACTGGGAGCGACGCCATCACGGGGTGGTTCGACGACGCCTTTGCGTCGGCTCAATCGGCGGCTGACCCCGTGACCCTCGACCGTCTCATGCCGTGAGAGGCCTCCCGCTCCGTGCGGTTATCGTGCAGCCACTCGTCTCCCCGAGTGTCGACCCACCATGTCCGTCATCGAACGCGTCAGGGCAAACGCACCCAGCGAGCGGAACGTGGGCGGAGCCGAACGGGTCGCCCGGCTGTTCCTCGGCGCCATCCTCACCCTCGTGGCCGTCGCCATGGTCGCTGGCCTCCGGCCCGCGGGGGCCACCGGTCTCGTCCTGGCGGCCGCCATCTTGCTCGTGGGTGCCCGCCTCCTCTGGACCGGCTACACGTGCAAGTGTCGGCTGAAGCGCAGATTCGCACGGCGCAGCCGATCCCCCTAACCCGCTCTACGGTGCGGTCCGCTCGATGAAATCCGCGACATGCTCGGCGACCCGCTCGCCGGCATCCTCCTGGAGGAAGTGGCCGGCGCCCTCGACCCAGACGTCAGGCTGCTCGGTCGCCGTCGGGATCAGCTTCCGGAGCGGGTCCCGGGCGTCGTGGGTGATGGGGTCAGAGTCGGAGAAGAGGACGAAGGCCGGCTTCTCCCAGTCGCCCAGGGCTTCCTGAGCCGCCGAGAGTGTCTCGGCGCCGCCGTCGTCTGGGCTCGTGGGCACCAGCAACGGCCAGGCGCGGGCGCCGGCCTTATGCTCGACGTCGGGAAACGGCGCCTCGTAGGCGGCGACCACGTCGTCGGGAAGGTCGGTGGCACACCCGTTCGAGACGAGGGATCCGATGGGGAGGTCCTCTACCTCGGCGACGAAGTCGTGGAACTCCCACCACGCCTCGGCCGGCTCCTGTGTGCCGTCGGGAAGCCCGGTGTTCATCGGGACGAGCCGGGCGAACCGATCGGGTGCCTCGAGCGCGGCGTATGGAAGCCCGAGCAAGCCGCCCCAGTCCTGGCAGACGAGGGTGATGTTGGTCAGGTCGAGCGCCTCCACGAACCCGGCGAGCGCTGCGAACGATTGCTCGTAGGAGTAGTCTTCGGTGTCCGGGTGCTTCTCCGACCGGCCGAAGCCGGGGAAGTCCGGGACGACGACCCGGCCAACGTCGGTCAGGCGCGGGAGCATCTTCCGGTAGAGGAACGAGTAGGTCGGCTCGCCGTGCAGGCAGAGGATTGTCTCCTCGCCCGTCCCCTCGTCAAGGTAGGCCATCCGGACCCCGTCGACGTCGACGAACTCGGGGTCGTAGTCGAAGTCCGGCAGGTCCTCGAAGCGGGCTTCGGGCGCGCGAAGCAGGCGCATGGCTCTCCATCGTCGCCCCGGCCCGTCAACGTTTGCCCGGCCTACGCGTCGGCCTCTGGGGCCGACCAGGAGAGGACGATTCCTACCACCGCCAGCGCGACGGCGTAGACGAACGTCGCCCCGAAGCTCCCGGTCCGCTCGTAGATCGCCGCGGCGGCGATCGGCGAGACGAACGCCCCGGCGAGGCTCACGCCGGTCGCCACCGCAATCGCGGTCGCGGCGACGTTTTCGGCGACCAGCTCCCGGGCGTACGCCAGCGAGAGCCCGAGCGTGAACTGGATGAAAAAGCCGGCGCCGAGCAGGGCCACCACCAATACCGGCACCAGGGTGACCGTTCCGAGTGCCACGACGAGCGGGGTCGCCGCGACGAAGGACAACAGCACCACCGGGCGGCGTCTGGTCCCGAAGAGCCGGTCGGAGATCGCCCCGCCGCTGACCCGCGAGATCACGCCTACCAGGGCGAAGAGCCCCGTCAGCGCCCCACTGGCGGCAAGCGAGACGCCGACGGACTGCACGAGGTAGGTGGGCATCCAGCTGTTGACGAAGAGGTAGAGCGCGTAGGCGAGGAATGCCAGCGTCGAGACGTGCCAGATTCGGCGGTCGGTCAGCACCCGGCCGAACTCGGCGAGGCCGGGGACCGGCTCGTCATCGGCCTTGAGCGAGCCACCCGCGCTCGCCGGCAGGTAGATCGCAATACCGAGCAGGGCGATCGCGCCGTAGATCGCGAAGACCCACTCCCAGCCCATCGACGCCGCGACGAGCGGCCCCGTGAGCTGCCCGAGGCCGAAGCCGGCCGGCCCACTCGCCGTGAACGCCGCGATCGCGGTGGCCCGGACTTCGGACTCGAAGGCGCGGCCGACAGTGGCGGCACCCGCGTTCCAGATAGTCACGAAGGCTATCGCCCCGAAGGCGCGAGAGGCCATCAGTGTCCAGTAGTCCCCGGCCGACGCGGCGTGCCACCCCCACAGCCCGGCCCCGAGGAGGAGGGCCGTCGCGCCCGCCATCACGAGCCGTGTGTCGACGCGGTCGACGGCGACGCCGATGGGCACGCTCCCGAGGACCGCGACCGCGAACATGACGCTGACCACGCCACTCGCCGCCGTCGGACTGATCCCCATCGCCTCCCGCATCAGCGGGGCCACGCTGGCGGGCACGATCTCGTAGGCGCCCGCGCCGGCGGCGACGAGCCAGAGCCCAGCCAGCATCAGCCAGCTCCGGCGCCGGGTGAGGCCGGTGCCGTCCGTCTCGCTCACCCGATCGGGTCCGGTCGGTTCGCCCTTAAGCCGGTCGAAACCGCCGACGGATTGCGCGCCGAAACCACGCCTTTCATTCGCCGTCGCCGGCTCTTCCGGGACAGTGACGGTCGCCATCGAGACGCGGGACCTGGTGAAGCGCTACGGGAGCCTCCGTGCGCTCGACGGCCTCGACCTCGATGTCGACGCCGGCGAGTTCTTCGGCCTGCTCGGCCCGAACGGCGCGGGCAAGACGACCTTCATCAACATCCTCGTCGGCCTCGCCGACGCGACGGCCGGCGAGGCGCTGGTCTTCGGCCACGACGTGACGGCCGACTACCGGGCCGCCCGGGACGCCATCGGCCTTGCCCCACAGGAGTTCAACGTCGACCGGTTCTTCCCCATCCGCGAGGTCCTCCAGCACAAGGCCGGCTACCACGGCGTGCCGTGGGAGGAGGCCGGCCAGCGTGCCGACGAGGCCCTCGAGACCGTTGGAATCTACGAGATGCTGATGTCAGAGCGTCGGACTTTTCGCCATCGAGGGAGGGGCGAGAGAATGCGGCCCCGCTGGAGTCTGGCGATCGTTCTGTCCATGTCAGCCGCGTAACATAGTTCTGGCGGTGTCGATACCTTAGCGCGTTGGGATGAATCCAACGCCGAGGCGCCCTGCACGCGGTCCCCCGTAAAACAAGATCGGGCCGATTTTACACCCCAGTTTACGCCAAATCGGGTCGAGCGTAAAATGAAAACTCGGTGACGGTAGGGCGATTTTACGCATTTTACGCATTTTACGCGGTTCAGATAGAGCCTCATACCTGGGCGGGTGTGTGTGCGTGCGCGTGCACAGCGCCCGGGCGCTCACGTAGTACCTCTATCTGAATGGTGTAAAATCCGTAAAATGCGTAAAATGGCACTCACGTCCCCGAGAAAATTTTTTACACCCGGTGTAAAATCGGCCCGATTGAGCGTAAAATCACCCCTGGAGTTGAACATGGCCGGCCTCACGCGCCGCCCTTCAGGACCTCGAAGTCGCCCCTCGCGAGTTCCTGAACAACACCTTGTTCCTTCAGAGTCCGAAGCGCGTGGTCGACTTTCGATGGTGGGATATCGAGGTCGAGCGAGAGCTTATCCGGGTTCAGCGTCTCACCCTCGCCCCGGCTCGATCGAATATGCTCGGCGATGCGGCCCCGAGCGTCCTCGATGTCGGAGTCGGACCCGTTACCTCCGTCATCCCCATCATCACCGTCTGAATCATCGTCCTCCCCGTCGGGGGAGTCCATCGGCTTCAGCCCGAAATTTCGACGGTTGAAATCGACCTCGGTCATCGCCCGGATCGTACTGAAGCCGGCGCACCGCGCGAGTGGCGGGGTGTTCTGGCTCTCGGTCCATACGTACCCACCCTCGGTGTCGGCCGCCTCTTTGATTCGATGCTGGTAGTCCTCGGGACCACTTAGCAGGTCTTCGGTGTCGAGATCGTGGTCCCGAACGTATTTCGAGACCGCGTCGAACGCCATCGGCACCTTGACTCGAAGCTCCTCTTGCGGGCCGCCCTCGTGGACTACCGCGTAGTGGACGTTTTCCTCCAGGAAGCCGGCCGAGGCTGCCCGCGAGAGTAGTTCGACGAATCGATCGAGGTGGGTCTTCCGCTTTCCCTCCGGGCCGATTTCCTGGGCGACGTGCCGCAGCGTCGCGTTGAGATCGTCCTCATCAGGTAGCTCCTCGCGACCGACGCCGTACTCCTCGGCGAAAGCCCGCATGGCCATCCAGCCGAAGACCACGGTGCGAAAGCCCTGGCTCTCCAGATCGCCGATATCGAGGTCGAACGGCCATTGCTGTCGGTATTCCCAGACGAGTTCGCGAGCGTCCTGCCATTTCGCCCGGAGGTCGGCCTCGTCGACGCCGGCCAGCCATCGGTAGTAGGCCAGCGCGTGCGCCTCGGGTTCAGGAGCGCCGTCGGGGATTTGAAGCTCGCCGTCCTCCAGCCATCCCTCGCCGGTTAACTCTTTGAACGCCCGCGCGGTCTCGGTCCCGTCATCGGTCACGTCCTTCCGGAATTGCACCATTATCGAGCGCCGACGCTCGGCCGGCGGTCGGACCTGCTCCTCCCCCGACAGTACCACGGGCGCCTGAAAGTGATATTCGTCGGTCGTTTGGTCGGCTCGGCCCTTCGGGACCACCTGCCCGGTCGCCGCCTTCCGGTAATCGTCGTGGAAATTCTGAAGTTTTCTCTCGCTCACGTCGGCCGGCTTGTATTCGTCGAACCAGACCGGCACCCCGTTCGACCCGGCGAGCGACGTTAATCGACTGAATGCGCTGTCCCGAACCCCGAGCGGATCGAGGTTGACCCCGAAGCACCGCCAGAGGTAGCGGATTGAATGGGTCTTCCCGCTGCCGGTGTCACCCGTTACGTTCAGGTGATTGAATTGGCCGGCATTCCAGTCATCGAAGATTAGGGGCCGGATCGGGGCTGCGTAGAACCACCCGAGGACGGCCAGGAACCGCTCCGGGTCTCGGGTCGACGGAAGCGTTCGGAGGATTTCCGCCACGTCGTCGGTGTCGATTTCGTCGACTCCCGGCCCGATCGAGATACCGCGTTCGAATGCGACATCTCGGTTTACGTGGACCGTGTCGGGGTCGTCTTTCCACCCCTCCGGTCCGAGCGTGCCCTCGGGGAAAACCATTTCATCCCCATGCAGGCCGACGTGGTGAGTCCCCTGTCGGACCGGCACGTCCTGTTGGTCGATCCACCCGTTGATTTCGTTCAGCAGGTCCGACGGATGCATCCCGAGAGCGTCCGGGACCTCGAAATTCAACCCGAAGCGCGTGCCGAGGACGTTATCCTCGAATCGCTGCTTTTTCTTCAGGTCACGGGGTTGAAATTGGCCTTGTGAGACCGACCCGTTGAGCCGTTTCGAGGCGTCCACCCATTCCTCCCCATTCATCTGTAGCAGACCGTCGATCCGAAGCTCGAAATTCAGTATTTGGTGTCGCCGGAGCGGGATGCCACCGCCGAGCCGCCAGGTCCGCCCGTCCTCGACGACCACCGGCCCGTACTCGTCGCGGTATCGGCGGCGGTATCGGTGCTTTTCGACGGCCCAGGGTTCGCAGCCCAGCACCTCGGCAGCGCGCTCTTTCATCGCCCCGAACGTCTCTCGGTCCACCTCGGCGAGCAGACGCCCGATGTCTCGACGGGCAGCGTACCACTCGTCGCCCTCACGGTCGTCCTCGTCGTCGTATTCGTCGAGGAGTTCATCCAGGTCCTCGGCGGCATCTTCGGTCCCGTCGTCGGTCTCCCGGCGGTCATCGAGACTGTCCGGTTCGACATGAAGGACCTCCGCCGCCCGTTCTCGAACCGCCTCGAAATAGTCCTCCGGGATAGCTCCGAGAAGGTCGTCGATGCGTAATCGATCTGGACCCGAAGCCGGCTCCTCCCGGCCTTCCCAGTCGGCCAGCAGATCGGTGAGGGAGTCGACCTCCTCGGGCTCCTCGTTCTCCTCGGCATCGTCCTCGGCGCTCATTGATTGACCTCCCTGAACCGCTCCGATCGCTCCTTCTTCTCCGGCTTCAGCGGCGCCAGTTCCTTCCGCCATTCCCAGCAGCCATCGCATAGGGTCGGCTTCCGATTCTCCCGGTAGCGGTCCTGGGGATAGATGCCCCAGGTCTTACGCGGGCTCACGTCGACGCCATCCCATTTCCCACGCTTGCAGTCGCGACACCCATTCGGGCCGCCGTTCGGCACCCACTCGGGGAAGGAATGGGCGGGTTCGCGCTCGTTCTCCTCGGCGTCGGGCTCGACCGGTCGAGCGCAATCGAGGCATATCCACTCGACAGCGTCGAACTCCTCGCGGTCGGGCGGATGCATCAGTCGGCCGTCGCACTCGGGGCAGGTCTCCCCGGCGGCCAGCGTCGCCTTCGAGTAGGGTACGCCGTCGCGCTCGATGAGGTAGTCGTTGATCCAGCCGCCGCACGAGTCGCACTCGTACTGATAGCTCGCGCCCTCGCGAAGCTCGGTCTTACCGGTCACGTCGAGCGCCGACGGGATCGAGCGACAGATCGGGCACGGGAAGCCGTGATAGGGAGCGCCGGCCTTCAGCGCGTTTATCTCGCCGTCGTACTGCGGTTCTCTCGTGGGATTAACGGGACACTCCGGCCAATGCTCCCGGAAGTTCTCGACGGGCGAGGAGCATTCAGGGAAGGGACAGGCGGCGCTCATTCGGCCACCTCGCGGAGCGCCTGGATCGTCGGAAGCGGGAGCGGCCCCGCCACGTCTTTCGAGCCATCGTCGCGCTCGATCCAGGCGAAGCGCTCGGCTTCAAGCGACACCGTAGAGTTCGCCAGCCGGTAGCGGGTCATCATTCATCCCCCCTCCCGGCCGGATTGTCGGGGCACTTCTTCCAATGGTCGGCGAAGCTCGCTCGTTCGGCGATCTCCGCCTCACAGAACGGGCAGGCGACGAGCGTGACCTCCTCGTGTCTGCCCGGCTGGCGACGCTCAATCGCCATCGTTCCCTCCGTCGGTCGTCGGTTCGGTCGTCGTCAGTCGTCGTGGATTTGCGGTCATGTGGGCTTGTGAAACCCAAAAACAGCGTTCCCCTCGGCCGGCCGGTCCGGCCAAGCTCCCCCGTAGATTCAACGGAGGCCCATCGCGCGAGCGCCGGGTTTATGTGGCGACCGCGACAAGAACCAGGTGTCTTCCTCCGGTTCTCGACCGCGGAGCGGTGCGTCCGTTTTCGCGCTGAAGAGTACCACGGTAGCCACCCCCATATAACCGCTCGACCTTTCAAAACCGAAGCTCACCCCCGTAAACTTTCCACGAGACCGCGAATTGGCCTAATCGCCCATTTTCACCCCGCACAGGCTCTTACGCGCCGGGTTTATGGTTTTGGGGCCAGCATGGATACGATACACGAAAATGGCAAATCCGAAATATCAGGCCCGTCTCCGCGAACCGCTCGTGAAGGAGGTAAAGGCCTGGCAAGCCGAGACCGGGATCGAGAAAGATAGCGACGCCGTCCGGGAGTTACTGCGTGCCGGCCTCGACGCGTGGGACGACGACGACGAGCCCGACGAGCCCGACTCCGGTCTCGGCTACCTCGCGGAGTCGGTCGTCCTCGTGCTGGCCGTCTGTGGGGGCGTCCTGGCGCCGCTGTCGTTCACGTTCCCGGCGCTCCGCCTGGCCGCCCTCGGCTACCTGGCACTCGCTCTCGTCATCCTCACGGCCGTTCTCTGGCGCCGTGGCGTCCGGCCCGGCTCGCTCTCCCTCCCCCGGAGGCGGTCCGCATGAGCGGACCTGGCCGGGCGGAGGCCCACCGCGCCATGCGCGCAAGTGATTCGGATGTCGTCATCCTCGGTCCCGACGGTTTCGAGGGCGCGAATCCGTCGAATCTCGATGCGGGTCTCGCCGATCCGGAGCGCTCCGTCGTCGTTCTCGAAGGCGAGGGCTGGCTCAAATTCGAGCATTTGGTTCGACCGGAGAACCGGCTGACCGAGCCGGAGCCGACGACCGCCGAATACGGACAATACGGCGCGCCGCTTCGAGAGGTCGAGGACGGCCACGGGCTTCACGAGTTCAGCCGCGAGTGGGACCCGGCGGCTGGCGAATACGTCTGGCGGAGGTCTGACTGATGGGAGTGTTCGATATCTTCGCTGGGCGACGCTCCCCCGAGGATGCCCAGCGGGAGTTAATCCACGAGCGGCAGGAACGCCAGGGTGAACTCCAGCAGACGCTCGCCGCCCAGGACCAGGCCTTCAACAAGCAGGGCCAACTCTCGAAGGAGTACCTGAATACCATGGTCGAGCACGGGCTCGACGAATCGACAGCGCTGATGCTCCGGAATATGCTGTCGAAGGACTTTGTCCTGGCCAACCTCACACGCGCCGAGGTCCACGAGAAAAACTGGCTCTCCCGGGTCGAGATGCTGAAGGTCAAGGGCCAGCACCCCATGCCGGACTCGGTCTATCAGGGCGAGTATCGGCAGTTCATGTTCGACGACCCGAAGGCGGGCCTCGAATCGCTCGATCCCGAGCAAGAGACGCTGCTCGACCAGGCGCTCATGGACATCATGGCCCGAATCAGCCGGGGCGAGTCGATGGCCCAGCAGGATGCGTTCTCGAAGGTCATCGCCGAGAGCCGCCAGGTCGATGACGGCGCCGGGCGCGACGACTCCGGTGGGCTGTTCTTCGACTGATGTCGTGGAATGGCCAATCAGCCGACCAGCCGCCCATGGGGGGCGACGCGCTCGATCGCGTCAGCGACCCCGAGGACTACAGCCAGCTTCGCCTCGCCCGTGAGATATGGGAGGCCCGTCGGATGTTTCTGGAGCAGCGGAGCAAAGCCTATCAGCACTTCTGGGACAATCGGATCGATCGCCAGGACTACCTGAAGGCCGTCCGGCTCGGCCTGGAGAACTACCTCATTCAGTCCCGGTCGACGGTTCGCCGGCACCAATACGCTCAATGGTTCTGGGCCGGCGAGCCGCCTACGGTCGACGGCCGATCGCCCTACAAGCGGGGCGAGGATGGGGGGTTAGTCGCGGACGAAAACGACGAGCCGGTTCTTCGGGCGGTTCGACCGGACGATGAGATCGAGGTCGGCGATGGCGAGACGATGACCGCCGCGGAAGTTCGGGAGAGTGGGTCATATCGCCTCAATCGGCCGATCCTGATGACTGACGACGACGGCCGGCTCCCGTTCGGGACCGAGCCGAACGAACTCGGCAGCCTCGATATCCCCCAGCAGGACCGTCAGATTCTGTTCTACGGGCTCGAAGCCATCCGGGAGTATCCGGACCCCCTGGAGGTCGAATGGGAGGAGACCGAGCCCCACCCGCAAATGATTCGACGCCAGGCGAAGCGGTCGGCCGAGTATCAACTCCCCGAGGACGTGTCGATGGCCGCCTTCGAACTCCTAAATGAGTTCTGGGAGGAGCACGCCGGCCTCGGCCTGAAGGGGAGCGGACTCCCGAAACAGACGGGGATGAATCTCGCGGAGGGGATGCTCGGCCACGTCGAGGGAGGCCGCGGCTGATGGCGGCCGCAGCCGACCCGATCGTGGAAAAAATCCCCCCGGAGGAGCGGCCCGGCCCGGAGCCCGAGGAGCCCACCGACGATCGCCCCGATTGGATGCCCGGTGGTGGATTCGAGAACCCATTTCTACCCGAAACCTGGCTAAACGAGGAGTTCCGGGAAATCGTCTATCAGAACCGGGACATCCTCATTCTGATCGACGACAAGGACGCCGATCGAGGGACTGGAAAGACGATCGCGAGCCTCCAACTCGCCGCGGGCATGGACCAGACGGACGAGGGCGTCACGCGAGACAAGGCGTTCATCGAGCCGGAGCAGATGCTGAATGCCTATTACGAGCAGCCGCCAGGCTCGGCGCTCGTATTGGACGAGGCGGAGATCGGCGCGGGCCATCGCGACACTCAATCAAAGACAAACAAAGCCATCTCCCAAATCGTCAGCACGGGGCGAGTCGAGCAGAAATACGTTATCGCAAATCTCCCTGCGATTGAGATGATTGACCTGAACCTCCGGAAGATGGCGAAGGTATGGATAATGATGGAGGGCAGGGGCATCGGCCTGGTCCATCACCTCCGTCGCGAGCCCTACAGCGGGAAGCTACTCCGCGAACGAAAGCAGCGCCTGGAGATGGAAGATATCCCGGCAGACAACCCCGTTCGCGACGTGTATCAGTATCTTACCCGCGAAAAGAAGAAGCACATCCGCGGCGAGCGTGGGGAGAGCTTCATCCCGAAAGATGAACACGAGAAAGAGAAGTCGAAAGCGGTAGAAGAGACCGAGAAATCAGTCCGCGACGAATTAATCCAGCGTATCTATGGACATGGCGAGATCGAGGTTAGTCAGCGGGTGCTGGCGGAGGCGGTCGGGCTTTCGGAAAGCCAGGTCGGAAACATTACTCGCGGAGAGACATAATCCCAGTCGACCCGTTTGGCAGACGGCGGAGGGTGGATGGCGATGGACAATAATACAATCGTCAGACTGCACCGGTATTCGAAATCGCACTTCACCAACCACCAGCGAACCGGCACATACAACTAACACACACCAGAGAGAGCCGAGCCGAGAAAGTGGCAGGGCCGGCCCCCGGCGGGTCCCTCTTTTTCGGTCGAAAGTTCTCGGCGCGTCGGACGGATCGATGCCGTCCGGCTGACTTTGTATAGCGGCATGGGGTTTATAGAATCCACCAAACCCCGTGGCGTCTGCGAGTTAGCCCGTTCTGGAGCCCGGTCCTCCCCGGTCTAACCCCAGGGGTAGCGTGTCGAGACCCGCCCTCCAGCATCCCCGATATCGACGCGTCAGCCGCTCACGCGCTCGCGAGTGGGGATAACACCATTCCGAAAGCGGCCCGTCAATCAACGTTATTTGATGAGTAAGATTTATTAAGACACAACATAGAGTGATGAGTGCAATGGCGCAAAAGACCATTCACGTCAACGACGCCGAACCGGCACAGGACTGGATCAACGATCTCGCCCGCGAAGCCCCCGAAGGGGAGCTGTACCCTCCCGAGTACGACCACGACGACGTGGAGGGGTTGGCTCGGCAGGTCGGCGAGGCGTTCCACGCCTACGACCACGACGGCGAGCCCGAACACTTCCTGGCCCGGCGCCGCCAGGAACTCGATGCGACGACGCTGTCAGAACGAGAGGCCGAGGTCGTCGCACTCAAAGAGTGGGGGCTGACTCACGACGGCATCGCCCTGTTCTGGGCGCTGACGGACGGCCCCTCGCGGTCCGCCGCCGATGAATACAGCGCCCGGGCTCGCCGGAAGTTCGAACGGGCGCAGCGGACTGTCGAGGAGCTTGCGGGGCTGTATGGCGACTGACCGCCGGAGTCGTTAACTGTCAGCGGCTCGACTGTCGATGCGCATGGACATCGAGCGCATCGTCCGCGCCGGCATGTTTTGGGGGTGGATGGCGGTCGTCGCCATCTTCGCGTTCATCCAGACGGCAGGCACGGGCGCCATCCTCGTGCCGATCGGGCTGGTCTTGGTCGTCGGCGCCGTCAGTCATCGAGCCGCATACGGGGAGTGGGTCCCCTTCAGCGACGCCGAGCCCGTCGAGCCCGAGGCAACGCCCGCCGAGTAGCCGCGCTGGGGCACGCTCGCGCACGCACGGCCAGCGAGAGCAACGACGAGCCCATCACGAGGGGGATGCATCGTCTCGCGAGCGTCGAGCCGCTTAGAACGCAAGCTGAGCCCGATTTGGGTCAAACGGTGTCGCGGCCGATTAGGAGGTGGGCCGTGTCGGCAGCGACGACGACGTACATCGGCCCGAAGATGAGCGTCGTCAGCCACGTTGGAAAGCCCAGATTCGCGAGCATGACCGGCCCGCCGGCGATCCCGAGGATGAGCGCGTCGATGAAGCCACTCGTGACGCTCACGAACAGGGTAAAGAGCGTCTGGGCGGTGCCCTCCCCCTGGGCGCGGACGTTTTCTGCCGACTCGTTGGCCGCCTGAACGGCCGCGTCGCCGCCGGGGTCGATGCCCGTGCCCCAGTCCTCATACGCGCCGGAGCCGGCGAGCGCGCCGGCGGTGAGGTTCATCAGGATGAGGAAGATCGCGATATACAGCGACGGCCGAGCCATCGTTAGAAGCCCACCCCCTGCCGGGCGCTCGACGCGTAGAAGCTCGCGCCGAGGAACAGCGCGAAGATGATGACGCCCACGCCCACCCCGGCGGGCATGAAGCCGACGTAGAAGAGCACGCCGGCCATCGCCGGCGTGAGCACGGCGCCGGCGTAGCGATTCAGCCCGGCGGAGGTCATGAAGAACGTCAGCAGCAGCACGAGCACGCTCGCGGCCGTCTCGACATCGGGGCCGCCGATGTCAAGCGGTCGGTTCTGCTGGCCGACGATCCGCGCGTCGCCGATGACGCCGTCCTTGCCATTCGGATTCTCGGCCTCCCAGTCGACCACCCACTCGGTGCTTTCCTGGCTGGCCGTCAGCGGGTGGGAGATCGACAGCGAGCCATACGGCCCGGGGGAGGTCGCGTTATAGATTTCATTCGACGCATTCCCCCGCTCGTGGATGACCACGTCGACGTTCTCGGTTTCCTGCTCCGAATCGTTCAGGCTGAAGCGGACGTAGGTCGTCCCGCCGGAGGCATCGTATTCGGCGCCGTACTCGACGCTCGATTCCTGGTCGGTGAAGTCGAAGACGCGCTCGCCGATTTGATACGTTCGCGTGCCGCTCTCCTCGGGGATGAACTCCCCGAGCACCTGCTGGTCGCCCTCGGCATTCTGAACGACGACGCGGTAGCGCTCGAATTGCTCCAGCGTCGTCGAGTGCTCGCCGTCGACGCCCAGCTTCTCCCCGGAGATCGTCGTCCAGCGGCGGTCCTCCTCGTTGGGCGTGAACTCCGACCGATTCAGCGCCCGCTGAATCTGGATGTATGAATCGCCGAGGGGGAAGTTCCCCGAGTTATCGACGATGTCGAACGTGACCGTGACGGTGTCGGCCGATTCGTTCAGCAGGAATACGTCGGCCTGGCTGAATAGGTCGTTCAGAAAAAACGGGCGCTGATGATAGCCCGGCGCGTCGACGACGACGACGAACGGCTCGCCGACCGAGAGATCGGTCATCGAGAGATTGCCGTCATTCGCCGACCGGAAGGCGATGGGGATGCCGTCGACCGCGTAGAAGTCGCCCTCGACCGTCCGGTCATCGAGGAGCTGGCCCTCATCCGACGCGTTCCGCACCTGAAGCACGTCGGGGACCGAGACGCTGAAGTCCTGGCTCGACTGCGTCAGCCCGACGGAGTCCTCCAACTCGACGTGCCAGGTGTGGCTGCCGCCATCGAGATCGACTGGGAGGCTGGCCGTTCCGTTTGCCGTCAGCGTGTCCGTGCCCTCGGCGGTCCCGCCATCGACGTAGAACTCGGCCTCGACGCTGTCGCCCTGCGGGTCGGGGAAATCGGAGTCGTTCACGTCGATCGAGAGCGTCGCGTCGGCCGTCGTGAGCGACCCCTCGGGGCTCGCGCTGCTGTTGTCGAGAGTGGGCGAGAGGTACGTTTTCGTCACGCCATCGTCGTGGAGTTCGGCGGTGGCCCCGCCCGCGCTGGCGTCGAACGTGACGTTGACCCGGAGGTCGTCGTTCGACGCGCTGCTGATATCGACCGACTTGTTCCCGCTCGTGGTGTACGTGTCTTGCCGGATATCCGCCCATCCCGACCCCGTGTTTTCCTGCCACGTGACGACGGCCTCGGCGTTCGAGAGCGAGAGGTCGGTAAAGCCCTGCTGAACGTCGACAGCATCGACCGAGTGCGTCGCGCTGATGTACGTTCCGCTGGCGGACGTGTCATAGCTTATCGAAACGCTCCCATTCTCCCCCCGACCGTCCACGTTGCCCTCGCCGCCAGCGCCTCCACCGCCCGTCGTCGTTGTCCCCCCGGTGGCTGCCCCTAATTCCTGCCCGCCATCGCCGCCAGCGCCTCCGTAGACGCCATCGCCGCCGTTCCCGGTCCCCTGGGCGCCCCCTTCAGACCCGTCATCATCGCCGCCAGCGCCGCCTCGCGCACCGCCACCCCCGCCACCGTTAGCATTCCCCATACTACCCTCAGACCCAGCGCCCGCCCCGGCATCGGCAGCCGCGATGAAAGTTGATTCATCATCGGCCCATATTTCCGTCGACCCCCCGCCGCCGATGCCGAAGTCGACCCCATCCCCGCCATTCGACCGCCCCCAGCCACCGGCCTGCTGGCCGCCAGTCTCCCCACCATACCCACCCTCGCCCACCCAAATCTCAAGCTGGCTAAATGTAGAAACGTCAACGCTTGCATCCTCGATTAGGCCTCCGTCGCCACCATCGTAATAAAACACAGCACCAGTATCGTCGACGCTACCACCGCCTGCCCCGCTCACCGTGAGCGTTATTTCATCGACACCGGGGGGAACGGACCACGTCCGCTTACTTCCGGGCGTTGTGAAAGTATCAGTCGTCTCGGTCTGGATGACGACGCTCGCGCTGCTCCCGGAGCCCTCGACCGCCACCTGCCCGGAGAGCGATCCGGCGTTGAAGTCAGCCGCCGTCGTGTGCGACGAGGCGACGGCCGTCGTCGTCGCGGCGGCTGCCGGCGCCGTCGCCACGAGCAGCGCGACCACGAGGGCCAGCGCCGAGAGGCGACGACGCCGCATGGATTATCGCCTCGCGTACCGGAGTTTCAGGAACAGCAGGAACAGCACGCTCGGGACGACGAACAGGGCGCCGATGATGAGGATGTTGACCCCCGCGGAGGGCAGGGCGATGATCATGAACGGGCCGAGCAGCAGCATCAGGATGATCGGGGGGACGAACGACCTCGTGGCGGCGAAGGTGCCGGCAAAGAGTGCGCCGACGACCATCAGCGGCCAGACCCACTCGCCGAGCGAATTGACGAATGGACAGGTGATGAAATCCTGCGCTGCGCCGGCGCTGACGGCCTCTTGAGCCAGGTTGGTATAGTCGCCACACGCCATCAGTCAGCGCCTCCCGCGGCCGTCGAGCCGATCGAGTCGCGCGCCGGGCAGACCTGCAAGTGGTCGAACAGGGCCATAACCTCGCCGCCGCACAGCCCGCACGTCCGGGGGGTATCGAAGCCGTCGCCGGGATGACCACGGTCCTTTGGAGGGCGATATATCGGATCGTCGAACTCGTGGCCGCACGAGTGGCAGACCCATTCTGGGAGCTGACTTTTCCGCTGATTTATCCCGGAGAAATCGCACTCGGGGCAGGCAGACACCAGCCGCGTTGATTCGGCCTGGGCGGCCATCAGTCAGCGCCTCCCGGTTCCGACCGGACCGGCGCCGGTTCGACGCCATCGAGAGCGGCTGGACGGATTTCATACACGTTGACGGTGTGGCCGTTTCGAATCTGGATTAGATATCCCAGGCCTTCGAGGCGATAGAGCGCCTGGCCGACTTCAGTCCGGTTGTGCGAGCTTCGCGGCTCGACGTTCGTCGTGCTGACGTTATCCATGCCGTACTCCCGGCGGAGGCCGGCTATGATGGCGAGAACTTCTTTGGCCGTCCCGTCCAACCTGGGCATCAGTCGATCGCTCCCTGGTCGAGCGAGCCGATGTCGCCGTCATATTTCGCCTCGCCGATCGAGCCCATCCCTTCGGCCGACCGCGCCGCCCGGTCGAGGTCGAGGGCATCGAGCCCGCCGGCTGAAGGCTGCTGGCCGCCTCCGGCGTCGCTCCGCCCGCCTGGCGGGCTCGAAGCGGGGAGCGAGGGGTCTGGGCCGTCCCGAGCACGTCGCGGCCGCTCACGGCCCGCACGCGAGCCCTGGGACGGCTGGGGCGGCCCACCGGGCAGGTCGACGCGCTGCCGGGCCGCGCTCCCCCGGTCGGCGCCGTTTAACTGCTGCTGCCCGCGGTCAACCTCATCGGACGGCCCCAGGTCGAAGCCGTCGGACTCGATCGCATCAAGGTCGTCGGGTGCAAGCCCGCCAGAGACCTCCCGCGCCGTCGCGATCGGCGCTTCATAGACCTGCGCCGAGACATCAAGCTCCTCCCCGCGGCGCCGGCGCTTTCGGCGGTCGAACTCGGGGAGTGCCGGCCGGGCCGCCTCGGGCTCGCGCTCGGGCTCCCACTCGATTTCCGCCTCGGGTTCTGCCTCTTGCTCCTGCTCGATCTCCTGTTCGAGTTCAGTCTCGATTTCTTGCTCGATCTCCTGTTCGACCTCCGTCTCGACTTCTTGCTCGATTTCTTGCTCGATCTCGCTGTCGGCTTCAATGCCGAGGTCGGTCTCGCCGATCGCGAGCGGCTGGGCCACCTCGCGCGACGGCTGGGCCGTCGGGAAGCGCCGAAAGCTCGGCTGCTGGGCGCGTTCCTGACGGCCCGCCTCGGCCTCGATGCGGATGGCCGTCTCGGCTTCTGGCGTCGGCCCCAGGCGATACTCTGGACCGGTCTCGATCTCCGCCTCGCCAGGGTCCGGGCTGAACCGGCCTTCGGCTTCTTCGATGCGTCGGCGCGCCCCGCCGGTCGGGTCGACCTCGCCGCGGGTCTCGGCCTCGGCCTCCGCCGTCGCCACCGTCCGACCGGCGGCCCGGAGTTCGACGACTTGCCCGGGACCGCTGCCGCCACCGAAAGCGGCCGTCCTGGTCTCCGCGCCTGGCGCCCGGCCGAGCGCTTCGACGACCCGCCGCCGAGTCCGTTGAAGCTCGAAGCCGATTGGCCGATCCTGAATCCCGGCCACACGCTTCGCCGTCCGCTCGGGGAAGTTCCAGGTCAAGTCCTGAACCCGCATGGCTGTCTGGCTGACGGCGCCGATGCCTCGAAGCGTCGCCAGACTCGTCGGAAGCTGAAGGGCGATGGCCGCGCCAGCGCCGAGGCCGACCGCCGGATTCTCCAAGACGTAATCAACGCCGGCGCGAACCCGACGCCCGCCCTCCCGGGCAAGCTCGGGGACGCGCTCGTCGGGGTCCTGGGCGGCATACCCCGCGGCCTCGCCGATCTCTAACGTCTCGGCCGCCAGCCCGGGAGCGTTGAATATCTCGGGGAAGGTGGTGATGGCCGTCTCGGCCGTCACGTCGGCGAAGCTGCCCTGTCGAAGCCCCGCCGCTTCGGTCCCCCGCCTCGCTGCCGCCCCGGTCACGTCGCGGAAGCCCCGGGAGCCGGCCCGAAGCGTCGGCTCGACCGCCACGCCCCCGACGACGGGGTCCCAGTCGCCGAACTGCTCGCGGCGCTCCGGCAGGTCCTCGGCTTCTTCAGTCGTGACGACCGTCGTCTCGATGTCCCGCGCGATGCCCTCGCCGATCGGCTCCGCGCCCCGCCGGACCGCCCGCCGCTCCAGGTCCGCCGAGAGTGGCGCCGACGCCTCTCCGACGGCCTCCGTCGTCTGCTCGACGAACCCCTCGATGCTGGGATAGCGCTGCGGTCCCTGGCTCACGCCCACTCCGACCCCGGGCGCTCCTTCGGGGACCTCCCGCGGCCCGGTCGGTCCCTCGACCGGCTCCGTGAGCCCCCGACCGAACGACTCGGCCGCCTCCGCCGTCTCGCTTGCTGCCCGCGACACGTCCTCGGCATCGAGGCGGTCACGCGGCGCCGTCACGCCCAGCGGCCCCGCCGCGCCGACCACTCGCCGGCCCGCACGTCCGACGCGAGGGCCGCGTGGGTAGTCACCGACGCCCGTGCCCTCGGCCGTCAGCGACTCCTCGATGCCCCGCTGAAGCTGCTCCCAGTCCTCGATCGTCCCCCGACTCTCGCGATCGCCCACTCCGACCCCGGGCGCTCCTTCGGGGACCTCCCGCGGCCCCGTGGGGCCGTCGACGGGGTCGTCGAGTCCGGCGGCGAACCGCTCTGCTGCCTCGCCGCCTTGCCTCGCTGCCCGCGCCACGTCATCGACATCGAGGCGGTCACGCGGCGCCGTCACGCCCAGCGGCCCCGCCGCGCCGACCACGCGCCGGGCGTCCGCCGGCGGGCTCACGTCGACGGTCTCGCCAGCCGTCAGCGACTCCTCGATGCCCCGCTGAAGCTGCTCCCAGTCCTCGATCGTCCCCCGACTCTGGCGCACGCCCACACCTGCCCCGGGCGGGCCGCCGGGGTCGCGAGCGACCACGTCGATCACGTCGCGCCCCAGCCGCCCCACGTCGATCGGCGGCTGCCGATCCACCGGCACCGTCACACCCATCGGCCCCGCCGCGCCGACCGTCTCGGTCTCCGTGCCCTCGGGGAACAGCCTGCGCGTCCCCGGCGAGCGCTCGCCGGTCACGTCGTCCTCGATCGGCGCGTCGGCCGTCGTCTCGGTCGGCCCGGGGTCCTCGGGTGCCCCGCCCCCCTCGAAGGCCTCGGCGGCCTCATCGCTGAACGCGAACCGTCGCGTGAACGTCTCGCCGTCGGCGGTCTCGACACGCGCTCGATAAGCGCTCTCCTCAACGCCGACGATGCTGATGGACTCGGCGCCGGGGAACTCCTCGCGAACCTCGCGCTCGGCTGCCGAGAGTTCGAGCGCGTCCTCGCCCTCGGCCGAGCCGGCCGTCACCTGCCCGGACGGCGAGACTCGCACGTCCGACGGGTCGACGTTTAGTTGGTCGGCCGCGATCGAACGGCGGCCCGTCCGGGTTAGCTCCGCGCGGAAGCCGCCGCCCTCGGCCGACTCGATGCGGACATCCTCGGAAGTGAGTCCGGGGTTCTCCTCCAGCACGCGCTGCTCGACGCGCCGCGCTCGCGTCGCCCGCCCCACGTCGCCCCCGGCACCGCTGACGGTCTCTACGCCTTGAACGGACTCGGGGTCCTCGATCGTCGCCGGCCCGGCGCCCGGTGGCTGGGAGCGGTCGGCCCCACCTCCGTCGCCGCCATCGCCCCCATTCCCACCCCCGCCGGTGTCGCCGGTGTCGCCGCCGTCGCCACCGTCCGAACCGCCCCCGCCCTGCTGGGCCTCGTCGGACGGACCAGCGACTCCCGGCCCGCGGTTGACGCCGCCGCCACCTCCACCGCCGCCGTCATCCGAACCGCCCACGTCGACGTTCACGTCCCCGGGATCGGGGCCGCCGCCCACGTCGACCCCACCTCCGCCGCCACCGCCGCCGTCATCGTCGGAACCGCCGCCCGTGTAGTTCGGCGTCGAGATTCGGGTGCTGTCGCCGTCGTCGTCGTCCGATGAAGGCGGCGCCATTACAGGTCCTCCAGCCCGAACGGCGGGGTCTCGGCCAGGTCGAAATTGTCGCCGTCGAGCCGGGTCACGTCATCGAGAACCCCCCGCTCGGCCACCTCGGTCCGCGGCGCCTCGTCGATGTCGGCGTCCGCCGGGTCCGGCTGATAGATGGCGTCGCTGTCGCGGTCGAATACGGCCGATGCATCCAGGCCGACCAGGCCCTCGCGATTGAAGCCGTCGGGCCGGTCGGGCCAATGAGAGAACTCCTCCCGAGCCCCGCCGGGGGGCTCGGCATCGGCCGCATCGTCGAGTCGGGCGCGACGGCGGTCGCGGTCGCGTCGCCAGGTGGGCGTGTATCGCATGGCTTAGAATTATAAGGCAGCCCGATAATTCTTGCGCTAACCGTTGGACAGCTTACGCTATTTTCCTGTCAGTTGTGGGTAAGAATGGGTGGGTCCGGCGCCGTTATCGGAGGTCGTCCGGCGATTCGTCGAGCGCCGCCGCGTTCGCCGATGCGATCGACGAGACCTGCCCCTCCGAAAGCTCCCCCGCGACCGCCTCGGCGAGCGCTCCGATGGCCGCCTCCTCGCCGTCGACGAGCGCAGCGTTCAGCATTTGCGCGAACTCCGACGCCTCGGCGTCGGCGTCCTGCTCGGCCCGGGCCGAGTCGCTGACGGCCGCCCCACAGTCCGGGCAGTAGTCGGCCGTGATTTCCTCGGCTTTGCAGTTCCCACACGTCCGGGGCTCCGGCGTCGGCGCCGCGGTGTCGTCGGCGTCATCGACGGCTTCGGGCGTCGCCCGACCTTCGATCTCGTCGATTTTGTCGTCGACCTTCGAGTCATCAGGGTCCCCATACTCGCCCCACATCTCCGCGGCCGCCTTGTCCTTCCACGCCGTCCGCCGTTGGACCTGCGTAAGCGTGTATCCGCGTTCCTTCCATCGGCCGATCGCCGCATGGCGGAACGAGTGTGGTTTGACCTCGATCTCGTCGGTGTCGAGGCCCGCCCGCTCGGCGTATTTCTTGATGAGGCGAGCGACCTGCCGAGTCGTTATCGCCCCGTCATCATAGACCGATTTCCCACACTCGGGGCAGGTCTCGGGCTCGTCGGGTAGGTCGAGCCGGCAGCCGTTTCGATGACAGAACGAGGGGTCTCGCCGCTTTCGGTATTCCTCGGCTGGATGCGTCCATAGCGGCGCGTCGTCGTTCTCCGGGTCCGGGTGATATTGATTTATCCAGACGCGAAGCTCGGCCACACAGTCATACATCGGGTAGCCCTTGATTTCGACCCCCTTCTGGGCCTCCCCCTCCGCATTCGGTGTGAACATCGAGCGCGAGCCGTTCTGGCCGAAGCTGATGCCGCCCACGAGTAGCTGGGTCCCGAGCGTCCGTCGGACCGCCGTGTCCGCGAAGAACGACAGCAGCGCCACGTCTCGCGGTGACTGATTCTCCCGCGCCGCCGATATCATCGCCTCGATCTCGTCCTCGGTCGGAAAGCGCCGCTCCGACGGGCTCGGGAAATCGACCGTCGAGGTATTGATCTCACGATACCAGGCGAACTCGCCATATTCGTCGTGGACATCCGCCCACTTGTAGAACGATCGGAGCGCCCGGGCGTAGGCGTCGATCCCGCCGCCGACGCCCCAGCCGTAGCCCTCTCTCCCGGGCTCGATCCCGGTATAGTCCTGGCTTCGCCACGTCCGCCCGTCGTCGTCTTTCGGCGGCTCCGGGTCCGTCAGCGTATCCAGCAGTTCGTTCACGTCGTCGAGACCGGCCTCAACCAGCGCCACGCCGTCCATCCGCTCGGCAGACAGCCGGAGGTCCTTCAGGTCGCTCGTCTCGGTGCTGATGCTGTAGTCGCCCGATTTCGAGCCGTGAACCCGACGATGCCGAGTGTATTTCTCGATCGCTTCGCGGTCGGCCTCCGCGATGTCGGCCGCCGCGAGGAGTTCGCGCTGTCGTTCTCTCGCTCGATGCACGCCGTCGGCGTCAGTTACGCTCGCCATGGCTCGACCATTGGCCACGAGATGTTAATGGTTCCGCCTGAAGCATCTACGAGAAACGGGACGTCCGCTTCGACTGGCTCTCCGGGGGGATGAAGCGGCGCTTCCTGCTCGCCCGAGCGCTCGTCACGGACCCCGACCTACTCATCTTAGACGAGCCGACCGCTGGCGTGGACGTCCAACTCCGCCGGGATCTCTGGGAGGTCATCACCCGCATGAACGACGAGGGGACGACGATCCTGCTGACGACCCACTACATCGAGGAGGCCGAGCGGCTCTGTGACCGCGTGGCCATCCTCGACTCGGGCCAGAAGGTCGAGGTCGCGAGCCCGGACGAGCTGCGGGGCCGCGGTACCGACACCGTCCACCTCCGGTTGGCGGATCCGCCTTCGTCGGTGCCATCCTTCGACCTGGCGGCTGTCGAATCGGTGTCGCTCGACGACGGCCGCCTGACGGTCCGGACCCGGAACGGCGGCGAGACGGCACCGGCGCTGATTACCGCGCTAGAGGACGCCGGCCACCACGTGGTCGACATGGACATCGTCCGGACCTCGCTCGAAGATATCTTCGTCGAACTCACCGCTGGGTCTGCAGCCGTCGGCGACCAGGAGGCTCGACCGTGAGCCTCGGCGCGAGCCGCTGGACCGGGCCGATCACCCTGATTCGCCGAGAGGTGCTCCGGTACCTCCGGCGGCCGTCGAATACGTTCCTGCCGCCGCTGATCACGAACGTCCTCTACTTCTCGGTCTTCGGCATCATCCTCGGCGGCCGGATCGGGAATATCGCCGGGTTCTCGTACGTCCTCTTCGTCCTACCCGGGCTCGTGGTCCTCGGAACGGTATCCAACGCCTTCGAGAACTCCTCGTTCACCATCTTCCACGGCCGGTGGAACGACTACATCGAGGAGGTGGTCACCTCGCCGCTCTCCTACACCGAGCAAGTGCTGGCCTACGTGACCGCCGCCGCCCTCCGCGGCCTGCTCATCGGGGTCCTCATCGCCTTCGTCGGCGCCTTCTTCACGCCGGTCACGATCTACCACCCGCTCTACCTGGTCGCGTTCATGCTCGCCATCTCGACGCTCTTCGCGAGCTTCGGTGTGGTCGCCGGGCTCTGGGCGCGTGACTTCGACTACCTCACCGTCCTGAACCAGTTCATCATCCGACCGCTCGTCTTCTTCGGGGGCGTGTTCTACTCCCTGGACGTCCTTCCCGGGCTCTGGCGCTCGGTGTCCTTCGCCAACCCAATGGTGTACATGGTCAACGGGGTGCGCTTCGCCTTCCTCGACTACTACGAAGTCGACCCGAACGTCTCCCTCGCGGTCCTCTGGGGCGTGGCAGTGGTCGTCATCACCCTGGACGTCCTGCTCTTCGCCCGGGGGTACGGCCTCACCGACTGACGGGTCGCTCAGGGCCGCGTGACGTCCACGCGCCCGCCCTCGACGGCGAGTTCGAACCCCGCGTCTTCGAGCCACTGCTGCGAGCGTCCCTCGCCGTGGAGGAGGACCTCCACGAGGTCTTCTCGGGTGTCCACGTCCGTCGCGAGCCGGTGGGAGTCGACGACGGTGAGGTCGGCCCCGACCGATTCGGCGATCCGCCGATGGTCCAGAAACGATGCGCCGTGGTAGTCCACCCGGAACCCCGGGTGCCGGGCGACGAACGCGTTGGTGCCCCCGGCGCGACCGGGCGCGAGGACCACGTCACCCTCGGCGTCGAAGAGGCACGCCAGGGCCTCGGGGGTCGCGATCGCGAGGTCGGCGACGACGACGGCCACGGGCCCGTCGGTCTCTGCGAGCACTGCGTTCACGGCCGGCGTCAGCGGTCGCTCGTCGACCGTGACCGGCGCGTCGACGTCGATCGCCGAGGTCGCGAGGACTTCGGTCTCTTGCCCGGTACGCCGTACGGCATCGAGCACATCCTCGAGCATCGCCTCGGCGAAGGCGTCCCGCTCCTCGGCATCGAGGACAGACTCGAGGCGTGTCTTCGGTGCCTCGGCGGCGAAGGGGACGACGACGCGCATGTGGAGACGGCCGGCGGTCAGAGCCGGCTGCCAGTGTCGCGGTTCAGGAACCAGTAGACCACGGCGATCAGGACGCCGAGCACGACGAGCGCGACGACGCCGTAGATGATGAGTTGGTTGCGCTGTTGGGCCTGCTGGGCCTGGGACGCCTCCCGCTCGGCCCGCTGGGCCAAGGTCACCGCGTTGTCGAAGTTCTCGCCCTCGTATGCCGAGATGGCACTCTGAAGGGTCTCTTCGGCCGCCGCGTTCCCGCCTGCGGCGTCGATCGCGGCCTGGGCGGACTCGATAGCTTGGCGGGCCTGGTTGCTCGGCTCCGTGTAGTGACGGGCCTCGTAGGTCTCGATCGGCTGGCTCGTGCCGCCCTGGCGGGTGTGGGTCAGCTCGGCGACAACGAACGACGGCGCCGGGTCGTAGCTGAAGTTCTCGATCGAAGGGACCGTCCCGGTCACGCGCACGCGGACCTCCGAGACGCCCTCGTCGATGGACAGCGGCTGGGTCGCGTTCTGGCCGTCGACGCTGTTGGTCTCGACGGTGTTCCCGGCCTGGTCGACGAGCTCGAACGTCCAGGTGACGTTCGTCAACTCGGTGTGGCCACGGAGCGTCCACTCCTCGTAGCTCGGGTTCTGATAGAGCTCGGTGAGGGTGTACGTCGCCTCGACGCGGTCGCCGACGGCGACGGCGGTCGGGGCCGACTCGTCCGAGACTGCGACCCCTGCGGCCATCCCGGCCGAGAGCAGCAGGGCGACGACGAGGACGAGTGCGAGCCTAAAAGAGGGGCTCGAGCTCATCCTCGTCGTCCTCGACCAGCTCGCGGAGCTTCCCTTCGCTCTCGGCCCGGATGTCGTCGATGTTGTCCTGGGCCTCGATGGCGACGCGCTGGAGCTCCTTGATCCTCGGCACGTTGGTCACGCCCGAGAGCATGACCGCCGCGGCGACCTTATTCTCGTTGGGGAGCGGGTAGTCGCCGCCGCGGACCTCCATGCTGCCGGTCTGCTCCTCGAGCCACTTCCGGCCGCGCTCGATGCCCTTCCGATTGAGGTGCTCGGGCGGGCCGGAGAGGACGACCAGCGCCCGTTCGGCGCCTTCGATCTCACAGGGGAGCGTGAGTCGACCGAGCGCCGCCTTTCGGATGAGCGACGTGATGCGGTTGGTGGTGTTCGAGGTGTCGAAGCCGTCGTCTTGCTCCCCCTTGAATCGGGAGAGTAACCCCTTGTTCTTCCGCGGCTCGACGTCCTCGGTGGCGTAGCCGACGGTGGTGACGCCGCCACCGGCCAGGGTGTTGATGATCTCGGAGGAGTCGACGACGGATTCGCCGACGTCGCCGGTCCCGTCGACCTCACCGGCGCCGAAGAGCACGCCGAAGCGTCGGACGATCTCTTCGTTGATCTGGTCGTAGCCCCCCTCGATGGACTCCCCCGTCTTCCGCCAGGCGTCGTTGTCGAAGACGAGGAGGTTGTCCGTCTCCCTGACGAACGTCTGGAAGGAGCGGGCCGCGTTCAGCGTGTAGATGCCACCCTCGTCGGCGGCGGGGAGCACACCCAGGCCGTAGACCGGCTCGGTGTAGATGCGCTTTAAGTGTTTGGCGAGAACGGGTGCGCCGCCGCTGCCCGTGCCACCGCCGAGCGCCGCGACGATGAGGAAGGCGTCGATCTCGTGGACTGGGACGTTGTCGATGGTCCCCTGCATCTCGTCGATGTCCTCTTCGGCGATCTCGGCGCCGAGCTCGTTGTCGGCACCGACCCCGTGGCCCTTCACCCGGGACTGTCCGATGAGTACCCGGTTCTCGTTCGGGACGTGCTCGAGCCCGATGAGGTCGGCCTTCGCGGTGTTGACCGCCACGGCCGAGCGGACGATGTTGCTCCCTGTCTGCTGGTCGTACCAGAGGAATTTATCGACGATTTTGCCCCCGGCCTGACCGAAACCGATCAGCGCGAGTTTCATTGGGCCATGCTCCGTTACCCCCAACCCAGTAGAGACTGGCGAATAAAGGTTTTGGTGGGACTACCAGTCTTAAGAACGAGCGCGGCGTCGGACAATCGTCCGACGGCGGCGGGTTAATGGGCGGTTATCCCCGGCCAAACGCCCCCCGACGTTTCGGGTGGAGCCTGGCCTGTTTGATATACCCTGTGGCCGAATCAGGGGACGCCGAGGTAGTCTCGGAACGTTCTGAGTGTCGCGGCATCAACGCCGAACGCGTCCAGGTCGTTCTGCCCCGTCACCAGGTTCATCTTCAGCGACCGGTACTGGTCGGGCCCGAACGGGAACCCCGGGACGTACTGACCCAGGCTCATCCCGACGCCGGCGAGGGCCATCGGGATCGGCACCGTCGCGGATGGTCGACCGTCGGCCCGGTGGATCAGGCTCGCCACCCGGGAGAGGGGGAGGACGTCGGGCCCACCTAACTCGTACGTCTCGTCTGCGTGCTCGGGCTCGGAGACTGCGTCCGCCAGCATTGGCGCCAGGTCGCCGATCCAGAGGAGTTGAAACCGGGTCCGTCCGCCACCGGGCAGGGGCGTGATGTACGGCGGTGCCACGGTCTTGACGAACGGCACGATCTCGTCGCCATCACCGAAAATCACGGTCGGCCGGACGATCACGTGCTCGAGGTCGCTCTCCCGTACGGTCTCTTCTGCTCGTCCTTTGGCTCGAAGGTAGGCCGTGGGCGCGTTCGGGTCGGCGTTGATCCCGCTCATCTGCACGAACCGGTCCACCCCGGCTGCCTCGGCCGCGTCGACGAGGTGCTCGGTGCCGGCCCGGTGCACACGGTCGTGCATCTCCTCGCCACCCTTCGGTCGCCTGAGCGGGCTCAGGGCCACGAGGTTCACCACGGCGTCAGCACCCTCGATGGCGTCGACCACGTCCTCGGGGTCGGTGACGTCGCCACTGACGGTGTCGACACCCGCCGGCAGGTCCGCGCCATCTGGCGAGCGGGCCATCGCCGTCACGTCGTGGCCACGCCCGTCGAGTTCACGACTCAGCGCCGAGCCGACGAATCCGGTCCCGCCGCAGACGAGCACGTCCATAGCCTACCGGAGGGTCGGCGCGGATAAAGGCCCTATGCCTAACGGCCGCACTCGCCGAGGGCCCCGGAAACCATTAACCCGGCCCGGTCGCACCTCCCGGCATGCTGGTCACGCTCGAGGGGATCGACGGCAGCGGGAAGACCTCGGCCTGGGAAGCGCTCGCCGAGGCTCACCCCGACGGTACGTTCACCCGTGAGCCAACCGACTCGTGGTACGGCGACGCCGTCCGTCGATCAATCGAAGACGACGGTGCCGAACCCTTGGCGGAACTCTTCCTCTACACCGCGGACCACGCGGCCCACCTCGCCGAGACGGTGAGACCGGCGCTGGACGCCGGCGACCTCGTCATCTCGGACCGGTACTCGGACTCCCGCTACGCCTACCAGGCGACGTCGCTGGCCGACCGGTTCGACGACTCCCTCGCCTTCGTTCGGTCCGTCCACCAGCCCTGGAGCCGACCGCCCGACGCAACGCTCTACTTTGACGTCGACCCCGCGATCGCCGCCGAGCGGGCTGCCGGGACGAACAAATTCGAGCGGGTCGCCTTCCTCGAGACCGTTCGGGAGCACTACGAGCGGCTCATCGCCGAGGAGCCCACGCGGTTCATCCGCATCGACGCGGGCCAGCCGCTCTCGGGCGTGCTCGAGGACGCGAGGCAGGCGGTCGACGGCCTCCTCGACTGAGAAACACCGATCGGGGACACGTCGGTCAGCGGGGATCGGGCATCCGGACGTCCTCGGGCGCGGGCATCCAGACGTAGTCGATCGTCACGCCGAGCGCGACCGGCACGACCACCAGGAGGAAGAGCGCGGTCCGGGCGTCCCCGAGGTCCGAGCCCAGGCCGAGCACCCCCGAGAACACCAACGTCGAACCGACGAGCACGACGGGCAGCAGGATGGTCGCATACACCATCGGGGCCCACCGGCTCGACAGTCGGACCCGGAGGAGCCGCGTCCCGATCGCCGCCACCGCGGTGTGGACGACGACCATGACCGCGAGGCCTACGATCGCGAGGGCCGAGACCATGCCGTTGCTCGGGCCGGCAGCCCCTTTGCCGTGTCGGAACGGGGGACTGCGCTATCGGAAGGCCCATGGACGGGCCGGCCGGACGTGAACCCATGCACCGGGTCATCGGCGAGCGCGACCTCGCCGCCACCCGTCTCGACGCGGCTTCGGCGCGGGCCATCCTCACGGACATGGCCCGGGCCCGCCGCTTCGACGAGCGGTCCGTGGCCCTCCAGCGCCGCGGCTGGATGAGCGGCTACCCGCCCTACAAGGGCCAGGAAGGCTCCCAGGTCGGTGCTTCCCACGCCATGGCCGAGCGTGACTGGCTCTTCCCTACGTACCGGGCCAACGCCATGCAGCTCGCCCGTGGCGTGCCCGTCGCGGACATCCTCCGCTTCCGACGAGGCCGGGCCGAGTTCGCCTCCGGCCACGAGGTCCCCAATTTCCCCGAGGCTGTCACGATCGGTACCCAGATCCCCCAGGCCGTCGGGGCGGGCATGGCGATGGACTACGAGGGGGCCGACGAAGCCATCCTCTGTTACTTCGGTGACGGCGCCACCAGCGAGGGCGACTTCCACGAAGGGCTGAACTTCGCCGGCGTCTTCGGCGCGCCGGTCGTCTTCTTCTGTGAGAACAACGGCTGGGCCATCTCCGTCCCCGTCGAGCGCCAGACGGCGAGCGACTCGATCGCGATCAAGGCCGAGGCGTACGGCTTCGACGGCATCCAGGTCGACGGCAACGATCCCTTCGCCGTCCACGAGGCGACGGCCCTCTCCCTCGAGCGGGCCCGCGCAGGCGAGCCGGTGCTCATCGAGAGCCTGACTTACCGCCAGGGCCCCCACACGACCGCCGACGACCCGGAGCGGTACCTGGACTCGGCCGAGGCGTTGCCGGATTGGCGCACCGCCGACCCGATCGACCGCGCCGAGTCGTATCTTCGGGAGCAGGGGATCATCGACGACGGCTTCCTCGAGGGCGCCACCGCCGAGGCAGACGCCGAGTTGGACGAGGCGATCGAGACGGTCGAGGCGGAAGAACCGGCCGACCCCGACGAGGTCTTCGACCACGTCTACGAAGACCTCCCCCCAGCGCTCGCCGATCAGAAAGCGTGGCTCCGGTCTTACCTGGACCGACACGGCGACGTGAACGAGCTTGAGTACTGACCTGGCCAGTCAGTCGTCGAGAGCGAAGTAGGTCTTCGTGTCGACCACGCCGTCGAGCCCCTGGATCGACGAGGAGGCGGTGTGGAGCACGTCGTAGACCTCCGGGCCGTCCACCTCGGCGATGACGTCGAACTCGCCGGCGACGACGTGGGCCTCGACCACCGACTCGATGTCGCGGATGGCCGTCACCGTGGCCTCCGACTCCCCGGCCCCCGTCTTGACCATGATGAACGCCCGGACCATGGGCCACGATACGACAGCCTGGCGCAAAAGCCTTACCCGGCCGTGCGGACTGCGGACTCGCCTGGTGCGCTACTCGTCGGGAAACCGCTTCCGGAGCTCGGCGTCGAGGTCCTCGACCCCCATATCCATCGCCGCCAACAGTACGAGCAGGTGATAGACTAGGTCGGCCGACTCGTGGGCGAGGGCCTCGGCGTCGTCGTCCTTCGCCGCCAGGAGGACCTCCGTTAGCTCCTCGCCGAGCTTCTCCAAGACGGCGTTCTCGCCCTTCTCGTGGGTGAGCAGGGTCGCCGTATAGGACCCCTCTGGCAGCTCGGCTTTGCGGTCCTCGATCACCGCGAAGAGCTCGGCGAGCACGTCGTTGTCGGCCGCGTCGCTCATACGCGCTCGACCACCTCGTGGATCTCTTGGAGCTCGTCAAAGTCCTCGCGGGGGCGGCGCCCGTCGTCGAAGACGTCCTCGTCCACCTCGACGGGCGCGTTCGTCCGGGCGGCGAGGGCGAGCGCGTCGCTCGGTCGGGCATCGATCACGACGTCTTTGGCGCGAGGCGTGTCGATGTGGAGGTCGGCGAGGTAGGTGCCCTCCTCTACCGCGCTCACGACGATCCGCGTGACCCGACCGCCGAGCTCCTCAATGACGTCGAGCATCAAGTCGTGCGTGAGGGGCCGCCCGATGTCCTCGGCCGCCAGCCCGCGGGAGATGCTCATCGCCTGGTCGAATTCGATGAAGATGGGCAGCACGTCGTCGGGTTCCGACCCGGTCGCGAGGACGACCACGGGCACCGGCCCGTCTGGCGTCCCTGCGACCCGGACGGCGTCGATGGCGGCGTCCATACCGCCCCTGGGGGAAGCGCGCATGAAAAGGCTCCGTTCGCACCGGTCACCCGGAGCGCGCCGTTGGCCGCTCGAAGAAGGCGAGGTCGTGGATTCGACCGTCGTCGGTAAGCTCGGGGTGGAACGCCGTCCCGAGCACGGGGCCCGCTCTGACCGCGACCGGTCGGCCGTCGTACTCGGCCAATACCTCCACGCCAGCCCCGACAGCTGCGATGGCGGGCGCCCTGATGAACACCGCCGGGAAGGGCTCGTCCAGCCCCACGACGTCGAGCGCGGTCTCGAAGCTGTCCCGCTGGCGGCCGAACGCGTTTCGGTCGACAGCGACGTCGAGGACGCCGAGCGGCTCGACCCGGTCGTCCTTCGCGTCCCGGGAGGCGACGATGAGCCCGGCACAGGTGGCCAGAAGTGGTTTGCCGGCCTCGACGTGAGCGACGATCTCTTCGGCGATCCCTTCCCGGTGAACGAGTCGCGAGATAGTCGTCGACTCCCCGCCGGGCATCGAGAGGAGGTCGCAGTCGGGGACCAGCCCGGACCGCCGGACTTCGAAGACTTCGACCTCGCGGCCGTGCGCGTCGGCCGCTCGAGTGATGGCGTCGGCGTGCTCGGCCACGTCCCCCTGGACGGCGACGACCCCGGCGGTCAGCGACATCGCGAACGGCTACGCCTCCGACGGTGAAAAGAGACGCCCTTAGCCGAGAACGTTCAGCAGTTCGATCCCGACGCCGAAGAGGACGCCGAAGGCGATCACGGACCGCGGGTCGAACCGGATGGCGTTGCGGTCCTCGGCGTCGAAGTACCGGACCAGCCCGGCACTGCTCATCAGCCCGGCGTTGTTGTCGCCGCTCATGTCACGTGATCGGGTCTATGGGCGCCTAAACCTTTCGTCCCCGCTATCGGCCCCGAAACCAGCCTCCCACACTGCGATCGTCGGCTGTCGTGGACCCGTCCGACCCGACTCCCTCCACCGTTATGGGCCCCCAACCGGAACGGCCGGTATGGCCCACGCAGACGCCACGCCGCGACGCGGTCTCCGTGGTCTCGCCAGGATGGCCAACCCGGCCTTCGCGGCTGGCGCGGTCCTCGTCCCGCTCGGGGCGCTGGTCGCGGTCCTGATCGCGGGCGACCTCCGCCTGCTGAACTACGTCCACATCATGACCGGTGGGCTCTGGACTGGCATCGACCTCTTCGTCGGGCTGGTCGTCGGCCCGGTCGTCGGTGGCATGGATCCGGAATCCCGGGCTGGGTTTTTCGAGCGGTTCACGCCGAAGCTGACATTCCTCATGCCGGTGCTCTCCATCACCACCATCGTCGCCGGCATCACGCTCGCCCGCCGGCTCGGATACTTCCCGGCGGCCGACCCGTGGCTCGCCCTGCTGACTGCCGTGATAATGGTACCGGTGGTGCTCCTGATCGGCTACCAGTTCGACGCGCTTGCCAACCGGCGCACGCTCGGCGTGCTCGCCGTGGTCGTGGTCGGCTCTGGGGCCTGGATCGCGACCACCTACCAGGCCCTTGCGTATCCGGGCTCACTGGTCCTCGCCGCCCTCGTCATCGTCACCCTGCTGTCGGTCATCGGCACCGGCGTCATCCTCCCCGGCGAGGTCAAGATCTACCGGGAGGTCGTCTCGGCCGAGCCCGACGTCGACCTCATCGGCGAGATCGGCATACGAAACGCCAAGCTCGGGGGCGTCCAGGGGCTGCTCCAGCTCGCCATCATCTTCGTGATGGCCAGCTTCCGGTTCGGCCTGTAGCGCGCGGGCGCGACCCATGTCGGAGGCTTCAACCTCCCGCGGGTCACATCGCCACCATGCTCGGCGAGATCGACGGCCGCCACTCCATCGTCGGCTTCGCCGTCGCCCTCGCGATCATCGGCGTCCTCCTCTGGGCCGTCGGCGTCGACGACGTCGCCCAAGCGTTCGCGCTCGTCCAGCCACGGTCCCTGCTGTACGTCGCCTCCGTCGCGCTCCTCTGGCTGCTCGCCTGGGCCCTGGGGCTTCGGGCGGTGCTCGGCTCCCTCGACATCCACGTGTCCGTGCCCGGCGTCTACGTCATTCAAGCGGCCGTCCAATTCGCCAACAGCGTCACACCCTTCGGCCAGGCCGGCGGCGAGCCCATCTCGGCGCTCCTCATCTCGCGGTCGGTCGACGCCGAGTACGAGACGGGCCTCGCCGCCATCGCCAGTGCCGACGCGATCAACTTCCTCCCCTCTATCGGCTTTGCCCTCATCGGGCTCGCCTACTACGCCGTGGCGTTCACCCTCGGCCCCCGCCTGCTCCGCGCGGCCGCCGTGATCGTCCTGCTCGCCCTCGCCCTCGTGGGCGCCGCGTACGCGGCGTGGCGGTACCACGACCGACTCGAGGACGTGACCGTGCGTGCCCTCACGCCGGTGCTGCGGGCCGTCGGGCGAATCCTCCCCTATCGCCGGGCGCCGACCCTCGAGGAGGTCCGCACCCACGTCGAGGGGTTCTATCGTGACGTAAAGCGGGTTGCCGAGCAGCCCGGCCGGCTCGCGCTCGCGCTCTTTTACTCGACGGTCGGATGGTTCTGCCTCGTCTGCTCGCTCTGGCTCTCGCTCTACTCGCTTGGCCACCCCGTTCCATTCGCTGCCCTCCTCGTGGTCATCCCGCTCGGCGCGGTCGCGTCCATCGCGCCCCTGCCAGGCGGGCTCGGTGGTATCGAGGCCGTCCTCGTCCTCCTCCTCGTACCGACGACTGGCGTGTCCGCGGGCGTCGCCGGCGCCGCCGTTCTCGTCCACCGGACGGCCGTCTACTGGCTGCCGATCGTCCTTGGCGGGATCGCCGCCGCGGGCCTCGGCTCAGGGCTCCGGCTCGGCTCATGACGCCATCCCGTCGGTAGCGGCAAGACACCGGCGGTGAGAAATCCTTATTCGGCCCACGTGTCAAGGGGTGGAGAGAGGCACCAATGACGGTCAAATTAAAAGACTTCTACGCGGACTGGTGTGGCCCCTGCAAGACCCAGGACCCCATCCTGGAGGAGATCGAGTCCGACTGGGGGGACCGCGTCGACTTCGAGAAGATCGACGTCGACCAGAACCAGGACATCGCCAACGAGTACCAGGTGCGGTCGATCCCGACGCTGGTCGTCGAGAACGACGAGGGCGTCGTCGAGCGCTTCGTCGGTGTCACCCAGCGCGAGGACATCGAAGCCGCGCTCGAGACCGCCGGCGCGTAACCGGGCGTTCGGGCGTCCGGTTCGGCTATCGGTTCTCCTCGAAGTAGCCGCGGCCGACGCGATTGCCGAGGACAAAGTTGTGGACGTACCCCCGTAGGTTCCGCCAGAAGAGGCTGGCGTAGCCCTCCGAGCGCTCCCGGCGTGGCGACGTCCGGACCACGCACTCGGGGTCGTAGACGATCTCGCCCCGGCGCTTCAGCCGCATCGACAGGTCGGTGTCCTCCTGGAAGGCGAGCGCCGCGTCGAAGCCCGAGATGGCCTCGAAGTCGGCGCGCCGGACGCTCATGTTGAAGCCGGGCTGCTGGACGAACCCGAGCGGCCAGGAAACCCGGTACCACCAGTCCGAGAGCACGGTGAAGAGCAGCTCGTCGGCGAGCCCGCCGTCGAGCGGTTGGGCGGGCCCGCCGACCCCGACGACGGCCTCCTGCTCGTAGTGGCCCAGGTGTCGCGACACCCAGTCCGCCGGCACCACGGTGTCCGCGTCGGTGAAGATGAGAACGTCCCCGTCGACCTCGGCAGCCCCCCGGTTCCGGGCGACCCCCGGCCCCCGCCCCTCGCCGGGGACCACGGCGTCGACGGCCTGGTGATCCCGAGCGAGCTCGGCGGTGGCGTCCGTCCCGTCGACCACGACGACCACCTCGGCGGCCTGGCCGACGAGGCTATCGAGGGTCCGACCGATCGTGGCGGCCTCGTCGTAGGCCGGGATCACCACCGACGCGTCCATCTACCGAGGATATCGCTCGCCCGAAAATAAATGTTGACGGAAGATACGAGCGCAAGCGTCGTCCTTCAGGGCGGGGAGGAGGTCAAGGACCGTCCAGGTCACTCGAACGTGACGCCGACGTCGTGCATCCCGTCGTTGTAGCGGGCGATGTTGATGACGAGGGGCGTCACGCACTCGACCTCGGCGGCGTTCTCGAGCGGGCCGGCATGGAGCCCCCGGAGCCCTTCGATGCCCTCGGCGAGGGCGATGACCGTCTCCCGGGCGTCGACGTCGTCCCCGACGACGAGCGTGTCGAGGTCGAGGTTGACGTCGAGGTTCGCCAGCCGGTCCGCGGCGAGGTTGTGGAAGCCCCCGACGACCGGCACCTCCTCCGGCGCCGCCTCGGCGACGAGGGCCGTGACGCTGCCCGCCGGCGGTGGGGCGTAGTGGGCGCCCGCCTCGTCGTGGTTCATCCCGACCGCTGGACTGACCAGGAGGGCCTCACCGAGCTCGTCGGCGACGGCCTCGACGGTGTCGGCGACGTGCCACGGCGGGACGGCCACGACAACGACGTCCCCCTGCGCGGCGGCTTCGGCGTTCTCGTAGCCCTCGATCGTGAGGTCCGTGCCGCGGCTCGACAGCTCCGTCTCGTACTCCTCGGCCTTCGACCGGGCCCGCTCGGCCTCCCGTGAGCCGATGATAACCTCGTGGTCTGTGTGGAACGCCCACCGCAGGGCCAGCCCCTCGCCGATGTCGCCGGTCCCACCGAGCAGCGCGATTCGCATGGTCGAGGGGACGGCACGTCCGGATAAGGGTGCTGCGATGCGGGGACAGCGCGGTTCCGGCATGCCACTCGCCGAACGGTTGTCGGGCCGACCGGAACCCTGCCCCACGGCGATCCCGGTGGTTTCAATCGGCGAAACCGCCCACTGCCGGTTTAGGGACGCCGCCCAAACCTTCGGCCGCAATGTCGATCACCGACACCATCCAGAGCCTGATCGGGAGCGACGACGGGAGCGTCGAGGTGACGACCTTCGAATGTGGGGAGTGTGGCCACACCTTCGAGTCGGCCAAGGATCCCGACCGCGCTCAGTGCATGGAGTGCCTCTCGAACGACGTCGAACCGGTGCAGTAACGCCGGGACCGTCGCGGGGTGAGAGCCGTCAGTAGCGCCGGACCGAGTGAAACAGCGCCGCGAGCCCGAGCGCGATGAGGACACCCTCGATGGTGTGGAGCGCGAGGAGCTCGCGCCCGCCGAGCTGGTAGCTCCCGCGGATGCCGAGCTCGTAGATCGCTTCTACCAACGCGCCGAGCGTGATGACCCCGAAGCCCGTCGCCGCCCAAGCGAACGATCGCTTCGACGGGTCTCGCCGGAAGGCGAGCGCACTCAACCCCGCGAGTAACGCTCCGAGAAGCAGCACCAGGGCGTTCGAGACGATAAACGCCCAGAACTCCGGCGGTTCAGCCATCGTCAGGTTGCACGTTTGTCGGTTCGACGTCCATGTATCTAGTGGTCACCTTCACTCGAGAGCCGTTCGAGGTCGTCCCAGAACGCGCCGAACCGGTCGACGACGTCCCGATCGCGTTCGACCTCCGCTTCGATGCCGTCGTCCTCGATGGCGACGGACACGCGGTCGACGGCTGTCTCGAACGTCTGGAAGTGGTTCCCGTCCGGGTCGATGCGCGTCTCCGAGCGCAGCAGGTCGTAGTCCTCGAGGGCGTTCAACCGCCGATAGACGGTGGGGAGCGACGCGTCGAGGTGGTCGGCCAGCTCCTCGGCCGACCGCGGCCCGCCGGCACAGTAGACGAGGATGCGTCGCGCGGCCTCGCTGCCGAGCACCTCCAGGAGGTGGTCGGGCGCCCACTCTTTGCCCACGGCCCGCTCGGGGGCGGCACGCAGGATAAATGCCGTGGCCACTCAGGCCGTCTCGAGGAGCGCCGGGAGGTCGTTGACCGACTCGAGCACCGACGCGGCACCCTCGTCGAGGTACTTCTGGCGCCCAGCCGCACCCGTTAGCCCGCCGGTCAGGACGCCGATGCCGTAGAAGCGTCGCTCGTCGGCCGCGTCCGCGGCGAGGGCCGTCCGAACGTCGTCTAATGTATCGCCGACGAACGCGACGCTCGACGCCCCGAGCCGGTCGGCGAGCGTCAGCAATCCAGCCGGCGCGGGCTTGCCAGGCACGTCATCGTCCATCGTGATCCGGTGGTCCGGCGGGACGTCGAGGCCCGTCCGTTCGAGTGCGATGGCCGCCTCCGCCGCGGGACGTCCCGTCAGGACGGCGACCCGGAATCGCCCCTCGAGCGCGTCCACGGTTTCGCCGTCGATCAGGATCGGCTCGTCCTCGAGATACCCACCGGTATCGAACGGTGGCTCGCCACCTTCGAGCTCCCGGTACCGATCCGCGCCGAGATAGAGCGCCTGGAACACCTCGCGGACTCGGTCTGGGTTCCACTCCGCCTCGACGTCGCTCGCCTCCCCCTGGAGTTCGTCGCGAATCACCGTCCGGGCCGCCTCGAGGCCGCCGCCCGCCTCGGCGATCCGATCCGCGAACGTGCCCACGTCGAGGTCGAGCCCGGCCCGACGTGCCAAGACGAAGAGGCAGGCCGCGTCCGTCACCATCCAGTCGTCGTTGAACCCGCCGGCGTCCTTCAGCGCCTGGATCGTCCCATCTGGCGGCCGCTCGCCGTGGAGCCGCTCGACCGTCTCGACGATGGCCCGTCGGTAGGAGTTCGCGACGTCGACGAGGACCCCGTCGACGTCGAGGACGACGGCCTCGACGCGCATGCGCCAGTTCTCACGCCGGGCGGGTAAGCCACTTGCGAGTCCGGAGCGGTCCTCGCAAGGGCTCAGTCGGCCCAGAAGAGCGTCTCGCCCGGTAGTGTCTCAGGCGTGCTGGGGACCGCCGGGGCGTCGCCGCCGAGCGTCGTGAACGCGAGCACGGCCCCATGGTCCTCGGCGATGTCGGCGGCCGGCCGGTGGAGCTCGGGGGGGAGGTTGAGTGCGTAGATCGCATCGGCTCCCGCGTACACCGCCGGGTCCGGGTCGGTCACGTCGTCCACGTGGAAGGCGATGTCCTCGGGCACGGCCCGCTCGACGACGTCGGTGGCCCGGACGGAGCTACGCTCGGCGAGCGCCGCCGCCAGGGCCGGTCGCTGGCCGATGCCGACCTCGACGAGCAGGTCGTACCGCCCGAGTCGGTCGACGAGCGCGTCGAGCGTCTCCCGTCTCACGGTCGGGGGGTTTATGTGAGGCTTGAGCATATGCGTTCGCATGCGCGTCGACGTCGTGCCGATCGGTGACGTCCCGGCGCAGGTCAAGCGCGAAGCCTCCACCGCGCTGCGGTCGGTCTTCGGTGCCGAAGTCAGCATCCGGGAGGCTGAGATACTGCCCGAGAGTGCCTACGACGCGGCCCGTGACCAGTACCGGGCCGAGGAGCTGATCGACCTGGCCAGCCGCGTCGGGACCGGCGCCAAGAACGTCGCCATCACCACTGCGGACCTCTTCTACCGTCGGCGGAACTACGTCTTCGGCCTGGCCTACCTCGATGGCAACGCGAGCGTCGTCTCGACGAACCGCCTCCAGACCTCCTCGGACGGTGGTTTCTCCCAGAAGCCCGCGACCGAGATATTCGCCGACCGCGTACGGAAAGAAGTCGTCCACGAGATTGGTCACACGCTGGGGCTCGAGCACTGCGAGAACACCCGCTGCGTCATGAACTTCTCCCCGACGGTGCGCGAGGTCGACGTCAAGGAGGAGGCGCTCTGTGGGTCCTGCCAGCGGGCGCTCGACTGAGGACCGGCCCAGCGTTCTGGACTGACAGCCGAGGAGCCGCCCGGTTCGCCGCGTGTCGCCCCCGATCGGCCGTTTTCCAGGATCGAGCGGACCGCTAACGACTGCGTTGTGGAATTATCCCCATTGATGATTTAACCGAGCTTTTCAAATACGTTCCATGTCAACATGGCTCATGGCCGGGCGCGCGGGACCACCCCCCCGGGCGGGCGCCGCCAGCGGAGGTGTGCCGTCGTGAGGGACCCCTGGCCTCAAGACGCAGAGCCCCTCCCCCTCGAGGAAATCGACGGGCGAGGCGACGCGCGAGGCGCGATGCGGCTCGCCGCTGTCCTCTGGTTGCTCGTCGGCGTGACGGTCATCGGGCTCTACATCGGCCTGACCGTCGCGCCCCGGGAGGCCTCGCCGGCGACCACCGCGCCAGAGGCGACCGAGCTGCCGGTCGTGCTCGACGCCGGCGGGGGGACCGTTCTCGTGCTGGTTCGGGCGGGCGGCACGGAAGCCGGCCTGGAAGTGGCTATGGAGTCCCCTCACGTGACGGTCACCGTCGGCACTGACCAGTTCGTCGTCTTTTGAACCGCGGTGCCGCCTCACTACTGCGGACGCTTATGGGTCGTCGTTACTCAGCGTGAGGCATGGCTGTGGGTGATGGCGTGGAACGAGCGGCGCTCGTCGGCGATCTCCTCTTCATCGCCGCGACCCCGGCGATCCTCGTCACCGTCCACTTCTTCCTTCCACCGGCGGTCCACGACCGGTTCGTCCTCCAGCCGGGGTCGCCCGAGCCAATCACCCTCTTCACCGCCGCGTTCGTGCACGCCGACACCGCCCATCTGGCGGGCAACGTCGTCGGGTTCACCGTCGGTCTCCTCTCGGCCTATCTGCTCTGTCTGCACCTCCAGGAGCGACGGTGGTTCTGGCTCTCGACGATCACACTCGTGTGCGGCCTGCCGGTCGTGGTGAACTGGACCTCGATGCAACTGCTGGCGGTCTACGTGGACGGCGGCGTGGCAGCGACGCTTGGTTTCTCGGGGGTGGCCGCCGGCGCCGGCGGCTTCACCTTCGCCGCGTTGTTGGCGTTCATCGGCCGGCGAACAGACTGGTCGACGGGCTACTTCGCCGGCATGGGGGTCTTCCTCCTGCTCTGCTGGGAGGTCCTGTTGATCTACACCGACGCACTCCCTCCCGCCGAAACCGGGCTCGTCGCCATCGGCGTCGGGCTGGCTGCGGTCCAGATCGGCCGCCGGACCATCGACGATGGCCTCCCGACGTCTCGTGACGGCTGGTTTCGGGCGGTTGGTGCCCTCGCCGTCTGCCTCGGGATCCTCGGCGTGCTCGTCGCCCTCGTGGCCGTCATGTTCCCCGCGGACGTCGTCGAAGACGGCCAGTTCACCAACGTCCTCGCCCACGCGCTCGGCTTCGGCTACGGCGTCGTGCTGTCGGGCTGGGGCTACCGGTACTGGCGGACGACGTACCCGTGACGTCAGGGCCTTGTTGCCGTGACCCTACGCCGAATAGTAGTATTCGCCCGAACGCTTCTGCTCCCGGTCCTTCTGGCTGTCTGGTTTGTTCACCCGGGGTCGCTTCGTGCGCTCGTCCCGCCGGAACGTGATGTCGAGGTTCGCGAGGAACTCGTTCATCCCGGATCGCATGTCCTGGGGGGTCCCGGCGTGGCCACGGACCGCCGGCTCGCCGTCGAAGACCAGGAGTCGGTCGGCCAGCAGGTCCATCATGTAGATGTCGTGGTCGATGACGAGGACCGAGGCGCCGTGGTTCTCGGCGTACCGCCGGATGGCCCGCGTCGCCCGCACGCGCTGTTCGACGTCTAAGTGGGCGCTGGGCTCGTCCAGCAGGAAGAGGTCCGCATCCTCGGAGAGGCAGGCCGCGATGGCGACCCGCTGGCGCTCGCCGCCCGAGAGGTCGGTCAGGTCCTGCTCCATGATCCGGTCGAGCTGGAGCGGGTCGGCGATCTCCGTCTGCCAGTACGAGGAGCCGAAGTCGTCGGCCACCGAGGCGAGGAAGGCGTCGACCCGCATCGGCTGGTCGATCTCGACGTACTGCGGCTTGTAGGCGATGTCGAGCGCGACGTCGAGCTCGCCATCGTCCGGCTCGAGCCGGCCGGCGAGCAGCTTCGCGAACGTCGACTTCCCGATGCCGTTGGGACCGACGACGCCCAGCACCTCGTCCTCGCGGATCTCGCCGCCATCGACCGCGAGGGCGAACTCGCCCTCGCCGAAGGACTTGGTCAGGTCCGGGTAGGTGATCAGGGTCTCGCCTGCAGTCACCGACCGCGGCGCGTGCTGTTCGAACTGGATGCGCTCGGGCCGGATGCGCATGTTCTCGTTATCCAGGTAGCCTTCCAGGTACTCGTTGATGCCCCCCCGCGTCGACTTCGGGTCGGTGATCACGCCGAAGGCACCGGGCCGCCCGTAGGCGACGTGGAGGGAGTCCGTGAGCAGATCCAGGATCGCGAGGTCGTGCTCGACGACCAGCATCGACCGGTCCTCCTCCTCGGCAAGCTCCCGGATAAGCTGGGCCGCCGCCACGCGCTGGCTGATGTCGAGGTACGGCGTGACCTCGTCTAAGAAGTAGAAGTCGGCGTCTCGGGCGAGGGCCGCGGCGATGGCGACGCGCTGGAGCTCCCCGCCCGAGAGGGTCTCGATGGGCGAGTCGAGCACGGGCGTGATCGAGAGCCGGTCGGCGATCTCCTCGAGGGCGTCGCGCTCGTTCGTCCGCTCTAGGAGTTCCCGGGTCTCGCCCTCGAACTGGTCGGGGATGTGGTCGACGTACTGCGGCTTCCTCGCGACCGTCACCGAGTCCTCGCGGAGCGCCCCGAGGTAGTCCTGCAGGGCCGTCCCGCGGTACTGGTCCTGGACCTCGTCCCAGCTCGGCGGATCGTCGAAGCGGCCCAGGTTCGGCGCGATCTCACCGGCGAGGATCTTCACGGCCGTCGACTTGCCGATGCCGTTCGGGCCGAGCAGGCCGGTGACCCGGCCCTCGCTCGGCGCCGGCAGCCCGTAGAGCCCGAAGGCGTTCTCGCCATACCGGTGGGCCGGTGCCTGGTCGAGCTCCGACGGGAGGTTGACGATCTGGATGGCGTCGAAGGGACACTTCTCGACGCAGATGCCACACGTCTCGCCGAGGCAGATCTCCTCGGAGATCCACACCTGCTCAGCGGCGCCGGCGTACTCGTCCTCGTCTAGGTCCTCGAAGTGCTCTTCGCGGGTGACGATGCACTCTTTGCCCGTGCGGTTCGGCGGGCAGAAGTTCGCGCACTCGTAGTTACATCGGTCGGGCTGACACCGGTCGAGGTCCACGACCGCGATCGAGTCGTCGGCCATTACAGCGACGTCCCGGTCGTCAGCAGGATCGTCCAGACCACGAACCAGAGCGAGAAGGTCATGAAGGCGACGTAGAGGTGGTCCTTCGTGGAGAACTCCGAGACGTCGACGCCGACGACCTGCATGGCGCCCATGGAGGCGAAGATGGCGGCGGCCGCCACGGCCAGCCCGAGCGTGTCCGACGGCCCGGTCGCGACGCTCGAGGAGACCAGCCCGGCGGCGACGCCGGCGAGGCAGGCCAGCGCCGTGACCTTCAGCCCGCGGCGGTGGGCGGCCCGCCGCTCGGCCGTCTCGGTTGCCATGGACCCCCTTCGGCGAGGCTCGGTGAAAAGCGGTTCGCTCCGGCCCGGTCACCGGAGTCTGTCACACCGGGCTAATCCCATCCCGGGACACCTTTATGGCTCGGCGACCGGTCTGTTTCCCTAGATGACGTTCGAGGAGGACCTCGCCGACCTGCCGCCGAGCGCCAAACTCGTGTATAAGGTGCTCGAGTACAACGGCCAGCTCACCCAGAAGGGCATCGTCGAGGAGTCGATGCTCTCGGCGCGAACGGTCCGCTACGCCCTCGAACGGCTGGAGGAGGTCGGCGCCATCTCCGAGGACGTCTACTTCGCCGACGCCCGGCAGAACCTCTACGACATCGCCCGTCCCGAAGAGGCCGCGACCCCGACTGATTGAGCCGGACGGCGTCATTCCGGGACCATGACCACACTCGGGAGCGATTGCCTTCCGGTCAGGACGGCACGACCGTGATCCGCTGCTGACGGTCGATCGCGTCCTCTAACTCTTCGGCGATGGCGCTGCCTCGGGACACCTGAATCTCGCCCCCACGGCCAACCGTCGCCGTGAAGAGGTACTCGTCGTCGGCCCGGACCTCGACGGTCTTCCCGACGTGGCCGTCCACGGGCACGACGACGTGCTGGCCGGTGATCTCCGGCGTGACGGCGTCGCCCGTCGTCGGGCCCCCGCTCGAGCCGCCGCCACGGTCGGAACCGGTGGTGGGACCGCTATCGCCGGTGTCCCCGCCGCGATTCGGCCGCTCCTCGTGGGTGCGGACGTCGATGCTGATACCGAGCTGGTCCTCGATCTCGGAGATGCGGCCGCCGCCCTTGCCGATGACCTGGGAGATGTCGTCCTCGGTGACGTAGACCACGGCGCGGTTCCGACCCTGGATCTCGACCTCGACCCGGCCCTGGGCGATGGAGCGGATCTCCCGCTCGATCTCGCCGATTGCGAGCCGGTCGACGCCGCTCTCTGACGGGCCGGGCGTCCCCTCGCCGATCGGGACGGTGACCACCTGGCGGTTGAACGTGTAGATCTCGTAGGCCGGTTTACCCGTCTCGAAGTCCTTGATCATGATGACCGGCCGGGCGAGGTCCTCCTCCATCAACCCCTCTGGGACCTTCACCTCGGTCGTCACGTCGTAGACCGTCTCGACCGCGCCGTCCTCGATGTAGACCACGGTGTCGACCACCTGAGGGATGAGGCCGAGCTCGACGCGACCGATGAGCCGCTGGAGCGCGTCGATGGCGCGGGTGGCGTGCACGACGCCGATCATGCCGACGCCGGCCAGGCGCATGTCCGAGAACACCTCGAAGTCCTCGGTCTTTCTGACTTCGTCGTAGATGGTGTAGTCCGGCCGCACCATCAGCAGCGAGTCGGCCGTCTTCGCCATGTCGCCGCCGAGGGCGGTGTATTGCGTGATCTCCGGTCCGACCTGCAGGTCCCTCGGCTTCTCCATCGTCTTCACGGCGTAGTCGTGGGAGACGAGGAACTCGGCGACCGCTTGGGCGAAGGTCGTCTTGCCGGCCCCTGGCGAGCCGGCGATGAGGATCCCACGCTGGCGCTCAAGCATGCGTTCCTTCAGATCGTCCGCGTGCTCGTATTCCTCTAAATCGGTCTTCACGATCGGCCGGACTGCCGTGATCTCCCAGCCGTCGGCGAAGGGCGGCCGCGCGATGGCGATGCGCATGTCTCGGAGCTGGACGATCCGCATCCCGTCCTCGTCCAGTTCGATGAAGCCGTTGGGAGAGCGCCGGGCGGCCTCGAGGATCTCGTCGGCCCAGGCCTCGAGCTGGTCCTCGTCGGAGACGGTTTCGTCGATGACCTGGTAGTGCATCTCGCCGACCTCACCGCGCTTGGCCATCGGTCGCGTACCCGCCTTCAGGTGGACCGACATCGTCGTCTCGTCGAAGAACCGCTCGATCGCGACGTGTTCGGGTGCGGTCCGGACCTCGGGCTCGACGTACTCGACCTCGATGCCCTTCGCCCGGGCGACCTCGCTCTGGACCCTGTCACTCGTCAGCAGCATCGCGTCATGCTCGGCCGCGACGTCGCGGATGATGGCGTCGACCTCGCCGCGATCCGCCCGGCCGCGCTCGACCGAGGTCGGCCGCCGGCCGACGTACTCGACCTCGATCTCCCCGTCTTCGACCAGGTCCACCAGTCGCTGGAGCTCCGCCAAGCCGTCCCAGCCGGCCTCCCGGCCGGCGTTCGCCTGCGCTTCAAGCTCGGCGACGACTGCTTCGGGGACGTAGACGGTCGCCCCCGCGAGCTCGCCGCTGGCGACCCGTTCGGACACGCGCCCGTCGATGAGGGCGCTCGTGTCCGGTACAACGTTCATGTCGTCCGATACGTCACGGTGCGTTGATAAGGGGTTCGAGACGGCCGATGACACGCGGGCGCCGCCCGCGGAGTTTTTCACCCGACCGGCCGAGCGGCCGTTCATGAGCGCTGGGCCCGAGCCCGACCCGATGACCGCCGACGAGCTCGAGGCGGCGACCGTGCCCGTCGACGTCGACGGCGAGACGTTCCCGACGATCGATATAGGCGAGGGCCCTGCCGTCGTCATGCTTCATGGCTTCCCGGACTCGCGACGGCTCTGGCGCCACCAAACCCCGGCGTTGACGGCCGCCGGCTATCGCGTCGTCGCGCCCGACATGCGGGGGTTCGGCGGCGCGCCGAAACCCCAGGCGACCGAGCCCTATCGACTCTCGGCCGTCATGGGCGACGTCGTCGGAATCATGGACGCCCTCGACGTCGAGTCGGCGCGACTCGTCGGGCACGACTGGGGTGCCGCGGTGGCCTGGCTCACGGCGTCCATCCACGCCGACCGGGTCGAGCAACTCGTGGCGCTCTCGGTCGGCGCCCCGGGGAACTCGGGGACCCAGACGATCGCCCAGCGCGAGAAGTCTTGGTACTTCTACTTCTTCCAGTTCGAGGTCGCCGAGGCTTGGCTCCGACACGACGACTGGGCGCTCCTCCACGAGTGGACCCGCGGGGACGGCGACGTCGAGCGCTACCTCGAGGACCTCTCCCGGGATGGGGCGCTCACGGCCGGGCTCAACTGGTACCGGGCGAACGTCCACCCCGAGCCCCCGAGCAGTGACCCGCCGGGCTACCCCGACATCCAATGTCCCACGCTCGGCGTCTGGCCCGAGGGCGACAACTACCTCACCGAGGCCCACGTCACCGGCTCGACCGAGAAGGTCGCCGGGGAGTGGCGCTACGAGAAGATCGAGGAGGCGAGCCACTGGGTGATGCTGGACCAGCCGGGGGAGCTGAATGAGCTACTAGTGGGGTTTCTCGGCTCATGACCATCACCGACCTCGCCCGCGAACTGGTCTCGATCCCAAGCCACGAGGACGAGACGGCCGTGGGCGACGCCATCGAGGCGTGGGTCAGCGAGCAGACCGACGCTGCCGTGACCCGCGACGGCGTTGGCAACGTCATCGCCCGCCGTGGCAGTGGGCCATCGGTAGCCCTGGTCGGTCACCACGACGTCGTCCCACCCGACGATGAGCAGGTCGGGGCAGACGGCAGCTACCTCGTCGAGGAACGTGACGGTCGGCTCTACGGTCGCGGCACGGCCGACATGAAAGGGGCCGTCGCGGCGATGTGTCACGCCTTTCGCGACGCCGACCCTGCGGGCGAGCTCGTCCTCGCCAGCTTCGTCGGCGAGGAGCTGGGGGGCGAAGGCGCCCGACACGCCATCGAGCGGGGGTTCGTTCCGGACCACGCCGTTGTCGCCGAGGGCTCGACCGGCTACTCCGCCCCCGGCGTCACCGACGTGGCCGTCGCGCACAGGGGGCGACGCGCGAGCACGATCTTGGCTGCCGGTGAATCCGCTCACGCGTCTGAGACCGGCTCGGGCGTCAACGCCATCTACCGGGCCTGCGACGCCGTTGACGTCCTCAGGGGACTCGACGCCCCCGAGACGGAGGTGCTCGGGCACGCCGTCTCGGGGAGCATCGCGGCCACCGAAGTCGAGGGCGGCTCGGCGTGGAACGTCATCCCGGACGCCTGCACGGTCACCATCGACGAGCGCACCGTCCCCGGCGAGCGGGCTGCCCTCGACCAGATCGAAGCGGTCCAGGGTGTCTCGGTCAGAATCGACCAGGACCTCCCGCCGATGGCCTGTGATGAGCCCGCCTTCGCCGATGCGGTGCTCGCGGCCGCCACCGATGTCCAAGACGGCGCTCCCGAACAGGTGGTGAAGCCCCACGCTACCGACGCTGGCTGGCTCGCCGACGCTGGAACCACCTGCTTGATCTGTGGTCCGGCGGAGCTCGGCGAGGCACACACGGCCGACGAGAGCGTGGGGCTGGACGTGATGGAGCGGTGTCGGGCGATCTACACGAGCGTCGCCGAATCCTGGCCAGCTTGATCGAGAGACCCCGGCCGGTCCGCGAGGCGCTGACCTTTTGGCCGCACCAACCCTTCCAGCCCCATGGCTACCGAATCAGTGACCGAGGGGGCCCCCGACGCCTTCGAGGACCTCGCCGAGCACTACCGGCGTATCACCGGCCTCGAGGACGCCGCCGGCGTGCTCCGCTGGGACCAGCAGGTGACGATGCCCGAGGGTGGGACACCCGCGCGTTCTCTCGAACTCTCGACGCTCTCTGGGCTCCAGCACGAGCTGCTCACCGAGGAGGACGTGGGCGACTGGCTCCACGAGCTGGCCGACGCCGACCTCGACCCCCCGGAGGCGGCGGTCGTCCGCGAGATCCGGCGTGAGTACGACCGAGCGACCCAGGTGCCCCGGCGGCTCGTGGAGGCGATCTCGACGAAGACCTCGGACGCCCTACCCGTCTGGGAGCAGGCCAAGGCGGATGACGACTGGGACGCCTTCGCACCGCACGTCGAGGAGCTCATCGGCCTCAAGCGGGAGTACGCCGAGCACATCGACCCGGATCGCGACCCCTACGCGGTCCTCTTCGACGACTACGAGCCTTACCTCGACCTCGACACCGCCGAGCGGGTCCTCGGCCGGCTCCGTGACGCGCTGGTGCCACTCATCGACGAGGTGAGCGCCGCGGACGTCGAGATCGAGAACCCGTTCTCCGGCGGGACCTACCCCGCCGACGATCAGGAAGCCCTCAGCCGGTCGCTGCTCTCGTCGCTGGGGTTCGACTGGGAGCGCGGCCGGCTCGACACCTCCAGCCACCCCTTCACATCCGGGAACCAGTTCGACAGCCGGATCACGACGCGCTTCGACGAGTCCGAGCCGATCTCCGCGCTGCTCTCGACCATCCACGAGTTCGGCCACGCGACCTACGCGCTCGGTCTCCCCCAGGACCAGTACGGCTCGCCGCTCGGCGACGACCGAGACCTGACCGTCCACGAGTCCCAGTCTCGGCTCTGGGAGAACCACGTCGGCCGCTCCCGGGCGTTCTGGGAGCTCGTCGCGCCCGAGGTCCGGTCGCAGTTCGACGCGGCTCCGACGGCGAGCGCCGAGGACCTCTACCGGGCCACCAACCGCATCTACCCGGACAACCTGATCCGCGTCGAGGCCGACGAACTCACCTATCACCTCCACATCGTGCTGCGATTCGAGCTCGAGCGCGACCTGATCGCCGGCGACCTGGACGTCGCCGAGGTGCCCGCCGTCTGGAACGAGAAGATGGAGGAGTACCTCGGCGTCCGGCCCGAGACCGACACCGAAGGCTGCCTCCAGGACATCCACTGGTCGCATGGCTCCTTCGGCTACTTCCCGACCTACTCGCTGGGCTCGGTCCTCGCCGCCCAGCTCTACCACCACGCCGCGGCCGACCTCGACGACCTCGAGGGCCAGATCCGCGCCGGCGAGTTCGACGCCCTCCACGAGTGGCTCACGCGGCACGTCCACCGGCACGGCCGCCAGTACACCACGCCGGACCTCATCGTGGAGGCGACCGGCGAGGCCTACACGGCCGACTACTTCATCGAGTACGCCGAGGAGAAGTTCGGCGCCCTCTACGGGCTCTGAACGGGACCGATCGGTCCGGCCACCACACTCAGTCCGCCGCCTGGTCCCGCTCGAAGCGGTGGGGTGGCAGCCGGAGGTCGTCGAGGTCCGGGCGGTGCTTGAGGTTGAAAACGACCTGTAGCTCCCCCTGGGAGGGCATGCCGTTACAGGAGAGTCTGATCGACCGGTCCATCATCTCGTCGGGCAGCACGTGGTTCGCCGGCATCTCGAGGTCGCCGTCGACCATCGCAACGGCGCAGTTGGCACAAGCGCCGCCGCGACAGGCGTAGGGCCAAGTGAAGCCATTGTGCTCGACGGCCTCGAGGAGTGACTCGTGGGGCCGGACGTAGAGCCTGCCGTGGTCGGACTCGTCGAGGTCGGCCGCGGCCGCCGCCTCGAAGAGGCCGTCGTCGTCCAACGACCAGCCGTGGTCGGCGAGCACCTCGTAGTCCAGGAACTCGACCCATGCCCCGTCGTGCTGTCGACGGTCGGGGCCAACCCGCCAGCGGTCGGGGTCCCGCCAGCCGTCGCCGTCGGCCGGCCGCTCCTCGTCGTCGTCCGCCCACTCGCCCGTGCTGATCGCCTCGTAGGCCGCGATGACGAGCTGGAAGTCCTCGCGGTCCCCGCCCTGGTCAGGATGGGTCGCCAAGACCCGGTCGCGGTAGGCTCGGTCGATGGTCGCCTCGTCGGCGTCCGCATCGACGCCAAGGACGTCGAACGGCGACTCCATAGTCGGGGCTAGTCGATTCGGTCGGATAACGCTTCCCACCGGGGCCGGACTGGTCTCAGCGTGCGGCCTTGATGGCCTCGTTGATCGCCGGCACGACTTCGTGGAGATCGCCGAGGACGGCCCAGTTGGCCTTGCCGATGATCGCTGCCTCCGGGTCGGTGTTGATCGCGAGGATGGTCTTCGAGCCCTTACAGCCGACCATGTGCTGGACGGCGCCGGAGATGCCACAGGCGATGTAGATGTCCGGGCTGATCTTCGCCCCGGTGAGTCCGATCTGGTCGTCGTGGGGCCGCCAGCCCTCGTTAACCGCGGCGCGGGAAGCGCCGGTGGTGCCCCCGAGCAGGTCGGCCAGTTCCTCCAACGGTGCGTAGCCGTCCGGGCCGCCGACACCGCGGCCGCCACCGACCACGACGCGGGCCTCCCCGAGCGGGACGCCCTCGACGTCGGACTCCTCGACCCGATCGACGCGGACCGCGAGCCCCGCGTCGTCGAGATCCGGCTCGAACGGTTCGACGGACGGGTCCGTCGTCTCGGCGGCCTCCTCGATCGGCACCTCGTGGGCGGCGGCGGTCAGGAGTTTGATCGCGCCCTCGAGCTCGGCGTGCTCGATGAGGCTCCCACCCCACCGGTGGCGGGTGACTTCGTAGGGCTCGGCGGTCTCGACCGCGATGCAGTTCGCCGCCATGGGGAGGTCCATTGCGGCCCCGACGTGGGCAAGCACCTCCTGGCCCCGGTCGCTGCCGGGAGCCACGATCGCCTCAGGACCGAGTCCGTCGGCGAGCTGGACGAGGCTCTCGCCCCAGGCCTGGGGCGCGTAGGCGTCGAGCCCGTCGTGGCTCACGTGGTGGACGGTGTCGACGCCATACGGGCCGAGGGCGTCGGCGATGCTTTCGGCGCCGTCGCCGAAGACGGCGACCACCACCTCGCTGTCCCGAGCAATTTCGCGGGCGAGGGTCACCAGCTCGAGTGACTCCTCGGTCGGCTCGCCATCCACGTGTTCGACGAGCGCGAGCACGTCGCCCATTCAGAGCACCTCCACGTCGTCGCGGAGCACCTCGACGACGGCCTCTGCGGCCTCGGGCCCCTCTCCGAGGATCTCGGCCTCGCCCCCCTCATCGGGGGGCGCTTCGAGCCGGATCATCTGGAGGCTTCCCGGCCCGCTCTCGCGGGCTGGCACAACATGCTCGATTTCGGTCTTCCGGGCCTGCATCTTCGCCCGCATCGAGGCATACCGGGGCTCGTTCAACCCCTCCTTCACGGAGACTACTGCGGGCAGCTCGACCTCGTAGACCTCCTCGCCGCCGGAGATCTCCCGCTTCGCGATGGCGGTGTCACCCTCGAGCGAGAGGTCCTTGATGCCCGTCACGCATGGGACGCCCAGCTCGTGGGCCACCCGGACCGGTACCTGATAGTTCCCCATGTCGGCCGACTCGTTGCCGAACAACAGCAGGTCGTAGCCCACCTCGCCGTCGCCGGCGTCGCGGATGGCGTCCGCGATGGCGCCGGCGGTCTCCCGGGGAGCCCACTCCGCGCCGTCGGTCTCGAGCAGGGTCGCCGCGTCCGCGGTCATGGCGAGGCCTTCCCGGAGCTGCTCTTCGGCTTCGTCGGGCCCTACCGTCAGCACTGTCGCCGTCCCGCCGTGGTCGTCGACGAGCTGGACGGCCTCCTCGATGGCACACTCCTCGTGCGGGCTCATCGTGTAACCGAGGTTGCCCGCATCGATGCCGCGTTGGTCGTCGGTCAGTACGATCTTCGCGCCGGTGTCCGGCACGCGTTTGATACAGGCGAGGACGTCCATTGCTTCGAATTGTCGTGGTGTCGTGGCGCCGGTGACCCCCGGCCGGGTAGTTGGTGGTGCTGGTCGGAGCCGGCTTAGCTCCGGATCCGCTCGTTGTCCGGGTCGAACAGCGGCCGGCCGCCGGCGACCTCGACCGTCACCGGGTAGTGCTCGCCCATGTACTCGACCTGGAGCGAGGTGCCCTCCTCGGCGTACTCGGCCGGGAGGTAGCTCATGAGGAGGTGCTTGCCGACGGAGGCGCCCGTCCCCGCGCTCGTGACGTAGGAGCGCCGCCCCTCGTCGTCGACGAGCACCTCGCCGTCCTCGTCCATAATCGGCTCGCTGCCGAGCATGAAGCGACGCTCACCAGACTCGGAGAGGTGATCGTCCACCGAGAGGGTACAGAGCGTCGCGGCGTCGTCCTCCTCGATGGCCTCGGCGTAGGCTTCCTTCCCGATGAAGTCGGCGTCCTTGACGCCGTGGAAGGTGAGGCCGGCCTCCGAGGGGTTGTAGTCGAGCTCGAGCTCGTGCCCGTAGAGCCGGTAGCCCTTCTCCAAGCGGGCGGTCGTGCCGTAGACGCCCATGCCCGCCGGCCGGACGTCGTACTCCTGGCCCGCCTCCCAGAGCGTGTCCCAGAGCCGTCCGGCGCGGTCCATCGGCGCGTAGATCTCCCAGCCGAGTTCGCCGACGTAGGAGATGCGGAGTGCCCAGCAATCGACGTCGCCGATGGTGATCTCCTGGGCCGTGTAGGGTGTGAACGCTTCGTGGGAGAGGTCCTCCTCGGCGACCGACTGAACCATGTCACGGGCGTTGGGCCCCCACACGCCGAGTGTCCCGAGGGCCGAGGTCTGGTCGACGATCTGGACCGAGCCGTCGTCCGGGAGGTGGCCGTTGAACCAGGCCTTGTCCTGGCCGCCCATCCCGCCCCCGGTGATGACTCGGTAGCGGTTCTCGCCGAGCCGGACGATCGTGAGGTCCGAGACGAAGCCGCCGTTCTCCGCGAGGATGGGGGTGTAGACAGACTTGCCGACCTCGACGTCCATCCGGCCGACGGCCATCCGTTCGACGTACTCGGTCGCGCCGGGGCCGACGAGGTCGAAGATGGTGAAGCCCATGTCCCCGACCATGGCGACATTGTCGCGCATGTGGAGGTGCTCCCCGAGGATGATGGGCGACCACCACCGCGAGTCCCACTCGTTCGGGCGTTGGAGCTCCTCGATCTCGTCGGCGTACGTCTCCAGGAGGTCCTCGTTGGACTCGAACCACTGTGGCCGCTCCCACCCGGCGGTCTCGAACCACCGTGCGTCGAGGTCGTCCTGCTGGTCGTAGAACCCGCTCTTCCGGAGGGGCCGACCCGACTGCCACTGTTCGGACGGGTGGATGATGCCGTAGATCTCCTGGTAGAGCTCGTGGGCCCGATCTTTGACCCACTTCCGGGAGGTGCCGTACTCGTAGAAGCGGTTGATGTTCGACTCGTGGATGTCGATGTCCGACCAGCCGCGGGTCATCTGCTGGGCCACGGCCTCGCCGATGGCCGGCGCCTCCTTGATCCAGACCGCCGCGACCGACCAGAGCCCGTCGACGTCCTGGAGCGGGCCGAGCAGCGGCGCGCCGTCCGGCGCCTCCGAGAGCAGGCCGTCGATCTCTAGGCGGATGCCCGCGTCCGGGTCGTCGAGGACCTCGGGCATCAGTTCGAGGGCGTCCTCTAAGGACTCCTCGAAGGCGTCCATAGTCAGGGGCGGCTGGGTCGGCGAGAGGGGCGCCTCGTCGATCGAGGGGATGTCATCGACGTCCCAGAGGATCGGCCGGTGCTGGTAGGAGCCGACCTCCATATCGTTCCCGCTCGGCCGCTCGTACATCTGGGTGTCCATGTCCCGGACGACGGGATGGTTGATCTCGCCCTCGAACTGCTCGAAGAACTCGATCGGGCCGACGCTGATCATCTGGTGGACCGCCGGCGTGAGGGGAATTTCGACGCCAGCCATCTTCGCGATCTTCGGGCTCCAGAGCCCACAGCAGATGGCGACCTCGCCCGCCTCGACCGTGCCGCGGTCCGTCTCGACGGCCGCGATGGCCCCGTCCTCGACGATCATGTCGGTGACCTCCGTGTTCGGCGAGAGGGTCAGGCCGCCGTCGGACTCGTGATCGGCCCGCGCCCGCATGACCTCGCCGGCACGGAGCGGGTCACAGACGCCAGCGCCCTCGCTGTGGAAGCCGCCCTTGATGATGTCCTCGTTGATGTAGGGGACGAGTTCCTTGACCTCCTCGGGCGTGAGCAGCTTGCCGCGCTCCCCCCAGGCCTTCGCCGACTGCACCCGGCGCTTGAGCTCCTCCATGCGCTCCTCGGTGCGCGCAACCTCGATCCCGCCGCTCTCCGTGAAGGTGTCCATGTCCTCGTACCACTCGATGGAGCGCCGCGTGAGGTGGGTCATCTCCTTCGAGTGCTCGACGGGCATCAGGAAGTTCGAGGCGTGCCCGGTCGAGCCGCCGGGGTCCGGCAGCGGACCCTTATCGATCACGAGGATGTCGTCCCGGCCCATCCGGGCGAGGTGGTAGGCGAGGCTGTTCCCGACGATGCCGGCCCCGATGATCACCGTCTCGGCCCGGTTCGGGAGGCCCTCTGTGCTCATCGGCGCCCCATCGTTCGTTGGGTCGCTTCCGGCGTCGATGCCCCGGCCGTTCGAGCGGATGTGTCGTGTGTCATGGTGGTGTCAACCGCACGGAGGGAGGTGGATCGGCCCCCCGTGGTTCGATAGATTCCCCTGGGCGCGCGTGCGACACGGGTACGCATGCGCGAGAGTTTCTCCCCTCCACCCATTTCGGTGGTCCATAACAGGATAACACCTTTAAATGCGCCGGCGACCGGGCCGACCCGCGGCCCACGACGGCTCCCGACCCGGCGCACGTGTCCAAATATGTATATGACCCGGTGACCAACTCAGGACAGCGCCCGATCGTGTCATCGAAGGTAGATATCCTCGCCGTCTTTCGGGTCGAGCACCCGGACATCGCCCTGACCGAGACCGTCGCCCACGACGCCTCGGCGACCATCCGTCCCGTCCGCGAGGCCGGGACGGATCCCGAGCGCCGCCAGTACCTCTTCTCGGTGACATCAGACGATTTCGACCGCTTCGAAGCCGGCCTTGCGGAGGACCCGACGGTCGAGGACTTCAAGCGGCTCATCCACCTCGAAGGGGAGGCCATCTACGCGTTCACGTACTCGCCGGAGGCCATCGTCTTCTCGACGCAAGTTACCCGGTCGAACGGCGTCGTCCTCGACAACGAGAACGTCGGGACGGCCTGGGTGTTCAAGACGTGGTTCCCCGACCGCGAGTCGGTCCAGCAGTTGTGGGACTACGCCCGGAACCGGGAGATCACGATCGACTTAGACCGGATCAACGAGCACGGCAGCATCGTCTCCGGCGGGAGTTACGGCCTGACGACGACCCAGCGTGACGCCATCCTGATCGCCCTCGAGGCCGGCTACTTCGACGAGCCGCGAGGGGCCACCCTGGGGGAGGTCGCCGAGGAACTGGACATCTCCCAGCCGGCCGCGAGCGGTCTCCTCCGGCGAGGGATCAAGCGGCTCGTCCGGTCGACCGTGGCCGAGACCGACGACTCAGAGTGACGGCCGATCCCACGCGCTACTCCCGCCCCTCGTCCCGGAGGTCCGGCATCTTCGTTGGGAGGGCCAGCCCCCGATCTTCGAGGGCCCGCTGGGCCTTCGTGAACGCCGACGGGTGTCCGCGTTCCTCGCGCCGGAAGGTTCGGGTGAGCCCGACAAGCGCCACGAGCGAGATGACCGCGAACGGGCCGCCCGTGAGGACCGCGACGGCCTGCAGCGTCTCACCACCGCCCACCACGAGGACGGCAACGGCGACGGCCGCCTGGAAAGCCCCCCAGAAGACGACGCTGGCCGAGGTCGGTGCCAGGCCCCGCCGCGAGGCGAGGATGGAGACGACGAGCGTCGACGTGTCCGCGGACGTGGTGATGAACACGACGATGAGGGCGAGGAAGAGGAAGACGAGCAGGTCCGAGAGCGGCAAAGCCGCGAAGATTGGGAAGCCCGACACGGCCACCGAGCCCCCCCGGTCGGCGATGGCCCCGAGGACGTCCGCCGCCCCCGAGTGCTGGAGGTAGAGCGAGGTCCCTCCCATCAGGAGGAACCAGACCATCGTCGCGGCCGACGTGGCGACGACGCCGGTGAAGACGACCGACCGGACCCGCCGGCCCCGGGAGAGGGCCGCGAGGAAGAGCCCGGCGAAGGGGGCCCACGAGAACCACCACGACCAGTTCCAGACCGTCCAGGCGGCCACCCAGTCCGGCCCGGCGAAGAGGCTCATCGGGACGAAGTGCACGACGTATCCCCCGAGTGCCGCCGCGCCCCGCTCGGTGACGAAGCCGAGCGGGCCCACCCCGACGAGGATGAGCGCGACGAGCCCGAAGAGGAGGACGTTCAACACCGCAATTCGACGGATCCCGCGGTGGATGCCGGTCGTCGCTGAGACCACAAAGATGAACCCGAGTCCGCCGACGAACAGCAGCGGCCCAAGCGCACCCGTGGACACGCCCCACTGGAAGTTGATGCCGGTGAGAAACTGCTGGCTCACCAGCGCGACCGAGGTCGCGATCCCCCCGATGGTGGCGAAGACGGCGAGCGTGTCGACGAGTTTGCCCCACGCCGAATCGAGCCCCTCGACCCCGAGGAACGGCGTAAGGATGGAGGAGACCCGGAGCGGCGCGCCCCGCTGGTAGACGAAGTAGGCGATGGGGACCGCAATTACGGTGTAAGCACTCCAGGCCGAGACGCCCCAGTGGAACAGCGAGTAGGTGAGGGCGCCCGTGATGGCTCCGTCAGTACCGGCTTCGGCGCCGAAGTAGGGTGGCGGCGTCTGGTAGTGAAAGAGCGCCTCCGCCGGCCCCCAGAAGACGATCCCGGCGGCGATGCCCGCGGTGAACACGAGGGTGAAGTAGGTCGGATAGGTGTAGCCTGGCTCGGCGTCCGGCCCGCCGAGCTTGACCTCGCCCCACGGGCCGAGCAACAGGAACGCACAGTAGAGGACGGCCAGGAACATCGTTCCGAGGAAGAGCGGGCCCACGTCCTGGAGCAGGACGTCCCGGATGGTGTTGACCGCCCCAACCGTCACTCCCGGTGCGACGAGCTGGAGACCGAAGAACAGGGCGAAGACCACCACGGGGACGCCGAAGACCACGGCGTCCTGGCGGGCCCCGAACTGATCGAGGGCATCACGGAGCGATTGGCGCCGGATCCGCATGAGGTACTCGGCGCCGGTGATGTCGGCCTCGTCGTCCTCGTGGCCGGGTAGCACCGCGACGTAGCCGAGGACCGAGCCGAAGAAGACCAGCGACAGCGCGAGCCACGCCTCGCCGCTGACGACGTCACCGACCGCCGTCGGGAAGAAGAAGCCCGCTACGACGGCCGCTCCGGACAGCACCGCGAGGGGAACCAAGAGCCGCTGGAGCGCGCGTTCGACGACGCTGGTCCCCCCGGCAACCATGGCGGGTCCACTTGCGGAGGCACCATAGGACTACCGCCGGATTTCGGACTGCTCGGTGGAGGCTCGCCGCTCGCGACCCGAGTCGGAGTCGCCGGCCGACGCTCCCGCCTACTCGGACTCGGCCTCCTCACCCTCGTCCTCGTCGCTCTCGGGTAGCGCATCTTCGGCGGGCTGGCCCAGGACGGACCGACCCAGGAGGCGGCCGCCGATGGCCATCGGACTGATGACATCGTCCGCGCCGACCTGCCGGAGCTTCTCGACGTGTTTGCCGTGGTTTGCCGCCGCGACGATCCGGATCTCCGGGTTTGCCTGCCGGGCGGCGAGGACCGCCAGGACGTCACGGGCGTCGTCCCGGGTGGCGACGACGACCCCTCGGGCCGCATCGATCCGGGCGTCTAAGAGGACCGATTCGTCGGTCGGGTCGTCGGTCAGAACCTTGACGTCGTCGTCGGCGAGGTCCGACGCCACGTCGGCGTCGGGGGTCACCACTACCACGTCGCCGTCATCGGGGAGTTCTGACAGGAGCGATTCCGTCATGTCGCCGTAGCCGAGCACCAGCACGTGGTCCTCGAGCAGGTTGAGCTCTGATGCGGTCATGTTGCCAAACGCGGCCGCCATCCGGGACTCGATCGCCGGGACGACCAGCGACCCGATGGCGACCGTGAACGCGCCGGTCCCGAGGAGGATCACGGAGAGCGAGAACCACTTGGCCTCGGGCGTGAGCGGGGTGATGTCGCCGTACCCAACGGTCGCGATGGTCACGAGGACGAAGTACACCGAGTCCGAGAGCGTTTCAAGTTCGCCGAACTGGGTGCGGAGGGCATAGGAGCCGACCGTGCCGTAGGCGACGACCCCGACGATCGAGAGCAGCGCGGCGATCTGGAGCGGCGAGAGGTCGATGCGCTGGTCGAACCGGTCCCGGTTCCAGACGAGCAGCGGCTCGGTGACCACGACCAATACCAGGAGCGGGATGTCGGTCGTCTGCATCGTCGTCAGCGGGAGCAGCGCGAGCAGTGGGAGGACGATCACGGTCCCGTACCAGGCGAGTCGCTTCCGCCGCTGGAGGAACACCGCGAGGACGCCCAACAGGAAGGCGAAGAGGACGCCGGCGAACTGGGCGTACAGCGCCGCCCCCGGGAGGATGCCCGCCAGCGGGCCTTCGAGAGCAAGCCCGGTCTGGCTCAGGTTCGAGAGACCGGTCACGAAGGAAAGGGCCGCGATGACCCCGGTCAGCAGGACGGTGGGCTTCGCTCCGGAGAACTGTCGCCAGTAGACGAACCGGACGTCGTCGGAGTGGTAGAAGAGGGTCTCGAGGGCCGACTCCTGTGCGGCGTCCGACGATCCCCCCGACACAAAGGCCTCTCCGGGGCCACCGGGTATAAAACTGTGCGGGCGTCTCACACGGCCCGGGTGAGTGCCGTGGCCGAGATTCAACTGCGGTATCGACAGATCGGGTTCTCTTACTCGCGGCGATTATGGTGGTTGGTTGAGCAGTCGACCAGATATACCACGCCGGCCGCCACCCTGAAACCAACCGGCCGGGGGTGATGATTCTGAATCCGCCGTCGCCGACCCCGTCCGGCCAGACATGTCTTAGAATATTCATAACTTATATCATATCGACTGACGAACACTCGGTTTGGAGGATCAGGTATGTACGAAACCATTCTTGTCCCGACGGACGGGACCACGGAGGGTGAGAAGGGGGCGCGACACGCGGTGAACCTGGCGGCGGCGCTGGGTTCGACGCTGCATGGACTCTACGTCGTTGAAGAGGGCGGCAATCCGTGGGACTCTGAACCCATGGACGACCAGTTGTCCCGGGCCGAGGAGTACGGCCAAGGGCTCCTCGACGAGGTCGGCGACGCCGCGGCGGACAACGGCGTAGAGTTCGTGAGCGAGGTCTCGGTCGGCCCGAAGGTCCACGAGAAGATCCTCGAGTACGCAGATGAGATCGACGCGGACCTCATCGTGATGGGCTCTGGCTACCACGGACAGTACGGCGGCCTCCTCGGTAGCACGGCCGATAAGGTGCTCCGTGGGGCTGAGATCCCTGTCCTCGCCATTCGACGCCAAGAGGACGAGTAACCGCGCCGGCCGACCGCGATCGTCGTCGGTCCCGGCCGGTCCGGGGGCCCCCTAGCTTCTCGTTTCCCGAAAATAGATCACGAAACTCGTGGCCAGCATGCAGACGCCGGCAACGAGTAGTACGTCGGCCAGGAACGCCAACAGCCCGACGGCTGCCAGGAGGACGGCGAGTCCGGCGAGGAGCGTCGATTGGTCCAACATGCCTGACACGGACAGTCGTCTTGACCTTTCACGGGTGGGCCATATAGCTTCCCTCACCGCCGATCGATCGGCCGTTTAACGACCGTAGTGTCGGTCAGAACCAGTGGTTCAGGTCCCAGTGATAGTGACACTCCGGGCAGGTGGCCCACTCTGGACTCTCAAAGACCATCGGGTGGCGCCGGCCGTGGTCCATCTCGGCGTCACAGCGCGGGCAGAGGAGCGCCACCAGCTCGAGGGCTTCGAACTCGTCGGCCGAGAACTCCCGGTAGCAGTAGGTGCAGTCGATGTCACTGCGCGCGCGCGGTTGGAGAATCTCGGTGTCGCAGCCCCCACAGCGGACAACTGCGGGCGGCCGGCTGTCCCAGCCCTGGACACTGTCGTAGGTCGTCGTCTGGGCGTCAGGTATCGCGAGCGTGAAGTGGGTGATGGTCTCGTCGGCTCGTAGCGGGTCGACGATCTTGTCGACCACGAGCTTCAGGACCTCGTACGCGGTGGCGCCGACGGCCATTACGCTCCCCCGTATGTGGACGACGACAATAAGCCGCGCGCCTAACACGGTGTGCAACCACGTCGGACGCGGCGTGGCTGTATAGCCGCGCCAGTTCGTCCCCCTTCCGCAGACGACAGCTATTCCCGTCGGGCCTCGGACGTGGGGTCAATGACCGGAGTCACCGGGGCGCCTCCCGCCCACTGGACTGGCGCGCTCGCGGCGGCCTCGTCCCCGATGCAGGTCGCGGACCCGTCGATGCTCCTCGACGTGCCCGGTCCCGTGCGAGCCCTCGCGGCTCTCGTCGGCGTCCTCGTCGCTGGTGGGTTGCTCCTCTGGCGTGCCGAGGGGTTCATCGATCGGTCCATCCGCGCCTCGATGGCCCGGCCGCTGGTGTCGCTCGTATACGGTGTCGCTGCCAATGCGGTCATCGCGTTCGGCGCGGTCTACCTGACTAGTCAGCTCGCACGGCTCTCCGCGTTCGGCCAGAGCATCGGCCTCATCGGCGTTGCCGCATCGCTGCTCGTGGTCCTCCTGACGGCAGCTCTCGGGCTCACCGTGGTCGGTTCGACTGTTGTCGAACTTGCGTGGCATCGAGACCAACGGACTGGACTGGTGCTCGGCGCACTGATAGCTGGCGTCGCGGCCCTGCTGGACCCGCTCGTCGGCGGGTTCCTCCTGTTCATCCCCGTCTCGATGGGGATCGGTGGCCCGGCTCGGGCGTGGTTGCACGCCGATGCGGCAGAGCGGATCGCCGATGGCGAGTGACCGGGAAACACTCAATCCCTTGGACCTCCTCACGTTTCACATGGATACTGTGTCGCCGTCGATTGCCCAGGCCGGCCTGCCGGAGGTTCTCCCGGACTTGGTCGGGATCGGCAGCGCCGTCGTCCTCCTTCTCATCCTCGTCGCGCTCCTGGCGTTCGTCTACAAGAGCGTCAACGGTGGCATCGAGTGGCCGGAGGACCGGGAGGAGGATGAAGACGCCCTCCGCGAGGGTGGCTCCGACGACGAGTGGGACTACTACTGATCGGTCGATTGCCCGTATCGGTCCCCCCAAACGGAACCAGCATCGCTACTGGCCAGGTAGAAGACGAAGAGAAGGAATGGGCCGTCAGTCGCCGGAGTCAGCGCCCTCGCGGACGCCGGTAACCACGTCGCCGCCTTCCGTTGTGACGTCCACACCGGATTCGCTCATCTCACCGATGCGCTCTCTGAACTCTTCGGACTGAAGAATCTCGTACTCGCGCGAGAGCCCGAGGTACACCGTGTACACCATCAGCATGAGGATGGCGGCGAACGGCAGACCCGTCGTGATCGACGCGGTCTGCAGCGCCGAGAGGCCACCGCCGACGAGTAGCACGGCCGCGACGACGCCCTCGGTGATGGCCCAGAAGATGCGCTGGGTCCGCGGGACGTCGTGCTTGCCGCCCGAGGTCAGGTGGTCGATGACGAGCGACCCCGAGTCAGAGGACGTCACGAAGAACGTCGTGATCAGGAGGATGGCGACCACGGACGTGACTGCCGCGAGCGGGAAGGACTCCAGCATCGCGAACATGGCATACGCGTTGCCCTGCTCGGAAACGATGGTCTGGATGTTCCCGCCCAGGACCTGCTGGACGTAGATCGAGGCGCCGCCGAAGGCGCCGATCCACACGAAGGAGAAGGCGGTCGGGATGAGGAGCACCCCGAGCACCATCTGCCTGACCGTGCGGCCCTTCGAGATGCGGGCGATGAACAGCCCGACAAAGGGCGACCACGCGATCCACCAGCCCCAGTAGAACACCGTCCAGAAGTGGGCCCAGTTCTCGTAGCCGCCGGTGACCTGCCCGTTAACGAAGGCCTCCGTGAAGAACGACATGTAGAACAGGTTCTGCAGGTAGAACCCGACGTTCTGGACGATGCTGTCGAGCAGATACAGCGTCGGCCCGACGGCGAGGATGAACGCCAGGAAGATGAACATGATATAGACGTTGATGGTCGAGAGCCGCTTGACGCCGCCTTGTAGCCCTGCGGCGACCGACAGGGTCGCAATGGCAGTGATCACGCCGATGATGGCGACTTGCGTCCCGACTCCCTGCGGCGTGCCCGCCACAATTGACAACCCGGCGTCGATTTGTTGGGCGCCGAGGCCGAGGGAGGTCCCTAGGCCGAACAGCGTGGCGAAGACCGTCACCAGGTCGATGATGTGGCCGGGCCAGCCGTAGATCCTGTCACCAAGTAGCGGGTAGAACACTGACCGGAAGGTCAGCGGGAGCCCGCGGTTGAAGGAGAAGAACCCGAGGCCAAGCGCAACAAGCCCATAGATGGCCCATGGATGGAACCCCCAATGGAAGAACGTCACGCCCATTGCGGCTTGGGCGGCTTGTGCGCTGTTGCCCTCAATCGCGAAGAGGTTGCCACCACCCGTCCCTAAGTGCCACATCGGTTCGGCGACACTCCAGAACATGAGGCCGATGCCCATCCCGGCCGAGAACAGCATCGCCATCCAGGCGAACGTACTGAACTCGTACTCGGCTTCGACGCCGCCGAGCCGGATCTTGCCGTACTTGCTGAACGCGAAGAACAGTAAGGCGATGATGAACACGTTCACCGCCAGGATGTAGAACCAGCCGAAGTACTGGTTGATGAAGTCGAAGATGCCGGTGTAGATCGCCGCGGCCTGGTCCCCGAGCGCGATGGTCGCCGCGACGAACGCGACGATGATCACCGCGGCGAGTGGGAAGACCACCGGGTGAACGTCGAACCCGAGGCCCTTGATGTTCGTGTCACCCGGCTTCCGGTCTGAGTCCGGGTGGAAGAGCTCCACTTGGAGCCCTTCCGAGGATTCACCGACTGTCTGGTCCGCCTCACCGTCCGTCATATTAAACCGCCCCCCTCGTTCGGATCGCTATCCCCCGTCGTCGAATTCGGTTCGTGCTGAGTCATGGTTCACTCGTTCTCGTTGTACGGTGACCGAGTACCGACCGCTCGCATCGGCCGTGGCTCGCCCGTCGTCATCGTTGGACTTGGCCGTCGGCCCCCACTTTGCCACATCTTGCCATGCCACTAAGCCTCGTGTTAATAAAAAATGATATACCATAAAGGTTCCCACGAAAGCATTCACCCGCTTATAAGCATGGAGTGGAACCGCCCGCCCGTCGGGCGGTCTGGCTCGCCCAACAGCCGCGTCAGTTCGACGCCGTGGGCCGCCCCGTCGCCACCACGTCCACCTCGTAGCCGTGGTCGGCGATCGACTCGAGGATCGCCTCTGCGTGCTCCACTCCGCTCGTCTCGACCTGGAAGGTCAGGTAGGCCTGCCCGACGTCTAAGTCCACCATCGCCCGGTCGTGGCGGACGGTGTGGATGTTGGCATCGTGGTCGGCGATGATGCCGGAGAGCTCCGCCATCTTCCCCGGCTGGTCGTCGATCAACACGCGAATCTGGAGGATCTGCTTGCGGCGGGTCAGGGCGTGCACCAGCACGGCCTGGAGCGTGGTCATGTCGAGGTTCCCGCCGGAGAGCAGGGGCATCACGCGCTCGCCCGAGACGTCGAGCGCGTCGGAGAGGATGGCCGCGACCGGCGCCGCGCCTCCTCCCTCGACGAGCTGCTTCGCCCGCTCCATGAGCAGGAGGACGGCGTTCGCGATCTCGGTGTCCGTCACCGTGACGACCTCGTCGACGTGCCGTTGAATGAGCGAGAGGGTCAGTTCGGAGATCCCGCCGGTGGCGATGCCGTCGGCGACCGTCCCGACCGACTCCAGCGTCTGTGGGGCGCCCTTCGCTAAGCTCTCGGGGACCGTCGCCGCGCTGTCTGCCTGGACGCCCACGACCCGCGTCTCGGGGCTGAGCTCGGAGAGCGCCACGCCGATCCCACTGATGAGCCCGCCCCCGCCGATGGGGACGACGACCGTGTCGAGGTCGCCCACGTCATCGGACATCTCGATGCCGAGCGTGCCCTGCCCGGCGACGATCGCTGGATCGTCGAAGGCGTGGATGAAGGCGGCGTCCGTGCCCGACACCAGCTCCTTGGCGTGGGCCATCGCCGCCTGGAAGTCTCGGCCCACCAGCTCGACCGTGGCGCCGTAGCCGCGGGTCGCGTCGACCTTCGCCTGGGGCGCGGCCTTCGGCATCACGATGGTCGAGCCGACGCCGAGCGTCGTCGCCGCGAGGGCGACGCCCTGGGCGTGGTTGCCCGCACTGGCCGCGATGACCTCCTCGACGTCCCGGTCGGCAAGGAGTGTCTGGATCTTGTTGTAGGCCCCTCGCGTCTTGAACGAGCCCGTCCACTGCAGGTGCTCCAGTTTCAAGTGGACCTCTTCGGCCCCCGAGAGCGATGCCAGCGACGTGCTCCGCTCGACCGGCGTGCGCTTGACGACGGTAGGATCGTCGAGGCGCGCTGCGGCGGCTTCGACGTCGGCGAACGTGACGGGTGCGTCGTCGGTCATGGTTCGGTGCTGGTCACCGGGGTTCCGCCCCGCAGGTATGCGACGACCTCCTCGGCGGTCGCGTCGAGACCGCCTCCTTGAGCGACCGCGGCGCTCCCGCCACCACCGCCACCGAGTGCGCTAGTGACGTCGTCGACCACGGCCTCGGCGTCGACAGCGCCGCCCCCCGCGACTGCGAGATACGACCCGTCCTCGCTCACGAACGCGACCACGTCCACCGCGTCTCCGACGATCGCCCGGGCCCGCTCTGCCAGCACGTTCGAGTCGTCCGTCGGGAGGGAGCCGACGACCCACGTCGTCCCGTCAGTCTCGACGGCCGCTTCCCGGAGCGCGGATACGCGGTCATCGAGCAGCCCGTCGCGAAGTTGTTCCAGTTCTGTAGCCAGTTCGTCGCGCTCCTCCCTGAGTCGGTCGACCGCGTTGGGCAGGCCGAGCACACCCGTCTCCAGGCGGTTAGCGGCCCGCATCGCCCGCCGTCGCTCGCTCGCGTGCCGCTGAATCGCGGGCGGGCCGACCGCGAACTCGACGCGGGTCAGGCCCTCGCCGGGGTTCGACCGCTCGAGCACGACCACCGGCCCGATCTCACGGGTGTTCCGGACGTGGGTCCCGCCACAGGCGGCGACGTCCCAGTCCTCGATCGTCACGATCCGGACGGCGTCGGCCGTCACCCCTTCCTCGGTGGCGGTGTTGAACGCGACATCCTCGCGCGCCAGTGCGTCTTCCCGCGGGAGCTCCTCCCAGGAGACGGCCAACGCGTCCCACACTGCCCGGTTGCTGAGGCGCTCGAGCTGGACCAGCGACTCGTCGTCCACGTCGGAGGGCGTTCGGAGGTCGACCCGGACCTTCTCCTCGCCGATGTCGAAGCCGCCGTACCCGAGGTCTTCGAAGAGGCGCCGACCGGCGCCGTAGAGGACGTGGCTCGCCGTGTGCGCCCGCATGCAGTAGGTGCGGAACGCAGGGTCGATCGACCCGGACACGTCGTCGCCGGGATCGACGGTGGGCTCGGCTTCGAGCTCGTGGATCACCGCGCCGTCGTGCGACTGGACGTCGACGACCTCGATGCCATCGATCGTGCCGCGGTCCGCTGGCTGGCCACCGCCTTCGGGATAGAAGTAGGTCTCACTGAGGACGATAGCGCTCCCGTCTACCGCATCGACGGTCGCCTCGAACTCGAGGACGGACGGGTCCTCGGCGGCCGTCGAGGTCACAGGGTGGCGCTCCCGGTGTGCGGTCGTCTCGTCCCGGGCCGCGCCCGGTGATCGGTGCAGGTCATGGGGGTGGCCCACGTGACCGGCGAGTGTACTCGCCACGGCCGCGCGGACGGGCTGATCACTGGGCGTCGTCGCGCGCCCCGAGCTTCGCTTGCTCGCGCGCGCTCGGATTCACCGACGGCTTGAACGGCACCTTCGAGACCTTGGCGTACACCGGCTCGCCCGGCTCCTCGGCGTACTCGTCGGGGAGGTGGATCTGGAACTCGAGGTCCAGATCCTCCGTGTAGATCTCGTCGTCGAGGGTGGTGTCCGTCGCCGCCTGGAGCTTCTCGGCCGGCACGTGGGCGAGGGCGAGGTTGGTCTCGAGTTCGGGGTTGTGCCACGGCGAGGTGACGTAGCCACACTCTTCGCCGGTCTCCGGGTCCGAGACGAGCCAGAAGTCGGGAGCGTAGTCCCTGACCGGCTCGCCGGCGAACTTCAGGCCGACCAGCTTGAGATTGAACGGGTACTCGCCGTCCTCGATGAGGGCCTGCTGGCGCTCCAGCTCTTCCTTGCCGATGTAGTCGGCGTCCTTGTCGTCCGGCACCTGGTAGCCAAGGTTGACCTGGAACGGCGAGGTCTCGTGGTCCATGTCCTGGCCCCAGGAGAGGATGCCCGCCGCGATGCGTCGGTGGTGAGCGGGTGCGACCTGCATCCCACCGTGGTCCCGGACGCTCTCGAGGACGGGATCCCAGACGCGCTCGGCGTTCTCCGAGGCGTCGCGAACGTAGATCTCGAAGCCCTTCTCGCCCGAGAAGCCGGTCTGGCTCACCAGCACCGGGACGCCGTTGACCTCGGCGTCCATCAGACCGTAGTACGGGATGTCGTTGACCTCATCGCCGACGATCTCCTCCATCACGTCCACCGACTTCGGGCCCTGGATCTGCATCGGCGCCACGTCGATCTCGTCGATCTCGACGTCGAAGTCCATCCCGACGTTGACGCCCTGGAGCCATTGCATCAGCGTCGAGTCCGAGATCGAGAACCAGAACTCGTCCTCGGCGACCCGAAGCAGGATCGGGTCGTTGAGGATGCCGCCGTCCTCGTTACAGAGGATGACGTACTTGCCATGCATCGGCTCGATGCCCGTCGCGTCCCGGGTGATCACGTAGTTCGTCAGCGCCTCGGCGTCTGGGCCCTTCACGCAGATCTGTCGCTCGACGGCGACGTCCCACAGCGTGACGTGGTTGACCAGCGCCTCGTACTCCTCCATCATCCCGCCCTCCTCGGGTCGGAGCATGCCGCGGGGGTGGTAGATCCGATTGTACACGGTGGCCCGCCAGGCGCCGTTTTCGACGAAGGACTTGTGGAAGAACGGTGACTTGCGCACCCGCGTCGAGACGAGCATCTCGATCCCGGGGTCGCCCGACTGCCGGAGGTTCCGTGGCAGCACGCGGTCCGACTGGTCGACGCTCGGGTGGTTGGGGTGCGACTCGCGCTCCGCTGAGATGGAAGCCTGGTCGTCTGTCATCTTTTCATATAAACCGGCCAAGCCGGCTTAAAAGAGAGGGCTAATGGACTAAGGACCGTTTAACGGACGCGCGCCAGACCCCACGGTTCGGCCCCGATCCGGTGCCAGGACTGGGTCCCGAGCCGGTTCGGCGCCGCGCCCGTCACCGGCCCAAGCGCGTGGTGAACGGGTACATGGCCGCGGTCCGGTGGACCACCGTCGCCAGCCGGAGGATGTACGCGGTCAACAGCGCGATCGGGGCGAACCCGACGATCACGACCACCGGGATGACCACGGAGAGCACCGGTCGCGAGACCGCGGACCCCGACGGCGCCGTGAACAGCAGCATGAGGAGCACGGTGGCCACCAGCACCGGGAGGCCGATGAAGAGCAGCAGCCGCGAGAGCGAGGAGAGCTGGGACTGGATGAGCACCGTCTTGAAGTATCGGCGGGCGATGTCGACCTGCTCGACGTGGCGCTCGAGCCGGCGGAGGTCGTCGTCCACGGCCTCGGGCAACTCCTCGCCGTACTCGGCCCGGAGCCGGTAGGCGCCGTAGAAGTACTCGGAATAGTTCATTTCGAGCGTCGTGAAGAGGGCCCGGTCCACGCTGCCGTCGGTCCGCTCGACGAGGTCGATGACGTCAGCCGCGTTCGTGGCGAGGTCAGAGACGACCGCCTCGACCTCTCCCCGGAGCGCGGCCTCCGACTCCAACCACTCGCGGTCGAGCAGCGCCCGCACGTCCCGATCGATGCTCCTGAAGAGCACCAGCAGGAAGCCGCCCGGCGTGACCGGAATGACGTTCTCACGCGTGATCTCGCTCACCTCCTGGCGGTACCCGGCCACCTCCCGCATCTGCTGGCGGGCCTCCCCCGGGGACTCGAGGTGGCGCGCCAGCACGAACTGGCTGATCGAGACGACGATCGTGATGAGCGTGAAGTTCCCCGAGATCAGCGCGAACAGGAGGTAGAGGATCGGCGTCCGTGCGATGAGCGGCGCCAGTCCGCTGGCGACCGTCCACCAAATCGGGACCGCGACGAGCCCGAGCAACCCGGCCGCGACGAGGACCCGGTCCCCGAGGAGCAGGAACCAGTCGAGCGGACGGCGGTGCAGGAGGGTCGTCTCCGCGGACAGCCACGCCACGGCCCGGTGCCCATCGTCGCCCATGGCGAGACACAGACCGACGGTGTGGAAAAGCCTTGAGGAACTGATTGGTGGATCCCCGCTCGGGCGTCCGTGCCGCCACGCGAGTCGGGCCAGCGCCCACCTATAAGGTGCCGTGTCGACTCGTCCTCGCCATGCGAACGATCGACGCCTACAGCCATGTCCTCCCGCGAGCCTACCGCGACGCCCTTGCCGAGCGTAGCGGCGGGACGCACGCGATCGCCGACCTCCTCGAGGCGATTCCGGCCCTGGTGGACGTCGACGAGCGGCTCGCGCTCATGGATCGCCACGGGGTCGACGAACAGGTCCTCGTCCCGGCTACGCCGGCGGTCGAGACCGTCGCGGACCGGGTCGGTGCCGCCGAGCTGGCCCGGGTCGCCAACGACGGCATCGCTGAGATCGTGGACGCCCATCCTGATCGGTTTCACGGCGTCGCGACCGTCGCGATGAACAACCCGACGGCGATGGTCGAGGAGCTCGACCGCGCCGTGGGCGACCGAGGTCTCGACGGGGTGCTGCTCTACTCCAGTGTCGACGACCGGCCGGCCACCGACGCACACATCGAGGGCGCCGGGCGGCCGATCGATGGAGAAGAGTTCGAGCCGTTCTACGAGCGAGTGGCCGACTACGATGTCCCGATCTGGCTCCACCCGGCACGGCCGAAAACGAACCCCGACTACCTCGGTGAGCTGGAGTCGAAGTACCTTATCTGGCAGATGTTCGGCTGGCCCTACGAGCTCTCGGCCGCCATGGCGCGGCTCGTCTTCTCTGGCGTCCTGGACCGCCACGACCTGACCGTCATCGCCCACCATGCTGGCGCCATGGTCCCGCTGCTGGCCGGCCGGATGGGTGTCCACTACGACCTCTTCGAGATGACCGGCGATCGGGTCAGCGAGGCGGCGGCGAAGCCATACGTGGACGAGTTCCGCCGGTTCTACGCCGACACGGCGACGTTCGGGAGCGTGCCGGCCCTGCGGACCGCCTACGAGTTCTTCGGCCCTGACCGGCTCCTCTTCGGGACCGACGCGCCCTTCGACAGCGAGGGTGGCGACCGCGCCCTGGGCGAGAACCGGCGGGCGTTGGAGAACCTTGAGCTGGACCAGTCGGCCCGAGAGCGGCTCCTGGCCGGCAATGCAGCCGGACTCCTCGGGTAGCTCGGGCCCGCCGGCAGGGGTACTGTTAAGTAGTACCATGACAAAGGATACCACGTATGGCGTCAGCCTCTGACGAGGACCTGTTCGACCGATTCCTGGCACAGCGCGGCCACGACGTCCCCGAGTCCTGGGACCGCAGCTATAACAAGAAGCAGTGCCCGGAGTGCGGCGGCCTCCACGAGCTCGGCGCCACACGGTGCGGTGTCTGCGGCTGGCGGGAGTCCGGTTCGTAGCACCCGTCCGTATAGCCACTCTCCTCGCTGGTCCTCAGGCGAGCGCTGCCAGAAGCTGCCCGCCCCCGACGATGAGCGTCACGCCCACCGCGATGAGCAGCGCACCGACGACGATACCGCGGGTGATTCGCTCGATGTCCCGGAGCAGGAAGTAGGCGAAGAACGCCGTGAAGAGCGGCGAGAGCGCCGTTATCGAGTCGACGACGGCGACCACGCCCCGGTCGAGCGCCGCGAACATCGAGAGGAGGGCCGTGGCGGTGATGAGGCCGCTGACGACGAAGTAGCGGAACGTCTCTCGGGGGACCTCGGTGATCGCTCCTCGATCCCTCGCGAGCACGTAGCCCACGAGGACGAACGCCGCTGCCGTCTCGTTGATCGTCACCGCCTGGAGCACCGTGACGTCCGTCGTCGTGAGCCCGAACCGCCGGATGACGTTGCCGAGTGCGAACACCACTGCCGCGAACAGCGGGAACAGCAGCTCGTATGGCTCCCACCCGCGGATGTCCCCGCCCTTCGACAGCGTGAGCAGCACGAGCCCGACGACGAGAAGCACCACGCCGACGCCGACGAGCGGTCCGACGGGCTCACCGAGCCAGACGAGGGCGATCGTCGTCGCGAATAGTGGCCGGGAGCTGAGGACGGCGTTCGTGACGCTGGCGCCCACTCGGCGGATGCCAGCGAACAAGCCGAGGCGACCGACCGCCGTCCCAGTGAGGCCGCCGGCCACGAACACGCCGATAGCCCACGCATCCAGGCCCGCGAACGCGTCCCGGGGCCCGTGTAGTACGAGCAGCGCCACCCAGTAGACGAGCATGGTCGTGAGGACAGCCGTGACCGCGGCCTGGAGCGAGCGCCCCCCGGCGTTCAATCCCCGCTTGGAGACGATCGGCTCGAACCCCCAGAGCACCGCCGGGAAGAGGGCGAGGGCGACGACGTCGACGCTGACCACAGCGCCTGTTCGCCGAGGCGGGTTATCAGCCTCCCTCTTTCGGCCCGACCAGCCGTTCTCGGTCCGGGGCCACGTGGCACCCCGACCGACGAAGCCCCACGAATATCGACCCGGCGGCGAAGTCCCACTGTTTATGTCGGTCGATGCCCTGTACGGTTCCAATGACTGTCGACGACGGGCCGGAGGTCACCCGGTTGTTCGGTGGCCCCGGCAGCGGGAAGACGACGGCCCTCTTGGATCGCGTCGACGAGCTCTTCGACTCGGGCGTCGACCTGGACAACCTCCTGCTGGTCTCGTACACGCGGGCGGCCGCGGCCGAGGTCCGAGAGCGGCTGGCCGAGCGCCTCGACGTCTCGCCACGGTCGCTTCGGGGCAACGTCTCGACGATGCACGCGAAGGCCTACGACCTGCTGAACCTCTCTCGTGGCGATGTCGTCGATGAGTCCGACCGCGAGGCGTTCGCCGAGGAGTACGGCCTCGATTACGAGGACGAGTACAAGAGCGGCGGCCGGCGGACCGCCCGCTCGACGGCGCTCGGGAATAAGGTGATCGCCACGAGTCAGTGGCTACAGCGCACCCGGCGGGACGTCGTGGACTGGTACGACGTGCCCTTCCAGTGGAACGTCGAGAAGGTCCGGCTCCCGCCGGAGATCGACCCACACTCCCAGGAGGGGAATAAGTACACGCCGACGTGGTCCTCCGACGACGACCGGCTCTCGGTGCCGGAAGCGATCCGGGCCTGGCGGACCTACAAGGGCGAACACGACCTGGTCGGCTTCGCCGACATGCTCGAGCGGGTGAAACAGCGAGCCCTGCTCCCGAGCGTCGACCACCTCGTTATCGACGAGTTTCAGGACATCACTCAGCTCCAGTACGACGTCTACCAGGAGTGGAAGCCCCATATGACGAAGATCATCGTGGCCGGCGACGACGACCAGGTCGTCTACTCCTGGCAGGGTGCCGACCCGCGGCTCCTCTTGGACGAGGGTGGCAACGTCGAGGTCCTCGATACGTCGTACCGGCTCCCCTCGAAGATCCTCCGCGTCGTCCAGCGGGTGATCCGCCACATCGACGAGCGCCAGGAGAAGAACCTCGCCCCGCGGAAACAGGGTGGCTCGGTCGAGTTCATCCAGGACCCGTCGTTCCTCGACTTGGTGCGCAACGTCCGCTCGACCGTCGAGGAGGACGACGGGTCGATCATGGTGCTCTTCCGAGCGCGGTATCAGATGTTCGACTTCATCGACGAGTTCGTCACCTCTGGCATCCCGTTCCAGGTGATGACCGACGGCCGGATGTGGACGGACCGGTTGACGGACTACGCCGACGCGGTGGCCGCCTTCGACGCGGACGAACCGATCGACGGCCTCCAGGCCCGACGGCTCGCCGACATGCTCGTCGACTCGGCCTTCGGTACACACGAGCGTGACGAACTGTTCTCCCTCGTCGACGACCGTGAGGAGGAGACCGGCGTCGACGACCTGCGGGAACTCTCGTTCGACCCGGCCGAGATCAAGGAGCTCGCGCCCTTCATGCCGGACCCCGTCTCGGCCTCGGACATGCTCCGGAAGGTGACCCAGGTCCAGAAGAAGAGTCTGAAGTCCTTCTTCCGGGGCGAGTACCGAGACGTCGAGCCCGACCGTATCCGGGTCGGGACCATCCACTCTGCGAAGGGTCGCGAGGCCGACCATGTCTTCGTTGCCACGGACCTCACCGAGAAGGTCGTCGAGCAGATGGCGGCGACCGCGGACCCAGCGGAGGTTCCAGAGGGTGTCGAGTTCGACCGCGGCACCAGCCCCGTCCCCGTGCTCACCGACAACGAGCGCCGCGTCTTCTACGTCGGGATGAGCCGGGCGCGGGAGCGTCTCGTGGTCATGGAGAACCTCGTCTCCGGCGCGCCAACGCTGCCCATCGACGTCCTGCTCTGTAACGAGCGTCGCGACGTGTCCGTCGACGAGCTCTTAGAGGAGACCCTGGAGTTGGCAGCACCGTAGGGCTGTCCGGCGAGCTCACTCCTCTTCGTCGGGGGTCACGCGATCGGCCGCCGCCTCGGCGACGTCAGCCGGATCGAAGGGGTTGGTCAAGAGGTGCGGGAGCAGGAGCATCAGTGCCGCCACCGCGAGGAACGCGAGGCCAAGCGGTTGGCCCTCGGCCAGCCAGAGCAGGCCGAACGCGGCGACCGGGACGGCGAACACCACGGCCGCGGCTAGCTGGAGCGTGCCGATGAGGCCGGGCGCGCGCATACCCCGCCTGAGCCGGCCGACGGCAAAAGAGCGCCGCTACCGCCTCAGAGGCCGAAGGCGAGCGAGTAGGGCCAGCTCGCCGCGCCGACGCCCAGCAGGACGAGTGCGCCACCGGCCAGGGCGGCGTTCTTGAGGAAGTCGTTCATCTCCGACTGCCGTGCTTGGGCGTCTTCGGCGCGCCAGAACGCGTGCATCGTCGGCGTCGTCACGCCGAAGAAGACGATTACCGCGAGTGCGCCCACGAGCGGATACACGCCGAGTGCCAGCGAAAGCCCGCCGACGACCAGAAGCAGTCCAGAGACGACGACGCCGAGTCGAGGCGCCGGGATGCCCTTTGAGGCCGCATACCCGGCCATCCCGTCGACGTCCAGGAAATGATTCAGGCCCATGAACGCGAGGAGCCCGCCGAAGAGGAGGCGGCCGGCTAGGAGGGCGAGCCCGCCAGCGGTCAATTCGACCATCACAGTCCCTCCACGGTCCGTGGGTCGCTCGCTCCGATCGATACAACCAACCTTTGGTTACTAACTTGCATTGCAATACTTGGTTCGTATCCGAACCTATATAGGCCCTCGGCGACGAGGACCCCACCAGGTAACACCGATGTCATCCAGGCAGCGTCCGGCCGACGAGCCCGACGCGATGGAAGAGGTCTGTGCGATCATCGAGGGCATCGACCAGATCGCCTCGAAGTGGCGGCTCCTCGTGCTATACGACCTCCAGGCGGGCGAGGACCCTGGCGCCGAGAAGCGCTTCAACGAGCTCAAGCGTTCGACGGGGGCCTCCTCGCGCACCCTCTCCCGTGTGCTCGACGACCTCGAGGAGGCGGGACTCGTCGAGCGGCGGGTCGAGGACCGGCCGATCGCGACCTACTACAGCTTGCGCGAGAAGGGCCGTGCCCTCTGTCCGGTCTTCGAGAGCCTCGATCACTGGTCCGACGAGTGGGTCGACACCGACGGCTGAGCGCGGCGACACGTCTCCCGACCCGGCGACCTGTGAACTCGCAACGCTTTCCCGCCGGTGTCCCGAACCGGCGGGCATGTTCACGGGCATCGTCGAGACCGTCGGCGAAGTGACCGACGTCGAGGTCGCCGAGGACGGACGGCGGCTCCGGCTGGCCGTCCCCTTCGGTGACGAGCTCGCGGCCGGCGCGAGCATCAGCGTCTCGGGCGCCTGCCTGACCGTCGAGCGGTTCGGCCCGGGCTGGTTCGAGGTGTTCCTCTCAACCGAGACCGTCGAACGGACCACGCTTGGCGGGGTCGCGGTCGGCGACGGCGTGAACGTCGAGCGCGCCCTGGCCGCCGACGGCCGCTTCGACGGGCACGTCGTGCAGGGCCACGTCGACGGCACGACCGAGGTCGTGGACGTCCGCCGCGTGGGCGAGGACTGGACCTACGTCTTCGCGCTCCCGGCCGACCTCGCCCGCTACGTCGTCGAGAAAGGTTCCATCACCCTCGACGGGATCAGCCTGACCGTGGCCGACCTCGATGCTGAGACCTTCTCGGTCGCGATCATCCCGACGACCTACGAGGAGACGACGGTCAGCGGCTGGAAACCGGGCGATTCGGTGAACGTCGAGGTGGATGTCATCGCGAAGTACGTCGAGCGGTTGGCCGGGCCGCTCACCGAGTGACCGCCGCTCAGGGCTCGTCCCGCTCGTCCGCCCACTCGAACTGGTCCACGTCGGTGACGCCGTCGAGCGCGGGATCGGGAGGCTCCTCGGGGGCGTCCTCGACCTCCGTCGCACCCTCGCCTTCTGCCCTGACCCCGCCGGCCCCGGTCGCCCGATAGGCGGCTCGGTACCGCGAGATCTTCCGGAAGAGGGCGTAGAGCAGGATGCCGTCGTAGACCACGACGAAGCCGAGGAAGAGCAGCGCGGGCGCCACCGCGATCCCGAGGATCGACGCGATCGGGCCCATGTAGGTCACCACCGTGTTGTACGTCCCGTGGATGAAGGCCGCGATGAGCAGGCCCTTCACGGCGATGGGGCCGGCGTTCTCGGGGTTGAACTTCGCGAGGCCGAGGTAGTAGCCCGCGAAGGCGGAATAGATGACGTGGCCCGGGCCCGCGAAGGACCGGACGAAGGCCGTCGGCAGCGCCGCCTGGAAGAGCGGCGAAGTGACCGAGCCCGCTTGAATCGCCGTGAGGTACTGCTGGGCGATGTAGATGGTGTTCTCGATGGTGGCGAAGCCCAGACCGGCTATGGCGCCGTAGACTGCCCCGTCCACCACCGCGCCGAACCGGTCGTCCCGGTAGGCGTACAGCCGGACGGCTAGCCACTTGACGGTCTCCTCGACCGGGCCGACGATCAGGTAGAAGAACAGGGCCGTCCCGACGACCGGCAGGACGCGGAAGTAGCCCTGGGCGATCGTGTTCAGGACTGCGGCGAACCCGGCGAGGAGGATGCCGAGCAGGTAGGTCCCCACGAGCAGGCCGAGGGGTTCTCGCATGGTGACGTCGGTCACCCAGACGTAGGCCGCCAGCGCTAGCGCCGGGACGACGGAGAGCAGGATGAACGCCCCGACGACGGGGTTCACGATGGCCGCCAACCCGGTCAGGGCGAACTGGGCTAAGAGGATGATCAGGGCGAGGAGGATGACGAACCACCGGGCGACCCGGACCAGCCATCGGTAGGTCCCGACCGAGAGCCGGTCGAGCCCGGTCCGGGGCTCCCAGGTCGCGATGTCGTAGAGGTCATCGTCCTCGGCTGCGGCGACCGCGACCGGGTCCCGACGACCGTCAGAATCCATTGTTGGTCGTTCGCCGCCACGCTCCGTAAGCATTCCTCACTCGGTAGCGGTACCCGTGTGTCGCGCGGACGACCGATTCAAACCCCGGCGCCACCAAGCCCGATCATGGGCCGCCAAAGGAGGCCGTGAGGGCCGTGACCGAGCCGCGGGTCAGGATCCGTGGGATCTACGCGACAGCCTTGACCGCCATGCTGCAGGGCCCCTGCCAGGTGGTCCAGGCCACGCCGCCGATTCGGGCGCGGTTCGACGCGACGTTCCCGACGGTCGAACACGACGTCGCCATCGGACCCACGGACGACCGGCTCGGCGTTGGCCTGCACGGGCCGCCCGGGGCCGTCGAGCGACTCGAATCGGCGCTCGTCGACGTCGGCATCGACGTCTTCGCCTGGACCGACGACGCCCCTCTCGGCGCCGTCTTCGACGCCGAGGTCACCGAGCCCCTCGGGAGCGGTGCCGTCGTCGATCTCGGTCCTCGAGAGGGCTTCCTCCCATACGACGCCGTGGACGGCTACATCGACGACGGCGACCGCGTCACGGTGCAAGTCCACGAGCCGGCGCCTCCCTGGACCGACCACCGCCCCGAAGTCGGCGATCGACTCCAGGTCGACGGCGGGCTCGCGACCCTGATTGGCGGGCTCGAGTCGCCACGCGCCGAGGTCCGCGACGATGAGCGCGCCGCGGAACTCGTCCGGTCGGTCGACCTCCTCTCGACGGAGACACCCGACGGCTGGGGCGTCCGCTGGGAGCCAGGGGCGGCCGAGGCGGACCTCGAAGCCCTCGACGACGCCCTCGCCGCCGCCACCGAGCGCGTCGGGGCATTGGAGGCCCACCTCGAGGGAGGGGATCCCCCGGGAACGAGCGCGTGGGTACGGTTCGGGCGTGCCGCGAGGTTCGCGCTCGACGAGCACCGATCGAGTGTCACCGCGACCATGCCCGGTCACCACCGCATCAAGGCAGGGGGCGGGTCGGCGAGTGCGGCCGTCGACCTCGTTGAACAACTGGGGGCTTCGGCCGACGGGTTCCCCTTCGAGGCGGTGGCGGACACGTTCGGGCCGGCAGTCGGCGACGCCCTCCACCTCGACCACGGCAAACCCGACGGGCGGCGGTTCTCCCTCGGCCAGGGCGACGTGATCGACCGCGACGGCGAGACCGTCACGATCCGCCGGGAGATGACGGGCGGGGGCGAGTACGACGCACTCGGAGTCCCCCGAGAGGCCGGCGACGTCGCCGTCACCAAACTCGCAGAGGGGCGCTGGTGGTACCCGACGGTCTACCGGGACGCCGAAGGGAACTCGAAAGGCACCTACGTGAACGTGTGCACCCCGGTCGAGGTGTTCCCCGAGGGGGCCGCCTACGTCGACCTCCACGTCGACGTCGTCCGCCACGCCGACGGGACCGTCGAGCGGGTCGACGACGACGAACTCGACGTCGCCGTCGAGGCCGGCCACGTCGCCCCCGACCTCGCGGCCAAGGCTCGGCAGGTCGCGGCATCCGTCGAACGAGGGCTCTCCTGAGCGGGCTCAGCGGCTGTGGCTCACTGCGAGCGGACGAACGTCACGGGACAGGGCGCCGAGAGGAGGATATCCTGGGCCGTGCTCCCAAAGATCGCCTTGCCGGCCGGCGACCGTTCCCGGCCCCCGATCACGACCCGGTCGGCGCCGTATTCGTCCGCGAGTTCGACGACCGTGTCGGCTCGGGGCCCGACGGCCCCGCGGATTTCCGGCTTGATCCCCACGGCCTCGAAGCCGTCGACCAACGCCCGCACCGTTGCGTTCCGTCGGGCGACCTGGTCCGCCTCGAGGGGGTCTTCGTCGGGTCGGTCCTTGAGCCGGTCACGCAGCGTCCCGAACTCGTCCTCGTCGAAGACGTGGGCAAGCACGACCGTGGCGCCGGTGGGGCCGGCGACGTCGGCGACGGCCTCGACGAGGGCCTCGGCCCGCTTCTCGTCGCTAGAGCCGACCGCCAACAGGATCGTATCGATGGCCATGGCCTCGCCTCGCCGCCTGGTCACATAAAACGACCGTGGCCTCCCTACCGCTCGCCCGTGCCGCCCGTGATCGCACTCGCGACCGCGCCGCGGACGACGGCGTCTTCGCCGAGTGACGCCAGCCGGACCTCCGGGACCCCTGTGAACACGAGTGCGTCGATCCGCTCCTTGATGGGTTCGACGACGAGGTCCGGGTTTCGGGTGGCCACCGCGCCGCCCAGGGCCACCACCAGCGGTGCGTACGCGTGGACGACATTCGTCACGCCGATCGCGTTCCAGTCGGCGATGCGGTCGATCACCAGGTCGGCCAGCGGGTCCTCGTCGGCCGCCGCAAAGACGTCGGCGGCGGTGAACGTGTGGTCCGACAGGGGCAGGTCCGTCTCGACCGGCTCGGCCGCGTGGAGGTCACGGGCGTAGTCTGGGATGTTCTCGCCGGAGCAGTAGGCCTCCCAGTGCCCATCACGGCCACAGCCACAGGTCCGGCGGCCCGCCGGGTCGACCACGAAGTGGCCGACCTCCGCCGCGTTCCCGTCCCAGCCGCGCAAGACGGCCCCGTCGACGGCCACGCCGGCCCCAATGCCGGAGGAGATGGTCAAATAGACGACGTCGTCGGGAATCGGGTCGGTGAAGAACCGCTCGCCGATGACCCCGGCCGCGGCGTCGTTGTGGACGTGCACCGGCGCGCCGGCGAGCTCCTCCTCGAGGGGTACCTGGAGGCGAATCCGGTCGATGCCGGGCAGGTTTGCAGGCGACGTGACTGTCCCGGTGGCCAGGTCGAGCGGACCGAAGCTCGCGATCGCCGCGGCATCGATCCCCGCGGGATCGACGCTGGCCTCGCTTGCGGCGGCACGGACGAGGTCCAGGATCGCCCGTTCCACGGCCCGCCCGTCTGGTCCGGTTGGCGTCCCCCGCTTCGCCTTACCAAGCGTCCGGGCGCTCCCGTCGGTGACGGCCGCCCGCATGTTGCTCGCGCCGAGGTCGACACCGAGGTAGGCCGCCATCCGATCGAGCGGCGGTTCGCACCCCCGACAAAAAACCGGGCCGGTTCATCCCTAGCCGCCGCTCGACTGGTTCGGGATCTTCGGGAGGAGCCACGCGAGGAACGCGTCCTGGCTCCGGGATTGCAGCCAGACCCGTCCGGGACCGGTGAACCGACAGACGAGCCCTTCGCCCGAGAAGAGCGTCGAGCGGAGCCCCCCGACCGCGTCTACCGAGAAGTCGGCCGAGTCCTCGAACGCGACGATGTGGCCGGTGTCGACGGTGTACTTCTCGCCCTCGGCGAGCTCGACTTCGTGGATGGCGCCGTAGGAGGAGAGGAACGCGGGGCCGGTGCCGGTGAGCTCGAGGAGGAACAGCCCCTCGCTGCCGAAGAAGGTCTTCGCGCCGCCGAAGGCGGTGTCGAGGCCGATCGCGGCGTCGGCCGCGAGGAAGGAGCCGGATTGGACGAGGAGTCGGTCGTCCTCGAGGTCGTGACGGATGACGTCGCCGGGGAGTGCCGGTGCCAGCGTGACCGACCCGCCAGTCTCGGCGGTGAAGGTGTTCTGGAACAGCGATTCCCCGCCGAGGACCGATCGCTTCAGTGACCCGAGCAGGCCGCCGGTGGCGCCGGTCTCGATGGCCACCCCGTCGGAGTGGCTCACCATCGCACCGGCCTCCGCCCGGACGGAATCGCCTGGGGCGAGGTCGAGTTCGAGCAGCGCGAACGACGGTCGGTACTGGATGGTCTCGTCCATGTCCCCATCAGACGCCGTCTCGGGCCTTGAGGTGTCCGGTCCGCACTCTCTGGCCTCCCCGGTCGGAAGCCGCTCAGCGGAACTCGAAGGCGTCGACGACGACGGCGGCCGCGACCACGAGTCGCGGATCGAGCTCATCGGCCGCCGAGAGCGTCAGCGAGAACCCCCAGCCGGGCCGGAGCGAGCCCTGGAGGTCCCCGACGACGGTGCCGTCGCCGTCTCGGATCCCGTACCGATAGGGCACGAACCGGAGCCACCGACGGCGGATGACGGCGCGGAGCCGGCTTGCGGCCACGACTGATCCCACCTCGAGCCCGTGAGGGTCGAGCAGCCCCCAGTGCCGGCGGAGGAGCGAGCGCAGGTTCAGCCGGACGGCGCCGACGGGTTGGTCGTTCTCGTCGAGGACGGTCCACGGCGCGTCGACGTATTCGAGCGTTTCGTCCGACGTAATGCGGAGATAGCACGCCCCATCGGGGCGTCGGAGGTGGATGTCGTCCCCGAGGTCGTAGGGGTCTGCCGTCCACTCGAGGCGGGGCTCGCCGTCGGCCTGCAGCTCGTAGACGAGTCCCTCGGCTGCCCGCCATCGCCGGGCGCGGAAGTCCCCCGCTCCGACCATCGGCTGCGGCCTTCGCGTGGGACCGAGAAAAAGGCGGCCGTGCCCACGAACGCCGCGCCATCCTCGTCGCCGCGACCCGAAACCGACTTGCCCGCCGCCCAACCACCCCGGTCCATGCATCCGACCGCGGCCCGGTTCGCCGAGGCGGCCGCCGACCGGTACGGCCTCGAGGTCCAGGTCCACGAGTTCGACGAGGGAACCAAGACCGCGGCGGACGCGGCCGAGGCCATCGGCTGTGACGTCGCCCAGATCGCGAGCAGCCTCGTCTTCGTCGTCGACGGCGACCCGGTCGTCGTGGTCACGAGCGGCGCGAACCGGGTGGTCGAGGATCGGCTGGCCGCCGCTCTCGGCGATGTCGACGCATCGGTCGAGATGGCGGACCCCGAGACGGCCAAGGCCACGACGGGCTGGAGCATCGGCGGCGTGCCGCCGATATGCCACGACACCGACGTGCCCGTGCTCCTCGACGAGACGCTGCTCGATCACGACGAAGTGTGGGCCGCGGCCGGGACGCCCGACGCGGTGTGGCCGATCGATCCGGCGCACCTGGTGGAGCTCGCAGACGCAACCCCCGCCGACGTCGCGGCGTAGCCTATAACTCCACCCGCGCCGAACGGCGGCCGAATGGACGGCATCCACGACCTCGGCGGGATGGACGGCTTCGGCCCCATCGAGGTCGAGGCGAACGAGCCGGTCTTCCACGAGCCCTGGGAGGGGTGGGTGTACGCGCTCCAGGTCGCCGGCATGGGGAACGGGGTCTTCACCGTCGACGAGTTCCGCCACGCCATCGAGCGGCTGCCGCCGACGGACTACCTCGAGTCGCGCTACTACGAGCGCTGGCTCGCCGGCGTCGAGCAGCTCTACTACGAGAAGGGGGTCCTCGACCCGGAAACGGTTGCCGCCCGCGAGGCGGCCCTCGAATCGGGGCAGGCTGCCGTCTCGACGGACGCTGACGGGGACGTCTATGGCGAGATCGCCGCCGGCCTGCGCGAGGCGTTCGACGTCGACCGACCGGACCAGGAGCCGGCCTTCGCCGCCGGGGACCGGATCCGGGTGCGTAACCGCCACCCTGAAGGGCACACCCGCTGTCCGCGCTACGCCCGCCGGGCCGAGGGCGTCGTCGAGGTCGTGCGCGGGACGGAGGCCGTCCCGGACGCTCGCGCCCACGGCAGTGACGACGCCGAACCGGTCTACAACGTCCGGTTCGAGGCCGCGGAGCTCTGGGGGACCGACGCCGAGGGCGGTGGCGTCCACCTCGACCTCTGGGAGCGCTACCTCGAGCCGGCCAACCCGACCGAGGCCCAAAGCTCACCATGACCGATACACCCGACCGGCCGACCCGACCCGACGACCCGTCCGCCCGCGCTCGGGCGATCCAGTCCCTCCTCGTCGAGAAGGAGCTGTTGACGACCGAGGCCGTCGACCGCATCGTCTCCACCTACGAGGACGACCTCGGCCCCCAGACCGGCGCCCGGGTCGTCGCCCGGGCTTGGACTGATCCCGGCTTCAAGGAGCGCCTCCTCGAGGGTGGCATCGAGGCCATCGCCGAGGTCGTCGACGTCCCTGACGATCTCGTCGACGTCGAGGTAGTCGAGAACACGCCCGACGTACACAACCTCGTCGTCTGCACGCTCTGTTCGTGTTACCCGTGGGCCGTCCTCGGCCTCCCGCCGACCTGGTATAAGTCACCTGAGTACCGCTCCCGGGCGGTCCGGGAGCCGCGGACGATGCTCCGCGAACAGTTCGACCAGGAGATTCCGGCAGCGGTCGACATCGAGGTCTGGGACTCGAACTCGGAGCTCCGCTACATGGTCCTGCCCCAGCGGCCGCCGGGGACGGCAGACCTGACCGAGGACGCGCTCGCCGACCTCGTGACACGCGACGCCATGATTGGCGTCGAGCGGCTCGGCGAATCGACGACTGTGGAGCAATGACTGACGCCGATCACCGACGCGACGAGCCCGCCTTCGAGGCGCCCTGGCAGGCCCGGGCCTTCGCGGTCGCCGTCCAACTCACCGAGCGGGGCGACGGCGACCTCCCCTGGGAGACGTTCCAGGCACGCCTCGTCGAGGAGATCGAGGCCGACGACGACGCAGTCGAGGGCACGGAGGACGTCTACTACGAACAGTGGCTCCGGGCGCTCGAGCGGCTGCTCGTCGAGGAGGGCATCGTCGCTGGGTCCGAGCTCGAGGAGCGAACCCGCGAGTTCGAGCGCGGCGACCGGGACGCCTCGGAGTTCGTGATCGGCGAGCACGGCCACTCACACGACCACGGCCACGGACACTCTCACAGCCACCACGATCACTGAGGCCCGCGACTACCAGGCTGCGATGGCCCGCACCGGCGACCCGTCTCCAGCGGCGATGGGGAGCGGGTAGGCCCGGAGCTCGAAGCGATCTGGAAGTCCGTCGAGGGCCGTCAGGTTCTCGACGATCACGTGGCCCCCACCGAGGAGCGCGTGGTGGGCCGGATGTCTGCCCTGGGCGACGTCCACGTCTCTGGATGGGTCGACGCTCGGCGCGTCGATGGCGACCGCAAGCCCGTTGTCAGCGCACCACTCGGCAGCGTCGGCGCTCAGGTACGGATGATCGAGGTACCGGTCGGTGCCCCAGCGGGCCGCCCATCCCGTGTCGAATACGAACAGGTCGGCGCCGGCCACATCCGACGGGAGGTCGGCGCGCTCGATCGGCTCCCGAGTGCCGGCGTCCACCCCGATCCGCCGGGCCTCGAAGGCGAACCGCTCGACCGGCAGCGCATCGACCGTCGGGCCGTCCGGCTCGGTGTGGCTCGGGGCGTCGAGGTGGGTGCCGGCGTGAGTCCCGAGTGAGAGCGCCGAAACCTGGTAGCCGTCCCTGCCGATGGTGGCGTGTGACTCGACGGTGACCGGCGGGTCCCCCGGGTAGGTCCAGGTGTCCGCGTCGAGCGGGTGGGAGAGGTCGCGGGTGGGCATACCGGCCCATTCGGCCACTGCCTAATGCGATTGTCGGCGACGTGGGACGCCGGCAGCCGCCCCTTCCCGACCACCGGACCGACAACCCTACACTCCCCGCGCGCGTCCACCCGGTAACGAATGGGAGAGGACTACATCGAGGTCCGGGGGGCCGCCGAGCACAACCTGAAGGACCTCGACGTCAAGATCCCCAGAGAGGCCTTCACCGTCGTCACCGGGCTCTCCGGCTCGGGCAAGTCGTCGCTGGCATTCGACACGGTCTACGCCGAGGGCCAGCGCCGGTACATCGAGTCGCTCAGCGCCTACGCCCGGAATTTCTTGGGCCAGATGGACAAGCCCCAGGTCGAGGCGGTCGAAGGCCTCTCGCCGGCCATCTCCATCGACCAGAAGAACGCCGCGAACAACCCCCGATCGACGGTCGGGACCGTCACCGAGCTCCACGACTACCTCCGCCTGCTGTACGCCCGCGTCGGCACGCCACACTGTCCCGAGTGCGGCCGCGAGGTCGGCGAGCAGTCGGCCCAGCAGATGGTCCGGCGACTCCTCGAGCTCCCCGAGGGGACGCGCGCGAAGATCGCCGCCCCTGTCGTCCGCGACCAGAAGGGGGCCTTCGAGGAGCTGTTCACGGAGCTGGTCAGCGAGGGCTACTCCCGCGTCGAGGTGGACGAGGAGGAGTTCGACCTCGCCACCGAGGCGCCCGAGCTCGACGAGAACTTCGACCACACGGTGGACGTCATCGTCGACCGCGTGACGATCAGCGAGGAGGCGCGCTCGCGGATCACCGACTCCGTGGAGACCGCCCTCGAGGAAGCCGACGGCGTCCTGAAGGTCATCCTCCCGGACCCGCCGGAAGACGTCCGACTCGGCTCGGTCTCCCGCCGGACGGGCGACCTCGCGGCCGAGGACGACGACCGGCTGGTCGTCGAGTTCTCGGAGGAACTGGCCTGCACCCACTGTGGCATCGACCTCCCCGAGATCGAGACGCGGTCGTTCTCGTTCAACTCCCCACACGGTGCCTGCCCGGAGTGTGAGGGCCTCGGCTCGACGAAGGAGGTCTCGGAGGACCTCGTCATCCAGGACCCGTCGAAGCCGCTGAAGCACGTCTTCGAGCCTTGGAGCTACAACCGGACCTACTACTCGCGGCAGCTCGACAACGTCGCCGAGCACTTCGGCGTCTCGCTCTCCACCCCGTGGGAGGAGCTCGACGAGGGGATCAGGCGGCAGTTCCTCTACGGCACCGACGACGTCGTCCACTTCCAGTGGACCACGAAGAACGGCACTCGCGAGAAGACCGAGCGCTTCGAGGGCGTCATCGAGAACTTGGAGCGCCGCCACGTCGAGACCGACTCCAGCCGCGCGCGAGAGCACATCGAGGACTACATGGCCGTGACGACCTGCCCCGACTGTGAGGGGACCCGTCTCCGGCCCGAGGCCCGGGCGGTCCTCGTCGCCGACACGCCGATCACCGCGGTCAACCGGATGTCCATCGGCGACGCGCTCGCTCACTTCGAAGGCATGGAGGCCGAACTCGACGAGCGGCAGCTCCACATCGCCGAGGAGATCCTCAAGGAGATTCGCGCCCGCCTCGGCTTCATGGTCGAGGTCGGCCTCGAGTACCTCACGCTCGACCGGGAGGCATCGACGCTCTCCGGCGGGGAGAGCCAGCGCATCCGGCTCGCGACGCAGATCGGTTCGGGCCTCGTCGGCGTGCTCTACGTCTTAGACGAGCCCTCCATCGGACTCCACCAGCGGGACAACGACCGGCTGCTGAATACGCTCGCGGAGCTCCGGGACCTCGGCAACACCCTCGTCGTCGTCGAGCACGACGAGGAGACGATGCGCCGGGCGGACACCGTGATCGACCTGGGCCCCGGCCCGGGCCGACACGGCGGCGAGGTCGTGGTCAATGGCTCCGTCGAGGAGGTGATGGCCAGCGAGGCGTCCATCACGGGCGACTACCTGGCCGGTCGCCGCGAGATCCCCGTCCCCGAGGAGCGCCGCGAGCCCGACGGGACACTCTCGGTGGTCGGCGCCCGACAGCACAACCTCGCCGACCTCGACGTGGACCTCCCCCTCCGGACGTTCACGGCGGTGACGGGCGTCTCCGGTTCCGGGAAGTCGACGCTCATCCACGAGGTGCTCTATAAGAGCCTCGCCCGGCAGATGAACGACAACACCTCCGTCGAGCCCGGCGAGCACGACGCCGTCGAGGGCATCGAGAACATCGAGTCGGTCCGGCTCATCGACCAGAGCCCCATCGGCCGGACCCCCCGGTCGAACCCGGCGACCTACACCGGCGTCTTCGACTACATCCGGGAGCTCTTCGCCGAGACGAAGCTCGCCCGCCGACGCGGCTACGAGAAGGGCCGCTTCTCGTTCAACGTCAAGGGCGGGCGGTGTGAGGCCTGCGGCGGCCAGGGCGACGTGAAGATCGAGATGAACTTCCTCTCCGACGTCTACGTCCCCTGCGAGGAGTGTGGCGGCAAGCGGTACAACGACGAGACGCTCGATGTCACCTACAAGGGCGCGACCATCGCCGACGTCCTCGAGATGTCCGTCGAGGAGGCCCTGGAGTTCTTCGAACACGACGACCGGATCGCCACCCGGCTGCAGCTGCTCGCCGACGTCGGCCTCGACTACATGCGCCTGGGTCAGCCCTCGACGACGCTGTCGGGCGGCGAAGCCCAGCGCGTCAAGCTCGCCGAGGAGCTGGGAAAGAAGGACTCGGGCGACACGCTGTACCTGCTGGACGAACCGACGACCGGCCTGCACTCCGAGGACGAGCGAAAGCTCATCGACGTCCTCCACCGCCTGGTCGACCGCGGGAACACGGTCGTCGTCATCGAGCACGAGCTCGACCTCGTGAAGAACGCCGACCGGATCATCGACCTCGGCCCGGAGGGCGGCGAGAAGGGCGGTCGGGTCGTCGCCGAGGGAACGCCCGAGGATGTGGCACGGATGGAGGAGTCATACACGGGTCGGTACCTGCGCGATAAGCTCCCCGGCGTGGACTTAGAGGGGCCACGCTCGGAGCGGGAGGAGGAAGCCCCGACGGTTGCCGGTGACGACTGAGACGGTCGAGCCGAGGACACGAACCCCACCCGACCGGTCCGCTCCCGCGGTTAGTCGTCAGCCGAGGCTCGGGCCAGCCCCTCGTCCGCCTGGGCCTCCCAGAGCGCGGCGTAGTCGCCAGCCTCCCGCAACAACTCCGCGTGGGTCCCGGACTCGACGATCTGCCCGTCGTCCATCACGACGATGCGGTCGGCGTCCCGGATCGTCGAGAGCCGGTGGGCGATGACGAACGCCGTGCGGTCTTCGACGAGCTGGTCCACGCTCTCCTGGATCAACTCCTCGGTCTCCGTGTCCACGTCGCTCGTCGCCTCGTCGAAGACGATGATCGCCGGGTCGTTGAGCAGTGCCCGGGCGATGGCGACCCGCTGGCGCTGGCCGCCCGAGAGCTTCACGCCGCGTTCGCCGACGAGGGTGTCGTAGCCGTCCGGCAGGTCGGCGACGAACTCGTGGGCTTCCGCGGCCTTCGCAGCCTCGACGACCCGTTCGCGAGCCGCCGCCTGCCCGGCGGCGTCTCCTGCACCGGCCTGCTCGGCGGCCAGCGCGTCCGCGTCTCCGTACGCGATGTTCTCGGCCACCGTCCCCGAGAAGAGGTAGGGATTCTGCTCGACGATGGCGACGTCCTCACGAAGGGCCTCGAGGTCCCACTCCCGGACGTCGACGCCGTCCACCTCGACGGCTCCCGAATTCACGTCGTGGAACCGGGGCAGGAGCTTCAGCAGCGTCGACTTCCCGGCGCCCGTCGCGCCAGCCAGGCCGATCGTCGCACCGGCCGGGACCTCGAGGGCGACGTCGCGGATGACCGGCTCGCGCTCCTCGTAGCCGAAGGTGACCGAATCGAAGGCCACCTCGCCGTCGACGGTCGCCGGCCGGTGGGGGTCCTCGGGCTGGGTCACCCGTGGCTCCCGACCGAGCAGCCCGAAGACGCGCTCGGCGCTCGATTTCGCGAGCTGGTACTTGTTCGCGGACTTCCCCACCCGCCGCATCGGCGAGTAGAGCCGACGGAGGTAGAGGAAGAAGGCGGCGAACGCGCCGACCGAGATGGCACCCGGTGTCCCGGCGATGATGTCCCGGCCACCCACCCAAAGCATGAGGACGAAGACGATGCCGGTCACCAGCCTGAGCCCGGCGAAGAACGCCCGGCGGATCCGGAGGGCGTCCACCTTCTCGTCGTGGTAGGTCTGGCTCAGCTCGGCGACGCGGCCGCGCTCGAAGCCGTAGCGGTTGAACGTCTTGATCACCGCCGTGCCGCCCAAGTTGTTCTCGAGGCGCGTGTTCAGCCGGGCGACCGTCTCCCGGATGGCTTGATAGCGCGGCTCGATGTAGGACAGAAAGCCGCCGCTGGCGACGCCGATGATCGGCACCGGCGCGAGCGCGATCAGGGCGAGTGTCGGCGAGTACGTCCAGAGCACGACGGCGATCCCGCCCACGGTGGCGACGACGCGGATGATCTGCCGGAACTCGGTGTTCAGGAACTGCTCGAGCCGGTTGATGTCGCTGTTCAAGATCGACATCATCCCACCGGTTTGGTGGTTCGCGAAGAAGTCCATCTCGAGGTGTTGGAGGTGGTCGTAGGTGTCGTTCCGGAGGTCCCGCTGGATCTTCTGGGCGGTCGACTGCAGCAGGTAGCGGGAGGCGAATCGGGTGACCGACCGAATGACGTAGGCCAGGATCGCGATCAGGACGAGCTGTTCGAGCAGCGCCATCCGGGCCGCCGCCCCGACGATCTCGCCGGCTGGCACCAGACCGAGCTTGGCGAGCAGTCCCGGCTCGCCCGATCCACGCAGGATTCGGTCGATCGCGGTCGCGACGATGACCGGAGGGACGAGCCTGGCAAAGCGGGTGGCGAAGGACGCGAGCACACCGACGCTCAGGCGCGGCCAGTACGGCCGGCCATAGGCGACCAGGTTCACCATCGGGTGCCCGTCGACGTTCTCGCGGACGCCCTCGAAGCCGCCGTGCCCGTCCGACATCGTCACGCCCTACCGGATTGGGCGTGAAATATCTCTCGCCTCTCGCATGCCACACCGGGACCGCGTCCGCTCACTCCGACGTGAGCATCGAGACACCTTTGTCGGCCCCCGGCGAACGCGGCCTGAGTGTTCTCACACTACCGGCGCGGCTCTCCTCGCTTCGTCATCGGCACGGTCAGCGCCGCCCACTTCGTCTCCCACTTCTACTTCCTGGTGTTCCCGCCGCTGTTCCCCCTTTTCAAGGCCGAGTTCGGCCTGAACAACACCCAGGTCGGCCTCCTGTTCTCGCTCGTGTTCCTGATGCCGTCGATCCTCCAGATGCCGGTCGGGGACCTCGTCGACCGGGTCGGCGCCAAGCGCATCTTCGTCGCCGGCATCGCCGTGACCGCCCTCGGCACGATGGCGACGACGTTGGCGACCTCCTACGTGACCCTGCTCGCCTTCGCCGTGATCGCGGGCATCGGCCAGTCGACCTTTCACCCGGCGGACTTCGCCCTCCTGGAGACGGTTACCGACGAGACCAACCGGGGGAAGGGCTTTGGCACCCACACCTTCGCCGGGTTCCTCGGCTTCGCCGCCGGGCCGCTCGTCGCGGGTGGCCTCGGGCTGCGCTACGGTTGGCGGCCGGCGCTGCTCGGCCTCGGCGCCGTCGGGGTGCTCTATGCCGTCGCGGTCCACCTCTCGCTGGAGCCGGTCCACCGCGGTCGGAGCCCCGAGCAGCCAGACGACGGTGACGACGGTGGCCTCCTCTCGAACTGGACGCTCCTCGCCGACCCGCGGATCCTCGCGACCTTCCTCTTCTTCGTCCTGCTGACGGTCTCGACGACGGGGATCCAGTCCTTCACCGTCGTCTTCCTCACCGAGGTGTTCGGCCTCGAGGGCACAGTCGCCAACACGACCCTCACGGCCAACCTGACGGCGACGGCCTTCGGCGTCCTCGCCGGCGGCGTCCTCGCCGACCGGTTCAGCATCTACGGGATCATCGTCGGCACGCTCACGACGGCGGCGATCCTGACCGTCGCCATCGCCGTCGGCGTCGTCCCCCACGGCCTCGCCGTCACCGTGGCCGTCTTCACCGTGCTCGGTCTCTTCCACGGCCTCGCCCTCCCTTCCCGGGACAGCCTGGTCTCCGAGTTCTCGACGAGCGACTCGACGGGCAAGAGCTTCGGGTTCGCCTACACGGGCGTGACCATCGGCGCCTTCGTCGCGCCGGTCATGCTCGGGTTCGTCAGCGACACCGCCGGCAACGTTGTCATGTTCGCCCTCATCGGCCTCTTCTACGCGGCCGCCGTCGTGACCGCCCTGGTCATCTACGCGGGGTTCGTTCGGTCGAGCGGCCCGGCCGCCGCGTCGGGGTGACAGCCCCCCTCACTTTCGGTCCGGCCGATCGCCCAAACCGCCGAGCGCCTCGGCCGCCGCCTCACTTCCACTTTCACCCTCCCCCTGGCACGGCTTTACCCCCCTCCGGACGCTGGCAACGGGCGCCATGAACCACACATCGCCCGCCCCGGTGGCCGTCGCCCCCGGTGGCGCCGACGCCGTGCCGAGCCTAGAGCCGGGCGTCACCGTACTCGACGGCGGTCCCGAGGCAGCCCACCGAATCGTCGCGAGCGAGCTCGCCGACGGGCGGGCCGAGGCGCTCTGGGTCGACCCCGGGATGGCCGTCTCGGTCCACGCGCTCTACGCCCTCGCGCCCTCGAAGCGAACCCTCGCTGGCCTCCGAATCGCCCGGGCGTTCACCGCCTACCAGCACCACGCGCTGGTCCGCGAGCTGCCCCGTCAGGCCTCCCCGCGAACGGAGCTGGTCGTCCTCCCCGGCGTCGCCGACCTCTACCGCGACGAGGACGTCCCCGGCTACGAGCGCACCGAGCTCTTCGAGTCCGCGCTCGCGGTCTGTGCCGGCCTCGCCGACGCCCTCGACGTCCCGGTGCTGCTCGCAGACGACGGCGCCGACGAGCTCTCGGCGCTCGCTGCCGACTACGCCGACGCCGAGGTCGCCGTCGAGCGGACCGACCTCGGGCTGGCCTTCCGCGGTGCGGGCTTCGAGACGCTCGGCTACTGGGCCCGGGGCCACTGGCAGACGACCATCCCGTACTGGGTCGAGCTCTTCGGCGCCGTCGATCCCGAGGAGCCTCTCGTCGCGTCGCCCGCCGTGCCGCCGACGCCGAGGACGCCGTCCCTGGAGGGGTAGGATGGGCCGGAGCCGCCCGACCTTCCGGAACTACCTCGACGCCATGGAGGGTGACTGGCAGCCCTACCGCCGGACGCTCCGCCGCCGCGACCAGCCTCACTTCGACGCGCTCTTCGCGAAGGCCAGGGCACACGCCGACGCCGCCGGCCAGCTGGACCCCGCGGACCCGCGCCTGGCGATCCTCTTCTCGATGCTGCTCGCCCAGGAGCGCGAGCGGGAGGCCCTGCGCGAGCGGATCGACGCCCTCGAGGCAGCCCTCGGGAGTGCGGGCGACCCCGACGCTCGGAAGTGACCGCGGTGGCTCAGCCCGACCGCGCGTACAAGATCGACTTCGCCCCCGACGGCACGGTCACCCGCTGGCGCAAAACGGGGGATGGTGTCGTCCCGACCGAGGACCCGGCCTACCACCCCCGGATGTACGTCACGGCGCCGCCGACGCCCCTCGCCGAACTCCGGGCAGCCCTCCGCACCGACCCGAAAGTCCTCGGGACCGACCGGGTCGAGAAGCGCCACGACCTCCACGCCCCCGAGCCCGAGCCCGCCCTGGAGGTCCGGCTGGAGCGCATCCACGACGTCCAGCCACTCGCCCGGGAGGTCCGCGGCGTCCACGAGCGCGGCCACTACGCCCCCGGCACGTTCCGCTGCTTCGACGTCGACCTCTCGCCGCAGTTCCGCTACTGCCTGGATCGGGGCATCGACCCCATGCCGCCGGAGGACCGGCCGCTCTCGACGCTCGAGCTGGCCATCGAGGACAAGCCCCTGGCCGACGGGGACGTCTCGGCCCTCCACGTCGTCGACGACGGCGGCGGTCGGGGCCAGCGCCGCGCCCGTGGCGACCGCCTGGGCGAGACGCCGGCCTCAACGCTGACGGCGCTCACCGACCGCCTCGACCGCGAGGACCCCGACGTGCTCGTCGTCTCCCATAGCGCGGTCGTCCCGCTGCTCTTCGACGCGGCCGCGGCGGCCGGCCTCGACGCTGACGCCGCCTACGGCGAGCCGACCGGCGGCTTCCGGCTGGGCCGCCGCGCCGGCCACCGGACGCTGGCCGGGTCGAACTCGTTCGTGAGCTACGGGCAGGTGGGCTACTCGCCGGCCCGCTACGACGTGCCCGGCCGGGCACTCATCGACACGTCGAACAGCTTCCTTTGGTACAAGACGGGCCTCGATGGCATCCGCTACTTCGTCGAGGCGGCGGGGCGCCCGCTCCAGGAGGTCGCCTGGGGCTCCATCGGGACCATCCTCACCGCGATGCAGACCCGGGAGGCGCGGACGCGCGAGGTGCTCGTCCCGTGGAACAAGTGGGAGCCGGAGTCCTGGAAGTCGGTCCGGGAACTGCACAAAGCCGACAAAGGCGGGTTGACGTTCTCGCCCGAGGTCGGCCTCCACGAGGACGTCGAGGAGGCGGACTTCGCCTCGCTGTACCCGAACATCATGATCGAGCGGAACGTCAGCCCCGAGACGGTCGGCTGCGAGCGCCACCCGACGAAGGACACGGTCCCGGAGATCGGCTACACGATCTGCGAGCAGCGCGGGTTCGTCCCCGACGTGCTGGAGCCGATGGTGCGCGACCGCGCGGACTTCAAGGAGGCACGGGACGCGGCCACCGACCCCGACCGACGCCGCGCATTCGACCACAAGGTCGAGGCCATCAAGTGGATCCTCGTCTCCTGCTTTGGCTACCAGGGCTACCGGAACGCCAAGTTCGGCCGCATCGAGGCCCACGAGGCGATCAACGCCTACGCCCGGGAGATTCTGTCCCGGACAAAGGACATGGCGAACGAGCGCGGCTGGGAGCTCGTCCACGGTATCGTCGACAGCGTCTGGCTCCGTCGGGACGCCGACGCCGCGACACCGATCGAGGACGTTACCGCCGCGGTGAGCGACGAGATCGGGATCGACTTAGAGCACGAGCACACCTTCGAGTGGATCTGCTTCGTCCCGCGTCGCGGCGAGTCGACGGGCGCCCTGAACCGCTACTTCGGGAAGATCGACGGAACCGAGGGCGACCACCGCGAGGACTACAAGCTCCGGGGCGTCGAGTGCCGCCAGCACAGCACCCCGCGGTTCGTCGTCGAGGCCCAACTCGACCTCATCTACACGCTCGACGCCCACCGCGAGCCCGGGCCGGTCGTCGACCGACTCGGCGCCTGGCTCCGCACGCTTTCCGCCGGCGACGTCGACCCGGCCGACTTATCCATCACCAAGCGCACGACCAAGCCCGCGGCCGAGCACGACCGCGACACTCACGTCGCGGGGGCGCTCCGCCGGGCGACGGACCAGGGCGTCGCCTATCAGGCAGGCCAGTCGATCCGCTACGTCGTGACCGACGACGACGCCCGCCGGCCGGCCCACGGCGTCCGCCTGGGCTTCGAGGACCCGACGACCTACGACCCCGACTACTACGAGCGCGAGCTGCTCCGGGCGGCCGAGAGCGTCGTCTCGCCGCTGGGCTGGACGGAGACGGAGATCCGTCGCCACCTGCGGGATGTAGACGACGCGAGCCTGGCGGTGTATGGATGAGCAGAAGGTGGAGCTTTTCCCCCAGCCGCGCCTACGGCCCGCCATGCCCACTGCCTACGCCGCCATGGAGGACGCCCTGCTGGTGGTGGAAGGCACGGACGAGGACTGGCACGCGACCGAGCACCTCGCCGGCCGCGACCTCCAGTGCGTGGCCGCCTCACCCGACGTCCCCGAGCGCGTCTTCGCCGGCACGTTCGCGGCCGGCCTCCAGCGCTCGACCGACGGCGGCGAGTCGTGGGAGCGGGTCGGCCCCGACGACATGCCCGAGCGGGTGACCGCGATCGCAGTCTCCCCCCACGACCCGGAGGAGGTCTGGGCCGGGACGGAGCCGAGCCGGGTGTACCGCTCGACCGACGGTGGCGACACGTGGATCGAGCGCCCCGGGTTGAACGACCTCCCCTCGGCCGACGAGTGGTACTTCCCGCCGCGGCCGGACACTCACCACGTGCGGTGGATCGAGCCGGACCCGAACGACGCCGACCGGCTCTACGTTGGCATCGAGGCGGGGGCACTCGTCGTCAGCGACGACGCCGGCGAGACCTGGCAGGAGCGGCCGCCGGGGAGCCGGCGGGACAACCACGCGATGGCGACCCACCCCGACGCCCCGGGGCGGGTGTACGCCGCGGCGGGCGATGGCTACGCGGAGTCCACGGACGGTGGCGCGTCGTGGGACCACCCGCAGGATGGCCTCGGTCACCGGTACTGCTGGAGCGTCCGCCCCGACCCGGTGGACCCGGATCTTGTCATGCTCTCGGCCGCGTCGGGCCCCGGGTCGGCCCACTCGACACCCGGTGAGTCCTACGTCTATCGGCGGAGCCGGGACGGCGCGTGGACGCCGATCGGGAACGGCCTCCCGATGGGTGATGGCCTCCCGACCGGCGCGGGGGTCCTCCGTCCCGTCCTGGCCACGGCGGGGCCGCGGACGTTCTACGCGCTCCACAACCGGGGACTCTACCGCAGCCCGAACGCCGGCGCGTCGTGGACGCGGCTCGACGTCGAGTGGCCGGACCGCTTCGAGACGCAGGCCCCCGCCGGCCTCACGGTCGTCGGCTGAGGGGTCAGTCGAGTTCGCGACTGTAGGCCGACAGCAGCGCGGAGGGCGCACCGATGCGCTGTTCCAGCGCCTCCTGCGTGATGTAGACCAGCACGAGGATGGTCGCGACGTAGGGGAACATCCCGATGATCTGGGGGTGGGTGATGAAGCCGAGGACGCCGTTAACCGTCTCGGCGAGGGGGAATCCGGCACCGACCGCGATGTCGAGCCCCTGCGAGCGGAGCGCCAGGGCGTCGAGGCCCCCGAAGAAGTACGCGCCGAGCAGGGCCCGGACGGGCCGCCAGTTCGCGAAGATGACGAGCGCGATGGCGATCCAGCCCCGGCCGGCGACCATGCCCGTCACCCACAGCTTCGAGTAGGCGAGCGAGAGGTGCGCGCCGGCCGCGCCGGCGAACGCCCCGCCGAGGAGCACGCACAGGTAGCGCAGCCGGAAGACGGGGACCCCCATCGTGTCGGCGGTCTCTGGGTCCTCGCCAACGGCGGTGATCTCTAAGCCAAGGTTCGTCCGGAACAGGAAGTACCAGACGACCGGGACCAGCACCATGGCGAGGTAGTCGATCGGTGTGTTCGCGAAGAACGCCTCGCCGATGACGGGGAGGCTCCGGAGTTCCGGCCCGATCACGGGGATGGCGACCTTCTGGAAGCCGTCGATCTGGGCGCTCACCCAGGCCTGGCCGAAGTAGGTCGTCAGCCCGGTGCCGAGCAGGGTGAGCATCACCCCGGAGATCACCTGGTCCGACTTCAGCGTGACGCAGAGGAAGGCGTGGATGAGGCCCATGGCCGCCCCGCCGAGCGTTCCGACCAGGAACCCGAGGTAGGGGTTCCCCGTGACCACCGTGGTGGCGAAGCCGCTGAGCGCGCCGACGAGCATCATCCCTTCGACGCCGAGGTTCAGGACGCCCGAGCGCTCGGCGATGAGTTCGCCGAGGGCCGCCAGCAGCAGCGGCGTCCCGGCCCGAATGGTCGCATCGAGGAGCCCCGCGACAAACGTCGTCGCCATCTCAGGCACCCTCCTCGGCGGCCTGGCCCGCCCGCTGCCCTCGCTGGATCTCGATCGACACCCGGTAGCGCTTGAAGAACTCGGCCGTGATCAGGAAGAGGATGATGAGCGCCTGGATCACGTCGATCAGGGCCGCCGGGACGTTGAACGCGATCTCCATGCTCGAACCGCCGACTTCCAGCAGCGCGAAGAACACGCCGGCCAGTGTGACCTGGGGCACGCCATTCCGGCCGAGGAGCGCGATCGGGATGGCGGTGAACCCATACCCCGGCGAGAAGTCAGGGCGGAGCCGGCCCTGGACGCCGGCGATCTCGATCGCGCCCGCCAGCCCCGCGAGGACACCGCCGAGGGCGAGGACGAAAACGTAGATGCGGAAGGTGTTCATCCCGGACTGCTCGGCGGCGTCGGGGTTGGCCCCGACGTAGGTAATCTCGTAACCGAGCCGGAGTCGGTCGAACAGGAGGTAGATGGCGATCGCGCCCAGCGCCGCGACGAAGATTCCGGCGTGGAGGGAGCCGAAGATCGTTGGGAGGGTCGCCTCGGACGGCAGGAGTGCACTCACCGGGAAGTTCCCTTCGCCGCCACGCATCGGGCCGCGCACGAGGTAGCTCGTCAACTGCACCCCGACGAAGGACATCATCAGCGTGACGATGATCTCGTTGACGCCGTACTTCGCCCGCAGGTACCCAGGGATCCCACCCCAGACGGCCCCGAGCACGCCGGCGCCGACGAGGAGCAGCGGGATCAGGACCGGCAGCGGGAGGCCGACGTTCACCCCGATCCACGTGCCGGCGACCGCCCCCATGTAGAGCTGTCCCTGGGCCCCGATGTTCCAAAGGCCGGCCTTGAGCGGCACGTAGACCGCGAGCCCGGCGAGCACGAGCGGGACCGATCGGATGAGCGTCTGGACGATCCCGAACTCCGTCGTCGCCGTGTTCACGAACATGTGCTCGTAGGCGGCGAGCGGGTCGACGCCGAGCGCGACGAGGGCCACGCCCCCGACCAGGAGGGCCGCCACCACGGTGAAGATCGGCGTGCCGTAGGCGAGCCACGCGGGGACGTCCTCTCTGGCCCGGAGGTCGACGTCGAGGTTCACGGCGAGCCCCCGCCCGTGGCCGTCGCCGCGTCGCCGCCGGTCATCTCAAGGCCGATGCGCTCGCGGTCGGCCTCGTCGGGCGTCGTCTCGTGGACGATCTCACCCTCGTACATCACCAGGACGCGGTCGGCCACGTCGAAGATCTCGTCTAGGTCCTCAGAGAAGAACAGCACCCCGGTCCCCTCCGACCGCTGTTCGATGATGGCCTGTCGGAGGAACTCGATGGCGCCGACGTCCACACCCCGAGTCGGCTGGTTCGCCACCAACAGGTCCGGGTCGCGGTGGAGTTCCCGTGCCAAGATCAGCTTCTGGAGGTTCCCCCCAGAGAGCTCGCCGGCGGTGATCTCGGCCACGTCCGTGACGCCGCGGACATCGTATTCCTCGACCAGCGTCTCGGCGTACTCGTCCGCGACGCGGTAATCGAGGAGGCCGCGCCGACCGAACGTCTCGTCACGGTACTCCTTCGAGATGGCGTTCCGCGTGAGGTTCAGGGAAGTTGCACAGCCGTAGCGATGGCGGTCCTCCGGGACGTACGAGACGCCCTGGTCCACGAACGCCCGCGGGCCCGCGCGGGCAAGGTTGGTTCCGTTGACCGCGATGTGACCGGCCGTCGGGTCCCTGACGCCGGCCAGACACTCGGCCAACTCGCGCTGGCCGTTTCCCGACACCCCCGCGACCCCGACGATCTCGCCCGCCCGCACCGTGAGGTCGATACCGGTTACGGCCTCCACGTTACGGTCGCTCCGGGCTCGGAGCCCCTGGACCGCGAGGACTTCCTCGCCAACGGGGACCGCGTCCTTCGCGACGGAGAAGAGCACCTCCCGCCCGACCATGAGCTCGGCGAGCTCGGACTGGGAGTAGGCGTCTGTCTCGACCGTGTCGACCCGAACGCCGTCCCGGAGGACGGTGACCCGGTCCGTGATCTCGGTGACCTCCGAGAGCTTGTGCGTGATGAAGATGATGGTGAGCCCCTGATCGACGAGCCGTCGGAGCGTCTGGAACATCTGGCGCGCCTCGTTCGGGGTCAATACGGCGGTCGGCTCGTCGAGGATCAGCAGGTCGACGTCACGGTAGAGCGCCTTCAGAATCTCGACGCGCTGCTGCTGGCCGATGTCGAGTTCCCACACCTTCGCCGTGGGGTCGATGTCGAGGCCGTACTCCCCCGCCAGGGCACGGACCCGCTTGGCCGGACCCTCGGTCCCGAACGAGAAGCGGCTTGCCAGCCCGCCGACGAGCGATCCCAGCGGGCCCGAGCCGCCGACCTCGGCGACGGCTTCGGCCGGCTCGCGGTACCCGAGGATGACGTTCTCGACGACGGAGAGTCGGGGAATCAGCTTGAAGTGCTGGTGGACCATTCCGATGCCCGCCTCGATCGCGTCTTGGGGGGACTCGAGCGCGAGCGGTTCCCCGTTGAGCAGAATCTCGCCATCGTCGGCGGAGTAGAGGCCATACAGGACCTTCATGAGTGTGGACTTCCCGGCACCGTTCTCCCCCAAGAGCCCGTGGATCTCGCCACGGTTCACGGAGAACGAGATGTCGTCGTTCGCGACGACGCCGGGGAAGGTCTTGGTGACGCCCCGCATCTCTAAGATCGGGTCTGATTCGCCCATCGTGAGATAGTGCTGGCTCCGAGTTGACAGCAGCCCCTCTTATACCCTTCCACGGGTCGGCATCGCCTGCCCGCGGCTACTCACCGCTCTTCGAACGGCGGGGCCAGGGGAGGTTGGATACCGGCGACGCGAGGGTCGGCGCTCCTACGGAACCTCGCCCTCGACGCCCTCGACGAAGCTGCTCATCTCCTGGTAGAGGAACTCGTCGCTCTCGCCCTCGAACTTCGAGCCCTCCCAGACGTTGAACGACCCGTCGAGGATCTCCTGGCGCGTTTCGGCGACGGTGTCCTTCACGTCCTGCGGGACGTTCGGGCCCCACCCGTCGAGGTCCGGCAGGCCGGTGTCCATACCGCCCCAGAACGCGTCTGACTCCCAGGTCCCCTCGTAGAGGGACTGGACCGTCGGGGCGTAGAACTCCTCCCAGTTCCAGATGGGCGAGACGATGTAATTCTCCCCGCCAAACTCGCCCATCGGCGCGTTGTAGCCCGAGGACCAGACACCGGCCTCGTTGGCCGCCCGGACGGCCGCGGGCGAGTCCATCTCCTGGGCGATCACGTCACACCCCTCGTCGATGAGCGCGTTGGCGGCGTCCGTGGCCACCTGCGGTGCGAACCACGCGTTACACCAGCGGACCTTGAAGGTCGCCTCGGGGTTGACCGCCCGGGCTCCGAGCGCCATGGCGTTGATCGAGCGGACGACCTCGGGGATCGGGAAGGCCGCGACGTAGCCGATGGTGTTCGCCTCGCTGATCATGCCGGTCGCCTGTCCGGCCAGGTAGCGCGGCTGGTAGATCTTGCCCATGTACCGGCCCATGTTCTCCCGCGTCCGGTAGCCGGTGGCGTGCTCGAAGGTCACATCCGGGTACTGCTCGGCCACGTTGTACATCGGGTCCTGGTACTCGAACGTCGTCCCGAAGATGATGTCCGTGTCGCCGCTGGCGTACTCCTCGAGGACCCGCTGGGAGTCCGCTGGCGCCACGGCCTCGGAGTACTCCGTGTTGAGCCAGTCGAACTGCTCCTCCGCGGCGAGCCGCCCCTCGTTGTGGGCCCACGACCATCCGAGGTCCCCGATCTCGGAGATGTACAGCCAGGCGGCGTTGACCGTGTCCATGCCGCCGCCGTCGCCACCCGAGGACGTCGAGCCCCCGTCGCCACTGCTGCCGTCACTGCCGTCGCCACCGTCACCGCCATCGCCGCCCCCACCGGAACACCCCGCCAAGCCGAGTGCGCCCGCCGCGCCGAGTGATTGTAACACGGTTCGCCTGTTGAGACCGACGTCGGAGCCATCCATTTGTCGAACGCGTAGCCGTTCATAGAAGCGGCACATAATTGTTTTCCTAGGTGGGGGTTAACACCTAGTACTCTACACCATCCCCTGTGATTTCTGGACGGCGTTCGACGGACGGCGGCGGGCCTATCTCGTGACCACGTCGACGTAGTCGAACGCCTCCACGTCGACGAGGCCGTTGTTCGTCAGCCGGTACTCGGGGATGACCTCGAGGGCCAGGAAGGAGAGCTCCATGAGCCCGCCGTCGTGGGTCAACCCGATCGCCCGCGCTGTCGACTCGACGGCTTCGAAGTCGGCTTTTACCGCGGCCAGCGGGTCGTTGGACATCAAGCCCGCGACCGGGAGCGACAGCGACGTCGTCGCATCGGCCTCGGGATCGAGGGCGGCCACACCGCCCCCGATCTCCCGGAGGTGGTTCGCCACGCTGGCCATGGACGCGTGGTCCACTCCGGCGACGATGCAGTTGTGGGCGTCGTGAGCGACCGTCGACCCGACCGCCCCGCGGTCGAGGCCCAGGCCGTGGACGAAGCCCCGCCCGACGCCGCCGTCCCCACCGTGGCGCTCGATGACGGCCATCGGCAGCACGTCCCCCTCGGTGTCAGCGGCGAGGACGCCGCTGGCTCCATCGGGGCGTCCGACCGGGACGGATGCCTCCATCCGGGCCGTCTGGAGCCCGCCGACGGCATCCACGACCCGGACAGTCACCGACCCGTCCCCTTCGTGCTCGATCGCGAGGTCGCTCGCGTCGACGGGCTCGAAGGTCACGGTGTCGGTTTCGATGGCCGAGGTCGGTGGCTCATCGGCCCCGTCGGTCGGGTCCACCACGCCGTCGACGACGACGTGCTCGACGGCCCATGACTCCAGGTCCGAGAGGCAGACGAGATCGGCGGGTGCGCCGGGCTTGACCCGACCGAACGGCAGTCCGTAGCTCTCGGCCGTGTTGATGGTCGCGAGCTGGACCGCCTCGACGGGGTCGACGCCGAGCTCGACCGCCTGCCGGAGGACGGCGTCCACGCCGCCTTCCTCGATGAGGTCGACGACGTCCCGGTCGTCGGTGCAGAGGGAGAGCCGGCGGCTGTCGACTTCGTCGACCAGCCCGACCAAGTCTGCGAGGTTCTTGCTCGAGGAGCCCTCCCGGAGGTAGACCCGCATCCCGGCCTCGACCTTCTGCCGGGCCTCCTCGAGACTGATGCTTTCGTGGTCGTTGTCGAGGAAGCGGGCGACCGTTTGGAGGTCGCTCCCGGTCACTCGCGGTGCGTGCCCGTCCACCGTCAATCCGCGGTTTCGTGCGGCCTGGATCTTCGCGTGAACCTCGGCGTCGCCCGCGAGTACCCCGGGCACGTTCATCACCTCTCCCAGGGCGACGACCCGTTCCTCATCCAGCAGTGCCGCGACGTCATCGGCGTCGACCGATGCCCCGCCGTCTTGGAGGTGGGAGGCCGGCACCGACGAGGGCGCGGTGATCCGGGCCTTCAGCGGCGTGTGCACCGCGTCGGCGAGCAGCGACCGGACGCCATCAGCGCCGAGGACGTTGGCGATCTCGTGGGGGTCGTGGATCACGCTCGTGACGCCTCGCGGGACGACGGCCGCGCCGTAGCGAGGGAGCGTGACCATGGACGACTCGACGTGCATGTGGGCGTCGATGAGCCCGGGCGCGACGTACGCTGTCTCGATGACGCGGTCGGCCGGCCGCTCCTCCAGGGCGACGATTTCGTCGTCCTCGACCGCGACCGCTGCCTCCCTGAGCCGACCGGTGTTGACGTCGACGAGCGTCCCCCGAATCAGGAGGTCGACCGGCGACTCAGCCACGGTACCATTCCTCCGGACGGTGCCAGTGTGTGCACAGTCCACGGCGGGTGCTCGACATGGTCCCACCTGGCGGGAGCCGTCACCAATAGCGTTCCGCCGTCTATGGTTTCACGCGCTGGGCGGCCTCGCGGGCCGCCTCGAGGTCGAGGTCCACGTCGTCGGCCGCCCGACGAATATCGGCCGCGTCCGCGACCGTCACCTCGCTGTCGGCCATCAGCACCTCGCCGTCGACCATCGTGAACGTCACGTCGTCTCCGTGGGCGGCGAACACGAGATGGGAGCGCACGTCGTGGAGCGGCGTCGCCCGGGTGACGTCCGTCCGCAGGCCGATGATGTCGGCCGTCCAGCCCTCGCGAAGCTTCCCGACGCGCTCGAAGCCGGCGGCCCGGGCGCCGTTGACGGTCGCCATTTCGAGGATCCGGGCCGCGGGGGCGACCGTGGGGTCGAGCTGGTCGACCTTGCCTAAGAGGCTCGCCTGACGCATCTCGGTGAACGGGTCGAGGGTGTTGTTGCAGGGCGGCCCGTCGTTCCCGAGCGCGACGTTGATGCCCCGATCGAGGTAGTCCCACACCGGCGCAACCCCCGAGCCGAGCTTCATGTTCGAGGAGGGGCAGTGGGTCACGTGCGTGCCAGTCTCGGCGAGCACCTCGCGCTCGCCTTCGTCGGTGTGGACGCAGTGGGCCAGCACGACGTCCTCGCCGGTGAGCCCGACCTCGTCGAGCCAGTGGACGTTCCGCATCCCGGTGTCGGCCTCGACGGTCTCGATCTCCGACCGGTTCTCGCTCGCGTGCGTGTGGATGCGGACGCCGTCGTACTGGTCCGCGAGCTCGCGGGCCCCGCGGAGACAGTCCTCGCTGCACGAGACGGCGAAGCGCGGGGTCACCGCGTACCGGATACGGTCGTCGAACGCCCCATGGTACTCGCGGATCAACCGCTCGCTCTCGGCGAGTCCCGACTCGGTGTCCTCCAGCAGCCCCTCGGGCGACCGTCGGTCCATCAACACTTTGCCGAGGACGCCACGGATGCCCATCTCGCTGGCCGCCTCGAAGGCGCGCTCGGCGTGGGCGACCGAGAGGTGGTCGATGACCGTGGTCGTCCCGCTCTCGATGCACTCGAGGTAGCCCAGCCTCGCGGCGATCGCCATCTCGTCGGCCGAGAGGGTGGCCTCCATCGGCAGGACGTGGTCGAAGAGCCAATCCAGCAGCTCGGCGTCGTCGGCGATGCCCCGCCCGAGGCTCTGGACGGAGTGGACGTGCCCGCCGACGAGGCCGGGCAGGAGGACGTCGCAGTCGTGCCGCTCGTGGTCGGGGTACTCCTCGATGAGTTGCTCACGCTCGCCGACGGCCGCGATGTCCGACCCCTCGACGACGAGGGCCCCATCGGGGACGACCGTCTGGGCGTCGGCCACCACGGTACCCGTGAGCAGCATGCCACCCCTCATACCGGCATCCTCGGTATAAACGTTCGTCTCCCAATCGACGACGACCGCCGAGGTGACGGAGAACGATCGGAAGCCTCGTCGTTCACGGCGGGGAGGATGTCAAAACTATTTGCCGAGGCGGGGCCAACGCCTCGCCGATGCGGGACTTCGTCGTCGTCGGTGCGGGCCCGGCGGGCTCCCGGTTCGCCAGGCAGGCGGCCGAGGCGGGCCGCGACGTCGTCGTCTTCGAGCAGGGTGAGATCGGCGAGCCCCTGGCTTGCTCGGGCCACGTCAGCCTCGACGTCTGGGAGTACCTCCCCGACGGCGCCCGGGACGCGCTCCTCCAGAACGAAATCTTCGGCGCTCGGTTCCACCTGGGCGGGGCCGAGAGTCACGCCTATCCGTTCTACAAAGCCGAGCCGGTCTCGAACGCCATCGACCGGGTGGGCCTCGACCGCGCCCTGGCCGAGGCCGCTGCCGACGCCGGCGCGGTCGTCCGTGACGGCCACACCGTCACCGGCGTCGAGGAGCACGCGGACCACGTGTCGGTGCCGGTCTCCGGGCCCGACGGCACCGACGCCGTGGAGGCTCGGATGGTCGTCGGTGCCGACGGTCCCCGCTCGAGGGTCCGCCGAAACCTCGGCCTGCCGGAACCGGGAGAGCTCCTCCACGGGGTCCTCGGCTTCGACCCCGAGCCGGACGACGGGGACTTCGTCGACGTACACCTGACCGTGCCGCGGTTCTTCGCGTGGCGAATCCCCCGTGGCGACGCCGGCGTCGAGTACGGCCTGGCGGCAGCGCCCGGGACGCACGTCCCGGAGCGGTTCGACGCGCTCGTCGCGGACTACGGGGCCGAGATCGAGCAGCGCTGTTCCGGCGCTATCCCGATCGGACCCCCCGAGTCGGTGACGTCCCACCGGGGTCTCCTCCTGGGAGACGCCGCCGCACAGACGAAACCGTTCACCGGCGGCGGTATTTTATACGGCATGACCGCGGCGGACTGCGCGGCGAGGACGGTCGATCCGGCCGACCCCGCGACACTCGACGCCTATGAGCGGGCATGGCGCGACGAGCTCGGGCGGGACATCCGCCTCGGCGCCCTCGTTCGGCGGGCCTACTCGCTTCCACGAGGCGTCCAGCGCGTGGGTATGTCGCTCTTCTCCGGAGAGATCGGCGTCCACATGGACCGCCCGACGTCCCTGTTCTCGACGGCCCAGCTCCGGGCATTGCTCTCGCGGTAGACCGGCCGGCCTCAGTCGAGCCGCTCGAGGCCGTCGATCAGCTTCCGCCCCCGGGCCTGCACCGACGGGCTGCCGCCATCGACCAGGTCCTCGATGTGCGCGTGGACGGTCCCCCGGAGCCGGGGGTTCGCGGCGGCCAGGTTGGCGAGCGCCGTCATTGCGTTCACCCGGACGATCTGGCTGTCGGCCCCGGTGAACGCTTCGAGGACGTCGACTGCGCGGTCCACGTCGTCACCGTTGAGCTCGAGGCGGGGCAGCAGCTGGGCGACGTGCCACCGGACCTCCTGCTGGTCGATATCGGCGAGTTCCCCCAGGAGCCGATCCCGGTGGGCGTCGCCGAGCAGGTCGGGTCGCTCAGCGGTCACTCTCTCGACGGCATCCGCTGCGCGCATCCGGACCACTGGGTCGTCGTCGCTCATCCCCTCGAAGACGTCGTCGAAGAGTGATGGGTCATGGAGCATGTCCTCCGCGACCGCTTCGGCGCGCCCGGTGGAGCGGCGGTCGCCCCCGCGCAGCTTCTCCAGTACGTCGGCCACGCTCTCAGGGGTAAGCCGGGAGCCGACCGGAGCGCTCGCTCCCCTCGACGAACGGCAGCGGCTCGACCGAGGCCGGGATGGGGTCGTCGTCGAAGTCGACAGTCGCCTCGGCTCCATCGAGTTCGTAGTCGACGGCCGCGAAGGCGATCGTCCCGTCCAGGGTCGGGCTGTGGCTTCCCCGGGTCACCTCGCCGACTGGATCCCCGTCGATGGCTACCGTGGCGCCGGATTGTGGGGCCGCGTCCCCGTCGAGCCGCAGCCCGACCAGCCGCTGGCTGGGCTGGCCGCGGTTCTCGACCTTCGAGACCACCTCCTGGCCGACGAAGCAACCCTTCTCGAAATCGACGGCCGTGCGAGTGCCCACGACGTTCGGGATCCGTCCCTCGAGTTCCGTCTCGAAGAGCGGCGTGCCGGCCTCGAGGGTCAGCGACCGCCAGGTCCTCCGCCCGAAGGGCACGGCGTTGAGCCCGCGGTTCACCAGCGTATCCGCGACGTCGACGGCGTCGGCGGCCGCACAGATGACGTCGTAGCCGGTCTCGCCCGTGGGGGCGTCGGTCCGGACCACGCTCACCCCGGCGTCGCCCATCGAGCCGCGGACGAACGAGAGCCGTCCGTCGGGAGCCGCCGCACCGGTCAGGACGCTCGCGACCTTCTCCGTCGCAGTGGGACCGTGGACGCCGAAGACGGCGAAGGCGCCGGTCGCGACCTCGATCGACACGTCCTGAATGAACGTCTCCCAGCCGTCGACCACCGGTTCGGCCGTCCCCGGTGGCACGAACACGAGCAGCCGCTCATCGGCGGCAAACGCGTAGAGGTCCACCTCGATGCGGCCCTGTGGGTCCAACAGGAGGGCGTAGCAGCCCTCGCCGTCCGCCGCCGGCACCGAGGCCGTCACGAGGTTGTCCAGGTAGTCGTGACGATCGGCGCCGGTGAGCACGATCACGTCGTAGGGCATCTCCGTCATCCCCACGCCGTTCCGGACCGCCCGGTGGGTTCGCTCGGGCCGACCGTAGTCCGCCACGCCCTCGACCCCGCCCTCGGTCTCGAAGGTAGCGCCGTGGTCGGCGTGGAAGGTCCGGAGGGCCCCCAGCCCGTCCACCCCGTCGCCGAGCGGCTCTGGCATAGGGGACGGTACGGGTGGCTGCGGAATAAACGCACGCCTCAGAAGGGGAGCCGCTCGCGGAGCCACTCGAGCAGCGAAGGGCGCTCCGGCGCCTCTCCCGGGCTCGGGACGACCCGGTCGTCGGGGCTGATCAGGGTGCTGTCGCCGTCCGTCGATACCTCGATCAGCCCGTCCCGTTTCAGCGCCTCGAGGGCCGTCTGGATCGCCTCGATGTCGGCTTCGACCGCCGTCCGGATCTCGAGGACGGTCATCCCGTCCCCGCCACGCTCGACGAGCGCGTCGAGCACCGCGACCTCCACGCGCTCCCGGTCGCGGTAGGCCCGCTTGACACGCATGGGCGGCAGTTCTCCCCGTCGGGCCTTACCTGTATCCCCGGTGGCCGGTCGTCGCGATCTAGCCCCGCTCCCCCGGCTCCACGGAGGGGTAGCCTTTTTGCCGCGCGACCAGATACGACAGGTAATGGGTCTGAGGTGTCTCATCGGCCACGATTTCGGCGACCTCCAGACGGAACGTGACCGTCGGGAGCGCGGCGACGAGGTGGTCGTGACGATCCGCGAGTTTCGGGAGTGCGAGCGGTGTGGCGAGACGCGGCTCGTGAGCGAGAACAAGGAGGTGCGGAGCACCGTGACCGAGGACTCGTCCGCGCAGACGGACGCCGAGTCAGCGGAGTCGGACGCACCGGTCGGCGACGTCGAGGCCGAGGAAGACGACGGCGTCATCCTCGAGGACGAGCCCGAGAAGGCCGAAGCGCGCCAGCGCGGCGAGTGGCCCGAGGACGAACGCCCCGACGCGGCGGCGGTCGAGGACGCCGCCCCGACGCCTTGGCCCGAGGTCGAGGGCGAAGACGAGGGCTACGCCGCCGAGGCCGGCGAGAGCGGGCCCGCGGAGGGCGTCGAGTTCAGCGGCGGACTCACCCCGGAAGCGACGCCGGCCGAGCCGGACGCGGCGGGTGGCGGGTCCGACGGCGAGGAGGTCGTCGAGGCCTCCGGAGAAAGCGGCGGCTTCCGTCGGGCCAGTCCGAGCCCCTCGCCGACCGGCCAGCAGCGGGCCGCGTCATCGGACACCGAGTTCTTCTGTCCCGAGTGCGAGTTCGCCACCCCGACGGCCGACTCCTCCCTGCGCCCCGGCGACATCTGCCCCGAGTGCCGACTCGGCTACCTCACCGAACGCAAGCGGTAATCGAGGACGCCGTCCCCGCCTCGCTGACGAAACTGGTAAGCGTCCCTCCCCGCAACCCCCGCCCATGAAGGAGTACAAGATGCGTCGCGGGGAGTACCTCGAGGAACGCATCCCGGACCTCAAGGGCACCGTCGAGGAGTACTTCGGTCCGATCAGCGGGAGCCAGGAGTACAAGGGCTCTGACCTGTTCGTGATCGAGGAGCCGTCGAACCCGGTGTTCGAGCGCGTCGTCGCCGGCACCGTCAGCTACGACGGGAAGAAGGACCAGCTCGCCGTCGACTTCGTCGAGCGGGACCCCACGGAGCTCTCACCCGACGAGCTCGAGGCCGCCGGCGAGGCGGTCTCGCTGAAGAACGACTTCCTCCGAGAGGCGACGGGGCGGGACGCGAAGTCGCGACGCGAGTCGATGAAGCGCGCGGTCGAGGACGACGAGACGCCAGACGGCGTCGACTGAGCACTGGTACCGACACAGCTGAGACGATCAACGCGGACTGCGATCGAAACCGAGCAGGGACCTACCGACCGAGCTTCTCGCGGCTGATGCCGACGCCGCTGGGCGTGACGATGATCTGGTCGTCGCCCTTCTGGACGATGTCGCCACCGACTTCGCGCGCCACCTGCCGGAGCTCTTCCGTGACCCGCTCCATCGTCGTGTCGGAGGTCCGCAGCCGCGTGATGTCGGCCACCACGAGGTCGCCGTCGTAGACGGCGTCCTTGATGGCGATGACGTCCTCCTGGTTGCCGATCTCCGCGATGTGCACATCGAACTGGGACGCCGTCCCGCCGTCGACGTCGCCGAGGTCGAGCTCGACGTAGTCCTCGACGGTCCGGCCTTCGGCGCCCAGAATCTTGTCCATGAAGCCCATGTTAGCTCGTGAAGGGGTAGGCACGGGCATAGTTCTTACGTCAGACACGGTTTCGTAGGACGCCCGTCGAACGGACCGGGTTTCGGCGGTGACCGGTCGACCTCGGTCAGTGGACCTGGACGCCGTCCTGGTCGACCGTGATGTCAAGCAAGCTCGTCACGTCGTGGTCGGTGTCGTCCATCGCCGAGGGTCCCACTTTCCGGAAGACGACTACGATGTCCGCAACCGTCGCCCCGAGCTCGTCGAGGGCGTCACAGATGGCCGCGAGCGTGCCCCCCGTCGAGAGCAGGTCGTCGACGATGAGCAGTCGGTCGTCGGCCTCGATGTCGTTGATGAACATCTCCGACTCGGAGTACCCCGTGGTCTTATGGAGCGCGATCTCGTCCTTGAGGCCATAGGATCGCTTGCGGATGACGACCAGCGGGATGTCCGTCTGCAGCGAGAGCGCGGTGGCGAGGTGGATACCCATCGCCTCGGGGGCGACGATCTTGTCGACGTCGAGGTCCGCCACCCGGGTCAGCGCGACGACGACCTCCCGGAGCAGGCTCGGGTCGAGCATCGGCACCCCGTTGCTGAGCGGGTGGACGAGGTAGGAGTAGCCGTCCTTGTCGATGATGGGGGCCGCATCGAGCGACGCCCGGAGCTTGTCCATGTCGCCCGTGGCGGCCCCGCCGCCAAAACCGTTCCCCGTTCAGGCCGTGAAGCCGTAGAGTTCGTCGCCGACGTGGTGGAGGGAGTCGATGACCTTGCCAGAATCGCCGGCGAGGTCCGAACCGGTCACGCGCGATCGGCCGATAGCAAGCACCTTTCCGTGAGTCTCCTCCGCGATGACGACGAGGTCCTCCGACTCGATGGCCTCGTCGGCCTCGACGATGCCCGGCCGCATCACGTCCGCGCCGTCGGAGACGAACGAGACGGCCCCGGCGTCGACCGTTACCACGCGCTTCTCGGGCGGGTACGCGTTGGCCCCTCGTACCGTCGGCGCCGGCTCGCCGTCGAAGTAGGTGACGGCCGGCTCGCCGTCGATCAGGACCACGCTCACGTCGGAATCGGCGAACTCGACGCGCTCGGCGCCCTCAGCATCGATCTCGATCCCGAACGCCTCGGCGAGCGACGATTCGATCTCCCGGACCGCGTCGCTGCGGAGGTGGTGACGGGAGCTCACTTCCATGGCGGAGCTTCTGCCGGCGACCGTAAAGTGTCTGCCGGAGCGTCGTTAGTCGCCGTCTTCGGCGGTGTCGCCACGGTAGCGATTGATCGCCGGGATGAGCACCCAGAAGACGAGCGCGCCGATGATCGCGAACCAGAACAGCGCCTCCCGGGCGACCAGGGCGATCTGGCCGTACATGTCGAGGTTCTCCGGTGGGGCCCCGACGAGCTGGGCTTCCTCGAAGCCTGGCGTGGTGTACCACCCGGAGAGCACCATCCAGCCGAGCCCGGCGACCATCATCACGCCGAGCCCTTTGGCGAACTCATCAGCCATCGCCGTCACCTTCGTCACCGCCGGGTTTAGGCGTTCCCATTCCCGGGGCGCGAAACCGGGAGGCGAAGGCGTAGATGACCCCCCCTCCTGCGATGGCGAGCAGGCCGACGGCCGTCAGGACCGGGTCGATCTCCGCGGGCGGCAGGGTCGCGCGGCGGGTCGCCGCGTCGAGAGCGAGGAACCCACCAACGACGAGGACCACGGCGATCAGCGTCGAGAAGACCGTGACGACCTTATAGACCGATAGGGGCACCTCGACGTCGCGCCCGCGGCCCCCGGTGCCGCCGTCACCCTCGGGCATGCTGCCCGCTCCTCACTTCGGCGGCCGGAGCCGGTAGTACCGGCGGTTCAAGTCGTACATGTACCCCTCACGCATCGTCTTGAGGACGGCGTAGGTGAGGGCGCCGGCGACGATGGGCAGGAGGAACGTGAGGTCGAACAGGAGGTGGGAGTCCATCGGGACCAGGTTCTTGATGGCGAGGAGGCTGATGGTGAACGCGAAGACGAAGCCACCGACGCCGATCGCGGCCCAGAAGGGCTCCTCGACCGGGCGGCGGGCGTTCCCCTTGTTCAGGAACGGCACCACGGCGATCGCCCCGAACACGACGAGGTTCGCGAGCACACCGTAGGTCCGGTCCTTCATGAGCTTCTCACCACCGAGCACGGCGAGCTCGGGATTGAGTGGCCCGAGCTTCAGCAAGCCGAAGGACCAGTAGAGATACCAGTCCGGGAGGATGATCGCCGGGGTCTGGCTCGGGTTGGCCGGCGCGCCGATGTGTGGCGGGAGCGTCGAGGAGAGGAAGAGGATGATGCCCACGAAGAAGCTCGTGATCGCGAGGTTCCGAATGGTCTCGTGGGGCCAAGTCGGGAAGCCGAGGACGTCCCGCTCCAAGTACGTCGACTGCTCGCGGAGGTCCTCGTCCTCTCGGCGGGAGCGCTCGAGGTACTCGTAGGTCAGCCGGGCGAGTCCGACGCGGCGCTCCTTGCGCTCGCGCCAGGTCGGCGTCTCGTCGTCGGGCGGGACGGGGAGGTTACTGCCGCCGTCGGTGCGCGCGCCCTCGCCGCGGTCGGCCTCGGTGGAGTCGGTGTCGTCGGTCATGGGTCTAGTGTGGCTCCGCGATGCCCTGCATCCAGACGACGCCGATGTGGACCGCGATGAGCGTCGTCACCACGAAGGGCAGCAGGAAGACGTGGAGGATGTACATCCGCTGGAGCGTCGGCTGCCCCAGGGAGAAGCCGCCCCAGATGAGCTGGGCGGCCCACTCCCCGATGAGCGGCACCGACAGCGCCATCTCGACGCCGATTTGCCCGGCCCAGAAGGCGAGCTGGTCCCACGGCAGGAGGTAGCCGGTGTAGCCAAAGAGGAGCGTCAGGCTGATCAGGATGATGCCCAGGATCCAGTTGAGCTCGCGGGGCTCCTTGTAGGCGCCCGTGAAGTACACCCGGATCATGTGGAGGAAGACGGCGGCGACCATCACCTGGGCCGACCACCGATGGATCGACCGGAGCATGAACCCGAAGTTCAGGTCGGTCATGATGAACGTGATCTGGTTGTACGCCGCCGAGGGATCGCCTGCCGTCGCGGGGGCGTAGTAGAAGCCCAGCAGCGCCCCGGAGATGGCCGCGACGACGTACGCGATCGTGGAGAACGAGCCCAGCGAGTAGAGCGGGTACCAGTACCAGAACTTGTTGTCGAGGTTGTACTGCTCGGTGTGGCTCCGGGGCATCTGGAGGTTGATCCGGTAGTAGAGCGTCTCTAAGATCTCCAAGTAGTCCACCAGTCGGAGGCGCTTATCAGCCCAGATGAGGACGGTGAGGAAGATGTTCTCGACGGGCGTGAGGTCCTTCTCCTCGAGCCAGGCGTCGTGGTCGTGGTCGTCGGCGGGTTCGAGGCTCATTGGTGGATCACTCGGTGGGCCGGGGGAGGGCGACGTAGGAGCGCTGCACGATCGTGTAGGGGTCGTACACCGACTGGTGGCACGGGCAGTAGACGTCGTTCTCGGCGTTGAACTGGGCGCTCTGGGCGGTTCCCTTGAAGGTCGGCACGCAGCAGAAGTGCGTGCACTTGTTCAACCAGGCGAGGAAGCCCTCTTCGGAGGCTGCCTCGAGCCACGCATCGCTCTCCGAGGTGATGCCGTCGAAGTCGTCCGGCGGGATGCGCATCACCTGGACCGGCAGGGTGCCCTCGCCGCCGATGCCCTGGGAGCGCCACGTCCCCATGGCCGGCTTGCCGATCCCGCCCCGGCCGATCGCGTTGCCCCAGGTCTCGTAGTCGGCGAAGTCATCGATGTGGACCCTGTCGCCCGCCGAGACGTCCTCCTGCTGCCAGGTGTAGGGCGGGTTTTCGGCGTAGCGGAAGTAGTTGTCCTGGTCGGCGTCGGGCTGGAGGCCGGGGTAGGTCTGGACGCCACAATACTGGAACCATCGCGGGCCGTACTCGATGCCGCCGATCTCCTCGACCGCGACCTGGACCTCACGCCCTTGCTCCGTGATGGTCTCCCACTCCGGGAAGTGGCCTTGGAGGTACCCCTCTGAGTCGATGCGGACGGGGATCATCGGCATCCCTCTCGGTGCCGGGCCGTCCGTGTTCTCGATGCCGAAGAACTGGGTGATCCCGCCACCCGCGCCCGTCGGGTTGGTCGTCGTGTTCACCATCGCCGCCGTCGACGTGCCGACGCCAGCGAGCGCTGCGCTGCCGACGACGCCCTTCACGAAGCGGCGGCGGCCTGATTCCTCCGGATATTTGTCGCTCTCGGACATGCTATCGCTTGTAGTAGGGGTAGACCGCGCGCTTGAACGCCTCGAGCCCGCCCGTGCCGATCGACCGGCCGTCCATGTCCTCCTCGCGCGTGTAGAGGTCCTCGTACTTGCGCCGGCGCTTCTTGACGATCATGACGTCCGGGAGGAACTCCTTCCGGTAGAGCATCAAGACGAACGCCAGGTCGATGAAGATCAGCGCGAGCAGGGTGCCGAGGTACATGTTCCCGAACTCGGTGAAGCCCCACCCGGAGACGAGCCCATAGCTGAAGAGGCCGACCAGCACCACTTCCACGACCGTCAGGAGGACGATGGCGATCGCGGCGGCGGTACTCTCTCGTGCCGGTTCGTAGCGGTGGATGTCGCCGTACGTGCTGCCTGATGACGCCATGTTACTCCTCCTCCGGGTAGCCCGAGTGTGGTGTCTCGCCGTACTTCAGGAAGAAGAACGTGAAGATCAGGGCCACGATCAGCGCGACGATCGTTGCCGCGCCCACGAAGTGCGCCTGGAAGGCGACCCCCATGTGCTCCGGGTCGACTTCGCCGCCGCCCTCGCCGCCCGGCGGCGCGCCGGCCTCGTTGACGATGATGGTCGCTTCCATGCCGAGGTTGGCGTGGGGCTGGCAGTGGAAGGCGTACTCGCCCATCGTCTCGAACGTGTGGGCGTACTCGAACCCCGAGTTCTCGATAGGTTCGTACCCCGCCCAGTTGGCCCCCTCCGGCTGGCTGTCGACGACGATGTTGTGGGTGTTCGTCTGCCAGACGAAGTTCACCGTCGTCCCGGGCGAGATGTACAGTGGCTCCTCCGTGCCCGGCTCGTAGGCGTAGTCGACCAGGTCGACCTGGACCGTCTCGCCCCCGCCGCCCCCGCCGGTCGTGGTCTGGTTGCCCCCGGCGGTCTGGTTCCCGCCACTGGCGGTCGCGTTCCCTCCAGGTGTCGTGGTCGTTTCCTGGGCGACACCGGCGGTTGCACCCGCCGCGGTGACGGCCGCGCCGCCACTCGCCGCCCACAGAAACTCCCGCCGTCTCATTGGTCGAGCGTCGGGACGGGACGCGCATAAACCCACCGATGCCCGGCGGACCGACCCCTCAGTCGGGTGTCGGTTCTGGCCGCTCATCCGCCGTCTCGGCACCGTCCTCGACGGGGAGAAAGTCGGGCCGCTCGCCGGACCCCACGCCCGCCGCGCGGAGGCGCTCGCGGTACTCCGCAGCCCGGAACCGTCCCGACAGCCGCGCGTTCGCGACGAGCACGCCGACGACGATCCCGATGAGGAGAAACCCCAACCCCGCGACGGTCGCGACGAGGCCCGATCCCGGGCCGAGGTCCGCCACCAGCGCCGCCCCCAAGAGGCCCAGGCCGGCGAGGATCTGCACCCCCGCGATGGCGAGCAGCAACCGGTCGCCGAGGCCCCCCGATTCCACCGCCACGTCGTCCGGGTGGGGCAATCCGGCGTCGGCCGGCGGGTCCGAGACGTCGTAGTCCGCCATGGCGCAGAGGGCGACGACGGGCTCGACGTCTTCGAGGATCGTGCCCTCACCCTCGACCGTCCCGTCCGGGGACACCGTAGCGTAACCGACATCGGTGTAGGCCAGGACCCGCTCCTCTCCGTCGATCGTGGCCCGTTCGAGGACGGCGAACACCTCCCGGCGCGCCACCCGCGAGCGGAGCTCCGCCTCCACCCGCCTGAGGAGCCCCTCGCCGGTGATCCACGTCTCCGGGTCGAAGGCGGCCTCCCACTCCTCGACGGTCATCTCTGCCATGTCTGCCGGCGAGAAGTGCTCGAAGTCGTAGCGCTCCTCGATCGCCTCCTCGCGCGTCTCGGGGTCCATCGGCTCCTCGCGTCCGTCAGAGACCGGCGGGTCATCGTGGTGCCCACCCACCCCCTCCGTGCCCTCGACGTCGGAGCCGTCGGCCATCGTCGAAGCTTCGACTGGGAAGCCGAAAAGCGTGTCGTGAGCGGCCCAGCGAACCCTCGCGGTCCGACGCGGACGTGCCGGCCGTTCCGCGTCGGTTAAACCGCGTCCCGGCCAAGCCCGGCCATGCCCACCGCCGGCGAGGCGACGATCGCGGTGGCCGTCGCCGCCGTGGTCACAGCGAGTTTCCCCTTCTACCTCTACGGCGCGTGGATCATCCTGGATTCTGAGGTGGTCACCTGGTCCGTGCTCACCCGACACCTCCGGTACATCGCCGTCGGGCTGATGCTGACCACGGTCCCGGTCGTCGGCTGGATGGCCCCGCGGTTCCTCGAGCAGCTCGACGGCTTCACGGCTCTCCACGCCTTCCTCGGCCTGCAGGCCTACGCGCTGCTCGCGTTCGCCCTGACCGGCATCGTACGCATCCTCCAGGTCAAGCGCGCCCACGACCTCTACAACGAACCGGACCCGGCGCTCGACATCTCCGAACTCCACGAGCACATGGACGCGTGGCGACGTCGTCTTCGCGTCGGCGTCTTCGGCTACGTGCTCCTCTGGCTACTCGCGTGGGCCGTCGGGATGGTCCGCTTCGCGCTGATCTACGACGTGCTCTAAGCCGAGGAGGGGTGCCAGGTCCGGCCGTACGTTATTGAGCCCAGGGCTCGCCGCTCGCCAAGTCGGTGTCCTGGTCGAGTCGTGAGGAGGGGCAAACCTCCTCGAGAACGCAGTCCGAGCAGTCCGGGCTCCGGGCGGTGCAGATCGCCCGACCATGCGCGATGAGCAGGTGGGTGTACTGCTGCCACCACGCCTCGGGAACGGTCTCCATCAGGTCGCGCTCGATGGCGTCCCTGGAGGAGCGCTCGGTCAACCCGAGCCGCCGGGAGAGTCGCATGACGTGGGTGTCGACGACGATTCCCTCGACGACCTCGTGGCCGTGCTGGAGGACGACGTTCGCCGTCTTCCGGCCGACCCCTGGGAGGTCGGTCAGCGCCGCCATCGTGTCGGGTACCTCGCCACCGTGCTCGTCGACGATCTGCTGACAGGCCCCCTGGATCCACCCGGCCTTCTGGTTGAAGTAGGTGATCGACCCGATGTCCTGGGCCAGCTCGTCCTGGTCGACCGCTGTGTAGTCCTCGGGGCCGTCGTACTTCTCGAAGATCGTCTCGGTCACCTGGTTGACGCGCTCGTCGGTGCACTGGGCCGAGAGGATCACCGCGACCAGCAGCTCTAGCCGGTTCGAGAAGTCGAGGGAGATGGTGGCGTCCGGGTACGCCTCCTCGAGCCGGTCGAGCACGGTCCTGACCTGCGCCGCCCGGTCGTCGCGCGGGGTGCCCATGGTTCGGGCTCGAACGCGTGGGGGTTGAGCGGTTCGGTTCGGCGGCCACCCCTGGCCAACGAGAGCGGTTCCCTCGCTCCGGGACGTTTATGCCCGCCTCGGCCGGGCACCCCGTATGAAGGCCACCGCGCGGGCCCACCCCATCCAGGGCATCGTGAAGTACCACGGGATGCGGGACCCGAATCGGCGGCTCCCCTTTCACGACAGCATCAGTGTCTGCACGGCGCCGAGCCGGACGGTCACGACGGCCGCCTTCGAGGCGGACCGCGCCGAGGACGCCTACGTGGTGGACGGTGAGCCCGTCGAGGGTCGCGGTGCCGAGCGCATCCGCGCGGTGGTTGACGCCGTGCGAGAGCGGGCCGGAACCGAGGACGCAGTCCGCCTCGTGAGCGAGAACACCTTCCCGACGAACGTCGGGTTGGGCTCCTCCTCCTCGGGCTTCGCGGCGGCGGCGATGGCGCTCGTCTCGGCAGCAGACCTCGACCTCGACCGTCCAGAGATTTCCACGATCGCCCGGCTCGGCTCCTCGTCGGCCGCCCGCGCCGTTACGGGCGGCTTCTCCATCCTGCGGGCGGGCAAGAACGACGCGGACTGCCGGTCCCACCGGATCGAGAGCGGGTTCGACGACGACCTCCGGACCGTCATCGGCCTCGTGCCCGCCTACAAGGAGACCGAATCGGCCCACGCCGAAGCGGCCGAGAGCCACATGTTCGAGGCCCGACTCGCCCACGTCCACGGCCAGATCGCCGAGGGGCTGGATGCGATCCGTGCCGGCGACGTCGAGCGGACCTTCGAACTGGCCGAGCAGGACTCGATCTCCCTCGCGGCCACGACCATGACCGGCCCACAGGGGTGGGTGTACTGGCAGCCGGAGACGCTCGCGATCTTCGAGACGGTCCGGGCGCTCCGCGACGACGGGGTCCCGGTCTATTTCTCGACGGACACCGGGGCGACCGTGTACGTGAACACGACCGAGGCGCACGCCGCCCGCGTCGAGAAGGCGATCGGCGGCCTCGGCGTGGACACCCGGGTCTGGCAGGTCGGCGGCCCGGCCGAGGTCCTGGACCCGTCAGAGGCCCTGTTCTGACGGGTGCGGGTTCCCGCCCGGTGGTAACCGGATGCGCGCCCCTTTTGGCCGCTCGTCGGTAACCAACGAGCGATGCGCGTTGCCGTCCTCGGCGCCGGGTACGCCGGCCTCACCGTCGCCCGCCGCCTCGAGCGAACCCTCCCGGAGCCGGTGGAGCTGGTCGTCGTCGACGACACCGGCGATCACCTCCTCAAGCACGAGCTCCACCGGGCCATCCGCCACCCGTCGATCGTCGATGACCTCCGGATCCCCCTCGCCGACCTCCTCGACCGGGCCAGGATACGGACCGAACGGGTGACGGCCGTCGATCCCGATGCCGGCGTGGCTACCTTCGATGACGGTGAGCTCGAATACGACTACGGCGCGGTCTGCCTCGGCGCCGACCCCGACTTCCACGGCATCGCCGGGCTCGAGGAACACGCGAGGCCGCTCAACCGGCCTGCCGACGCCGACGCCATCCGCACCAGGTTCCTCGAGGTCTGCCACGATGGCGGCCGGGCGGTCGTCGGCGGCGCCGGCCTCTCGGGGATCCAGGTCGCGGGCGAACTCGCCGAGGTGGCCGACGCCGAAGGGGCTGCCGAGCGGGTCGAGGTCGTCCTGCTAGAGCGGGAAGGCACGGTCGCGCCGGGCTTCCCGGCGGCCTTTCGGGACGCCGTCCAGGACGAGCTCGCCGCACTGGCGGTCGACGTCTGGACCGACACGGCGGTCACCGAGGCGACGGCCGACGCCGTCGAGACCGACGACGGGCCCCTCGACTACGACCACCTCGTCTGGACCGGCGGCATCCGTGGATCGGCAGCATTTGGCGGTGATCGGCCTACGGTTCGACCCACGCTCCGCCTCGGCGATGGGACGTTCGTCCTGGGTGACGCGGCCCGGGTCGTTGACCGAGACGGCGATGCGGTCCCGGCCAGCGCCCAGTCGGCGCTCGGGCAGGCACCAATCGCGGCCCGGAACATCCGGGCGCTGGTCGACGCTGCCCTCGACGGTGGGGAGCCCGGGGCGTTCGACCCCCGGCTCGACCGCCTCGCCTTCGAGCCGCTCGGCTGGACGGTAAGCGTCGGGGACGGCGCCGTGGCCTCCGTGGGCCCGACCGTGCTCCGCGGATCGGCCGCCAAGGCGGTCAAGGCGACCGCCGGCGTCCGTCACCTCTCGACCATCGGCCGTGTTCGGGAGGCGCTCTCGGTCGTGGGTGAGGAGCTGGCCTGAGCGATCGTCCGCGTTAGGGGGCCTGCCACTCCCGCAGCAGCGTCCGCTCGTCCCGACCGCCGACCCAGTAGAGCGCGACCCGCTGGCCCGTCCGGGCGGGGATCGTGAGTGCGTCGCCCTCCGTGAGCACGTCCGCCCGCCCGGGCGAGCGCTCGACCCCCGCGACCGAGACCACGAGGTTCGAGGCGTCGACAGGCTCACCACCGGCGTGCGTGACGGTGACCTCGCCGACGTCCACGCGCTCGATCGTCCAGTTGGCGACCGGTGGGTCGGCCGGCTGTCGCCCCGGTGCCGTTGCGCCCGCGAGCAGCAAGACGGCCAGGGCGAGCACGATGAAGAGCACGAGGCCGACGCCGATCAGGTCGATGGTCCGGACGTCGTCTAGCACGCGTTCCCTCCGGTCTGGCGGCGTCCCCGGACTGCCGTCGAGGCCATCGACCGACGCTTGGCACCAGGCCGCCCAAAGGTTGCCGGGTTTGCCCGCGCGGTTAGAAGCTGAACACCTGGTCGGCGTCTGCCATCTCCTCTAAGAAGGTGGCGGCGCCAGCGAACTCCGTGGTGACCGACTCGTCCATCGCGTCCTCGTCCCACTCGAGCATGTCTAGCGTGGTCGTGCACGCGACCGTGGTCGCCAGGTCGCCGCCCTGCTCGACGAAACTGGCGAGCAGATCGTAGGGGTTCGGCATGCCCTCGTCGAGGAGCGGTTCGATGGTGGTGAGGTCCTTCTCGCCCGACATCAGGTGGGTGAGCCCGTCGAAGGTGAAGTAGACGACTGCTTCCGTGTCCATCGAGAGCGCGACGTGTCCGAGGTTCATCGCCATCCCGAGCCGCTTGGGGTCGTCCCCCGAGACGATGACGCCGATCTTCTCCATCGTCACGCCTCCCGCCGGACGTAGTGCCGGTAGCGGTCCGCCTCTTCGACCTGGTCGACGAGCTCGACTCCGTCGGCGGCCTCGGCCCAGCCCGCCATGTCGCTCACGCTGCCCGGGTCCGTCGCGAGGACCTCGAGCACCTCCCCGGGGGCGAGGGTCTCGATCGCCTGCTTGGTCTCGATGATCGGCATCGGACAGTTGACTCCCTGCACGTCCAGCGTCTCGGCTGCGTCGTGTTGTGTGCTCATGGTGGTCCTCCGTTGTGGTCTTGAGCGCAGCGGGCAATACAGAACGGCCCGATAAAAGATTGTCGTTATGACGCAATACTCTACTCCTCAATTGATTCTCTTATATCGAAGATATACACCGATTAACTCCAATTTTAGCCTGCCAGTTTCCGCATCAGTATTGTACATCATTGGAACGACTATGACAACGTTTATTGGCGTCCATCGGGTACGGCCCCCCGATGGCAATGGACGAGTTCCCCGCGCCGGACGTGCCAGTCGAGTCGGTCGACCCCGCCGCCCTTCGGGACCGGATCGAGTCTCGAGAGTCGGTCTATCTGCTCGACGTCCGTGCCGAGGACGAGTTCGACGAGTGGCGGGTCCAGGGCGAGTCCGTCGAGTCGGTGAACGTCCCCTACTTCGAGTTCCTCGCCGGCGGCGTGGAAGACGACCGCCTCGCGGTGCTCCCGGACGATCGACGGGTGACGGTACTCTGTGCGAAAGGAGGCGCCAGCGAGTACGTCGCAGGCCTACTCGCAGAACGTGGCTACGACGTCGATCACCTCGAGGACGGCATGCGCGGCTGGGCCCGGCTCTACGACTACAACGAGATCGACGCTGGCGTCGACGCGACAGTCGCGCAGTACCAACGCCCCTCCAGTGGCTGCCTGGCCTACCTCGTGGTGGACGATGGCGAGGCCGCGGCCTTCGACCCGCTCCGAGCGTTTGCCGCCGAGTACGTCCAGGACGCGCGACTCCTCGGCGCCGACCTCGAGTACGCGGTGGACACGCACGTCCACGCGGACCACGTGAGTGGGGTCAGAGCCCTCGCCCGGGACGAAGGCGCCCAGGCCGTCCTCCCCGCGGCGGCCACGGACCGGGGCGTGGACTACGATATCGACTACGAGACGGTCGAGCACGGCGACCAGCTGGTCGTCGGCGACACGACCATCGACGTGATCTACACGCCCGGGCACACGAGCGGGATGACCACCTTCCGCGTCGGAGACTTGCTCCTCACGGGCGATGGCCTCTTCACGGAGAGCGTCGCCCGTCCCGACCTCGAGGGGGGTGACGCGGGCGCCCCCGAGGCGGCGGCACAGCTCTACGATTCCTTGACCGAGCGCGTGCTCCCACTTCACGACGACGTGCGCGTCGCGCCGGCGCACTTCAGCGCCGGCGCGGTGCCGGCGGCCGACGGCACCTACACCGCCCGGCTCGGCGATATCGGGGCCTCGATGGACGCCCTGTCGATGGACCGGTCGGACTTCGTCGACTTCGTGCTCTCGGACATGCCGCCGCGGCCGGGGCACTACGAGGCGATCATCGAGACGAACCTCGGCCACCGGTCGCCAGACGACCAGCGAGCCTTCGAGCTCGAACTCGGCCCGAACAACTGCGCGGCGAGCCGTGACGCACTGACGGGGGACTAGCCCGACATGGTCCTCGATGGCCTGGTTGTCGCGATCGCTACGCCGGTCCTCCCGCTATCGTCGGCTCCCGCCACGCTCCCGGCGCTCGGCGCGCTGACCGAGCCTTTCCCGCGCGGGGTGGCCCACTACCTCCTCGGGGGGCTCTTCATCGGCCTCGGCATCGCGAGCGTCTACCTCGGTTCGGGCCGATTCGTCGGCAACAGCACGGTCCTCGAGACGTCCCTGTCGTACGTCTCCGACCGGGCCCGCTTCGTCCAGCCTGCGTACCTGCGGAGCCGCGACTGGCGGGTGGTCTTCGCCGCGAGCCTCGTCGTCGGCGCCGCTGCCCACGCGGTGCTGGTGGCAGGGAGCGCCTTCGTGACCAGCGTCCCGTGGTGGCGCCTCCTCCTCGGCGGGGTGCTCGTCGGCGCCGGAACCCGGCTCGGGAAGGGGTGTACGGCCGGCCACGGCGTCTGCGGGATCGGCTCCGGGTCGACCACTTCGGCCCTGAGCGTCGGGCTGTTCGTGCTTACCGCGATCGGTACCGCCCTGCTGGTGGATGCCGTGGGAGGCCTGGTCTGAGATGTCCGAGGACCGACACCCGCTGTTCCTCCCCCTGCTCGTCGGCGGTGGTCTCGTCGAGGGCTTCGGGCTGGCCGCGAGCGGGATGGCACGACCGGAGATCGTCCTCGACTTCCTCCGACTGGCTGACCTCGGGCTCCTGGTCGTGATGGCGGCGGCTGCGGCCGTCGTGGGTGGCGCCGTCCTCCTCGTCACCCGCTGGTTCGACAGGGCGCCCCTGACCGGCGACCCGTACGGTCGCCGCGAGAAGCTACTGGACCGAACCGTGCTGGCCGGCGGGGCGCTCTTCGGCGTGGGCTGGGGGATCTCCGGGATCTGCCCCGGGGCCGCCTATGCGAGTCTCGGCACCGGGAACCTCCCGATCCTCTGGGGCATCGCCGGGATGCTGGTGGGTGCCTACGCTCAGGGCTACTGGCGCTCCGGCCGGGACGAAGCGATCACGACCCCCGTCACCTCCGACTGATGGATCGACACGCACCAGACACACCAACGCCCGACACCGCGGCAGCACCGCCCGCCGAGCACGTGAGCCCCCGCGTTCACCGCCAACGATGCTAGGACTCGAGACGGTTCCCGGCCCCGTCGAAGCCGCCGCCACCGTCGGCCTCGTCCTCGTCGAATCGTTCCTCCTCTACCTCGGCTACGGGGCCGTCACCGCGGCGGTCACCCCTGTCGTCGTGGAGACGATCGAGGAGGACTGACCGATGGAGCTCTTCGGCCTGGGCCTGCTGACGATCGGCCTCTTCGTCGGCTTCGGCCTCCTCATCGGGATCCTCTTCGGGTTCTTCGGGATGGGCGGCAGCTTCCTGGTGACCCCGGCGCTGCTGGTCCTTGGCTACCCGGCGAAGGTCGCCGTCGGCAGCGGTCTGGCCTTCGTCTTCGGGACCTCGGTGATCGGCGCGCTGCGCCACCGCGACCTGGGCCAGGTCGACTACCGGTTGGCCGGTCTCATGGTGGTCGGCATGACCATCGGCATCGAGGTCGGCAGTCGGGCGGTGTTCCTGCTCCAGGCCATGGGCCAGGCAGACTTCGTCGTGAGCGTCGCCTACGTCGGACTCCTGGCGGCCGTCGGATTGTTCGTCCTGAGAGACGCCCGGACGGCCGATGGGGACGGCACCGCCTCGGGCCTGGCCGGGTGGATCAGAGAGCGCCGCCTCCCGCCGACCGTGCGGCTGGCTGGCGGCGTCACGGTCTCGGTCTGGGTGGTCCTCGCCATCGGGGTGGCAGTCGGCGTCCTCTCCGGATTCCTTGGCGTCGGTGGCGGCTTCCTCCTCATGCCCGCGATGCTGTATGGCCTCGGCGTCCCGGCGGCCGTGGCCGTCGGGACGGACATCCTCCAGATCACGCTCTCCGGGGCGTACGGCGCGTTCGTCTACGCCCAGCAGGGGGCCGTCGAGGTCCCCGTCGTCGCCTCCCTCCTGCTCGGCAGCGCCCTTGGCGCCCGCATCGGCGCCGGGGCCACCCATCTCGTCGACGAGGACGACATCAAGGGCTACTTCGCCGCGATGCTGCTCGCCGGCAGCGTCGCCGTCGCTAGCAAGGAACTCGGCGGGGCCTACGACATCGAGGTCCTCTCGACCCTCTCCGTCGCGCTTGTGTTCGGCGCGTCGCTCCTCGTGAGTGGCGCCATCGTGGTCGCCGCGGTCGGGGCGCTCCGTCGTGCGAGTGATGAGGAACCGACGACCGCCCGGTAGGCCGCCCCCTCGGTCTCGCAGGAGTCTTGCATAGTTTGTGCAAACGCTTTTATCCCGGAGCGGCCTACGTCCCTCGAACGATGCCGGAATCGATGGCCGAGTACCTCCGACGGGACATGCAGTGTGAGGGGCTCCTCGAGTGCATCCACGGGCTGACGAACCTCGACCGGGCCGTCTTCGAGGTGTTGACGGCGAGTCAGGAGCCGCTCACCGTCGACGAGATCGCCGACCGGATCGACCGCGAGCGTTCGACGGCCTATCGCTCCGTGCAACGGCTGGAGTCGAGTGGCTTCATCCGCAAGGAGCAGGTCAACTACGAGCAAGGGGGCTACTACCACGTCTATCGGCCGGCCGACCCGGACGCGGTGGCCGACGAGATGCAGCGCATGCTCAACGACTGGTACGCGAAGATGGGGCAGCTCATCGGCGAGTTCCGCGAGAAGTACGGCGAGGAGGTCGGCGCCCCCGCCGCCCCTGGCGACTGATTCGCAGGGAACCGTGGTCGGACGGCCTGTCCGCCCGCCGTTAAGCGGTGCGGCGATTCAGAGCCACTCCCGCACCGGCGGGATCAGCTCCAGGGTCGCCGCGGCGAAGTAGAGCCCGACGGCCGCGATCGCTACGCCGAGGAGCGCGGCGAGAGGCTGGCCAACCCCGGCGCTGATGGCGATCGCCCCGCCCACCCAGACCAGCACGAGGGCGACGCCGACGAGCAGCAGGGTCCCGATCACCCCGAGCATCGCGTCCTCGACCGCCTTTCTGACGACGACGTAGAGGGCGCCCTCGTCGATGCGAACCTCGGCGTGCTCTGCCGGTTCCTCGTCGCTCGAACCCATACGGGCCACCCGGCGGCGCCGGTTAAGAGCGTTTCCCGCGGTCGCGACCCAATCGACGACCGCGAGTCCGTAGGTTCATGTCCGCCCCCCGTGAAACCCGGGCGATGACTGACGGAGCGTCGGGCCAGGGAGAGCAGGTCTTCTTGGTCCCGGTCGACCCCGAGACGTTCGATCGAACGATGGCCGAACCCGTCGACCTGACCGACCTCGGTGACCGGCCCGAGGCTCTCTCGGGACTCGAGACGGCCCGCCTCTGGGGCGTGGCGAACGGCTCTCGAACCGTCGAGACGTTCGACCGTATGGAACCGGGCGACCTGTTGCTCTTCTACGACGACGGCACCTACGTCGGCGTCGGCCGCGTCGGGCACACGCTCGAGGACGAGGCGGGCTGGCTCTCGGCGACGCTCTGGGACGGCGAGCCGGCCACCCACGTCCTCACCGTCTCCGACTTCCAGTCCGTCTCCATTCCGCTCGCCGCCGTCAACACGCTCTTCGACTACGGCGCGGGTTACGTGCCCGGGTTTACGCGGGTCGCCCCCGACCGGGTGACCGCGAGCCTGCCGGCGATCGAGCGGGCGGTCATGACCTACGACGACCAGCGGGCCTAGCCCCGCCACCATCGGGCCAGCTCGATTGACCGGGCCCGGCTGGCCCTCGTCGCCCCCGGGGCAACCGGCCACCCGGTGCCTTGGGTTTGGTAAGACCTTTGTGGCCGATACCACACCTTCGAGGCGCAGTCTATGGACAACCCCATTGACAAGAGGGTCGCGACCGCCCTCCACTCCTATGCGGTCATCGCGGTCCTCGCCGTCCTGATCGGAGCCATGGTCGCGCCCTTCGCGGCGGGCCTCGTCTCCGGCCAAGAACAGTACGTCGCCGTCGTCACGATCGACGAGACCATCAGCGACACCACCGCCCAGGACACGATCCGGGAGCTGCGACAGCTCCGCGAGAACGGGTCCGTGAAGGCGGTCGTGCTCCACGTCTCCAGCCCCGGTGGCGGGGCCGCGGCGAGCGAAGCAATGTACATGGCCGTCAAGCGGTTGGCCCGTGAGAAACCGGTCTACACGAGCGTCGATTCGCTGGCCGCCTCCGGCGCCTACTACACCATCGCGCCGAGCGAGCAGATCTTCGTGAAGCCGGGCTCGATCGTCGGCCACGTCGGTGTCATCGCAACGGCGCCGAGCGAGGGGCTCCAGGACGTCGTGACCACCGGGCCCGATAAGGCCCACGGCGGCATGACGCCAGACGAGTTCCGCGCGAGCGTCGAGACGATGAAGCGGGCCTTCGTCGGCTCCGTCATGGCCGAGCGAGGTGACCGCATCCAGCTCGACCGCACGGAGGTCGCCAAGGCGAAGGCCTTCGTCGGCGCCCAGGCCGTCCAGAACGGCTACGCCGACCGGATCGGGGGCCTCGAGGCGGCGATCGCCGCGGCGGCAGCCGATGCCGGTCTGGAGGACTACTCCGTCACCTACCGGAACCCCGCCCAGCTGTCGGGGATCCTCATCCTCGCCGGCTCCGGGTCCGGCGGCGACGCGCCGGTCAACGCCACGCGGACCGCGGCCGGTCCCTTCGACTACCGTGGCGTCGACACGGTCCACTTCCTGATGTTGTATGGCGTGCCCGAGGACCAAACGGTGATCTATCGCTCCGCGGACTCGGAGGTGGTCGCCGATGGCTGACGACGCGCTCCGCCTCGGCGGCCTCTTCGTCGGCCTGCTCGTGTTGACGGTGCTCCTCGGTGCCGCCGGTGCCGCCGGCGGTGGGGGGTCGGCCCCGACCGTCGAGAACCTGACCGTCGAGACCTTTAGCAGCCCGGACACCGTCGCCACCGTCCCCGAGGAGACGGGTGAGGTCGAGATGGACGCTCGCGCCGAGGGTGAAGTCGTGGTCGTCGACGCCAGCCACGGCGCGGACATCGACGATGCCCAGCTCGAGCCCCTCGTGACGACGCTGACCGAGAACGGCGCCAAGGTGCAGTTCATCTCCGGCGAGCGATCCGAGGACTTCAACGCCTCGCTCCGTCGGGCCGACGCCTACGTCGCCTTCGGCGCCCAGAGCGGCTACACGAGCGGCGAGTTGGCAGCGATCGAGGAGTTCGCCGACGCCGGCGGTCGGGTCCTCCTGCTGAAGGAGCCCGCCCAGTCCACTTCGCTCGGCGGCTTGATCATCATCGGCGCGCCGTCGGGTGGCGGCGGCGTGCCTGCGCCGATGAACGAGCTCGCCGGCCAGTTCGGCATCGCCTACGGGAACGGCTACCTCTACGACATGGCGTCCTACGACCTCAACTACCGGAGCGTCTACGGCACCCCGACGGGTGGTGCGCTCACCGAGGGCGTCGACCGACTCGTCCTCCACGAGTCGACGCCGGTGACCGGCGGCGACGCGGTCGTTCGCACCAGCGAGACGGCCGAGCTCTCCCAGACGCGAAAGCAGGGCGAGTTCGACGTCGCGGTCCGGTCCGAGAACGTCGTTGCTCTCGGCGATAGCTCCGTCATGAGCCAGGACTACTACCGCCGGGCCGACAACGAGGTCTTCGTCGGCAACCTGCTCGACTTCCTCGTCTCCGGCGAGAAGCGGCCCGAAAACGCGCCGCAGCCGACGGCCGAGAACGAGCCGACGCGGCCCGTGCCACGGCCGCCAGCGTAACACCGCCTCGGTTTTCCTGCTGAACCAGGGCCGGCCTCGGCCGGCCGTTCCGAACGATTGGTAGTCGTCGCTCCGCAACCTCGACGCGAGATGGCGCCGCTGCTGACCCACGACCGCGAGCTGATGACGGGCACGGTCGTCGACCGACCCAACCGGTTCGTCGTCAGAGTCGACTTCGGCAGCGGCCCGGAGCGGGCGTTCCTCGGCGACCCTGGCGCGCTCGAGGGCATCGTCGAGCCCGGGCGGGAGCTGCTCGCCTCCGCGGTCGAGGACGTCGATCGCGCGACCGACTATGACGCGATCGCGGTTCGAACTGACGGGGTCTGGGTGAGCGTCCGCGCCGCGCTGGCCAACGACCTCTTCGCGGCCGCGCTGGAGAGTGGGGCCGTTCCTGCGTTCGAGGGCTACACGATCGACCGGGCTGAGCCCCCGCTGCCCAAACATGGCCGGACCGACTTCCGTCTCGACTCCCCCTCGGGCGGCGTCGCCTACGTCGAGGTCAAATCGGCGACGCACGTCGAAGACCGCGTGGCGAAGTTTCCCGACCGGCAGACCGAGCGCGGGCGGCGGCACCTGCGGAGCCTTCGGACGCTGCAGGAGGACGGCATCGAGACGCACGTGGTCTTCGTCGTCCAGCGGCCGGACGTCGACGTGCTTCGGCCCTATCGAGCGGTGGACCCCGACTTCGCGGCCTTGCTTCGAACGGTTCGAACCGCAGGGGTCGGCATCCACGCCTGCTCCGTCGAATTCCAGCCTTCTGAGTATCGGCTGGTTAGGCCATCACTGCCTGTAGATCTCACTTACGAGGAGTGACGGGCGCTGCAGGATTTGAACCCGCGGCAGCTTGGTCCGAAGCCAAGCACTCTGTCCAGACTGAGCTAAGCGCCCTGCGGCCTGAATTACCCCACGATTCGGTTTAAATCGATTGATTCCGAGGGTTCCGCAACCGCCTGTCAGCACGTGCCGACAGCCCCCACCGGACCCTTTATGCCGCCCTCGCCGGCACTCCCCGACGATGGTCACCGAGCGCGCCACCGGCGCCCTCGAGCTCGCGAGGCCGGTCAACGCAGTGGCGGCCGGCGCGCTCACCTTCGTCGGGGCGTTCGTCGCAGGGGCGACGCCGGCGGACACTTGGCCGATCGGTGCCGCCGTCACGGCGACCGTCCTCGCCACCGCGGCGGGCAACGCGATCAACGACTACTTCGATCGGGAGATCGACGCGATCAACCAGCCCGACCGCCCCATCCCGAGCGGGGCCATCTCGCCGCGGGGCGCCCTCGCCGTCAGCGCGCTCTGGTTCGTCCTCGCGGTCGTCTTCGCGCTCACCCTCCCGATCCTGGCGATCGCCATCGCGGTCGTGAACCTCCTCGCGCTGATCTCCTACACGGAGGTGTTCAAGGGGACGCCGGGTGCGGGCAACGCCCTCGTGGCCTATCTCGGCGGCTCGACGTTCCTCTTCGGCGGTGCGGCCGTCGGCGACCTCGGGGCCGCGGCCGTCCTCTTCGCCCTCGCCGCGCTCGCGACGTTCACTCGCGAGGTGATCAAGGACGTTGAGGACGCTGAGGGGGACGCCGCCGAGGGCCTCACGACCCTCCCGCTTGCGATCGGCGAGCGACGCGCGATGACGGTCGGAACCGCCGCCCTGGTCGTCGCCGTGCTCGCCAGCCCCCTCCCGTTCGTCTGGGGCACCTTCGGCCCGGCCTACCTCGCGTTACTCGTCCCGGCCGACCTGGTGATGCTCTATGCCGCCTACGAGGGCTTCTCCGACCCGACCGCGGGCCAGAACCACATCAAGTGGGGGATGTTCCTGGCCGCGGCCGCGTTCGTCGTCGGCCGGTTGTTCGCCTGACCGCGGCTCCAGCCGTCCGGGGCCCTGTGACGGTACGCTTTTCATCGAGGTCCGCGTTCGTGCTGGCAATGCCAGTCGAGAGCGACGCCGAGCTCCGCGAGATCCTGGGACTGGAGACGATCGCGGTTGTCGGCTGCTCAGCCACGCCGGGGAAGGACGCCCACGAGATCCCGAAGTACCTCAAAGAGCACGGCTACGAGGTCATCCCGATCAACCCGTTCGCCGACGAGATCTTCGGCCGGGAGCCCTACGACTCCCTGGCCGACGTCGAGGAGGCCGTCGACATCGTCGACGTATTCCGCCCGAGCGACGAGGTCGCCGGCATCGTCGACGACGCGCTCGAGCGCGACGACGTGAAGGTCATCTGGACGCAGCTCGGCATCGCCGACGACGAGGCAGCCGAGCGCGCCGAGGCCGATGGCCGGCAGGTCGTCCAGGACAAGTGCATGAAAGTCGAGCACCAGCGGCTGGTCGGCTGACTGACGCGTTCGGCCCGGGCTACTCGCCGCCGTCGGTGTCGCCAGAGGCCTTCGATTCAGCCTCAGGTGACGCCGTGAGGCTCTCGACATCGATCCCCTGCGCCTCGGCGACCGCCTCGAGGACGGCCCGCTGTTCGGCGAGCTCGCCCTCGATGGCCTCGACCCGCTCGCCGGTCTCCTCGACCGTGTCGCTGACGGACTCCACCCGCTGGCGGAGCTCGTTCACCTTCTCGTAGAGGTCCTCGGCCAGCTCCACCATCGTCGAGATCTTCTGCCCCGCGCCCCCGAGCATGGACCGGGGTTGGCACTGGGGGCGCTTGGGCGTTGCGACCTGTCGAGGTCTCACGGACTCGGGTCTTCGGCGGCGGATTGCGGCGCCTTTATTCGCCTCCCGGCGGCATCGTCGACCATGAACACCGGCCGGCTCGCGGCGGGCATCGGGATCGCTGCGGCGCTCGCCACCGCACTCCTGGCCTTCCTCCCCTACGCGGTCCTCGACCCCACGGCCGTCGGCCCATACTTCGCCGCCGCGCCAGTCGGGCCGCCGGCGGTCGGCCTCCTCGCCCTCGTGACCGTCGTCGTGCTCGCCGCCGGTCTGACCGGCCGATCCGATCCGACCACCATGGTGGGTGCCGCCCTCGTCCTCGGCCTCTTCACGGCCCTCCTCGCCTGGTGGTGGACCCTGAGCGTCACCCCGTCGCTGCTCGGCGGACTCACGAGCGCTGACTGGTTCGGCAACCACCGGTGGGCGCTCGCGCTGGCCGCTACCGTCACCCTCGCCGCCGCGGGCAGCTACGCCCGCGCAGTCCTGTAATCGGCGCCCGGTCGAGCGAAAGGCCCTTATGAGGCCGTCGGGTAGTCAGGCCGCGGACTAGGCCGGGCGGTTAGGCCCCGCTCCCTGCCCGCGAAATGGTCTTCAGCGGGGGCCGAACGTCGGGGGCGTCCGGTCAGACCGGCACGGACCCCGGAAACCGACGTCGAAGCCTCGTCCGTCGGGGACGGCGGTCCACGGGGCGCGTCCGAAGGGACGTCGTCTCGTGGTTGATCGGCGCCACTGGGCCAGGCACGGAAGTGAGCAGCCCAGCGCCGGACACCCGTCGCTCGCCGGGTCGCGGGGTGGAGGAGGTGACCGGGATCACCCGCGCCGGAACGCCGGGCCACCCGGGCCCGTCCGCACTCTCTCATCGACGAACAGCATCCACCAGCGGTGCCTCTGCCGTCTCGGCCCGGCGTCCTCACTCGCCGTCGAGGGCCCACCCGACGAAGGGTTCCTCGATGTCGACGTCGAGGGCGGCGAGCGCCCGTGAGAGGCCGAAGTACCCCGAGGCGAGCATGGCGAGCCCGACCAGGGTCACGTCGTCGAACATCGCGGCCGCCGTAGCGTGGAGGTCGTCGTCCACCTCGTCGGCCACCACCGCCCTGGCGTACCGCATCGCCAACGCTTCGCGCTCTGTGAAGGCAGCCAGGTCTCCGGCCCCGACCGCCTCGATCTCCTCATCGTCGAGCCCGGCGCCACGCCCGATGCGGACGTGCTGGTGCCATTCATACGTGGAGTCGGCGGTCCGGGCCACGGTCAGGATGACCAGCTCCCGCTCGCGAGGCGAGAGCCCAGCCTCCTGCCACATGATCCCGTAGAACTTCCGGAAGCTGTCGAGCACCGCCGGGTTGTTCGCCATCGCTCGAAAGACGTTGGCCGGCCGGTCGGCGTCGTCCGAAGAGGCGAGCAGGTGGCGCTCCTCCTCTGGCAGGTCCTCGGGGTCTAGATACGGAACGTGGGCCATGCCGGCCCGTCGTCGGGGGCTGCCAAATAGCCGGGTGACGCGGCGACCGCTACTCGGGGCGCTCCCCCGTGAACTCGACCGTGCCCGAGAGGTCGCGCTGGGGGAACGGGATCTCGATGTCGGCTTCGTCGAAGGCCGCCTTCACGGCGGTCACGTACTCGCCGCGGACCTTCACGAAGTCCGACCGTCTCGGGTTGGCGATCCAGAACCGCGACTGGAGCCCGACGTAGGAGTCGCCGAGCTCCGTGAGCCGGACGCTCGGCTCGGGGTCCTCGAGGATCTCGTCGTGGGCCTCGGCCTCCTCGACGATGATCTCGGTTGCCCGCTCGACGTCGTCGCCGTAGCCGATGCCGAAGAGGAACTTCAGGCGGAGCTGGTCCTTCGCCACCGGGTTCTTGATGACGCCGTCGGTGAGCTGGCTGTTCGGCACGGTGAGCAGCTCGTTGTCGAAGGTCCGCACCCGGGTCACTCGGAGGCTGATGTCTTCGACGATGCCTGAGTTCCCGTCCCACTCGATCCAGTCGCCGATCCGGAACGGCCGGTCGGTGAAGATGAAGATGCCCGCGACGAAGTTCTTGAGCACGTCCTGCATAGCGAAGCCGATGGCGAGGGTCGCCGCGGCGGCCACGGTCGCCAACGACTGGAGGAAGCTCCCGAAGCCGGCGAAGCCGAACGCGACGGCGATGGCGACGAACACCGTGAGGAACCAGGCGAGCTTCCGGAGGGGCGCCCGCGCGTGGGCGTCTAAGTTCCGTCTGCTCATGATCCGGTCCAGTACCGGGAGCAGTGCGAACCGCCCGAGGAAGAAGATCGCGAGGAAGGCGACGAGGAACTCGATGGCCGAGCCAAGCGGTGCCGCCCACTGTGTTGGGACGCCACCGCCGGTCAGTATGTCGTGGACGAACCCACTGCCCTCGACGGCGGCGTCCGGCGTGGTCGTCTGCAGCACGACCCCGATCATCTGGCGACCACCGCCGTGTTCCCCCGGGTCTCGACGAGGTCGGCTTCGACGCTTGCCGCTAGCTCCTCGGCCAGGGCGTCCGTCGTCGTGCCGCCCCGGGCCGCCCGCAGGAACTTGACCTTGACCAGGTCCCGGTCACGGAGTTGGTCGTCGAGTTCATCGACCACGGCCTCGATCCCGCCCTTGCCGACCCACACCGTGACGTCGAGGTCGTGGGCCTGCTTCCGTTGCTCCTGCCGGTCCTCACTCATATCGCGCCGTCGTACTCGGAGGAGACGTTTGAAGCTTCGGAGACGGCACGCTCAGTCGTACGGATAGCGCTGCTGGGCCCCGCACTCGCAGGTGACGACGACATGGCCGTCCCGGGTCCGCACCCGGGCGTTCCGACCCGGAATCAGGTACCGGTCACAGGCGTCGCAGGTCGCTCGGTCGAACGCCGTCGGCAGCGACAGGCGGTGGCGCTGGGCGATGCGTCGCGCTAGTCGGACGTAGCGCCGGGCGCGGTCCGGTCGGTCCGCGCGGGCGGCCTGGCGTGCGAGGGCCGCCAGGCGGTCGATGCGCTCGGCGGCGACGTCGTCCGGTGTGGTCATGCGATCGGTCGGGAGCGGCGTCCTGCGCGGCGGTGGGCCGCGGAGGGCGAAAACAGTGTTCCTTCGGCCCGGTCGGTACGCTTTTCGGCCGAGCCGGCCTCGCTCGGGCCGTGCGCGTCCTGAACTACCTCGAGCTCGAGGGGCCCATCGAGCGGAGCGGCATCGCCACCGCCGCCCGCCAGCAGCGCCAGGCCCTCCGCGAGCGGGGCGTCGAGGTCCACACGTCGCCCTGGGGCGAGGGCGGCCGGCTCTCGAAGATCGGTGGTGCGCTCACGGGCCGCCCCATCGCTGAGGTCGACGTCGCCCACTGCCACCTCTTCGGCCCGGGCTCCGTGCTCGTGGCCCGGCGGGCCCGCCGACGGGGCGTCCCCGTCGTGCTCCACGCCCACACGCTCCGTGAGAACACCACCGGGAGCTGGCGCGGCTCTGGGCTCGTCGCTGGTCCCCTCGAGCGCTACCTCCGGTGGTTCTACTCGCAGGCGGACCTCGTGATCGGCCCGAGCCAGTGGGCCGTCGAGCGGCTGCGCGAGTACCCCGTCGAGGTGCCGATGGAGGCCCTCACGAACGGCGTGGACGTCGACGCACTCGCTGGCTTCGAGGCCCTCCGCGGGCCGACGCGTGACGACTACGACCTCGACGGGACCGTCGTCTTCGCCGTCGGGAACGTCTTCGAGCGGAAGGGCCTCTCGACGTTCTGCGAGCTGGCCCTCGCGACCGAGTATGACTTCGTCTGGTTCGGTCCCTACGACACCGGCCCCCACGCCAGTGCCGCCGTCCGGCGGTGGACGGGGGACCCACCCGAGAACGTCCAGTTCACCGGGTGGATCGACGACATCCGGGCGGCCTACGCCGCGGGCGACGTCTACCTGTTCCCGACCCGAAGCGAGACCCAGGGCCTGACCGCCCTCGAGGCGATGGCCTGTGGCAAGGCGGTCGTGCTCCGCGACCTACCGGTCTTCCGGGAGTACTTCACCGACGGCCAGGACTGCTTGATGTGCGATGGCTTCGCCGAGTTTCGCGAGGCGATCGAGCGGCTCGCTGATGACCCGGAGCTGCGCGAGCGCCTCGGCGACGGCGGCCGCGAGACCGCAGCCGAGCATTCCCTGGAGGCGGTCGGCGAACGCCTCGAGTCGCTCTACGAGGGGCTCCAGTAACCCGGCCGACGGCTTCAAGGCGGCCCGTCGCGTCGCGGGGAACGACTGTGGCCTCGAAGGACCTCGCCAGCGCGCTCGTCGTCATCTACCTCCTCCCGTACTGCGCCGTGGCCAGCGTCCTCCTCCTCGTCGGTGCCACCCTCGATCGCCTGCCGGTCGTGCCCGATGCCGCCGCGCGTTGGTTCGACCGCGTCCTCATGGGCACGGTCTTCGTCCTCGCCAGGCCGGCCGACGCCTGGCCCGCGCCCGGCGTCGAATCCACGGGAGACACAACTGATTAACGGCCGCCAGGCGAAGCCGCGGCCGATGGAGGCCGTCGCGACGTTCACCGACACCTACCTGCCGACGGTGAACGGCGTCACGTACACGATCACGACGTGGCGCGACCGCTGGGCCGACCGGGGCGGCCGGATGGACGTGGTGTACCCGGGCGCGGCCGAGCACGCCCCCGAGGTCGGGGAGCGGCCAGTGGCCAGCGTTGACTTCCCCTTCTACGAGGGGTACCGGCTCGCGATCCCGGGGGTTCCCGCCGCGGTCAGGGACGTCGACGTCGTCCACGCCCACACGCCGTTCACGCTGGGGCTGGCCGGCCTCCGGCTGGCCCGCACCGAAGACCTGCCATTGGTCGCCTCCTACCACACGCCGACGGGCGAGTACGCCGACTACCTCGCGCCCCGGCCTGCCTCGACGGTGATCCGCGGCGTCTCGGAGTATTGGGAACGGACCTTCTTCGACCGGGCGGACGTCGTGCTCGCGCCGAGCGAGACCACCCGTACCCACGTCGCGGAGACGGTCGGCGTGTCGACGCGCGTCGAGGTCCTCCCCAACGGCGTCGACGTCGACCGGTTCCGGCCGGTCGAGACCGCCGACTTCCAGGCCAGACACGGCCTCGACGGCGACCGGCCCGTGGTCGGCTACACCGGCCGCCACGGCCACGAGAAGCGCCTCGAAACGGTGGTTGAGGCCGCCGCCGACCTCGACGTGACGCTGGCCCTCGCGGGCGACGGCCCGGCCCGATCGGCCCTGGAGCGACTGGCCGCCGAGCGAGCCGTCGACGCGCGCTTCCTCGGCTTCCTCCCGCGAGAGGAGCTCCCTGCCTTCTACGCATCCCTCGACGTCTTCGTCTTTCCCTCGCCGGTGGAGACCCAGGGGATCGTCGCCCTCGAGGCGATGGCCTGTGGGACCCCCGTCGTCGCGGCCGATGCGGGGGCGCTCAGCGAAACCGTCGACGACGGCGCCACGGGCGTCCACGTCGAACCCGGGGACGTCGAGGCCTTCCGCGCCGGCATCGAGGCGGCCCTCGCCGATCGAGCGTCCCTCAGATCGGCCTGCCTGGAGCGCCGCGATTCGATGAGCGTCGAGCGCGCGGTCGATCGACTGGCCGAGGTCTACGCGTCGCTCGCCGACTGATCACCGAAAAACCGCCTGCGGGTTCAGTCGTCGTCCTCGATCGCTTCCGCGATCCGTCGGAGCATGCGGTTGGTGTCGCGGACCTCGTCGCGGAGCTTCTCGATCTCGCGCTCCAGGTTCTCGGTGTCCATGCCGCCCTCGGCGCCGGGGCCGCCGCGTGGCCCGCCGCCCATGCCGGGACCGCCACCCATGCCGCCGCCCATCATGCCGCCCATCATCTGCGCGAACGGGTTGCCCCCGCCCATCCCGCCGGGGCCGCCGCCACCGGGTCCGCCCCCCATCATCTCCTCCATGCGCTCGGCGCGGGAGCCTTCGCCCTCACCCTCGCCGGACTCGCGCTGCTCCCTGATTTCCTCGACCCGCTCGCGGAAGGACTGCTCCTCGCCGCTCGCGTCGTCTCCGCTGCTGGCGTCCTCGCCGGTGTCGTCTCCGTCGTCGGCCATGCCTCCCTCGTCGGGCTTCCGACCGAAAAAAGGGTCGGTGTCCGCCCAGGGCGCTGCCCGGACGACGCCATCACTCGAAGGCGCCGAGGCCGACCTGGAGGTCGCGGTCCGTCGCCCCCGGGTGGAGCTCGTGGCCGACGAGATCCCTGAGGTCCACCGCGTAGGTCGATCCGTTCCGGTCGACGAGGAGCAGTCGGCCCTTCCCACCCCGCACGGTCCCCGTGGCGAGCACCTCACGGACCGGCTGGCGGTCGAGGTCGAGGCCGTGGTCGAACTCGAACGTCCGGACGACCCGGAACTCGCCGAGCAGCGCCCACCAGGCGTCGAGGTCGAACCGTCGGTGGAGGCCGGCCACCTTCCGGTCGATCCGTACCTGGTCCGACAGCCCCTCGGCGATCTCCTGCTCGATCCGTCGCGCGAGCCGGCCGTCCGAGACCGTGTGGACGTGGGCGGCGTGGTCCGCACCCTGCTCTCTGAGCCGCGTGGGGAGTCGCGCCAGTCGGGTGACGCCGACCTTGAACGTCGCCGGCGAGAAGCCCGCGAGGTAGACCGCGTGCTCCTGCTTGCAGGCCTCGATCGGGCGGTCGCACTGGCCGGTACACCGTGCACAGGGCCACGCCGACGTGTGCTCCTCGCAGTAGGGCGCGGCGTCGACCTCGCACGCCTCGTGGGACGCCCCGTCGAGGACGCCGGCACAGCGGCGGTCGCCGAGGGTGTAGGCCAGCTCGTGGCCCGCCGGGAGTCGCTCTCGTCTGACCGCGCCGCCCTCGGCGATCAGGAGGGCCGGCGGCTCGACGACCCCTGTGGTCCCCTCCGCGGGGTCATAGGAGAGCCCGGACAGCCCGGTGTCGTAGCCGACGACCTGCACGCCACGCGGTAGGTGGGTGTCGAGTAAAGGCGTGCCGCTCGGCCGGCTCTATCCGATGTCCTCGCCCTCGAGGCCGACCCAACCCGAGCTGTGCTCCCAGAGCGTTTCCTGGCGGTCCCGATCACGGGCGAGCGCCGACGGACGTCTCGGCTCGCAGTCGGCGAAGTAGCACCCGTTCTCACCTCCGACGTCGTCTGCCGCGACGAGGTGGACGGCCGTCGCGGCACCCTCGGTCGGGGTGTTGGCCAGGCGCCCCGAGATGGTGTGGGGGAGCGCAGCCAGCGCACGCATCCCCCACCGCACCGGCGCCGGCAGCTCCCGCGGGAAGCGGCTCCCCGGGACGAACCCGGGGTGGAAGCTGTAGGACGTCGGCCCATCTAGCCGGCTCGCCAGCGCGGCGGCGAAGCAGACGTTCGCGAGCTTCGACCGGGCGTAGGCTTGCCAGCCGCTGTACCCCTCGATCGACCGGACATCGTGGAGGTCGAGCCCGTCTGCATCGCGGTGGGCCCGAGAGGCGGTCGTCACTACGCGCGTGTCGTCTGCGAAGGCAGGGCGGAGCCGGTTCGTCAGGAGGAACGGCGCGAGGTGGTTGACGCCGAACGTGTACTCGAAGCCGTCGGCGGTCAGTCGGCCGCGGTGGAAGTAGCCCCCGGCGTTGTTGACCAGGGCGTCGAGCGGGCCGCGGTCCGCGACGGCGTCGGCCAGCTCCTCGACGGTCGACAGGGAGGCGAAGTCGGCGAGGAAGAGTGACGCGTCGCCTGGCATCTCGGCGACGGCTTCGACCACCGCCCGGCCCTCCGACTCCTCGCGGCCGTGGACCAGGACGGTGGCGCCGAGCCGGCCGAGGGCCAGGGCGACCTCCCGGCCGATGCCAGCCGTCGAGCCGGTCACCAGGACGGTCCGCCCGGCGAGATCGGCGTTTTCGACACCTGCGATCACCTCGGCGCGCTCGCGCATCGCTTCGCCCTCAGACTCGGCGGAATAAAAGTCCCGGCCACCCGAAACGCCCTCGGTCCCCGGGGGTGTGGGTCGACACATGCAGGATGCCCCCGAGGTCGCCGTCCTCCGGCTCGGCCACCGGCCCGGCCGGGACGAGCGCATGACCACCCACGTCGGGCTGACGGCCCGCGCCCTCGGGGCGGACCGGGCGATCCTCCCCGCTGCGGCGGGCGAGGCCATCGAGACCGCCCGGGAGATCACCGGCCGGTTCGGCGGCCCGTTCGCCGTCGAGGCGACCGACTCGCCCCTCGGGGTCGTCCGGGGGTGGGACGGCGCCGTCGTCCACCTCACGATGTACGGCGAGCGCGTCCAGGACGTGGTCGGGGCCGTCCAGGACCGACACCGGGAGGGGCCCCTCCTCCTCGTCGTCGGCGGTGGGAAGGTTCCCGCGGACGTGTATGATCTCGCGGAGTGGAACGTCGCCGTGACGAACCAACCCCACTCCGAGATCGCCGCGCTCGCCGTCTTCTTGGACCGGCTCTTTTCGGGCCGCGAGCTCGATCGGGAGTGGAGCGACGCCGACCGCGTCGTGGTGCCCCAGGCGCGGGGCAAGGTCGTCGAGGACGTGGGATCTGAAGACTGACCATGCGACACTCAGGCCGGTCGAGCCCGCGAGCCGGCGTCACAACCCTTAAAGCCCTCACCCCGCGATGCACACGCAATGGCTTTTGAAGGGCTGCTCTCGGATCCGGTCATCCAGAAGTACCTCCACGAGCTGGTGGGCCCCCGCGGCATGCCCGTCGCCGCCGCCCCACCGGACGGGGAGGTCACCGACGAGGAGCTCGCCGAGGAACTCGGCTTAGAGCTCAACGACGTCCGCCGGACGCTCTTCATCCTCTACGAGAACGACCTGGCCTCCTACCGGCGGGTCCGCGACGAGGACTCGGGCTGGCTCACCTACCTCTGGACCTTCGACTACGACAACGTGCCGGAGAACTTAGAGGAGGAGATGTACCGGCTCCTAGAGGCGATGGAGCAGCGCCGCGGCTACGAGGTCGACCACGAGTTCTACCTCTGTGAGGTCGACTCGATCCGCTTCGAGTTCGGGGAGGCGATGGACCTCGGCTTCGAGTGCCCGGAGTGTGGCTCCCAGCTCGAGGCCATCGAGAACGACCATCTCGTCACCGCGATGGACGAGCGCATCGCCGACCTCCGCGCGGAGCTCAACGTCGACGTGAGGGAAGCGACGGCCGACTGATGGTCGTCCTCGCGACGGCGGTGTACGTCCACGGAGACGCCCGCGAACGGGCCCTCCGGTCGCTCCGGTCCATGCTGGCGAACGACCTCGGCGAGCTCGAGGTCGAGTGGGACGTCGGGCTCCGCCACGACGGCTTCCCGACGGTGACCGTCGACGGCCCCGACGAGACCGCCGCCCGGAACCTCCTCCGGGAGGCGTGGGGCGAGATCACCGCCCACCGCGAGCCCGGCGAGACGTACGTCGGCACGCTCAGTAGCTGGGACGACGATGGCTTCGAGCTCGACGCTGGCGAGCCGGTCCAGGTTCCCGCCGAGCAGCTCGGCCTCGGCCCTGGCACCCCGGCGCAGATCCGCGAGCGGTTCGGCTTGGTCCAGCACCTCCGGCTCCGGTTCGTCGAGCCCGAGGGCGAGGCCCCCCCGCGACTGGCCGACGCTGAACGCGACCGGCTCTTCGACTGGACGCGCGGGAACGGCAGGGTAAACGTCAACTCGGCGACCCGGAGCGAGGTCCGCGCGACCGTCAACCGGGCTGGCCACGCCGACGACATCGTCACCGTCGAGCGCCTGGGCCTGCTCGAGCAGAGCATCATCTGCGCCGAGGGCACCGACCCGCCGGGCCTCCTGGCGGCGATCGGCGAGTACCTCCCAGCCGAGCTCCGTTGCGTCGTCACCGACTGAGCCCAAATGCGTCGCCGCCTCCTCATCGCTGCGCTCCTCGGTTTATTCGTTTTCATCGCCGGGTGTTCCGCTCTCTCCCCTGGCGGGGACGGCATCGACCGGGAGGCCCTCGGCGCCAACGAGACGTACACCTGGGAGACGTCGGCCGACGTCACTGTCGACGTCCAGACCGACCACTACGAGGTGGTAGTGGCTATCGAGAACCGCTCGACAGTCGGCCTCTCTGCGTTCGAGCGGCTCAACGAGCGCCGCCCGCTCGGCCTCCAGGCGGTCGCGTTCCGCTACCCCAACGGCACGGTGGTCCGCGTGGCGGCGATGTCCGTGGAGACGAACGGGAGCCACACCCGCGTCACCCTCCCGGCCAGTGACGGCCAGTTCGCCTACCGCGTCGCGAAGCCGGGGAAGGCCATCCACATGGACACGCCGCGGAGCGGCACCTACGAGGTCTTGCTGCCGCCGGAGACCCACGTCCGCTACCCGCTTCTCGGCCGGGTCCAGCCCGACGGGTACGAGACGTCGACCACCGACGGTCGGGTGCACCTCCGCTGGGCGGACCTCACGGCCGACCAGGTCACGGTCGAGTACTACCTCGTCAGGGACCTCTTCCTCTTCGCCGGCCTCGTCGCCCTGGGTCTCTCCGCCGGCGCGGCTGTACTGGTGTACTTCTGGCTCCAGCTCCGCCGCCTCCGCGAACGCCGACAGGCTGTGGATCTCGAGGACGGCGAGTGATGGGGGGCTTTTCCCGCTCGGACGCCAAGGTCACACCATGCGCGCCGCGGTAATCACGGTCGGCGACGAACTGCTCGCCGGCGACACGGTCAACACGAACGCGGCCTGGCTCGGCCGCCAGCTGACCGACCGCGGCGTCCGCGTCGAGCGCATGGTCGTCGTCCCCGACCGCGTCGGCGACATCGCCCGCGGCGTCAACGAGGCCCGCGCCGAGTTCGACGCCGTCCTCGTGACGGGTGGGCTCGGTCCAACCCACGACGACGTCACGGTCGAGGGTGTGGCGGCTGCCGTCGGGCGGGACGTCGAGGTCCACCCTGACGCCGAATCCTGGTTCGAGGACCACGACGAGTACGCCCACGCCGACCTCGTCGACGGCACGACGGCGCTGCCGGCCGGCGCCCGGATGCTACCCAACGAGGCAGGCGTGGCGCCTGGGGCCGTCGTCGAAGGCGACGACGGGGTCCCCGTCTACGTCCTCCCCGGCGTGCCCGACGAGATGGAGTCGATGTTCGAGCACGTCGCCGACGAGTTCGAGGGCGTCCGCCGGACCCGGATCGTCGTCGAGACCGGCGAACCGGAGAGTGGTTTGGTCGATCGGTTCGACGCGCTCCGCGACCGTTTCTCGGTGGCCGTCGGGAGCTACCCTGGCGAGGACGGCGTGCGGGTGAAACTCGAGGGTGAAGACGCCGAGGAGGTCGAGGCCGCGGTGGCGTGGCTGCGCGAGCGGCTCGAGGACTGACCTTCGCCGGAGCTCAGCGGTAGAGCGAACGGAGCCAGGCGAGGACGAGCACCACCCCGACGGCCGTGACCAGGAGCCCGGCCGACCCGGCCGGGATCGTCGCGTCGGTCGCGAGGAGCATGTGCGGCCGTTCTCACCGGGGTCGCTTAACCCTTATCGGATCGTCCGACCACCGTCGATCACTCTTCTGGCGATGCATCGTCCGACGCCTCGACCCGTCGGCTCACGTCGAGGCGGTAGTGCTCGAGGACGTCCCGACCGAGCAGCACGGGGTAGTTCATGTGACCACGGTCTTCGATGTTCGCTTCGACCGTGTGCTGGTTTCCGCCGATGCCAACCACCAGGTCGACGACCGGCCTCGCCTTCGACTCTCGACTGCTCCCCGAGCGCACCCGGCTGACCGTGTGGATCGGCCCCGCGCCGATGTCCGCCGCCAGCGTCAGGTCGATGCTCGTCCGCGCGGCCCCCGAGTCGGCCTTGCCGATGACGGTCTGGGTCCCGCTCGTCCCGCTGACCACGACGCGTTCGGTGAACCCGATGACGACCGCGTCCTCGAACGAGGTCGGCTCCGGCGTCGGCGTGCACGACGGTCGCGAGTCGTCGAGCGTCGCGGACAGCTCCCGGACCCGCGCGCCGTCCACCTCGCCACCCCCGCGCTCGATCGCGAGCCGGGCGATGTAGGGGGCGGGGCTCCGTCCCGTGGCCGCATAGAGCCCCTTGAACCCGGCCGTCGGGTTCACCTCGAGGACGTACCAGCCGTCGTCGCCCTCGACGAGGTCGACCCCCGCGTAGTCCAGCCCGACCACCGCGGCGGCCGATCGCGCCATCTCGCGGACGTCCTCGTCGAGGTCGTCAGTGGCGTCCTCGACCCGGCCGCCCCGCGCGACGTTCGTGCGCCAGTCGCCCTCGGCAGCGTGCCGGTACATCGCCCCGACGATCCGGTCGCCCACGACGTACACGCGGAGGTCCGTCGGGTCCTGGCCGGTCCGGCCGATGAGGGACTGGAGGAACGCCCGACGGTTCCCGACCTTCGCGGTGAGGGTCTCGCCCTCGCCGACTTTCCAGGCGCCGCCACCGTGGGTCCCGATGGCGGTCTTATACACCGCCTCCGGCCCGAAGCCCTCCCGAAGTCGGTTGAGCTGGTCCCCCGAGAGCGCCAGCACGGATTCGGGCACCGGGAGGTCCGCACTAGCAAGCGCCGCTGCGGTCGCGACCTTGTGGGCGGCCCGGGCGGTCGCTTCGGGCGGGTTGAGCGTCGGACGCAGCGCCGAGAGCGTCTGGGCCACGCCGAGGTCCTCGGTCGGCTGGTCGGTGTTCGAGAGCAATACCCGGTTGGCGATGACGTCGACGTCCGGCTGGAATCGGACCCCATCTCGGTCGAACCGGACGACCGTGTTCTCCTCCCGGATCCACTCTGGCTCGTGCCCGAGCGCCTCGACGGCGTTGAGGATGGCCTTCGACTCCTTGCTGTCGTGGAGGGCCAGCACCCCGACGCTGACCGGGTCGGCTGTCATGGCGGAACCCACTCCGCGCAACGCTGAAAGTCCACGGGTCGTTCCCGACCGCCGGTAGGACGACTTTTCCCTCCGCGCCGTCAATCCGGGTCCGATGCGGATCGGCCTCGTCGTGAACCCGATCGCGGGCATGGGGGGCCGCGTCGGTCTCAAGGGGACCGACGGCAAGGTGCAGGAGGCCCGCGAGCTCGGGGCCGATCCCCGAGCGCCGCACCGCGCAATCGAAGCCCTCGAGGCGCTTCGCGCCCGGGCGCCGGATGCGGTCCTCGTGACGTACGCTGGCTCGATGGGGGCCGAGGAGGCCCGGGCGGCGGGCTTCGACCCGGCGGTCGTCGGCGAGCCACGAGGCGACCCGGACACCGGCGAGCCGACTGCGGCCGCCGATACGCGGGCCGCCGTCAGCCACCTCGTGGAGGCCGACGTCGACCTCCTCCTGTTCGTCGGCGGCGATGGCACCGCGGTGGACGTCGCGGCGGTCCTCTCCGACCTCGAGGCCGATCTCCCGGCACTCGGAGTCCCCGCTGGCGTCAAAGTCTACTCCGCCGTGTTTGCCGTGACGCCAGAGGCCGCCGGCCGGATCGCGGCGACCTACCAGGAGACCGAGGAGCGGGAGGTCATCGACCTCGACGAAGAAGCCTACCGCGAGGGGGAGGTCCGGACCCGGCTCAGTGGCGTGCTGACCGTGCCATTGGCCCCCGAGCTCCAGGCCTCGAAGGGACTGCCTGGCGGCAGCGTCGAGGGGTTGGCCGAGGCGTTCGCCGAGTCGGCCGAGTCGGGCGTCACGTACGTGCTGGGGCCCGGGAGCACCGTGGGTGCCATCAAGCGGGAACTCGGCTTCGACGGCTCGCCGCTGGGCGTCGACGTCTGGCGCGACGGTGAGGTCGTCGTCGAAGACGGAGGAGAGTCGGCTATCCTCGACGCCTTGGGCGAGCGGAACGTGGTCGTCGTCTCGCCCATCGGTGGGCAAGGGTTCATCCTCGGCCGAGGCAACGCCCAGCTCTCGCCGGCCGTGCTGGGGCGCTCAGAGCTGGTCGTCGTGTCCTCTCGGCGAAAGGCAGACGAACTGGGCGTCCTCCGGGTGGACACCGGCGACGAGGCCCTCGACGAGTCCCTCCGTGGCTGGACCCGTGTCCGCGTCGGTCGCTACGAGCAGCGGCTGATGGAGGTCAGGTGAGCGCAGTGGAACTCATTAAGGCCACCATCGGAATGTAATAGCCCGTATAGTGAAGATTAAGGTCGCCCCCGGCGATACGCAGCAGTATGGAGACCCGGAAGGTCCAGCGGCTGGGGCCATCGACGTTGGCGATGACCCTGCCCGCCGAGTGGGCCCACGAACACGACGTCGAGAAGGGCGACGAGGTCTCGATCCGGATGGGTGGGAAGGGGACGCTGACGGTGATGCCCGAGACCGTCCAGACGGGCGACTCCGAAGCGACGATCCACGCCGAACACCTCGACGCCGACGCGGTCGAGCGGGCTATCGTGGCTCAGTACGTCCTCGGCCGCCGCGTCATCTACGTCGAGAGCGAAGACGGCACCCTCGACTCGGAGACGATCAACGCAGTCTATCAAGCCGAGACCCAGCTCATGGGCTTGGGCGTCATCGAGGAGACCCCAGAGCGCATCGCCATCCGGTGCTCGGTCGACCCCTCGGACTTCACGCTCGACAACCTCCTCGAGCGGCTCGAGAACACCGGGAGCACGATGCGGAGCGAGGCCGTCCGAGCCCTCGAACACGGGAACGCGGATCTCGCCGAACGAGCGATCAACCGGGAGCGCCAGGCGAACAAGATCTTCGTGCTGCTGCTCCGCCTCATCTTCACGGCCTACCAGAACCCGACGCTCGCCCGCGAAGTGGGCCTCGACAGCACCTTCCCGCTGATCGGGTACCGGTCGGTGGCCAAGAACTTAGAGCTCACCGCCGACAACGCCGAGGACATCGCGAAGATCGCCCTCGACACCGAGGGGCACACGCTTGACGTCGAGTCCTCCGTCATGCGACGGATCCACGAGTTCACAGAGCAGGTCGACGACATCACCGAGATGGCCGTCCGCGCGACGGTCGAGCGCGACTACGAGCTCACGATCCAGGTCCGGAACCGGTTCCGCGAGATCGGCGACCGCGAGCAGGAGATCCTCGCGGACCTCCCCGAGATGGACAACGAGGACCTCCTGCGGGTCCGGGAGGTGCTGGTGAGCCTCCAGCAGACCGCCGGCTACGCGATGCGGAACGCCGAGATCGCGGCGAACCTCGCGCTGAACGAGGAATCGGACTACGTCACGATCGAGTGAGGCGGCGGCGTCCTCAGAGCAGGCCGTCCTCCGTATCCGTCGGTGTCTCGGTCGGCGTGTCGGTCGGCTCCGGAGTCGGCGTTGGCGTCGGCAGTGGATCGGGCGTCGGCGTGGCCGTCGACGCCGGCGTCGACGTCTCTGTCGGCTCGTCAGTGCCCGTAGGGGTCTCCGTCCCGGCCGGCGTCGGCGTCCCGCTCGCGGGCTGATTGCCCTCCGCTTTCGTCCCGAAGATGTCCGTCTCGATCGTCTCCGTGTACGTCATCGCGTCTAGAGGCACTCGGATCTCCTGGCCGCTTGGGAGCTCGATGCGGGCGTAGAAGTCGATGCGCAGGTCAGTGACCTGGTTTCGCTCGAGGTGGGAAACCCACCACTCGTCCAGCTTCGCGTTGTCGATCGCGGTGGTCGCCCGGATCGTGCGGGAGGACTTCGGCGGGATCGTGTAGGCCCGGTCGGTTTCGCCCGAGCCCATCGCCACGTCGTTCATCCCGATATCGTAACCGATGCTCGAGACCGTGTAGGGGACCGACTTCGGGTTGTAGACGACGAAGGCCATCTCCATCGGGGTCTCCGACTCGGAGACGGACCCCCAGGCGGCGCTCGTCTCGTTCACGTAGAGCACCGGGTCCGAGACGAGCGGACTGTTCGCGTTCACCGGCCGCGTCTCCGAGGAGTTGAACGAGGAGAGGAGGTCGGTCGAGATCTCCCGGTTCACCGGGTCGAACGAGAACGTCCGGCCGAGCGTCGAGGACCGGACCATGGCGTGGACCTCGAGCTCGCTCTGCTCCCCATCGCGAATGTGGGCGACCCACCAGTCGGGGATTCGCTCGTTTCGCATTGCCGTCTCGAAGGAGAGCGTCGAGTTGCCGGTCCCGACGGCGATGCCCTCCTCCTGGCCTCGCGCGAGCCGGACGTCGTTTAGGTCGACGGTGTAATTCAGCGAGACGCCGCCGAGGTCGACCCCGATCGGGTTCGGGTTCGACACGGTCAGGTTGGTGACGATGACGGTCGTCGACTCGTCGACCGGTCCGAACCGGTTCTGTACGTCCGAGACCGCGGGCGCACCGAGGACGCCGAGCACGAACGCGCCACCGAGGAGGACCCCGACAACGACGACGACGCCAGCGATGGTTTTGAGCCGACCCAGCCCTCGCACCCACTTCACGGCAGCCGACATGGAACTCGGTTGTCTCAGGAGCCCTAACTGTCTTCTGGCCGAGACCGACGCGGGTCGGTTGAACTAAGTGCGGCCTCGGCGACGTCCCGACATGGTCGAACGCGCGAACCGGTCGGACCGCGGCCTGGGAGCGGCCCTCGCGCTCGGATTGGTCGCTGCTGGGGGGGCCCTGATCATGGCGCTCAACCCTGGCGGCCCACTGGCCGGGTGGGGCTTCGCCGCAGCGATGCTGGCGGGCTCGCTGGCCGTTGTCGCGACCCAGCTCGATTGAGCCGGCGAGTCGTGCCCGGCGAGAAACCGTTATGTAACGTCGAGCGCCAAGAGGCCGGCAATGAGCGAGTTCAGCGACGAGGACCGCCGCATCCTCGCCTATCTGCTGGACCGTGTCGGGCGAGGCGAGCGGTACTTCAGAGCCAAGACGATCGCCGAGGGCATCGGCTTATCGGCGAAGCAGGTCGGTTCCCGGCTCCCGCGGCTGGCCGAGGAGGCCGACGACGTCGAGATCGAGAAGTGGAGCCGCGCCCGCTCGACCACCTGGCGTGTGACGCCGAGCTGACGGTATTCCAAGCAATCGCCGACGTTATGTGGCCCGAGTCACCACGAGCAGATGCTGGTAGCTTTTCACTGCCAGCGCATTACGAGGGCCGCCACCACTCCCGGGCCACCTCCCCCCACCTCGCCGCTCCACCCTTTCCGGTTCCACCTGCACCGCTCAGTCGTCGGTCTTGATCTCCGCGGAGAGGCCCTGGGCGAGCGCGACGTCCTCGGCGTTGTTGACGGTCCAGGCGGTCCGGTCCGTGACGGCCTCGATGATCTCCCGGGCAGAGGGATAGCCGTTCCCGGACATCTTTACGCCTCCGAAGGGCAGCTGGACCTCCGCGCCGATGCACGGCAGGTTCGCGTAGGCCAGCCCGACCTCTGCGTGGTCTCGGAAGTGGTTGATCTGGCGGTAGTCCTCCGAGATGATCGCCCCTGTAAGGCCGTACGGCACGTCGTTGTGGATGGCCATCGCGTCCTCGACGGTCCCGGTGTAGGACATGAGCGCCACGTGGGGGCCGAACACCTCCTCGTGGATGCACCGCAGGTCGGGTGCGTAGTCGATCTCGTAGACGAACGGCCCGACCCAGTGGCCGGCGTCCATCCCCGCAGGAATCTCCTCGGCCTCCAGCGACTCGCGGTCGACGAGCACGGTCGCCCCTTCCTCTCGGGCCAGGTCGTTGTACTTCCCGAACTTCTCGACCTGGCTCGCGTCCACGACCGGCCCCATGAACGTGTCCTCGTCTAGCGGGTCCCCCACCGAGACCGCCTCTGCGAGGGCCACGAACCGGTCCTTGAACGCGTCGTAGACCTCCTCGTGGACGATCAGCCGCTCGGCGGAGACGCAGCGTTGGCCGGTTGTCTTGAAGGCCGAGAGGGTCGCGCAGGTGGCGGCGAGCTCGAGGTCGGCCGCCTCGGTGACGACCAGGGCGTTCTTTCCACCCATCTCGCAGGCCGCGATGCGGCCGGGTTGTGGACCGAGCTCGCCGGCAATCTCGTGGCCGACCTCCGCAGAGCCCGTGAACAGCACTGTCGAGACGCGCCGGTCGTCGACGATGGCTGCACCGGCGTCGCCAAAGCCCTGAACGAGGTTGAAGACGCCGTCGGGGATGCCCGCATCCTCGACCATCTCGGCGACGATCTCGCCACACCACGGCGTCTGCTCGGCGGGTTTCCAGACGACGGTGTTCCCCTCGACCAGCGTCACGGCTAGGTGCCAGAACGGGATCGCGACGGGGAAGTTCCAGGGTGTGATGCAGCCGACGACCCCGCGGGGCTTCCGCCGCATGTAGGAGTCCTTGGCAGCGATCTCTGAGGGCACGACGTCACCGTGAGGGTGCCGGGCGTTCCCGGCGGCCCACTCGACCATGTGGGCGGCTTCGACGACGTCAGCCCGGCCCTCGCTGATCTCCTTGCCGGACTCCTTGGCGACCACCGCCCCAAGCTCATCGGTGCGGTCGCGGAGCTCGTGGTAGATGTCCCAGAGGTAATCAGCGCGGTCGATGTAGGAGAGGGACCGCCACCGCTCGAAGGCGACTTCGGCGGCATCGACCGCCGCCTCGACCTCCTCGGGTGTGCCCCGGTGGAACGTCCCGAGCGAGTCGCCCGTGGCCGGGTTCTCGCTCTCGAAGGTCTCCGATCCAGCGCCGGCGGTCCAGGCCCCGTCGATGTAGTGCTCACCCGTCGGCTCGCGCCGCTCGTGACTCATGTCCGTCGAATACGCTGCCCGCAGGCAAAAGCCGACCGGGAATTCCCACTCGCTCGGGCTGCGAACGGCCCTACGACGCGCGCTTCTCGACCTCGCCCTTCACGACGGCAGCGTCGAAGTCGTGGTCCGGCCGGATGTTGACGAAGTCGAGGAACTCGCGGGCCTCCAACAGCTCCTCGGTCGAGTAGCACGTCAGCGCAGCGTCGACTGCAGCCCGAACCCCGATCACCGGGGCCAGCACCGCGAGCGCGCAGGCCAGATCGTAGGCCCGGCCCGAGTCGATGCCGTCTTCCCGGACGCTGGTCGCGTCGATGAAGTAGAGCGCTTCGCCGCTGACCAGGACGTTCTCCGCCCGCAGGTCGCCGTGCACGAGCCCGTGGCCGTGCATCGTTGAGAGAGCGGCGAAGAGGGCGGGCGCCTGCGCCTCGACGGCCGCTGGGGTGAGGTCGTCAAGCGTCCGGAAGTCCGGCAAGTACTCCATGACGACCACACCCAGGCCGTCCACCTCGAACGCCTCGACGGGCTCGGGGGCGTTCACCCCGATGGAGCGCATCCGCCGCGTGGCGTCCAGTTCGTGATCGGCCATGTCCAGCGGCGTCCCGAAGTGCTCGAAGAACCCCTCCGTGCCCGACGAGAACGCCCCGAGGTTCCGCGCGCCGGTGAACAACGCGTGGACGAGGGAGTTCTGTCTCGTGATGACCTTCACGAACCACTCACGGTCGACGACCATCGGCGTCGAGAGCCAGTTGTCGGCCTCCATGAACTCCACGTGGACCTGGTCGCGGGCGTACCGCCGGGCGAGTTCGCGGGCCACGGACTCGAGCCGCTCCCACTCGACCGTCCCCCGGAAGAACCGCCGGACTGCCATTCACCCGGGATTGCCCGCCCGCCCGTAAATCCGTTCCGGGCGGTCGAGCGCGCCGGCCCCGGCCTCAGACGTAGTCCTGTCCGAGCAGGCCGGTGACCTCCTCGATGGGCAGCGCGTAGGTGCCGACCGTCCCACGGCGGGGACCCATCGAGGAGAGGTCCGGCGACCACGCGTTCTCCCCCATCGCGGCCCCGACCTCGTCCCAGCGGTCGGGCCCGACCGGCTCGAGGGGGCCGAAGGCCAACACGCTCTTCCAGCGGAACATCGACTCAACGTCGTACACCGCCAGGCAGGCCGTCTCCGTCGTCTCGGCGTAGGCCTCCTTCCGCGGCTCGTCGGCGAACCGGAAGAAGGCGAAGTAGCACCGACCGTCCTCGTAGCCGAAGGAGATGGGGACGGCGTAGGCCGCATCGCCGTCGGCCAGGGCCAGCACGCCGGTCCCCTGTTCGGTGAGGAAGGTGTCGATCTGGGCGTCGGACATCCGGACCCCCTCCAGTTGATCGAGGTTGGAGCGCTCGGGCATGCCCGAGGGTCGTCGGGCGAGGGCAAAAGTCGTCCGCCGTTCCCGAGCGATCGAGACCGCCGGCGTCGGTCAGTAGCCGATCGCCAGCCCGTCACGGCGTGGGTCGGAGCCGCCGACCAGCGTCCCGTCGGGGTCTCGATGGATCACCTGCCCGCCGCCGAACGGGTCGCTCCGGTCCTCGGCCCAGTCCTCGGCCACCACCTCGTGGCCGCGATCGCGGAGGTCGGCGATCGTCGTGTCGGGCAGGCGGTTGGTCTCGAGGGCGACTCGTTGGCCCTCGAGCCAGCGGAAGCGGGGAACGTCGAGCGCGGCCTGTGGGTTCAAGCCGTCCTCGACCATCGCGGCGACCACCTGCAGGTGGCCCTGGGGCTGCATGTGCCCGCCCATGACCCCGAAGGAGGCGCGGAAGTCACCATCCTCTCGGAGCATCGCCGGGATGATAGTGTGGAAGGGCCGCTTGCCGGGCGCGATAGCGTTGGCGTGTGCCGGGTCGAGGCTGAAGGAGTGTCCGCGGTTCTGCAGCGCGAACCCCCGGGCGACGACCCCACTGCCGAACGGCGCGTAGATGCTATTGATGAACGAGACCGCGTTCCCGTCCCCGTCGACCACCGTCAGGTAGACCGTGTCCGAGCCAGCCCCCATCGCGCTCGGCGCGTACGAGCCGGCCTCGACGCCGATTTCCGCCGCTCGCTCGGCCGCGTACTCCTTCGAACACATCCGCTCGACCGGCACGTCCACTACCGCGGGATCGGTCACGTACGCGTGGCCGTCGGCGAATCCGAGCTTCGTCGCCTCGATGAGCGTGTGGAGGCGCTCCGGGTCGGTCGGGTCGTTCGGGAGGTCGGCCGTCTCGGCCACGTTCAACGCCTCGAGCGCCACGATGCCCTGGCCGTTGGGTGGGTGCTCGAGCACCTCGATCCCCCGGTAGGTGGTCGAGATGGGGTCGGTCCACTCGCCCGCGTGGGCCTCGAGGTCGCCGAGCGTGAGCAACCCGCCGGCGTCTTGTACTGCATCGACGAGGTCCTCGCCGATCGGGCCGCCGTAGAGCGCCCCCGGTCCTGTCTCGGCGAGCAGCTCGAACGTCTCCGCGAGCGCGGGGTTCGTGAAGCGATCCCCCGCCGACGGCGCGGCGCCACCGGGCAGGAAGGCTTCGGCTGCGGCGTCAAATCGTCCGATCCGCTCGGCCGCGCTCGCCCACTGGCCCGCGACGCACTCCGTGACCGGGAAGCCCTCCTGGGCGTGTTCGATGGCCGGCTGGAGGACCTCGGATAGCGTCATGGTGCCGTGGCGGTCCAACAGCCGCTGCCACCCATCGAGGGCGCCAGGGACCGTCACGGGCAGCCCGCCGTCGGCGGGCATCGCCGGCGTGCCGTCGGGAGTCTCGGCATCCGTCTGGTCCCTGGCGGTCTCGAGGTCGGCCGCCGACGGTGCGCCACCGGATGCGTTGAGCGCCTCGACAGACCCATCGACGTGCACGAGCGCGAAGGCGTCGCCCCCGATCCCGGTCATGTGCGGCTCGACGACCGCCAGGACGGCCGCGGTCGTCACGGCTGCGTCGGCCGCGGTCCCGCCGTCTTCGAGGGCTCGCAACCCGGCGCGAGCGGCGAGGGGCTGGCTCGTTGCGACCATGCCGTTCGTGGCCATCGCCGCGGAGCGCCGCCCCGCGAACCGCCACGGATACCGGAAGTCCATGGGGCCCACTCCGCTGGCGGCCCCTTGAAGCTACCCGCGGCGAGGGACGCCTACGGCCAGACGCCGGCTTCGCGGCCGGCGGCCAGCACCCGCTGCAGCGCGACGACGTAGGCCGCCGTCCGGAGGTTGGGCGTGCCTCGGTCCTCGTGGGTGCGCACGAGTCCGTCGAACGCCTCGGTGAAGACCCGCTCCAGCTCGTCGTTGACGCGCTCTTCGGTCCACGCGAATCGCTGGCGGTTCTGGACCCACTCGAAGTAGCTCACTGTCACGCCACCGGCGTTCGCCAGGATGTCGGGGACGACAGTCACCTCGCTTGCCGTCAGCACGTCGTCGGCGTTCGGCGTGAGCGGCCCGTTGGCGGCTTCGACGATCACCGACGCGCGGACGTCCCTCGCGAGTTCGGCGTTGATAGCGTTCTCCAGCGCGGCGGGCACGAGCAGGTCGACGTCGAGGGTCAGGAGCTCTTCGTTGCTGACCTCCTCGTCCGCTCCCTCGAAGCCGACGACGCTGCCGGTCTCGGCCTTATGGGCCTTCACTGCTTCCGGCGCCAGGCCCGTCTCGGTGTAGATGCCGCCGCTCGAGTCACTCACGGCGACGACGGTGGCCCCTCGCTCCGCGAGCAGCCGGGCCGCCACCGACCCGGCGTTGCCGTAGCCCTGGACCGCGACCGTCGCCCCGTCGAGGGACATCCCCCGGTACTCGAACACCTCGCGGGAGGCGAGCATCACCGACCGGCCCGTGGCTTCGACGCGTCCGGCCGAGCCACCCGAGCTGATCGCCTTCCCGGTGATGACGCCCGGGGCCGTCGTTTCCTCGAGCGTCTCGTACGTGTCCTTGATCCAGTTCATCTCCCGCTGCCCGGTGTTCACGTCCGGCGCGGGGATGTCCCGATCTGGCCCCACGATCGGCCGGAGCTCGGTCGCGTAGGCCCGGGTCAGCCGTTCGAGTTCGGCCGCCGAGTAGTCGGCCGGGTCGATCGCAATGCCGCCTTTTCCGCCGCCGTAGGGGACGTCGACGGTCGCGGTCTTGAACGTCATCCACCCCGAGAGCGCCTTCACTTCGTCCCGGCTGACGCCCGGGTGATAGCGGATGCCACCCTTGTACGGCCCCCGATCACCGTTGTACTGTGCCCGGTAGGCCCGGACGACCTCGATGTCACCGTCGTCCATGCGGACGGACAGGTTCGTTTCGAGGATCCGTTCTGGGTGTTTCAGCCGCTCGAGCTCCCCGGGCTCGGCGTCCACGTACGACGCCGCGTCTTCGATCTGCTCCTGGAGGCTCTCGAACGGGTTGACCGCCTCGGTCATGCCACCGATGACTGGGCGTCACCTGTTAAGGGTGCCGGGGGGACGCCCCCGACGGCTCACTCCCAATCCTCGCCGAAGCCCTCAGTGGGGTCGAAGTCATCCGGCGGCTCCGCCCCACTCGTCCGCCTGACGTCGAACTCGTCCGCGGTCTGGCCAGCCGCCTCGACCACGGCGTCAGTCACGGTGATGGGGCAATCGACCCGGAGCGCGATGGCGATCCCGTCCGAGGGCCGGGCGTCGAAGACGAACTGCTCGCGTTCGCCGTCCTCGTAGCGCTCGGCGTCGATCTTCGCGTAGAAGGTCCCCTCGGCGAGGTCGTCGATCCGGACCCCATCGATCGCCCCGCCGAAGTCGGTGGTCATGTCGACGAGGAGGTCGTGGGTGAGCGGCCGCTCGGCCGGGACGCCTTGGAGGGCGAACTGCATCGACTGGGCCTGGTCGGGGCTCACGAAGATCGGCACGAACCGGTCGTCGACCTCGAGGATGACGACCGGTGCGCCGAGGCCCTCGTCGCCCACGCTGACCCCCACGTCGCGGACGGTCGCCGCGTGATCCATGGCGCTCGTTCGGTCCGCAGGCTGAAAGCTACTGTGGCGACCCGACGGGACGGTCCGGGCCCGGTGGAGGGTGCTCCCCTCGGCCCAGCGAGGGGGACTTAGAAATCGTTAAACGACGGGCATCCCTTCCCCCGACCATGCAGCGACGCGCGGCCGCGACCTATGCGGCCATCTTCATTCTCGTCGCCGCCGGGGCGTACGCGGTGATCGGCGTGGCCACCGAGCCGGCCGTGACCATCGAGGACCCGGCCTACTCCCTCTCCGCGGGCGATGCGTTCACCCCCGCGGACCGGACCTACACGGTCGCGGCGGTCTCGTCGGGCACCAACGTTGGAAACGACCTGCGCGCCGTCGACCTCACCTGGGTTAACGAGACGGCCCGGTACACTGCCTCGATCGATCACAACTCGACCGTCCCCGCGGCCGCCGTGGTCTGGTCGGGCCAGGCGGCCCGGTCGACCGCGACGCTCGAGAACGACACGACGGTGACCGTCGGCGGCACGGAGTACCGCCTCGTCGTCGCGGCCGGCGAGTCCCCCACGTCGTTCACCCTCGTCGGTGGCGAGGAGGAGCAGACCGTCGCCGCCGGCGACACCATCGCGTACGAAGGCGAGCAGGCGACGGTCACCCGGATCACGAGCGACGCGGTGACGCTCGCCTGGGGCGAGCCCTATCGGCTCCTGGTCGAGAACGCGACGGACCCGTCCGCGTTCACCCTGACCCAGGCGTTCAACGTCTCGGCCCGGCTCGCGGAGGACCCGGCGGTCGAGGACCAGACGGTGACACGGGCCGACGGGAACCGCTACGTCGTCTACGAGGCGAACGGCTCCACGACGCTGCTCTCTGAGTACCTGCCCGAGCCCGAGGTCCGGACCATGCGTGAGGGCGAGACGCTCGAGTTCCAGGGCAACGAGACCACCGTCGCCGCCGTGGACAACGAGTCCGTAACGCTCGCCTGGAGCGGCCCCCGGACGAACACCCTCTCGCTCTCGGAGGGCGACCGGACGACCTTCGCCGACACCGAGTACGTGGCACACTTCCCGGACAACAGCACCTTCGCCCTCACCGCGGACGTCGACGCCTACGAGGCCGAAATCGCCGCCGTCGACACCTACCACGAGCGGATCAACGGTTTCTGGGGCGTCTCCATCATCAGCGGCCTCGCCGCGATCCTGCTGCTGGGCACCGCCTATCTCCCCTCCCGCTACTGAGGACCGCGGCCGCCGCCTCGATCTCGACGACTGCCGACGAGCCGTGGGCTCGCAGAAAGATACACGGTCCCGGGTGCCGAGGAGCCGACCATGACCACGTCGACGGCCGCCCCGCCGCCCCGACACCCGGAGGATGACGACCCGTGAGGAGTGAAACGGAGATTCGGGACCGATTGGCGGAGCTCGAGGAGCGCTACAACCGGCACGACCCGCCGGCCTCGGCGGTGGAGGAGGAACTCGAGGTGGCGATCCTGCGCGCCATCGAGGAGCTCGAGTGGGCCCTCGGGGAGCGCGACGCCGAGGAGGGCTTCACCACCTGAGCGGCCGGCGGGTCAGGCCGTCAGGACGACGACCGCGGCCAGCAGCAACAGGACGACGCCGAGGAGCAGGAGGAGCACGACCGCGAGCGAGAGCAGGCGGTCTCGACGCCGGCCGAGGTGCTCGCCGGGGAGGGAGACCATGCCCGGCCGCGTCGCGGCGAGCCGACCCGCGAGACCCGGTAGCGATCGGAGCCGACGGAACGCCCCGACGACCAGCGTGACGAACACCGTCGCCCCGTGGGCGGCGAGGAGAGCGACCTCGGCCACCGGGTCGAAGTCACTGGCCGCCGTGGTCTCCCCGCCGTCGGTCGTCGTGGCCGTCGCGCCACCACCTGTCGACCGGGACGTCGACGTCGATCGACTTCGCGTCGTGGAGGGTGTACTCGATTGGGTAGACGAGCGGTCCGTCCCGTCGCCTTCGTCGTCTGACGCGTCGCCACTGCTCTGCCGGCGGGTCGACAGGTCGTCCTCGGCGAAGCTCGAGAGGTCGGGCGTGGCGCCGGCGTCGAACGTGTGCTTCTTCCGGAAGTGCACCCGCGTCAGCTCCTCGTCCCAGTCGGTCATCACGAGCGCCTCGCCCGTCTCGAGCCCCTGGACGTCGTCGGCCGCCTCGGCGCCCAAGATCTGGGAGACGACGGAGACGTCGTTCTCCCAGGTGAGCCGGTGCCAGACGATCCAGTCACACTGCGTGATGAAGTCCTTGTCCACCGCGGCCGGCCGCTGAGACATCCCGCAAACGCCGAGTCCGCGCTTCCGGCCCCGCTTGGCCACCCGCACGAGGAGGCTCGCGAGGTCGTCGTGGCCGCCGCGCTGGGGGAGAAACTCGTGGAGCTCCTCGACGAAGAGGAGACATGGCTTCCTGACGTCGTTCTCGCGGTCGAAGAGCTGGCGGACGAACTCCTCGACGAGGTCGTCGGTGTCCTCCTCGGGCACGGTGGCGAGGTCGAGGATGAGCGGCGAGGTGTCCTCGAGCACCAAGTCGACGAGCTCCGGGACGGTCTCGAAAGAGAGTTGGAAGTCGACCTCCTCGCCGCGGCCCGCGCGCTCGATGGAGTAGGACTCCTTGAGTCCCCAGTACTCGCCGTCGATGTCGATGATCACAAACGGCAGGCCCAGTTCCAAGAGCTCCTCGGCGATGACGTTCGCGCTGTTGGACTTACCCGCACCGCTCTTGCCGGTGATGAACCCGCGGCCGGTCAGGATCTCGGTGGTGGGGAACGAGAACCCCCCCTCGGACACCGTGATCCGCTCAGGGATCGGCGGCATCGACGCTTCGGATCCTGTTGGCGGAAGACGAGCATAGGCCTTTTGGCGACGTGCGTCTGACGCTCGGGCGCTCGTTCACCCGTCTTTGGGGGGACCCGACCCGGACCATGGGAACGCTTTTACCCGCCGCAGCCGCCCGTTGGGCCATGTCCAAGGCCGTCCTCTCCCAGGACGTGCTGCCGAAGGCCGTGGCGCTCATCGGGGCCTCGACCCTGCTGCTCACCATGGCCTTCCTCGGCGTCCTGGCCGTCGTCGAGGGCGGCAACCCCGGCATCGACAACCGGGTCCCGGTCTACCTCCTTCTCGCCGCCGCCGTGTTCGTCACCTTCATCGTCCTGCTGGAGCAGCGCGACCTGGACGGCCAGACCGTCCTCGTCTCGACGGTCAGCATCGCCGTCGCCACCGGCGTCTTGACCTGGCTCATCGGCGAAGGGCTCGTGTACGTCTCCAACGACCCGAGCCGGGTGGTCGCCTCCCACCTCATCGTCTACTTACTCGCCGCGGCGGTGGCCTGCACGGGGCTCTTCTACTGGACGCTGAACCACTGGCGTGAGTTCACGGTGTAGTCCGCCCCCCTGAGCGGTACCCTCCCGATCCTGACCGTCAGTCGCCCTCGAGCCGTGTCAGCGTGTCGACGTCGGGGATATCAGTCGCCGCGTCGGTGATCTGCTGCATCCGCTCGATGTGCTTGCCGGCACCGTACTCTTCGAGCTCCTCCGGCGTGATGCCGACGTTCGTCTGGTATTCGCCGTGGCTCGTGATCCCGTGGACGAAGGGGATGAGCTCGTCGACGGTGTCCGAGAGGAGCTGCGGGTCGACCTCGTTCGCCGCAATGAGCTCCTTGAGCTTCGCCATCCCGAAGCCGACGTGGCGCCCCTCGTCGCTCCGGATCTGCGAGAAGCCCTCGACGAGCCCCGGTAGGTGGGGCAGCTCGTCGAACCGCTCGCCGCTGTAGGAGGACTGCATGCCGTAGTACCCCGTCTGGGCCAGAATCCCCTCGATTACCAGGTGGTAGTGGCAGAACGCCTTCGCGCGGTTCTCGGGCGTGTCGTCGGTGAGCAGCCGCGACATCGCCTCGTCGTTCCGCTCGAAGAGGTCCCAGTACGGCTGGTTGAACCACTTGTCGTCGGTCGGGGAGGAGGGCTCGAGCCCGCGCTCCTCCTCGACCGGGTGGATGACCTCCCGCCAGTACCGGTCGAAGAAGTCCGTGTGCTTGGCCTCCTCGTAGAGCTGGGTGGTGATGAACATCTGGTCGTCGATGTCTTCGAGCACCACTCCGAGCGGCGCCAGGTCCTCCGTGACCGCCTGCTCGCCGGCCCCGAACTTCGCGATGCCGGCCTTCATGGCATCGAAGCGCTCGGGCGACTGGTACGCCTCGAGGAGGTTCTCCCGGTCTTGGGTCAGGTCGATCTCGTAGGGGTCCCAGTGCCGCTCCACCGCGTTTCGGAAGTATCGGTTCGAGCGCGAGTCCGTGTCCAGCTGCAGGTGGCGTGTGCTGTCAATGTACATGCCGATGGTCTTCTCTCGGGCCGGCCCTCGATGGCACTTGCGCCTCACATGTGGGGGCTCCCTTTACGGGGCTGCGGCCGGGCTCTGCGGACGCGTCGTACCGACCGATCGGGCCGACGAGGCGCCGAGGCCACGCCTAAGTGGGTCCACCGCCCAGGGATGACAATGCGGCGCGCCGAGTACACCCTCCGGCCGGAGGGAGAGTACGTGACCGAGCTGGAGGCGGCCCTCGCGGGCTCGCCCGACGTCTCCCAACGTGCCGTCCACTACGCGAACCTCCTGGCCGACGGCACGGCCGTCTTCCTCCTGGAGCTCCGGGGGGACGTCGATACAGCTGCCGACCTCATCGACGGGATGGCCCGCGTCGAGTCCTTCGACCTGTCGCCCGCGGGCGAACGCCTCTTCGCCTACGTCCACGCCCGGCCGAGCGAGGTCGTCCGGGACCTCCTCCGGATCGTCCGCGAGCACGAGATCGTCCTCGACTACCCCATCCGCTTCGTGGAGGGGGGCGGGCTCGCGGTGTCCGCGATCGGCGACCGCGAGAGCGTCCGCGAGCTCGTCGACCACCTGCCGGAGACCGTCGGCTTCGAGGTGCGGGAGTTCGGCGAGTACGACCCGACCGAGGAGCGGATCGCCTCGCAGCTGACGGACCGGCAGACGGAGGTGCTAGCGACGGCCGTGGCGATGGGCTACTACGAGAACCCGCGCGGGGCCACCTGCCGGGAGCTGGGCGAGGAACTCGGCTGTTCGGCCGGCACAGTCGCCGAGCACCTGCGAGTCATCGAGAGCAAGGTGCTTCCGGCGGTGGCGTCGGACTCGTGGCCCTGACCGTGAGTTGACCGGTCGGCGATCGACCGACGTTGCCGTCGCTCGCTGGTGGTTTGGAAGTGGACCGGGTAGATGGGTCCCATCGGCCCGGCCCGGGTGCAATCTGGGAGGGCGTCGGACGACCGCTCGTCCGTCGCATGTGGTGCGACCCACCGCGATCCGACTTGGGTCGCTATGGGCCTCTCTAGCCAGACCCGGTATGAGTTTTGTGGGTTCTCTCTGCCGCCACCGTCGACCGCGAACGTCGGAGACTGGGGCTGATTACACTGGATACGAAGCGGTACCGTCGGAGAAGCGCCCGAGGCGGGATTTGAACCCGCGTCTCAACCGTGACAGGGTTGAATGATGGGCCACTACACCACCCGGGCTCGACGCAGCCGAGAGTACCCTACTCGCGCTCTTAAGACTTTCCAACTAGCCGCTGCTGTCCTCCGACTGCGGGACTTTTTGACCGAGGACGAACCCAGTTCGGCACGGGCACGAGTCCAGTGGAACCCAATTCGAAGGCCGTCGGGGACGAAACCGAGGCGAGGATCATCCTCGAGTTGATCGCTCACGGGTATTCAGTCTCCCTCCCGTTCGGGGACAACGACAAGTACGACATCATTATCGACGATGCAGGCCGTCTGTACCGTGTCCAATGTAAGACGGCCTGGCGCACGAGTCCGGACACCATCCGTTTCAACACGCACTCACAGACGACCAAGGATGGCGACTACCACGAGAGTTCATACAGCGGAGAGATCGACGCCTTCCTCGTTCGGTGCCCGGAGACCGAGACTCTCTATTGGATCGACATCGAGCGGGCGGCGAAGCGGAAGATGTCCATACGCTCTACTGCCGCCATCGACCACCCCTCCATCAACTGGGCCGAGGACTACGAGTTCACAGGCGACATCCCGGCGAGCGCCGATCGGTGAGCTGGGCCCCCGAGCCACACAGTGCCGTGCCCACCGGTGACAAACTATTTGTTCGAGGCCACCCCATGGCGGACCATCGGCCGCGACCGTTCCCCCACCGGGACTGCCCGGCCGGGCAGCGGCGCAACCGGATTTGGGAATCCTTAAATGGCTCCCTCCGTTACGGCCTGTAGTCTCTCGTGAGCCAGCCGTCTCTCCCCACGCCCAACCATGGTTGACGTAAGCCAACACACACTCGTACCCGAGCACACCGTCATGGACGAGGACACCCTCGACGGGGTGCTCGACGAGTACGACATCAAACGGACGGACCTGCCGAAGATCACCCGATCGGACCCGGCGCTGCCCGAGGACGCCGAGATCGGCGACGTGATCCGGATCGTCAGGGACTCCCGCACGACCGACCAGGCGACCGTGTACCGACTGGTGGTCGAATGAGCCTGAGCACGGACGAGCGACGGGCCATCTCTCGGGAGTACTTCTCCCAGGAGCGACTCGCCGAACACCACTTCCGCTCGTTCAACAACTTCCTGGAGCGAGGAATGCAGGACGTTGTCGACGAG
>ENA-ORCR01000029-ORCR01000029.1-marine-metagenome-genome-assembly--contig:-NODE-29-length-198780-cov-8.305682_pt1 | contig 198780 bp, 174 predicted proteins | sample MGYA00237782_ERZ508514 | MGnify/ENA primary metagenome ERZ508514 (study PRJEB26185, sample SAMN06268960) | marine metagenome | isolation source: Eden Landing Ponds, San Francisco, CA, USA | place... | reverse complement strand
GCCGATGGTCGCGCTCTCGGCGAGCCCGACGATCGTCTCGTCGAAGCCACGGCGCCGCATGCTCTTCTCGACCGCGCTGGTCACGACGAGTCGCCCGACGGCGAACAGCACCACGAACACGAAGACGAAGATGATGACGGTGGTGATGGCGCTGATGATCGGTGCGACGTACTGTCCCAGGTCGAGCCCCAACTGAAGTGATAACATATACCAGATAACCTTCTCTCATCGGGCACTTATAGGTTGACCAGTCCGGGGCCGGTCGCCGACGTACCACCTGGGCCGCAGAAGTACGGTCGGGTTCCGGCCAGCCTCCCGCCGACCGCAACGACCGCTTCGGCGTCGGCCCTACCGGGTGGCATGGACACCGACGAGGCCCGAGACGCGGCCATCGCGGCACTCGCACGGCGCGAGTACGAGCTGGCGGGCGACGAGTACGGCCGGGCGGCGTGGGCGACGCTCGCGGAGCCACGCCCCGGGGCGACCCCGTTCGACGCCGACGAGAAGGGCTGGGTCGGGGCCGGCCTGCAGTACCTCCTCACCGGCGCGCTGGCGTACCGGGTCGCGGGCCGAGACGACCGTGCGACCCACCGGAGCGTCGAGTGCGCCGCCGTCGCACGTGACCTGCGGAACGCGCTCGACCACCCCGCCCAGGTCGCCTGTCTGACCGAGATCGTCGCCGACGCTCACGTCGTCGGCGCGCTGGAGAACCCTGCCGCGGTGTACGCCGAGGCGGCCTCCGCGTACGAGGACGCCGCCGCTGCGGTCGACGACCCGCACGAGTGGACGACGACGCCCCTGTTCGAGGCCGCTGCGACGCTCCTCCAGCAGGTGGCCCGTGGCCCCGCCAACGGTGAAATCGCTCTGCCCTGGGAGGACCTCCATGGAACGGACCCGGACGATCCCGGTAGGTTCCTCGCACAGCGGGCCGTCGTCAAACGCCAACGGTTTCCCAGCCTTGTCCAGCAAGCAATCAAAGACGAGTTCCTTGCTGCCCCTCGTGGGACGACAGAGTACGACACTGATCACCACCGCTGCCGACATTGTGAGTCGACGGACGTGAACTGGGTCGCAGAGAGCGTGTTGTGCCTGCGGTGTTCCCGTCCGACAGTAGAGACAAGCTAATATACGCTGTCTGCCACCGTACTAGATGGTACAGTCGTTCTATGGCCGTGTATTACAAGATCGCGAATTAAATAGCGAATGTTTAGCCCTCTTTTGGGTTGTCCCCATCTAAATCGGATCAGAGTGATGTGTCTCGACGGTATGTGCATCTATCGCGGGTAGTATGCATGAGAAATGAGGAGCAGTAGAGAGCTGGGCTGGTCACGCTGTCGGTTCGGTCGACTCAGGCTGCGAAGTCGAATCAGTGCGTGCTTCGATTAGAAGTCGCCGATTAACAATGTGATCGACGACGGTGGTGCTGTCGAGAATCTCCGTCTCACCGTCGGCAGTTTCTGGGTCGGCGGAGTACCGCCGTACCTTGAACGAATCCATCGCGTTTCGGTTCTCCGAGACTGGTTCGATAACTTCGAGGTACTCGTCAGTGGCAGTGTTGCGGTAGGTTTCCCCCGTCGCAAAGCCGACGACGGGTACGTCAGCGGGCCACTCCCACGAGAACTGCCGAAGGTACTGGTCGAACTGCCAGACCAGATACTCGGGCTCCAGATCGTCGTCAGGCGCTCCCACGGCAGCCGAGTCGAGTGTCCGGTCCCAGTAGTCGACGACGCATTCCTTGAGGTCGTCCTGAAGACGGTCATCGACCAGTTTCTGTTCGATTGGATAGCCGATTTCGATGGCAACGATGGCATGCCGGTCGAGATGGGTGAGACACCGCTGGCATTCGATCTCGAATACAGACAGGCCGAGTGGGTTGTCGGCAGTCATGTGGGCCAGTTCGTTCCCACAGCTGGGACACCAGAGAAATAACACCCCGTTGTCAGCATCGGACAATTCGCCGAGAACGGTCAGATCATCGAACGCTGTGTCGGGACCGTCCATCTGGGACTCGGTTGTCGAGTCCGGAACAGCCTCGGCGGCATCGTCCGCGTATTTGGCCAGCTTTCGGTCTTTCAGCAGCGACTTGATGACGGAATCGTGCGAGGAGTGAGACTCCGCGTCACGTATCTTCTCTATCTGTTCTTTCGTCCAATCACGCACGCGGATCGTTGCCATTTGTCACACGTACGAACCGGGCGGCAAAAATGTTTCCCTCATTTCATGAACGTTCGTCTATCCGCCCACGCTACACCCCGGGGAAGTAGATCAATGACTGGCGGCGGTGATACGACGCTTGATTTCGTCATTCGAGACGCGTATCTGGTTGGCGGCCAATCGGTGGGTGACGAGATCGAGGAGATCCAGTTCCGACAGTAGTCGCCGGGCGTGCGTCTGGCTCAAATCGAGACGCTGGGTCACCTCGTGCAGAGAAGTAGACTGTGTAACGGTCCGTGCGAGTTCGGCCACAGTCAGGTCCTGCGAGATACCGAGCCCGTCCGCGACAAGATTGTCGTCGCTGTCTTGGGAGTCCGCTTCGGCGAGCAGATCAGCGACAGATCTGGCCCCCAGTCCGTCCGGTTCTTCGGGCTGTCCGTCGTCGTCCGTCTGGTCGTCGGGAGAGTCCGAGTCAGGCGAAGGAGTTGTGTCGGTCTCGGAATCTGCCTGCACGTCTGAAAGACTGAGACCGCCCGCCTGTGGCGTCGTGTCGGTCGGGTCGTGGATATCATACTCCACCATATACCGGCGCACAGTTTCGGAGGTCACGTCAGCATCCAGCGCTTCGGTCATTTCCGGGAACGTATCACACGCGTCGTAGGCGGCCTGGAGTGCCTCCGGGTCCTTGTATGCCGGGACGGAGTCCGACTGCGAGAGGGTTTCTGCCAGTTCGTCGGATGCATCTCCCCGGTTTTCCGACGGAACCGGTATGTCAGTCCCGACGGGCACAGTAACCGTCACGTCAATTTCAATCCGTTTGTCGGTCAGATCAAACTCCTCAGCGTCGACAGACACGTCATCGTGTAGCGATACCCCACCGAAGATCGGCGTTGCGAGCGTCAGGTCAGCACTTATTTCGTCGTTATCGGCAGTCGTCTGGCCCCGGACTGAGACCGTTTTGACCTCGGTTTCAGACGATTCTACGCATTCGAGCACCTGCGTGAACGTCTCAAAGGCGTCACTAACTACCATATGTCACCCACGCACACAGTACCACTATTACATACTGGAATAGGAAATATTTGCGATATCACACTTTGTAGACAAATACGGGCTTTCAGCTACGCTACGGTCGAAATACTGTGTGTACAGAATGTACACACTGACGATGAAATCAAATCCACAATATATTTTTACACCCTAAGAGTGTTAACCTGAGATCAGTCAAACAGGAGCCTCAAAATTGGATTGGAGGAAGTAATTTACATTCTAAGGGTGTGTATTTTGAGCACCCTCTTTGCCAGCGCAGTCGGACCAAATCTCCCAGCATCTGCCCTACAAACGGTCCCAGAGTTCGGCACTCGCATCGCCGACGGCAGCCATATCCGAATCGTCAACTCCTGTGACGCCGGACTTCTGGTCGTACACAGGCTCCCCGTCGATAATCGTCCGGGTGACATCTGCACTGCTTCCGGCACTGACGACGTAGTAGGGCGCACTCCCGTCCAACACCGGATTCGGTCCCAGATCCAGCGTGACGAAATCACCGCGTTTGCCGACCTCGATACTGCCGACAGCGTCGTCCATCCCCAGCACCGCCGCACTGCCGATTGTCGCCCATTCGAGGGCGGTGGCCATGTCGAAGCCGCTCGGGTTGCGTTGCTTGAGTTTATGAATACCGACGGCCGAACGCATGGTCTCGAACATATCCGGGTCCCACCCGTCGTCACCGAGTCCGATTGTCATCTCGTGGGCTTGCATCGTTTCGACGTCGGCGATACCGACGGCGTTGTTGATGTTGGAATAGGGGTTGTGAGCGACGTTGACGTCGTTTTCTGCGAGGATTTCGATTTCGGATTCGGTGGAGTGAACGCAGTGGGCGGCGATGACCTCAGCGTCGAAAAAGCCCATATCGTCAAGCGCTGGCACCGGTCGTTTCCCGTATTCGGCGATGGATTCGTGAACGTCGACCAGTCCCTCTTCGAGGTGTATCTGGATCGGGCGGTCGTGGTCGGTAGCCCGGTCGACACACTCCCCGACAATGTCCGCGGTGTTGGTAAACAGCGTGTGGAGGCAGTAGTGGCCGGACACGGTGTCGTACTTGTCTTCCGCTTCGTCGATGAATCGCTGATTCTCTGCGATACCGTCTCTAGCCTGGGCCTCTGAGTTTCTGGCTGTCGTCTCGAAAGTAATCATCCCGCGGATGGGCGTCTGGGCGACGCCTTCGGCGACGGCGTCGAGACCGCCCGGCAGCGTGTTCGGTCCGGAGTAGTTGTCACAGAAGGTGGTGACGCCGCTCTGAAGCATCTCGGCACAGGAGCCCAGTGCGGACAGGCGAGCGTCACGCTCAGTGAACGCTTCGTCGACGTTCCACCAGATATCCACGAGCGCCTCGTAGAAGCTCTCAGGTGACGCAGCGAGCGGCGCGCCGCGAATCGGGAGCGCGTACATGTGGGTGTGGCAGTTCACCAGTCCCGGGATGACGACCTCGCCAGTGGCATCGATCACGTCAGCACCGGATGCATAGCCGTCCTCGATAGCGGCGATTTCACCGTCCTCGACAACGACGTGTGCCTCCGACCGGACCGTACGCTCATCGTCCATCGTGATGAGCGTCCCTGCGTTCAGTATCACAGATGGGGGGATACCGGCAGCCGACTAAAAGCTATCCGCCCCAGAACGGGCTTAGCGGCCATTCTCTCCCAAGCCGTGTGTGGGCCGGATGTGGCGTCTCACACACACCAACTGTTTTCGTCGTTCGCCCTGGCCGTACTGGCATGACAGGTATTCACATCAAAGACGCACAGGTGGTGACGATGACGGGCGTCCAGCACGGTGAAATCGCGATGTCTGACGGGACAATAGACGCCGCTGGTCCGGCGTCGTCGGTCCCGACTCCCAGTGACCCGGATACCGTCATCGACGCGGACGGCATGTTCGCGCTCCCGGGCGCTATCGACGTGCACACCCACATGCACGACGACGAGCTGTTTCCGGACGGAATCGACTTCGCGTCCCAGACCGCAAGCGCGGTCGCCGGTGGGGTGACGACAGTCATCGAGCTACCGACGCAGACACCCGTCACAACTGCTGAAGCACTGCAGGAGAAAGCAGTGGCGTGCTCGGCGCTCGCACACGTCGATTTCGGCCTCGTCGCGGGGAACGTTCAGGAGCCAGACATCAACGTGGCTGACATCATGAGCGCCGGGACGGCGGATTTCAAGACGTTCACCGCCGACCCGTACCTGGCGAGTGACGCGTCCATCGCCCGGCTCATGCGGCGCGTCGGCGATGCCGGGGGAACAGTTCGCGTCCACTGTGAGACGCAGGGACTGCTCGACGACGCGCGGTCGGCTATCGACGGCGACGAGCCCGAGGTGTACATGGACTCACGACCGCTCGAAGCCGAGCTGGACGCGATTTCCCGGGCGGGCTACTTCGCAGAGTACGCCGATTGTCCACTGCACGTCGTCCACATCTCAAGCGGGAGCGGCGCACGCGAGGCCGACCGCTTCAAATCCCGAGCGAAAATCCCGGTCACACTGGAGACCTGTCCGCAGTATCTGGCCTTCTCGAAGGCCGATGTCGCGGAGAAAGGGCCCTTCCTGAAGGTCAATCCCAGCCTCAAATCCGACGCCGAACGGGAGCGGCTCTGGGATGCAGTTCGAGACGGGACGATTGACCTCGTCGGCACAGACCACTTCCCGACCTACCGCGAGACCCGGGAAGCCGGCTGGGAGGATATCTGGGAGCCCTACGCCGGTCTCCCGGGCGTCGAGACGATGGTCGAATTCCTCGTCAGCGAGGGCGTCCACCAGGACCGGATTTCGTGGCCGCGGCTCCGCGAACTCGTGTGTGCGGCCCCCGCCAGAAAGGCCGGTATCTATCCGAAAAAAGGGTCGCTACGGGTCGGAACAGACGCGGACGTGATTCTCGTCCGCACCGAGGAGTACGAGGTCACCGCCGAAGACCACACGTTCGTCGGTGGCTGGACGCCGTACGAGGGGCAGCACTGGAACGCGCGCGTGGACACAGTCATCGCGGGCGGTGAGATAGTCGCGGAAGACCACGCGGTCAAGTCGACGGCGGGCCGCGGACAGTTCTTGCACCGCCCGCTGTAGCGGTTTTGCTGTCTGCTGACCTGAGATCTAACTCACAAATAGATGTGTGTCGTGTGCGGCCCATGTGTGGAGTTGTGGCGGCTGCGACAGAGGCGGGTCCCCTCACAATCGCCCTGGAGCGACAGTACGGTTTTATATCCGGTTGTGTTCAGCAAATAGTATGGGCATGACGCAAGTCACAACGCTTGAGTGTACACTCTGCGGGGCGGAGTACGACCCGAACCAGGTCATCTACACCTGTCCCGAACACGAGGGCGTGAAGGGGATTCTCGAAGTAACGTACGACTATGACGCTATCGACGACGCGTTCGACGGCGACCTCGGCGGGCCGATAGCGAGCCAGTGGAAGTACGAGGCGTTCCTGCCGGTCGCAGCGGACGCCGAGGTCGTGACGCTCAACGAAGGCGGGACGGACCTCTTCGACGCACCGAACCTTAGCGACGCGCTGGGCGTCGAGACGCTCGTCAAAGACGACGGGCGGAACCCGACGGGGTGTTTCAAGGACCGCGCCAGCGCTATCGCAGTCACGAAGGCCCGACACGCCGGCCGCGACATCATCACCTGCGCCTCGACCGGGAACGCCGCCGCGTCGCTGTCGGGGTATGCCGCCCGCGGCGGGATGGACTGTCGCATCTTTGTCCCCGGAGACGCCCCCACGGGCAAGCTCGCACAGCCGCTCGTCTACGGCGCGGACGTACTGGCGGTCAACGGGAGCTACGACGAAGCCTACGACCTCAGCGTCGACGTGACCGAGAAGTACGGCTGGTACAACCGCAACGCGGCCATCAATCCGTTCCAGGTCGAGGGCAAGCGGACGGTCGGCCACGAACTCGCCGACCAGTCCATCGCTCGCGGACACGTCCCGGACTGGGTCGTGTTCTCGATGGGCGACGGCTGTACGATAGCCGGGGCCTGGAAGGGGTTCAGAGAGTTCTACGACCTCGGGTACGTCGACGACCACCCCAAGATGCTGGGCGTCCAGGCCGAGGGGGCGTCGGCCATCCACGACGCCTTCCACGACCACGAGGATATCGACGACATCGCCGAAACGTTGGCCGACTCCATCGCGGTCGGTCGACCGCGGAACACCATCAAGGCCTGCCGCGCGCTGGAACAGAGCGGCGGAACCGCGCTGCTGGTCTCCGACGACGAGATTCTGGCGGCCGAGAAACTGCTTGGCAGCACCGAGGGAATCTACTCCGAGCCGGCGGGCGCGACACCCGTCGCCGGCGTCCAGACGGCGCTCAACCGTGGGATCATCGAACAGGACGAAACCGTCGTCGTAGTGTCCACCGGCTTCGGGCTGAAAGACACGAAAAGCGCCGAGAAGGCGACTGGCGGGGTCGACCGGATCGACCCCGAAATATCGGAGGTCGAAGGCCTGTACGGCACGGCCGAGGAGGCTGCGGCCGACGACTGACGACTTCGAACGACTGCCCCACCTGGTGCCGATTTTTTGATCCGGTTTCGAGACACTGCCGAGTCGGGGACTCAGATTTCGAAACAGTCCTGGATCGGTTTTGCCACAACGTTCCAAAATTACTGAGACAGACGATTGCGTATCCTCGACAAAATTAAACACATATGTTGGTATTAGGATTCTAGTAGGTGGATTGAAAAGACAGGCCGTTAGATGGCGTCATATGAGCGGTCCTGAGGCGAAGAAACAGTCCGTCGTACTGTACGACATCGAAGACAAGCCGCCGTTGGGGAAGGCGATCCCACTCGGCATCCAGCACGTGCTCGCGATGTTCCTGGGCAACGTCGCACCCCCGCTCATCCTCGCGGGGGCCGTCGGCTCTGTTACAGGGGAGACGACGTTTCTCGTCCAGATGGCACTCATCGTGGCCGGCGTCGCGACCATCGTCCAGGCGTACCCGGTCGGCCCCGTCGGCGCGCGCCTTCCCGTCGTGATGGGCACCAGTTTCGCGTTTCTCGGCCCGCTTATCGGAATCGGCAACCAGTTCGGTATCGCGGCCGTTTTCGGCGCGTCACTGCTTGCTGCGCCGGTCGAGGTCGTCATGGGCATCTCGTTCGACCGGTTTCGCCAGTACTTCCCGCCGCTGGTCACCGGCATCGTCGTAATGCTCATCGGTCTGACGCTCATCCCCACGGGGATGAACTACGCCGCGGGCGCGTCGGCCGGCCCGTCAGCTGAGGGATACGGTTCCTTCGTGAACCTCGGACTCGCGGGGCTCGTTCTGATTGTCACGGTCGGGTTGAACCAGTTCTTCGAGGGGTTCCTTCGCGTCATCAGCGTGTTCGTGGGCATCATCGTTGGGTACGCTGTTGCGCTCGCGCTGGGCGTGGTTGACCTCTCGGCTGTCGCTGCTGCCGGATGGGTGACGGTCCCCGTCCCGCTCAAATACGGCCTCGCGTTCGAGCCGAGCGCCATCGTCACCGTGGCCTTCCTCTATATCATCACTGGTATGGAGACTATCGGGGATATCTCTGGGACAGTGTCCGCAACCGGCCGGGACGCCACCCGCGAGGAAATCCGCGGCGGCCTCGTCGCCGACGGCGTGATGAGCGTCTTCGGCGCGGTGTTCAACGCGCTCCCGAACACGTCGTTCTCGCAGAACGTCGGTCTCGTGAACTTCACCGGCGTCGCTAGCCGGTACGTGGCTGGTATCGGAGGCGTTGTCCTGCTTGCACTCGGGTTAATCCCGAAGGTCGGCGCAGTCGTCTCGGCGATGCCCGACGCCGTGCTGGGCGGCGGCGCGCTCATCCTGTTCGCGATGATCTTTTCGTCCGGAGCGCGCCTCATAACGCAAAACGTCGAGCTAGACCACCGCAACTCGACCATCCTGGCGATGTCGATGGCGCTCGGCCTCGGCGTCGCGTTCCGCCCCGAAATTCTCCAGAACTTCCCGTCCGAGGTGCAGACGCTGTTCGGGTCCGCGCTCGTCACCGGGGGGATGGCCGCCCTCGTTCTCAATATCGTGTTCCCCGGTGGAAGCGTCGGGACCGGACCAACTGAGTACACCGCAGGACTGGAACCCGACCTGGTTGAGACAGGCGCAGGCGCGCCGCCGGTCGACGACGACTGAAAAGCGGTTCCCCACCGCGTGACTGCACGTCGCTTCGGCTACAGGTAGCCGTCCGCGAACTCGTCGATCATCAACCGCCGGTCCTCGCCAAGCGGATAGAGAATCGGACACTGACAGCCGGTCTCGGCGTACTCGCGGACCTTCTCTCGGCACTGTTCGGGCGTTCCGCTGGCTGTGAGTTTGTGAACCACGTCGTCCGGAATGAGGTGCATCCCCTCCTCGATGTCGTCCTTGTCGGCCGGCCACCCGCCGATGGTCTCGCCCACCTCGTCGATGAGGTCCTGGCTGACGCCGCTGGCCTTCATGATGTGCGGTTGCTGGCCGAGGTACTGGGTGATGAGTTCGCGGGCGTTGTCCAGGGCCTTCTCTTCGTCGTGGTCCATCGAACAGACGACCAACTGGGGCCGGTCGATGTCCTCGAGCGAGCTGTCACCGCGCTCCGCCCCGGTCTTCAGTGCGTCGAGGGCCTTCTCGTTGTACTCCGGGCTGACGAGGTAGTTCAGTAGCGCGCCGTCGGCGAAGTGGCCGGTGAGTTCCAGCATTTTGAACCCGGTTCCGCCGACGTAGACCGGGACGGTCCGCGGCCCGTCGTCGCCATGGACCACGTCCAGTTCCACGTCCCGCATCTGGACGAACTCCCCGTCGTAGGTAACGTTCTCCATGTCCAGCAGGTCCTGTGTCACCTCGACGCACTCCCGCATCGCCCGCAGTGCGCCGCTGCGGTCGATGCCGACTTTCTCGGCCAGCGGGTCCCACCACGCCCCGATACCACACATGATCCGGTCCGGACCGGCGAGTTCCTCCAGCGTGCTCATCGACTGCGCGATCAGCGCCGCGTTGCGCGTCCAGTTGTTGATCACGCCGGTCCCGAGTTTGATGTCGTCGGTGACCGCGGCGTACGCGCCGAGCGGGGAGACGGCGTCGCGTGCGAGCCGCGATTCGGCCTGCCAGATCTCGTCGATCCCCTGCTCCTCCGCGTACTGCACGAGTTCCACGTTCTCTTCTAGCGAGTGTTTGTCCTGCAAGTAGATACCGACACGGTCGCCTCTCTCGAAGACCTGATTGGCGCTCATGAGACATGCGGGATTCAGCGAATATGGATAAATAGATTTGGCCGCACACACGGTCTGTGGGAGGTGTGGCCGCTCGTATCGGACCGCACTCGACTACCCGTTAGTCCGTCTCGCGGCTGTAGGACTGCAACAGCGCCGAGGGGACCGCGAGCTGGTCGCTCTTGGTCCGGATGACGGCGTAGGCCAGCACGATGATCGTCGCCAGATACGGATAGGTGCCCATAATCTGTGGCGTCATGAGGAACTCGACGACGGGGTTGATCACGCCAGCGAGCGGTGTGTCAGGACCCACGGTCAGCGAGATGGACTGGGAGCGGATGCGGAGGGCATCGAGCAGCCCGAACAGGTATGCCCCCAATAGCATTCGGCGGGGGCGCCACTGCGCGAAGATGACCAGCGCGACAGCAATCCAGCCCCGGCCGGCGGTCATGCCGGGGACCCAGAGCTGGGAGAACGCAAGCGAGAGGTGCGCCCCGGCCGCGCCGGCGAACCCGCCGCCGATGAGCACCGCGAGGTACCGCAGTCTGAACACGGACACGCCCATCGTGTCCGCCATCTCTGGGTCCTCGCCGACAGCTATCATCTCCAGCCCGAGATTCGAATGGTGCAGGAAGTACCAGACCACGACCAGCAGGCCGAGTGCGAGGTAGTCCGTCGCCGTGCTCCGGAAAAAGGCCTCACCGATGACCGGGATATCGACGAGGTACTGTCCGACGAGCGGGAGCGTCATCTGCGGGAAGCCGTCAATGGACTCTTCGACCCAGCCAGAGCCGAAGAACGTCGTCAGACCGGCCCCCAGCAGCGTCAGCATGACGCCGCTGATGACCTGGTTCGACTTCAGCGTGATACAGAGGAACGCGTGGACCAGCGCAAGCACCATCCCGAGGAGGATGCCGACGCCGAATCCGAGCCAGTGGCTCCCCGTCACGACGGTAGTGATGAACCCGCCGAGCGCGCCGACGAGCATCATGCCCTCGACGCCGAGGTTGAGGACGCCCGCCCGCTCGCTGATGAGTTCCCCCATCCCGGCGAGGAGGAGCACCGTCGCCGCCTGAACGGTGGCATCGAGCAGCCCGGCGATGAAGCTCACCATCAGTCGTCACCCCGCTGTGGCCGGGCTGGCGTTTCCGTTGGCCCGCGTCTTACGTCGATACCGACCCGGTAGCTCTTGAAGAACTCCGCGGTGATCAGGAAGAGGATGACAAGCGCCTGGATGATCTCGACCAGGGCCGCGGGCACGCCGAACGCCACTTCCATGCTCGACCCGCCGACGAACAGCACGGCGAAGAACAGCCCCGCGAGCATCACCTTGATGGCGCTGTTGCGGCCGAGCAGCGCGATCGGAATGGCGGTGAAGCCGTATCCGGGTTCGAACCCGGCGCGGTATCGCCCCTGTGCGCCGGCGATTTCGCTGATGCCGCCCATGGCCGCGAACGCACCGCCAACGACGAACACCAGGAGGTAGACGTAGAACTTGCTCATCCCCGCCTGCTGTGCGGCCGCATCGTTCGAGCCGACGAACGTGATTTCGAACCCGAGTCGCGTTCGCGTCATCAGGACGTAGGTCACCACGACCATACAGACGGCGACGAGTAAGCCGGCGTGGACGCCGCCAAACAGTTCCGGAATCGTCGCGGCCTCGGAGAACCGCTCGGACTGCGGGAAGTTCCCGGTCCCGCCCTGCATCGGTCCCCGGAGCAAGTAGCTCTGGATTTCGAGGGCGACGAACGTCAGCAGTAGCGAGGTGATGATCTCGTTGACGTCCCACCTCGCCCGCAGGTACGCCGGGATGCCCGCCCAGATACCGCCGGCCACGGCTGCGGCGACGAACATCAGCGGGACCAGTGCGAGCCCCGGAAGCGAGACGTTCAGCCCGATCCAGGTCCCGGCGAGTGCACCGGCGACGAGCTGTCCCTCAGCACCGATGTTGAACAGCCCCGCTTTCAACGGGAGGTACACCGCCAACCCTGTGAGAATCAGCGGTACCGCCTTCGTCAGCGTCTCGGTGAGGCCGAACTCGGTAAAGAGCGTGTCGACGAACATCGTCGCGTACGCCGCGACGGGATTTACATCGAGAACGACCAGCGCGACGGCGCTCACCGCCAGCGCGGCCAGCACAGTGAACACGGGCGTCCCGTAGGCCAGCCAGACGGGAATGTCCTCGCGTGCGTCGACGTTTACTGCGACGTTCATCAGCTCTCACTCCCCTGTGTGACCCCGGACTGGGGCGGCGACACAACCGTTTCGTCTTCGCCGTCGCCACCGCCAGTCATCTCCAGGCCGATCCGTTCCCGGTCGGCCTCTGCCGGTGTCGTTTCGTAGACGAACTCGCCCTCGTACGCGACGAGAATTCTGTCGCTCAGATCGAAAATCTCGTCTAAATCCTCCGAGAGCAGAATAATACCGGTGCCCGCCTTGCGCTGTTCGAGCAGTGTCTCCCTGATGAACTCGATGGCCCCGACGTCGACGCCACGGGTCGGTTGGTTCGCGATGAGCAGATCCGGGTCGCGGTAGATTTCCCGTGCCAGAATGAGTTTCTGGAGGTTCCCCCCAGAGAGGTCGCCGGCTTCGGTCTCGGTCACGTCGCTGACACCGCGGACGTCGAACTCCTCGACCAGCGTTTCGGCGTAGGATTGGAGTTCCCCGTAGTCCAGAAACGGCCGATCGCCGAACCGGTCGTTCCTGAAGTCCTTCATCGTGGCGTTGTGCATCACCGAGAGGTCCTCGGCACAGCCGTACTGGAGTCGGTCCTCGGGGACGAACGAGACGCCACTGTCGACGAACGTCTTCGGTTTAGCGCCGGTGATGTCCTCGCCGTTGACCACTATCTCGCCAGCCGTCACGTCACGGATGCCGGCAATGACCTCGGCCAGTTCCTTCTGGCCGTTGCCGCTCACGCCCGCGATACCGACGATTTCGCCCTGCCGAACCGTCAGGTCGACGCCGGAGAGAGCCTCGATGCCACGGTCGTCGTCGGCCTCAACCCCGCGTGCGCGCAGGACCGGGTCGCCGAGGTCGACCGCTTCCCTGTCGATTTCGAACAGCACTTCGCGACCGACCATCATCTCCGCGAGGTCCGCCCGGGAGACTGACGACACCTCGGCAGTGCCCACGTTTTGCCCTTCCCGGAGAACCGTTACGCGGTCGACGATGGCGTCGACCTCAGTGAGCTTGTGGGTAATGAAGATTATCGAGAGCCCCTCGTCGGTCAGCCGTTCGAGCGACTCGAAGAGCCGCTCGGCCTCAGTCGGCGTGAGGACCGCCGTCGGCTCGTCGAGAATCAGGAGGTCGACATCCCGGTACAGCGCCTTGAGTATCTCGACGCGCTGTTGCTGGCCGACGTCGAGCTCCCATATCTTCGCGCTCACGTCGATGTCGAACCCGTACTGGTCCGCCAGGTCCTGAATCCGCTGCTCAGGGACATCGAGGCCTAGCGAGAACTGTCCGGCGAGCGACTGGACGAGGCTGTTGTTCCGGACCGCCGCCGGGAGCCAACTGTCCTCCGCATCGCTGCGGAACGCCGTGGCCGGTTCACGCTCGCCGAGCACGACGTTCTCGGCGACCGTGAGGCGTGGTATCAGCATGAAATGCTGGTGGACCATCCCGATACCGGCATCGATGGCGTCCTGTGGCGACCCTAGATCGAGTCGCTCGCCGTCAAGGTAGATATCACCGTCGTCCTGCGAGTAGAGCCCGTAGAGAATCTTCATCAGCGTACTCTTTCCCGCGCCGTTTTCGCCCAGGAGACCGTGGATTTCCCCGCGCTGGACGGAGAGATCGACGTGGTCGTTGGCGACGACCCCGGGGAACTCTTTGCGTATCCCCTCCATCCTGAGCGTGGTGTGTTCGGACATGCTGTCTGATCTTAGCCGGGTATCAACAATGTAGTGGCATAATTGTTTCCAAAGGCAGTGATATTCGCCGTCCAGAAGGGATATACCGGACATTTGGCAAATGTCAGTTGTTGTGTGTTAGTGTTCGTTGTGGACGTTCTCTCAGTCTGTCGTGGCTGCCAGTAGTGTGAACATATGCAGCAGATAGTCGCCAGATAGCATACGATAAAGCTGTTTTTGTGGCATATATTTGGATAATAGCGTAGAGAAAGCTGCGTGAACGGAACGATTTAAGTGAGTGTTTCTGCAATGGCTACTCGGTTAGTTAATGGTTGACAAGAATCACGGTACGTCGAGACGGCAGCTACTGACAGCGCTTGGGGCGGCGGGAATTACGGGATTAGCCGGCTGTAGCGGTGGCGGTGGTGGTGACGGGGGCGATGGCGAAGCAGCCACCGACACCGCCGATGGCGGGGCTGCTGACGGCACCACGACCGGCAGTGACGGCGGGTCCGGAACGGATTCGGTCACCGCCGCCTGGGTGTACAACTCTGAAGTCGGCGACCTCGGCTGGTCCTGGGCACACAACGAGGGCCGGGAGGCGGTCGCATCGGAGTACGACTGGCTGGAAACGGAGTACACCGAGGCTGTTGCTCCGTCTGATTCCGAACGAGTGTTCGAACAGTACGCACAGGGTGACGCCGATATCATCTTCGGCTGTACGTTCGAGTACCAGGACCCGATGGCGGCCGTGGCGGAGCAGTACCCCGACACGTACTTCGAACACAACACCGGCTACCTGACGAGGGAGAACATGGGGCGGTACATGGGCCGAATCTACCAACCCCGGTACCTCGCCGGGCAGGCCGCCGGTACCGTGACGGAGACGGACACACTGGGATACGTGGCGGCGTTCCCGATTCCGGAGGTCATCCGTGGCATCAACGCCTACGCGCTCGGGGCCGCGTCTGTCAACGATAACGCGACGGTGAAGGTCAGATGGACGAACTCCTGGTTCGACCCGCCGACCGAGAGCGAGGCGGCGAACGCCCTGCTGGACGAGGACGTCGACGTGATGGCCCAGCACCAGGACTCCCCCGCTGCACTCCGTGCGGCCTCCGATGCGGGTATCTGGGCGACCGGCTACGACGCACCCATGGGCGACATCGCCGGCGAAAACTACCTCACATCCCCGATCTGGCACTGGGAGGAGTTCTACGGTCCGACTATCGAGTCTGTCAGGGACGGCACCTGGGAGTCCGACGCGTACTGGGAGGGGATCGACTCAGGCATCTGCAGTCTGGACGACTGGGGGCCGGAAGTGCCCCAGGAAGCGAAGGACACCGTCTCGGAGTCGCGGTCGGCGATGCTCGACGGAGAGCTAGACGTCTGGGCCGACTCGGCGTTCGAAGGCGAGAGCGACGAGTTCCTCTTCCAGGAGATGAGTAGCTACGTCGACGCCGTCGAGGGGGAGGTCCCGAACTGATCCCATCGACGGCAACCAACTGCAGTAGTTGCCTGCAGATCACTGTTTCCTGAGCAGTTCTGTAAAATGTTCGTGGCATTATTAAACGATAACAATGACGTTCAGTCAGCTTTAGTCGAATATATTTGTTCGCTGCAAGGTTCGAGATGATATCGTTTAAGTAGCAGTTTCCGTTACATCCAAGCAGTTCAGTAATGGTGGATACGAACCGAACGATATCGCGACGGGAGATGCTGGCTGCCCTCGGGGCCTCAGGGGCAACCGCGTTAGCCGGCTGTAGTGGCGGCGACGGTGGAAGTGGCGACACCGACACAGCCGACGGGACCGCGACCAGCGGCGATGGGAGCTCCGGGACGGACTCGGTCACCGCTGCCTGGGTGTACATCTCAGAGGTGGGTGACCTCGGCTGGTCCCACGCACACGACGAGGGGCGAAAGACGGTCGACGAGAAGTACGACTGGCTGGAAACCGAGTACACGGAAGCAGTCGCGCCGGAAGACTCGGAACGCGTCTTCGAGCAGTACGCACAGGGCGACGCCGACATCGTCTTCGGGACGACGTTCGGTTACCAGGACCCGATGTACACCGTCGCGGAGCAGTACCCCGACACGTACTTCGAGCACGCGACCGGCTATCGCACCCGGGAGAACATGGGGCGGTACATGGGCCGGATCTATCAGCCCCGGTATCTGGCCGGGCAGGCGGCCGGAATGGTGACCGAGAACAACACCATCGGGTACGTCGCCGCCTTCCCGATTCCCGAAGTCATCCGCTCGATCAACGCGATGGCGCTCGGCGCGCGGTCGGTGAACCCGGACGCGACGTTCAAAATCCGGTGGGTCAACGCCTGGTTCGACCCACAGACCTCCAAGCAGGCGGCCAACTCGCTCATCGACGAGGGCTGTGACGTCATCTCGCAGGAGCAGGACTCCCCAGCACCGGTCAGAGCCGCCAACGAGGCGGACGTGTGGGCCTCCGGCTACAACGCGCCGATGGGCGAGTTCGGCGGCGACAACTACCTCATCTCCCCGGTGTGGAACTGGGAAGAGATCTACGACCCGACTATCTCCGCGGTCCGGGACGGGACCTGGGAATCCGACGCCTTCTGGGGCGGCATGGAGACGAACCTCCCCGCACTCGACGAGTGGGGGCCGGAGGTTCCACAGGAAGTCAAAGACACCGTCGCGGAAACGGAAGAAGAGATCGTCAACGGCGAACTCGACGTCTGGGCCGGCTCCGAGTTCGAGGGCGAGAGCGACGAATTCCTGTTCCAGGAGATGAACAGTTTCGTCGACGCCGTCGACGCCGAAGTGCCGGAGTAAAGAAGCCCGGTTCGGCGTTTTTCAGCTCGACACCGCCGCACCGATAGCGAGCAGTCGAGCCGGTCAGTCACCGGTTAGTCGACGAGCCAACGGTCAGACCAGCCGGTTAGTCGTCGCCTGTGCGGTCGAGTTCGGGACGGGTCGCACCGCCCCACTCCTCGTAGGAGCGAAGCACTGCGCCGTTCCGAGCGCCGGTCAGTTCGCCGTCCCGGACAGCGACTTCGCCGCCGACGAGGACGTACTCCATCCCGTCGGAGAACTGAAACGGGTCCTCGTAGGTCGCGTTCGCCGACACCGAGTCGAGGTCGAAGGCCACGAGGTCCGCGACGTACCCCTCGCGGACGTACCCGCGGTCCCTGAGGCCCAGGATATCGGCCGGATGTCCTGCGGCCTTGTATGCCATCAGTTCCGGCGAGAGCACGTCCCGCTCCCGGACGTACCGTTCGAGGATGCGACTGAACGCCCCGATGGCCCGGGGATGGGGCTTCCCGCCGAAGATACCGTCCGTACAGAACGTGCCGCGGTCGTCCGCGAGGAACCGCTCGATGTCCGCTTCGGCCATCACGAAGTCGGCCATCGTCACGTCCAGTTCCTCCGAAACGAGGAGCTCACACATCGCGTCGACTGGCTCGCGGCCCATCTCGGTAGCGATATCCTCGATGGTGTCACCCTGGTGGCGACCGCTTCCCGTCCGCGTCACGAGGATGTTGTCCCACGACCCGGCAGCGTACGCGAGGTTCTCCCAGTCGCCCGGTTGGGAGATGTCGGCGGCGATGCGGTCCCGAACTGCCACGGAGTTGAGACGGTGACGGATATCTGCTGACTCACCCTGGCGTGCCCACGGCGGCAACAGTGCGGTGAGCATCGTCGATCCGGCCGTGTAGGGGTACTGATCGAAGGTGACCCGTTGGCCCCGGTCGACGGCGTCGTCGAACAGTTCGAGCACGCCTTCGGAATCCCCCCAGTTCTGCTGGCCGCCGACCTTGAGATGCGAGACGTGGGCGTGACAGCCGCCGCGCCGACAGATGTCGAGATACCGGTCGATAGATTCGACCACGCGATCCGTCTCGTTCCAGACGTGGGAGATCATGAACGAGTCGCGCTTGGCGAGCGTGTCCGCGAGCGCCATTAGCTCGTCGTCGCGAGCGTACGAGCTCGGCGGATATATCATGCCCTTGGACATGCCGAACGCACCCTCTTCCAGGGCCACTTCGAGCTCCAGTCGGATCGCGTCGAGTTCCCCGGGAGCGGTGTCACGGTCAGCCGTTGGCCTGCCCAACCGTTGACTGGTGACTGGCCCGGCGGCGACGACGTGTTCCTCACTGAGCGGACGATCCTCGAACCCGGCCAGCATCGACCTGATGTTGCCATGGGGAGCGTAGTACGCGCAGTTGACGGCCGGGTCGGCGGATTCGAGCGCCGCGAGATAGCCGTCAACGGTGTGCCACGGCCAGGTTTCATCGAGCGAACCGTCAAGTGATTTGACCCGCTCCTCCCACTCGTCCGTGAGGGACATCGGCACCGGGGCGACGCTGACTCCGTCCTGTCCGAGCACCTCCGTCGTGATTCCCTGCGTCAGTTTCTCCTCGGCCCCGGGGTGCTCAAACAGTCGGAGTTCCGAATGCGCATGCATGTCGATGAACCCCGGCGCGAGATACGACCCGTCGAGGTCGACGACGCAGTCGGCGTCAAGCGGGGCGTCGCTGATGGCATCGATTCGACCGTCGGCGACACGCACGCTCGCAGTGAACGGAGGGCGGCCGCTCCCGTCCAACACCCGCGCGTCTCGGAACGCGATAGACGCGGCACTCGGCTCGGTCATGTCTGCCGACTCGCGGAACGGTCGTTTGGCTTTTTCGGTGGTCGCAGCCGTGTGTGACAGCGGGCGAGCGCGTGCCACAGCGGTCTGGCAGCTGTGTGACGGCACCCCGACACAACCTTCAAGACGACGCCCCGGAACAGCTACCCAATGCCATCCGTCAGTCTCGACAGCGAACGGTTCAGACGGCGTTTTGATACGTTTAACGAGATCGGCGCGACAGAACGGGGCGGCGTGAACAGACCGAGCCTTTCCGACGAGAACAAGGCGGCCCGCGATACGCTCGTCGAGTGGTTCCGCGAGGCCGGGCTGGAAGTCCGTATCGACACGATGGGCAACATCTTCGGCCGGCGGGCGGGAACTGACAGTGACGCCGCGCCGGTCCTGTTCGGCTCGCACATCGACAGCCAGTACAACGGCGGGCGCTACGACGGCGTCGTGGGCGTCCTCGGCGCGCTCGAAGTCATCGAGGCGCTGAACGACGCCGATGTGACGACCGAGCGCCCGCTGGAGGTCGTCGCCTGGAGCAACGAGGAGGGCGTGCGCTTCCAGCCGGACATGCTCGGAAGCGGCGTCTACTGCGACGTGTTCGACCTCGACTACGCCTACGCGCGTGAGGACAAGGACGGCAAGCGGTTCGGCGAGGAGCTCGAACGCATCGGCTACAAGGGCGACGTTCCTTGCGAGGCCGACGATATCCACTGCTACTTCGAGATGCACGTCGAGCAGGGGCCGTTCCTCGAACAGCAGAGCATCCCCGTCGCCGCCGTCGAAGGCGTGTTCGGGTTCGCCTGGCTGAACGTCACCTTCGAAGGTCAGGCCAACCACGCCGGGCCGACGCCGATGGACATGCGCCACGACGCCTTCGTCGCCACGGCAGACGTGACCCGCGCAGTCCGGCGAATCACGGCAACTGAGGGGACGGACCTCGTCGGCACGGTCGGCAGCGTCGACGTGTGGCCGAACGCCATCAACGTCATCCCCGAGACGGTGGAGTTCACGCTCGATTTCCGCTCGTACGACGACGCGGTCGTCGACGCGGCCATCAAGCAGGTCGAGCGGGAAATCGCCCACGCGGCCGAGTGCGAAGGGCTTGCGTACGAGATCGAGGAGATAATGCGAGTCGACGCGGACCCGTTCGACCAGGACTGCATCGACACGGTCGTCGAGGCCGCCGAAACGGTCGGCTGTGAGTACACGCGACTGGTTAGCGGCGCGGGCCACGACGCGAACTACCTCAACAAGATAACCCCCACGAGCATGATTTTCGTCCCGAGCGTCGACGGGATCAGTCACCGCGAGAGCGAGTTCACCGAGTGGGAGGATATCGTCACTGGAACTGAGGTACTGCTGAACGCGGTCCAGGCGAAGGCCGCCGAGTGAGCAGTCGGGTTCGCAGATAGAGGAGTGCCACAGATGTGGCACACGCCACACAGCGACCGTGCCATCTGTCGCATTTTTGCCCGTCTGTTGCCTCACGGTGGTATGTGCCCGTAACTTCGTCTGGCAATAGCGGCGTCAGACACCTGTGAACCATACATATATGAGACGGTGTTCCACAGTTGTTCACTAACAGGCGTGTGTCCGTAGTGCATGCCGAAAACTGGAGGGTACTCTGTGGACATCGAACTCACAATCAACGGCGAACGGACGATAGTCGAAGCCGGGTCGGGGGACGACCTGGCGACGGTATTGAGACAGCACGGGTATATCGGTGTGAAGTGCGGCTGCGACGGCGGGACCTGTGGCGCGTCGAAGGTGTTCGTCGACGGCGAGGTGCGCATGGCCTGCGGGATGGCCCCAGCAGACGCCAACGGGAGTGAGATACTGACCGTCGCGGCGCTCGGAACACAGGACGACCTGCATCCGGTTCAGCAGGCGTTCGTCGACAACTTCGCCGTCCAGTGCGGGTTCTGTATCCCGGGAATGGTCATGCAGGCGGTGGCGCTGCTGGATTCGAACCCCGACCCGACCGAGCGAGAAGTACGGGAAGCGCTGGACGACAACGTCTGTCGCTGCACCGGCTATCAAAAGCCGGTCGAAGCCGTCCTGGACGCGGCGGGCAGGATGCAGGGGGAGCAGTCGGTCGCCGCGGACGGCGGCCAGCCTGTCGGTACGCCCCGCGAGGAAGGCGACGCAGCCGGCTGCTGTGGAGGTGAATGCGATGAGTGACGACGACGAGACAGCCAGACCAGACGGCGGCACGGCCTCGCAGTCAGAGACCGTCGAAGACGAGCGGTCCGAAGAGCACCCGCTGGAGTGGGACGAACCCGAGAACAACGACAAGGCCCCCGACGAGCGCGACAGCGTCTCCCACCGGGCCGAGAAGTACGACGACCGCAAGCTCGTCACCGGACAGGCGAAGTACACCGCCGACTACGAGGAGCGATATCCGGATCTCGCGTACGCAGCAGTCGTCCGAAGCGAAATTCCGCACGGCCGCGTGACTGATATCGACACGAGTGCGGCCGAGGCGATGGACGGCGTCGAAGCGGTCCTGACACCGGAATCCGACGCGGTGCCGGACGCGAAATACACCAGCGCCGGGCAGTCCTATCCCGAACCGAGCCCGTGGGACATGCACGTTCTGAACGAGCACGTCCGCTACATCGGCGACCCGATTGCCGCTGTCGCAGCCGAAGACCGGGCGACCGCGACCACCGCCGTCGAGGCTATCGAGGTATCCTACGAGGAGGACGACTACGTCACCGATCCCGAGGAAGCCTTCGACGCGGACGCGCCGCAGTTGTTCGAGGACGGCGAGGTCGAGAACGAAATCGTCGGCCACGACTACGACCGCAACCGGATGGCCCACATCGAGGGCGAACTCGGGGACGTGGACGCGGCGCTCGACGGCGAGACCCACGTCCACGAGACCGAATGGGAGACGATCCGCCAGTCTCACGCGAACGTCGAGAAACACACCTCCTTGGCCTACACGAACGAGGACGACCGCCACGTCCTCATCACCAGCACGCAGGTGCCGAACCACACCCGCAGACAGCTCGCCCACCTGTTCGACATCCCGATCCGTGATATCCGCGTGACGAAGCCGCGGGTCGGTGGCGGTTTCGGCGGCAAGCAGGCGATGGTCGTCGAGCCGATTCCGCTCGCGCTGTCGCTTGCCACCGACCGCCCGGTCCTGTACGAAGCCAGCCGCGAGGAGGAGTTCTACGCGATGCGCTCGCGCCATCCGATGAAAGTCCGGGCAAAGACGGCCGTGACCGACGACGGTGATATCGAAGCCATCGACATCTACGCGCTGTCGAACACCGGCGCGTACGGCAGCCACGGCATGACCGTCGCCGGCAACGTCGGGAGCAAGCCGATGCCGCTGTACTCGAAGGTCCCCAACGCCCGCTTCGAGGCCGATATCGTCCACACGAACACGCCCCAGACCGGCGCGATGCGGGGCTACGGCGCGCCACAGGGCACGCTCGCGCTTGAAGGCCATCTCGACGAGGTGGCCCGCGACCTCGGTCTCGACCCCGTCGAGTTCCGACGGCGACACCACATGGAAGTCGGTGACCTCGACGAGATCGCGGGGATGATGGGCGGCGAAGGCGCGGAGCGCCGTATCCGGTCGTGTGGCCTCGACGAGTGTATCGAACGCGGGAAGGAAGCTATCGGCTACGACGACCTCGAACAGCCCGCGGCAGACCATCTGCACCGCGGCATCGGGATGGCGCTGTCTGCCCAGGGAACCGGTGTCGCCGGCGACGAACTCGGGGCCGCCCAGATAATGATGAACGAGGACGGGAGCTTCCACCTGCAGGTCGGCGGCGTCGATATCGGGACCGGCGCTGACACGGCGTTCCTCCAGATCGCCGCCGAAGTGCTGGGCTGTGATGAGGCCGACATAGTCGTCAAGTCCGCCGATACTGACGTGACGCCCTTCGACTACGGCGCGTACGCCTCCTCGACGACCTACATCAGCGGCATGGCCGTCAAGAAAGCCGCCGAGGACGCGAAAGAGCGGATCCTCGACTGGGGATCGAAGCTGCTCGACGAGCCAGCCGAGGATCTGGAAACCGGCGACGGGACGGTGTACAGCGAGACTAGCGGCGATTCCGTCACGCTCGAAGATATCGGCTACGAGGCCGCGTACGGCGACGACGAGCGCGAACACATCCTGGGGAAGGGGACGCACTGTACCGAAGAGAGTCCCCCGCCCTTCGCCGCCCAGTTCGCCGACGTGACGGTCGACGAGACCACCGGCGAGTTCGAGGTGCACAAACTGGTCGTCGCGGTCGACTGCGGCGTCGCCATCAACCCCGGCATGGCCGAGGGCCAGATCGAAGGCGCAAACCACATGAGCTACGAGATGGCCGTCAGCGAGGGGATCACCCTCGACGACGAGGGACGGGCGGAGGTAGCTGACTTCGACGAGTACGGACTACCGTCGGCGACCGAGACGCCGCCTATCGAGTCGATTCTGGTCGAGACCCACGAGCCGACCGGTCCCTTCGGCGCGAAGTCGGTCGCCGAAGTCCCGACCAACACGGTCCCACCGGCGCTGTCCAACGCCGTCAGAGACGCCATCGGCGTCCGTATCCGGGAGATGCCGATTACCGCCGAAAAAATCAAGACAAAGCTTGACGAGCGCGAAGGCTGACTCGGAGCGCGGAGACAGTCACGGCTACAATGCCGGTGTGTCGGCGTGCCATATCACAAATCCGCGATAGCTATTTACCGTTCTGTTCGTCACGTACCTGACATAGCCAGCGAGCTGATGAGCCATATGGAAATCGAACTGGAGATTAACGATGTGGAACGGACGGTCGAAGCGTCGAAGTCCGATTCGCTTCTCGATGTCCTCCGACGGAACGGGTACACCGGGGCGAAACGGGGGTGTGACACCGGCGCGTGTGGCTTCTGTACCGTGCACGTCGACGGTGCGCCAGTGAAATCCTGCGTCGAGCCGGTGACGAAAGTACGGGACGCATCCATCGAGACAATCGAGGGCCTGGGCGAACAGGACGACCTGCATCCGGTCCAGCAGGCCTTCGTCGATAACACCGCGCTGCAGTGTGGCTTCTGCATCCCGGGGATGATCATGCGCTCGACAGCGCTGCTGAAGGGGAACCCGAGCCCGACCGAACAGGAGGTCCGGGAAGCGCTGTCGGACAATCTCTGTCGATGCACCGGCTACAAGAAAATCGTCGAAGCGGTGATGGACGCCGCCGAGCGGATGGACGGCGGGACAGCCGTCGCCACCGACGGTGGGAAGGCAGGCGACAGCAGGGCCGCCACTGTGACCGAGTGTTCGGTCAACGGAAACGGATGCGACTGCGTGGAGGGCGATCAGTGAGCGATTCCGACCGGGCACAGGAGTTGAGCGAGCAGCCCGACAGGACAGGAGTGGAGAGAACGGATCCCACCGAGGCCGATACCGAGTCGGAGACAGACGCGGCACGGGAACCCGACCGGAAGCCCAAATCCGAACGCGACGCCATCACGGCGGACGAGGAGAAAGACGACGCGCGGAAAATAGTGACCGGGGAGGCCCGTTACACGGCGGATTACCGTGACCGGTTCCCGGACCTCGCCCACGGGAAAGTGGTTCGCAGCGACATCGCCCACGGCTACGTCGAATCGGTCGACACGAGCGCCGCCGAGGCGATGGATGGCGTCGACGCCGTCATCACGCCGTTCGACGACGTGGTCCCGGACAAACTGTACTCCAGTTCGGGCCAGTCCTATCCCGAGCCGAGCCCGTGGGATCTGAAAGTGTTACGCGAGCACGTCCGCTTCGTCGGCGACCCGGTCGCGGCCGTGGCGGCCGACGACCCGGAGACGGCCGACCGCGCCGCACGGAAAATCGAGATCGAGTACCGAGAACAGGACGCCGTCTTCGACCCCGAGGAAGCCTTCGACGAGGACGCCCCGCAACTGTTCGAGGCCGACGAAGTGGAGAACAAGCAGTCGGGCGCGGACTACAGTCGGAACCTCGAATCGGGTTTCGAGGGAGAACTCGGTGACGTGGATGCGGCGTGCGAAGCGGCCGAGGCTGCGGCGGACCAACACGTCATCCAGACGGAGTGGGAGACACCGTACCAGTCCCACTGCGTCCCCGAACCGCATACGACCATCGCCTACACGGACGAGGACGACCGGCACGTGTTCATCACGGCAACGCAGGTCCCCTTTCACACCCGCCGCCAGATAGCGCACCTGTTCGACGTGCCCATCCGTGACGTACGGGTGAAGAAGCCGCGCATCGGCGCGGGGTTCGGGTCGAAACAGGAGATGGCGATAGAACCCATCGCCTTCGCGCTCCACCTGGCGGCGGGCCGACCGGTCAAACTGGAGATGAGTCGTCAGGAGGAGTTCACCGCGCTCCGCTTTCGACACCCGATGCAGATGCAGATGCGGACTGCAGTCACCGACGACGGCGACATCGAGGCGATGGACCTCTACACGCTGTCGAACTCGGGGGCCTACGGCACCCACGGCATGACTGTCGCGAACAACGTCGGGACGAAGCCGCTTCCCCTCTATCCCCGGGTCCAGAACGTCCGGTTTTCCGGGAATGTAGTCCACACGAACCTTCCGATGGGGGCGGCGATGCGGGGCTACGGTGCGCCACAGGGGCATTTCGCCGTCGAAGCGCACATGGACGAGGTGGCCCGCCGCCTCGACTTCGACCCCATCGAGTTCAGACTTCAAAACGCGGTCCGGGAGGGCGACCTCGACCGTAGCGTCGCAATTCTGAAAGACGGTGACCGGTTCACTCGACGGATTCGGTCGTGTGGTATCCGCGAGTGCGTCGACCGCGGGAAGGAAGCCATTGGCTACGACGACCTCGAACAACCCGACGAAGACCACCGCAAGCGCGGCGTCGGAATGGCGCTCATTGCACAAGGGAGCGGTGTCGCAGGCAAGGAACTCGGCGCGGCGCAGGTGCAGATGAACGAGGACGGGAGCTTCCACCTGCAGGTCGGCGGCGTCGACACCGGCACGGGCGCAGACACGATGTTCTCCCAGATCGCCGCCGAGGTGCTGGGCTGCACTCCCGAGGACGTCGTCGTCATCGCTGCCGACACCGACCTGACGCCGTTCGACTACGGCGCGTACGCCTCCTCGACGACGTACATCAGCGGCCGCGCGGTCAAGAACGCCGCCGAGGACGCCAAAGAGCGGCTGCTGGACTGGGGGTCGAAACTGCTCGACGAGCCGCCGGACGTGCTCGACACCGGCGACGGCGGCGTGTACAGCGAGCGGACTGGAAACCGCGTCTCGCTGGAGGAAATCGGCTACGAAGCGACCTACGGCGACGACGAGCGCGAACACATCCTCGGCGACGGGAATCATTCGACCGACGAGAGCCCACCGCCCTACGGTGCGCAGTTCGTCGACGTGACGGTCGATACGGAGACCGGCGAGTACGAACTCAACAAGCTGGTGTTCGCAGCCGACTGCGGCGTCGCCATCAACCCCGCGCTGGTCGAGGGGCAGATCGAGGGCGGCGAACATATGAGCCTCGAATACGCCACCAGCGGTGGCCTGACTTTCGACGAGGGGGGGAACCCAGAAGTACTCGGCTTCCGACAGTACGGGATGCCGCGGACGACGGACCACCCCGAAATGGAGACAATTCTCGTGGAAACACACGAACCCACGGGTCCGTTCGGCGCGAAGTCTATCGCGGAACTCCCGACAAACGGGGTCCCGCCAGCGCTTTCGAACGCGATCCGCGACGCCGTCGGCGTTCGGCTGACCGAGCTACCGTTCACAGCAGACGACCTGAAGACGGCACTCGACGACCAGTCTGCCGACGGTAGATAGTTTGTTTCGGGCAGTTTTCCGCCACGGAATATCACACACAGAGTGTTTTTCGGTGTGTCGAGCAAACTATTAAGAGCTGGTCGGGAAAACCTCGGCAGTATGGCGTCCATTGGTTTTCTGCTGACAGGGGGGCCCTTCGACAGCGAGCGGTGGCGCACCGCCTACGAGCTGGGGCGGGCGGCGCTGGATCAGGGCCACGAGGTGAGGTACTTCCACTACCTCGACGGCGCGCTCGTCCCCGTCGCGGACCAGGCCCTTCCCGGCTGTTCGGACAACGGGCTGTACGACGAGATGCCGACAGAGAAGTTTCAGGAGCTTATCGCGGACGGCGCGGAAGTCATCTGCTGCGGGCTCTGTGTCGACGCACGGGGAATCGACGCGCCTGCCGACTACCCCGAGGGTGTCGAAGTTGGGCTGCTCCCTGACCTGGCGGACATCATCGGCGAGGCCGACCGGGTGGTTTCGCTATGAAGCGGGATGTCGTCGTGCTGCTCACCCGTGCGCCCTGCGGCCGAGTCCACATCCCGGAGGGACTGCGCGCGGCCCGCGGCGTCGCGGCCGGCTTCGACATGCACGACGTGACCGTGATATTCACCCAGGATGGCGTCTACGGCGCTCGGGACGCTGTCGACCGCGAGGCGCTCAACATGAACGGGCACGTCGCCGATCTTGAGGAACAGGACGGACAGATGGTCGCGGACGGCGCGGCGATGGCCGAGCGCGGCGTCGGCGAGGGCGAAATCGCCGACGACGTGGCGGTCTGGTCGGACGACCGCGTCACCGCCCGCATCCGGGACGTCGATCAGACGCTGGACTTCTGACAATGTTGTATCTCATCGACAAACCGATGGCCGAAATCGGACTGCGAACCGCCGCCGGGGACCCAGAGGCGCACGTCGTCCTGATTCAGGACGGCGTCTACCTCTCACCAGATGTCGACGCACCCGTCGCGGCGGTCGGGAGGGACGTCGACGTGCGTGGCGTTTCGCTCCCGTCGGACATCGACCGGATATCCTACGACGACGTGGTCGAAACCCTCGTCGAACAGGAGGTCAAGAGCTTCGTATGAGTCTGTTCGAGCGGCTCGACGAACTGGCCGCGCAGGGAGAGCCGGCGGCACTCCTGACCATCGTCCGCAAGGACGGCAGCGCACCGCGGGACGTGGGAGACAAGATGGTCGTCACCGACGACGAGGAGTACGGGACCATCGGCGGCGGGACAGTCGAGCACCTCGCCGTACAGGACGCCCGGTCAGTGCTTTCGGGAGCCGACGACCCCGGCGTCCGGACGTACGAACTCAAACGCGGCGGCAACACGGGCATGGTCTGTGGCGGCGAGATGGAGGTGTTCATCGACCGCGTTCGCGGGCAGTCACGGCTCTACATCGCCGGCGGCGGCCACATCAGCATGGAGCTGGCTCCGCTTGCGGAGCGACTTGGCTACGCAGTCACCGTGGTCGACGACCGTGAGGCATACGCCGACCCGGGGCAGTTTCCCGACAATACCAACGTGATTCAGGGCGATTACGGCGAGGCGCTCGACGACCTGCCGATGGGGACCGAGACAGCCGTGGCCGTTGCGACGCGGAGCGGGACGTTCGACCAGAACGCCGTCGCTGCGGCGCTGGACGGCGAAGCTGGCTACGTCGGCCTCGTCGCCAGCGAGACGAAGGCCGACCACGTCCTCGACTCGCTCGCCGAGTCGGGGTACGCCCGGCGGGACCTCAGCCGGGTCCGAACGCCGGTGGGGCTCGACCTCGGCGGGAGCGGGCCGGCCGCCGTCGCGCTCTCGATTCTCGCCGAAGTCACCATGGACCGCCACGACGCCGCCGGCGAGCGGGCGACGCGCCTGAACCTCGACGACCTCGTCGTTGTCCGCGGTGGTGGCGACCTCGGGAGCGGCGTGGTCTACCGGCTCCAGCAGGCCGGCTTCCCGGTCATCGTCACCGAAGTCGAACAGCCGACAGTCGTCCGGCGGGCGGTCGCCTTCGGTGCGGCGCTGTACGAGGACGAGGTGACTGTTGAGGGGGTCACCGGCCAGGCAGCTTCTGATGTCGACGAGGCGCTCGAACTGCTCGCCGACGATATCGTCCCGGTACTCGTCGACCCAGAGGCAACCGTCACTAACGAACTCGACGCCGCAGTCCTCGTCGATGCCACCATGGCGAAAGGGCAGTTCGACACCGGTACTCGAAGGTCTGACGCCGACGCCGTGGTCGGGATGGGGCCGGGGTTCGAGGCCGGCGAGGACGTGGACGCGGTCGTCGAGACGGACCGCGGGCACGAACTCGGCCGTGTGTTCTACGAGGGGACTGCGAGCGAATACGACGGCGAACCCGGCGAACGGCTCGGCTACACTCACGAGCGGGTGCTTCGTTCCCCGGCCGACGGTAACTGGACTCCGACGGTCGCCATCGGCGACAGTGTCACAGCCGGCGACGTGGTCGGCAGCGTTGGCGACCGGCCGGTCGAAACTGAGATAGACGGGCTGGTTCGCGGTCTGGTCCACGGTGGCCTTCGCGTCAGCGAGGGCACCAAACTCGGCGATGTCGACCCCCGCGGTGAGGCTGTCGACCCGACGAAGATCTCCGACAAGGCGCTGAGTCTCGGCGGTGGCGTGCTGGAGGCGGCGCTTCGGTTGCGGTAAAACAACCCTAATCGTCGTTAGCGACGTACTTCTTCGATGGTCGGGTCGTCGAGCGTGACGCCGTTTTCGTCCGTAACACGTCCGACAGCCCGATAGAACACGCCGGCGTCGTCCAACGCCGATTCGACGGGACCGGTCGCAGTCGGCGGGACGGAGACGAACAGCCCACCGCTGGTCTCCGCGCTCTCTCCATCGGTTAGCCCGTATCCGAAGAGCGTCGAGAGGGCGGGCGTTCCCGCGATGACTGGGAGATGCGTCAGTTCGATACCGACCTTCGAGCGGTCGGCCACCACGCGGCTCTGGCCGGCGAGGCCGAAGCCAGTGATGTCGGTCGCGGCTGTCGCGTATTCGCGGCACGCGAGTGCCGCGTCGCGGTTCGGCGTCGTCATCCACGCGACGGCCTCGGAAGCAATCCGGTCGAGCGGGCGGTCAGTAGCGTCGGTGACCGTCTCGACGAACTGCTCGTCGGTCACGCGGGTCGCCCCCATAGCCGGCTGTGTCCCGAGCGGTTTGGTCAGGTAGAGCCGGTCGTCCGGGCTGGCTCCCTGCGAGGTGAGCAGGGCGTCGGGCCGTGCTGTCGCCGAGATGGCGCCGCCGGCGAAGGGCCACGGACTCATGATTGTGTGGCCGCCGGCGATGACGCCGTCCATCGCGTCCAGTGCGTCGGCCATGCCGGCGAGGATCGCCGCCGCGCTGTCGGTTAGTTCTCGTGGGAGCCCGAGGACGACCAGGCAGTCGACGTTCTCGACGGCCCCCGTGGCGAACGCGTCGCTGGCGGCGTTACAGGCCGCAACACGGCCGAAGTCGTACGGATCGTCGACGATAGGCGTAAAGAAGTCCACCGTCGAGACCAGCGCAAGCTCGTCGGTGAGTTTCCGGGCGGCGGCGTCCTCACCGACGCCGAACAGCAACGCGTCGCTGTCACCCGTGAGGCCGGCGTCGGCGAGCAGCGAATCGAGGTCACTTTGCCCGACCTTGCAGGAACACCCGTGGAGTTCGGTGTACTCCGTCAGGCGAACTGTCTCGTCGTCACCGACAGTCGCCGCGTCGCGTCCCACACTCAGGCCTCCGATAGCGACGCCATCTCGGTCACCTTGAGTTCGAGTTCGAACTCGTCGGTCTCGACAGCGGTTTCCGCAGTCATCACATCGATCCCGTGGGTCGTACACATCCGCCTGAGATTCTCCTCGGCCGGTGGGTAGTCACCTCGAACGACGAGCGTCTCGCCAGCGTCGAGATCCGAAAGCGCCTGGCGGACAATGAGCGCCGGCCGGGGACAGATTTCACCACGAACGTCTACGCGAGGCATACTGCAATGTGTGTCAGTGGGACACAAAAACGCTATCGGCGCCACACCTCGTTGCCCCGGCAAGCTATTTTTGTGTGTCCCGCGGAGCGACTGTATGCATCTGGCTGCTGCGCTGGGGTTGGGTTCCAGCGCTGCTGTCGCCTTTGTCGGGGCCGGTGGGAAGAAAACCGCGATGGGACAGTTGGCGGTCGAGGGCACCAACGATGGGTGCGCTGTTGGGTACACTACAACCACGGCGATGCCGCCGCCGCCCGACCTGCCGCTGGCGCTCACCGGCCCAGACGAGTGGCACACCGACCTCGAAGCACACGACCCACCGGTTGCTATCGCGCGTGAGAGCGTCGCCGATCCGGCGCGAGTCGACCGGAAGGTTCGCGGGTTCGAGGCGAGTGTGGTGGAACAGCTATCCGAGGCCGGGCTGTTCGATTGGCTCCTCGTCAAAGCTGACGGCGCACGCAAGCGGGAGTTCAAAGCCCCTAGCGAGAGGGAGCCGGTCGTCCCGAGCACGGCGAGCCACGTCGTCCCGGTCGCCTCGGTCGCCGCCGTCGGTGAAGCGCTGACGACAGACGTGGTCCACCGACCGGAGCGGGTGGCGGACATCACCGGCCTCCATGTGGGCGACACGATTACGCCGGAAGCTGTCGGGACAGTGCTCACACATCCCGACGGTGGCCTCCGAAACGCGCCGGCCGAAGCGTCTGTGATACCGCTAGTCAACAAAGCGGATTCCGAAACACAGCGGCGTACCGCCAGAGACGTGCTCATCCACGCACTGTCGCAGACAGAGCGGTGTTCTCGGGGGGTCATTACGTCGTTCGCGTCGGACGTCTGTGAGGTCGTCTCTGCGACGGATGTGCAGGAGGTCCAGCGATGACGAATGTCGGTGAGATACTCAGTATCGTAGTGAAACGAGGGTCACGATGAGCGGGCAGCAGCGGACCGAAGTCGGCGGCGTCATCCTCGCCGCTGGGCAGAGCTCACGGTACGAGCCGGGTAACAAACTACTAGCGACCATCGGCGGAAAGACAGTCGTTGGACAGGTAGCCGAAACCGCCGTTAAATCGCCACTATCTGACGTTGTCGCCGTCCTCGGATACGAGAGCGAGACTGTCGCTGAGGCGCTGGAGACCCTATCACTTTCGTTTCGTCATAACGACAATTACGCGACCGGCCAGAGTACTTCGGTTCGACGTGGAGCCGACTATGCACAAGAATCCGGCTGGGACGCCGCGCTGTTCCTGTTGGGCGATATGCCGTTCGTCCGGACCGGAACTGTCGAGAAGCTTATCGATGCGTACCAATCCGGAACGGCGACCATCGTTGTCCCCGAACACGAAGGGGCGCGGGGCAACCCCGTGCTTTTCGACAGCCACCACTTCGATGGGCTCGCCTCCGTCTCCGGCGACCGTGGGGGCCGAGATATCATCGAGACCAACGAACGGACAGCGTTCATCGGGGTAGACGACCCCGGAATTCACTGGGATATCGATACCGATGCTGATCTCGCTGAGTACGCGGACCGCCGCCACGGCCTGTGAATTTAAGACGCTAATGGCGGAAGACCTGACCGATGAAACGGATTATCAGCACGGCCGACGCCCCCGAGGCGGTCGGCGCGTACAGCCAGGCAACGACAGACGGATCGCTCGTGTTCACCGCGGGTCAAATCCCGATGACACCCGACGGCGACCTGCTCGACGACGAACCGATAGCGACGCAGGCAGAACAGGCGCTGTCGAACATCGAAGCGGTACTGGCTTCGGAGGGACTGGAGATGAGCGACGTGTTGAAGATGACCGTCTATCTCGACGACATCGAGGACTTCGAGGCGATGAACGACACGTACGCCGGTTTCTTCGACCAGGAGCCGCCGGCCCGCAGTGCGGTCGAGGTCGCAAATCTGCCGAAGGGCGTGGGAGTCGAAATCGAAGCAATCGCGACGAGCGAGTGAGGCCACCCGCTGAGAGACACTCAGGGCTTCTGTTCCTGTGCGGACTTGCGTTCGTCTTCGAGGTCCATCTCCAGTCCCATCGTCGATGCCCGAGAGCGGACGGCGTCGGCGTCGATAGTGGTTACTTCACCCTGTTCCATGAGGACGTTCCCGTCGACCATCGTGAATCGAACGTCGTCGCCATGGGCCGCAAACACCAGATGCGAGAGCACGTCGTGCAGCGGCGTCGCCCGCGTGAGGTCCGTATTCAGGCCGACGATGTCAGCACGCCACCCTTCCCGAATCGCCCCGAGCTTGTCGAAACCGGCGGCTTTCGCGCCGTTGCGCGTCGCCATTTCGAAGATTTCGGCTGCCGGCGTCACCGTCGGGTCTAACTGATCGACCTTCTGGAGGAGACTCGCCTGTCGCATCTCGGTGAACGCGTCGAGCGTGTTGTTACAGGGCGGCCCGTCGTTACCGATTGCGACGTTGATGCCGCGGTCGCGGTAGTCCCAGACCGGCGCGATGCCGCTGGCGAGTTTCATATTCGAGGACGGGCAGTGCGTGACGTGGGTCCCCGTCTCCGCGAGGACTTCGCGCTCGCTTTCGTCAGTCCAGACGCAGTGAGCCAGGACGACGTCCTCGCCGGTGAGGCCCACTTCGTCGAGCCAGTGGATATTGCGCATGCCGGTGTCAGCTTTGACCGTCTCGATTTCGCTTTGGTTCTCACTGGCGTGGGTGTGGATGCGGACGCCGTCGTATTTGTCCGCGAGTTCTCGCGCGCCGCGTAGGCAGGCCTCGCTACAGGAGACGGCAAAGCGGGGGGTGACAGCGTACCGAATCCGGTCGTTGTAGGCGCCGTGGTACTCCTTGATCAGACGCTCGGATTCATCCAGTGCGACCTGCGTGTCCTCTAGGAGGCCGGCCGGGGATCGCTGGTCCATCAGCACTTTGCCGAGCACGCCGCGGATGCCGATTTCGCCCGCCGCCTCGAAGGCACGGTCCGCGTGGGCGACCGAAAGGTGGTCGATACAGGTCGTGGTCCCGCTTTCGACCATCTCCAGGTAGCCCAGTTTCGCCGCGACCTCCATCTCCTCGGCGGTCAGGGAGGCTTCCATCGGCAGGATGTAGTCGAACAGCCAGTCGAGCAGTTCCGTGTCGTCGGCGATGCCGCGCCCGAGACTCTGCACCGAGTGGATGTGGCCACCGACGAGTCCCGGCAACAGCACGTCGTAGGACTGGTGTTCGTGGTCGGCGTACTGCGCTTCGAGGTCAGCGCGGGAACCTACAGCCGCAATCCGGTCCCCGGAGACGACGACCGCCCCGTCTTGCAGGACGGTCTCAGAGTCCGCAACGACAGTCCCAGTGAGTAACATACGTCCTGCAAAACGGTCTCAGCATAAAGAAGGTCCACATACCGGGACGGCCGCTGAGGGCATCAAATCCGGCCACACACGTGTGGCACTGTGTGTGGCGCGTGTGCTATGCGGTGGCGTCATCTTTGCGAGCCGTCCCGTGTCCGTTTTTTTCGTGTGATGTATCCGGTGAGCCGGGTTCGGATGCGAAACGAGTCCACACTGGCGAGTCGCTGAACGAGGCGAGTGTTCGTCTCGTACTGCTCAGTAAACAGTTCGGGATACTCCGACAACAGCCTGTCGCCGGTGTCGATGATCTCCTGGGGGTCGGCCTGCATGGGTGTGAGACTCACGGAGTGAGGCTGTTAACTGCTTTGCTCACAGAAACGGGTCCCGGTGGTGTCAGTTATCCATCGAGGGTTTCGGTGGCGTGTGTCGCTTGTGGCGCGTGCTGGCACACCACTGAATCGTTCGCTCAACGGCGGGCTCGTCGACGCCGACTCTGTCAGCCACCTCCGGTGCGGAACAGCCTCTATCAATCGCGAAGTGGAGAATACTGTCGAGTTCTCGCTGATCGATACCCAGTTCCGTCGCATCAGTTGCACCGGTGTGCTCCATGGAATGAGGTGTCTGTTCGAGTATCTCCGACGGAACGGCGAGTGCATCAGCCAGGGCCTCGATTTCGGTTCTGTAAAGGTCACCGAACAGCGACAGGTCAACGCCGTTCTCGCCGTATTTCGCAACGGAGCCCAACAGCCGATCAGTCCGGGGGACAGTTCCCACGACGAGTTCGTTCCTCGTGTTTGCGACGTAGTATTTACACGCCATCCGGAAGCGTTCGCTGGCGTTTCGCATCGCCACGATGTCGTCGGTCGGTTCACCGGTCTCGCCGACGACCCGCTGGAACGCCGTCAGCACTGGCTGCAGGTGGAGTCGGTGGCAGTCGATGTCCAACAGCGACGCGACGGTTTCAGCCGTCCGGGCAGGCCCTTCGTCGCTTAGCTGTACCGGCATTACCAGTCCAGTCACGTAGTCAGCCCCGATCCCGTCGACGGCCAGCGCAGCCGCAACCGTCGATTCGACGCTGCCGTCGAGTGGAACGACCAGCCCGTTGGCCTCCGCTTCGATGATCTTCTTCTCCAGGAACGCTGGAAGAATTCCCTGTATCCGTCTGGTCGCTGCCTTCGACGTGGCCAATCCGTGTTCCTCACGAGGGAGTTTGAGCGTGTGAGGGTGCGTCGCTTTACTCACAGGCTCCCCCTCCCTCGTCACCCGGGACGCGCTCGGAGATGCGACTAGCGAAACGCGTGCATCCAACCAGCCTAATCATGGTAGAAAGTAGGCCGCTGGTGTCGTATAATTGTTGTCGACAAACTTCATGAGTGTCTTTGGTAGCCTCGATACACCTTATATATTACCCAAAGTTATATAAATTTATAGTCGGCTTCCTTACCGAACCCACAGAAATTTAGCCATAAGAATTGGCCAAATATAGTATACTGCTGAGAATGTTGCACACTCATAAGAACAAAAGCTGAGAGAATGGAGTCGCTGAGAGTGGAGAAATGTACCCTTCCAATCAGTTCGGCTCCCGGCAAATCATGTTCTGGAGGACACACCTCGTACGTCGGCGATAAGCCAAAACCGGGGCGTCGAGATTCGTTACGTCGCCGGTTTGGTCGTTCCCACGGACTGCTCTGTGACGACCAGTTCCCGGTTGGCAATCCAGTCGACAATCGTACTGCTGTCTAGCTGATCCGGGATATCATCGCTGTCCGCGGTGCAGCGTCTGATCTTGTACGAATCCATCGCATTCCGGTTCTCGGTGACAGCTTCGACGGCTTCGATTCGCTCGTCAGTGGTAGTGTTGTGATACGTGACGCCGGGGACAAAGCTGACAGTCGGGACATCCGTCGGCCAGTCCCAGGTGAACTGTTTGTGGTACTGATCGAACTGCCACACGAGACGGTCGACGGGGGTTTCTGTTTCGAGAGTGTCGTTGGCGGCCGCCTCCAGCGTCCGGTCCCAGTAGTCGATCACGCAAGATTTGAGGTCCGTCCGGAGCTGTCCCTCGATCATCTTCTGTTCGATGGGATACCGCAGTTCAATAGCGACGATAGCGTGACTGTCAAGATGGGTGAGACATCGCTGGCACTCCATCTCAAACACGGAGAGGCCAAGCGGTCGCTCGACCGTAAGGTGGACGAGTTCGTTCCCACAGTTCGGGCACCACAGGAACAACACGTCGTCGTGATCAGCAGTCAGTTCCCCCAGAACAGTCAGATCGTCGAACGCTTTGTCGACGGCGGAGTCCTGTGACTGGACGGAGTTGCCCGTCACGGTCCCAGAAGCGTCGTCCGCCAACTTCGCGAGTTTGCGGTCTTTCAGCAGCGATTTGATGACCGAATCGTACGATGAATGTGACTCCGCGTTCCGTATTTCTTCTAATTCCGTTTTCGTCCAATCTTTCACCCGTATGGTCGCCATCTGAGTGAGAAATGAGGTAGATACTAATAGTATTTTTGTATAAGTCCCCTAGAAGTAAAAATATACCTATGGGATGTGTCCCTTCTCAGACAGAGAGATAGTGGAGTCAAACCAGAATACGCGTCAGTGGGAGAGGCTCGGATTCGGACAGGCTGTCAGTCGGCCGAGGCTTGTTTCTCGTTCGCAACGGTCCACTGGGTCGGGTCGATCTCACGTCCATCGAAGGCTGTGTACTCCGGGTACGCAGTGAACACCAGGTACTCGGTCCCCTGCTGCAGATACTCGATGAGGGTGTGGAGGTTGTCGTCGTCAAGGCCGCCCAAGCCGTCGACAAGCAGGAGCGGCACAGCGTCGCCGACATCGAACGACTGGCGACCGGCCAGCGCTGCCACGAAACCGATTAGTTCGAGTTCCCCTTCGCTGAGGGCGTTTAAACTCGCTTCCTGACCGTCCCGAGCGACTACAATGTCGAAGTCCGCGGTGAGTCGGGCCGTTTCGAATCCCGTCCCGAATCGGGAGAGGATGTCCTGCATCGCCGTGTCGAACGCTTCCCGTGCCTCGCGCTTGATACGGTCTTTCCGGCTTCGAAGTTCCGCAAGATCGTCGCGCACCGATTCGAGGTCGGCTTCGAGCGCGTCGACGCGGGCCGCTCTCGTTTCGAGTTGCGCCAGTTCGTCGGCAGTGTCTTCGAGTTCAGCCTCGCGGTACTTGATTTCGCTTTCGACATCCGAAAGCTCCGCCACGGTCTCATCGACGCGGTCGGAAAGCCGCTCCACGTCTGCTTGGGCCCCTTCGAGTCTGTTTCTAGCTGCTTCGAGGCTCTGTTTCCGATCGGCCAGCGTCGCCTCCAGGTCAGCAATCTCCTCCTCTAGGTCCGCTTTGCGACGGCGAGCCTGGCTGATTTCCTCGCGCTGTGTTTCCAGTTCCTCGACGGTATCGCGGTAGGTTTCTTTTTGTGCGCGGAGTGTCGTGAGTTCGCTTCCGAGCGCGTCCAGTTGGTCCGCCAGGTCTGCTCGTGTCGTCTCACTCCCACACGTCCAGCAGGTGACGGTGTCACCGTCGATATCGCGCTCCACGTCGGTAAGCAGGTCTAACCGGTTCTCACTGAGGACCATCTCAGTTGCCGAGTAGACAGACTGGAGCACCTCGGCGTCTCGCTCTACTTGCGAGAGGTTCTCCCGTGCCTCCGCGAGTTTGTCCTCAACGTCATTGTACTCCGGGATTTCGAGGGCGTCGAGATCATCCTCTCGCTCCGAGAGTCGCTGTTCGGTCCGCTCGATGCTCTGTTCGAGTCGTTCGATGCGGTTTCTGGACTGGTTCTGTTCGGTCCGGGCTTGGCTGAGTTGACGGCGGACCGACTCCGAACTGTCGTCGCTTCCTGCCTCACCGTCGATTGTCTCACGTTTGGCCTGGAGATCCTCGATCTCGTTTTCCAGACGTGTCACTTTCTCCTGAACGCTCGGGAGTCGCTTTTTCGCCTCACGCGCCTGCGAGAGTTCTGTTTCGATCTGTTCGCGCTCCCGCTGTAACGTCTCGATCTGCGTATCGATGTTCTGGAAGTCAAGCGGACGCAACAGCACGTCCTCGAGGTTGTCCCCTGCCCGGACGGCCTGCCGGACCGCATTCCGCTCGTCCAAGCACGCGAACAGCTCAGCGCGGATAACGTCGTACTCGTCGGTGAGATACGGCTGCCCCTGTCGAGCCACGGTGCCGTTCTCACGGGTGAGCGTCACGTCGTAGACACCGGTCGGCGTTTCGAGATGTACCGCTCCGCTATCTGCCCCTTCAGTCAGTTCGGTGGAGGTACCAAGGGCCGTTTTGATTGATTCAATGAAACTCGACTTCCCTTGCCAGTTCGAGCCGCGGACGACGTTCAATCCCGGCTCTACCGTCGCCGATCCGTCCAGAATACCCGCGATCCGTTCGATTTCAATGGTCCAGGTCATGAATTGTGTGATGATAGATACGGCCCCCGGTGTTGCTTGCAGACGTACCCACGCTCAAGTGCGACATCGAACGGAACACGAGTCGGACAGTCAGGGCATCCGAGTTGAATCTGGGTCTCTATCTCCGCGGCGTCACCCCCGTCGATGTCGCCTTTCTTCGAGAGCGAGGACAGTGCCGTCTCGGCCTTCCGTTCGACGACTGCTTTTGCCGTTTCGACGCTCTCACGTTCCCAGTTAGTTGTCGCCTCCCGAGGCTCCTTTCGACCGTCCAAACAGTCATTAAGATGGGTTCGCATCGTTCCCCACGACACCATATCATCGTGGAGCGTTTCACCGGGAATACCCGCAGCTTGCAGTCGCTCGATGAGTTCGTCCCGGTGTAGGGCGTCATCCCCCCGCAATGTGTCGTAATCACTGTCTATACGGGTATCGAGGGATTCACGACCGTGTTCGGTGTAAACTCGTTTGAGGAGCCGTTTGTTGAACCACGCCGTCAATGACCGGTATCCCATTTCAGTTCGGTCGTCCGCACCTGTCCAGCGTGCTAGCAGGCCCTCGTCGAGGGAATCGTAGACTGGGTCTGTCGACGCCAACCCATACTTGTCGATAACCGCGTCTACTTTACAGCCGGGGTCAGCAGCCATTGTCAGATTGTTTCGGCCTGCTCAGTAATAGTTTTTGACGGACAGTATACATACAGCCTACGTATTAACGAGTTCGGCGGAGATTTACACCCTCAGTGTGTACTCAGTGGGATAACTAAGTCGGAACCAAACGGGTTCAATTTGTAAATTAGCTTTATTATCATAACTTTGAAACTTATGGAGCTGTTGTTTCTATTTGATACTGTAGCTATATTTTTTGAAATCAAGTTTTGTTGGAATATAGTTGTAGTCGATCCGATTTCGGTTTCTGTAGCACTTCTATACCAAAGCTACCACTACAGATCAGTATTTACAATGAAATGTGTTCTGAAATATCCAATGCAATAGTATATATACTTTATCGATACAATATTTCGAGAAGGGTCATTATTTCGGAATTTGTAGTGGCTGCATACGTTGTAAAAGTTGTACACTGGCCTAATAGCCGGATATGCAGACGAGTTCATCGTCAGATGCGGTGGGTATTAACAAACGTAGAGCCGCGGCAGCGATACGAGTCAAGTCAAACGTTTATACGGACTGTTGCGTAAGTGGTGTAGTATGCGGAAGTTGGCCGGTGAGACTGGACCGGCACCAACGGATAGTGAAACGGCAGCCTCGAAAATCAAGGTACTGTTAGTCGATGACTACGGAGAATTCCGGCGGACGACGGCAGAACTGCTGGAACACGAAAACGACCGTATCGAGGTCATTGAGGCCGCAAGCGTCGATGACGCCCTCAGTTACTTCGATTCCGAATCTATCGACTGTATCGTCAGTGACTACGAGATGCCCGAAGCTGACGGGATTGAGTTCGTTGAAACGGTGCGTCAATCTAACGGTGACCTCCCGTTCATCCTGTTGACCGGCCAGGGGAGCGAAAAACTCGCCAGCGAAGCGGTTTCGGCCGGTGTCACCGATTACTTCGTAAAAGGTGGCGGACCGGAACAGTACGCAGTGCTCACAAACAGAATCGAGAACGCAGTCGAATCACACCGATTCCGTCGGGAAACGGCGCGACTGTCCCGAATCAATTCACTGTTCCGAGAGATCAATCGCCAAGTCCTGAGGGCATCAACAGCCGAGGAGATTAAAGAGGCCGTCTGTGAGATCCTGGCCAGTTCGGATGCCTACCAGTTCGCCTGGATTGGGGAAAAAAACGAGGCGGGCGACATTGTTCCCGCGGCAGGCGGTGGTGGCGCACTCGAATACGTCGAAGCGATGCTCTCGCGTTATGGCCGCTCAGCTTTCGATGAGGGGCCGTTCGGCCGTGCAATCGAAACCGGCGAACGGCAAGTGGCGTCCGACATCCGTACTGAATCGTCGGTTCAGCCATGGTACGAACCTGCATCGGAGTACGGGTTCCGATCGATGATCGTTCTCCCCATTCAGTACACAGGCTCAGTACAGAGTGTGATTTCGATATACGCGGACACGCCGTTCGCGTTTGACGAGGCGGAGCAGGCCGTGCTGACAGAACTCGCGGAAATCGTCGCCGACGGCCTCCATTCGACCGCGACGCGTGCGGAACTTGAAATGCGGGAAGAAGTCCTACGAACGATTACCGAGGTGTTCACGACGCGGGAAGGGTCACTACAGGAACAGATAGCGGACCTCATGCAGGTCGGCCGTAGCGTGCTGGGAACCGAGTATGCGACGCTCTCGCGTGTCAACGGTATGGAGTACGATTTCGAAGTGCTCCAGACACCTGATGAAACGATTTTTTCGGGGGGAACCATTCCATTGTCGGATACCCCCTGTGCAAAAGCCGTTGCGAACGAGGAAACGGTCGTGATGACAGACGTTGACGCCGACTGCGGCGACAATGACAGAGACCTCATTTGGGATGACGAAATCAATCGATACCTCGGAACGCCACTCACTGTCGGAGGGAGTACCTACGGGACGCTCTGTTTCTACGGGTCCGGGACGGGCGATACTGGATTCTCGGACTGGGACATGACGCTCGTGGACCTGCTGAGCAAGTGGATCGGAAACGAACTCCAGACACAGCGAGCGGAAATGGGCTTTACACAGTTGTACGAAGCGGCAACAGATCTCCTAGGCGTGACTTCAGAGGAGGAAGCCGCCCAGATTGTCGTTTCGCGGACGCGTGATATCATCGGCCTCCCTGAAGTTGTGCTGTACGCGTTCGACAGCGATACGAACGCCTTTCGGCCCCTTGCGGCTACAGAGACTGAAGAGCACGAAGCCATCCCAGCAGACGGCGATAGCCCCGTGAGTTCGGCCTTTTTCACCGAGGAAACCATCGTTAGTGACGAGAACTCGACTTCGAAGGCGGGCGGGGACACGCTGACTGACGGCAAAGCCGTGTTTGTCCCGCTGGGAGACCACGGCGTTCTCCGGGCGGGCGACACAATCGGCGGCGTGTTCGATACCCAGACTCGTCGGATTACCGAACTCCTCGGAGCAACGATTCGGACTGCGTTCGATAGGCTGACCTACGAGACGGAGCTCGAAGACAGACAGCGAGACCTGGAACAACAGACGATTCAGCTCGAACAGATGAATCGATTGACGGAGCTGAGTCAGAAAATCCACGAGCGGGTGCTCCGGGCAGACAGTCGCTCGGAAATAGAGCAGGCGGTGTGTGACCAGTTGGTCGCGTCCGACATCTGTTCGTTCGCCTGGATCGGCGAGTACGAATCCGATACCGACCGAGTCACGCCACGAACGTGGGCAGGGACCGACCGCGGCTTCCTAGAAGAATCCCGCACGCCTACGAACGAGACACCGCCACCACCAGCAGTCCAGACGGCCCGAACGAACGAGCAGACGCTGAACAACAACATCGCAGACGGGCTCAGGGGGAAAGGGTGGCAGCGGCGGCTGCTGGAACGGGGCTTCCAGTCAGTCGTCAGCATTCCGCTCAGCTACCAACAACTCTCCTACGGGATCTTGACCGTGTATGCAAAAACGCCGGACGTTTTCGACCTGCCAACACAGTCAGTCCTCGAAGAAGTGAGTGAAACAGTCGGATACGCCATCAACAGCATCGAGACGAAGCAAGGGCTCGTCGCGGACCGCGCCGTCGAGATCCGACTGGAAGCAACTGAATCCGACGATATCCTCCATCGAATGGCGGGTGTTGTCGATGCAGAAATCACATTCGAAGGTATCGTACCACAGGGAGATAGCAGCTGTATCGTGTTTTTCAGCACTGACGCTCCGCCCGAAGACCTGGAAACATGTCCGGACGACCTTCCCCGGATTCAGCGATTAGAGTGTTTAACTGACACTGAGGACACGAGTCTGTTCGAGGCGACGGTATCGGGCACACAGCTCGCACTGACTGTCGCCGAACAGGGGGGGGCACCACAGCTAATCCAGTCCGACGGAGAGACGCTGGAAATCCAGCTCGAGGTCCCACAGACTGTCGATATTCGCCAACTCATAGTGGAATTACGGCGTTCATGTCCGGACATCGAACTTGTGAGCCGTCACAAGCGAGAGCGTGGTGTCCAAACCCGGGAGTCGTTCCACTCAGAATTGACAGCACAACTGACACCCCGCCAGTTTGAGGTGTTGCTCGCAGCCTTCTATAGCGGGTTCTATCAATCACCCCGGGACAAAACCGGCCAGGAAATCGCCGATACACTCGATATTTCACAGCCGACGTTCAGCCACCACCTTCGGGTAGCGGTCCGGAAGCTACTCAAGCAGTTGTTTAGCGAAGGCGGAACGACACAGCATCTAGATAGATAGCATCCATTGTCAGAGTTTGCTAGTCTGATAGGGTATATGCTGATACGGGAGTACGTTCTTACAGGTAACAATGAGTCTGGAGTGGAACGAGACAGAAACTGTCTTCTGGGCAGACCAGTACGAATCACCAAGCGAAGCGATTGTGACCGCCATCGCAGCCAAAGAACGCGTAACGGAAACCAAACTTCCGCCGTTGTACAACCAGATCGACCCGGATGCCCTCGACACACTCGTCGCAGGGCAGTCCAACGATAGTATCCAGATTAGTTTCACATACAGCGGGTACACTGTTCGGATTCGAGACAGCGAAACTATCGAAATCACGCCGACGTAATCAGCTAGTAACCTCCTACTGGTTCTTGAGTGATCGGATAACGAGACGCCCCTGCAATGAACCTCTGGTAGAGGTGGTGCGTGATAGCGGTTAAGAAACTGCGGAGACAGACTGCCAAAATTTCGGAGCAATCGTCAAGCGGTCAAACTCAAAACCCGATCAGGTTTTTTCCTGCTGCGAGTTGAGAGAAACAAATGTCTCAACACGGATAAAAACTACAGAGGATCTCCTGTCTATCTGCCATAGGTACGGTACAGTAAGGTCATAGACCATCAGTACGGGCTGTTTTAATAACCGCGTTCGGCCCAGCACGGATTAGTTCGGATATTCACCTGTCAGCATTACACTGCCGATGTGTTTTCGGATCACTCACTTTGTACCTCCTGTCACTGACCTGGTGGTCCGAATAGCAGAGTCAGTACTGCCAAGACCACAGTATATTATTAATAAGATACTATGTAGTTCTCGTCTATCCTACTCGGAGATCGATAGAGTTGTACTACTATTTATTATGGTGCTAATACAAGAAGAGTTGGAGTTTAGTATCACTGGGAATTAAATTCGCACCGACCATAACGATCACGCACTGTAATGCGGTTTCATATACAGATTTGTTTTTATTTATTCCAGTTCGTTGAGATCGAGTCATATAATACGACAAACATTTCCGAATCTGGCAGATTCAATGATTATAAACTGACTGTGGCCAGCCAGCGGAGAACGAGTGTCTGGTGTGCCCTACAAGTAGCTATTTCTTACTCGAGAATCAGAGGGTAACGGGGGTGTAACAAAACGTTACCCCGGGGTTCGTGTATATATGTCGCTCTCGCGGCCTGAACACAAACCAACGCAGCAATCGAGGTCATGAGCGAACCGATGGTAGAGGAAGAACCAGAGCTCTCACGCGACCAAATGTTCGATATCCTCAGCAGTTCTAGGCGTCGGTATACCCTTTATTATCTACGCCAACAAAAAGAACCAGTCCAACTAACTGATCTAGCTGAGGAGTTGGCTGCGTGGGAGAACGACACAACCGTCGAAGAGCTCTCCTCGCAGGCCCGAAAGCGAGTGTACGTCTCATTGTATCAGACCCATGCTCCGAAGCTCCAAGAGGCGGGGCTAATAACATACGACGCTGATACAGGTGAGATAGCTCTTCGAGAGGACGCACCGGAAGTCGAGCCGTTCATCAGCAATGGCGATGATGAGTCCAAATGGTACCAGTATTATGCGACCGTGGCCCTGCTGAACGCACTGTTACTCCTGGGAGCAATTGTCGGCGTTCCACCGCTCAGTGCCATCAGTCCGTTAATTATCGGATTAGTTGTCATTAGTTCATTCCTCGCGCTTTCTATTGCACACGCAGTCTCCAGACGGCGGGGTAAAAGGGACAAGTCCTTCGATATCGGTGAGCCTTGAGCTGAAGAATGTGCTGAGCGAAAATACCCCCCAAGGGATGTATTATTCTTCGTCGTCGGTCGCACCGTCCGGCAACAACTGGTCTGGCGACCGCTTGTACATCGGAGTGCTCGCGAATTCCGAAATCCGTTCCATTTCGCTGTCGGAGAGATGTTCCGGCATACACCGCTACGTGTAACTGTTATAGTTTAGTAATTGAGTTCATATTTGAGGTAGTCGGATTCTTCTAGGCGATTGCCAATCGTTTATACCCCGACGGATATCGGTATCCGATTCGCGAAGTTCAGTGGGTAGCTCCCCCTTTATTTTTCGACTACGATAGGTATTCGACCAGAGATGGACAACTGGAAGTGTCCCTTGTGCACTCTGAGCGCGATCAGAACGTCCGTCGTTCAAGCAGCAATGCGGATGGTAGTTGCGGCTGCATCCGCTGTAAATCAGTGGCTTTCCGGGATTCTAGCCCTGTACTGACCAGTATCTGATAGCGGATCTATAATAGTCAGGAGAGTTAACCTAGCCTTTGCAGGAGATTAAGATCTACCCGCTGTAGCTAAGAAGTTGAGGCCGGAGTGAGCCGGAAAAACGGTGTGACCGAAGCCGTTCCGGCTCACGATTAAAGTGGAGAGAGCGATCCGAGTCGACAGCGACTGTACAGGGCACGAGCGTCCCTGAGGGGGGGTGGTAAGGATTGGGCCGGTGTTGTGGGTGTCGGGTAACTGCCCTCTCCATAGATATCTTATACGCAAGGGTGTATTGTTATAGTCGTGTTATTCCAACATTGCAGTGCTTACCCTCCCATAGCGTTGTCTGGCACAGCATATCCGACTCTGTCACTCTATTATTGAGTCCGCCCCGAGATACGTTATGGCGGCATTTGAACGGACATCGGCGGTTTGTGACACCGATAACAGTCTCAGCTAATAGAGCACCCCACAGTGAGCTAAATAATATGATCCCCGCATGCAGGAGAACATTGTTGCTCGCACACTCGTGGAACTCCGTGTTTCACTGATGTGATAGCGGATTCTGTGGCTGTGTCCAATGGTTCTCTGACTCATGTATAACTTCACAGATCAGAGTTGTTTCTCGGTGCAATTCCACAGAATTTGGGGGGTAATTTGATCCTACCGACAAGGTATCCCTCGTTTTCACGATGTCGTTGGAGGGGGCCTGGTAGAATTGTTTGGTAAGTAAGTGGATATTAAATAGTTCGTAAAATATGGGTATGATGGCGCAATGTTTAATATAGTAATTACACCTTTCCGAGACATGTCTGATATTAGCGCAGTAGAGAAGAGGGTTAATGATGCCCTTAATCTAAGATTAGAGTTAGAAGATTGGAGCCAGAGCACACGGTTTACACAGGGCCGATTGAGTTTGTCAGGACCAAGATGTTTGAGTGGAGTGGCGGCCGAATGATGACCTCAGAGGAGTGGGAAGACGTACCGACAGACCCCGATTGGGAATCAGACCTCGGCTACGAGATGGAAGAACTGACCGTTGTCAAGTCATCAACTGATTCACAGTTGATTTTTTTGCCCGAGCATGAGTCGCAACTGGGTGAAGAGGAGTTTATTGTGATTCACTCGGATTCACTTCGGGATTTACGTCGATAGCTGAGCAACGTTACTAGCGGAAACGAAGTGTCTTGAGCCATTCGAGACAGTTCCGATTAGTAGTAATATTACAATGTGCCATCTGGGAATGCGTGTGAGTGATGAAAGCAGTAGTTCTCGCGGCCGGGAAGGAACACGCCTCCGTCCGCTGACAGTGGGATTCCGAGAGCACTCGTCGAGATCAACCGGCGTCCGCTCCTGATGCACTGTCTCGAAGAGCACGTCTCTCTCGATGCGAGAAATTCGTTAACTACGGTGATAGCTTCGACAGAATTCCCATAACATACGTCCACCAGGCCGAACCCGACGGACAGGCCAACGCGCTGTTACAGGCCGAACCGGAGATCGCGACGACTTCATGCTGATGCTCAAGGATAGCGTGTTCCGTGGTAATCTCGACACCGTCGTGCAACGGCAGCAGGAAAGGAGTCGATTGCGCGTTCCTCGTCGAGGAGACCCCCGAGTCGGAGTCGCCGCGCTACGGCGTCTGCGTGACAGACAAGTACGGCGAAATCGTCCCGTCGTGGAGAAGCCTGACGACCCGCCCGTCCAACCTCGTCATGACCGGTTTCTACACGCTGTCGCCCGCGATCTTCGAGGCGTGTGACCCCGTTCAATCCTCTGACCACGGCGAGTGCGAGCTGAGCGACGCCATCGACCTGCTTGATGGCTGACGACCAGACGGTCGACGCAGTTCTCCTCAACGGTTGGCGGATCGACGCGGGCTACCCGGAAGACAAAGCGGGCGCAGAGCGACAACTTTCGGGTGAGGATCCATCTTCGCTACCGACGACGATGTCGCTGTCACGGCTACCAATTCGGCGTTGAACGGACTCTGAGGCGAGATCGGACGGGGAGTTCTATTAGTGTGACCCCGTTTCAGTGAGCGTAAAAGTGAGCTAGATCTCTGCTCGGTTCGAGGGGCGTGCGCTGTCGCTAGCAATAGCATAACAAAACGGGACGCAAGAGACTTGATAATATATGAGTTCTGCATGGGCTAGAAAATTCGGCGCGTTCTTCGTTACGTGGCTCTCCCTGACGGTTGCCGGGATGCTGTTCACTGACCGCTGGAATCCACTAATGATGTTCCTATTCGGATACACTGGATTCCTCCTAGCAGTTGAATACAGCAATCCTCAGGGACCGCGGCCGACGAATCACAGACGATTACGCTGGATATCCATGGGCGGGTTCGTCGCGTTCGTGTACATCAGTTTCTCGTGGGGCCAGTCCGTGCTTACCACGATGACTGGATAGCGCTTCCCGGGGAATACGGCACCTACTCGCCCCAGGGAGGTTATACTAATAACGTTATAGCCTCTCCGATCTGTCAGTAACCATATCATGGTTTCAGTCAGCGTCATCATCGCGACGTTGAAGCCACGCGATGAAATCGAAGCAATACAGATTCTCGATACGCATGAATTCGACGACTACGAGGTGATCGTCTGTGACGACAGTCCAGTCACGAAGGCGCGGAACGAAGGTGTCAAGCAGGCGAACGCCGAAAAACTCGTGTTTCTGGACGACGATTCCAGGCCTCAACCCGGTTACTTGGAGACCGCGAAGTCGGTGCTGGAAACCGAGGCGGCCTACGCCGGACGGACTGTCCACCCGTTCAACGACATCTTCGCACGACACTTCACCAACCACTACGACTGGGGAGACGAAGCTCACTACGTCGATGCCTTCTGGGGATGTAACATGGGTGTGAACCGATACGTGTTTGAGGCCGTCGGCGGGTGGGACGAACAGATGGGCTGGGGACATGAGGAGAAGGAGCTCGCGAGTCGCGTGTTGAGCGAGTTTGACATCCGATACCACCCCAATCTCGTCGTCGAACACCAGTACGCGTCGTCGGTTACGGACTACTGGAAGAAACAGTACAAGCTCGAGCGCAAGAGCCCGTATTACTGGTCGAAAGTGGGCGTTCCCCGCCATGACCAAGTGGCGAAGATCGTGTGTGACATTTTCGACCCGGAAAAGTACGTCCGGCGGACGCCGATGGCAACAGTCACACAGACCGGGAGCAACCTCGCGAAAGCTGCCGGTCGGATCAACGGACTGCTCAGCGACAGTGGGAGATTGGAGGGGAGTAACTAACGACCCGAGGGTACTGTCTCTTTCATACCGAGAGCCGAGTTTGCAACCATTGTAGCGAAGCAGGCCTCCTCAGGCATCGTTTCACCAGATGTCGACGTTACTGTCAAGCGCGTGCGACGCCACACGATGACAGGACGACCGCTGCTAGTCGGGTCCGTCGTCTCACAGAATCAGAGAATGGACCGATGGTGGCTCGGTGTCGACATGTTCGTGTCTGAAAGATCGGTTTGTAATTTCATGATTCACCCACCGTAGTCGTCGGAACCGTAGTTACCCGTGCCGTATCCACGGTAGAAGACCTCACGCTCGAGCGCGACCGCGACGACGAAGGAAACTACAGAAGCGACGACCGCGAGGACAGTCCGACGCGTCGCACGGTCCATCTCCGCAGTCTCCAGTTCCTCATCAGATGTCATCGATATCGGCACGTATCCACCGGAGGGGTGTTAGTCGTTTCAGTAACACGTCCGCGTCGCCGAAGGTCCCTCATTCTCGATCCCTACTCAACACGAGAGAGGTTTTAGTAGTCAGCTCATACTGTGGGAAAAACCCACACGGCGAGTACGAGGCGGGGTTCGGGAAGCGACCGATACCCGCCCTCAAGGTATCCTCCCCCGGTGACGAGCGTCGTCGCCCAGACCAGTTCGCCCCGCCTGGCCGGGACCGACATGATCGTCGACAACCGATCTCGGGTCAGTTCGGATTCGTTGGTACTTTTTTTAATTGTCCCGGTGAGGGAGGAGACGCCTGTATAGTCGTCACGAACGGCCGACGAACTGCGGTTGTCCCTGCCTCTGCGGCGCAGGCAGCGGGGTCGCGGGACCGTGCTGAGGGACGACGGAGTACGGGGTTACTACTATTGAGTCTACTACTCCATTTTCAATCGATGACCTACACTGTCGCAGTCATCGGGACAGGGGAAGATCCCGACGACCCGGACACTGACGGCTTTGCGATGGCGTACAGACACGCGGGCGCATACAGCAGGCTGGACTCGTGTGAACTAACAGCCTGTGCAGACATCATCCCGGAGAACGCGAAGCAGTTCGCACAGCGATGGGGGATCCCCGAGGACAACGTCTACACGGACAGCCAGAAGATGCTGGACGCCATCGAGCCCGACATCGTCAGCGTCTGTGTTCCGCCCCACGTCCACGCACCCGTCGTCCTGGACTGCGCAGAGAACGGGGTGATGGACGCGATTCACTGCGAGAAGCCGATGGCAACACGGTGGGAGGACTGTCGGGAGATGGCCTCCGCGTGCAAGCGTGCCGGGATCCAGCTAACGTTCAATCACCAGAGGCGGTTCGGGAAGCCGTTCGGAAAAGCGAAGACCGTTCTCGAGAGCGGCGAAGTCGGGCCTCTCGAACGGATCGAGCTGGGCGGGAAGAACCTCTTCGACTATGGATCTCACCTATTCGACCTCTGTGGCTTCTTTACCGACCAGGCGATGGCGAAGTGGGTCATGGCGGGGATCGAATACAGCGAGGAGAACGTCCAGTTCGGCGCCCACAACGAGAACCAGGCCATCGCCCAGTGGAAGTACACGAACGGGGTCAACGGGCTCGCGTCCACGGGTGATGGCGGTATCATCGACTGTCAAATGCGACTCCTTGGGAAAGATGGTGTTATCGAGATCGGCGGTGATCAGGCCCCACTCCGCGTTCGGTCGAGAGGGTCCTGGCGGACTGTCGATACGGGTGGCGAAGGGATCCACGGCCCACGAAACACGATCATCGACGCCGCCAAGCAGAAGCTGAGCACCCGATTGCCGGGCGTATCCGTCGAGAAGACCCGCCCCGAGACATTCGTCGACCGCGCAATCGCGGACAGTGTCGACGCGCTCGACAGTGGTCGGCAGCCAGAACTCGGCGCGGACAACGCGCTTCAGGCGACCGAGCTGATCTTCGGGTGCTGGGAGTCTGCCCGCCAGCGCGGCCGGATCGACTTCCCGCTGGAGATTGCCGACAACCCACTGGAAGCGATGGTTGAGAACGGCGACCTGCTGCCGGCGTCGTCGAACTGAGAAGCAGGTTCCATCGTTCGACGGGGGAATTGCCATCGAATTCGAAATGAGAACTCTCCAGCCCTGGCGAAAGCGTTACAGGGCGGTGGGGAGGCCGTCGGCGAGCTGGATTGTCGGGTCAAAATCGAGTTCCCGGCGGGCACGGCTGATGTCGGCTTTGCTATGCCGGATATCGCCCGGACGCGGGTCCACGTGCGTTATCGGGACGTCTGCATCGACGATGTCGCGGACCGTTTCTGCGAGTTCGTTTATTGTGACGCTGGTGCCCGTTCCGACGTTGAAGGCCGTCTCGGCCGAGTCGATGGTCGCCGCTCGCAGGTTCGCGTCTACGACGTCGTCGACGTGGATGAAGTCTCTCGTCTGTTCGCCGTCGCCCTCGACAGTGATCGGACCGCCGCTGCGCGCTTGGTCGACGAACGCGCTGATCACACCGCTGTACTGGCCGCCGCTCTGTCGCGGCCCGTAGACGTTGAAATACCGCAGTGCGACGGCATCCAGATCGTACTGCGCCGCGTACGTCTGTACGTAGTGGTCGGCGCTGAGTTTCTCGATACCGTAGGGCGACTGCGGGTCCTTCGAGGCGTCCTCCGGCACCGGGACGTGCCCGGGGTGGCCGTATATCGCTGCACTGGATGCAATGACGACCCGACTATCGTTCCGCCGCCCCGCCTCGAGCAGGCGGACCGTCGCCGTCCCGTTAATTTCGTGACAATCCATCGGGCGCTCGAGTGATTCGGGGACGCTCACCAGTCCAGCCTCGTGGAAGAGGAAGTCGATGCCGTCCATGGCCCGCTCGACGGTGTTCTCGTCACGGATGTCGCCTTCGATCAGCGTCGCCTGATCCGGAACATGGTCACGAGAGCCACTCGAAAGGTCGTCAAGTATTCGTACGTCAGCGTGATCGACGACCATGTCGGCGATGTGACTCCCGATAAATCCCGCGCCACCGGTGACGAGCACAGACGTACCGGCGAACTCTGTAAGGTCCATCGGTTTTCGTATATTCCACGGTGGCACTGTGGTTTAGTAATACCCCAATAAATGTCCGAACAACCCCGGCTTCTACTCGAGGTCGACCCATCACGACGCGGCCGGTGGGACCCCTCGACTACCACGGATAACAGTAGTGCACAGCGTTCGGGAGGTGGATGACCACGACGTGATCACGCCGCACGAAAGACTAGATCACTGCCGATATACTTCGAGGGAGTGGAGAATGATTCCGGTGAAGGCGGCCAGGATACCCACGATAGCGAGACATGACGCGAACAGGGCGAGGCCAATCGGGAACTCACCTGACTGAAGGTAGTTGAAGAACGACCAGTAGGCGAAGGCGAAGCCCATTAGGATCGAGACGACGCCGGGCACGCCGAGCATCGTGATCGGTCGTTCCCGCTCGATTGTTCGAACGATGTTCATCACGAGCGTTATGCCGTGGTTTATCGGACTGTGGCTACTCCCGCTCTCGACATCGTAGTCGATGGTCGTCGGGACCTCTTCGATCTGGTAGCCGTTCGAGTGGGCGTGATAGAGGATGTCGAGGCTACAGTCCATGTTGTCACCTATCGAGTCATCGGCGGCGAGCGACGCGATAGCCTCCCGGTTGTAGGCACGGAACCCGCTCTGGGAGTCCCGGACTCGCGATTCGGCGCTGAAGATACCGAGACTGAGGTTCGTGAGCAGATTTATGACACTGAGTCCGAACCGCCGGTACAGCGGCATCTCTGTTTCCGCCTCTTGGCCGAACCGGCAGCCGATCACGATGTGCGCGTCGGTTTCGCGTTGCTTGCGGACAAGGTTCGAGATGTCGCTGGCGTCGTGTTGACCGTCGGCATCGAGGATGACGAGGTGGTCGGCGTCACAGCGGTTAGCCTGCGTGAATATCGTCTTCAGCGCCGCCCCGTAGCCACCGTTTGTCTCGTGTTCAACGACCGTCGCGCCTGCCTTTTTGGCCTCGGCTGCGGTGTCGTCGTCGCTGCCGTCGTCGACGACGAGAACCTCGTCGGCGTAAGTATCGACGACCTCAACCACGGACGCTATCGATGACGCCTCGTTGTACGCTGGTATCCCGACGAGGATCCGTGTCGCGGACTCCACGACGGGTTCGACCGCTGCCTCGATGACAAACCGTTCAGAGGATCGCAACGCTTCGTAGCTCGCTTCGAAGTCGATCCGCTGTGAAGTGTCAGTATGATATAGGAGTCCTGGGTAGCCGTTCGCCCGTGCGGCAGCCGTCAGGCGCTCCTGTGCATCAGGGGCGGTCGTCCAGTCTGACGGCGGACTGAGGACTTTCGCGCCGAGCATCCGGGCGTATCGCAGCGCTTCGTAGTCCTCGTCTCGTCTCGCCGTTACGATGGCGCGGTAGCCGTTCTCCTTGATGCGAATTATCTCGCTGGCGATCCAGTCGCCGTTCTCAGGTGTGGCTACCAGGCCTACCGCCGGAAGGCGTTGGGTCGTCTCTTCTACCGTGTCGAGTGGGACGTTCTGCTGCGCACCCCTGCGGTCCATTGCTACGTTTCCCCCCGTACCCGCACCGACGATACCTTCGCAGTGAGTTCTCGAGGCGGACACTCCGAAGTCACCGCCCCCTCGGACGCGGTTTTGTGTCGTACGGAGGATGTCGACACCGGCCCGACGGAACTGTCTACTCCTGCCCACCGGCCAACAAATTGTGCGTGAATCATACTTACCTTCGTCGGGGGACGCGTGGAACCGTTCCCCGAACTCGCCTTTATATTGGCAGACAACTCACATTGTTATTCCACGCTTTCCTCAGTTACACTGTGTATATTCCACTTCGGTTCGGAACAGTGAAAAATATTCAACATATCGCCCAGGTATATAGAGTGAATGCACGGAATAGTCGGCCAGGCCCCTGGTCGCACCATCATTTAGGGAAAGAATACACTACATTTCTCTCCTCTCCCGCCGGAGTGATCGTGGACGAGACCTCAGTGAGACAACAGTTTATCCGGCCGAGATTGATAGACGCTTAGCGCTTGGGTACGTGTACCCTCACCGAGACTGGTCGCCGAGCCGAGATCACAACCCCATTTGTAGCCTAAATTCCCCAGTTCCGCTCAAGGGAAGACGGATTGACACGTTACACTGAATATAACAATCCCACGATGTCCGAACATTATACCAACGTGAAATCGATATTGCAACTATCTCTATGTATGACCACTATCCCACCCGACCGGGTCCGCGCCGACGGTCGATATCTCAGGGGCGGATATAGCATACGGGTAACTAGTGACAAGACTCGATACTCGAATAGAGACTCGACAGAGAAACTGATGATATGAAAGAGCGACTGAAAGCAGTCCTGAAGCGATTACTGCCGTACGGTGAGGACCTGATGGAGCAGACGGTCAAGAGCGGCGTCTGGGTCGGTGTGATGAATGTCACCGAGCGTGGACTGGAACTTTCATTGCTCGTCATCGTCGCATCGCTGCTCTCCCCACGGGCGTTCGGTATTATGGGGATCGCACTGCTCACTCTCGCGTCGCTGAAAAACTTCTCGGAGCTAGGGATCCAAGCGGCCCTGATCCAGGCCGAGGAAGACGACGTCGACCACGAACTCAACACCGCGTGGACGATGGAGACGGCTCGCGGGATAGTCATCGGGTCGGTGTTGTTCCTGGGTGCGCCGTTCATTGCCTCGCTGTTTACCGAACCGGCGGCAGAGAACGTGGTCAGGGTGATCGCGTTCTCCCCGGTCATCGTTGGCCTCCGGAACCCCGCAGTCGTCTACTTCCACAAAAGCCTGGATTTCCACAAGGAGTTCGTCTACCGGGTCAGCGGTGCGAGCGCCTACTTTCTGGTCACAGTCGGATGGGCGCTGTTCGATCCGAGCGTGTACGCGCTTATTTTCGGCTATCTCGCCGGTGACCTCACCCGCTTCGTGGTCTCCTACCTGGCACACGACTTCCGCCCGTGGCCGGAGTTCGACCTCGACCTGGCCAAACAGCGGCTCGGCTTCGGGAAGTGGATCACCGGCAATTCGATACTGTATTTCCTCTACAGCAAGGGCGACGACGCGTTCGTCGGCTGGGCGCTCATGGCGAGTGCGCTCGGGTTCTACCAGCTCGCGTACCGCTTGTCGAACGCGCCGGCGACTGAGATAACGCACACGATCTCGAGTGTCACGTTCTCCGCGTACTCGAAGGTGCAGAGCAACGTCGAGAAACTCCGTTCCGGGTACTTGCAGACGCTCCGGATGACGACCCTGTTGTCGTTCCCGGCCGCCATCGGTATTGTGGCAGTCGCTCCCGCGTTCATCCGGGCGTTCTTTACACCGGCCTGGCAGCCGATGGTCCCGGTGATGCAACTCCTGGCACTGTACGGACTCATGCGATCGATGGGAGCCACGATGGGGCCGGTCTGGAAGGCCATCGGCCGGCCGGACTACATCACGAAACTGTCCGCCCTGCGGGTCGTCCTGCTCGCGATACTGATCTATCCCGCTACGATGCGGTATGGGATCGAAGGCACCACCGGACTCATTCTGGGGGTGTACATCTTCCCGATGATGCCGATCGACATCTACCTCATCGCACGCTCGGTGCAGACGTCCCCGCTTCGGATCCTCCGTGAAGTGTCTTACCCGCTGCTCGCGAGCGTCGGGATGGGCGCAGTCGTGATGTACGTCGACTGGAACCTCGACCTCGGGGCACCGGTCGCGGAGTTCCTGCTCCTGGTCGTCGTCGGAGCGGTCGCCTACGCCGCGTTCGCGACGGTCCTGATGTTCAGCTTCGACTGGAAAGTGAAACAGAACCTCAAGTCGATGGTGGAGGCGATTGCGTGATGACCCGAGACACGACGACGGACACGGACAGTCTCCAGACGCGGGAGCACAGCTCAGTGAACCGACGCACAGTCCTCGGTATGGCCGCGCTCGGGCCGCTGACGGGCGTCAGATCGCTGATCGAACGGCTGTTTCGCGGTAATCAGGCGGCGGTCGTCGAGAAGCGATTCGTCGGGGTCGAAGGGAGTGACGTCATCGAGATAGCCCGGACAGGCGCCGACGGTACCGAGATCGCGTCGCGGCACGACGGACTGTTCGAGGGGGCACCCGGCGTTGTGGATGGTGCGACTGCACAGCAACTCCGCTCGCGGTACGACGAACTGCGGTTCTTCGTGGGGCTGCGACATCACGCGGATAGTGCGAGCGCCCCGGATGACGACACGCCGGTCGAGTACGAGACATCGCGGGCGCTGTACAACGGGATCGACGTCGGCGACCACGTGTCGTTCCAGACGTCACTCCTGAACCCGAATACGATCATCTCGCTGTCCTGTCTCACCGACAGCGAGGAGTCGCTACGACCGCGCTGCCGGGTCGACATCGACGATCCGACCGACGAGATTTGAGGTCGCTGTCCCGCGCGAGACGCTATCGGACCGTCGGTCGGTCGCGGACCTCGTGAAAGATGCGGACGAGTTCCTTCGCGGGTCGGTAGGTGAACACGCCACCGAGCGAGGCGAGCGAATAGGCCCATCGGGACTGCTTCGTTGGGTCGCAGTACAGCGCTTTGAGAAGGTACTTCCGGGCGTCGTCGTAGTAGCCGTACTTGAGAGCGGTGCGTCCGAGCGCTTCGCTCGTGGCAGCCACGAATTCGTCCTCAAGTCCGTACTCGCCCGCGGTCTCGCGGTGTTTTTCAAGCAACAGCGGATACGACACGTCTCGCTTTGCCTCAAAATTGTCGCTGATACTCTCGTTGTCCATCTGGAGGTTGCGGACGGTGAGCGGTTCGGTGACCACGCCGAACTCGCAGTGACGAGACAGGCGGATCATCCAGTCTCTGTCCTGCCAGCTCGGAAACCGGGTGTCGGGTAAGCCGGCTTTCGCTATCACGTCACGCTGAACCATGAGCGTCGTGAACTCTCCGAGCTTGCCCCCCTGGAGGAGATCCGTCATGACGTCGCCCGAGAGGGTGTAGACGTACGACCGTGAGTAGTCGTCGTACACGTACTCCGTCCCCGTGTAGACGACGCCAACCGCGGAGCCGCTCTCGCGGAACGTCGATACCTGTTCCGCCAGCTTCTTCGGTCGCCACGTATCATCGTCGTCTAAGAACGCGACGTACTCGCCGTTCGAGGCTTCGATACCGGTGTTCCTGGCCTCGTTCGCGCCCCTGTTCTCCACGTGTCGAATGATCCGTCCCCGGGTATCGCCGAACGCCGTGTCCGAGAGCGTCTCCGAGGCGGGTGTTGGCGAGTGGTCGTCTACGACGACCAGTTCGACCGGGTCGTAGGTCTGCCCGAGGACGCTGTCGACGGCGTCCCGAAGTTTCCCCGGTCGCTTGTACGTCGGCAGGACGACGCTGACGAGTGGTCCCTTCATCGGTGCCTGTCTCGACCGGCGTTCGTCGCACCGGCCGCCGGGCGGCGGTGTCGGAGCGACTTTCCGGTAGTGTGTGTTGGGTTGACAAGAGTGGGGGCAGTCCTGGTTTGCGTGTCCGACATGGCTACTGGAGATACCCGAGATTTTCCAGGCGCTCTCTGTTCTGCTCGCTGATCTTCTCGTCGTCTGCGCTCCCCCGAGACAGCTCGCCGACCTCGTCTCGGAGCGTTCGCTGGAGTCGGTCACTGACCGCTTGTCGGTCGCCGGAGAGGTCGCGTCGCTCGTCGGGGTCCGCCTGCAGGTCATAGAGTTCGACGTGGTTCGGCGATTCGATCAGTTTCCACCGGTCGGTCTTGATCGCACGGAGCGCCCGGTCGAAGCGCTCCGCAGACGGATCGAACGAACTGACGGATTCGCGGAGCGTGTCTAGGGCCGGCTGGGGTACCAGGTACTCGGAGATGGCGTGTTCGCGCGTCGAAGGCGCCCCGTCGTCCGGGAGCAAACTGTTCGTGGACACGCTTTCACCGTCAGTCGTCGGGAGGCCGGCCAGTTCGCGGACTGTCGGATACAGGTCGCGGATCTCGACAGGACCGGAGACGGTTTCGCCAGCCGCGAACTCCTCGGGATACCGGATCAGTAGCGGGACGTGGGTCAGCGTCTCGTAGAGACAGTACTGGTGGTCCATCAGCCCGTGTTCGCCGATGTTTTCCCCGTGGTCACCGACTAGCACGACGGCAGTCTCGTCAAGAATCCCCAGATCAGCCAGCGACTCGTACAGTCGCTCGAGTTGCGAGTCGAGATACGCAATTTCGGCCCTGTAGAGCCCGTTGAGCGTCTCGAAATCTCGATCAGACATCGATTCGTCTCCTGCGATGTACTCCCAGGGATCCTGATTCAGATCGTCGAGAGACTCGCCGGAGACGCCGTCCGGGAGGTACTCCTCGATGTACTCGCCAGGTGGCTCGTAGGGGAGGTGTGGCTCGATGTAGTTCAGGAAGTAGAAGAACGGCTGGTCGTCCGTGCCGTGTCTGTCGAGCCACTTGATGGTCCGGGATGTCGCGTGTTTCGCACCGTCGTCTTTCCGGGCAGCAAGGAACTTCGCGAACCCAGCGGTCGCCGCTCCCTTCACGAGCCCCCTTGCCGACTGGCCGCGGAAGATCTCGAGCAGTGACTGCCCGTCGGCGGTCGTGTTCCGGTCGCTGATCACGCTGGAGAGATCTGGCGCGTCCCAGAAGAGGTCCCACGACATCGAGAACTGCTCGAAGCCGGCGTCGAAGCCGAACTCAGGGCTGATCCAGACATTGCCCGAGATACCGGCGGTCCGGTAGCCGTCCTCGGTGAGTTGCATCGCGAGCGGGGACGTTTCGGGGGCGAAGGAAATATTTCCGGCGTTTACGCCATGATTAGACGTATACTCGCCCGTAAACATGGCGGCGTGTGATGGGAGAGTCCACGGTGCTGTCGTCGTCGCGTCGGTGAACGTGGTTCCCTCCGCAGCGATACGTGACATCGTCGGTGCCAACCCCGTATCGAGCCCCCGAAGTACTGTCTGTGCCCGGGCGGTATCGAGCACGACGAACAATACGTTCGGCCGAGATTTCGCTGCCATTGTCGTTTGTTCTGAACCGAGAGTAATAGTTATGCAACTCAAAACACCACACGCTGGCGTCGCGCCCGTATCAGTCGGGGATAAGAGAGGTAATACTATCCACACCCGGGACGCCGTTCGAAAACGTCAGCGCCCGACCGTGGAGAGACCCACGGTAGAGTCGTCGATACCGGGGCCGGATGAAACCCTGCCGGGTCGGGCGACACCGGCACAGCATCAGAAGGGGTGCTGGGGCTGACAGGGTCGAATGGTGGCGTGGGTCGACGGACATAGTTTGTTACTAACAAAGCCTCGTGAAATGGTCTTTTCTCCCAATGAGTTGGTCTCCTACCCAACGACCCAATGTCGTCTGGATCACGCTAGACAGTGTTCGTCAGGACCACACATCGATTGACGGATACGACAGAGAGACAACACCGAACCTCCAGTCGATCGCGAACCGGCCGAGCGGCGTCGCGTTCGATACCTGTATCGCGGCGGCCAACTGGTCGCTCCCTTCTGCAGCTTCTATCGCCACCGGAACCTACCCGGAGTATCATCGGACCGGGTACGACACCGACGTACTCTCAGAGAACGTTGACACTGTCGCCGAGCGATTTCGTGACGTCGGCTATCACACCGTCGGCGTCTCGGCGAACCACTACTTCAGCGAGGCGACTGGCCTCGACAGGGGGTTCGAGGAGTTCAAGGAGATCATGCCCTCGGAGTTCGTAAGCGAAGTCCCGGCCCGGACACTGCTCGAATTCTTTCTCAGGATCCGAACGCACTCCGGCGGCTTCACCAGAAAAAAGACCAAGCACAGACCGGACTACTTGGTCAACGAGATCGTCAAAAACCAGCTGTCGGCCTGTGCCGAGTCCGACGACCCGTTCTTCGTCTCCGCTCACTATCACGGTGCGCACGTCCCGTACTACCCGCCGCCGACGTGGCAGGACACCTTCGAAAGCGACCTGATCGAGTCACCACGGGCAGCGAGTGAACGCGCGTTTCGGCATACGGCGGACCTCCACACAGCTATCGGCAAGACCGAAGCCTTCACCGAGGAGGACTGGAACGCGCTGTCGGTCATGTACGACACGCTGGTCGCGTACAGCGACGCACTCGTCGGAGACCTGTTCGATCATCTCGAAGCGCTCCCGCTTGACGACACAGTCTTCGTCGTCACCGCCGACCACGGTGACCTGCTCGGCGAGCAGGGGCTCCTCGGGCACAAGTTCGTCCTCCACGACGGACTGACGCGGGTTCCGGCGGTCGTCCACGGACTCGACGCGCTGGTTGACCAGAGCGACGAACTCATCCAGCACCTCGACATCATCAGAACTCTCGTCGAACGCGCGGGTGGAGACACCGACGGGCTCCACGGGATCGATCTGCAGACGGAGCAGCGTTCGCACGCGCTGAGTCAGCGCGGACCCGGAATCGAGAGCGCCCTGAAGAAAATATGGGAGACGAACCCCGACTTCGACGCCAGTGACCTCCACGGAGAGGGGCTGAGTGCGATCCGGACCGACACGTTCAGGTTCCAGCGTAGCAACGACAGCGCCGAGCTGTTCGCGCTGCCCGACGAACAGACCGATGTGTCGGAGGATTACCCCTCCAAGCATGCCGAACTCAGCGCTGAACTGGACCGGCGACTGTCGGAAATCGATAGCCCGAGTATCGACACGGCCGCAGCGGCCGACTTCAGCGACGACGTAAAAGACCAGCTCGCCGATCTCGGCTACGTCGTCGACTGATAATATTCTTCTCGCCCGTTCGTCAATCCCGTTGGGCCGGTATCGTCACTCCATCTGGACCCGTCGAGTAGCTGGCGGTGTCACGTTGATTCCGTAGCAAGCAGAATCAGGGGAGACGAGTTACAGTGAACAGAGGAACCGTCGTGAGTGTTTTAGGCGATACCCTCAAGCGATATGGCGGAGTTACTGGTTGGGATCCTCGTCCGCTGGCGGGGCGACAGCCCAACCGGTGAACCCGCCGTTTGCGTAGATTCTGTTCGCCGTCGGGTCCCGCCCAAGCTGGGCCATATGCTTGTCGCCGTACCGGAAGAGGAACTCCTGTTGGTCATCGGTGAGATACTCGGCGGTGTTGCGTTTCCTGTCGAACGTCTTCGTGACGACGTAGCTGTCTCCGAACGTTCCTGCAGCTGTGGCGTCTGGATCATCGTATCCAAGGCCAGGCGGGATGTCGTTCTCAGATTCGAACCCTGGTGGATAAAGCCGGGGACTGTCAGAGCCGAGCGCGTAGTCTTTCGCCTTGTGCGACATGACCATCGAATGGATCGGTTCTCCGAGGTCGTGGTTGGAGGCGAGATACTCAGTTCCGTCGGCTTCGGTGTGCGTGAGGTGTCGGTTCGGCTCGTAGGCGGCGTTCGCACCAAGTCCAGCGGCCAGAAGAATGACGGCTGCGACGACCGGCGTCACCCAAGAATTCCGACGTTCAAATAGGTAAAGCATCTTCATGCCGACCATGATTGTCGCAAACAGGATAGCATACCTCGAGAGGCGGATGTTTCCGTGAACGATCATGTCTCTGAGTAGAAACAGCATCGCTAGCACGATACCAGCTGTGAAGTGCGTGCCCGCGAATCCCCAGTGATACCGTCTGTCGCCGCGCCAGTAGGCGGCAGCAATTACCAGCAAGAACAGTCCGGCCAGTGCAAAGTATAGGAAAACAGTGCCATACAGGCTCATGAACTTCCAGAACAACTGCGTCGGCGTGAACGACACTGCGGTAGCCGACATCAACTCTCTCGCTGCTGGTGATGGCCCTTTGTCTGGCCCAAACATATTGACGACAGCGAATCGTGTCTGCTGGAAGCCGGTAACCCACGCGAACTGTATCGGGAGGAATGCTGCCGCCAACCGGAGACTGAGCGTGGGGATACCCTCCCCCGTGTATGCGTTGTACAGTCGCGTGAACACCGCCGAAACCAGTATCAGCCCTACCATGAACAGAGTGGTCATCGGGTGCATGTGGATCATGAGGAAACCGAAAATGATCAACAGGAATAGATACTCGCTCGCATTCGTCCGGCGGTAACGTTCCAGCAGCAGGATAATCACCGGGAACAGCATGAAGGACAGGATAGCCGGGTGAATCGAGAGGTGGAACGTCGTGTAGAGGAGGGGCGCCCCAGCGGCGAGGCCGATAGCCATGCTCCCTGGTTGGCCGGTAAAGTGCCGGACGAGGACGCCGATGCCGATGATTTGGATGGTGGTAAAGAGGAACGCCAGAAGGTAGGAGGTGCTCTCAAGTGGCATCCCGAGCATGTTCAGCTCCGCCATCAGAACGTGCTCCCCGGGGTACCAGATACCGGGCAGTGAGCCGGTGTTCACCAAGCCCTTTACGCGTCCCAGGTGGCGCAACTTGTCCGCCTCACCGCGCCCGTAAAGTCTGTAGCCACGGGCGACGGGCAGGAAGATATAGAGGAGGTAGTTCGCGATCACCAGCGACAGGCCGTGTTTCCAGTACGTCGTGTTTGTCGCCGCAGCGACTAGCATCAGTAGGATCCCACCACAGAGAACTGTGTAGAAGAACACCCAGTATGCAAGCGGGAGTGCCGTAACGATGGACGTCTCGTACCCCGTCGCGGGCTCGAGCGTGAGAAACAGGACACACTCGGTCAGTAGCAGCACCGACAGTGCACCCACCATGTATCCCTGCGCGTTGTGATCGACGACTCGAACGAGGTTGTCGAGCCGTTCGTCTGTTCCTGTCACGAAACTCATCAACTATGTCGACCCCCAGGTTCTTCGATTGAAGTCACGACCCGCTTCACAGTCGGTTGTGTAACTCAGGTATATTAAGTAAGGACCTATTACGGCCCGGCTAGCAGCGAGCCCGAATGGGACTCACCAATCGGTGGTCGAAACGGGCGATTACGTCCTACACACGACGTAAGGGAGAACGCGGGATCGGCGCGTGATCAGCCATCGTTTGCGTCCGTGAGTGTCTGCTGCGCGTCCGGTCACCCGGCGTCCCAGAAAGTACAGGTCCGGTGGCGCGTCGCTATTACGGTCACTGGATCTGCGGGGCTTCCTCGGCCGTTCGCTTGTCCCGGCCGTTCCTAATTGTGGACTGGTCCAAACGCTCCAGCGCCTGTGTGGTGTACTCAACCGTCTCAGCCCAGTCGTAGTTCGAAGTGACGATCTCGCGGCCGTTCCGCCCCAGTCGGTTGAGGCACTCCGGATCGGTGAGGAGGCCACTGAGCGCGTCGGCCAGTGCGGCGGTATCGCCTACAGGCACTATCTCGCCTGCGTTCTTGACGACCGGCGCGGTCTGTTCCAGACGTGTGCTGACGACTGGGGTCTCACACGCGAGCGACTCCATCACCGTCCGCGGGAACCCCTCAGTTCGACTCGCGATAGTGAAGACGTCGGCCGCCCGGAACACGGACGGCATCTCCTCGTACGGGACGCGTCCGAGGAACTCGACCGCGTTCGCAATTCCCGCCCGTTCGGTCTCCTGTTCGAGTTGCTCGCGCATAGGGCCGCTACCACAGAAAAATAGCCGTGCCGAGGGATGCTCGTCGTGAACCGACTCGAAGGCGGAGAGGACGTCTTGCGGTCGTTTCCCCTCGACGAGCCGACCGACGAAGATGACCGTCTGTCCCGCCGCCTCGGCGATTCGCGAGTGGGTGTCGCCTGTCGGCGAGAACCGCTTGGAGTCGATCCCGTTGTGGATGACTTCGATGTCCGAATCGACTCCCAGGTCACGCAGTTTCTCGCGTTCGACGTCCGTGTAACAGAACGTGACGTCGGCGGAGTTGTACGTGAACCGGCCTGCTGTGCCGAGATGGAACCGGGAGATCAGTTCTGGGGCACGCTGGGAGATGAGCCCATGGCAGGTGACGGCGAAGGGGATGTCGCTGATTCTGGCGAACGCGGCGGCCACGTTGCTCGAATAGAAAAGGTGCGAGTGAGCGTGGACGACGTCGTACTGGTCGTTGTTCCGGAGGTAGCGCAGCGTTCCGGAGAACAGTTCGTTCCCAAACACGTCCAGTTTCGGGGACTGACGGACGATTTCGTACCCCGCTCGCTCCTCTCTGGCAGGCTTCGAGTCGTCCTTCGAAATCGTCAACACAGTGATGTCGTGGCCGCGTTCGGCCTGGTCGCGACTCAGTGCGTGTATGTGATACGGTGCTCCACCGATCATATCAGGGAAAATATCCTGTGCGACGCGGAGAATGCGCATTCGTTTCCGGTATGAGTATCCGACCGAGACTCTTTGTTAACTATCGGCTTAATTAAGTAGCAAGTGCATACATTCGCGGTACAAGCGTTGTACACAGTATTTCGTTGGAGTCCACAACACACATAGAGCGGTCGAGAGAAGTGCCGTGCTCGGAACCTGCCGGAGACCGCGAGATTGGGGCGGTGGACGGGCTCCGAAGGTCTTCTATCTGTCAGAGGTAGAGTGCCAGTGACGCTTTGCCGGTTGGAGAGCGCTCGGCCTCTCGGTTCACCGATCGTACCTGACGGAGTTTTGCGGATTATAACAATGCTACGTACGTTGCTATAGTAGGTCAAAATGTACTCCGTCAGTTCGTTGAAACAGGGGATCGACGATCCCCGACGTATCCTGCAAGAATTCAATCGGCTCTACTACCGGCGGCTGAAGACCCGCCCGTACAACGAGGAGGGGCTCGACGTCTTCGAGCGAGACTGGGACACGCTGTGTATCCTTGACGCCTGCAAATACGACCTGTTCGAGGAGCGGAACACGCTCCCCGGTAACCTCGAGAAAGTCGTTTCACGGAGCTCCTCCACTAAAGAGTTCCTCAGAGCGAACTTCCACGGCAGGGAGTTCCTCGACACCGTCTACGTCACCGGGAGTCCGATGCTCCACCGCCTCCGTGACAGGATCGACACCCAGTTCCACGACGTGATCAACGTCTGGCAGGAAGAGGGGTGGGACGAGACGTGTCGAACCGTCATGCCTGAGACGATGGCCGACGCGACCCGGAAAGCCAGGGCGGAGTATCCCAACAAGCGACTTTTCGTCCACTTCCTGCAGCCACACTACCCGTTCATCGGCCCGATCGGTCGAGAGCACTTCGATCTCGACCGACTGAACTTCGAGTGGGACAAGTTACGCCGTGGAGAGATCGATATTCCGGAAGACGTGGTGCGGCAGGCTTACGCCGAGAATCTGGACGAGGTCCTGCCACACATCGAACAGTTGTTCTCTGACCTGCCCGGCCGCATCGTCGTTACGTCCGACCACGGCCAGATGTTCGGCACGAGCGCATTTCCGATTCCGCTGAGAGAATACGGCCATCCGCCCGGGATCTACACCCCGGAACTCGTAGAGGTCCCGTGGCTGGTCTACGATCAGGAGACGCGTCCAGAAATATCCGCCGAGGACCCGACGGACCCCGGTGAGACCGACGTGGACCAGAACCTCGCACAGGAACGGCTCCGAGACTTGGGATATCTGTAGCCCTCGCTCGGAAGATAGACCCGCTAGGTGTCGTCGAGTCTTGAGACGGTGAAGGTGGTCATCTGGGCCGGTAAGAACATCCTAAATACGGGATTGTCTATTCATTTCTACTATTATTTTAAGATATTATCTATTTAATGGTATGCAACAAATAGCAACTGAACTATTCTTTGTACCGAAGCAGACCCACTCTGCAACATAGATTAAAAGAGTAATAAGGAATTACCACGTTGTGAAAGACACAGAAGCGAATCGATCGAACGATCCCGAACTTGTATCGGCGGACGAAGACGATGCACTCCCACCGACTCGGGTGAGTCGGCGGTCCTGGCTCAAAGCCTTCGGAGCAGTCGCTGCATCTGTTGGTTTAGTTAGCGGTAGTGAGTCATTAACTGGAGAGGCTTCGGCGACAGGCTATGGCTACGGTGGCGCGCCGCTGGTCACGGAGTTCGATTCGGTCGAGAGCGTCTCGTCGGTCTCCGAATCAGAGCCAAATGACCACCGAGACAATGCCACTGCCGTTACGCTCGAAACGACGGTGAGCGGAACTCTCTCGACTGCGGAGGTCGACTGGTACTCCTTCGACGTCGCGAGCGGGAAGGATCTGTACGTCCAGTACGACCGGAACTCCGACGCGGGCGTCAGCGTGATGGCGCTGTTCGGGCCCACCGGACAGTTGCTGAACCAGATGTACGTGAGCTCGGACACTGCAGTCGTGCTTCCCGTGACGACCAGTACAGACGGGTCCCACTACGTCCAGATTGTCGACATCAAAGACGCCGCGGGTGACTACACGCTCCTGGCCACGACGGGGAGCGAACCATCGAGTGGCCCGACACAGACCCCGTACGGAGACGGACCAGCACCGATACCCGGACGGATCCAGGCGGAGGACTTCGACGTCGGCGGTGAGGAAGTTTCGTACCACGATACGGATGAGAAGAACAGAGGCGGGACGTATCGCGACACCTCCGTCGACGTCGAACCGTCTCAGGACGGCGACGACGGGTACAGCGTCGGCTACTTCAAGGACGGCGAGTGGCTGGAGTACACTGTCGATGTCACACCGGGCACGTACGACATCACGTTCCGGGTCGCGACGGAAAAGTCCGGCAGGCAGATAGACGTCACGCTGGACGGCACGTCTCTCGGGACGCTCGACGTCCCGACCACTGATGACTGGTACACATACCAGACCGCGACGCTTTCGGATGTCTCTATCGATGCCGATGGCGAACACGTCCTCCGGTTGGAAGCGATCAACAACGGGTTCGTCCTCAACTGGGTCGAGTTCGCGTCGGTCGAAACGGCGACGCCCACTGAAACGGCGACGCCCACTGAAACGGCGACGCCCACTGAAACGGCGACCACCACCGATACCGAGGACGATTACGGAGAGCTGGGCTTCGGCATGGGCGGTTACGGCGGAGATAGCCAATGACTCCGTCCACTATGGCACACAGCGACTTAGGACCGACGACTGACGGGAACGGCTCCAGGCGACACCAGTGCGTGTCCCTGATGCAACAGCAATAGATACCAAACACGACTTACAGAACAATGGCAGAACGTTACACCACGCCCGAGCAGGGCACACTCGACTGGCACGTACCGCTCAACGAAAATTTCAGCCGACTGGAAACCGACGTGGAGATCCGGGACCTGGAGAACAATATTGACAACTATACCCCCACGTCCGGCCGACTATTCCGGGCCACGGACTCCGGAAATCTCTATCTGGCCAACGGCACGGACTGGAATCTTCACAACCCCCCGAGTAGCAGTGATGGCTCGTCGTCTGGCGGTGGTATCTGGACATCGATAACGGAGTTCGGTGCTGTCGGCGACGGGTCGACCGACGACTCCGACGCGCTCGAAAAGGCTATCCACAGCGCGACGAACGTGTACGTTCCCGACCGGACGTTCAAGATCCAGCGGCCGCTCACGTTCTCCGATGTGGATACGCTCCACCTCTTCGGCCCGGGGACGCTGAAGTACGGCGATCTTAACGAGGACTACAAGTACCTGTTGCGATTCAACAATTCGCACGACGTTACGGTGGAGAACCTCACGCTCGACGGGAACTACGACAATACCGCAGACTACGGGGCCCTGTTCTTCGACGAGTGTACCGACACCCGCATCGACAAGTGTGACCTCTACGATTGGGGGAACGCCCAGGCATCCACAGGATCCTCATCGGTGACGGACCAGCCACACACGATCACTGCACGCGGCTGCCAGGGGACGGATGTGCTGTTCAACAACATCCGCAACAGCGGTGGCAAAGGCGTGAACGTTTGGGCGAAGTCGACGACCAAGCCCAGCGTGAGCACTCGCCTTATCGGGAATCGGACCTACAATACCGGAGAAGAGGGGCTGTTCGCCGGAACAACGAACGACGAGGGGACCGCCGGCATCATCCTGGCGAACAACGATATCGACACGACGCGGGCCCAGTACGGTATCCGAATGGGCGGTAAACAGCGCTGTCACGCGCTCATCGCGAACAACACGATTCGGAATACCGTCAACGCCGGGATCGAAGTCAAGACGCAGGCTCCGTGTGTCTACAACATCTCGAACAACGTACTCTACGGCGATAACGGGATCAACATGCGCTCTATCGACGAACCGCTCAGCGGAGTCATCTCCAATAACACGCTGGTCAACTGCTCCGGATGGCAGGGGATCAAGCTTCTCAGTGGCTGTGAGGACGTCATCGTTTCCGGGAACTACGTGAATTTCATCCGTATTAACTCTGGGAATAACTTCTCGGTCTTCGGCAACTACACCTACGGAAAGGGTATCGACACCAGCGGTGCCAGTGGTGTCAAGACCGGGCTCAACATCTAGGGCCGTCTCGATTTGTTTGCCCCGGCAGACGGTTCACCGCTGTCGAGTTCTGTGCTGCTAATAGGGTGATAAACAGACGGCGTCGCCGTCCGATATGCGCACACTACTGTCAATATCCCAACTAGTACAAGCGAACTAATTATGTATACGCATAGCTAGTCCCCAAACACTCAGGACCAACCGCCGTGGAACGGGGTGGTTCCACGGTTCTGTTCAGTACCAATTCATACTCATGAATCACGAACTTACAATTCCACAGCGGGGGGTAAACAACTGGCACGTCCCCATCAACGGAAACTTCGAGCAGTTGGACCGGGACGTAGAAATTCGGGACTCGGCGGCAAACCGAGACTCCTATGAACCTAAGCAGGGGGCACTGTTCCGGGCCACAGATACGGGAAATCTGTATCGTGGCACCGGATCAGAGTGGACCCGACAGGATCCCCCGGGTGTCTTGGTAGACTGGGCGAGTATCACTGATTTTGACGTGGGAAACGACGGGGATGACGCCTCTGCGGCACTCAAAACCGCACTCGAGTCCGTCCGGAATGTGTACATCCCACAGGGGTCTTACAAGTTGGCGAAGCCGCTCAAATTCAGTTCGCTCTCTGACAGGCGGATCTTCGGATCCGGAACGCTCCGATACCCTCAGGATGGGTCGGAGTACATGTTCGAGTTCGAGAAGTCGTCCGGCATCGAGATAGACGGGATTTCCTTCGACGGGAACGAGAAGAACACTAACGATTACGGGGCCGTCCGATTCGTCGGCTGTTCGGACATTTCGGTCCGGAACTGTCAGTTCTACTCGTGGGGGAACTCCGACGGTTACACCGACGAACCACACACAGTCGCGACACGAGGGTCCGACGACGTCGACATCCTCTACAACAGTATCGTTGATTCCGGTGGTAAGGGGATCAGCGTCTACGCCTTCGATGACGACCAGACTGACAGCATCCGTATCATCGGCAACAGGACGAAGAACACCGACGAGGAGGGGATATTCGCCGGAACGGAACACAACTCGGGGACGACAAGGGTCGTCATCGCGCACAACGACATTGACACCACGAAGAAACAGTATGGAATGCGCATCGGCGGACTGCAACCCTGTAACGCGCTCATCACGGGGAATACAATCCGAAACACGCATAACGCCGCGATCGAGGTCAAGTCGCGGTCGTCGAGCGTGTACACGATTACGAACAACGTAGTGACAGGTAACAACGGAATCAACATCCGCTCGGTCGAGGAGCCACTCGGCGGGGTCATCGCCAACAACAGTATCGTTGACTGCAACGACTCCGGACAGGGTATCAGGCTGCTGAGCGGCTGTGAGAACGTCATCGTTTCCGGGAACTACGCCAACCAAATCGAGCTCGACGGTGGCGATAACTTCTCTATCTTCGGGAACTACACCTACGGAAACGGAATTACTACCAGGGGTGCGAGGAACGTCGAAGAGGCGATGAACATCTCCTGACCACGGAATCGTTCGTTAAAACCGCCCGACTGACGTTGTGGGGAGCCGGAATGCCCTCAAGCACGGATCCCACGGCTCTCAGCAGTCGGCCGCGATGTTAGGCAGTGCCAGGATCGACTGCCAGGTCTTTCCCGAGGAGATCGCCGTAGAGAGCCAGATGATCCCGGACCATCTGCTGGATTGTGAACTCGTTGCGGACGCGCTTGAGGGCTCGCGTGCCGAGGGCCGACCGCCGCTTTGCGGACGCGAGGTCGCCCATCGCCGACGCGAGTGCGTCCGGCGATTCGGGCGGAACCAGAAGGCCGGTCTCGCCATCGGTAATTACCTCCTCGACGCCGGGGATCGCCGTGGCCACGATCGGCAGTTCCGCGGCCATCGCCTCGAGTTGGGCGATCGGGAGCCCCTCTTTCGTCGACGAGGAGACGAACGCGTCAGCCACCGCGTAGTAGTCGTAGACGTTGTCGGCGAATCCGGTAACGGTGACGCGGTCCGACACGCCCAGTTCTGTCGCTGTCTCTTTGAGGGCGGACTCTAGCGGGCCCCAGCCAACGATCAGCAGATGTGCGTTCTCTAGATTCGGGACGCCCGCTGCCATCGCTCGAATGAGGTCGGCCTGAGCTTTCACCGAAACGTACCGACCGACGCTGACATAGATACGTTCGTCATCGAGGTCCAACTTCTCTCGAACCGCATCCGGATCCGCCTCCGAGAGGTTTCTTCGGAACGATTCGACGTCCAGACCGTTGTGGATGGTTTGCCACCGGTCGCTGGAGGCGAACGGTCCACGTTCCCCCGACTCGAAGGACTCTCGGACACCGTCCGAGACAGCAACCGTCGCCGAGTCCAATGGCCGGGTTACCTGCTCGACCCCTCGCTCGACGAGGAAGTAGTTGCTCCTGACATTGTGTTGTGTACTCACGACGTGCTCCACGTCGCTGAGAGCGCCGACGATACGACCGAGGGACTGCGAGTATGGCAAGTGACAGTGCAGGATATCGAAGGAGTTCCGGCGGAAGAACTGTACCATCGGGACGATCGACCGGGGGTCGAACTGTGGATGGTCCGTCTGGGCACCGAAATCGACGACCTGTGCGCCCGCCGCTTCGAACTCCGTCTGAAGTGTATCGTCAGATCCAAAGAAGCAGATAGTGAAGTCGATCCTCTCGTCGGTGTTTTGCACCAGGTCGAGGACGACGTTCGGTGCGCCTGCCGGTTCCAGTTGATTAGTCAAATAACATATATCAGCGCGGGCGGACGACGTGCTCTGTTTGCCGTCCGTCCGAGAGATACCCCCTGAACTGGATTCAGCACGCTGCATATCGTGTGAGGGCGGCCCGATTCTATTAAGTATAGATAGGCTAATGCTCGAATAGTGCGGTCTGCCCGGCACAAGGGTGCTGAAGGCGTTCGTGCCTGCCAAGGTGTGGTGACGCGACGACCAGCGACCCATAATTTAGGTTCTGACTTACAAGCACGTTACCGATACCAAACAGAATCATGACAGGCGAAAGATCCGCTTCGCAGCGAACACAGAGCACTGAATCGGCGTCTCAGCTGGCACACGGCCTCGGTTGTGGAACGACCGACAGATGACCGCCGAGTCCGAACCGTCAGTCGGTTTTGTGGGTCCCGACTCGGCGGACCCTCCGTCCACGACCGCCGAGAGTCAGGACGAGAACGCCGACCCCGAGGCCGGGAAAGCGCTTCCGAAACTGGCGTTTTATGTCCCGTCGCTCGACACCGGTGGAGCAGAGCGCGTGACGGTTACCCTCGTCAATGAGTTAAACAGGCGCGGTTACGACATCGACCTCGTCGTCTCGTCGGTTGGCGCAATGGGGGAGGACCTCGCGGAGACGGTGACGCTCGTCAACCTCGACAGCCCACGGCCCCCGGGCATCGGTATCGGGGCCGGTATCCCGGGTATCGCGTCGTACCTCCGGTCGGCCAGTCCGGCCATCCTCTTCCCGCAGATGACGTACGCGAGCGTGGTCTGCGCTGTCGCGAACGCGGTGTCGGGAACGGAGACCGTCGTGCTCCCTACAGAACACAACACGCTGGGAATGAAGACCGGGCGGAAGGACAGAGCAGTCAGCAAGGTCGCAGGCCTGCTCTACAGAGACATCGAGCGGGTGCTCGCTGTCTCTCAGGGCGTGGCCGACAGCGTCGTCGCGTCGACGCCCCTCGATTCCGACCGAGTAACCGTCACACACAACCCCATCGACGTCGGCTCGATCAGCGACCGGTCGACTGAGCCGGTCGACCACCCGTGGATCTCCTCGCCCGACCACGAAGTGGTTCTCTACGTCGGCCGGCATGAGGATCAGAAGGACCTCGAGACGTGGCTCGCGGCGTTCAAGCAGATCAACGAGACGATACCGAGCGCGCGCGGTATCATCGCCGGGAAGGGCTCAAAGCGAGAGGAACTCCGGTTCATCGCGGAGCAGGAGGGGCTCGAAGACGTCGTCTCCTTCCCGGGCTACGTCGACAATCCGTACGGATACATGGGTGGTGCCGACGTGTTCATGCTCTCGTCACAGTACGAAGGGCTGCCCACAGTGCTCATCGAGGCGCTGTCGTGTGGATGTCCTGTAGCGTCCACTGACTGTCCGAGCGGGCCGAGCGAGATACTCGCCGGCGGGGAGTACGGCTCACTCGCTCCCGTCGGTAAACCACAGAAGCTCGCCGACGCGGCAATGTCAGAACTGACCGATCCAGTTGATGAGGCGGCGTTGCTCAAGCGCGCGGAAGATTTCTCGCCCAAGGCTGTGGGAGACACATACGAACAGGTTATCCAGACGGTACTGGCAGACCGCTGATTTCGGGTTGTGCCTCATGCACCCAGCATCTCTCCGCTCTCGGTGCCCCTACTCTTCCCACGTGGAACCGACTAGCGGCAGATTTTAGATGTGAGGTCCGACCAGCGACCAACCGGTGGGCCCGACCGCGACACGACTAGTTCGCGGTCACATCGATCCAGATGTGGAGATTCCGGTAGCTATTCTCCGCAGTCGGCTGGGCCGGCTTCGTCGACTTGTACAGGAGGTAGGTCAATCGGAGGTTTTCGCCCTCGATAACGGGGCGGACACTATGTTCACGCTGCCAAGTTTCGCCGGCCGCAACACTGTTACGATACGTATTCAGTTCCGCTCGTTTAATAGGCTCGCCGTCCTCGTTCAGGTCGCTGAGTGTTACGACGACCGTGTACTCGACGAGCTGTTTCTCCTGATTCGTGACGGTGAAGTAGAGGTCTTCGCTCTCGCCGAGTGTTATCTCTTCGGGATACTCGTCTGCCACGAGCGAACCGTCGTCCAATTCTGTCAGCAGTCCGAATTCGGTGTATTTTTCCCCGCGAGGAGGATCCATCGCGACGACTCCCACACTCAGGACTGCGGTCAGTACGGCAACGACGACTGCAAGGGAGGCCAACCGTGTGCCGGTCCCCCCAGACTTTGCGTCCGGTCGGCGGAGTCCTGAGTCGTTGTCGAAGGAGTATGAGGGGTCGCCGATTTGCCAGCGGCGATAGCCCGCAATAGCTACTGAGACGAGTGATATCGCAGTAAGGACGGTGACAACCGGTTGTGGACGTATCAGCCACTGGGTGAATTCAAGGTTGATACCAACCAATATTGCGAGTGCGATGCTCGTTGTAACGGCCAGAAAAGCCTGCTCAAAAAACGATGGGACCTCCAAGTCGAATGGTCCGGCCTGCTGTGGGAACAGTGCTGAGACGACGGCGTATCCCGGGATAAGCAACAGAAACGGGATTACGATTACGGCTTGCAGGACCCCAGCAGTCCACAAGATTGTCACAGCAAGGGCCAGCACTGCGAAGATTGCGACCGCGATCAGATCAGCAACTCGTCCTACGAATCCAGACAACCCGTCCATGGCCAACGTTCTCTGTCCCATAAATAAAAGTAATTTCTACATAACGCTATGCTCTGCTTGCAGTTCAGCGATTGTCTGACAACTGTGAAGCACCGCCACGTCGTTTTTCTGGATTGTGAACAGAATCGAGAGAACTGTAGTTTGAGCCTGAGAAGGAGCGACGTAACGAATGCCCGCACTCAGTCGAACTGTTCTTGATACGTCGTCTTGATGTCTGCTTGGCGACTAGCGGTGAGGTTCTCGTACGACGTCCCGTAGGTGTCGCGAGCGAGTTCGTCCCAGGACTCGATCCGATCACCGGACTCCGTCTGGAACTGCGAATCGAAGTCCGCTTCGACCTTCTGCTGGACTTCAATATCCAGGCCGGTGAAGTCAAAGTTCTCGCCAGCTTTCACATCGGCACCGTACTCTTGACGGGCGATCTCCTCACGCGTTCGCACCTCTGCGGCTGCAAGGCCGTCCGCGAACGGTTGGCGCTCGTGAATCTCTTCGACCTGGCGCTTCGTCTCGCTGCTGACCTCATTGTAGTAGAGTCCGTACTTGTCTTGGGTTATTTCATCGAGTGAAGCGCGCTCACCGTCAGAGACACTGGTCCCCTCGCTGGAGCCGCTGGAGCCGCTACCGTCGTCTTTGGCCCATGACGGCTTGACCGACATGGCGGTTGATGCCCGTGCGTCTTTTGAATAGATTCCATAGACGTACGTCTGCAGGCTCAGTGGTTCGACGGGATAATCCGTCGAATCGGTCACCGTGTATTCAATGTCGAACCGAACGCGAGTCGACTCGCCGGGTGCAAGCGTCACGTTTCTGTCGACTCCATAGGCTTCGGGTCGGTCATCGTCGTCACTGTCAATACGGTGCTGGACCGTTTGGGTTCCAGTGATTTCGCCGGTGTTCGTGACTTTTGCGGAGAACACAGCCGTATCACCGACGTACAGGACATTCGGTCCGACCAAACCGGACACCTCGAAATGGCTGTCCTGTACCGTCGTCGAGACGATGTGTGTGTCGGCAGCGGTTCCAAACGAGTAGTTGTGTGTACCGCGGCTCAAATTCGTCGTATTCACTCCAATAGACACCGTTGTAGTTTCGTTGGCAGCGAGTGAAATGGAACGCGAATAGGTGGTGTTCGTGGAGTCACTGCTGAGCGTGACGTTGTCAGTACCGTCCACGTCACCGACGTTCTTGAGGACCGCGGAGACGTTCGCAGTCTCTCCGTTTGTAACGTTGGCGGGTGCGCTCGTGTTCTGAACCTGGAATGTCGCCGGTTGCTGGACAACTAGTGTGCCGGTCGTTGTTGTGTTTTCCGTGGCGATCTTGTATTGATACTGTCCAGGTTCCAGATCGGCAGTGCGAACGGTGGCCGTGCTCACCTGACTCTGGCCGCCGCCAACCGATAACACCCTCTCGTTTAGAGTTTCGGTATCGGAGTACTGTCCGTTTTGGTCCGTATCAACGGCGAATCGAACCGTCTGGATCCCGCGATACGCACCGACATTTGTCAGGTTCGCTCGGATCGAGGTGTTCGTTCCGCGAACAACGGTAGCGTTTTCAGTTGTATCGGTGAGTGCAAACGTGGGAGGGGTGAGGATAGCCACACTCCCAGTCATCTCTGGGGACGACGATTCACCAACGGTGACGGCATACGAGTAGTCACCGGAGCTGATTTGTTCGTGCTCGGCAACGAGCGTTACGTTCGTCGGTTCAGTTGGCGAAACCTGGACTTGTTTTGTCGCTACTGTTTCGGGAGATTGTCCATCCCCGTCCTCGCTCAATCGTAGCGCTATTTGTTGCGTTACTGTACTTGACCCCGTATTTGTGATTCGAAGCTGGACTTGCAAGGGTTCATCCGGCCGAATTTCGGTTGGAGTGTGCACTGCATGCATCTCCAACTCACCTTCACCCACAGTGGTGTCCGAATCCGTCGGCACGTCAGCGATACCACCGATTCCGAGCCCCATCGTAGCGCCTCCAAGGACTAACAGCCCGGCGACACACCCAACCAGTAATTTTCCGTAGCCTATGGACAACATGCGTACGCAGGTAAGTTACAAACCGCTATTGTTACGACTGGTATACCTGATAGTAGAGACTCTCTGCGGCAAATGACCCTGAGTGCATTCCAACGGGCACCGTCCCGAAATGAGTAGTGTTCGTTTACCCCCAGATATGTCCCCCAGAGCGGAAGCCACAAGTGGTTATCATAGCGATTCGGCACTAATAATTGATTGTCGACTCGAACAGGTTGTATTAACTGAGTTCGTAGGCACAATACCCACCAAGCCGCAGTCCATATCGGGATTAATGCGACAGTCCAATGCGGGGGTGAGGGAGCTATTTGCGGTTATGAACTCAATGTTAGGATTAAAAACAAAAAGACAAATGGTTCTAAGTCGACGCGCCTACGCCAAGCAAGCTTCTATCAGTCCGATATCGGGCCGGGACAGTTACGCCATGTTCTTCCGTTCGATGGTTTCCCAAATATCGACACCCTTCTCGGTGATGTCGTATACGCGGCCTTTCTTCCGGTCTTCTGAAACGAGTAGGTCAACGAGCTCCGATTCACGAAGCTCCTGCAACGCGCGTGAAACGTGAGCGATGCTCATTTCCCTGTCGTCCGCGATCAACGACGGTGTCGCAGGCCCTTCTGACAATCGGCGGAGAGTCTCGACTCGATACCGTGAACTGATAACGTAGCTCACCTCGTCCCACTGATCAAAGTCTGCCATCGTATCTATTCGTATGCACGAGTGTACCAGCTACCTTCTTTGGACAGAGACTCGTGTACAATGATGTTCCATGTGCCTGTGGTTAATTGTTTCGCTCGTGTCGCTTGGTCTCGCTTCGTAGCCATACATCATTCCAGTTGACTACCCCGCATACTGAGTATAAGGTGAGTAATATCGCTTCTCTACGAGAATCGCACCGCCGGACGTTCCATCCACTGACTCAATCGTCATGAACAACTAATCAGCAGCATAGCTACGAACACCGATAAATTCCTGTCCCTGACGACTCTCAAGAGCCATCGGCTATTCGACACACATACACACTGAATCAGATCCGGGTTAGCGGATGTCCGTGCGATTGATACTCATAAGATTACATTACTCGAACGGTGGCCAGGAACGGGGAATGTACGTTATGATTTATCCTGCATAGTTCTAAGCAGACCAACTACGTATGATCTGACCATTGCTGCGTTTCAGTGCTCACAGCAGGTATTCTACGCATTTGTCGTATCTCGCTAATACCGAAGCAATTTTTCCAGTGTGAATCGCCAGGGAACGATTCGAAGAGCGCCGTTACTCCCAGAATACCGAAGCAATTACCCACTACCGACAGCGGTAATCAAAGAAAAATTACCTAACCAATTACATAACAAAGTATTAAGTGCCAAGGTGATGTTGAATTGAAATGCTGGCTGACAGCGTAACGCTCCGTCGATACAGCCGGGGGGCTGTGTGAACGCGATTCCAGACGGATAAACGATGTCGCAGCACACAGGAAGTGGGTAAATATGGGAGTCAAAGACACCGCACAAACGAAAGCAGAACCGAACAGTAAACTAAGCGACGAATCCGTACCAGCCCCAGAGGGGAAGGAGAACAGTGCTGATCAGGTAGCATCACGGAAGCAGGACGGTTCCAGTGCGTCTCTAGACGTTATTTTTGAAATATTGAAAAACAGCCGCCGTAGAGAAGTCCTCCACTTTCTTCGAGAACGAGACGAACAAGTCTCTCTTGGAGAGCTCGCGGAACACGTTGCGGCCATCGAAAACGATACCACAACTGATGCTTTGACTTCTAGTGAGCGCAAGCGCGTGTACGTAGGGCTGTACCAGTGCCATCTCCCGAAGATGGACGACATCGGCGTCGTCGATTTCAACCAAGACCGTGGGCATATCACCCTTACTGAAAAGGCCGATGACTTCGAAAAGTACCTCGACCGCTCTGAAGAGGAGCAAGATCGACAGTGGTATCAGTACTACGCAACCGTTTCCGTGCTGGGTGGGATAGTCCTCGCCGCCTCTATCGCCCTCTCACTTTCCAGCAGCATCATGTTAGGTTTGTTCGCCCTGGTAGTGGGTGTTGCAGGCGCGTGCTCTGTGTACCACTGGTCAGTCGAGCGGGAAGAGCCAGACAGCGAGTAGCCAGATAGGGAGGCCAGTTCCACGCACAATTTTCACGCAGTGTTCATCACGGATATCGCTATGCCGAGCGATAGACTTCGTCGCCGGCAACATATGTTCGCGCTATCGATGGAACCGGATCCGGATCCACGATAATGATATCAGCCCTTGCACCCCGCTCTAATCGAGCACGATCGTATAGGCCGGCAACAGCGGCCGGTGCAGTGGAAACACGCAATATCCGGTCTTTGAGTGGTTCCCCGTTTTCGAGAAAAACAGAGCTAAGCAGAGATTGCGGACGGAAGTCGCTACAGAGGATGTCGACAATACCGTCCCTGATTGCCTGAGCCGCATCGGGCCCATCCCAGAGGCTTCCCCCACGAACCACGTTCGGCGCACCCATCGCAACGGCCAAGTTTAGGTCGGTTGCGCGCTGGGCAGCACGTTGGGAGAGCGGATACTCGCTGATATCGACCCCGATCGCAGCTGCATTGTCCACACCCGAAACAGTTTCATCGTCGTGTGAGGCAACGGGAATGTTTCGATCACTCGCTAGTTTTGTTATCTGGCGCGCGCGCGACCTGGTCTCCGCTTCGGAGACATCGTTCCGGCGCGTGTGGAGCGTCTGTAGGTTTGCCTCTGAGACCTCACTGCTGAGGTCGTACCGCTGTGCAAGTGTGTTTTCGCCAGCAAACTGGCCCGCTCCAGGGATATGTGAAACAAGGGAAACGAGGTCTCCACCGGATTTAATCTCTTGCGAGACGGCTTCAACTGCCTCCTCGTTGGTGAGTTCACATCGCATGTGGAGTCTGTTGTCGACTCGGGCACCGGTGTCGCGGTTGAAATCCCGGATACGCTCAGCGAGGAGACCGGCTAATTCGATGCTTCGATTATCATCTGGGACGTCTTCGAACGCAATGGCATGGTACTTTGTCGTGATTCCCGCGCTGGCATTGGCAATGTCACACCGATCCAGGGCGACGGTTGTGTCGACGCGCTCCCCTGCTCTCGGAAAGAGGTGTCGTTCGATGTCATCACCGTGGAGGTCAACAAATCCAGGAAGGACATATTTCTCCGAGGCATCGACATCTGGGGAGTCGTGAGGTTCCGTTTCCACTGAGACTATTTTTCCGTCGGAGAACGCTACTGTCCCGTTCTCTATTTCAGTAGTAGGCGTAACAACAGTTCCTCCCGAGATCAACGTCCGATTTGCATTGTTTCTCATGCGCGTGGCCCCGGTAAGATATACCAGTGAGGTATGGTGCGTTTCCCCGAAAGATGAGTATAGACCTGCTACGGCTGTGCGGCAATCGACATACAGAGTCTATATTTATATGTACTCAATGGCCATGGCCCGAAAGTATTGTATATAAAAAGTGGGAGACGGATTCGGTAATCGTCAATAGCGCCAGGGGGTTGCCTCTAAAACAATTATTCCTGAGCTTGGAATCGAGCCTCGACTTCATGGAATTCGACTTCAAAAGTAGTATCATGGACAATTTGCACAAGTGTCAATATCTCTCAAATTCTTTCTTAGAATTATAGAATATCGTCATGGAGTCGACAACTTACTGACGGTTCGTACGGATTCATGTCTGTTAGGATATACTTACTTGGATAATTCTATATTAACTGACTGAACAAGAGCACTCGAGTGAGAATTTCGCTGTATTTTTCCATAGCAAGAACAGTGATAATAGCACTCAATTGAAAAAGAAAGACGATTATAACGCGACTACAGCAGTCAGAACGGTGATTTACTTGACCTGACTTGTTTCGGTCACTTCCAGCTCAGTCGTGAAACCGACCAACGCCTAGCGGTATCAAACTCCACCATCGAGAACCAGTCAGCATGTTACGGAGTAGTTGCAGAATTCTATGTGTCGCTACCACTGACATGGTATTTGTGTGTCCAGAATCCGAAGGTTTTAGCGCCAGCGCTTAAAACAGGTTTGTATGAAAGAATGGATTGACACCTACGAGGAGCGTGACTGGCAAACGACCACAGACGGAACCGTTCGGTACGCACTGTTAGGCCTCGGCTGGTGGACGATCGATCTGGCACTCCCCGCGATTCAGGACTCTGATTTGGGTGACGTCACGACGTTCGTCAGTAGTTCCACACAAAAAGCAGATCGACTCGCCAACGAGAACGGTGTCGACAACGGGATCAGTTACGAGGAGTTCCACGAGGGGAAGGCGGCCGACGCGTACGATGCCATCTACATCGGGACGCCGAACGCCTTCCATCTGGAATACGCCGAGACAGCCGCGGAATTAGACAAAGCTATTCTGTGCGAGAAGCCGATGGAGTCAACAGTTGAACGAGCTCGGGAGATGGTGGAGACCTGCGAGGACGCCGACGTTCCGCTGATGATTGCCTATCGGATGCAGACTGACCCGGCCGTCAGGCGCGCAAAGGAACTCATCGAAGACGGGTTCATCGGCGAGCCAGTATCAGTGTACGGCAATAACAGCCAGCCATTGCTTGAAATGAATCCGAACACGGACCAGTGGCGGCTCGACCCGGACCTGTCGGGCTATGGCACCTCCGTGATGGACCTGGGAATTTACTCTATCAACACGACTCGGTTCCTCCTCGACCGGGAACCACAGGTGGTGCAGTCACAGATGAGCTCTCATGCAGATGCCTTCGAAGACGTGCCTGATGAACGCTCAGGGGCGCTGCTTTCGCTGGAAGACGGTGTCAAGATGGTCACGACCGACAGCCAGAACGCTCACGACGACACGCAACTGAAAATAACGGGTACAGACGGACAGATCGAACTCCGCCCAGCGTTTCATGGAAAAGCGAAACTTCACCTGTCCCGCAACGAGACCACAGTAACTGTCGAACACGAGAGCTTCGACGCGGAGGACGAGATGCGAGAGGAGTTCGACTACTTCGCCGACCGCGTCCTGACTGGTGCCGAGATCGCTCCGGACGGCCGCCACGGCCTCCAGGATATGCGGATCATCCGAGCGATTCACGAAGCCGCCGAAAGCGGCGACGTCGTCGAACTATAACTGAATCGGTCGGATTCGTCTGACCCTATCCTGGCTCGTCGTTTTGAAACTCGCTCCGGAGTAAAGAACGGCTGTCATGTTATTCCGGCCACGGTTGAAGACAGCGCTACCGCAGTCCGATATTCAAGATGGGTGAACAAATTTGACCCAAATCGTAATTTTATGTCCAGCGTGTCGTGAAGTCAGGGGATTAGTCGCGGTAAATGCTCCAGCTATAGTAGCCATTGAAAATCAACGCATATCTGAACGCACGACAGCAGTGCGATCAGTGTGTAGATCGTCTCAATTGCTACTATAACAAGCCGATTGATCGGATAGACTCAGTGATGAACTCACGTTTGAATAGGTCTACTTCTGCTACTGTCAGGGTGCTCTGTTGTAACTCATCTGTGAGGCCGATAAACAGGGAACACTGGAATATCTCGAATGGGTTTCCCGGATGAACGACCCGGCTCCGTTCATCAATACGGAATTGGTGTTCTGGTTTGATACCCAATGCAGTTGCTGGACCGTGGCGAAGATTTTCAGAGCATCACACCGGTTATTGTTTAAAAAGGCTGAGACCCAGGACAGAAGGCGGAAGATGTTATAACATCTGTACTGCTGTTATATAGTCAGCACTGGTAGAGTCTACGGACCCTCAAAGGCCGTAGGCGTCAGAGGTTTGTATTTGATACAACTATTCTCTATTTTGCTATCGCAGATATCCATTACGTATGCAATTTCGGAGATATGCTATTTTTGCGGATGTTTAATTTCACCGAGTGGATTTCTATTGGGTTGTCTCCCCCCTATTTATATTTACATGGCTAAGAGCATAAGCAGGTATGGCTCTTCTGTGTAAATTTAGCCCCAAATGTATCTATGAACTTGGTTATTGTCTGCACTACTGTTAATTTTGGCCTATAATGTTGTAGAGTATGCCTGGTTGCAACGGATAATGGAAGGACTAAATTGTATCGAGAGGCTGATCCTTGAGTTTCCGTCACAAAAAGAGTGATTCAGCATTCACAGCAGTACTGCCTCGGTCAGTGGTTCGACGTCCGGATCCGAATCCCTGATGCTCAATTATCGTCAGAGATCCACTTCTCACCCCATTCGTGGATTGCATCGAATGCCGAGAGGAGTTCATCGCCCTTCGGCGTCAGTGAGTAATAAACCGCAACTGGGCTTCCCTCAGCGACTCGACGTTCAACGTATTCGTTTTCTTCCAAGTCATCGAGCACGCGAGACAGCGTTTGCGAGTTCGCATTCGTTGCACGCTTGAGTTCGTTAAATCGAAGCTCACCCTCCCTGAGAACGTGGATTACAGTCATGCGCCAGCGGGAGCCGATCTCTTCAAGCGCTTGGATTACCGGGCAGTCACTGTATTTTGTTTCGAGGGTATCGTTCGATGACATCGGTGTTACCTGGTCAAGGCTACGTTCGCTGACTTATATTAGGCTCATGTTCCAACACCAGGTAAGATCATGTGACCGGTGTTTCGGACACATGTCTCTGTATCGTATCGCAATCATCCACGACTCAACACAATGAACGTACTACTACTCGGTGCGAGCGGACGAATCGGGCAGAGAACTGTAACAGAACTTCTCAACCGCGGTCACGCCGTCACGGGAACCTCTCGGAGCGGAGCAGTCGATGGGATTGATGATGACGAGTTCGTCGCCGTTTCGGGAGATGCGACCAACCCCGACGACATCGTGAAACTTGCGACAGGTCACGACGCCGTGGTATCGGCGCTCGGACCGAGCGATGATGAACCGGCCGAAATTCTCACGGGAATGATTTCGGCAGTCATCGACGGACTCCGCCGTGCTGATGTCGACCGACTCGTCTGGACCGGAGGGGCTGGCGGACTCAGGGTTGGTCCGGAAACGCTCCTCATCGATACAGATGACTTCCCAGAGGAATGGGAGCCGGTCGCCCGCGCTGCTATCGAGGCCTACGACATTCTCACCGAGGCCGACGACCTGGAGTGGACCTACGTCGCGCCTGCCGCACTGATCGAACCGGGAGAGCGTACCGGTTCGTACCGGACTGCCGAACGTGAGCTCGTGACCGACGAGGGAGGAGATAGCTACATCTCGATGGAAGATTTCGCCATCGCACTCGTCGACGAACTCGAAGAGAACAACGCTGTCCATACCTATCTCGGAGCCGGCTACTGACGGAGCACGGTTCCAACAGCGTTTAGTCTGATACTCGTTTCGAATCAGGTGACGGCACCCGGAACGACGGTGTCATGGTGCCGCCATACTGGAGTGACAGTACCGAAATGCCCACCACCGACGAGCTTCCCGAAACGGAGCAGTCAACGGATAGCGTCACCGATGAGACAGAGACCTCGATAGACGACACCGCTCCGAGTGCGGTGACGTTCGACCGGGACGGGATACGTGCCGGATTCGTGACCTGTGTCCCGGTGGCGCTCGGCGTCGCCGGCTACGGGATCGCCTTCGGCGTTCTCGCCGACCGGGCCGGCCTGAGTATCGCGGAGGTGGCGCTGATGAGCGCGACTGTCCTGGCCGGCGCTTCCCAGATTATTGCCGTCGAATTGTGGGCTGACCCCGTTCCAGCCGCGACGGTTGTACTCGCAGTCTTTGCGGTGAATCTGCGGTACTCGCTGATGGGCGCAGCCCTCCGGCCGTGGTTCAAGCATCTGTCGGCAACACGGACCTACGGCAGCCTGTTTTTCATGGCCGATGAGAACTGGGCGCTGACGATGCGGGACCTCACGTCCGGGAGTCGACGGGGCGCGTTTCTACTCGGTAGCGGCCTCGCTATCTGGCTGTTCTGGGTCGCCTCGTCAGTCATCGGTGTCGCCGTCGGTGGCGTGATAGACGATCCCGCCACGTTCGGACTGGATTTCGTCCTCGTCGCGACGTTCGTCGCGCTCGCGGTCGAACTCTGGGATGGGGCGTCGACGGCCGTCCCGTGGGCAGTCGCGCTGGTGACGGCGCTGGTCACTGCACAGGTCCTGGCCGGCCAGTGGCACGTCATCGCCGGTGGAGTCGCTGCCGCCGTCGTTGAGGTGGTCCGTCGTGACTGACCCACTCGCGCTTAACCCAACAGTTGTCGCGGTTATCGCCGCGATGGCTGCTGCGACCTATCTCACGAAGGCCGGTGGACTGTGGCTGCTAACCTGTTTCGGAGTTAACGACCGTGTCGAGGCCGCCTTGGAGGTGCTGCCGGGCGCGATTGTCGTTGCCGTTCTCGCGCCGGAACTGGCTACCGGCGGCCCCCCAGAATGGCTTGCTGGGAGTGTAGTCGCTGTCGTCGCCTGGCGGACGGGAAATATCTTCTTGGCCCTGGTCACCGGTGTCGGGGCCGTCGTCGTGCTCCGTGCTATGCTGTGAGCAATGGGAAGCGACAGTTTGGAATCCTCTGGAGAGTGCACTTCTCAGGGAACGGCTGTGCCTGGTAAGGTGAGTAGTGCAGAGTCCGTGAAGAAGTCTACCAGCAAACGCAGCCCGTCGCTGTCCGGTAAGTCCGAAAGCCATATACGACAGATTAGGCCTACCTAAATTATGGACGAGACAGGTGATGCAGAAAGTCTCACACGACGGGACTACCTTGCTGGCAGTGGTGTACTGCTCGGCACGTCAATCATTGCTGGCTGCTCCAGTAACAGTGGTGAACCACCCAATACAGGGACATCGAGTGCCGGAGGAACAGGCACTTCGATGCCGACAGATGACGGCTCCTACACTGCCTTGCTTTCTCCAGTCGGTGAGATCGAATTCAACTCCGTGCCGGAGAACGTCTTCACGATGTACAATCAGTATGCAGACATGTTAGTTGCACTTAACCACGGTGACGCGATCAACTCGATGTTCGTGCCAGATATGGCTGGGCCATCGATGAACCACTACTACGAACGACTTTCTGGCGTCTCTTTTGATTGGGAAGACCTTCCAAACCCCTACGATAATTTCAGCAAGGAGTTCTTCTACAGCCTAGGCAGCGACGTCCATTTCCTCGACCCCGCCTGGGCGATCACCCAGGAGAACTGGGACGTGAACGACATCAAGGAAATTACCAACAACGTCGGCCCTTTCTTCGGAAACTTCTACAGTGGGACACACGGTGAGCCACAGGAACCCTACAGCCAGAACTACCAATATTACACACTATGGGAGCTTTTCGGTCGTGTTGCCACAGTGTTTCAGGAGCGAGAGCGCTACGAGCAACTCAAAACTGTTCACGACGAACTAATCAACACCATCCAGACGAACCTCCCACCGGAAGAGGAGCGTCCGACCGCCGTTCGAGTTACACTGGGGGACGGTCAGTTTTGGACCTACCACCTGAATCGACCGGGGTTCTGGCTTGCCGATACCCGGCCGCTCGCCGCCAACGACGCCTTCGGGGATGAAACGTGGGACGGTCTCTGGGGTTCAGTGGGCTACGAAGCGATGCTGGAAGCGGACCCTGACGTAATCCTCCACCTCTGGGGAATGACACCGCGCTACGACATGGGCAACGTCCGGGAGAACCTCGCGTCCCACAGCGTTGGGCAAGAGCTCTCGGCAGTCAAAAACGACCGCGTGTACGCACATGGAATGCGGTATCACGGGCCGATTATGAATCTCTTCCAGATCGAAATGACTGCGAAACAGTTGTACCCGGATATCTTCGGCGAGTGGCCGACCTACGAGAGCGGGGACCACTATCCAGAGATTCCATCGGATGAGCAGCTCTTCGACCGCGACCGTGTTGCCGGGATAATTGTGGAAGGGTAACAGCTCTCAGAAGGGTTCCTACGGTAGAAGCGGAAAGAAACTGTCTGTTGAGATTACAGCATTGTCAGACTATCTGCGGAAAATTGCTAACTGGAGTCGTTTGGTGTAATTTTTGAGTCGATGAGCAGACCGTACGAGACGTTGAGTAATTCAGCATCAAGAGGCATAGTACAACGATGGCAGAAATACAGATATGAAGATTGCTCTACGGGCCACTGCGGACACCACGATGTCTGCAGTAACACAGAGATAGAGGGGCTCTAATCCCCTGTTACTGCGGACATGGTGGCGTCTGACAGCGAGTTGGACCGAGCTTCAAGGAGGAACACCACGATGTCCGCTGTTCTAGCAGGGCTTGAGAAATCATATGTCGATTACTGCGGACATGGTGGTGTTATTTCGATTCGGCCACACCACAATGTCCGCTGTTTTTCGTCTCCCGTTCCGGAACAGCGGACATCACGGTGTGTGAAGTGACACCAAAAATCAGAAAATCAGCCACAAAACGACGGAGCGGACGGAATTGCGAATTGAAGAAGAGAGAACACTCCCACCCCACTTTGTCCGCTGTTCTTCGCAAAGAGTCGGGGAGGGATAGGATGGCGGCAAGATTCGAGAGGAAGAGCGGCCCGTCTGATCTGGATATACTACTAGATACTGCTGTAGCGTATCACTCTACGCTTGGTAAGTTGCATTACGGTCTAGCTCTCAGCGGGTTATTATAAACTTTTCCATAATTTATAGTTCCTCTAATCCACCCCCTCCCACTATATTCTAGTTACTCCGGACATAGTGGGGTGGGAGGGTCCCCCTATTCTTTTATAAGCCGGAGAACAGCGGACACTCCGGACACTGCGGACAGGGGTGGTTTTATATGGATTCCTTCCAATACGTCAGGTAACGACTATGGGGATGTTTGAACGCGACACCGAGATTTACTTGGACCGGGATGCCCTTCGGGAGGATTATCAACCAGAGAATCTCGTCGGACGTGACACTGAGCTTAATCGGTATCGAGCTGCCCTCCAACCTGTCATTAACGGTGAACAGCCCAACAATATCTTCTTATACGGTAAAACGGGGGTCGGAAAAACTGCTGGCACGCGGTACCTGATCGACCATCTCGAGGAAGACGCAGCGAAATACGAGGATATCGACCTCACGGTGAAGATGTTAAACTGTGACGGCCTCTCCAGCAGTTACCAAATCGCCACCCGGCTCGTCAACGAATTCAGGGACGAGACGAGCCAGATCAGTACGACGGGGTACCCTCGCGCAACGGTGTATGACATGCTGTGGACCGAACTCGACTCCTGTGGTGGAACCATCTATATCGTTCTCGACGAGGTCGATCATATTGAAGACGATAGCATTCTCTATCAACTCCCGCGTGCGCGAGCCAACGACAACCTGAGTTCCGCAAAGATCGGGATTATCGGCATCTCGAACGACTTCTCTTTTCGCGATGATCTCTCCCCGAAGGTCAAGAGTTCACTCTGTGAGGAGGAAATCCAGTTCCCCGCATACGATGCGAAAGAACTGATCCAAATCCTGCAACAGCGTGCTGATGTTGCGTTCCACGACGGCGTACTCGAAGACGGTGTCATCGAGCTATGCGCCGCCTATGGTGCCAAAGATGCTGGTGACGCACGGCAGTCACTCGACCTCCTCATGAAAACGGGGGACCTGGCTCGTGACAAAGACACGGACACGATTTCGGAAAACCTCGTTCGAGAAGCCCGCGATGTTCTGGAACGGGGCCGGATTCAAGAGGGTATTTCCGGACTTACTCAACACGGTCATCTCGTCGTGTACGCGATGGTTACACTCGATCAGGAAGGGAAGACGCCAGCCCGGACACGAGATATCAGGCCCCGATACACGAACTTCGCCGAGAAGGCAGGGATTGATCCGCTTGTCCCACGCCGGATGCGTGACCATCTCGGTGAACTGTCGATGTTGGGCATTATTTCGGCCATCGAACGGAACGAGGGACGTCGCGGGGGCACCTATCGTGAGTACTCGCTCGAAATGGACCCCGAGATGATTCTCGCAGCGCTTGAGAAGACTGTCGACGATGTGGGTATCCACAAATCTGTCACTAATCTCGTTGACAGCGAAGCGACGCTCTCGGACTTCCAGTCTACATAGGAACTGCGGACATGGTGGTGTCGAAACCGATTGAAGTAGAGCGGTTTTCAGGATGTAGAACAGCGGACATGGTGGTGTTACAACCGACAGTTCATAATCTTCTGGATGTATTATCGAGAGCGTACAGAACTCCGGACACGATGGTGTCGAATCACGACGGCTCAATCTTTGATATCGGTGGAAACATCTCGAAAGTTACCGATACTGGCTTTTGAAAAGAAAACAGATCCAGTCCGTCAGCGGCTATTCTCATCTCGGCAAAGAAAACTATCGGATCGTATAGTTCCACATCAAATACCTTCTTGTTCGAAAATTAGATGCTATCTCATCTAAGTCTGAGACTATCTCTCTTATTCGGGAGTCACCCGTATCAACGCTCCTTCCGGCACGCCCTATCGGGGTGAAACGCCCCGAGGCACCCGTCGTGCTCATCTGTAGAGGAGTCCGCCCACCAGCCTCAGTATTCTGAGTGCCCCGCCAGCGAAGGGGAGTCCGCCAACCCGGCTACCGTTTCGGCCGTCCACCAGGGGCAGACCAAATCCCGGAGTCCATCGTTCCGCTTTCGGTGCTCCCGTCAGCCCTGGTGTTGGGATCCATACGGTATCGGGCCCTGTTCAATGATCGCTTCGCTCTGGGGTAGTTCACCGTCGGGACTTCGATTCGAAGGTGCGCTCACACAGTGATGATCGGGAGTGTGACTGGTGATCGGGAGTGTGATTGGTGATCGGGAGTGTGATGCATCTGCTGGAACAGCATTTGTTCCGGTCATCGGGAACATTCGAGCCGTCGATCGAATTCGTCGTTTGATAGTTCACCGCGGGGGTAGCGCTTGCGGAGAACCGACAGTAACTTCTTTTGGATCCCGCCGGATCCTCGGTTCAGCAGCACATAGACGATGTAGAAGGGGACGGCGATGAGGAGCTTCACCGTTCATCATGACCTGCATAACTCTCCTATCGTAGGGGTCGTCCCTTGGAGTTGCTCTTAAGATACTACTCTCCAGAGCCGTCCTCAACTGTGGAAACAAAATATGATGGGCCGTACTCATATGATTATAAGCCGCAATCGCATTGAACTATGTCCACGTAGATGACACTAGAGGCGGACTCACGGAGTGAACACATATGCCTGAAACTACGGACGACACTCGACTGGTCACGATACTCCTCCTCATCATCGGTGCCTTCGTCATCTTTCCGATGGTCTTCATGGGCTTCGGGATGATGGGATTCGGGCCGATGATGGGCGGTATGTGGGGCAGTGGAATGTGGGGCGCCGGAACGATGCCGGGCTGGATGTTCGTCGTCGGAATCGTGATGCAGCTCCTGTTCCTGGCTGCCATCGTCGCCGGTGGCTACCTCGTTTACAGGGCCGTAGTCGGCAGTGACAGTGACTCGGATCAAGCGTTCGAAGAACTCCGGCTCGCCTACGCTCGCGGGGAGCTGACGGATGAAGAATACGAACAGCGACGGGCGACACTCGATCGCGATACAGAGTAAGCTTCCAAGCACGCGCGGGCCAGCCTGATACCCTGTTCAGTCGTCGCTATCGACAGGTGCCTCGGTGCCGGCGTCGCGAACCCGCGTCGCCTCACTCTCCACGTTGACGCCTTCCCAGTCGTGGTCCGTGTGGAACCCCTCGCGTTCTTTCGCACTCTGGGCGACACGGATGAACTCCGCCTTGTCGCGGGCCGCAGCGATGGTGTGCCCGCCACAGTAGGAGAGCCCGGAACGGATGCCGGCACAGAACTCCTCGGCCACGGCAGTGACAGAGCCTTTGTACGGGGTCAGTGCTTCGACCCCCTCGTCGGCGCTGACGTTGTTCTGTTTGTCATCACGGTCCTCGGCCGCGGCAGTGGTCGCCATCCCTCGTGACCGCTTGTACCGCGTGCCATCGACTTCGACGACTGCACCGGGGGCTTCCTCCGTACCGGCAAAGAGGCTCCCGAGCATCACGGTGTCTGCCCCGGCCATGAGGGCTTTCACCGCATCACCGGAGGTGCGGATCCCGCCATCTGCGCAGATAGTGGCGTCTAGGTCCTCGGCAGCTGAGGCACAGTCATCGACGGCGGTTAGCTGGGGAACGCCGGCACCTGCGACCTTCCGGGTGGTACAGTGGGACCCGGGGCCGATGCCGACTTTGACGCAGTCGGCCCCGGCAGCGGCGAGGTCTTCGACACCCGCAGGCGTCGCGACGTTGCCGGCGATAAGGTCGGTGTCGGGAAATTCGTCTGCAAGGGTTTCGACGGCGTCGAGCGCCCGGTCGAGGTGACCGTGAGCCACGTCAACGACGAGCGCATCAACACCGGCCCCAATCACTGCAGCGCTCCGGGCGACGTAATCCTCGTTGATACCGACTGCTGCGCCGACCTGTTCGTCCGCTGCTTTCACCTGCTCGACCTGCTCGGCCTGTTCTTCGGGCGTAAGGAACCGGTGCAGCACCCCGAATCCGCCCGAACGCGCAAGCTCGATTGCCAGGTCTGCCTCCGTGACGGTATCCATCGCGGCGGAGACGAGCGGCGTATCTAGTTCCACGGTCGGCGTGAGGGGCGACGAGAGATCGATGTCGCTCCGACTGTCGACCGGTGACCGCTTCGGGACGAGGAGAACGTCGCCGTAACTCAATCCAGTGCGTAACTCGTTCATACCCCGCTAACGGAGTTCCGCCTGCCACAAAAGTATCTCGAATTACAGATACTCTGATTGGCCCTGCAGATATGACTCCTTTTGCGTGATTTGGTCGCTGTGCATACGGCTGTGGCGACATCCTAGAGGGAACGGTGGGTCACTCCGCATCCGATAATGAATAACTGGTCTGTAACCTAGATGAAAGCCGACAATCCCGGCGCAGTATCACGAACAAGAATTAGCACAAACGATTCATAAAACAGCGCTGTGTAGTAGTGATAATGAATCATGCAGAAGGCGGCACTGCCGGGGGCATGCATGTTCTGTATGTGAACGACGATGCCGATTTTGCCGAACTTGCGCGGACGAAACTGCTGACCAGCGATATCGACTTCGAGGTCACGACTGTCGGAACCGCTGAAGCTGCGCTCGAACGGCTGGAAACGTCTGCCATCGACTGTGTCGTCACTTCCTACTCACTGCCGGATAGCACGGGTATCGAGCTTTTGGAACGGCTCCGGTCAGAACGGGATGAGTTACCGACGATCCTGTTCACGGGACGGGGAAGCGAACGGATCGCGAGCGAAGCGACACAGGTGGGCGTCTCTGATTACATCCCGATCCATGCGGACCAGAATAATTTCGAGTTGCTCGCAGGCCGCATCCAGACACTCGTTGCGGCCGCACGCAAACAGAAGGTCGCCGATCGGATGTCCGACCGGTTCCAGCGGACGCTCGAACGCGCAACTGACGCGATCTATGCCGTCGACGACGAGTGGCGCATCGAGTACATAAACGAAAAGATGGCCGAGCGCGTCGACCGTGACCCCGATGCTGTCGTCGGTGCCACTCTCTGGGAGGAGTTCCCGTCGATAGTTGGAACGGTGCTCGAAGACGAATACCGAACCGCGATGGAGACCGGTGAACCGGTGTCGTTCGAACAGCGCCTGGGAGCGCCGTTTGATTACTGGGTCGAAGTGCGAGTCTTCCCGGACGATGACGGTCTCACCGTCTTTTCACGCGAAACCACGGTTGAACGGGAGCGAGAACTCGAGCTAGAGCGCAGCGAAGCGATCCTCGAAAACATCCACGATGTCGTGTTCGTCCTCGACGAGGAGGGGACGATCGAGTTTGCGAACGCGGCTTCGAAACGGCTGATCGCCGAGGACCGGGCAGCCCAGATAACGGGCCAACAGCTAGAAACGGTCGTGGGTGACCGCATTTCTGCATCCGACGCGGAGCAGTTCACAAACGCGGTCGAATCAACGCTCGAGGAAATAGAGGGCGACGGAGGCGTCACAGGGTTGTACGATGCGGACCTGCAACTCGACATCACGACTGAGGGCGATGAACGGACGTTCGACGTCCGCGTTACGCCGTTCCGGAGCAATGAGAGCCGTCAAGTGCTCGTCGTTGCTCGGGACATCACGGAACAAAGCGAAGTCAAGCGACAGCTGGAACGGGAGCGTGACGCACTCCGGGAACTCCAGACCGTCATGGCAAAGAGTGATGTCTCAGCCGAGACACGGCTTCAGGAACTGCTTGAGCTGGGTTGTCGAACGCTCGGTCTCGAGATCGGAATCGTCTCACACGTTCAGGGCGACGATTACACGGTCAAGGCGGTGCACGCACCGGAGTCCGAAATCGAAGCCGGTGATCAGTTCGACCTGGAATCGACGTACTGCGAGGAAGTCGTGGGAACCGATACGGTCTGTTCGTTCACAGACGCAGTTGCCGATGGGAAAGCGACCCATCCCGCGTATCGTGAGTTCGAGTTGGAATCGTATATCGGCGTGCCACTCGTCGTCGATGGGACCCGTTACGGGACGGTCAATTTTTCAAGCCCCACAACGCGAGTCGCTCGCTTCGGGGCACTTGAGCGAACGTTCGTCGAGCTACTCTCGGAGCTCGTAAGTGCCGAGATATCGCGGGGGCAGGACCACGCCGACCTCCAGCGTCAAGAGTTCCTGTTCGAACGCGTGCAGGACATCGCAGACATCGGTGTCTGGGAGTACTTCCCGTCGACGGGCACCCTCGACTGGTCTGACGGAGTCCGCCGGATTCACGGTGTTGACGACGATTACGACCCGGTTCTCGATGATGCGATCGAGTTCTACCATCCTGACGACAGAGAGACGATTACGAAGGCCGTCGAGCGGGCAATTGCGGACCGAGAACCGTACGATCTCGATCTCCGAATCGTTCGGGCTGACGGTAACGTGCGCGATGTTCGGGCGTGGGGGGAGCGCGTCGACGACACACAGGACGACGAGCCTGTGTTGCGGGGCGTGTTCCAGGATATCACGGAGCGAAAAGCCCAGGAACGCGCACATCAAGAGCTTGCCGAAGAGTACGAGGCACTGCTCAACACCTCCGGTGACGCCATATTTCTGCTCGATGTCGACGCGACTGGTGACGATCCAGCGTTCGAGTTTGCTCGACTCAGCCCCGGCTACGAGTCACAGACAGGACTCACTACCGACGAAGTTCGCGGCCAGACGCCACGGGAGGTCTTCGGTGACGGCCGCGGTGCTGAGCTCGCAGCGAACTACACTCGCTGTGTCGAACAGCGTGCCCCAATCTCGTATCGCGAAGAGTTGGACATCGATGATGACGCACGGTTCTGGGACACGAGCCTCGCGCCAGTCATCCTCGAAGGCGAGATCGTCCGAATCGTCGGCATTGCCCGCAACGTGACCGAGCAGGTCGAGCGGGAGCGCAAACTCAAAACGACGAACAAGCGACTGGAATCACTCATCGAGGCGACGCCACTCACCGTCATGGAAATCGACGCTGACGGGACCGTTATCCGCTGGAACGACGGGGCCGAGAACATGTTCGGCTGGTCGCGGGAGGAGGTGCTTGGCGAGTTCAATCCGATTGTCCCGGACGAGCAGCAGGCCGAGTTCGCCTCCCACCGACAACGCGCACTGAGTGGTGAGCCGATTCGTGGCAAGGAGATACGGCGGGAAACGAAAGACGGCGAGGAACTAGATCTGCTCCTGTCGGTTGCCCCGATCACGGCTCCAGATGGGGAGATAACGAGCATACTGGCCGTTCTGGAGGATATCACTGAACAGAAGCGATTAGAGTCGAAGCTCCGGTCACTACAGGAAACCGCACAGCGGCTCAGTGGTGCACGGTCGAGTGACGAGATCGGGGACATCGCTATCGAGGCTGCCGTGGAGATTCTCGGATTCGAACTCACCGGGATCTGGGAGTATGCCGACCAAGCCGATGAGCTTGTCCCGCTGGCGACGAGTGCGGCAACGAGAGAACTGCTCGGTGAGCTCCCGCGGTTAGAGTCCGGAGAGGCGCTTGCGTGGGAGGCGTTCGAGGCGTCGGAGTTGCGTAAATACGACGACATCCAGTCCGAAGTGACACTCGGCAAGGCCGACGCGCAACTCAGGAGCGGCCTGTTCGTACCTCTGGGCGAGTTTGGGCTTATCGGCGTCGGAACGTCACAGGAACAGACGTTCTCTGATACGGACATGGACCTGTTCCAGATACTGGGTGCGACTGTCGAGGCGGCATTCACACGGGCAAGTCGGGAAACCGAACTAAAGCGACAGAACGAGCGGCTCGATGAGTTTGCCAGTGTCGTTGCCCACGACCTCCGGAATCCGCTGTCCATCGCCATCGGGTTTCTCGACATCGTCGAGGAGACAGGCGACCTCAGTCACCTAGACCGGATCGAGGCGGCACATGACCGCATGGAGCGGTTGATCGACGACCTCCTTACGCTGGCACGCGGCGAGAGCACAGTTACGGATACGAAGCAAATCGACCTCGGGACCGTGACGACGGAAGCGTGGGGATACGTCGACACCGCTGAAGCAACGCTGACGGTTGCTGACACCGTCCCGACAGTGGCCGGTGACGCCAGCCGGTTGACGCAGCTGTTCGAGAACCTCTTCAGAAACGCTATTGAACATGGCGGGGAAGCCGTCACTGTAACCGTCGGGGAGCTAGACGGCGGTGTCGGGTTCTACGTCGCGGACGACGGCGACGGGATTCCTCCGGCGAAGCGTGAGGAGGTGCTCGAACACGGTGTCACGTCTACCAAAGGGGGCACTGGCTTCGGACTCTCGATTGTGGAGGACATCGCCAAAGCGCACGGCTGGAGCGTCCGCGTGACGGAGGGCACTGCTGGCGGGGCACGGTTTGAATTTCACTACTGAGCGTGGCGTTAGTCGCGGTTTCTCGGCACCGACAGTCCCGTGATGGAACCGGCAGAAACAGTGTTACGGCCAGAGTCCACGTGCTTCGTGGGCCGCTGCGATACGGGACAGTGCGACGATGTACGCCGCATCTCGCCACGTGATGTCGCGGTTTTCGAACTCCGTCCGGACTGCGTCCCAGGCCGCTCGCATCTCTTCGTCGAGCTCGTCGTTCACTCGCTGGAGTGACCACGACCGGCGGTTGATGTCCTGTAGCCACTCGAAGTAGCTCACCGTGACGCCCCCGGCGTTCGCCAGAATGTCTGGAATCACCACGACATCTCGCTCGGCGAGGACCGAGTCCGCGGTGGACGTGGTCGGGCCGTTCGCCCCTTCGACGACGAAATCCGCGGCTATCTCGTCCGCGTTCGCCTCGGTGATGACGTTCCCGAGCGCTGCCGGGATGAGGACGTCGACATCGAGCGTCAGCAATTCCTCGTTCGAAATCACGGTGTCGGCGTACTCGGTGACGGCTTCCGGTTCCTCGTCGTGTGACGGCACTGTCGCCGTATCGATTCCGGCGGGATCGTACATCGCCCCGTTCACGTCGCTGATCGCGACAACAGTCGCGCCCTGTTCGTCGAGCAATCGTGCTGCGTTCGCACCGACACTCCCGTAGCCCTGTACTGCGACCGTGGTCTCCGCCAGCGGTTGGTCGTAGTACTCACAGACGAGTTGTGAGATGATCGCGACGCTCCGGCCGGGCGCGTCTTCACGCCCCTCGCTCCCGCCGACAATCGGCGGCTTGCCGGTGACGACACCCGGGGTCGTCTCGCCCTCTTGCATGGAGTAGGCGTCCATCAGCCAGGCCATCGTCTGTGGGTCCGTCCCCATATCCGGGGCGTGGATGTCCCGGTTCGGACCGATAACGTCCCGGAGCTCCTGTGCGAACCGGCGGGTGAGCCGTTCCTTTTCGTCCTCGCTCAGCGTTTTCGGATTGACGGCGATACCGCCTTTGGCACCCCCAAAGGGCAGGTCCATCACCGCGCACTTCCAGGTCATCCAGATTCCGAGGCCGACGCATTCGTCCCTCGTCACCTCGGGGTGGTACCGAAGCCCGCCCTTGAACGGCCCCCTGACGCTATCGTGCTGGGCTCGGTACCCGGTGAACACGTCGACTGTGCCATCGTCCCGCTCGATGGGGACGGTGACTTCGTGGACGTTTTGCGGATGCCTGAGTCGTTCGACGATGTTCGGGTCGATATCGAGATGGCTCGCGGCTCGGTGGAGTTGCAAACGAGCTGTTTCGAGCGCCGATTCCGGTTCGGACGACGCCGACGGCTCTCCCGACGGAGCGGAGCTCAGTTTCGGTCCCATCGCTATTCGAGCGGGGTCTGTCGATTGCGCATCTCACCGCCACAGTCCTGACAGTTCTCCGGTTGGCTCTCTGCAGCGATGACTTTGCCACACGCAAAGCACTCGTACGGTGTCTTCTCGTCGTGGTCTTGCTCTACATCTCTCATGGGTATTCACGAGTGGCGGTTTCCGACCGCCAGTACTCGATTAAGGAATAGAAGGACATTAGGGGAATATTAAGAGGTTAACCAAAGAGGTAGAGCGACAAACAGTGGTTTATTATTAAACCAGTTTCACGACTCACGACTCGATACACTCCGTTCTTCGAACAGTGCTGTGAACAGTTTCCGCTGGACGGTCCGTACGTGCTGGTAGAACGCTGGCGGAGAGATTTCAAGCATTGTTGCGATGTCCTCACCGGATTTCGTGCGCGGGGACTCGAAGTAGCCGCTGTAGTAGGCGGTCTGAATAACCTCGAACTGCCGCTCCGTGAGATCCGTGAGGAACTCCGAACCGCGGTCGTGTTCGATACCCCGTTCGAGCGTCTCCTTGCGCTTGAGTTCGACGCCGGAGAACGTACTGTGAACCAACTGCGCGATGTTTCGAACCTCGACACTCTGTGGTACATCGACGACAAGGGTCGTTCTCTCCGGGTCTGCGGTCGCTTCCCGAAAAATAGCCCCGTGGTCGGCCAGTTCCAGCGCGAGGAACGGCTGAGACAACTCCAGTCGCAGGACGCCGCTCTCGGTGCCGTCCTCACTGATTTGTGTGACGTCGTCTATCGTCGTCATGTCCGCCGCAGCTGCCGCCACCGTGCGCACGTCTCCGTCTTCGACGGTAACGAACACGCTGTCACCAGCCGGGGCATGCTGGATGCCACCCTCGTAGGAAAGGGTACACTCCGCCGACCGGGCGAGTCGTGACAGGAGGAACCGCTCGTCGTCGATGACGAACTCGACGCGGGTCACCGAGGTCGTGAGCAACGCGTGTTTCCGTTCGATGGCGCTGAGTGCCGAAGCGATGGTCTCGCCGAGCTCGCGCAACACTGTACGCGTTGTCTCGTCGAAGGCGTCTTTCGTGTCCGCGTAGATGGTGAGAATCCCGTGCCTGAGATCGTTGTACACCAGCGGGATGCTCAACACTGAGAGGAAGTCACGCGTGAGCGCGTCCGAACGCCACGGCGCGCTCCGGAGATCGGCGGCGACGTTGGGGATCATCGTCAGTTCGCCGGTCGCAGCCGTCTGGCCCGCGGGCTCGGTCTCGGAGTCCGCGACGGTGATCGACTGATTGTCGAGATACCCCTGTTCGCTGCCGGCCCACGCACGCGGTTCGACGGTGGTACCGCCCGGATCGACGCTCCCGATCCACGCGAACTTGAATCGGTCCGTGTCAGTCAGCCGTTCGCAGACGGTGTGGTTGATCTCTTCCTGCGTTTCGGCGCTGACGATCGTCTGGTCTATCTCCCGAATCGTGTTGTTGATGTGATTCAGAGCGGTCAGTTGCTCGTTTTGCCGCTGGAGTTCGCGGTCCTGTTCCCGAAGCTGAGACTCCCGGGCGACCCGGTCGAGGGCAGCCTCGGCGGTCGCTGCGAGCAGATCAGTGAGCTCCTGTGTCACGTCGTCGAATACCCCGACGGCCGTCGAGCCGGTGACGAACACGCCGTGGTTGCCGAGCGGAACGAACATGACGCTACGGAGATCAGTTGCGCGGTTTTCCAGTCGGTCTGACGTGTGGACGTCGTCGAACACGAGTGTCTCGTCGTTGACGAAGCTGTGGCTCGGAAGTGTGTCGTCGTTCGTGCGGACGGCCGGAAGTGGACCGTGGTGTTCGGTCATCGCCTGGGACTGTGCGACTGGCTGGAGTTCGTTCGTCTCGACGTCGAACAGGTAGATGGCACTCGCGGAGACGTCGAAAACACTGAGCACGTCATCGACGATGTGCTGGGCGATTTCCTGATTGGTCTCCGTATAGAGGAACTTCCGTGCGGTTTCCTGCATCGTCGCCAGCGCTTCCTCGCGCTGTTTCCGTTTCGTGATGTCCCGGCAACTGTACAGCAGCGTCCCGCCCTGAATCTCGACTTCGCGGACGTTGACCAGCAGCGTGTGCTCGTTGCCCGCTTTGTCGGTAACAGTACACTCGATGTTCTTGAGAACGCCCTTCTCGGCGAGCTCCGCACGGTCGAACAGGTCCTCGCCGAGAAGCGTGTCGATCGTTTCCTGCTCGCGGATCTCGTCGTCGGTGTAGCCGAAAATGAAGTGGACGTTCGGGCAGACGTAGGTGTATTCCCCGTCCTCGTTCGTCATGAGGACGGTGTCGGTCATATTACTGAGTGTGACCCGGTGGAGTTCCTCGGACTGGCGAAGGTCACGGTCGAGGGTGACCTGGTCCGTGATGTCTATCCCTTCAATCACAATCGAGGTCACGTCGCCGAAGTCGTTCTCGACCGGCCGAACCGAAAGCTCGATAACGCGGTCTGTGGCCGTGGTCGGCCGGTGAACGACCGCGTTACCGAACTGCCCATCGCGTGCGGCCTCCACGAGTTGCCGGATATCGCGTTCGGTCGCCTCGGACTGTGACCACCACGGCAGCGTCCAGAACAGATCACCGATAACCCCGTCAACCGCCTCGTCAATCATCGCCCGTCCCGTCTGGTTCACACGGGCGAGCGAGCCGTCCGGATCGAGAACCCACGTGGCTGTCTGTGTATCGTGAAAAACGGCGTCGAACTGCCGTGCCCGTTCCCGCTGCGTGATCGCTCTCCGAGCGGACTGGAGCGCCTTCCCGGTGCGCTGGATCAACTCGTCTATCCGCAGGCCATCTGCTCCGGTCAGTGGGACGTAGTCGGAAACGCCAGCCTGGATTGCCTCGCTCGCCAGGGCCTCGGTACCGTCCGTGGTTCCGAGGACGACTGGGAGGTCCGGAGCCGAGTCACGGAGCTGTCGGACCAGCGCAACGCCGCTCCCGTCGTCGAGTGTCTCCCCCGTGACGATACAGTCGACAGACCGCTGTTGCACGGTATCCAGGGCGTCCGATGCCGTCTCGACGGTGCGAACGGCAGCCTCGGTGCCGGCGCTGAGAGCCGCCGTGAACGGCTCGGTCCAGGCCGTCGAACCGACGACGAGAACCCGGGCCGTATCGAGGGGACTCCCGGTGTCGCTCATCTGATTCCTCCGGACACAGAGCTATCACTGAGACCGGTGGCGCTACGCGTGGCCGCTCGGTCCGATTGCTGCCACCGGTCGGGAAATGGGTACTTCAGTTGCCGCGTTTTGGCTGGAGGGTTCAATAGTAAACACCTGATGTCCGGAAGGCTTTGTTGCTAAACAATTTAGTATTTGCTCATTCCGGCGTTCGTTTCGGTCGAGTGCCATCGGTCGACGGCCGGTACTCCTGAAGACACATGAGAGACGTCGCACAGACGCCGAGACGGTCGCTCCCTGCCCGTCGTTCGGGCAGCCGTGAAACGACAGTTCCCGCCGATTCAGCTCAGCTACGATGGACGTTCAACGTCGCTTGACGGAGAAGCGAGCTATCAGGCACGTCGAAGCGCCGACGTCGGTGCCAGTGTTCCGGTCCGTGACGCGGGTCTGGCACTTCCCCAGCGGAGACGTCCTGCTCGAACGCGCCGAGCATCGTGACTGTCTGATTCCGGACGTCGACAGGGTCGACGTTCCAGTGAGTGGAACGGAACAGGTTGCAGACGCCGTGGCACTCGATACGGACACCACTGTTCGGGCGACAGACAAATCAGGATCTATAGTAGTAACAGAATATGATATGAACGTGAAAATAGGATAAGAATTTCGAACTGGAAGGCCGAAGTAAGCCCCTCTAATAGTCACTACTATATCCTATGGTATAGTAAAATATCTGGTAGAAATAGATAGCTTTTGGTATCTCGATGAATCTGGTGGATACATGTCTGATGTAAATCCGTACCAGAGCCTGCGGACGCAGATCGACGCTGCGGCCGAATACATAGACGTCTCAGAGGGACAACTGGAACGGTTGAAGACCCCCGAACGGATACTGGAAACGAACCTGTCCGTCGAGATGGACGACGGGTCGGTCGAGGTGTTCCGTGCGTATCGGTCACAGTTCAACGGCGACCGTGGCCCGTACAAGGGCGGGATCCGCTATCACCCGCAGGTGGACCGCGACGAGGTCAAGGCCCTCTCTGGGTGGATGGTCTACAAGACGGCAACGGGCGATATCCCACTCGGTGGTGGGAAAGGCGGCATCGTCATCGATCCGAGCAACTATTCGGAGAGCGAACTCGAACGGGTCACGCGCTCATTCGCCAAGGAGCTGACGCCACTGATAGGGGCCGACCGCGACGTGCCCGCACCTGACGTCAACACGGGCCAGCGCGAGATGAACTGGATCAAGGACACCTACGAGACACTCGAAAACACGACCGAACCCGGCGTCATAACCGGCAAGGACCTCGCAAGCGGTGGCAGTGAAGGCCGCGTTGAAGCGACCGGGCGTTCGACGGTCGTCGCAGCGCGCGAAGCCTTCGAGTATCTCGACAAAGACCTCGAAGGCGCGACGGTCGCGGTCCAGGGCTACGGGAACGCCGGCTGGATCGCGGCGAAACTCATCTACGAGATGGGTGCCAACGTCGTCGCCGTATCTGATTCGAGCGGGGCTGTCTACAACCAAACGTCGTTCGATCCCGTCGCCGTCAAGGACTACAAACGTGAAACCGGGAGCGTCGTCGGATATCCGGGCGCAGAGGACGAACTCACGAACGAGGAACTGCTCACGCTCGACGTCGATCTGTTGATCCCGGCTGCACTCGAGAACGCCATCGACGAGTCCCTGGCACATGACATCTCTGCCGACGTCGTCTCTGAGGCCGCAAACGGCCCGATCACTCCCGCCGCGGACGATGTTCTCAGTGACCGCGAGACGCTGGTCATTCCGGATATCCTCGCAAACGCGGGCGGTGTCATCGTGTCCTACTTCGAGTGGGTCCAGAACAGGCAGCGCTTCTACTGGTCCGAAGAGCGCGTGAACGAGGAGCTGGATTCGATTATCGTCGAGCAGTTCGGGAACCTCGTCGATGCCTACGAGGACCGGAAACTCCCATCGCTCCGAACCGCCGCATACGTCGTCGCACTCCAGCGAGTCGTGAACGCCGGCGAACAGAGTGGCACCTGGCCGTAACCGAGTCCCAGACCACGGCCGGAACGGTGTTTTCGCCGACAGGTTGAGAACGCGCTGTCAGCGAACGTCCCGATATTAAGGTCATCCAGCGACGAGAGACACTATGTCAACCGACCGCGTCACCGTCTCTCTCGATGAGGAGACCAAGGAGACGTTAGAAGACCTGACCGACCGAACTGGGGAAAGTCAAAGCCAACTGATCCGCGAGGCAATCGCGTTCTACGCGGCAAACTTCGACTCAGCGCACGCGAGCGACAGCGACCACCTCCAGACGTACTACGAGATGCTCTCGACGGGCGAACACGTTCTCCTAGACATCGACTTGCTGCACGCGCTCCTGAGCCAGTTTAGTGATCCGGCACAGCGGGACGAGGAGGTTCTCGAAATGATCGATCAGGTGGCGAAGTACCACGCCCAGGAGTATGCCGAACGGTTTGATTCGCTCGAAGACGTTCTCGAGTGGCTATCGCTGTGTGGGTTCCTGACCGTCCGACGGGATGAGAAGGGGAGTTTCCATGTGGTTTTCCCATCCGAGTCGGTACGGTGGTTGATGATTCGGTTCATTCGCGGTAGCATCGCCGATCTCCCGTTCGAAATCGAAATCGAAGAAAGCGTTTCGAAGGTACTGCTGAGAGAACGGGAGCAGTGAACTCCGATCAGGAACGCAAATCGGCTCGAATCTGGGGTCGGGCTGTTCTTACTAATTCATACAGCTAGTGACGCATACACAGAGTTCATACGACCGATGTTCCGGCCACACACGGGTCTTAACAATGCTTTTTGTTACCTGCCAGAACCGTGACAGTGGCTATCAAAACTAACAATCATGAGTATTATACAACGACTCAAAGCCGTCGGTCCAGGAGCGATGGTCGCGGCCGCGTTCATCGGCCCAGGCACGGTCACGACTGCGAGCGTCACCGGGGCGGAGTTCGGCTATGCGCTCCTGTGGACAATGGTCTTCTCGATTGGGGCAACGATCGTTCTCCAGGAGATGAGCGCGCGACTGGGTCTTGTCTCGGGTGAAGGACTTGGTGAAGCACTTCGAGAGCGGTTCGACAATCAGATCGTCGAGTACGTGAGTATATTCCTCGTTGTCGGCGCGATCGGCATCGGGACTGCCGCCTACGAGACCGGGAACATCCTCGGCGGTGCCGCAGGGCTCGCAACGATCACGGGTATCGACTCGACGGTGTGGGGCGTCGTGATGGGACTCGTCGCCGGACTCCTGCTCTACACTGGGCGCTACAAACTGATTGAGCGAGCACTCGTCGGTCTCGTCGCCGTGATGGCGCTCTCGTTCGTGGCGTCGGCGATTCTCATCGGCCCCGATCCCGGTGCGATTGCGATGGGGTTCGTCCCCGGTATCCCCTCGGGGTCGCTCTACCTCATCACCGGGCTCATCGGCACGACCATCGTCGGGTACAACCTGTTCCTGCACGCGAGTAACGTCCAGGAGCGGTGGAGCGGTCCCGAAGATATCGGCCACTCGCGTATCGACACGGTGCTGTCGATCATTGCGGGCGGCGTGATTACGATCACGATTATGGTAACCGCGGCTGCAGCGTTCGAGCCCGGAACGCAGATAAGCGATATCGGCCGGATGGCCGAACAGCTCCGACCCATTGCGGGTCCGTACGCGGAACTGTTCTTCAGCATCGGCATATTCGCCGCCGGGTTCACGAGCGCGACGACGGCACCGCTCGCAGGCGCGTGGGCGACCACAGGTGCATTAGGCTGGGATTCAGACATGCAGAGCACACAGTTCCGTGCCGTCTGGGGAACCATCCTCGGCGTCGGAGTTCTCTCGGTGTTGCTGGGTGGCAGTCCCGTCCAGATCATCGTGTTCGCACAGGTGGTCAACGGGATTTTATTGCCGATCGTGGCGATATTCCTGATATACGCGATGAACCAGCGGGACCTCCTCGGCGAGTACACGAACGGGTCGGTAGCGAACGCGCTGGGCGCTATTGTGACGCTCATCGTCGTGTGGCTCGGGGTACGGACGCTTCTCAGCGTCGCGGGGGTGCTGTAGATGGGCGACCGGCGGATCGGTGTCGACGTCGGTGGAACCTTCACCGACGTGACGCTGTCGCTCGATGGCGAACTCGTGACCGCGAAGGTCCCGAGCACAGAGGACCAGAGCGAGGGCGTAATCGCTGGAATCAAGAAGGCCTGCGAAGCGGCGGGCATCGATCCTGAGACCGTGAGCGAATTCTCCCACGCGATGACCGTCTCGGTCAATGCGCTCCTCGAAGAGGACGGCGCAAAGACCGCACTCGTCACGACCGACGGGTTCCGGGACGTTCTGGAAATCGGTCGCCAGGACCGCCCGTCGCTGTACGACCTGTCCGCCGAAAAGCCGACACCGTTGGTTCCCAGACGCCGACGCTTCGAAGTGTCCGAACGGACGACCACCGACGGTATCGAAGAGCCCGTCGACGAGGACGAAGTCCGGGCAATCGCCGCGCAGTTACGCGAGCTGGATGTCGAGTCCGTCGCCGTCTCGCTCCTGCACGCGTACGCGCACCCCGAAAACGAAACGCACGTCGCAGACATCCTGCGGGACGAACTCGACGTTCCCGTCTCAGCCTCACACGAAGTCCTCGCCGAGTTCCGCGAGTACGAACGAACTTCGACGACGGCCGTCGACGCGTACGTACGACCGGCGATTGACCACTACGTCAGTCACCTCACCGACCGTGCTCGGGACCTCGGGGTTCCACAGCCACGGATCATGCAGGCCAACGGCGGGATCACTGACGCAGACACCGTCAGGCGGAACGCTGTGACGACCGTCCTCTCGGGTCCTGCCGCCGGCGTCGTCGGGGCCGGTTCGATGGCGGCCGACGACACCGGCGGACACGACGGGCTGGTCACGTTCGATATGGGCGGGACCTCTAGCGACGTGAGCCTCGTCCGGGACGGGGAAGCCGAGCGGACGACGGAGGGCGTGATCAACGAGCGGCCGATCAAGACGCCGATGGTCGATGTCGAAACAGTCGGAGCCGGCGGCGGGTCCATCGCCTGGGTCGACGCCGGGGGGGCACTCCGGATCGGACCACGTTCCGCCGGGGCCGACCCCGGCCCCGCCTGCTACGGGAAGGGCGGGACTGAGCCGACCGTCACCGACGCAAACCTTGTACTGGGCTACATCGGCGAAAGCACCAGTCTGGGTGGCGAACTCTCACTCGATGCCGATGCCGCCTATGACGCGCTCGCGGATCTCGCCGACGAGGCGGATCTCGACGGCCCGCTGGAAGCCGCTCGTGGTGTCTACCGCGTCGCGAACGCGAACATGACCCGCGCCATCCGCTCTGTCACCGTCGAACGGGGGTACGACCCGCGGAAGTTCGGTCTCGCTGCGTTCGGGGGTGCCGGACCGATGCACGCGGCATCCATCGCGGACAGCCTCGATATCGACCGGGTGGTGATTCCGCGCGCTTCAGGCGTGCTGTCTGCATACGGCCTGCTCGCGGCCGACGAGAAGCGCGACGCGGTACGGACGTATCAGCGGTCGCTCGACGCGGTCGACCCCGACGATGTCGACGCGGTCTACGAGGAATTATCCGAAGAACTGCTGGCTGAAGTCAGCAACCGCGAGGCGGCAACAGTTCGGTACTCCGCCGACCTCCGGTACGCCGGCCAGAGTTTCGAACTTACCGTGGATGTCGACCGGCCGTTCGACACCGCGGACGCCCGCGAGCGATTCGCAGCAGCCCACGAGTCCGCGTACGGCTATCGAGCGGACGAGTCTGTCGAACTGGTGAACTGTCGCGTGACGACGACCGTCGAACGGAGCGCGCCGCCGGTCGAGTACGATGCCGTTGGCGACCCACGTAAGGGGTCCCGTGAGGCGGTGTTCGCCGATGATGTCCGCGAAACCCCGGTCTACGAGCGGACGAAACTGCCACCGCAGGACGAAATCGAAGGCCCGGCGATTGTCGAGGGCGATGAGAGCACAATCGTCATCCCACCGGCCTGGAACGTCCAGGTCCGCGATGACGGGACACTGACAGCGACGGTGAGTGACACATGAATGACGAAGCTACGACACCGAGTGACGAACAGGAGACAATCGACCCCGTAACGCTGGAAATACTCAGGAATCAGCTGGAGAGCGTTGCTACCGAGATGGGCCACGTGCTCATCCGCGGGGCGTACTCCCCGAACATCAAGGAGCGACAGGACTGTTCGACGGCGCTCTTTGACACGTCGGGTCGGATGGTCGCACAGGCGGAACACATCCCGGTGCACCTCGGCGCGATGCCCGACGCGGTAGATATCGTTCTCCAGAAGGACCCGAAACCGGGTGACGTCTTCATCGTCAACGACCCGTTCGCGGGCGGGACACACCTCCCGGACATCACGCTCGTCTCGACGATTGCGCCCAATGACGATGTGATCGGGTACGCCGTCTCGCGGGCCCATCACGCCGACGTGGGCGGGAGTTCGCCGGGAAGTATGCCGCCGGGCGCACAGGAGATTTACGAGGAGGGGCTTCGACTGCCCGCGGTTCGCCTCGTCGACGGCGGCGAGCCCAACGAGGCGGTTCACGACCTCATCCGTGCCAACGTCCGGACCCCGGACGAGCGCGAGGCTGACCTCCGGGCCCAGCGCGCCGCCAACGCGCGGGCTGAGGAACGCATCGGTGACCTCCTCGCGGAACACGGGCCCACACTGCTCGACGCGTTCGATGCCGTCATCGATTACTCCCGCCAACGGGTCGAGGCTGAACTCGACGCGCTCCCGGACGGAACCTATCGAGCGCAGGATGTCCTCGAAGGCGACGGCGTGACCGATGCCGACATCCCGATTGAAGTGGCCGTCACCATCGATGGGGCCTCGATAGCTGTCGACTTCGCTGGAACCGCCGGCCAGGTAGCGGGCAACCTGAACGCGCCGCTCTCCGTTGCGAAGAGCGCAGTCTACTTCGTCGTGCGAGCGATCACCGACCCGGAGATTCCGCCGAACCACGGCTGTTACGAGCCGGTATCCGTGTCCGTACCTGAAGGGTCGATACTCGACCCGAAGCCGCCAGCAGCGGTCGTCGGTGGCAACGTCGAGACCAGCCAGCGCGTCATGGACGTCACGCTAGCGGCGCTTGCCGAAGCAGTCCCCGACAAGGTTCCTGCCGGTGGACAGGGAACGATGAACAACCTCATCATCGGCGACCGAACCGGCGATTTCACGTATTACGAGACAATCGGCGGCGGGTTCGGTGCCAGGCCCGAGAAGGACGGGATGGACGGCGTCCAGGTCGGAATGACAAACACGCTCAACACCCCCGTCGAAGCGATGGAGACCGAGTATCCGCTCCGGGTCGAACGGTACGCGCTGCGGCCGTCCAGCGGCGGCGACGGCCGATACCGCGGTGGACTGGGCCTCGAACGAACCGTCACCGTCGAAACCGACGCCACCGTGTCCCTACTCACGGAGCGGCGCCGGACGGCTCCTGATGGAATCGGTGGCGGCGAAGACGGCGCGACAGGCGAAAATCTGATCGATGGCGACCCAGTTGCCGCGAAGGCCTCCGTTGACGTCGAGGCCGGGACGACCGTCTCCGCCCGAACACCCGGCGGCGGCGGGCACGGCGACCCAGCAGAGCGGGACCCGGAAGCAAGGGAACGTGACCGACGCGACGGAAAGGTAGACGACAGGTGACGTATTGATTTGGTCGCCCTCCGATAGCACGCGAGCGACCTGTGAAGTGGTTTGTTTCGAGCGCTACTCTCATACGAGGAGGACACAATACTGTGCACTGATATGAAGGTCCCGCTCGGAATCACGACCCTCCACCTGTCACAGCGGAGCACGCTTCTGCTGCTCCTCGCCATTGGCCTTCTCGGATTCGGTGGGTACGACTACGTCCAGCAGTCACAGGCGGTCACCAACGCCGTTACCGTCCAGGCAACCATCACTGATGCCAGTGTGGACCGAATGGAAGGCGGCCAGGGCATTGACTACGAGCCGGAAATCCAGTACACGTACCAGTACCAGGGAGAGACGTACACCAACGACCAGGTGTTCCCGAGCACAGGCATTCGGACGTACTCGGACCGGTCGATGGCTGAGTCGGTAGTCGAAGCGTACGAGCCGGGAACAACGACCCGCGCGCACGTCTCACCGGCTGCCCCAAGCGACGCGTTCCTGATTCGGGAGCGGACGCCGTGGCCACTGCGAGCCATCGCTGTCGGCGGCTTCCTCTTCCTCGTCGGCGTACTGGCTGGATTGGGAGCGAAGAATCCAGGCAAGCATGAGCTACGCCCGGCGAGCGAGGTGCAGCCAGCGCCACGCGAGACATGGGTCGACCGCCACGGCGAGACCATCCACCGGCTCTCGAAACAGGTGCTCGGTGTCTGTTTCGTCGGCTTCTGGCTCTCGATGGTTGCGCTGGCTTTCGGCCTCCTCAACACCACCGGTGAGTTTGGAGGGCCGCCACAGGAGATACAGGCAGCCCTTCTGGGACCGGTCGGTCTCCCGATGCTCGCGGGATTCAGCTTCTGGGTCGGGATGATAGTCTCGCTATGTCTGTACGGCGTCTGGTCGTTCACCGAGTACCAGCAGCTCCGCCGGCGACTTCCTGATCCGATACCACCGAGTCCGTTCAGGCACCCGAGTCGCCTGGTCACGATACTCGGAACGGAAGATGGCGGTTTAAGCGAGTACGGTCAGCGTGTCCGGCTGACTGGGTGGGTATTTGTGATTGCTGTGGGTATGACAGCCATGATTGTGTATCTACTCTACACCGCAAGCTGATACGGCTCAGCTTAGTCAGGGAAGTAACCGATCCCCCGGGGGCATTCCTTATCCATCACTTACCGTAATGGTAACTTGCTGCACACCAAACCAGGTTGTAGTACGGTGTCGGTACCAGCGAGTAGCACTAACGTCACTCGACTTTTCAAACGTGTTCCCTCCGCTCGGGTTCCACAGATCGACAGCCCGCTGTTCCCTGAGAGCGATACCCCCTTTGAGCATTGCGACCGCATCAAGGTCGATAAATACGAACTGTTGCCGGTGTGTCGGACTCATCGACTGTGAATGTCCGGACGGGCTGGAAGCTCTGTGTAGACACTACAAGCACTCGCTCGCCGCCACACCTATAACGACCGACCAACTCTCTCATCTATTATTACTGACTATGGGTTATAGCTATCCGAAATAGCCACCCGATATAGCCATATAGTATAGTTAGATGGTATAGTTAATAGATACAGATACAAGGATTAGCCAGGAAAGACAGAAGGCAGGAATAGCCAGTTAACACAGCTATCTGTCCCAGTCCTATTCGAGAGTCTACCCGGCGGAGAATTCAAGGACAGAGACATAACCGCGAACTCAACGCGGAGTGGTATCCATCAACGCCACCAGAGGCCACCGCAAAAAGCCTTAGCGGGGAGCAGTTGACTGTTCCCAGTCGTACCCCCAATCGCGGAGCTTTTCGGCAACGAGGTCCGGATTGTCCATGGCAACGACGAGGGCGGCTTCCAGCGCGTCGGTCTTGTACACGTCCTCACCGACCTCGTCTTCTAGATTGCGGAGGAAGGTGGACTCTCGCTCCTCAACCTCGGGTCGAATGAAAATCGGTCGTTGCTTGCGGTCCTGTTTGACGGAGTCACGACGGAACTTGTATGGAATATCGGGTTGACTCGTGCGATCTACATCAGTGGATTCGGTTTCGACATCCATGGCCTCATCCTGCTGGTCGTCCGGGTCTGGATCTGGCTCGGCCTCCGCGAACGGATCGTCGCCGGAACCGGATTTCATGCTGTAGCCTCCTGTTCGCGAGTCTGTCGTAGATGCGCAGCTAGCTCTTCGAACTGCTCCAGCGTTTCGAGTTCGTAGTCACGTTCCCGACTCCGGTGTTCTTCGATATATTTGAACGCCGAACACTGTTTTCGCCAACACCCTTCGAGCAGCGACGTTCGCTCACGGAACACCACAGGAATATCGTACGACTCCGAACGGAGGCGTTTGAGCATCTCCTCTTGATCATTGGTTCCTTTGAACCGGTTCGGCACAGCAGCTAACACGCCCACATTGATATCCAGTGTGTCTTCAAGTCCAGTCACGAGGTCTGCAAGGCCCTCAACGGACTGCTGGCCTTTTCCACTGGGCTCAAACGGGATAACGAGGTTCCGCGTCGCGTGCAATGCGTTGTACAGTTTCACGTCCGCGGTCGCCGGCGGGTCGATGATGACAGTGTCGTACTCGGACGGAACCCCCGCGTCTTTTAGCACACGGAGGAGCTGGACGTTCGGGTTCCAGTTCTCACCGAAGTCCGCTGCTTCCTCCTCCCGACGCCGCAGATGTTTCGAAAGCACCTCCAGAGAGTTGTGTGCGGGCAGGACATCGACACCTTCGGAGGTCTCAATGAGGTCAGCGAACGGACCGCGTGGTCGTTCGACGAGGTGCCGAACTAAGCTATCGGCCTCTGAATCCGTTCGCTGGTCCGCGACGTCAAACAGGAACGAGAGGCTCCCCTCCTGTGGGTCCATATCGATTGCCAGTACGTCGTGACCAGCGCGGGCGTCGGCGACAGCGAGGTTCGCCGCCATCGTTGTCTTGCCGACACCGCCGGCCTCGCTGTACACGGTGTAGGTCAGCATACCATACCGGATACACTACACAGATATAAAGATTAGTCAGACGGTATAGCTCTGTAGTATAGCTATACCAAAGCCCCCCCGTTCGAGGAAACCCTCCGGCTACTTGGCAAACAACCCTGCGAGCGTCTCGCGCATCTCCGCGCGCCGGTGAGACCGAGCTTCGGACTCGGAGAGGTAGTTATCGAGAACGACTTGCGCAGACGCCGAGCCCTGCTCGGCCGCGACGTCTTCAAACCGTTCCGCAACTCGCCTGACAGCAGCGCCATACGTCGTGTACCAGAATCGACGGCCCGTTTTCGGCGTTGGCCTGTCACCGTCAACGGTGACACCAGCGGTTTCGGCCACTGATTTGAACCGCCGACGGACGGTTTCGGCGGTTAGATGGCCGGTGGCTGCGGACGGAGAGGGAAGGAGATATCCGTTCCATTCTGGATCGGAAAGCGTCTCGATACGTCGCTCTACTGTCTCCAGACCGGCCAGCAGAGCCACTGTCCCAGGACCGTTTTTGCGCTCGCCGTCTCCGAACTCTATGTACGGATGCGAGTTCTCGTCCGGGTCAAGGTTGAGTTGCTGGATATGCAGTGATGCAACTTCACTCGGCCGAAGCCCCCAACCACAGCATGCGACCACAATAAACCGGTCTCGTTGATCAGCCGCTGCTGCATACAGGCGCTGGACGGCGCTTCTATCGAGTGCTTTGTTGTCCCAAGATGGGGTTCTATCCCATCCAAACCGGATTTCGAGGTCAGCTAAAGGATTGTACGCGGCGTTTCCGAACATGACCAAGTGTTTGTAGAACTGCCGCGTGTCTTGGACGTACTTTCGTCGTGAGGCAAGCGTCGTGAGCGCTTCGTCCAGTTGATCTAGGGCGTCAAACGTCGCTGCGACCCGATCCATCTCTTCGACGCGTTCGTCGGGATCCCCCAGCGGTGCAAGCAAGTCTTTCGTATCGTGGATATTGGTATATATTTTCGCGTACCGACGGAGAATTGACCGCCGGGTCTCGATTGTCGTCTCCGCCCGTCCACGACGGGTTTCGAGCTCGTCGAGGTAGCCCTCAATCGCCCGTTGTGTGTTGTCAGAGAGAAAATCGAACGATCCCGTCGTATTATCTACTTCCGGTACCCCGATCTCATCGTAGAACTGGCCCGGTGACAGATCGAGCCGTCGTTGAAGATGCTTGATAAACCCAGGGAACTGGCTGTTTAGCCAGGTGTACGTTGGGGTTTCAGTGGTCGGATCTATGCCGTCGTTTTCCATCGTCGGCACGACTGTCTCGTGATAGAAAGACTCGCAGTCAGCTAAGTCCATGGTCGAGTAGCGAGTTTCAGTCATTGGATTGAATGTGGGTGTGTGAACTGCAGTAACCGACGAACTGTCCCAGCTGGTTCGTCTGAATCACCGAATTTTCGTATGTAGCGTATTTCCATCGTACTACTAATAGTTTGTCTTGTATTGTTTTCTGCATGAGAAAACCACAACAAGACAAATGCAGGAATTCGTATTACCGCAGCAAATAAACTATATATCGCTATATCAAAACTAGCTACAATCATCGCAAAAGGGCCGGTGGCTCACACAAGAGATACCCGAGAAATCAGGTGATTTCGGCAGATAGGCGTTCTGTGAGGTAATAACATAATCTTTATTGAAGATATATGTGACTACACGATGAAGTCAAAAATATGGAAGGCCTGCCTTTCAGTAGTCACAACAGCCGGAGAGAATATTGCAAAGCAGTAGCAGCACTGGGTGGCACAATGTTCGTTGGAACTGGATCAGCAAAGTCCGAGACCGAGAAGTCAGAAGGAAAGTACAGCGGTGATTCCCTCTATACACCGCCGGAGGGTACGCCTGCCCCTGGGTCACTCTATCCTCGCGTTACCCGTTTGGAACGCGCCGGACCCGGGAACAGTTGCGGGAACGGTCAGAGTGGACGCGGCCCGCTCCTCGCTACATTCGAGTTCTATCCGTCGATGAGTGGTGGGTCGAAACCGTATTTCCCAGTGTATCGGAGCACTGACGGTGGGCGCTCCTGGTCGAAATATTCGGAGATACACGACACAAGCGGGAAAGACTGGGGGCTGCGATACCAGCCCACCCTGTTCGAACTGCCCGAAGAGGTTGGACCCTGGCCAGCGGGGACGGTACTCGCCGCGGGTAATTCAATCCCGATTCTGGACGACCCTGAAGACGTTCCCGAGGGTGAGATCGGCGAACTCGGTGAGACGAGCATCGACCTGTACGCGAGTACCGACGAGGGCGAGACATGGGAGTTCGTAAGTACCGTTATCACCGGCGGCAAGGCCGTTCCGTATGCCGGAAACAGTCCCGTGTGGGAGCCGGAACTCGCGCTCGACGACAACGGAAACCTCGTCTGTTACTTCGCCGACGAACGGGGCGGTGAAAACGGGTACAACCAACTCGTCGGGTACAAGGCGTCCGAAGACGGCGGCCAGACGTGGGGCGACGAACAGTTCGTGGCCGCGGTTCCAAACGAGACAACCCGGCCGGGCATGCCGACGGTCACCGAATTACCCAACGGCAAGTACATGATCTGCTATGAAGTCGTCGGCCCGGACTATCTGCACGGCGAAGTCCACGTCAAAACCTCACCCGACGGCCGCGACTGGGGGGACCCGTCAGATCTCGGGCATCTCGTCGTAACAACGGACGGACGGCGGTTCATCAACGGGCCGTATGTCACGTGGACACCGCATGGCGGAGAAAACGGCACAGTTCTCGTCTCAGGCAAACAGCTGGTCGACGAAGATCGTAATCTCGCAGAGGGGAACGGGGAAGTCGTGCTCGCTAACACCGATCTGGACGGGGACGGCGACTGGACGGCAGTGAAAGCACCGCTCTCGTTCGAAACTGAGAGCGAACTCGGGGGCCGTACTTTCGTCGGCTGGACGACGCCGATACTGCCCTCGCCGAACGGCAAACAGCTGCTCCAGCTCACCTCGACTGCGTCAAGTTCGGAACTCTGTGAGATCCGATACGGCAAACGACCGCTGAAACTGAACAAGCTCTGAAACGGACCGCGGTACGTCCTCTCGGGATCGAGTGTCTCGAATCTCGTTGCGGTACCAGGAAAGGCAGTCCGAATTGGGGGCGTAGCATGGTACTGGCATCACCGCCAAAAATGCTTTTTTGACGAAGAAAGGACCCCAAGGAGGGTGCTATCCCGTGGTTACGTCAGTTACCCACGGGACGGAGCGAGTCGGCAGTCAGTTCCGTGTGGAACGTAGCAGCGAGCGCCGGAAAGACAAGCGGGAGAGCGATTGTGAGGAGCGTACAGACGACAAACAGCGTCCCCGTGACGATGCCGACGAGGACGGTTACGACCGGTCGCTCGACCGACCAGCGGTAACTGTTGGTCACGGCGTCGACGACGTCGGTACCGCTGGCGAGCGACACGAACGCCAGGGCGAACACGACCCAGGCGTGGTAGGCCAGGTAGATACCGACCGCACCGAACACGCCGGCATACCCAGTCCCGGCGGTAATGAACTGGTCCATATAGAGGACAGCGATAACTGGGAACACAGCCATCAGCCCGCTGAAGAGGATCGCATCGAGCCAATGGTTGCGAAGCGTCGTCGCAATCTCAGGACGGTCGATGTATCCGTTTTCGCGGACCGAGCGGACCGCTGCGTATGCGCCCAGCGTCGACGGCCCGACTGTAACGAGTGGCAGCGACGCGAGCACCCAGCCGACGCTGATCGCGACCATCGGAACCGGATGGTCGTACACCGTCCGGAACGCGGTTGCGAGCGCGCGGTGGACCGAAAGGGTCCCCTCGGTCGGTTCAGTCATCCCGTTGCACCCTGCATCTGGACCGCCCGGACGAGCTGTCCCTGGAACAGCAGATAGACGATGAACAGGGGAAGCGAGCCCAGGATAGCCACGGCCATGTGGAGCCCGGGCGTGTCGATGTTCCCCTGATACAGGTTGACGAGTCCGATCGGGAGCGTGTACGCCGTTTGTTCCGACAGCACCAGCAAGGGCCAGAGGAACGCGTTCCAGTTGTAGACGAACATGAACAGCGCCAGTGCAGAGAGAATCGGCTTGGCGAGCGGGAGGATTATCCGCGTGTACACCTGGAAGGTCGAGAACCCGTCCAGCCGCGCGGCTTCCTCGTACTCTTCGGGAATATCCTTGAAGAACTGGTAGAGGAGGAACACACCGAGCGGACTGGCGGCCGCGGGGAGGATAACGCCCCAGTAGGAGTTAATCAGCCCCAGGTCCGAGACGATCTGGTAGAGCGGGACGATGTTCATGTAGTACGGGACCATGAAACTCGCGAGAATCAGCCCCAGGATAGCGCCCTGGCCGGGCCAGTCAAGGCGTGTGAGCGAGAACGCAATCATCGAGTCGATGACGACTATCAGTATCGTCGCCCCGCCGGCGATTACGAACGTGTTGATCGTCCACTCGACGACTAGCGTGTTGTTCACAAGGTACTGGTAGTGTTCCAGTGTCACCGGTTCGCCCACGAGCGGCGGAATCCAGTACGGCCGTGGGTCCCGCAACAGTTCGTTTGGCTGGAACGACCGGGAGATCGTGTACAGGTACGGAACAGCCATCAAAAACGCGAGACCGTACAGGAACACGTGGAGTAACGCGTTCCGGACGGTGTCGCTGTCCAGTCGTGACCGAATGGGAGCGTCAGTCATTGCTATCACCGATTACTTTGAAGTTAATAATTGCTATGACAATGAGGATGGCGACCAGGACGTATCCCATCGCCGCCCCGTAGCCGAACTCCTGCTGTGAGAACGCGCTTCGGTAGAGATAGTAGACGAGCGTGTCCGAGGAGTCCTTCGGACCGCCCTGGGTCATGACGTAGGGTTGTGCAAACACCTGGAACTGCAGGATGAACTGCACCATGACGACGAAGACGACGGAGTTGCGCATCTGGGGGAGCGTGATGTCCTTGAAGGCCCGCCACCCATGTGCACCGTCGAGCTGGGCCGCCTCGTAGAGCCAGTCGGGAATGCTCTGTCTGGCAGCCAGGAAAATCACGAAGTTGAATCCGACCAACCACCAGACAGTCATGAACGCGAGCGCTGGCATCACCAGGTTCGTCGACGTGAGCCACCCGGGCGGGTTCTCCATGATGAACCCCAGATAGTAGTTTATGAGCCCGAAGCTCGTCGAGTACATCTGGACCCAGACCAGCGTCACGACCGCAACGGTCAGGACGTAGGGGCTGAAGTAGATGGCCCGGAGCGTTCGTTTCCCGGCCACGTTCTTGTTCACGCCGAGTGCCATCACGAGCCCGAGAATCACCAGCAGCGGCACCGAGATGGCGACGAAGAGAAACGTCCCCTCCATGGCGTTGTAGAACACCGGGTCGTTGAACAGCTCCACGTAGTTCTGCAGGCCGACCCATTCGGTCTGCGAGAGGTCGAACTTGTTCGGATACGTGTGGAGGCTCATGTAGAGACCCCGGAGCGCGGGCCACACGAGGAACACGGCGAAGACGGCGAGATAGGGAAGCGACCAGACGATCCCCTCAATCGTCTCTTTCCGGAATCCCGCGACCGTCTTACGTTTCGTCGTGTCCGCACCTCCCGTGAATCGTTCTGTCAGCCCCATCCGTGGCTACCCCGAGATACCGTCGCCGACCGTCTGGATGCCGGACTCGATGCCTTCCTGTGGCTCCGAGTCGTGTGCCCAGATGTCGACCAGCCAGTTGTACCAGTTCTGGGCGTTCGGATCACCGTCCGGGACCTTCGGATGATAGAAGTAGGTTTCGTCCTCAGCCATCTCGACGTACTTGCTGAGCGTCTTGTCGTAGTATGCGCTGTTCTGGAACTCGTCGGACTCGTAGATACTCGTCGCCGCAGGGAGGTGACCGGCCTCGGTGGCCCAGGCTGGATTCGCTGTCGTCATCCAGTGGGCGACCTGGGCGGCGATCTCGGATTTCGCGTCACTCCGGCTCTGTTTCTGCGGGAGCACGAGCGTGTGGCCGTCGGCCCACACCTTGTCCTGTTGTTTGTTGGGTCCGACGGTCGGTTTGAAGAAGTCCCAGCTGAGCCCGTCGACGCTGTCGAGTGCGGCCACGTACCAGGTCCCGTTCATCGCCATAGCACAGTTTCCGTTCTGGAAGGCGTTGTTGCCCCAATCGGCTTCGCTCGTCTGTTGTGACCAGCCCATGTCACCGGTCATATCGTAGAAGAGCTGGGAGATGTTCTGGCCGGCCTCGTTGTCGAACATCGGGTTCCACTCGTCGTCGAACAGCGTCCCGCCCTGTTGCTTGACCCAGGTGCTCCACGTCCGGAAGGAACCGAACCCGTCGTTATACGGCGACTGAGTGAACGCGTGGGCATCGGTGTTCTCGGCGACCGCGTTCCCTGCCTGCTGGAACTCATCCCAGTTAGTGGGCGGGCTCTCCGGATCCAGCCCGGCCTGCTCGAACAGGTCTTTGTTGTAGTAGACGCCGATCGGGTGCATGTCCATCGGCAGGGCGTTCACGCTCCCGTCGACCGTGACGAGATCCCAGTGACTTGCCGTGTAGTCCTCGCTGTACGTGTCGGTGTCAATGTAATCGCCCATCGGGTCGATGCCGCCGCTCCACGCACGCAGGTAGGCGGCATGCATGACAGTCATGTCCGGGGCTTCGTCGCCCGAGAGGGCCGTAAACAGCTTGTTGTAGTAGTTGTCCCACGGTGTCCGCTGGCGGTTGATCGTCACTTCGGCATCGGTATCCAGCGGCTGGTTCTCGTTGAACTGCTGGACGATGTTTTCCATGATCGGCCCTTCGCCACCGCTGAAGGGCTCCCAGAACGTGATCTCGTAGGAGTCACTGCCTGCATTACCTGTGCTACCGCCGTCGCTACCGCCATCGCCACCGCCGTTGCCACCACATCCGGCAAGTGCGACCGTGCCTGCGGCTCCGACTGACTTGATGAATTTACGACGCGTCTCTCTGGTGGCGCTCTTACGACCCATGGGGAGTCGGTTAAACCATCATTATTATTAAACCACCTATATGGGTCAATATTTCCTGTATCTGTCCGCGTACTGCTACGTTGGTACCGATTCAACGCTTCAGGTTTCGAGAGCGCCTCAAAGCACGCCGACGGCGCGAGATCTGCATCATTGTTCGGTCACAACAATTATTACGCCGCTTGGTTACTACCCCTGTATGAGCGACGTTAGTATCGAGAACGTCCGCAAGGTGTACGACAGTGACCCGGAAGTCGTGGCTGTCGACGACGTCAGTTTCGAGATCGCCGACGGGGAGTTCCTGACGATTGTCGGGCCGTCCGGCTCCGGCAAATCCACATTACTCCGGATGATCGCCGGTCTGGAAGACATTTCCGGCGGGACGATCCGTATCGGTGACCGTGCCGTCAACGGCATCCAGCCACAGGACCGCGATGTCGCGATGGTGTTTCAGAACTACGCCCTGTATCCACATATGACGGCCCGGAAGAACATGAGCTACGGGCTACAGCTAACGACAGATCTCCCCGACAGCGAGATCGACGACCGCGTCAAGGAGGCCGCGGAGATGATGGGAGTCGAGGATCAGCTCGACAAGCGCCCCGGAAATCTCTCCGGCGGGCAACAGCAGCGGATCGCGACGGGCCGAGCGATCGTTCGGGAGCCCTCTGTCTTCCTCTTCGACGAGCCCCTCTCGAACTTGGACGCCAAGCTACGCCTCCACATGCGGACGGAACTGCAACAGTTACAGGACAAACTCGGGACGACGACGATCTACGTCACCCACGACCAGGAGGAGGCGATGACGATGTCGGACCGGATAGCTGTCATCGATCAGGGCACACTGCAACAGATCGGAACGCCCGATGAGATCTATCACCAACCGAAGAACCTGTTCGTTGCAGATTTCGTTGGGAGCCCCCCGATGAACACGTTCGAGGTCACGCTTTCCGACTCGACTCTGGTCGGTAGTGGATTCGAATACGAGCTCTCGGAGGACCTCCTCTCACACGTCAGCCAATATGCGGAGGGCATCAACGAGTTCGTGCTCGGAATTCGCCCGGAGAATATCAGGCTCGCCAACGGCGACGAGCCGAACGTCATCAGCGCCCATCTCGATGTCCGCGAGCCGGTCGGTTCGGACAATTACCTCCACATGGATATTGACGGCGAGGAATGCTGGGTTCGAGTTCCCGGCGGGGTGACTCCCGAGACGAACCGGGAACACGAAATCGTCTTTGATGAGGAGCACATCCACCTTTTCCGGCATTCAGACGGTATCAACATACTCGCTCAGGAAAAATCACGACTCGAAACGCCTGCCAACGACTGAGGACCACTGGTCAGATACCGAACACGGACTCTCGGTATTCAGTCATAGTGGAACACGGTGCATTCGGGCGGTACGCGAACTACGCAAGAACGACCGGGACCGTAGGCCCCCCATTCGGGATGGATGAACGACTGATAGACAGCTACTGACGAATCACCGATAGATAGAATCGTGACCTTTCTTGCGTCCCTATTTTCGCAGTGTCCGGATAGAATCAGCTACAGCCGGCGTCCGGAATTACTCCCGTATTTAATTCATAATGAGTGAACAGAAATTTGGAGAGAGATGGAAGCAATTCAGACTGTCAAGGGCGTCACTCGTGTAATATGCAGCAGTACACTGCGGCTAATACGATTGAACCCCTGGTCCAGAACTGTCCATTACTGTGTAGAATGTGGCCGTAATATCGGATGGTCGTTCGAATATAGGAGAGAAAATAGCTGATACCAGTGATCGCAATTCGGGAGCATCTGTATGCGATGGCAATCATACGAATGCGACAACAGTTATTCAGACAACTGGAATGGCCGTTTATTCATTAATTTGGAATCTCATACCATATTTTGGATACGCCGTTCAGGTCGGCATCCCCTCGGTAAATGGGACCAAGGTATCTTGACGCCAAACCACGCTCTGTAGAACGCGATACCGTCATCCGTTGAAACCACAGAAGCAGGTCCGATTTCCCGATAACAAGCGTACTCGTGTTATTCACTGATGCCGGTCACCTATTCTAATAATAACACCAGGTTTCATAGCCTTTAACTCTCTTACCTCAGTCGTATAAACACTATCCGGGACACTATACACATTCTACTCCGATTACTCCCTCTTTCGAACCCATTAATCTGCTAAAATCAGCTCTCAAATCAACTGATGGTCAAAAAGCAACCAGATAATCCATATATCAGTCTAAATACTATAAATTTGAACCTATTCTTGCACAGATACTACCAAAATCCATTTAGACCCTCAATATGGGCACGCTTTTGCAGCTATATATACATTGGAAGCCAAAGAATGGGTGATCTAACGGCGAACTGTTCGCCGAGGTGATACCTACGTAGAAATATCCGGCCGTCCACCGTTCGGCATCTCATGTGGTTCCAAATTCTTGTATCGATCAGAAGGTACTGTCATCTGATTTTATTTGAATAATTGCGGCGATCACCGGCACAGCCGTAACTGCGGTTCTCGATGAAACTCTCGGCGCTTGAAGCGGACCTGATTCTGGAGCACCCGATCCCTCCGGTTGTCATTCATCGGGACCGAACTGTTGACAGCCGAATCTATCCCTGTTCTCCCGCTGTGCACAGAGGTAATCGAGTCGTTTTTCCATTTCGGATCTGGACATACCCGCTTGGCTTTCCTGTGACTCCGCGAGCCGGGCTCGACTCGCATTGAGCAATTTGTCCTTCTTTTCCAGTTCCGAAACCAGCGTGCCAACGTCCTCGTTCCGGGTTTCTAACCGCTTATTGAGGTCTTCGGCGCGAGCTTGCGCAGCCTGCCGGTCTTCCCGGGTCTCGTTCAGTTGTTCACGCAACTCCTCGTTTTCGGCACGGAGTTCATCGTTCTCCGTCTGTATGTCCTGAGCCGAGTCCTGAAATGCGACGGTTGTTCCGACTGTCCCACTGGTGGCCACCACGATGACGACGATTAACCACGAACTGATATTACGTGCAAGGGTTGTCAACGGAGACTCACCTCTACCAGGGCCTGATTGGTATACTGGTGCTCGTTCCGAGACAGAATCCCCAAAGGTTGAATCATCATGTACCAGCCTGATTGGGTTATACTACTAACCGTAGTCCCCAGTTGGTTACATTTGGACACCGATGGGTCTGCAATAGCGCATCGACATCTGGCTGGACACTGTGTCGATTATTCCGTACACGTCGCCGATGTATCCTCTTCATGCGGCCACTGGCCGCACGAACGACCGTGGCACAGTCGGGGAATTCGATTTCTCGCCGACGAATAATTCAGTAGACTTCGGTCAGTCTCTATGACCCAGATGCTCGGACCGGCGCTCTCCCTTGGCGTGCCACGTCCGGGGGCGGACAGCGATCAGGACTGCACCGGCGTATAGTACTGCGACAGTGCCGATGACGACGACGCCGGGGAGCATTCCGATAATGACGCTCTCCGTCTACAGACCTGGGCTGGAACGGTGATTCGAACGAGCCCTTACTCTGATGAGAGAATCGGAATCCGTAGCGTGACAGTCGTTCCGGTCGAGTCACTTGACTCGATATCGACTGTCCCGCCCGCGATATCGGTCCCCCACACAACCAGTGCAAGGCCGAATCCGCTCCCGTGTTTTAGCGGCGTTTCCGAGCCATGTTCCACGAGAGCGAGCTCGTTGGAGTCAATACCGGGCCCGTTGTCTTGGACAGTGACTTGAACGTACTCGCCATCCTGTTCAACCTCAATCGATACTACAGGGTCAGGTGAGGTGTTGTGTTGAGCGGCGTTTTGAATAATGTTCAGACAGACGACGTCAAACAGGCAATCCACCGTGAAATCGGCCTGCCCGGACGTATACTCGAACGTGACCTCGGGATACGATTCGCTAGTCGAATCGACGCATTCATCGAGGATGGAATTCAGGCTGAGCGTATCCCGTTCTTCCCGGCTTTGTTCAAAGATGTCGATAACCGAACGGACTTTCTCGCCGAGTTCATTGATTTCAACGGCGTGTTCTTGCAGAGTTGCGGCCTTCGACTCGCTATTGTGCGTGGCTAGATATGCGGCGTTGCCGAGGATGACCTGCACGTTCGTTCGGATGTTGTGCCGGAAGACACGGTGGAGGACCTCCAGTCGTTGCTGGTCACGAAGAAGATTACTCACATCATGTAAGGTAATGACACGGCCGATAGTCCGATCATGGATATCTGTTACGAGACTTTCAGAGACGTCGTACGACTGGGTCGCCCCCGGAGGACGGTAAATCGTTTGCCCGGCCTGTGCTGCGCTACCGAGCGCCGACAGGTCCGGACTGATCTGTTCAAGTGGTCGGCCAAGGGCTTCGCTCGGCGTCGTCTGCAGGGCGGTAGTTGCTTGGTCATTCATATCAACGATATGGTCGTGTGTATCCAACACGAGAGCCCCTTGCTGCATCTGCTGAAACAGCGAATTGCGAGCGTGGCGGATCGGTGTTGGGTTTGCACCGAAGAGTTGGAACTTCGTGAGTGCGCCCAAATACGCGAGACCGGACACGGCAAAGGCAATCGGTGTTGGATCGACACCTGCAGATGGGAGTGACCTCGTCAAAAAGAGGACGTTCGTCACCCAGGGTGCCAGTAGGCCGAGAAGGAGTGCCAAGCTCTGGCCGCGGAACGGGTCCACTTGACTCGTGACGAGTTTCAACAGCGGAAGTGCCCCGAGAAGGCCCAGCAAATACGTATAGCCGGCTATAATCCAAAACCAGATCCCCGGCGTTCTGTTCAACGTCGCAATTCCGTTTTCCTGAATGATGACAGAATTGGTGTACAGTAGCTGGTGGGAGTGGCTCGTGAGTCCCAGAAAGACGGTAATAGCGGGGACGATTGAATAGAGCAGGATGTGCTTGCGGGCCGTATACTCGGTATAGCCGGCGTATTCAAGTGAAAAAAGCAGCCACGCTATCGGAATGATTGCAACACCGATCCAGGAGATATCAACCCAGAATACCTTCGAGCTCAGCGTCGCTGCATCAATCCGGAAGATCAACGTCGCCGACCACCAGCACTGGCCTGCCAGGAGCAGAACAAGTGGGTCAGCGCCGGGTTCAGGGCGCTCTTTCCAGGCGAGGAGGCCGCCTGTAACGCCGACCGCAATCGTGGCGACCAACACCGTCTTCATCAGCGTCAGTGAGAACACAACTATGTTGAGGATTAATCGCGCGCCATCGTTATAACCTATTTGCCTTCGAAAGTATCTCAGATTGACAGAAAAGCCGTCAGAGGGCCGGATACTAGCGGAAGAGGAATGCTTTACAAATAATGGTAATTTATATGATAGTGCTACTGACTGAGCAGCGGGAAGACCACAATAACAAACGCTGGTAGGCGGGAACACTCCGCTGCGACCGCGAGTGCACCATCGTTTTCAATTCGATTGAGACAGAAGATGACGCCGCCTAGGAAGAGCAGACTGGCTACGAGGACAGCCGCTTCCTTGAGATTAACGACGTTTGCGACAAACGCAACACTGACCAGCACCGCTGTCAGACTTGTGATTCCGTAGAGGATATATTTCGTCCGGCGAACGCCGACCACAACTGGGAGCGTCCGGACACCGATCTCGCTGTCACCCTCTCTGTCGCGCACATTCGGGATTTCCGTGTTGACGAACGTCGCCAACACGAAGAACAGGAAGACGACACCAACCGTCGGGGAAGTGGGCGCGCCGACATACGTTAGCGGCAGGCACACAATTACGAGCGCCCAGGCAACAGCGACGAGAGTAGAGTTGAGAAGAAAGATGTCTTTCAGTCGCTGGGTACCGCTCGGAAGGCTGGGAAGCCAATCACATGCGTAGAGAATCCAGACCACACCCGGTAACAGCGACAATCCAAAGCTGAGCGGCCCACCTAACACAGACAGAGCCACAGCGAGGCCGTACGCGATAGCCGCCAGCACGTAGAAGCCGTCCTGGTATCGCCGCACGAAGGCAGTCCGTGCAGGGGCCGTTTTCGCATCGGTTTCCAGGTCTGCCAACCGGTCGTTGCCATACACTGCAAACGTTAGCAGTCCTGCTACAATCGGAGCGGGGGTTAGTGGGAGCGCCAGCAGTTCACTCACAAGGACTACTTCCGCCATCGCAATGACTGCGAGATACACGGAACTGTAGAGCAATAGATTCCTGACTGATCTCGTCACCGTAGATAGTTTTGTAATTAGGGAGCGATTCTTCACGGACTCTATACCAGGCTGTTTGCCTGGGGGTTGTGCATCAGTCGGCATAGCTGCGGTAGAATATCGGAGTACTGTACAGTAAAATCCTATCCTATAATAAATAATTAGAGTAGTTAAAATAAACTCGTTTAGCTCTCATTGTGGATGAGCGTATAGTCGTACGTACTAAAATACGCTGAGCAACAAAACCCATTAGCAGTTCAGCGACGGTATCACATGTAGTATTTCACATATTTGCATCGATTCTCAATGTCAATCCGGGTGCCAACAATCAACTAGGTTTCCGAGGAATCTACAGCCGTCCCTCATTGTGTGGCGGTAATTCGGTACTACGGCGGTCCAAGGTAAGCTTTTTCTACATCCTTCATAATCCAGATATGTGACTTCGATATCGACGCTTCGAGCGGTGAGTCGTGCTGCGAGCAAATACTTCGTTGTCTGGGTAATCCTCCTAGCAGGGATCGCTCTCGTCAGGCCCGACCCGTTCGTCCCCGTTTTGAACTACGTGTCCCCGCTGCTCGGGATAATCATGCTCGGAATGGGGTTGACGCTCCAACCGGCGGACTTTCGCCGACTAATCGAGGAGCCGGTGGATATCGGTATCGGCGCTGTCACGCAGTGGCTGGTGATGCCTGCCGCTGCATACGGCCTGTATGTCCTCCTTGACCTTCCGGACGCTGTGGGTATCGGCCTCATTCTGGTTGGTGCCGCACCCGGTGGGACTGCATCGAACGTAATGACGTATCTCGGTCGGGGCGACGTGGCCCTATCCGTCGCGATCACGACGCTTACGACCCTTGCAGCGCCGATCGTGATGCCGGCCTGGGTGGTGTTTACACTCGGTGAGCAGATCAACGTCACCTTTGCGGAGATGTTCCAGAGCATCATTCAGATCGTCATCATTCCGGTGTTGCTCGGGTTCACAATCCGGTATTTGCTGGACCGCTATTCGCCCAAAGCCGCAGAAATCGGAACTGACGTGTTCCCGGTTATCAGTGTCGCCGCTATCGTTGCGATTGTCGCTGGCGTCGTTGGCGCGAACGTGGACAACATTCTCACGGCTGGTCTGCTTGTGCTCGTGGCAGTCGTCGCGCACAACGCTATCGGACTCGGCTCGGGGTACGGTGTCGGTCGCGCCAAAGGAATGTCGAAAGACCGGGTTCGGACCTGTGCGTTCGAGGTGGGCCTGCAGAACAGCGGCTTAGCCGTCGCGCTGGCGACGACGCTGTTTGAGCCTGCGGCCGCACTCATTCCCGCGCTGTTCAGCGTGTGGCACAACATCACCGGGCCGGCGCTGGCAAGCTTCTTTAGCTGGCAGGACGACGGGCAGCAGTCCGTTGAGGCTGTGCCGAGCGACGACTGATACGCGGTTTCCTGCGGGACTCCAATCATTGCGTTTCCCAGCGACCAGCAGATTCGATTCGCTACCGACGATGTTCCGGACCATACTGGAGACGATGAGCCCGACGAACACGGCGAGGCCGGCGACAGGGATAGCCGTTGTCGATACCGATACTGACGCCGGCCAACGAAGCGAGAGTACGACTGGGAGAAGAAACACCACGGTGGTACCAGTCAATGTGAGTGCCACGATTGGGGGAAGTGCAGAGGTACCACCCAATAAGATGGAATAACTGTAGGACAGGCCACTGACACACTCGGTCCACGATGGCTGTTCGGGACGTATTTTCAGTTAGTTGGCTTACTTATACGGTGAGGGGAAGATACACTCTATCGGAGCGAGCGTTTTGTATGTGAGTGAAATTCGGTCAGAAACTGTATCTTCGATGTATTTTCGGTCGATCCCCATCGCTTTCGGTTGCGTTCCGCAGAGACAAGCGTCTCAGACCATTCGTCTAAAACTAACTACCTGTGAAGGTATGCGGATAATGCGTTATTGCCGATTGGGAACCCTAAACGAGTGCTGGCACTTCGGGCAGTGATAGATGGTCGTTCGCTTGCTGCTCGAAACGTCCCAGTCACCCCCGCTCACGCCGCTCTGAAAACTGCATCCCAGACAAAACAACACCGATTTCGAGGGAGTCCCAACAGTGTCTGTAGTCTCTTTACGCACCATATTCATTACTATCGTAACATGATTGCTGCGGGCAATATATGCTGTCCTCCGGTTCTCAGTATCTGATATCGCATTCAACAATCAGGTATCTCGTGCTATCGGTAGCAAGGCAGCGTGTCCGATCGATCGGATCGGCCAGTGACGTTTCAACGGATGTCACGTATGGGTGACTGACGGTTCTATCGGTTCATCGCGCCCGGGCCGGTGAGCGAGCGAAGTATCACCGATGTAACTACCTGACACCGGTGTCTGCGAGCACTTTTGGACTAGCTACTCCTCCCTACTGATGCTGATCCACCTAACGCGAAACACTATGTCTCAACAGAAATCAGATTACGCAGACGACGCGGATATTGACGAATCACTGGACGAACTGGCCTCGGAGGAGACCATCGAAGAGACCGTCGAGAACCTGGAGGCAAACGGGTTCAATGTCATCGTCGCTGACTCGGCTGACGATGCGCTCGCGGAGCTTCAGTCACTCATCCCTGCGGAGGCGTCTGTGATGAACGGCCACTCGACGACGCTCGAAGAGATCGGGTTCGTCGAGTACCTGAGTGACGGGGACCACGAGTGGGAGAGCCTCCCCGACGAGATCTGGAGTATCGACGACGACGCAAAGCGCCAGGCTGCCCGCCGAGAGTCGCAAACGGCCGACTACTTCCTCGGTGGCATCAACGGCATTTCACAGACCGGCGAGCTCGTCGCAGCGGACCGTTCGGGGAGCCGCATCGGTGCGTATCCGTTCGCTGCCAGTAACGTGGTCATCGTCAGTGGCGTGAACAAGATCGTGCCGACACTCGAGGACGCGCTCGACCGACTGGAGACGGTCGCGTACCCCCTCGAAAACGAGCGCGCGAAGGAGGCGTACGGCGTCGACTCCGCGATTGCCAAGCAGCTCATCCTCCGCCAGGAGCTCGAAGAGGATCGCACTACTGTTGTTCTCATCCGCGAGCACCTCGGTTACTAACGTCACCGGTTGCCGCTTGAGCGGACAGAACGCAAAGATTCCGAGCGCTCACCGCCGAACTTCTTGTTCCGTGTTCTGGTTGCGGGAGGAGCACAAACCAGGCTCAGCTTAGCAGTCTGACCGAACTAACGCCAATACCATCGCGTAAAATACAGTTTATACAATCGCATCATATCCCGTAAGATGGGACATCATAACCGGTTGTCAATATATCCGCGACCACAGCCGCGCGTTCGAGTGAGTGATTAGGTCCCTCCCTTGGCCGTCATGCCGCCGCCGGGCATCGACTGACAGTCCCCCTCGGGTTTCTGGATCGGGTCGACCGACCCCCACGAGTGAAAGTCCCATTGCATGGATTCGGCTTCGATACGCCGTGGATAGCCGGACTCCGCGAGGATGTAGTACGTAACCGGCTCTTGAGAGCCGGCCTGTGAGATTTCATACACCAGCACTTCTTCGCCATCGATGGTATCCCGGCCGACCGGTGTGATGTCCGGGTTTCGCTGTGGCTGATCGGAGAACCGGCCGGGATCAACCTCCCCACGGTCCATCCCTCGTTGCATCGACCCTCGAAGACACTGCCCCCCTGCGACGGTGTACGTGCTGTTCCCGATATGATACATCTCCATCTGTTGTCCCTGCTGGTCGAACGACCAGTACATATCCCCCTGATAGAAACGGCCAGTCATCTCGATAGTCCGTCCCTCAGACTGCATTGTCGCGGTCATCGCATACGAGTCAGGAAACTGTGCCACCTGACCGAACCGATTCGACCTGTCATCGTCGCCATCGGCCGTAGATATGTCTGTATCGGTTGCTTCAGTTGCCCTCGGCGTTGTTTCGGCACCCCCACCATCCGCTGTCTCATCCGACCCACTATTTTGATCGCTGCTACAACCGGCGACCACGGCCATTCCCGAACACACGGCTCCGAGTAGGTGCCGTCTGGGTAGTTTTTGCATGGTAAGGGGACTCCTCTCAATAGAGGCATATTACCGGATATTTTATGAGTATTGTTATCATGTACTTCTCACATTGGTCACGAATGGGTTCGTGAGGTCTGCCTGGGCTGGTGGAGATGTTCGCTAGGAGATGGACCGTGGAGGGAAACCGCGGCGGCTGAGTGTCAGAGGGGTGCGAAGTGTGGTCTGGATCGACTGGGCTAAACACAAACGTCCGAAAATAGTGGGCAGTGCAGGTGGACCGAAGTCGGCTGTGAGATGTTCGAAAATCTGACCATCACCTTTTCGAGCACAGTGACGGGACTGTGCGATCCGAATCTGAGTGATATGCAATGCCGATTGACTATACCGTATAGCGATCCAGTATAGCTATAACTAGTGGCTGCTTAAGTAACCTGGCTCGATATCGTCAAAACGAGCGTGTGGCGAGGGATATTGTACCCGAATATTCATACACGTATTATATGTAAGTTCCAGCTATTTGCCAGATGGATGCCTGACAACAGCAATAGCGAGGAGACAGGTGGTGATGACGGTTTATTTGGGAAAACGAGTGATACGCTAAATGAAGTTCAGTACGACCCGGCCGGTGACCAAGGACTTGCAGCAGTCATTGTCCAAGCCATTGCCGACCAGACGGGAAAAGATACAGAAACGTATCGTGAGTCGCCGTTGCACGACTATATCGATATTGATGCGATTGAGACGCTACTTTTCGGTACACGGCCGAACCAGTCACTTGGGCCAGCGGTCCGGAACATCTCCTTTCAGTACCGCGACTTTCTGGTAACAGTTCGCGCTGATGGAGTGATCCAGGTGTCGGACACTGACAACAACAGTGTGAGGAAGGACTAATCGCGGATGCTGTGACTAAGCTCGTGAATCTCCGATTTGCGGACCAGACAGGGTCGAACCGATTGTTCCCTTTCACCCCTATCGTTCCCCGTATTGAGCGGTTGGGATCTGCCGTTGCTTGGACGTATGGAATTAGATGCACAGTCTCTGGGTGAAAATGACCCCCGTGATGAGTTATATCGCACCCTCAGCTGATGATTGACTGTGGTTATGATTTGAAAGTATGCCTGCCCAGATAGACCTGTTTCTTAAGCACAATAACGTTATATCTGGATCTGGTATCTTCATATACCATGACGACGCCAGGATTCTCCCGTCGAGGGTTGCGATGTCCGAGTATACAATCTGACAGGAGGTGTGGGTATCATGATCGCTGAGACCTTCGTCGAGGGACTGCGGCTCGCTGGCGAGATGTTCTGGGAGACGTGGTGGGCGCTGGTGCTCGGATTTACCATTGCCGGCGCCGTCGAGACGTTCGTCAGCGAAGAGAAGATGTCGGCCGTTCTCGGCGGCAACGGCTGGAGAGAACTCGGGCTCGGGACGGTGTTCGGTGCTGCGTCCTCGTCGTGTTCGTTCGGAGCGGTCGCCACGACGAAGTCGCTGTTCAAGAAGGGTGCGTCGCCGGTGGCCAGCCTCGCGGCGTTCCAGTTCGCTTCGACGAATCTTGTCATCGAACTCGGCCTCGTCATGTGGATTCTACTCGGGTGGCAGTTCGTGTTGGCCGACTACGTGGCTGGCCTCATCCTCATCGGACTCCTCGCGGTGGCCTTCAAGTACATCGTTCCCGAGCAGTGGTTCGATACATCGCGCGAATACCTCCGCTCGTCGGAAGGCGTCCGCGATCCATCCTGTGGCATGGAGGTCGACCCCACGAACGATGATGTCCTCACGCTGGAGACTGACGGCGGGACCGAATACTTCTGCTCGGAGTCGTGCAAGCAGGCCTACCTTGAAGAACAACGTCAGGAGGGTGCCACCTGGCGTGACCGGTTGTTGACCCGCGACGGCTGGCGACTCGCTTCGAAGAACGCCCTCGGCGAGTGGGACATGCTCTGGACGGACATCGTCGCCGGCTTCCTCATCGCCGGGCTGATCGGTGCCTTTGTCCCCCGAGCGTGGTGGACGACGCTGTTCGGCATCGGGGCCGAAGGCACGTTCGTGTGGATACTCACCAGCGCAGTTATCGGCGTCATCATCGGTGTCGTCACGTTCGTCTGCTCTGTCGGGAACGTTCCGTTTGCGCTCATCCTCTGGAACAACGGGATCGCCTTCGGCGGCGTCATGAGCTTCATTTTTGCAGACCTGATCGTACCCACGATCGACGACGCCTACCGTCGGTACTACGGTCTTCGGATGGCCGCGGTGCTGTTCGTCTCGATTTTCATCACCGCCGTCATCTCGGGCGTCGTGATCCACTACCTATGGGGTGGACTCGGTCTCGTTCCGCCCCAGGGAGAAGCCGGAGGGACTGCTCCCGCCGGCTATACGACGTATCTCAACGCCCTCTTCACGCTACTGTTTCTCGGACAGGTTTACGTCGGCTACTGGACGGCACAAGGCGACGAGGGCCCGGGCGACCACGAGATGCATGCCGGCTGACCGATAACCCTACCGAGGTTTCAAATGGCAGATTGGACGTGTAGTGTATAAGCTTGTGCGTATCGGGGCCAGGAGAACGTCTGGTGCGGTCGTTACCGCGAAAACGTGTGCTGACCTAGTCTTGACCAGCCGCTTTGACCGATTGCTCCGTAGCAGGTGCAGGCGGCTCGTGTGTTCCGAAGTCCGGGTGGGTCTCTTCCATCCAGATGTACACGACTGCCCCGGAGACGAACATCAGGAGTGCAGTCATATAGAACGCCGCTTCAGCGTTCACGAACTCCATTGAGAGTCCGATCAGGACGGCTCCGACGGCATAGCCGGAGTCACGCCACATCCGGTAGACACCCATCCCTGCAGACCGCCACGTCGGGTGGGCGGCGTCGCTCGGCACAGTCATCAGGTTCGGGTATAGCAACGCCATACCCAGGCCGGAGATCGCGGCCAGGACAGCCCACGCGAGATATCCCTCGACGAGTACCATTCCGAGGACGCCCGCTCCTGCGAGGAACATTCCCCAAACAACAGGCGGCCGGCGACCAATACGGTCAGCAAGTCCGCCAGTTACAATCTGGAGGAAGTACATCGCACTGTGGACGCCGACGACGACGCCGACTGCCGCGATACCGAGCCCCTGGTTTACCAGGTAGAGCGGGACGGCGATCCAGAACAGCGTGTCGACGAAGTTCTCGATGTGGCCGGCTTGCGCCGCCGCAAACAGCGTCCGGTCACCGTAGGTTGCCCGCTTTAGCACCTCGTTGAACGGGAGGTTCGCGTCGTGGTGCTCGTCGTCACCTTCGGCCTGGGCGTACTGGACGGTCTCCTTGATCAGGAAGATCGAGATGAGGAACGCCAGTACCACGACGACGGCGAGGAAGTAGAACGGCTCGGGTCGGAGGCTCCACTGCCCGGCGATGACGCCAGTGAGCCAGGCACCGACGGCGACGCCGGTGTAGCCGAACGACTCGTCGATACCGACCGCCAGGCCGCGCTGGTCGGGGCTCGCGAGGTCGATTTTCGCGTTGATCGCCATACTCCACGTCAACGCTTGGTTGATTCCCAGCAGGATGTTTCCGACGGTGATCCAGCCCCAACTGGGCGCGAAGATGAGAATGAGCGGCAGCGGGAGTGCCGTCGCCCACCCGGCGACGAGGACTGGCTTGCGGCCGTACTCCTCACCCCATTTGCCAGCGTAGAGATTGAGGACCGACTTCACGATCCCGAAGGAGACGACGAACGATCCGATGACGAGGAACGATCCGACGCCGAGTACCTCTTCTCCCAGAACCGGGACGACAGTCCGCTCGGACCCGATGGTCAGTCCGGTAGCAAACACTAACAGGACGTGCAGCGAGAACTGCCCGAGGTGCTCGCGGATTCCCTGTCTGATTTCAGTTCCCGTACTCATGGATTCATTCAGCAGCGCAGTTGTTGGGACCAAGCTCTAGTTCAGCCAACTCGTCGGCAGGAACCGCTTCTTGGCCAACGTTCGTTCGCTTGACGCGCTCGAAATTCGGCGGGTGGTCCGGGACGTCCGACGCGAGTTCTTCGACGAACTCATCGCGGTCGCGGCTGAGATCCTCGTTCCCGTCTTTGACGTCCGCAAGGGTCGCGGTCACAGGCGGTTCGGGAGAGCCTGGGTCGTGAGCCGGCAGGATCAGCGCGTCGTCCGGCCTGTCCAGCAGCCGCTGGAGGCTCTCGTACAGCGTCGCGGCGTTCTGTTCAACGTCGGAGTCCTCGATTCCAGCTTCAACGCCGAGTTCAACGCGTCCCACACTCTCGTGGAAGAGCGTATCGCCCGTAATCAGCGCAGCGCCGTCAATATCGAATGAAACACTCCCTTCACTGTGGCCCGGTGTGTGGATAACCTCGATATCGAGACTGCCGACCGCCACGGTCTGTTCATCCTCTATCGGCGTCGCATCGATGGCGAGCGCATCCTTCGGGTGGAGGTAGTAGGGGACGCCATGCCGGTCAGCGAGTTCCGCCGCGCCGGAGACGTGGTCAGCGTGGGCGTGCGTATCGTAGACACCAACGAGGTCGGCCCCGTATTCATCGAGAATCGCCTCGTACTCGTCAAGATAGTGCGACGGGTCGAAGACTGCGGCTTCACCGTCCGAGATGAGGACGTGCGAGAGGCAGCCCTTCCCCGGCCGTGCAACTTGGATGAGGGTGCCATCGAGGTCGGCTGGCACTTCTGCGTGCCGGTGGACACGGCTCCAGCCGTTCATTCCGTCGGTGAGCGTCACTGCGTCGTAGTCCAACTCCTGGAGTACGCCCGTTGCGGTCTCAGAGACGATGCCTGCGGCACAAATCGTCACGATCTGATCGTCCTCTGGAAGCTCCGAGAGGGCTTCCTTGGCCTGTTCTGGGTCTTCAGTTAGTTCGTCGTAGACATCCACGTTGATACTGCCCGGGATATGCCACTCCGCAAAGTCCTCTTCGTGACGAATATCGAGAACGAGCGGCTCCTCGTCAGTATTTTGTAACTGTTCGCTGAGTTCTTCCGGCGATATCTCCTGCATAGGTATTCCTGAATAGCAGGGATATCCGCATATAGGCGCTGCCGGACATGACCGGCACTGTTAATTCCGACAAGCTCAAACTCGTTTATATGAGTCTGTACGAGGCCTCGATTCGGGTCAAACACGAGTGTCCATACCGGGAGATTTCGGAGCGCCACCCGGACTTGACCATCCGAGAGTGGCCGTTGAGCGACTGTCAAGTGTTGGAAATCACATCAGAGGAGACGCCGACCGAGGAGTTGCTTGACGACATTAATCAACTCGGTACCGTTCTGCACGAATCGAAAGACGACGACGCCTATCACGTCGTCACACAGTCCTGCCTCTGTTCACTGGAACAGTCGATCATCGACCGATTCGAGGAGCACAACTGTCTGTATCAGTCGCCGACCATCTACCGCCAGGGCTGGGAGCACTACACGGTGGTCGCGTTCGATAGTGAAGACATTCGAGAGCTGCTCGGTGATCTGCGAGGTGATAGAGAGATCGAACTGCTCTCGAAAACCTCGATTTCGGAGAAGCAGATCCCCCACAGTATGCTGGCTCCGGCGAATCAACTGTTCGAGAATATCACTGACCGGCAGTTAGCAGCACTCCAATTAGCACTGGAAAGTGGGTACTACGAGCAACCGCGGAAAACCTCGCTTCGAGACCTGGCCGATCAGACAGCCGTCGCTCGCTCGACGTACGAAGAACACCTCCGGAAGGCAGAGAACAAACTCCTCACGAACGCGGGACAGTTCTTACGCCTGGTCACCGCGACATCGACGGCCGACCCGCTGCAAGTCGAAAAGACACGAGAGCCAGAGCAGGCTGCCGATTGATTTTGAACAACAGGGCGAACACCACCAAATGACGCCCCGGTATTAATACGAACTTCGTGTTTCGGACTATCGTTGAACTGATACCCACGAGGAAGTGTGTGTATTCTTCGACACATGCGCCTACTGACGACATAGAAGCGTATCAGATCCGGATTACGCTCGTTTGCATACTCGTACTACCTGGCGATTCACTGCCTTTATCATTAGTGCGCGCTCATATTTCAACTGCCTAATCAGACTCGACGGGAAGCTCACACAATGCCCGAAAGACCCAGCATCTTGGTCCCGCTACGTGTTCTCGAGGGGGAATCAATTCCGGAAGGTGTTCCCGAACTCCTAACGAACGCACATGTCGTCCTGCTTGGCTACCACGTCGTGCCGGATCAGACCGCGACTGATCAGGCGCGATCCCAGTTCGAAGACCAAGCCCTTCGCCGCCTCAACGACTTCACAGCGATACTCGAACACGCGGGGGCAACGGTCGAATCCCAGCTCGTGTTCACACACGATGGGCAGACAACTATCGACCGAATGACGGACGAGCATGACTGCCTCGCGGCACTGATCCCAAACGCAACGAGGCCGGTGGAGAACGTCCTCATCGCGGTCCGCGGGATCGTCAGCATCGATCGGTTTGTCCGCCTGGCTTCGGGGCTGTTCGCGACGATCGGAGTCAACGTAACACTGTACCACGTCGCTGCAGAGAACGAAACTGACGAAGACGTCGAGACGCTGCTCGATGGGATTGCGACCCGGCTCTCCGACGAGGGAATCTCCCAAGACGCGATTGATATCCAGATTTCCCGTGGGGGCAGTCCACAGGAGATGATCGTTGATGCATCAGACAACTACGACGCGATCGTCATGGGGGAATCCGATCCATCAGTATCGACCTTCTTGTTCGGGATGACTGCGGACCAAGTCGCAAAGCAGTTCCTGGGCCCGGTATTCGTGATTCAGCACGAGGAACTGGACGATCTTGAGGCGACTGACAACGAGTGAGCGCTCCAGCAACCCGTTCGTGAAAGAGTGTGGGTCGGCCGAATACCGGCGCGATACCTTTCGCTGCTTCCACTGAGACGAGCAGTCCCATTTCCGAGACTCGGTGTCGCATGCTCGTGGTATCCCTTTCACGCCCGGTTCGAGGCTTCCAGGGGTTGTCAGATCCGGTTTCCGAGATACAGAATAATCTCACTGTCACCCACATGTCATTTACTGGCTGCAACAACAGTTTTAATCTCGCAGAGCCTGCCACAATCGACTAGTATAGTGTCCGAACTTTCACCGACTCTCAATCCAGTTTTTGTAGCATACGTTCTTCTGTTCGGGATTGCGGCACTCGCCTGTTTCGCAAGTCTCCCCCGAGCGCGTGGAATCACCAACGACGGCACCCGACGGGGGCTGGTCGCCCTGCTCGTCACAAGCGGGGGGTGGTCGGTAGCCCACCTCGGATTCCTCCTCGCACCGTCCGTCGAACTCAAACTCGTGTTCTACCACGCCGGTCTGCTCGTCGGGCTCAGCACCGTTGGACCGTGGCTGTATTTCTGCTCGGCGTACACTGGGCGCAATCTCCACAAATCCGCCTCGATCCGGCGGGCCGCGATCGCTGTCTTCCTTATCATCTCGCTCGTGAAGGTCACGAACCCGCTCCATCAGCGATACTTCCAACCCGAGGTGTTGGTCACCCCATTCCCGCATCTGTCTATCCTCTCACAGGAACTGCACTGGCTCGCCATGGGGCTCGCCTATGCGCTCGCCGTTATCGGCTATTTCATGCTCTTCGAGCTGTTCCGGCAGGTGGGCCACGACACTACACCCTTGCTGGGACTGATTGGGCTCACCGGACTGCCGATTGTCCTCGATTCGCTCGCTGTCGTCAGTCCGACAATAATCAATATCACGTACGAACCGCTGGGGGTGGCCGCCTTCGCCGTTGGCGTGCTCTTCGTGTTCATCGACGATTTCCAGACCGTCCAGCTGACCGGCCAGCAAGATGATCCAGTCCTCGTCTTGGACGACGAGTACCGGGTTCGCGATTTTAACACGAAGTCCAAAGAGCTGTTTCCGGAGCTTGAGGTGAACGAGGATATCGAGACGGTGGTCCCCGAAATTGCCGAGTATATCGACGGCGAGGAGAACACTATCTTCGAACTCGAAACGGCGGGGGGGTTCAAGTATTACCACCTCGGCATCCGACCGTTCACGACCAACCGGAGCCGTCTCGGAACATCGGTTGCGTTCACCGACGTGACCGAACGCGAGGAGTACCGCCGTGAATTGGAGCGGCAAAACGAACGACTGGAGCAGTTTGCGAGCATGGTCTCGCACGACCTGCGAAACCCGCTGAACGTCGCACAGGGGCGCGTTGACTACCTCCAGGGAGAGGACGACAACGAACACCTTGCCGCGACGGCCCGCGCCCTCGACCGGATGGAGGGGCTCATCGAAGACGTGCTCGCGCTTGCCCGGCAAGGCCAACCGATAGCCGAGCGTGAACACGTCACCCTCTCTGCCGTTGCGGAAGACGCCTGGGCCGTCGTTGAATCGGACACAGCGACCCTCACCATCGACAGCGATGGGACGTTTATCGCCGATGCCACACGGCTCCAGCAACTCCTGGAGAATCTATTCCGGAACGCTATCGAACACGGTGGCACTGATGTGGAGATCAGTGTCGGGACAATCAACGATGGGAGTGGGTTCTTTATCGCTGACAACGGGGCCGGTATCCCGGTCCAAGACCGCAAGAAAGTTCTCGAATCGGGCTACTCGACAGCAAGCGAGGGGACGGGGCTGGGGCTGTCGATCGTGAGCGAAATCGTCGCAGCCCACGACTGGCAGATCGATGTGACCAGTAGCGAAACTGGCGGCGCTCGCTTCGAAATTGCCGGCGTCCAGAACGAGAGGTGAATCGTCGGTCCACTCCGGCGGTGCATACGCCTGGTTTCTGTACGACATCGCTCAACCGGTCCATGCTGCGGAATGTCCCCATCGACGATCTGCCCGTACTGATTCGTCTGAACGCGTATTCGCTAGCCGTCCAGGTGGCTATGGCCTGATAGCGCTTGTACGCCCGGCTCAGCGTTTCCAGAAGCTGGCAGACAGAGTCACCGATGAGAAGGGGTAGTCAGCAGACAGAGCCATCCGCCAGCTAAAGTAGAATGTACTGCCATTATGGACATCCTACCGGAAATCCGCCACATGAACGGTTTGGAGCTAGCGCTTCGCCTGAGTGCTGGCCTCTTGCTCATCCTCGGGAACGGGTTCTTCGTTGCAATCGAGTTCGCACTGACCCGTGTCCGACAGTATCCACAATCCGAGTTCGATGTCCCGGGCCTCCGGCGGGCGTGGGAGATGACACAGGATCTCGAAATCTATCTCACGAGCTGTCAGGTCGGCATCTCCGCAACCAGTATCGCTGTCGGCATCGTCGCAGAGCCGGCGGTAGCCGCCTTGATCGATCCGGTGTTCGAGGGGACACTGCTCACGTCGATCGGGGCAGGCGGCATCGTCGCGTTCGTTATCATCAATCTGCTCCATCTGACCCACGGCGAGCAGACGCCAACGTATCTCGGAGTCGAGCGGACAAAATTCGTCGCTCGGTACGGTGCGACTCCGCTCTACTGGTTTGCCAAACTACTCTACCCAGTCATCCTGCTCGGAGACGGTGTCGCCAAATGGACGCTCCGACTGTTTGGCGTCGAAATGACCGGTGCCTGGCTCGAAACTGAAACCGACCGTGTCGAATCGCGTGCGGACCTCCGCCACCGACTCGGATCGCTGCTTGATAGGGGGGATCTCTCCGAAGAGCGCAAAGAAGAGATCATCAACGCCTTCACCGTCGGTGAACAGCCCGTCAGCGAGATCATGACCGATCACGAGGATATTATATTCCTCTCGACAGCCGCCTCGGTGCAGGAAAACCTCGATCGGATCGGAACGAGTCCGCACACACGATTTCCTCTGATTGGTGGCGACTCCGACGATTACAGAGGTATCGTCTACGTGCCCGCAGTTGTCGACCAGATCGACGAACTTCAACAGGGTGAAATTACGTTCGAGGATGTCGCTGCCCCACCGATGACGCTTCGGGCGGACACCCTCATCAGCGATGCCGTCGATCAGTTTCAGAACGAGCATCAGGAACTCGCACTCGTGTCTGCTGAGGGCGAAGAGAATGTTATTGGACTGGTCACTGCGACGGATACCCTCGAAGCGGTGATGGGTGAAATCGAAGATCCGCTCGATATTAAGCTCCGGGAGTGAACCAACGGTCTCTAACGAAACGAACGGACTGAGCTATTTTCCAGATACACTCGTTGGACGCAAACACTACGATGATCGCGGTGACACGGCACTCGGAATTACAACTGAGTGACGGCTTCTTATAGCCTATTACACGTGGGCTTCTATGGACAAGACAGATGTACGAAACGATCCTCGTTCCGACAGACGGTAGCAAGGGGGCCAGCACGGCTGCCGAACACGCCATCAACATAGCTGGTACGTATGATGCAACTCTCCACGCTCTCTATGTGGTCGATGTCCGGATGAGTCCGATCAGTACGGATATGGATCGTGACGAAGTCATCGAACTGCTCGAACAATCAGGCGAGAAGCCGACAACTCCGGTACTGGCGCGAGCCAAGGAAACGGATATTCCTACGGTCGAAGCGATACGGCTCGGCGTTCCGCACGAGATCATTCGTGAATACATCGACGAGAACGATATCGATCTCGTAGTGATGGGAACGCACGGCCGGACTGGGCTAGAGCGCACGCTCCTGGGCAGTACGACGGAACGGACCGTCCGCACCGTCGATGTCCCAGTTTTGACGACCCAGCTTGACCCGAGCGACGACTCGAAATGATAGGTATCGGGACGGAACCGAGTAGCGTGTCAAGGGAACTGATCCGACGGCCACCCGCTACGCCTTCCCTCAGAAAAATCGGACGAGCCGGTTTCGGTTTCGATATCCGAGCACGGAAACCACTACGAGAATGACGGCGAGCCCCACAGCGGCTGGGACGTTATCGGTGCCGAGCAGATTACCGACGACGTTGACGAGGAAGAACGCCGGCGCCCGTCCCACTACGGCGAGTACGATGAGTTGCCACAGTGGAATATCGGTGAGGCCGCCGGCAAAACAGATCACGTCATCTGGCAGGCCCGGAACTAGAAAAAAGAAAAACAACGCGGAGCGGCCGTAATCGTCGCTGACAGCATCGAACCGACCGAGTGCCTCTTCGTGGACGATATTTTCCACGTAGGCACGCCCGTATCGCCGGGATATCCAGAATGCGATGGTACTGCCGATAGTGATGCCGATCATGTTGTAGAGAGTTCCCCACCACGCGCCGAAGAGATAGCCGGCAACGACGGCAAGGACCTGCCCTGGAATCGGTGCAGCGACGACTTGGACAGTTTGGAGAAGAATGAGGACAAGGGGCGCCCAGATGCCGTATCCTCGAATGAGTTCGCGTAGGGCTTGCGTATCCGTCAGGAAAGCCGCGTGACGCCGAATGAGGACAGTCGCGACGACAAACGCGAGGACGAGAGTGAATAGATGTACGATGAAGCGCCGCCTGCTCCGGGATGACGCGAAGATCCGGGCGTTTTGGAGCCAGGTTTGCAATCGGTTGAGAACAGTATCCATAGGTTCCGAGAGCTGATGTTTGATAGATATCAGAGGTTCGATATTTGAGTGTGACGGTCAAGCGCTGTATCGAGCGTAATATCTTTCTTCTCAACTTCGCAGCGAACCTGTACGATCAGACTGTCTCCGTCGATCAGTCGCGCAAGGATGTGGGTCCCCGAGACTGCGACAGTGGGCATTGTATCCCGGATTGCACCCGTCTGGCTCAAAAGTTCTGAGATCATATAGTCGAATACAATAAGTAGTGAAGATGATCAGAGATATATTTTGTCTGCCCTGAATGTGACGAACAGTCCGAGATAACCACCTTGCGGAAGGCTGTATTCATCGAAATAGTTGTACATCATCTGTCGGTCATGAGTGACCGAAGAAGTAATTACGAAAATCTCGTTCGCTGACAGTCAGTCGTCACTCACGATGATTTTGCGTTCCATCTTAATCACCGTTTTCACCGTCTTCTCGCATTGTAGGAATAGCGTGCGTATTACTTGTCTTCTGATCCGCTAGTCGTCATATGACACTTGTCGTGCCGTTCGACGGATCCGAATTGGCTGAGGCGGCGCTCGTTCGCGCGACGGAGTTCGGCACCGTATTCGAAGAGGACGTGTTAGCTGTCAGTGTCATCCGGAAAGGGAATGCCAAGTACGCCCGGGAACACGGCTGGATCGGACCCAACGAAGAGTTCGATATGGAGACAGTTGTCACCACACTGCACGAACAAGTGACGGATCTGTGTCCGAGTTCGGATTTCCGACATAAAGTCGTGGATCGATACGCGCCATCCGGGTCTGTATCGAAAGCCATCCGTAAGATGGCCGAGAGAGAAGACGCCTCGATGGTGTTCATCGGAAGCGAGAACGCCGGACACCTCGTCACGAGCATCAGTAGCGTTGGAGGATCGATTGCCTCGGACGACGCCTACGATGTCGTTATCGTTCGACACCGGAGCCCCGCAAAGATCGCCAAACTCAGGAACACGTCCCCGCACAGGCAGCCGAAATCCGATTTCTATCTCCCGGAATAAATGCCGATTATTAGTTGACATGTCAAGAACAGCCGCACGTACCTGTGTGGTGCAAAGAGGTAGATAGTTATACGAGGCCACACAATCTCTCCTTCACTTATATATGCCGTTTGATCAAAAACAGGGAATGCACCGCCAGTTAACGCTACTCAGCCAGTATTTACTCTGATAGAATGAACGGATTAGTCCGCCGGTATCTGGTCGTTTTCTTTCGGTTTCTACCCTTTGCGTTAGCGTTTCTCCGTGACCGACGACGGTTCATCCTGTTCGGATCACGAAGGCAAGTCTCTGCGGAGAAACATCGACAACGAGCCGAACAGATCCGGGATACAATGCTCGAACTCGGTCCGGCATTCATCAAAGTCGGGCAGGTCCTCTCGACACGCCCCGACATCGTCCCACCGGTCTATGCCGACGTTTTCGGAACCCTCCAAGACGAAGTTCCCGAAGATGCGGGAGGAGATCCAAAACACATCATCGACGAAGAACTTGGCGACGAACTCGATCAGTCGACACTCGAACCGATCGCAGGGGGATCGCTCGCGTACGTCTATACTGCTGATTATCGGAACGAGCGAATCGCACTGAAGGTTCGACGCCCTGGATTGAAACCCGTGATCAGGCGTGACCTTCGGGTCGTCCGGGGACTGATTCCGCTGATTACCCTTTTCGCTAGCGAACGTCAGCAGTATTCGATCGAAAACGCCGCCGACGACTTTGCGGACATAATCTTGAATGAGTTGGATTTCGACCGGGAAGGGACGATCATGGCTGACATCAGGGAGAACTTCGCCGACGATGACCGAGTCGTCATCCCTGACACCTATGAAGACCTGTGCTCGGAGCGTGTGCTAGCTATGGAGTATCTGACCGGTCGGAAAATAACCGACGACAGTGCCTTCGACGGTATCGATGTGACGCAACATGAGATGGCGACACGGATCATCAATGTGTACCTGGAGATGGGTCTCGTCGACGGGGTGTTCCACGCTGATCCCCATCCGGGCAACCTCGCCGTCACAGACGATGGCCGTCTGTTGCTCTTCGATTTCGGCATGAGCGAACGCCTGCCACCGACGGTCCAGGAAGACATTATCGCGCTCTATCGGGCGCTCGTCCGTCGTGACGTGGACGATCTGGTAGACTCGCTCATCGCGCTCGATGTCCTCGAGCCCCACGTCAACCGCGCCGAGGTCGGTCGGGTCCTCGAACTCGTCATCGAGAACCTCGAGGGCCGGTCGGAGATCACCTGGCGGATGATCATTACGGAGTTAACGACGATGCTCCGTGATTTCCCGTTTCGCATTCCGCCGGACGTGATGCTACTCATCCGGGTCGGAACCGTCGGCGAAGGTGTCTGTCGACAGCTCGATCCGGAGTTTGACTTCCTCGCCGCTGTGCGTTCATTCCTCGTCGAACAGGGGCTCATCGAGAGCGAACTCGACGCAATCATCGAGGAAACGTGGGCGGATGTGCGCCGGTCACTTCCCGCATTGGCACGGGTTCCGTCCCGAGTCGACCGAACGTTGTATCGGCTCGAACGGGGCGAACTGGTCGTCCGTACAGAACCCGTTGATGGACACAGAACGGGGGAGCAGAATCTCGGTTACGCGGTGGTCGCCGGGGCGCTCATCGTGGCAGCAGCGATCCTGACGTTCCACGACCGCCCGTACGAGATCCCCGTACTCGCCATCGCCGCCGGCTTTCTCCTCGTCTACCTCGTCGGCATCGAGTCTTGACTCCCTGACTCAGCGGTTCCCCGGAAGAACAGACAGTAATCCGACCGAGGTTCGGAATGCGAGTGGCGGCACAGCCGTGGCCTGATCATCCGAAATGGCTCGCGCAGTTCTTCGGACACCCTGGATCCAAACCTCAGCACGGACCCGGAGCAACTACAGTGGACGACTGATACCGACTCTCACACCCGAAGTTTGACAACTTGGAGGAGTGAAACCCCAGAGAATGGTCGAGATCATCGACTCGCTCTTCCTTCGTCTCCTCGTTGCGTTCGGTATTGGCGCTCTCATCGGACTGGAACGGGAACAGGCGAAATCTGGGGGAACCTTCGCGGGCAGCCGGACTTTTCCGCTGTTTGCCCTCCTCGGCGCAACCGCACAGGCGTTCTTTCCTGCCCTCTTACCTGTCACGGTTCTCGCCATTGCAGTCCCCCTAACCGTCGCGTATGTTGGGAAAGTGCTGACCGAGGGGGATATCGGACTGACGACGGTGACTGCTGCATTGCTCACTGTCCTCCTCGGTGCGTTGGCAGTGTCTTCCGAACGCGGGACGCTCTTCGCGATAATTCTCGGCGGGCTCGTCACTGTCCTCCTGTCGGCGAAGCCGACGATCCACAGTTTGGTCGACCGGATCGACGAGCGGGAACGCCGTGCCTCCCTCAAATTCATCCTCGTCGTGTTGGTCGTGCTGCCGATCCTGCCGGATCGTGAACTCGATGTCCTGTACGGTCTCAATCCACGGTTCATCTGGCTGATGGTCGGCTTTGTCACCGGGTTGAGCTTCGTTGCCTACATCTTGAGTCGAGTTGTCGGGGCCAAACGGGGGATCGCCCTCACAGGAATCCTGGGGGGGTTCGTCTCTTCAACCGCGACGACAGTTTCGATGGCCGAGCGAATCAGTGAAACTCCCGATCTCTACAAGATCGGGTCTTTCTCGATTGTCGTCGCGTCGATCGTCATGTTTCCGCGGGCGCTGGTCGAGGTTGCCGTCGTCAACCCGGCCTTGCTCTCTCGGGTCCTCGTTCCGCTTGGGGTGATGACTGGTGTCGGCGTGCTTATCGCCGGCATCGTCTACTGGCAATCGACCACGGAGTCCGCGGTCGAGACCGAGCTCAAGAACCCGTTTCGTCTCCGACCGGCACTGTTTTTCGGCGCTGTCTTCGCAGTCGTGCTCCTGGTGTCCCAGTCCGCGAATACTTGGTTCGGCGATTCGGGTATCTATGCGACTGCGTTCCTCTCGGGGCTCGCTGACGTCGACGCCATCACGCTTACGCTGAGCGCGCTCGAAGCGGACGGTGAAATCTCGCCCGCAGTAGCGACTACCGGGATCGTTATCGGCGCTATCGCGAATACGCTCACGAAGGCCGGACTCGCGTGGCTACTGGGGACGGTCGAACTGGGCCGGCGAGTAACGGTCGCTCTCGGGGTCGTCGCCGCCGCCGGACTTGCTGTCGTCGTCCTCTAACCCGCTGCGGCATCGAAACAACATCGCTCCCGACAAAACGCGTCCGAAAGCCGCGGAAAAATTGCCCGCGAACGTGGTGCCGAGAAGCCCGCAGAATAGCCTGTAACGAAGTGATGGGCTGGCAGACGGTCAGATTACCGGTCCGGTTCGATTCGCGACAGCCGCATCGCGTTTCCGGTGACGCCGAGGCTCATCCCCATGTCGCCAACCACGACCGCGAGCGCGACGCTCACTAGCCCCAGTGGGACGCCCAGCGCGAGCAGGAACTTCACGCCGAGGCTCACCCAGATGTTCTGCCGGATCACACCGTTGGCGGTGTGCGACAGCTCATACAGGTAGGGGAGCTTCCCGACGTCGTCGCCCATCAGTGCGATGTCCGCCGTTTCCAGCGCGGTGTCGGTGCCGGCAGCGCCCATCGCGATGCCGACCTCCGCAGTGGCGAGTGCGGGCGCGTCGTTGATCCCGTCGCCGACCATCGCCACCTCACCGTACTCCGACTGCAACTCCACGACGGCGTCGACTTTCTCGTCCGGCAGGAGTTCGGCGCGGTACTCGTCGACGCCGACCGCTTCGGCGATAGCGCGGGCGGTGCCCTCGTTGTCACCGGTCAGCATCACGACGCGCTCGACACCGAGCTCCTGTAAGCGCTGGACAGCCCGTTTCGAGGCGGGACGTACCTCGTCGGCGATGGCGATAGCACCCAGCAGCTTCGAACCCGTCCCGATGATAACGACCGTCTTGCCCTCCCGCTCCAGTGCGGCGAGCGCGTCCTCTGCGAACGCCCCGTCGTTGGACGCAGCCGTCTCTTCTGCCACGACGCCACCGTCAGACCGATGGTCTGAGGAGCCCCCGGTCGCTCCGTTCCCGGGGACACCGTCTGTCTCGCGGCGAGCACGCGGGAGGTCGAAACCCAACTCCTCGAAGAGTGCGGGCTTGCCCGCGTAATACGTCTCGCCATCAATCTTCCCTCGGATGCCCTTCCCGGTGAGGCTCTCGAAGCCGGTCAGGTCGGGCAGGTCGTTCACACCTTCCTCGGTGGCGTGGGTGAGAATCGCCGTGGCGATCGGATGCTCGCTGCGGCGCTCCAGTCCGGCGGCGTGACTGAGGAGCGTCGCCGCGTCGGTGTCGCCAGCAGGGACGACGTCAGTGACGGCGAGTTCGCCCTTCGTGAGCGTGCCCGTCTTGTCGACGGCGACGGCGTCAACCTCGCCCATCGCTTCGAGATAGTTGCCGCCCTTGATGAGGACGCCGTTCTTCGCGGCGCTGGTGATACCCGAGACAACCGAGACGGGCGTCGAGATGACGAACGCGCAGGGGCAGGCAATCACCAGCAGCGTGAGCCCGCGGATGAACCACGTCTGCCAGTCACCGGCGAACGTGACGCCGTACCCGGCCGCGTCCACCGTCACGGGGTCAGCGATGACCAGTGGCGGGATAGCGGCGGTCAGGATCGCCAGCACGACGACGACCGGCGTGTAGTAGCCCGAGAACCGGTCGACAAACTGCTCGGTGTCGGTCTTTTTCGCCTGTGCGCCCTGCACCATCTCGATGATGCGCGAGAGCGTCGAGTCGCCCGCTGTCGACGTGACCGCCACTTCGAGGTACCCCTCCTCGTTGATGGCGCCGGCGTACACTTCGTCGCCGGCGGTCTTGTCGACTGGGACACTTTCGCCGGTGATCGGTGACTGGTCGACCGCGCTCTCGCCGTCGATGACAGTCCCGTCGAGCGGGATCTTGTCGCCGGGGCGGACGACTACGGTCTCGCCCACCTCCACCTCGTCGGCGGGCACCGTCACTTCCTCGCCGTCGCGCATGACGGTGGCCTCGTCGGGCGACAGTTCCATCAGCTCGCGCAGGGAGTCCCGTGCCCTGTCCATCGCATAGTCTTCGAGCATCTCGGCGATGCTGAACAGGACGGCCAACGTCGCGGCCTCGACGAAGTAGCCGATGCCGGTCGCGGCGATGATGGCCGTTCCCATCAGCAGGTCGATATCCAGACTCCGATTCTTCGCGGAGTAGTAGCCACTGCGGATGACAGGGACACCGCTGGCGGTGACGGCCCCCAGGAACAGCAGATCTGCGACGTGTAGCGGAGAGCCGAGGACGCTTGCCACCGCGACGTTCTGTGCCGTCAGGAGAAACTCGAAGAGGAGACCGAACGTGACCAACGCCGCGCCGATCCACGTCTTCTTCGCGCGGGGACTCGTCCACACCTCTGAGGGCGGCGCGATGTCGACGCTGTCGCCCGAGTCCGCTCGTTCATCGGCGTCGGAATCCGGGCCTCCAACGACCTCGTAGCCAGCGGCCTCGACCGCCTTGACCACGTCGGCATCGCTGGTGCGATCAGGATCGTACGTGACACTGGCTGTACCGGTGGTCGGTTGGAGCGTGGTGTCGACAACGCCGTCGATGCGCTGGAGGCTCTTATCGACCTTCTGGGCGCAGGAGGGACAATCCATCTCGGGGACAGCAAGGCGGGCAGTCAGCTCCCGTCGCTGCCCACTCCCACTCGCCTGCCCTGCCGAATCCGAATTCTCTGTCATTACTTCACGATAGGGGCGTTAGTTCGATAAGCCTTTGTTGGAATATTCCAAAACAAGTCGTCAGCGTGATACCGGCGACTCCCCGGTCACTCGCCTGCCCGCGACGTATCGTTTCGCCAACTGTTCCTCTGCCCGCCGCAGCCGGTAGGTGAGCGTCGACCGCGGGACGTCGAGATGCTCGGCCAACTCGCCGACATCGACCTCTCGGGGCGACTCGTAGTAGCCGTGTCCGACGGCGGCCCGGAGTGCAGCCTCCTGCTCCGGGGACAGGTCACCCGGAGTCCCGTCAGCTTCTCTCATCGACGCCGTCGTGTCTCTGGTGCGGAGCATCTCCATCTGAGCACAGGCTCCGACGGCCGCCGTGAGCTCGTCGAAGAACGCAGCCACGTCGCCCTCGCCGGAATGAATGAGCCGCCACGTGTAGTGATGCCCTTCGTGACGCGTCTCGAACAGCACTCCCTCGCCGAGGTGATCGCGGGCGATGTGGGGCACCGAGTCGCAGGCGGGGGTGCGCTCCCAGTCGGAGTAGAGGACACGCGTGTCGCCGGCTCGGTCGAGGACGCGAGTGGTCTGGGTAGCACCGCAGTCCTCGGTGGCGAGACAGTCGGCGTAGTAGTCACTGTTGAGAAAGGCGTCCTCGATGGCGTCGAGCGCATCGGGGGTCCCGGTAGCATGGTCGACCCGCCAGAGACGGTCAGCAGTAGCGTGCAGCGAGAGCGAGCGGACGCGGGCCTCGGGGTGCTCGGCCAGGGCGTCTGCTACCCTGTTGCAGCCCGACTCGTATTCGAGGGCGAAGACGAGTTCGCGCATACCTACTGTAAGAGGTGGCCTGATAAAACACGTCGGTTGGAAACAGCCGGAGGGACGCCCTCAGTACGGACAGTTACACGGAATAAGTACCTTCAAAACTGATGTGGCAACAGATGGCGCAGCTCGCCGAAACGGAGGCTGCCGGTAAGATAGGCGGAGATACTAACCCCTCGAAATGGAAAGCAGCGTTGTAACCCGGCTTTCCAAGCCTTCGCTGGCAGACTCGAATGAACCATAGACGGTATCCTCCGGCGCTGAGAGTTCTTTCCGGATGCTTGAAGGTCCAACTAAGCGGCGATAGCAAGCTCTCGATAGCACTGGCGAGTACGATTCGGAAGATGGCCGAATGACATATCCGTGGCATGAAAACGTCTCACACAGGGATTCCACGGTTCACCTCGGAGGTGAATCCAGCAAAATTTAGTAAATTGTTCCCCATTACGCCTCTATGGCTGAAACGACACTTGCCACGATAGACGAATTGTTGGAAGGTGCTTTCGACGATGTGGACGATCCGGAAGTACGATACAAGCTCAGAAGTGCTCGACAACTGCTCCAAGTGGTTCAACAGCGTCAGGATATCATCGATGAAGCCATTGATACTGCCGTCGAAGATGAAGAGATATTGAGTAATCTCCGTGACCTCGGCTATACTGAGTAGTACGACATCAGTCCACCGCGGTCGTGTTTAGTTGGGGCCTGTCTGAAATCGGCGCTCTGTCGTTGAAGTGCAGTTCAAAGGTGTTTTGCGCCGTCTACAAGATAGGCGGCAGTTCCGACAGCGTGTTTCTGGCACAGTTCGCTGAGGAATATCCGATAAAAAGCGGTTGTCGTGGTAGAAAACAGCCGCAGATAAAGAATTTCGTTCGTCTGTAGGTTCGTCGCGGCGTACAGCCAGAATTACTGGTCATTGATTCGATCACCGTTTCGTTGACCGCGACTTGATTCGGAACTTCGCCGCTGGGAGGCCGAAGGTCGGCCTTCTACACCCAATCGTGGCAGCCATTTGGGACTAGAGTATACCAAAATTATCAATAATAGCAATAGTATGTGCAAGTGATATAAGGGCCGAAGAACCCAAAATATTGTGCTTCATCGCCCGTTCGGGGGTCAGCTTGCGGTCCCCAAAATCTATCCGGCTCTGTTACCGCTACGGCGAGCGATCTCAGGCATGAATCGTCAAGAGGTTCTCCCCATCACTGTTCACGCTTAAGTAAATACCGTCATGACAGGTGAACCAAGCGGTAAGTGGATAAAATCGGTGGTCAGAGCGGCCACGGTTTCGAGATAGCTAACTGGATGCGACAGAGGCGCAAAACAAGTCCTGCTGCTGTATCGGCTGAGTACCTATATTAGTAGACTATATAAAATATATCAAATTCAGGAAAGTCTGTCAACAGTACTGGGATTTGATAAAATAGGTTACCTACTGCGCGACTGGGTAAGCATAATGATGTGTGTATTGTTAAACACATACGCACACCTGTTTGTTATAAAGACGCGCCGTGTCTCCAACCACTCGACTCGAACATGGCTATCTACATCCACACTTTTCGTACTACCATCGCCAGCGATTGGTCGGTGTCACAGATAGTTAACAGACTATTCGTATACAAATGGCTGAAATAAGTGCGGAGTACTACAATGAATTGTGGGAGATCAAATCAATCATACACTAAAAATCGGTGAAGGGCCGAACTTTTAATATAGTGGGGTACAGTAACACACTACATGAGGAAACGGTTGCAAAAGGCATTAGATTCGATACCTGTCCCGCGAGATGACCGAAACACAGGTCTCGACGCTTGTACTGAATGTGGAGGGCCATCATTACCGGGTGCTGGCCGCTGCACTGACTGTTTAGAAACCTAAGATTCATCTGACCTCACAGGGAATGAACCTCGGTTATCTTTCTCAATTACTTGTCTCTCTACTAGTCGGCATGGTACTGTCGACCGCACGGAAGAAGAGTGAGTCTGGGTCAGTTGGTATGTCCCGGATCTCTGTAATTCGGTCCAATTGATTACTTCTCGGCCCACTAAGTATCACAAATGATACGCACCGAGATGTTCTCTCGGAAAACACGGGAATCCAGACACAACCTGCTGTGGACCACAGTGTCACTCAACAGTCCGGCCATGGGTAGGAACCTGCAATCACCGACATAAACATTTCAAGCCTTTTAAAACGCTTAACTAACCGATCCCCGAATCAACGAGACGGAGTAACCGCTGGCCACAATACTCACGACAATTCTAATTTTACTGTTTCCCCTGCGGCACGTACTTATACCAGGAAAGTGAAACTATGTTTGATAATGGGGACCGTAGTAGCTTTCGAATCGCAAGACGGCGTCGTGATAGCCGGCGATTCCCGGGTAGTAACTGAAGAAACCGTCACGAGCAAGCGCATCGAACGAGTGTTCGACTTCGATGGGATCGGTGCGGGCGCAGTCGGAAACACGGGCGATATTCAGGAGTTTTCCCGACAGTTGGAGAACGAACTTCGGCGTTTGCGTATCGAGCAAGGAGAAGACGTGGAGATCGACAAGTTGGCACGAATCGCCGCACGCTGTGCCAAGAGCGCGAACGTCGCCGCTGTCGTCGCGACCCATGACTCCGATGGATCCGCTCGTCTCCGCCAGGTGGGAGCTGATGGAGAAGTCCTCGATACCACACCGATAGCGATAGGAACGGGAGCGGAGATCGCTTTCGGTCGTCTCGAAACTGTCTCATCGGACGTGAAACTCGACGAAGCGAAATCGATCGCGTCAGATACGCTCGAAACTGTCGGGGAACGGGATGGCGACGGCGGCGGAGAGATTGTCGTGTGGTCGCTTCAGAATTCCGCTGGCGACGAGAACGAGTCGGTGTGAGAGGGGCACTCAACTATTAAAGAACTGTCACGGTGAGGATCTATCTCACGGCATTGTTCTGAATCTCGCATAGAGATAGCTCCGGACATGAGAACTGGCTGAACAGGGTGACTGGTGATCCGATGTGTGATACCGCCGCTGCCCCTAACAGGAGGGTCAGCGTCCTCCGGGTGGGACGAAGGGGCCGACTGAGACGGTCCGATAAGCGACCGTCGCCGCTCGGAGGATGTATGCGCTGAACAGCGCGATCGGGGAAACGACGACACCCACCGCCACCGGGACGAGGATCATAAGCGTAGATGAAGGGATCATGACGGTCTCGGTCCGGTAGACCAGCGCCGTAGAGATCGAGACAAATAGCGCAGTCAACCCAGTGTAAATTAGGTGTCGGGACAAGATAGCAAGGTCCTGCTGGAGGGCGAGCGTTTTGTAGAACTGTCGGACGACCGCGACAGATTCGAGGAGTTCATCTAACGCCTCCATCTCCGCTCGTGTGGTCGCCGAAAGAGACTCACCGTACTCATTGCGCAAGTGCCGTACTGCGGCGATGTTCATGGCGTACTCCGAGCCCACTATGATGCCGAGAATGTCTGTGATCGGTGTCCCGTCCTCGACCTGGGTGTTGATGCTGCGCCCGTACTCGGCGACGTCGGTCAGCGCATCGGCAATCTCTGCTGGCGAATCTGTGGCGGACTGTTCCATCCCCGACAGCGCTGCTGTGGCGCGTTCGCTCAATGTCGTCGAGAGCAGCGAGAGAAACGCTGCAGGGTCATTTGGGCTCGACGGCTGGTCGGCTAACCGCTCGACGCGCTCACGAAGGTCTCTCGAACCGTCCAGCCGATCGCTTAATTTCCCAGGCGATCCGAACACTCGCGAGAGGACAAGTTGGTTGATCGAGACTGCGATGGTGACGAGCGTTACGACCCCGGAGATAATCCCGCTTGCGAAGACGCTCGCAACTGAACTGTCCGCCCCGACGGCAACCACCCCGGTCCAGACGAGGCTGCCCAGAGCGACGACGAACATAGCGACGATACCGATTGCGACAGTGAACCGGTTGCCCTCGAGGAACAACCATTCTTTGAGGCGGTTGCGAAAGCTGTCTTGTCTTCCCGCAGAACTCTTCGTCTGAAGGCCGGAAACCATACGGTTCGTGATACACTGGTCCTATCTAAGTAACTGCAGCGTATGTCATCAGCCACGTTCGAACCACCATCATCGAGATGACCGACTGACACGCCGTAGACTATCAATTGGCTGGTAGTCACGGCCAGCGACACCGGGGCAGTATCCCTATGGGCCGATAAACGCTGTAACGCCGATTCTCGCCACTGGTGCGACAGGTGGTTTCACAGCAGCTAACATCGGCCGGTCCACGCTGTCGACAGCGTAATCTCTCGTTGACTGCCCCATCCACCCGTTTCATAACTATTCCGGGTACTCCAGTCTTACTCGGAGTATATCGCAGTTATTTGTGTCCATCAATCACGTTGCCAGTCAGTTTCCCGCTGAACGATAGGGGCCTGCTGCTTCATAATCGGCGAGACGCGTCAGACCCGAACACTGTCCCAGCATTACGCGGCCGGTCCTGTCGACAGTCGGTGAAAAAATCACCCTCGGAATGGCGTTCGATATCGACCTGACGACTGATTCGCGTTTCATATCGGCCACGTTCTCTACAGGACCACACTGGATGCGTGGGTCGGGACCCGAACAACGGCGTAGCGACGCCGAGCAGCCATCCCGATTGGCCCCGGTTGCACCGCGTCCAAGCTGGTTCAAACACTCCGTGACTGTCCCACACAGTGGCCGACTCCTTGTCCTACCTATACTGTCGGTTCCGTTGAGGCCGGTCGGATTCAAGCGGTGACCTAAACAATCTGCTGACGCGGCCGACGTGGCACATGCCATCTCGACCATTACCAGTCAGTGCGATGACTTATCCCCTTCCGTTGAATAAATCGAATATGGAGATTCGTCCTGCCGACTCCGAAGACCGTCAGAGAGTCGAAACCCTCGCACGGGATTCGTTCCGTACATCGTACGCGCTCAGTCCGCAGCAGATCGATACGATAATCGAAAACGAATTTGACGACGAGACGCTGGCTGATCGTCTTGAAGATCCGGACGCGACAGTGCTTGTCGCCGAACACGCGGCCGGAGACACTGAAGAGGTACAGGGGTTCGTCGATGTGGCAATCGGAACCGAGAGAACGATCCGCTGGCTCCATGTCGACCCCGAAGCGCGAGGCGAGGGTATCGCTACCGCGCTGCTCGACCGCCTCCGAAAAGACGACGAAAAGCCACTTGTTGCACGGGTTCTCGAAGACGCTGTTGAGGGTGGTGAGTTCCTCGAAGATTTCGGCCTCGAAAGCGACGGAAATGATCAAATGAGCTTCGGGAACGAGGAGTTCGCAGTGGCAGTGTTTACTGAGGGTGACGGGACAGAAGACGCAAACGAACCGTCTGTACCAGTCCCTCCGTCTGTCACGGTTGATGGGACTGACCGCCCCGTCGAACAAGACGAGACGATCCCCGGCCGAGACGCTCCGTTCTTTCCCACCTATGCGGGCGAGGACCACACGGACCCGTACGGGTATTTCTGCTCGAACTGTGGGAGTACCGACGTCGCTGCCGATGGACTCGACCGCATCGAATGCGCCGAGTGTGGGAACCTACACCGCGCCGATGAGTGGGACGACTCGTACCTGTAACGCCGGTCATCGGGAGTCCGGCTGACGCGTCGGACCTGCAGTTCATTTTTTCGGACGGTGCACAGCTCCCATCACCGGGACCGACGAGCTGCCAGGGTTGAATGGCCCGCTAGCCGAACTGTGGGAATAGCGGCATGACAAGCTACGGATTCGGGTTCCTTGATAGAAAATGTAGTACTCCAACCATATTTTAGAGTAAGCCCCATCAAAATTCGGAGTAACAAACGTACTATTGTTAAGACATCCTATCTCCGGAGATAAATCTGTTTCAGATGCCGCTCGGAACGTGCGTTTCAACCCCGATACATCGAATGCTTCGAGCATGGGCGATTACTTTCCTGTCTCAGATATCCGAGGATTAAACCGCCGACCGTTGTTTTGATGAAAAGAGTAAAATATGTTGGAGCTCGTTCCGCTTGTCAGACTAGGTCGAAGGCTTATCCGTGGGGCGACACCAGTACTACTCGATGCCAACAGTTCAGATCGAAGGCGGCTCCCTCTGGTACGAAGAGACGGGAACCGGGCCGCCGCTCGTTTGCCTCCACGGGGGCTGGCAGGACCACCGGTCGTGGCAGTCACAGATCGACTACTTCGCCGACGATTACAGGGTGATAACGGTCGATCTTCGTGGCCACGGTCAGACCGGTTCGACTGAGTCACGTCAGTACTCCATTGAGCTGTTCGCCGACGATCTTGACGAACTGCTGTCGACGCTGAACGTGCAACACCCGATTTTAGCCGGGATTTCTGCCGGTGGAATGGTCGTTCAAACCTATCTCGACCGACACCCGGCCGGTGCTCGCGGCGCGGTCATCGGGGGACCGTTACAGACGATGCCGCCGGTCGACCTCCCCCATGGAATGAAGCAGTTGTTCTCACCGCTCCCACTGCTTTCGGGGACTCTCACTGCTGTTGGGCCGACGTTGACATTCAAAACGTTGCTCGATTCGATTCGGATGACCAACGGCGGCCACTGGCTCGCGCTTGACGAAACGGTCCGCAAGCAGTCGATGGAGGCCATCGAATCGATTTCTGCAACCGAATTTCGGAAGATATTCCGAGCGCTCTACGAACGCGTAGCCCCGACGCTCTCACACGTTTCGACGCCGACGCTCGTCCTGTACGGCGACCACGAGATACCGCTCGTCAAGCGACAGGGTGAGCGAATCGCACGAACTGTCCAGACTGGGACCGCCCGATCGATACCTGACTCCGGCCACCTCGTCAATCAGGACCAGTCGGGGGCGTTCAACGAAGCCTGTTCGACGTTTTTCGACGGGTTGGCCCCACCAGCTGATGGAACGGAAATCCACTAACCGGTTCCAAAAAGGTCCGACGGGACGCTCACAACCATTAGAATCATTATCGGTGCCGTGTTTTCCGGCGTCCCGGATGGGGACACTGTGATCAACATTGGACCGGGTGTGACAGTCGGTCTCGGATCAACGGTGGTACGTCGCCCCAGTTCGAATGGGACTCCTCGGACTGGTCGTTGCAATCTTTGATCTCTTTCTTCCGGGATGAGAGTAGTGAGCGGGACCGCTATTCACCATCCCAATCATTTATGACCGAATATGTAGATATTTGGGGTGATCAGAAGATAGATATCGGACTACTAGAAAACAAAATCGGAAAGCACATTTGTATATTACAATCTATAATTATTAGCCAGAAATTGAGAGGGAAATAGGATATACTCGATTACCTATTTGGCGTTTTAATACCTATTTTTGATATTTATACTTGGATAAGCTTTTATTTGCAGACCAAGTTTATGAGTCCAGTCGCATTGCGACTGCTCAGTCGCACCGGCGCAGGGGGCAACCTGATAGTTATCGGTTGACACACTCTGGAACACGAGGCCGTCGCGCTGTGCCGAGAACGGCGGCGTTAAGTTATTGGTTCACACAGGTGGTAGCACATGCACCCTGACGATAGCGACGCCGCCACAGACGGTGGTGTCCAACTCGCTCCGAAGGCGAGCGACGGCCGTGCGAACTACGACTACGTCGGCGGCCAGGTCGAACGGCCCGGCCTCGTCTCCGATTTAGAGAGCCGCGTCGAAGGCGAAGTGCGGTTCGATACCTACACACGGCAGTTGTACGCCACCGATGCCAGCGCGTACGAGGTGACGCCTATCGGTGTCGTGTTTCCCACGTCGACCGACGATGTCTCTGCGGTCGTCTCCTACTGTGCCGACCGCGAGATCCCGGTTCTTCCGCGGGGTGGCGGAACGAGCCTCGCCGGCCAGACTGTCAACGAGGCTGTCGTGCTCGACTTCACGCGCCATATGGATGCAGTCCGTAACGTTGACCCCGATGCGAGAGAGGCAACAGTGCAGTCCGGTGCTATCCTCGCCGACCTGAACGACCGCGCTTCGGCGTTCGGGCTGACGTTCGGACCCGACCCAGCGGCTGGCAACCGCAGCGCTATCGGAGGTGCTATCGGGAATAACTCGACCGGGGCCCACTCGCTGGTCTACGAGAAGACGGACCACTACGTCGAGTCCTGTGAGGTAGTGCTCGCGGACGGTACTGTCGCCACGTTCGGCGAGGAATCGGTCGCCGACCTCCGCTCGCGGGCTGACGCTGAGAGCGACGATATCGAGGCCCGGATCGCAGCCGGCGTCGTCGAGTTACTGGACGGCCATGCCGATGCAATCGACGAGCGCTATCCCGACATGAAGCGCAACGTCTCGGGGTACAACCTGGACCGGCTTGTCGCGGAGTACGAAGGCGAGTACGGCGAGCCCGGAGTGGTTAACCTCGCCAGCCTGCTGGCCGGTAGCGAGGGAACGCTTGCGGTCGTCACTGAAGCGACTGTCTCGCTCGAACCGACGCCGGAGACGAAAGCGGTGACGCTGCTGACCTACGACAGCGTCGTCGACGCGGTCAGTGACGTGCAACACGTTCTCCGGCACGACCCCGCCGCAGTCGAACTCATCGACGACGTGCTCATCGATCTCGCGGCCGACACGACGGAGTTCGCCGCTGTGGCCGACCGGCTGCCCGATCAAACGCGGGCCGCTCTGCTAGTCGAGTTCTACGCCGACAGCGACGAACACGGCCGAGAGCAGGTCGCCGACCTCCTCGCGGACCGGATTCCGGAAGACGGCAGCGAGGACCGCGTCGGAGACTACTACGCCTTTGACGCTCTGGAAGCGTACGACGCTCCTGACCGGAAAGAGCTCTGGAAGCTCCGGAAGTCCGGGCTGCCGATTCTGCTCGGGCGGACGAGCGATGCCAAGCACATCAGTTTCCTCGAAGACTGCGCCATCCCGCCGGAGAACCTCCCCGAGTTCGTCAGCGAGTTTCAGGACGTGCTCGCGGAACAGGACACGTTCGCGTCATTCTATGCACACGCTGGCCCCGGCGTCCTCCACGTCCGTCCGCTGGTCAACACGAAGTCACAGACCGACCTCGACGCGATGGAAGCTATCGGCGATGCCGTGACTGACCTCGTCGTGGAGTTCGGCGGGTCCGTCTCCGGCGAGCACGGCGACGGCCGCGCCCGCACCCAGTGGAACCGGAAACTGTACGGCGAGCAGCTCTGGGAGGCCTTTCGCGACCTGAAGACCGCGTTCGACCCCGACTGGCTGCTCAATCCGGGACAGGTGTGTGGCGACGTGTCGCTGACCGAAAACCTGCGGTTCGACCCGGAGTACGAGTTCGACGCCGGGTTCGACTCGGCGCTCGAATGGGACAACGAGAACGGGATGCAGGGGATGGTCGAGCTGTGCCACGGCTGTGGCGGCTGTCGGACACAGCAGTCCGAGGGCGGGGTGATGTGTCCCACCTTCCGGGCGGCCGACGAGGAGGTCACGTCGACCCGTGGCCGGGCCAACATGCTCCGGCAAGCCATGAGCGGTGACTTGCCGGACGATCCGACCGACGACGAGTTCGTCAGCGAGGTGATGGACCTCTGTATCGGCTGCAAGGGGTGTGCCCACGACTGTCCGAGCGAAGTGGACATGGCGAAACTGAAAGTCGAAGTGGAACACGCCCACCACGAGGAACACGGCGCGAGTCTGCGGGAGCGACTGTTTGCGAACATCGACACCCTGGCCCGGGTCGGCAGCGCGCTCGCCCCACTGTCGAACTTGGGGCCGAAGCTCCCGGGCGCACGAACGGTGATGGAGAAGACCCTCGGTATCGCCAGCGAGCGCTCGCTGCCGACTTTCGAACGCGAGAGCCTGCAGGACTGGTTCGAGGCCAGAGGCCCGCAGGTCCCCGAGCGGGAGGCCGAGCGAAAAGCGGTCCTGTTCCCGGACACCTACACGAACTTCAGCCACCCCGATGTTGGGAAAGCAGCGGTTCGGGTGCTCGAGGCCGCGGGCGTCCACGTCGAGGTGGCAGACGTGACAGACAGCGGTCGCCCGTCCTACTCGAAGGGGTTCGTCGACGCAACTCGTGAGACGGCCAGCGAGGCCGTGACTGCGCTCGCTCCCCGCGTTGCCGACGGCTGGGATGTGGTTGTCGTCGAACCGAGCGATGCCGTGATGCTCCAGTCTGATTATCTGGACCTCCTCTCCGGAGAGTCAGTCGAGCGGCTGGCGGCCAACAGCTACGGGGTGTGTGAGTACCTCGACACCTTCCGGCTTGACGACGAGATAGCGTTCGGCAGCACCGACCGGTCGCTGGCGTACCACGGGCACTGCCATCAGAAAGCGACGAAGAAGGACCACCACGCCGTCGGCGTCCTCCGGCGGGCCGGCTACGGAGTCGACCCGCTGGATTCCGGGTGCTGTGGCATGGCCGGAAGTTTCGGTTACGAGGCCGAACACCACGCGATGAGCATGGCTATCGGCGACGAACTCGCTGGACAGGTAACTGGAAGCGACGCTGACAGCGTCGTCGCACCGGGAGCCTCCTGTCGAACACAACTCGGCGACCTCGATGTCACGGTCAACGGAGCGTTTGCGGGCCGCAGCGAAGAGCCACCGACCCCGGTCGAAGCCCTCGATGCAGCGCTCTCGACCTCGCGCCCGTAACAACTGTCGGGGTCGGGCGATGGATGAGCCGGAAGTGACCAAACCTTCATAATCGATTCGCCGTATGTACGCATATGGCACAAGAAGGCGTATCACGGTACAGCATCGAGGCTGACTGGAACAAGCTCTACATCGGTGGCGAGTGGGACGAGAGCACGAGTGGGGACAGCATCGCTGTCGATGACCCCTCGACACGCGAAACGGTGACCCAGGTTCCCCGCGGAACCGAGGCGGACGTAGACGCTGCCTACGAAGCGGCCGCCGAGGCCCAGACGGAGTGGGGACAGACCCCGCCGGCCCAACGCGAAGAACTCGTCCAGAACCTCCTGCAAACAGTGGACGAGCACAGCGAGGAGATAGTCGAGCTTCTGGCGACCGAGGCGGGCCAGGCCGCGGGGATAGGGGAGACATCGGTCCACCTCACGGAAGACCAGATTGCGGAGGCGGCCACCATGCCACGGCGGATGAAAGGCGAACACGCCGCCTCGAACATCCCCGGCAAGGAGAACATCGTCCAGCGCGAGCCACAGGGCGTGGTGACGGTCATCTCGCCGTGGAACTTCCCGCTGAACCTCTCGGCGCGGGCCCTCGCCCCGGCCGTCGCCGCCGGCAACACGGTCGTCCTGAAGCCGGCGACGAACACGCCGATTGTCGGCGGGCTCCTGTTCGCCCGCCTGTTCGAGGACGCGGGGTTCCCCGACGGCGTGCTGAACGTAGTGACGGGCCACGGTTCGGATATCGGTGACGCTGTCGCCAGCCACCCGGAAAGCGATGTCGTCGCTTTCACCGGCTCGACCGATGTCGGTCGCCGCGTCGCTGCTGCGGCCGGTGAGAACCTCGCCGAAGCCGCGATGGAACTCGGCGGGAACAACGCCCACGTGGTCACGGCCGACGCCGATATCGAACAGGCTGTCGACGCTGGCGTCTTCGGCTCGTTCGCCCACCAGGGGCAGGTCTGTATCTCCATCAACCGCCACCTCGTCCACGAGGACGTCTACGACGAGTACGTAGAGCGGCTTACCGAACGCGCCGAGAACTTGCCGGCGGGCAGCGCCCACGAGCACGTCGTTCTCGGTCCCATCATCGACGAATCCCAGCGCGACGAGATGTTGGAGTACGTCGAGGAGACCGTCGAAGCCGGTGCCACGCTCGAGACCGGTGGCGGCACGGTCGAGCTAGACGGCGTCGAGGATTCGCTGGTGGTCGAACCGACGGTGCTCTCGGACGTGACCAACGACATGGCGGCGGCCTGTAACGAGCACTTCGGCCCCATCGCGCCGGTGATTCCGTTCGCAGATGTCGACGAAGCCGTCGAACTCGCCAACGACACCGAATACGGCCTGTCCGGGTCCGTCCACGCGGGCGACGTGGGCGCGGGCAAGCGCATCGCCCAGCGGATGGAGACCGGGATGGTCCACGTCAACGACCAGCCGGTAAACGACGAGGCCCACGTGCCCTTCAGCGGCACCGCCGCCTCCGGCGTCGGCGGCTACAACACCGACGACTTCCTCGACGAGGTGACCGAGAAGAAGTGGATCTCGCTCCAGCACGAGGACCGTGAGTTCCCGTTCTGAGACACTGGACGGGGCCGTCTGTCTCGTCATCGGCGGTGGCAACGGTCTCGGCGAGGCGGCGGCCCACGAACTCGCCGACCACGGCGCAACCGTCGTGGTGAACGACCTGGGCACGTCTGTGGCCGGCGACGGCAGCGACCCGGCCGTGCCCGAGCAGGTCGCCGCCGACATCCGGGACGCGGGCGGGGCGGCGACGGCCCACCACGGCGACGTGAGCGACTTCGACTACGCACAGCGTCTCATCGATGAGACAGTCGCAGCGGAGGGCCGGCTGGACTTCGTCGCCAACTTCGGCGGCATCCTCCGGGACGGCATGAGCTACGCGCTCGACCCCGAGGACTGGACGGCGGTCATCGAAAACAACCTCACTGGGCAGTTCGCCCCGCTCCAAGCAGCCTGCGCACACTGGCGCGAGGCGGGCGACGACGGCTTCGACCGCCAGCGGTCGTATCTGGCGGTCAGCGCCGGGGCCGCCCGGGGGAATCTCGGCCAGGCCAACTACGCCGCGGCGAAGGCGGGCGTCCTCGGGATGGTCCGGTCGGTGTCGACCGAGATGCACCGCTCGGACGTGCGGGTCAACGCGCTCGTTCCGAACGGCTACACGCGGATGACAGAGACTGTTCCCGAGGAACACCGCCCGTACACGCGGGACGAGATGCCTCCGGAGAAGGTCGCGCCGATGGTCGCGTACCTCGCCAGCGACGCGGCGGCGGACGTGACCGGCTGTACGCTCTATGCCGGTGGGAACCGGGTCGGTGTCTATTCGGACCCGGCGATGGACGCTGTCGGTGTCGACCCCGACGGCTGGACGCTCGATTCGCTCGCGACGCACTTCCGAGAGGACGTGGCCGCCGACGCGGAGCTGACGCGGACGGACGCGCACTTCTGAGTGGCGACCGGAGGGCAAAGTCCCTGCGCGCCACACAGAAAGGCATCTTTTATCATGGTATCCAACGATATCATGGGTATGCGATTTGTCCGCTATGACAACGACCAGTTCGGGTTGCTCACAGACGACGGCGACGGCATCATCGCCCTGAACGACCGCCTCGGGATTGACGCCGAAGACCCCCTCGTCGAGTACATCGACGGCGACTACGACGCCAGCGAGTACACCGACGCCGAACCGGACCACGCAGTCGAGGACGTAGAGGTCGGGTCGCCCGTGGGTCGCCCCGGCAAGGTCATCGCCGCGCCGCTGAACTACGAGAACCACATCGAAGAGGCGCTGTCGGATCGCGACATCACGACCGACGAGTGGTTCTCGATCAAGGACAAGGGCTACTTCCTGAAAGCCCCCTCCAGCGTCGTCGGCCCCGACCACGGCATCGAACTGCCGTTTTCCGACCGGCGCACCGACCACGAAATCGAACTCGCGTTCGTCATGGAGGGCGATGTGAAGGACGTGCCGGCCGAGGAGGCCTGGGACCACATCTTCGGCTACACGATTCTACTGGACATCTCGCTGCGGGGCGACCAGGACCGCTCGAACCGGAAGTCCTACGACACGTTCACCGTCATCGGTCCGTGCGTGACGACAGCCGACGACATCGACGACCCACAGGACCTCCAGATGGAACTGCAACTCAACGGCGAGCGCCGTCAGTACGAGAACACCGGCGATATGGTGTACACCTGCGCGGATGTCGTCCAGTACGCGTCACTCGGAGCGACCCTGGAAACCGGCGACGTCATTACCACCGGGACGCCGGAAGGCGTCAGCGAACTCTCCGACGGCGATACCATCGACGCACAGATCGAGTCCGTCGGCGAGATGACCGTCGACGTCACCGAACGGGACGTCAGCTACGCCGAGGCCGACGTCCAGAAAGGCGGACAGGAATAGCGGCCTCCGGTCGGTTCTCGGCCTCACTCGGATCGCTTTTTTTTGGCCTGCTACAGAGGAGTACACTTAAGAAAACCGGCGATAAATCATGTGGTAATCGATGGCGCTCCTCGAAGTAGATTCGATAGACGTGTCGTACGGGAACGTGCAGGTCCTCTGGGATGTCAGTCTCTCCGTCGAACGAGGCGAGACCGTCGCACTGCTCGGCGCCAACGGTGCCGGCAAGACGACCACTCTCAAGACGATCTGTGGTGATCTCCAGCCGACGGCTGGCGAAGTACGGTTCAACGGGGAGAATATCGGCAGGATGCCCCACGAAGAGGTCGTGGAGATGGGCGTCGCCCACGTTCCGGAGGGGCGAGAGATCTTCACCGATAGCAGTATCCGCGAGAACCTGGAGCTCGGGGCATACATCGATCGCAGCGGGATGGACGAGCGACTCGAGACCGTCTACGAGATATTCCCCCGGCTCGAAGAGCGGGCCAGCCAGCGCGCCGGCACGCTCTCGGGCGGCGAACAGCAGATGCTGGCCATCGGCCGTGGGCTGATGAGCGACCCTGACCTGCTGTTGCTGGACGAGGCCAGCCTGGGCCTTGCGCCGGTGCTGGTCGACGACGTGTTCGAGGCGATCGAGCGCATCAACGAGAACGGAACGACGGTGTTACTCGTCGAGCAGGACATATACAACGCGCTCCGCGTGGCCGACCGCGGGTACGTCATCAAAACCGGGCAGGTGACCCTTTCCGGAACGTCCGCCGAGCTAGCCGAGGACGAACGCGTGGAAGAATCGTATCTCGGGGCCTGAGGTTACTCTTCGTCGGGCGTCACACCCGGCTCAGCATCAACCGTCTCGTCGTTCGAAATCGTATCCGAGCCCGATGGCTCCTCTGAGCCGCCCTTGTCAGAGATGAGATAGTCCTCAGCGAGTCCGCTCAGCCCCTGTGGGAGGAAGATCATAAACAGGATGATGAGCGTCCCCTCGATGGTTGTCGCGACACTGCCGACGATAGCTGCGAGTCCGGTGTCGAGCAGGAGGAACAGGCCGGCACCGAGAATCGGCCCGGCGAAGGTCCCCATCCCGCCGAGGATGACGATGACCAGTGAGTCGATGGTCCAGGTCACCGCCAGCGTGGATCCCGGATTGATGTACAGCGTGTAGTGGCCGTACAGCGCTCCCGCGAGCCCCGCGAAGAACGACGAGACCACGAAGGCGTACATCTTGTACTTCAGTGGGTTGACGCCGAGACTGCTCGCGGCCGCTTCGTCGTCGTGGATGGCTTTCATCGCGAGCCCACCGGAACCCTCGACGATCCGGTACGTGATCGCAATCGTAAGGATTGTCGCCACGAGCGTCAGGAAAAACATGACATCGCCATGTGAAAGCACACTACCGACGCTCAGGTCACCCTGGACGTAGTACCCTGTCGACCCACCGGTGAACGAGCGCTGGTCGAGCATCACAAGCTCGATAACCGCTGCCAGCGCGAGTGTTCCGATGGCGAAGTAGTGTCCGCTCAGCCGGAAGATAACCGGGCCGATGACGAGCGCGATCAGCGCCGCAGCCAGCCCGCCGATGACCACGGCAACGAGAATCGGGAGCTGGATTGCAGCCGGAAAGCCAGCCGCACCCGGGGTCGTCAGCCACGCGGCGACGTACGCACCCATGCCGAAGAACGCGGCGTGTCCGAGCGAAATCTGTCCGGCGTATCCGGCCAGCAGGTTCCACGAGACGCCGAGCATCATGAACACTAACCCCGTCAGAATGAGCCCGGTTAGCGAATCGGTCGTCGTCAGCGGGACGAGTCCGAGTACGACAACGGCGACCGCAACGATAGCCTGCAGACGGCGGTTTCCGAGCAGCGACTGCTCGGGATGGCGCTGGAGCAGGCTCATTCGCCATCCCCTCCTGAACCGAACAGTCCCTCGGGCTTGAGCAACAGCACTCCGAGGAAGATGAGCAGACTCACCACGTTTCGGTAGCCGCCACCGAGGTACAGCGCGCCGAGGTTTTCCGAGACACCGAGGACGACGCCGCCAACCAGAGTCCCGAGGATGCTGCCGACACCGCCCAGCACGACGACAGCGAACGCTTTCAGGAGGTATGACCACCCGATGTACGGATCAATCGGGAACAGCATCGAGAGCAACGCACCGGCTGCGCCGGCAAGCGCTGTGCCGATTCCCAGCGTAATGACGTAGATGCGGTCCGTGTCGATGCCCATGTGTTTGGCTGCGGTCCGGTTCTGTGCGGTCGCGCGGATAGCCTGCCCCGTTCGCGTGTACTGGAGGAACGCCCAGGTGCTGACGATGAGGAGCACTGCAACGACAAACGTCACCGTCCGCGGCAGGGAGAGGAACACGAACCCGAGGTCGATACCGCTGCCGGGGATACCGAGGTCGGCGGTCCGCGCGTCGCCGCCCAGGACCAACTGGCCGATGTTCTGCAGTATCAGTGCCAGCCCGAACAGGATGATAATGGGCTGTTCGATGCCCTCCCCGACAACGTGTTTCAACAGCACCTTCTGCAAGACAACACCGAGGACGAACAGCAGTCCGATGGCGAGGAACATGCCGAGAAGCGGGGTGATACCCGTCGCTGCGAACAGGAGGATGGCGACGTACGCGCCGACCATCAGCATGTGGCCGTGCGCGAGATTCACGATATCCATGATCCCGAACACGAGCGACAGGCCCAGGGCGGCGACGGCGTAGATCCCGCCCAGCAGCAGCCCGTTGACAATAGACTGTGAAACGAGTTCTCCGGTGACCATTGTCGAGAGGTTACCGCTCACTCCACGGCGGGATGGGGTACCTGAACTCCAGTGAACGCTCGGAGTCGGTGTTCGGGTAGGCGAGGCGCTGGGCTCCATCCCACCATTGGCCGGTCGGTGCCGTCAGTTCGCCTTCGGCGGGGAGCCCGTTGTCCTCGAAGCCGAACTCACCGATGACCGTCTGGAACGTCTCGCTGCGAAGCGCGCTCTGGATGGCGTCGGCTTCGATGGAGCCGGCGGCCTGGACCGCCTGCAGAGCGACCTGCGTCAGGTTGTAGGACCCGCCGACGTTGACCGGCATGTACTGGCTCTCGGTCTCGTACTCGCTCATGTACGTCTCTCGAAGCTGCTGGTTGCCGTTGCCGGTCAGGCCGGGGACCCACCCCGGGCACATCAGCGCGTACGCGCCCGCGTCGCCGAGTGCCGACCACCACGCCGACGGGTCGGCCCCACGGACGAACTTGAGCATCTTCGGCGACCAGTTGTTCGACTGCATCTGGTTGACGGCCGTGATGCCGCCGCCCGGCGTCGGGTTCGACAGCAGCACTTCGACGTCGGCGCTCTGGGACTGACTGATGAGCGTCGAGAAGTCCTGTGAGCCGATTTCGAACGTCTCTCGAAGGACGATGTCGTAGCCGGCCTCGCCCAGTCGGTTCTCCCAGTATTCGGCCTGCTCTTTGCCCCAACCGGAGTTAGGCTCCCAGATCCCGATGCGGTTCGGTCGGTCGCCCTCCGGGATGAGGTCGAGGGTCCCGAGTGTCGATCGGGCAACGTCGCGCGACTTCGGGAACGGCGAGTACGTCCACTCATAGTTGTCGTTACGGTGGGGTTCCTCGTAGGCGAACGCGATACCGAGGAACGGGAGGTTCTGGTTTTCCGCGAAGGCGCTCCCGGCGGTGACCAGCAGACTGGAGAAACTCCCCCAGATCATGTTGACGTCGTTGTTGCTGGTCATCTCCTGAAGATTCTGCCGGAGCGTCTGCGCGTCGCTCTCGTCGTCCTGAAGAATGAGCTCGACGTCGCGGTCGAGTTGCTCGTTCATCCGGGCCTGTCCGAGTTCGTACCCGCGCCGCAGGTCCTGTCCGAGCGAGGAAAACGCCCCCGTCTCGGGGACCGTCCCGGCGATTGTGAGCGTATCGTCACTGCCGCCACCGCCGCCGCCGAAGGCACACCCGGCGAGGCTAGCCATCGCGGCTGCACCAGCGGTTCCCTTGAGATACGAGCGACGTGTGACTGGGCTATCGTCGTTAACCATACCGTATAGGCTGATATCGATGATAGATTATAAAGATACCCGTTGTTGTGTGGGTCGCTGACGTAACGAGTCCTAACTCCGATAAAAGACCGAGCAGTCGGCGACCGGGTTACGACGAGGGGCTGGCTTCCGCGTAGAAGTTCATCGCCTCGAACACCGGTCGGTCGGTCATCCCGAGGAGTATGGACTCGTCGCCGTCGGGTTCGTGGTGGTGGGTCGCGTCCGGGGGGACCACGAAGATGTCCCGCTCACTCCACTCGAGTGCCTCGCCGTCGACGTGCGTCGCGCCCTCGCCCTCGACGACGAAGAACACTTCCGTGGCGTTGTGGAAGTGGGCGTCGGTCGCCTCCTGCAACAGCTGGGCCCGGAACGACATCGTCGGGAACAGCGGCGGCGAGCCGGTGGCGGGATTGACATACGAGAGGCTGTAGCCGTCGTAGGGGTCGGGCTCGTCGTTGTCGGCCCGCTGGTGCAGTGACTCGACCATCTTCGACCATTTGAAGCGATAGGGCGGCGTCGCCTCTCGGATTCCCTCGAAGGGGCCGGGGATACCATCGCTCTTCGCTTCCTCGTCCGGGCGGCCACGGCCGTACTGCGAGGCCCAGTACCCCTGTGTCTTGGTGACCGGCTGGCGTTCGAGTTCATGATTCTCGAACGTGTTGCGGGCGTTCAGCGAGTCCAGCACCAGCGGCAGATCCAGCACGTCCAGCCAGGCCGCCGTCTCGTCGGAGTCGTTGACGTGGTCGTGCCACTCCCACTGCGGCGTGGTGACGAGGTCGTTGTCCTCCATGGGGAACTCCTCACCCGCGACGACGGTCTTCATGTCCTCGCTGCCGTCGATTGTAAACCGCAGCGCGTTCGCGCCGTGGCGGTGTGAGGGGGCTGTCTCGCCCGGCGAGACGGTCTGGACGCCGACGTAGATCGTGTTCGAGATCGCGTTCCCGAACGAGGCGTTGATCGGGACGGCGACTCGACGCTGGAAGCCCGGCGGGAGGTCGGCGATGGGAACGTCGTCCTCGACGCCGTCGATAGCCGCCTGGATGTCCTCCCACTTCCAGATGTCCGCTTCGAGGTCGTCGATGGTGTTGCCGAAGTCGTCCTCGACTTCCCACAGCGGACGGAGGTTGTGGCGCTCGAGAATCTCCCGGGTGTTGGTACTCAGTTCGAGCTGGTCCTCCAGGTCCTGTTCCTGGGAATCCTGCTCCTCTTGCTGGGACATAGTCTACCAATGTGTTACCACAGCACCAACATAAGTGTATTGGACTGACGAACTAATCCGCTGCCAGCAACGCTATGTCGGGTGATTTCGAGGGACGCGGCTACCGCTGTGTGACCCGAATCGAGCGTCACCGTCGGGTGTCAGCGCCAGGTCAGGCCTGTGCGTCGAAGATTTCGGCCGACTGGTACATCGACCGACAGTCCTCACAGACCATCGACCCCTGGATGGCGTACTCCCACAGTTTACCGCCGCAGTTCAGGCAGTCGAAGTGAGCTTCGATGAACGGGTCTTCCTCGGCGTAGGGGTTCTCGAATTCCGCCATATCGATATGACATTGGGGAATCGATAAAAACGCTTCGTTACTATGGAAGCATACTTTCGGCCGATGGGACTCACGGTTCGGCGTACGCCGCCATGGCGTCCCGCAACTCCTCGGGGACCTCGATAGCGCCCCCGCCGCCGTGTTCGGCACACACCCGCTGTTCGTACCCCTCGAACGCGACTGTCCCGTCACAGGTCGCGGTGTAGTCGAACCGGACGCTCCGCGTCCCGACGTCCGGCGTGAGGGCGATGGTCACCTCGTCGCCCGCTTCGACCGGCGACTCGAACTCGAAGTCGATCTCGACCAATGGCAGGCCGAAACCGTGGTCCTGGGAGATCTCCCAGAACGGGTAGCCGATCTCCTCCATAAACATGTCCGATGTCTCGTGAAGCGCATCGACGATTCGGGGATAGTGAGCGATGCCGAACGGGTCGCTGTCGGAGAACCGAACCGTCCAGACGCGTTCGTAGCTCATCGCTGACCCTCCAGTTCGGCGCTGTCCGCCGTGCTGGTGGTCGCCTCGTTTTCCAGAACCACGAGCGCGTCCAGTGCGACAGCGCCGTCGGCAGACGCCAGCACGGGGTTGATATCGAGTTCAGCGATGGGGTAGTCGGTCACGAGGTCGCTCACAGTCGCGACCACCTCCGCGAGCGCGGCCACGTCGGCGGGGTCGCTGCCGCGGTATCCCTCCAGCAATCGCGCGGCCTGGAGTTCCTCTATCGCGGCGCGCGCCTCGGCGGCGTCGATGGGCGCGATGCGGTGGCTGGTGTCCTCGAACACCTCGGTGAACACCCCGCCCAGTCCCGTCAGTACGACAGGGCCGAAGGAGGGGTCCCGGAGCCCGCCGACGATGACCTCCGTCCCGGCGTCGACGTCCATTGCGGCTTCGACGAGCACCTCGGCCTCGACACCCCGGTCGGCCGCCGCCTCGAAGATGCGTCCGGCGGCCCCGCGTACCGCCTCGGCCGAGTCCAACCCGACGGCCACGCCCGCGCCGTCTGCCCACTCGCTCTTGTGGGTGACCGACGGCGCGGAGACCTTCGCGACGACCGGATAGCCGATGTCGCCGGCCGCCTCGACAGCCTCCTTGGCGGTGCCACAGAGCGCGAACGGGGGCGTCTCGATGCCCGCGTCCGCGAGCAGTCGTTTGCCCTCTGCTTCGGTGAGCGTCCGTCGACCGTCGGCGCGGGCGGCCGCGATGGGGTCGTCAGTCATCGGCGACCACCTCCGAGTCGGTCCCGGCTGCCTGCATCTCACCGTATCGGGCCAGGACGGCCGCAGCGTCGGCGGCCCGCTCGGGCGTTTCGAACACCGGCACGTCTACCGCCGCCAGCGCCGCTTTGTCGTCGGCCATGTCCTCCTCGATACCGTCAGTGGCGAACAGGACCGGCTTCTCGACACGCTCGGCGAGGCCGTCGAGTGCGTCGACGGGGAAGCCGACCGACTGTTCGAACAGTTCGTACACCAGAACGATGTCGACGGCGGCGTCCTCGGCGACGGCCGTGACGACGTCGCCGAACTCCGGCATCGGCCGACCAGTGTCGACCGGGTTGCCGGTGTAGGTGACGCCCGGGAGGATCCCGTCGATCCGCTCCTGGGTTTCCGCGGTCAGCGCCGGGAGGCGGCCACCGGCACGCTGGAGACGGTCGGTGATGATGATCCCCGGGCCGGCCTGTGCGGTGACGACGCCGACGTTGGGGCCGTCGGGCACGGGCGAGTCGGCCAGCGCCGCGGCGGCGTCGAGGAGTTCGTCGGTCGCCGTCACCGTCGGCACGCCGTACTGGGCGAACCCGGCGGTGTACAGTTCGTGGTCGCCCGTGAGCGCGCCCGTGTGGGATTCGGCGAACTCGCCGACGTCGGACTGACCGACCTTGTAGGCGATAACGGGCGTGTCGCTGTCACGACAGGCCTCCAAGAGGCCGCGGCCGTCGTCGGTCCCCTCCACGTGGAGGACGATAGCGTCGGTCCGGTCGTCGCCGTCGAAGTACTCGATAGTCTCGGTGAACCCGACGTTGGCGCGGTTGCCGAGGCCGACCATCGCGGACACGCCCCGGCCCTGTCTGCGGGACTGGAAGGCGAGGACGTGTGCGATGCCGCCGCTCTGGGCGATGACGGCGGTGTTCCCTTCCGGAAGCTTCTCCGCGCCGCTGGCGAACGAACACAGCAGGTCCGTCGCGGGGACGACGAACCCGCTCGTGTTCGGCCCGAGCAACGAGATACCGTACTCCTCGGCCGTCTCGACGACCGCGCGCTGTAACCGCTCGCCCTCGTCCCCGGCCTCCGCGAAGCCGCCGGCGTAGATGACCACCGCGCCGACGCCGGCCTCCCCGCACTCCGCTACGACATCGGGGGTCGCCGGGCCAGGGACACAACAGAGCGCGAGATCCACGTCGTCGTCGATGTCTGTCACCGAATCGACGAACGGCACACCGAACAGATCCCCGTCGCTGGATGGATTCACCGGGTACACCGGCCCGTCGAACTCCATGGCGTTCGCCATCGCCTCGTATCCGATCTTGCCCTCGGTCTCGGAGGCACCGACGACTGCGACAGCCGACGGGTCGAACATCTCTGTGAGAGTCACGGCCCCTAGTTGTTGGAACTTGCTCAAAGCGTTTTCCCTCGATAGGAAGTAACAGGGGTAGGTTTATTTGAGTGGATAGGATACCATTCGGCAATGGCGCTACTTGAAGGACAGAACTTGACAAAGAAGTTCGGCGGTGTCGTCGCAATCGACGACGTTTCGTTCACCGTAGAGCGTGGCGAGGCGATCGGTCTCATCGGACCGAACGGAGCCGGGAAGTCGACACTGTTCCGAACCGTCACTGGCGTCCACGAACCGACCGAAGGGCGGGTGTTTTTCGACGGTGAAGAGATCACCGGCGACCCCTCACACGAAATCTGTCACCGCGGGCTCGCGAAGACCCACCAGATCGTCCGGCCCTTCGAGAGCATGACGCTGCTGGAGAACGTCGCAGTCGGTGCGGAGTTCGGCGGCAGTGAGTTCGACGACGTCCGTGGCCGGGCCCGGGAGATGCTGGAGTTCGTGGACCTCGCGGACCTCCAGTACGCCGAACCGGGCGAACTGAGCGTCGGCCAGCTCAAACGCCTCGAAATCGCCCGCGTGCTGGCGACAGACCCCGAACTCGTCCTCTTCGACGAGGTGGCTGGCGGCCTCGACCCCGAAGAGACCGAGGACATCGTCGACCTCATCGGCGACATCAAAGACGAGGGCAAGACGGTCTTCCTCATCGACCACGTCATGCGGGCGTTGATGACCGTCAGCGAGCGGGTCATGGTGTTGAACAACGGCCGACTCATCGCCGAAGGGACGCCCAGCGAGATCCAGAACGACGACGAGGTCATCGAGGCGTATCTCGGTCAACACGCCAACAAAGACCTCTCGAACGCCGTCACCGGCGACTAGCTCGGTTTGCCGGCGAAGTCGACGAACGTCGCCAACTTCTCACTCGCGTCTTCCGTAACGTTGGACCCGTGGTAGACCAGTCCGGTTTCGAACTCGTAGTCCAGCAGCCGGTTGAGGTGTTCGTCAGCGGCGGCCACATCAGCCGAGAAGAACGCCGTCGGGAGGACGAAATACCCCGCCGGGAGTCCACGAGCGTCGGCACCGAACACCGCGTCACCCAACACGGCGATACCGCGTCCCTCGTCGATGAGCGCGTGATGGGCGGGCGTGTGGCCGGGAACGTGGACGGCACGGAACGGGCCGATACTGTCGCCGTCGCCGTACCGGTGGTCGACGGCGGCGTCGGTCTCGACGCCCTCAGGCACCCACGTCTCGGGACTGTACCGTTCCACGATTCCGGCGAGGCCGCCGATGTGGTCCGGGTCGCCGTGCGTGATGAGTACCCGCTCGGGGACGACGCCGAGGTTGTCCAGTGCGTCGGCGAGGGTGTCGACGGTGTCCTCGAACCCTGTGTCCACGAGCGTCGGCGTCTCGCCGTCGAACAGGTAGACCCGATAGCGGGCGTCCGGGCTCGTCTTGACGGTGATATCGTACACGTCCGGGGCAATCTCTGTCGGCATCTCACTCGGAACGTGGAGCGGACCCCGCAAGCGTCTTTCGGCACCGATACGCTGATAGTGGTGGGTGGTGTGGCATTCGGTAGCCAGAATGTCGGACGAAACCGCGATTCGGGCGACCGTCCTTCGGGGGATCGATCCCTCGTGGCTCTCGGCCCCGGCCGGGGTGCTCGCGGCCGGAACCGTCCTCCGGTACGCGCCGCTCTCGACCGGCGCGGCCAGAATGCTCGCCATCACGTTGTTCTGTATCGCTCTCTGGATCGGAGCACCAGTCAAACCGTGGTTTACCGCCTTGCTCGGCGTCGGCCTCATCGGTGTCACGTTCTCGACGAGCCTCGCGCTGACCGGGTTCCAGTCGCCGGCGACGTGGCTCGTCGTCGTGGGTATCCTCATCGGCGAGGCCGCCCGGCAGAGCGGGCTCGCGGACCTGGTCGAACGGCTGGCACTCCACCGGATGCCGGCGTCTGTCGCGACCGACGCCGTCGCGGCGTACCGGTATCTGCTCGTGGTCCTCTCGTTCGGGAGCCTCGCGCTGGCGGTACTGGTCCCGTCGTCGCTGGTCCGGGTCCTCATCCTCGCGCCGATTCTCCAGTCGCTGGGCGAACTGTTCGAGGAGCGGCGAGCGGCGGTCGGTATCTTCCTCGGGCCGCTGTTTGCGACCTTCTATGGCTCGTCGGGCATCCTCACCGGGTCGCTGGCGAACATCATCGTCACCGGGCTGGTCGAGTCCAGCGGCGGCCCGGCGATCACCTGGACCGAGTGGACGCTGTGGCTCGGCCCGGTGATGGGTATCGGTCGGGTCGCGCTCATCGTCGCCATCGCGTACCTGTTGTACCGACCCCGTAATCACGACGGCGTGACGACGCCGGAACGGGCGGAGAGCGTCTCGACGACGCCCCGCGAGCGCCGGATGCTCGGCTTTCTGCTCCTTGGCGTCGCGATCTGGGCGACTGACTTCCTCCACGGCCTCCACCCGCTGTTCGGGGCCGTCGTCGTGACGCTGCTGGCGTTTGCCCCGCGGATCGGTGTCGTGGGACCCGACGCCGTCGGCGACGCCGATTTCTCGATTCTGTTTTTCCTGGGGGCGATCTTCGCAATCGCCGAGGGGCTCCGACAGACAGCCTTCACCGACCTCGCCGCGAACCGCCTCCTCTCGACTCTGCCGGCCGACCCATCGCTCCCGCTGGTGCTGGTCGTCGTCGTTGTGGTCGCGCTGGCGCTGACACTCGTGATGGAGGGGCTCGCGGTCGCCTCTGTTCTCACACCGGTCCTGGTCTCGTTTGCGACCAGCGCGGGAATCCCGCTGGTCCCCGTGGCGATGACGGAAGCCGTCGCGCTCAACGCGTACTTTTTCCCGTACCAATCGGCGGTACTGGTCGCGATCCTCGGCCTGGACGTGGTCGACTCGATGGAGCTGACGAAGATGGCGAGTGTCTGCTCGCTCGCGACCTTACTCCTGCTCGTGCCCGTTCAGATCGCGATCTTTACCCTCCTGTTCTAAGCAGCGACTACCGGTCGTCGAAGTGTTCGTCGACCAGATCGCTCCTGACAACCGTCCCCGTGTCCGTCCGCGGGAGCGGGTCGGCGGTGACGGCGTACTCCCGCGGGCGCTTGAAGTCGGCCAGCGTGTCCGTCTCGAGACAGTAGGTGTCGAGATCCTCGGCCGAGAGGTCGCCGTCGGTGACGACGACGGCCGTGACGACCTGCCCCCACTGGTCGTCGTCGAGGCCGAAGACACAGACCTCCTCGACGGCGGAGTGGTCTTCGAGCGTTTCCTCGACTTCGGCGGGGTAGACGTTCTCGCCGCCGCTGACGATCATGTTGTCTACGCGGTCGACGATGTAGAGGTAGCCGTCCTCGTCGACGGTCGCCACGTCCCGGGTACGGAGCCACCCGTCGAAATACGTCTTCGATTCAGCCTCGGGGTTGTCGATGTATCCGGTGGACATCCCGGGGCCGCGGGCGATGATCTCTCCGCGTTCCCCGGCGTCGACGGTCGCCTCGGGGTCCGGGTCCTCGTCGAGTGGCACCGTCTCGACGACGCGGATCTCCCACGAGAACGACGATTTGCCGATAGTCCCGGGGTGCTCGGCCTGTGTACTCGGGTGGGCGAAAGTCAGGTCGGGGCCCGCCTCGGTCATCCCGTAGGTGTTGTACACCTGTTCGGTGAGGTACTCGCTGGTCGCTTCGACGAGGTCTTCGGTGACGATTGACCCGCCCGTCCGGATGTATCCCAGTGAGTCCACGTCGAAGCCGGCGTCCCGCTGGACGCCGTTGATGGCTCTGAGCTGCGTCGGGACGGCGAGGAGCCCGCTCACGTCGTGGGCCTCGATGAGTTCCAGCGCCTCCGTGGGGTCGAAGGAGGTGTGGAGCACGACCGTCGCGCCGGCGACGAAGTGAGGGTAGAGCCAGGCGTCAGTCGTCACCATGTGGTACCACGGCGTCGTACACAGCGCCGTGTCGGTCTCGTCGATACCGTGTTCCATAATGACCTGAATGGCACCGTACCAGAGCTGCTCCTGATCGAACGGCACGGCCTTTGGCGTGTCAGTCGTCCCGCTCGTGTAGAGGACGCCACACTCTTCGCCCACCGGCAGGGCTGAGTCGAGATCTCTCGGGGCGTCGTCGAGGACCGCCTCGTACGACTCGACCAGTTCGTGGTCAACCGAACGGTCTCCGGCGTGTATCGCTGCCTCGAAGCCACCGTTGTCGAGCAGGGCAAGCGCCGCGTCGACGTTGGCGTCGTCGAACACGAGCGCGCGCGCCGACGCCGTCTCCACCATCCGTTCCAGTTCCGCCGCCGTCGCGCGGTAGGACAGTTGAACCGTCCCGACGCCGCGCTTGTTGCCGGCGAGCATCGACTCGACTGCCGGGAGGCCGTTCAGCGTGAGAACGGCGCATCGCCGCTCGCCGACCCGCTGCTGCACTGCGTTCGCCAGTCGCGTGCTGCGCTCGTCGAGCGTCTCGTACGTGACCGACCGTCCGTCGTCTGTGACGACAGCCGGTTGCTCCGGGTAACACCGTACTGTTCGGGCAAATGCCTCTCTGAGTTTCATGGTGGTTCTGTTACCGTCTACCAATTGAACTGCAATATTAATAGTTCTGGTTACACCGATGTGACCGCGACAGTGTGGCTTATTGGGGTCCATCGAGAACTCGAAGTATGTCACGATACATCGCCGGACTGCTCGCGCACGTCCGGCCGGTGTTCATGCTCCCCGTCGTTGCCACGTCGATCTGCGGGGCCCTACTCGCACCGAGCGTCAGCGCCTCCATCGCTGCTCAGCACGCAGGTGCCGTCGCGACGACGCTGTTCGTCGCCCATCTGCGCGACGGGTTCGTGGACGGCCACGTTCGCGGCGAGGAGACGCCGCCGCTCTCGGTGGCGGCCTATCGGTGGGCGACAGCCATCTCCGTCGTCGTTGCGCTGGCGCTCGCCTCGTCGCTGATGCTCACTGCTGGGCTACTCGCAGCCTCCTCTGTTCTGGCACTGCTGTGTCTCGCCCTGCTACACGCGCCGTATCTCGACAAGCATCCGGTCCCGGTCACCGTCGACTACCCGCTCGGGATCGCCATCACGCTGTGTGGCGGGTTCGCCGCGCAGGCCGGTGGGTTGACAGCGGGCGTCCTCGCAGTCGCCGCGGGCGTCGCGGCGCTGCTGTCCGGGATCAAGGTGGGTATCGACCGTCTCGACGCGGCGTTCGACGCGACGGTCGGGAAACGAACTGTCCCCGTCATCGCGAGTGAGACCGGTGCCACGTGGGTCGCGGTCGGCTGTTTCGCCGCGGCGGCGCTCGTCGTGCTTGGAGCCGTCAGTACCGGGATACTCCCCCGACGTGCGGCGATAGCACTCCTCCCCGCCGCCGGCTGTGCCGTGGCGACGCCTGCCGTAGCACCACGCTGGGCCGTCAGGATACAGATGGGATTCAGTTACGCGTTCGTCGGTGTCCTGTTCGTCGCGCTCTGTAACGGGCGCTGTCACGGGTGGACGATACTGGGCCGCCTCCTGCCGGCCTCACCGGTAGGCCAGGTTCAACTCTATCTCGTCGGTCGCGGCCCGGAGTTGGTCGAGCACTTCCCCTTCACAACGCTCCTGTGAGAGTCGGTGGGCGGGGCCAGCGATGCTCAGCGCACCCTGTATCTCCCCGCCGAACATCAGCGGGATGCCGATGGCGTGGACGCCCTTGAGGTCCTCGCTGCGATTGAGGGCGTAGCCTTGCTCGCGGATCTGCTCTAACTCATCGAACAGCGCGTCCCGCGTGGTGATGGTGTTCTCCGTCCGGGCTGGCAGACCGTGCTCGTCGACGATAGCGTGTATCTCCTCCTCGGGCAGATGTGCGAGGATGGCCTTCCCGCCGGAGTTGCAGTGCATGTACGCCCACGTCCCGAGGATGGTGTTGATGTCGATGTCGTTCTGCCCGCCCCGGCCGTAGATGTACATGGCTTTCCCGTTCTCGTGGCTGATGAGCCACGCCATCTCGCCGGTCGCCTTCTCGAGTTGGTCGACTGCCTGCATTCCGGACCGGAAGATGCCCAGTTGGCCCCTGACGTACTGTCCGTAGTCGAAAAACGTCAGCCCGAGGTGGTACTCCGACCCGCGTTTGACGACGAAGCCGTGGTCGCGCATGCTCGTTAGATGGCCGTGAACGGTGCTCTTGGCGATATCTAGCTCCTCTGCCAGTTCTGTCACGCCGGCCCCGTCGAACTCTCTGATGCATTCGATGAGGGCGAACAGCGTTTCGTCCGATTTGATTTTTTTCCCAGTTTTCGAGTGCTGGCCCATACACTGCTCAAGCGATACTCCATAATTAAGCATTGCGAACTAGCCGGCGACAATGACTGACACACGCTGTTCGACAACATCGAATCCAACATATTCGTTCATACCAGAAATATATAACACATGTACCCATGTTATGGGGACGCCGGCCACCGGATACTGTTGGCTGTCCCTCCTGCAAGATATTCTCCCACTTCGGGGTGGTGAAACGCTTCATCGGCGTACAGCCGACAGTATCAGCAGTCGTCGGCCGCGTCAGCGGGGGTTCCACGGTACGTGGCCGCTAGTTCCACGTAGTTCTCGTGTGTGGCACCGATCTGAGCTATCTGCTCGTCGCTGAGCGGGCGCGTCTCGGCGGGCACACCGTAGGCCATGTGCCCCTCGGGAATACGCTGCCCCTGCCGCACGACGGCGTTGGCCGCCACGATGCAGTTGGACTCGACCGTCGCCCCACCCATCACCGCACTCCCCATGCCGACCAGGGAGTGGCTGTGGACCTCGGCGTAATCGACGACTGCGCCGTGGCCGACCGTCACCTCGTCCCCGAGTGTTGCCCCGTGGAGCATCGTGAACTCCTGCACGTTCGTTTCTGTCCCCACCGTGACGGTCCCGCCGTCGCCTCGCAGGCAGACGAACGGCCAGAGACTCGCTCGCTCGCCGATCTCAACGTCGCCGACGACGTAGGCCATCTCCGAGACGAACGCATCGTCCGCAATCTGTGGGGTTCCGTGCGCGGTTGACCGGTGCATACACACGCAACCGCGGTGCAGGAACTAAAACGTGGGTGGCCGCTCACCGCTGAACCGTTCGACTACATCGAACAATTGTCGCCCGAATACTGCGTGCAAACTGGGGATTCTCATCCCTCTCTCTCGGCTGGTGGACGTTGGACGCGCTCCGCAACCGGCTCCGCCAGCGAGAGGCGCATCTCGAACTCGCCCCGCATTTGTTCGACTACATCGAACCCGAGGTTGTCATACACTGTCACCGCCGCGTCGTTGTCGGCGGCGACGGTCAGCGTAAGCGCGTCGTGCCCGCTGTCAGCCGCGTGGGCGATGAGGTGACGGAGCAGTTCCGAGCCGATGCCGCGGCCCCGGGCGTCGTTGGCAACGAACACGACCAGGTGGGGCTCCGAGGCGTCCTCCGGTGTCACGCCCGTGTGACCGACGATCGACGACTCCGTTTCGGCGACGAGGCTCCACCCGTCGTCGATGAACCGGTCGAGCCAGGTCCTGAGTCTGGATTCGGTGGCGGGCGGTAATCCCATCGTCCTGTCCGCCGGATCGAGGTCCAGATACATCTCGACGAGTTCGGCTGTGTCGGCGGCTTTGTGTGGTCTCACGATGCCCTGAACGGATTCCCGGTCACGGAACCGCGGGCAGCGCGGGGGACAAAAGGGGGTACCGACACACTCGCTGTTGTCCCACCCGGTACAGGCCCACTCGCGTTCATGACCCATGTGAACGTATAGTACCCACACACAGTTAACTGGTACCGCGAACATCACCGGGCGAGAACACGCAGTGGATATAACAAGCCCCGTTTCGAACAGTGAGGTATGGTACGTCTCCTAGTCGCACTCGACGACGACCTGTCACAGGCACGCGCACAGATCAACGCCGTCGAAAGCATGGTCGAAACCGCGGACGGGGCCGAGGCCTATCTACTCCACGTGTTCGACGACAACCCCGAGGGGGCCTCCGTCCACCAGGTCGAAGCGGTCAGAGAGACCAAAGACCGGCTGGAGGCCGCCGGTGTGACGGTAGAACTCCTGGAGTCGAGCGGGGACCCGGCGGGCGAGATTCTCAGATACGCCGAGGAGTACGACGTCGATCAGATCTGTGTCGGGGGCCGCAAGCGAACCCCGGCCGGCAAGGCCCTGTTCGGGAGCGTCACACAGGACGTGATTCTCGGGACCCACTGCCCGGTGCTGGTCTGTGGGAGCGAAGACGAGTAAGTGTCAGCGGGCGTCGATGGCTTCGTCGAGGTTCCGCTCCAACGACTCGACGCTTTCCCGGATCTGGGCTAGCTGGGACGTCTGCCGCTGGTTCGCGGCCGCCAGTTCGGACACCTCGTCGGCCACCCGTTTGACGCCCTCGACCGTCGTATCCAGCAGGGCCGCGATCTCCTCGGCGCTCTTGGACTGGTCGTCGGTCGCCTCGGCGATCTGTGTCAACTGGGTAGAGATGTCCGTGATAGACTCCTGTATCCGCTGTTGGTTCCCGTTTACCTCACGGATTTTCGCGTCGATCTCCGAGACCATCTCCGTCGTCGCTTCCACGCTGTCAACCGTCTCGGTCGCGATCTCCGAGACCGAATCAATCAACTGCTCGATTCGGTCAGCCTCCGCCTGGGACTCGCCGGCGAGGTTCTTCACTTCGTCGGCGACGACGGCGAACCCCTCGCCCGCTTCGCCAGCCCGAGCGGCTTCGATAGACGCGTTAAGCGCCAGCATATTGATCTGCTCGGCCAGGTCGTCGATTGTCGCGACCACGTCGTCTATCTCTTCGATCCGCTCGGCCAGTTCCGTCGCGTCTTCCGCCATCAGCTCGCTCGCGTCAGTGACAGCCTCGACAGTTTCGAGGAGGCCGCGAGTGGCACCTTCCGATTCCTCGGCCAGCGTCTCCGTCTCGTCGCTCTGGGCGCTGATGGTCTCGACGCTCGAAGCGACTTCCTCGGTCGCCGCACTCAGCGTCTGTATCTCCTTGTCAACGTCGCCGACGTTGCTGGCTTCCTGCTCCGCGATGTCGGCGATCTCCTCGGCGTTTTCGGTCACCTGTTCGGCCGCGGATTCGAGGTCTGTAACGGATGTCTCGATCTCCTCGCTGACCTTCTGTTGGACCCGTTCTATCGACTTGCGCTGTTCGACGAGGTCAGTGACGCGACTGACGTATTCGAAAGACCCCACAACGTCGCCGTCCGGTGCGACCAGCGGCACGCCAGTGGCCCGGACGTGCCAGTCCGTCCCGTCGTCGTGCGTGCCGGACCTGATGTCAGTTTCCCTGATTGCGTCACCCATCCGTGCGACCTCCTCCGCCAGCGTCTCGGTCACTTCTTCGGTCCCGACGACTTCGTGTGCCGGGCGATCGAGTGCGGTCTCCGCATCGATGCCGATGAACGCCTCCTGTTCCTCGTTCCAGTGGGTCAGTCGTCCGTCATCGTCGACGACGATGACCGGTTCCGGGAACAACGCGACGAGTTGATCGAAGAGATGACGCCAGTGGTCGCGCTCGGCGCGGAGACGTTCGGTCTCGTCGCGCGCCTCCGACCGTTCGGGCGCGAGTGATGCCTTTTCAGGGGTGGATCCGGACATGTTTGGATACAAGATTCACCTGCTATCTTAAGAAGTTTCGTACGGGTACCGCTAAGGTTCCGCTATGTCATCACTCGTCGGCCTCGCGGCGGACCATGGCCGTCGCCTCGTATGAGATGACCAGTTCGTCATCCTGGTTCAGGCCTTCGTGGCGGGTGGTGACGAACCCCCGACTCGGGTCGCTTTCGGAGCGCCGCTTGTCGATGATTTCGGTCCGCAATCGCAGGGTGTCACCGGGCCGAAGCGGCAGACGCCAGCGGAGGTTGTCGACGCCGACACCCGCCAGTGTCGCCATTTCCTCGCTGCTCTCGACGTGGAGGCGCATGCATATCGCGGCGGTCTGCCACCCCGAGGCGACCAGCCCGCCGAAAACGGAGTCCTCGGCAGCAGCTTCGTCAGTATGGAACGGTTGCGGGTCGTACTTCTCACCGAACGTGACGATCTCGGATTTCGAGACAGTGTATCCATCCGAGTGGCGCACATCGCCGATCGAAATATCGTCGTAGAATTGCATACGATGGCGAACGCGACGGATGGATAAAAAGCCGACGTGGTGCAGTCGCCGGCATAGTGGATTCCCGTAGTCATTGAGCCAACCCTGATATTCGAAAATTATATTCAATGCTCACGAGAAAGAGAGTTATGAGCCTGACAGACCTGTTTGATCCGGACAGTATCGCAGTTATCGGTGCCTCACAAACGCCGGGGAAACTCGGCAACGACGCGATGGCGAACGCGAAGGAGTTCGATGGCCCCGTGTATCCGGTCAACCCCTCCGGAGAGGGAGAGGTCTACGGTTACGAGTTCGTCGACTCCGTTGAGGACACCGACGCCGACCTCGCGCTGTGCTGTGTCCCCGCCCCCGCGACGCCTGATGTCATCTCGGACTGCGGGGAGGCGGGCGTCGGCGGTGCTGTCGTCTTTGCCGGCGGATTCGCCGAATCCGGCGAGCGTGGCGAGCAACTCCAGGAACAGATCCGCCGCGCTGCACAGGAGTACGATATTTCCATCCTCGGGCCAAACACGGCCGGACACATCATCCCACACCGGTCCGTTTTCAGTTCCTTCGTCCCTGGATTCGACGACATAGAGACCGGGGACGTGGCGGTAATCGCCCAGAGCGGCGGCGTCGGGGTAACCGCCACGTTCCAACTGGATAGGGAAGGGTACGGGACCGCGGGCATGTACGGGCTCGGGAATCGCGTCAACACGGACTTCGGCGACGTGATTCCAGCTGTCGATGACGACCCGGAGACCGGCGCGATGGCCCTTCACATCGAAGGGACGGACAGATTCGACGCGGCCGTGCAGGCTATCGACGAGGCCAGTACTCCCGTGGTCGCACTCAAATCCGGGAACCGGGTCGACGAGTTTGTGCAGTCTCACACTGCCGCACCGGTTCAGGCGGGCGACCACTACGAACAGGAACTCACGGACGCGGGTGCTGTCATGGCGGAGTCGATGACCGAACTCCTCGATGCAAGCCGGGTTCTGTCGACGTGTCCGACGCCAGCGGGCCCCAACGTCGGACTCGTCACGGCACAGGCCGGGCCAGGAATCATGATGGCGGACTACCTCGAGGAACGGAACGTCAACTTCCCGGCGCTGACCGAGGAAACCCGCGAACGGCTCGACGACATCCTGCTCGGGTTCACGTACGACCAGAACCCGGTCGATACGGGCCGCCCGATGCCAGAGTTCGGCGAGGTCATCGACGCTGTCGGGCGCGACGACAACGTCGACATCGTCCTCGTATACGAGATCTTCGAGCATTCCCTGGGATACCCGGTCGAAGAACTCGAACAATTCACGAGTGAGGTAGACAAGCCAGTCGTGTTTACCGTCGCTGGCCCAAGCGACGCCCTTGCCGAAGACCGACAGCGGATGGAAGACCTCGGTGTCGCCACGTTCAATACGCCCGAGCGGGGCGCTTACGCTGCGTCCGTGCTGGCCGAAACGTCGCGCTAGATTACCGGCCTGTCTCCCTCACTGAGTGATTGTCCCCGTTCTCGGGACACGGAGATTTCTGGCTGTCGCTGCGGGTACCAGAAACGTTTACATGGTATTAGTCATCATTGTCTGTATGGTTCAAGAAAGCGACCTGGCAGAAGCGGCTGCCGAAGCAGATGACCTCCCACATCCGCACGACGTTGTCGGCAAACACGAAGAGATTCCGATTACAGACATCTTCGACGAGGTGTTCATGCAGGAGTTCACAGATTTCGATTCGTTCGACGAGATGGTCGCAGCCAGTCCCTCGGACGCTAGTTCGGCGGCCGAACTCGAGCTGGTGCCCGACGGGACGTGGGACGAGTTCGTTGCCGAGGCGACGACGTTTGAAGACGAAGAGGAGATGGTGTTCGCCGCTCGCGATCACTGGGTTGAGACGCAACTGGGCCTGTAACAGCGAGTTCCACAGCGTGTTCGCCCGGTCATAGTAACATCGATATCCGTACGTAGCGGGTTTGAAAAGCCGTTTTCTGCCACACAACCACAATAATTATGATGGTTGTGTCGTAACGACAGGGTAGACACTATGAGCACCACTGATGCGGAACGGCCAGTGCTGATTGCGGGTGCGGGTCCGGTCGGGATGACGACGGCGCTTGCGCTGAACGCACGCGGCGTTCCTGCGACGATTCTCGAAGCTGAGTCGGAGGATCGTGATCGGTCGGGGAGCCGAGCGATCTACGTCCACGGGTCGACACTGCACACGCTCGAACGCGCTCACCCGGGACTGGGCGAGAACCTCGTCAAGGACGGACTGGTCTGGCCGACCCGGCGGACGTGCTGGCGGGGCAAAGAAGTGTTCAGTCGGACCTACGACAACCCAGGTGGCGACGGGAAATTCCCGCATTTCACCAGTATCCCGCAGGCCCGAACGGAAGACTACATGCACGAAGCCATCGACGAAGCGGGGATCGAGATTCACTGGGACTGTGCGGTGGAGACAGTCGAATCGAGTCCGGACGGTGTCACCGTCGAAACGTCCGACGGCCGCGAGTGGGAGACGCCGTATCTCGTTGGGGCGGACGGCGGTGGCTCGACAGTCCGCGACGAAATAGGTGCCGAGTTCGAGGGCGACCAGTCGGAGAACTCGTTCATCATCGCCGACGTCGACGAAATCGACGACGAGGACGAGCAGTGGCCGCTCGAACGGCTGTTCCACTACGACGACCCGAGAGCCGGCGGGCGTAACGTCATGCTCGTCCCGTTTACTGGCGGCTGGCGACTGGACATTCAGTGTGTCGAAGGGGACGACCCAGACGAACTGGTCACCGACGAGAAGATGCAGGAGTTCGTGTCGGAGATAATGGGCGAGCAGTACGCCGACAACGTCTCCTGGGTGTCCAGTTACAAGTTCTTGCAGGTCATGGCCGACACGTTCATCGACGAGAACCGTCGCGTACTGCTGGCCGGCGAGGCGGCACACCTGCTTGCGCCCTTCGGTGCCCGCGGGATGAACTCGGGCGTCGCCGACGCCGACGAAGCGGCCTCAGCCATCACCGTTGCGTACCACGCACAGCGGGACGCCGTCGCGCGTGACGAAGTCGAACTCTACGCGGCACGCCGTGAGCGCGCTGCCGAATACAATCTCGAAGCCGCCGGGACGGCGCTTGAGTACCTCCAGGGCGACAATCCCGCGACGGTCCTCCGCAAGGAGGCGGCCGCGTCGCTCGCAGACTACTTCGAGCCGGCAGGGGAGTATCTGGACGACGCGCCGTACGGCCCCCACGACGCACCTCCGATTGTCACGACGGGCAACTACTGAGTCGGTCCCGACCGGCTCCGTCCGCTGCTGGGGCATCACCGCCGCTTTGTTTCGGCGTTCTCCTGACGGTCGCGCTGTCGCTCGCTTGGTTGTTACTACGAAGTGCGAATGGACGATAGAGTAGAGTACAGATCCCGTAGCGGAGGTGTGGCTGTTCCCGTGCCCGCTTTTCTCGCCAAGCGAGAGAATTTTGTCGGTGTTCTCTCTATTCTAGATAGAGATATGGATATCCACGAATGTAATTCGACAGAGAAAGACCATATATCCGAACTATAGGGCCAATAGGGCTGCGTTCCACTCACATATGCGAGAGCTTGGACTCCGTAAGCACCCACCGCCGCAGTTCATTGAGGCTGCGCAGTGAGAGTGCGTTCATTGCATCGATGCGATCCAGTCAACAGAAGCGGTGCTTGACCGCTTCAGAGACCTGCTTTGCGCACCTCGTGCTGAGAACCGCAGTTGGGTGGTGGTCTTCCCGTTTTCTGGTGGACGAATGCGAACAGGGCCGCGATCAGGACAGACGGAACTAGTGCGAACTCAGCCGGTCGCTCCAGGTCCCGTTCTTCATTGCGACAGCCAGGGCGACGGTGCCGACGACAGCGATAATCGCTCGGCCGCCGAGCCCCAGGGACATCCCGGCGAGCGACGCGAGCGTGTTCGTCAACAGGAACAGCACGACAACGGGGAGAACCCAGCTGACCGTCAGGAGCCACGGCCTGGCTACCCATTCGAAGTGGTCGGTTCCGGCACGGAACTCTGCCAGCGCTTCCCCGCGCAGCAGCCAGCCGACGATGACAGTGAACGCGAACAACCCAACGGTCAACATTAGATCTGCGAGCGTGCCGGAGACGAACTGAAAGACCGAGCTTGTGAGTGCCAGCCCGCTCCCAGTGGCCGCAAGCAGAACCGAGACCACCACTGTTGCCCGGCGTCGCGGGACGCCGAAGCTATCCATGAGGGTGGCGACCGGCGTTTCGAGCAGGCTGATACCGCTGGTCACCGCGGCCATCAAAACGGTCGCGAAAAACGCCGTCGCGACCAGTGTGCCGCCCGGAAGCGTCTCGAACGCTGTCGCGAGCGCGACGAACAGCGCACCGGGGCCGCCCTGCCCGGGGTCAACGCCCTGGGAAAACAGCAGCGGAATGACGACCAGTCCGGCGAGGACACCGATGAACGTGTTCGAGACCGCGATGACCAGCGTGTCTCGCGGAAGGGATGCGTTGTCGTCGAGATACGAGGCGTACGTCAGCATTACCCCAGCGCCAAGCGAGAGGGTGAACAGCGCCTGGCCCGCTGCTGGCCCGATAACGCTCAGGAAGTTGGCGGCGAGGTAGTCGGCGTCGAAGCTGAGATAGAACGCGTAGCCGGCGGCCGTGCCCGGCTGGGTAGCCGTCCAGACGGCGAGGCCGAGGAGGATTATCACGACGCCCGGCAGCATCACCTTCGAGACGCGTTCGATACCGCCGCTCACGCCGAAGAAGACGATCGCGGCGACGATACCGAGGAACAGCAGGTGAAAAGCGACCGCTTCGAGGCCGAAGCTGATTGCCCCGAAGTACTGCTGGGGCTGCCCGAAGTACGCTCCGACCGGCGAGACCAGCGTGTAGCGGAGAATCCACCCGCCCACGACGGAGTAGAACGAGAGGATAACGAGCGTTGTGAGGACGTTGAACGCTCCCAGCCACGACCCCCAGCGGGAGCCGGTGAGTGAGCGAAGCGCCGCGGTCGGTGTCTGTCGGCCACAGCGTCCGAGGACGAACTCAGCGAGCAGTCCCGGGACGCCGATGCCGACAACGACGAGCAGGTAGACGATGAGGAACGCGCTACCACCGTTCCCGGCGGTCAGCCACGGGAACCGCCAGATGTTCCCGAGGCCCGCCGCACCGCCGACGGCGGCAAGCACGAAGCCGAGGTTCGATATCCACGAGTCACGATCGGACATTCGTGTTCACCTCTGTCCATTGGGGACTCAAACCTGTGTTGATTCGATCGCTTGCGTGTAAGTAGGAAGGAGTTAGCCAGCCAACAGCCTAGCCCGCAGACGGACTGCCGTGCGTGGTCTCTCGACCGATCACCGGCAGTCGGACGGCCGTCGCGGAAAACAACGACAGTCGTCCGCCTCAGACCGCGAGGTACTCCGCAATCGCGTCCTCGTCCGCAATCGTCGACGGGCCGAGTTCGTCGACGACTGTGCCACGCTCCATCGCGTAACAGCGGTCGGCCATTTCCCGGATGACACCGAGGTTCTGCTCGACGAACAGAATCGTCGTCCCGAGGTCGTCGTTGATCGTCTGCATGTCCTGGCTTATCTGGTCGACGATGGAGGGCTGGATGCCCTCGCTCGGCTCGTCAAGCAGGAGCAAATCGGGGTTCGAGACCAGCGCCCGGCCGATAGCGAGCATCTGCTGTTGCCCGCCCGAGAGCGTGCCGGCCTCCTGGCCCGCCCGCTCTTCGAGGACCGGGAAGTAGTCGTATATCTGGTCGTACAGCGTCTCGTCGCTGTCCGCCCTGATGGTCTCACCCATCTTGATGTTCTGCTCGACGGTTAGCTTGGGGAACACGTCGCGGCCCTGCGGGATGTAGCCGATCCCGGCCCGTGCGCGCTCGTCGGCGCTCGCGTGGGTCACGTCGGTGCCGTCGTAGCTGATGGACCCCTCGCTGGGCTCTAACAGCCCCATCACCGTCTTCAGGAGCGTCGTCTTGCCGACGCCGTTTTTCCCCATCACGCCGACGATTTCCCCCTCCTCGACGGCGAGATCCACGTCCCGCAGTATCGGTGTCGTGTCGTAGGCGGCGGTGACACCATCGAGTTCGAGCATCACGACTCACCCCCCAGATATATCCGCTGGACCTCGGGGTCCGACTCTATCTCCTCGATTGGCCCTTCACGGAACACCTCGCCGTTGTGCAGCACAGTCACTTCTTCGGCGATGTTCGCGACGAAGTCGGTGTCGTGTTCGATGACGACGAAGGCGATGCCTTGCTCCTCGTTGAGCCGGGTGATCCGCTCGGCGATGGCTTCGCGCTCGGCCACGTCGAGGCCGGCGACCGGCTCGTCCAACAGGAGGAGGTCGGGTTCGAGCGCGGCGGCCATCCCGATCTCCAGTTGCTGTTGCTGACCGTGCGAGAGTTGGCCGGCATCGACGTCCTCGTAACCGGTGAGCCCCGCGGCCTCGATGGCCTCGGCGACCAGCCGCCGTCGCTCCTCCCCGTCGGCGAACTGCTGAACGGGAAGCCTGACGTTCTCTCTGACGCTCAGGTCACCGTAGACGGACGGGACCTGGAATTTCATACTGATCCCGCGTGAGACCCGCTCGTGTGGGTCGAGATCGGTGATGTCGTGGCCGTTGTAGTAGATACTGCCATCGGTCGCCTCGTAGGACCCGGTAATCAGGTTCAGCAGTGTCGACTTGCCAGCGCCGTTGGGACCGATGAGACAACGTAGCTCCCCCTCGGCGACCGAGAAATCCACGTCGTCCGTGGCGGTGAACCCGCCGAACTGCTTCACGAGCCCGTCGGTCTGCAGTAGCGTCTCCGTTCTGTCGCCCGTTGCCAGTTCCGCGGCGGTCTGTCGGACGTTCGGTCCGAGCGAATCGATGTCGGATTCGGTTTCAGTATCACTCATTAGTCACTCACCTCACTCGACGCGTCGGGTGCGTCAGCCCCGCCGGCTTCGCCCGGACCGAGCCGGGCTTCGACGATCTGCTGGTGGACCCACGGTACGAACCCGCCGGGGAGCACCAGAATCGTCACCAGCAACAGGGACCCCAGCAGGACCAGCGCCAGCTCTCCGGCCATCGAGATGCGGAGGTATTCGACGCCCAGCGTGGCGACGACAGCCCCGAGCAGGCTCTTTCGACCGCCGAGGCTCACCCAGATGACCGGCAGCGTCGCGAACAGCAGCGAGAACACGGTCGGATCGATGTAGACGTTCCGTGCGGCGTACAGCACGCCGGAGAGGCCCGCCAGCGCGCCCCCGAGCGTGAACACGACGAACTTGACGCGGGTCACGTTGTAGCCGAACATCTCGGTCCGGTCCTCGTCCTCGCGGACGGCGACCATCACGCGGCCGTAGTCCGAGTTGACCAGGGCGCGCAGCCCGAGGTACGCCCCGACCAGCAACGCCAGCACGAGGTAGTAGAACGGGCTGATCTCGACCGCCCCGATGCCGATTATCCGCATCGGGAACGGGTTGTAGATGAACTGGTAGGACGCCTCGCCGACGCCGAGGGTCAACAGGGGGATGTCCGGCATCCCGTTGAAGCCGCCCAGCGCCGCCTCGCCGATGGCCCACTCGGACCCTGCGGTCTGGGCCATGAACGTGTGCAGCACGATTGTCGAGACGAGCGTGATGATGGTGACGTAGACGTCGCGCACCCCGCCGTAGAACATGAAGTAGCCCAGTATCGCCGCGCTGACGCCACCGCCGACGATGCCGGCGATGACAGCAGCCGTGATACCGCCAGGGGTCGCGAAGTTGATCGAGACGACGCCGAACGTGTAGGCCCCGATGCCGAAGAAGACGACCTGGCCGAAGCTCAGCACGCCCGAGTAGCCCCAGACGACCGACAGCGAGAGCCCCAGCAGGGCCAGTACCATGAACAGCGACAGCTGGGACCCGTCGCCGAACAGCGGGTAGACGGCAAGCGCCGCAACGGCGACGAGGAAGCCGACCCAGAACCCCCGCGAGTCGCCGATGGTGTTCGGCCCCTCGAACCGACTGCGGAGCCGACTCGGGAGCGAACTGTTCGCCTCGCCGTGTGCACTGTCTGTCGACATTTATTCGCTCTCCTGTCTGCGTTTCTGTAGCTGTTCGATGAACCCGGTGATGCCGTCGGGGAGGAACCGCAGCGCGACGAGCGCGGCCACGAGCAACGCGATGCGGCCGATGAACGTCCCGTAGAGGTTCGAGAACACGGCCAGTATCGCCCCGAGGACGCCCCCCGACAGCGCGGTCCCGAGGACGACGCTCGGGCCCCCGACCACGACGGCGACGAACGACTCGACGAGGAACTGGTCCCCGAGCGTCGGCCGCATCGTGACGACCGGCGCGAAGAGCGCGCCCGTCAGTCCCGCCAGTGCCGACCCGATGCCGAACGTCAGCATGTACATGCGCTCGGTGTTGACGCCCATCGCCTGTGCGGTCTCCTTGTCCTGTATCGTCGCCCGGGCGCGCATCCCGAAGTCGGTCCGAGTGAACAGGTAGTAGGTGGCGACGAGCAGCCCGATGCTGACGCCGGCGAGGACGATTCGGTACGTCGAGTAGGAGAACGCACCGTACTCGATGGGGCCAAAGGGCGTCGAGAGGCCGTCGATGGAGTTGCCGTAGGCGATTCGGGTTCCCTGGGTCAGTATCAGGCTGAGCCCGAACGTGGCGACCATCGAGTCGGCCAGCCGGTCGTACAGCGGCTCGATGATGTCACGGCCGAGGGTCCGCTGGCTGACCCAGTTGGGCCACGCCCCGGAGATGATGACCCGCTCGGTCAGAATCCCGAACAGGCCGGTGACCAGGCCGCCGGCGACCATCGCCACGACGAGCGGGAGGCCGAGTTGCGTCACTGCCAGCGTCGCGGTGTAGGCACCGATGAGGATGAACTCCCCGTGTGCCAGGTTGATGACGCCCATGATCCCGAAGATGATGGCCAACCCCGCCGCGGCGAGCACGATGAACGCGAAGCTATCGAGGAACTGTAACGCGAGGTTGATGCCGTTTACCATCCCTATTCGGCCTCCTCGTAGTAGTCGACCGGGGTGTACTGGGTCTGTTCCGGGTTCTCGGGGAGGTTACAGCCAGCCGTCTCCGAGAGGAACGTTTCGGGTATCTGGCGGTTCTCGACGGCTTCGACGTTGTGTTCCTCGTCGGCACGCATGATCCACATGTGGTGGTCGACGTGGTGGGTCGCACCGTCGAGACGGATCGTCTCGCCCTCCGGTGCTTCAGGTGCCTCCTCGGTGCCGAGTTCGATCCCCGATTCCAGGGCGTCGATGACCTCCGGTTGTTCGGTGGTGCCGGCCTGCTCGACGGCCTTCTTGTACATGTACGTCGAGAAGTAGTTGGTCTCGGCCTCTTCGTTGAGGTACGGCGCGTCGGGGTACATCTCGAAGTACCGGTCGACGAAGCCGCCGTCTCTCGTGTTGCTGTCGGTCGGCACTTCTTCCATGTAGTTGACGCCGGCGTAGATGTTGGCCATCGCCGGGGCGTCGAGCCGTCGGTGCTCGTACCCCTGTGCCATCGCCGTCGAGGTGCCGATAGGAATGTCGAGCCCGGCCGAGGCCTTCTGCTCGTAGAACGACGTGTGGTTCGCGCCAACGAGCATCGACATCACGAAGTCCGGGTCGGCCTCCTGAATCCGGTTGATGGTCGACCCGAAGGAGGACTCGCTCAGCGGGATGAACTCCTCGCCGAGGACGTTCGCGTCGTTTTCGTTTGCCAGCACCTTTACCCAGTCCGCGGAGAGCTGGCCGAAGTTGTAGTCGGCCGCGATGGTGTAGATGTCCGGGCCGAACTCCTCGACCAGGTACGGGAGGACGATGCCGAGTTGCTGGCGCGCGGTCGGGCCGACCGCGAAGGTAAACTCGTCGCAGACGCCGCCCTCGTACTGGGTGGTGTAGAAGTACAGCTGTTCGTTGCGGTCGATTATCGGCCGGATGGCCTCCCGGGTCGCCGAGGAGTAGCCGGCCCACAGCGCGTCGACGTTCTCCTCGTTTATCGCCGTGCGGGTGAGCTCCTGGTAGCGCTGGTTGTCCGACTGGGGGTCGCGCTGGAACGTCTCTATCTGCTTGCCGTCGATACCGCCGTTGGCGTTGATTTCCTCGATGGCGAGCATCGACGCCTTGGCCTTCGGATCGCCGACGAGGGCGAAGTTCCCCGACTGGTCCTCCAGGACGCCGATTTTGATGGTATCGGCGCTGCTCGCGGTATCCGTCGAGGTCCCGCCTTCGCCGGCGGAACAGCCGGCGAGGCCGGTGACGAGTGCGGCCCCGCTCGCACCGAGGAACTGTCGGCGGCTGACGGACGACCGGGTCATGCTACCACCGCCAGTTCCAGTTCGGCGTTGCTACCGTTTTCCACAGCATCGTTGGCCATCTCTCGTTCTTTACTCGTGATATCCGAACGTTCGTCCATGATTTCGCTCACAGTGTTGCCGTCCGGGAGGGGGAAAATAAGGTTTACCACTCTTATCTTATATTCTCCTCCACATAGACTGGAGAGTATAAGGTTATCAAAGGATATGACGAATAGTCATCGAAACCACTAGGATTGGCCGAAGAATTTGAACTTTTCATCAATTCTGCGGTGCCACCGGTCAATGCGACAAAACGGGGATACCGGTGGCGTTTTCCCGACAGCGTGACCCGTCTGTCAGCCGTCAGTCAAATCCGGGCGCTGAGCCCGCGAATCGGCCGTCAAATTCTCGCCCGCGCCGGAAGCGCCATCGGTCGCCGGGACCGCCGGCAGACTGGACGTGAGTCACGTTTCCCCCGCAGACGGAGACAATTCCGGAGTCGGAACCCTTCATTTACGGCCGAAACTTTAGCATTTAATCTATCTCTCGATATAGAGGCGTCACTTGCGCAGAGAGCAACCATTTTAGTATGTGTATTCAAAGAGAGGGGCAGATGATAGACGAACAGTCAGAAATACTCGGGACGGTGGCGCGATGAGCAACGGACTTGTGCCCGGTGAGGTCATCACGGGCGAGGGAACTGTAACACTGAACGAGGGTCGCGAGACGACCGAAGTGACGGTCGGCAACACCGGCGACAGACCCTCGCAGGTCGGGTCGCACTTCCACTTCTTCGAGGCCAACGCGGCCCTGGAGTTCGACCGCGAGGCGGCCATGGGGATGCGGCTGAACATCCCCGCCGGGACGGCCGTCCGGTTCGAGCCCGGCGACGAGCAGACGGTCGAACTCGTCGAAATCGGCGGCAAGCGCCGCGCTCACGGGATGAACGGGCTGGTCAACGGGAGCGTCGACGGCGACACGAGCGAGGCGGTCGAGCGCATGCGGTCGGCCGGGTTCCGCGACACCGGGGCCGAAACCGACGGCGGCGACGCGGAGTCCGAACGATGACACGCGATATCGACCGCGAGAACTACGCCGAACTGTACGGGCCGACGGCGGGCGACAAAATTCGACTGGGCGACACGGAACTGTTCGCCGAGGTTGAGGAGGACCTGCGGACCCACGGCGACGAGGCGGTGTTCGGCGGCGGCAAGACGCTCCGCGACGGCCTGGGAATGGCTCCCGGCGTCACGCAGGCGGAGGGCGCGCTCGACTGGGTGCTGACGAACGCGACGATAATCGACCCCGTTCTCGGCATCGTCGCCGCCGACATCGGCATCCGGAACGGCGAAATCGCCGGCATCGGCAAGGCCGGCAACCCCGATACGATGGACGGTGTCGACATGGTCGTCGGCCCGTCGACGGACGTCTATCCGGCCGAGGGGAAGATTGCGACCGCCGGCGGCCTCGACATCCACGTCCACTTCAACTCCGCACAGCTCCACGAACACGCGCTCTCGGGCGGGATTACGACGCTGTTCGGCGGCGGGTACGGCGGCGGTGCGACCACGTGTACGACCGGCCCGGAGAACGTCAAACGCTTCCTGCAGGCCGCCGAAGCGTGGCCGGTCAACGTCGGCTTCTACGGGAAGGGCAACGCCTCGGACCCCGGCCCGCTCCGAGAGCAGGTCGAGGCCGGCGCCTGCGGACTGAAACTCCACGAGGACTGGGGATCGACGCCCGAAACGATCGATACCTGCCTCGAAGTCGCCGAGGACGAAGACGTGCAGGTGTGCATGCACACCGACACGCTGAACGAGGCGGGGTTCCTGGAGAACACCTTCGGTGCCGTGGACGGTCGGACCATGCACCTGTTCCACATCGAGGGCGCGGGTGGGGGCCACGCGCCGGACATCATGGAGATGGTCGGCGAGCCGAACATGCTGCCGTCGTCGACGAATCCCTCGATGCCCTACACCGACAACACGTTCGACGAGCATCTGGACATGGTGATGGTGTGTCACCACCTCAATCCCGACGTGCCGGAAGACGTGGCCTTCGCCGAGTCCCGCGTTCGTGCGGAAACCATCGCCGCCGAGGACGTGCTCCACGACATGGGGGCCATCTCGATGATGACCTCCGACTCGCAGGCGATGGGCCGGATGGCCGAAGTCATCCCGCGGACTTGGCAGACGGCCTCGAAGATGAAGTCCCAGCGCGGCCCGCTCCCCGAGGACGAGGGGACCGGCGCGGACAACCACCGCATCAAGCGCTACATCGCGAAGTACACGGTCAACCCCGCTATTAGCGCCGGCATCGAGGACCACGTCGGGACGCTGGAGCCCGGGAAACTGGCCGACATCTGCCTCTGGGATCCCGCCTTTTTCGGCGTCAAGCCGGCGATGACGTTCAAGGGCGGCTTCCCGGTCCACTCGGAGATGGGTGAGGCCAACGGGTCGCTGATGACCTGCGAGCCGATTCTCCAGCGCGAACGCGCCGGTGCGGTCGGCAAGGCCAAACACGCCCTATCGCTGTCGTTCGTCTCCCCGGCGGCCGCCGAGGCCGACGTCGGCGAGGAGTACGGCCTCGATTCCCGCGTCGTCCCCATCGAGGGCGCGCGCACGCCCGGCAAGGACGACATGGTGCACAACGACTACTGCCCCGACGACATCGAGGTCGATCCGGAGACTTTCGAGGTCCGGGTCGACGGCGACCACGTCACCTGCGAACCGTCTTCCGAACTCCCACTCGCACAGCGGTACATGCTATGAAACTCACAGCCAAAGAACAGGAACGACTCACGGTCTTCACCGCCGCAGAGGTCGCGCGACGCCGCAAGGAACGCGGCGTCCCGCTGAACCACCCCGAAGCTGTCGCCTACATCAGCGACTGGTGCATCGAGCGCGGACGGGACGGCCAGTCGGTCGCCGAAATCCGCTCCGGCGCGTCGAAACTGCTCGGCCGCGAGGACGTGATGGACGGCGTCCCGGAGATGATCGACATGATTCAGGTCGAACCCGTCTTCCCTGACGGGACGAAACTGGTCACGGTTCACGACCCGATCCGGTCCGACAGCGTCGGGTCAGCCGACGATGATGTGGAAGAGGCAGAGGCGGCGACTGATGGCGGAGACTCGGCGGGGACAGACGAATGAGCCTCACACATCGCGACGTGGCGACGGTCGGTATCGGCGGCCCGGTCGGCTCCGGAAAGACCTCGCTGCTGACCGCGCTCGTCCCGAAGCTGCGCGAACAGGGCCTGGACGTGGGCGTCATCGCCAACGACATCCTCACCCAAGAGGACGCCGACGTGCTACGCGAGCGTTTCGCCGGAGTCGTTCCGGAGGACCTCGTGGCCGGCGTCGAAACCGGCGCGTGCCCGCACACGGGCATCCGCGAGGACCCGTCGATGAACCTCCAGCAGATAGACTCGTTCGTCACCGACCATCCGGAGCTCGACATAGTGCTGGTCGAGAGCGGCGGCGACAACCTCGCGGCGACTTTCAACCCCGAACTCGCCGACTACTCGCTGTACGTCATCTCGGTCGCGGAGGGGGAAGACATCCCCCGCAAGCGCGGGCCGGGGGTCGTCGACTGTGACCTGCTCGTCGTCAACAAGACCGACCTCGCGCCCCACGTCGGCGTCGACCTCGACGTGATGGAGCGGGACGCTGACGACGTTCGGGACGGCCCGGTCGTCTTCACCAACTGCAAAGACGAGACGGGCATCGACGAGGTGCTGACACACGTCCGCGAAGGGGTGTTGTTCGCCTGATGGCCGCCGACGCGCCCCATCCGGCGTTCGAGGGGTACGCGACCGAGGCCGTGCCACAGGCCGCCGTGGGGTCGCCGGGGAAAGACGGGGTACTCGAACTGAGCTTCGAGCAGGCGGGCGACGGGACGACCCTGGTCCACGACTACGCGACGGTCCCGTTCCACATCTCGGGGACGCTGGGACACGACCCACATCCCGACGCTGACACAGTTTTCATCCAGTCACCGACCGGCGGCGTCGCCCAGGGCGACCGCCACGACGTGTCGATAACCGTCGGGGACGAGGCCGTCGCGCACGTCTCGACACAGAGTTCGACGAAGGTCCAGACGATGACGTGCAACTACGCCGCCGCCGACACGACCCTCAGCGTCGGCGCCGGCGGCCACCTGGATTACGTGCCCGAGCCGACGATACTCCACGCCGATGCCCGATACCTGCAGGAACTGACGGTCGATCTAGCCCCCGGCGCGACCGCCGTGGTCAGCGACGTGGTCGTCCCGGGTCGCCTCGCCCGGGGTGAACGGTTCGCGTTCGAACGGTACCTCTCCCGCGTGCGCGGGAGCGGGCCCGATGGCCTCCTGTTCGAGGACGCGACGCACCTGACGCCTGCGGACGGGGAGCCCACAGCACCCGGCGTTCTCGGCGAGTTTACCGTCTACGGGACGACGTTCGTCCTCGCGCCGGACCACGACGAATCCGAACTGAGCGACGCGTTACATGCAGCCGTTACCGACGGCGAAGCCCGGGCCGGTGCGACAGCGCTCCCAAACGGGGCCGGTGTTGTGGTCCGCGCCCTCGGCGACCGGGCCGAGACCGTCCAGGCGACGCTCCACGCGGCCTGGGACCACGCCAGACAGGAGTTGGTGGACGCGCCCGCGCCGTCCGGGAGGAAGTACTGATGTTGGTCGCAGACACCTACCTCGGCCACCGCGACGACGATGCCATCGCCGAGGCCGTCGATACGTCGGACCACGCTACGGTCGTGCTCTCGGACACCGAACGTCAACGCTCGCGGGTCCGAACCGAGACGACAGACGGCCGGGACCTCGGTATCGTGGTTGCCCGCGACCTCGCGGACGGTGACGTGCTGGCAGCCGAAGACGGCACCCTCGTCGTCGTCGAACTCGCCGCAATCGAGGCCCTCGTGCTCGATTTCGCCGACGCCGATGTTTCACCGACCGCGGCGCTGGAACTCGGTCACGCAGTCGGGAACAAACACTGGAACCTCGCGGTCCGCGAGCGAGAGGCCCTGTTCCCCGTGACCGACTCGAAGGAACGGATGGAAGATACGGTCGCCGACCTGCTCCCGGCAGACGTGCCGACACGGTACGAGCACGTTCCGCCGACGACGTTCGACGATGACGGGGCCGATCATACCCACGGCGACGGTACCGGCATGCACGACGACGGCCACAGCCACGGCGGCGCAGGCCACGCCCACGACCACGGCGTCCGTACTATCGATGGGAGTGACCAATGAGCGACGCCGCAGCGCTTGAATCGTTCCGGCTTGCCGATTCGTTCCTCCCGGTCGGAACCTACACTGTCTCGTACGGGCTGGAACAGTTCATTCAGGACGACCGGGTCGAGGACGCGGCGGAGCTCGAAGCGCTCCTGTCGACGTACCTCCGCCGGCAAGTCGGTCCCGCCGAACTCGTCGCACTTCGGGCCGCACACGCCGCCGCGACCGAGGGTGATCTCGATGCGGTCTGTCGGGCCGACCGGCGGCTTTCGGCCGTGACGCTGGCCGCGGAGTTTCGCGAGAGCGCCCAGCAGTCCGGGGACCGACTGCTCTCGCTTCAGATAGAACTGCGTGAGGAGGCGCTGCTGGACCGCTACGCCGAGCGCGTTGACGCCGACGAAGCGCCCGGCAACTACGCCGTGGTGCTCGGCGTTGCGACCGGACTGGCTGGCGTCCCCGTCCGCGAGGCCTGCCTGCTGTGTTGTCACGGCTTCGTCACCGGACTGCTGGGTGCGGCCCAGCGGCTCCTCTCGCTCGGCCACACAGACGCCCAGCGAATACTGGATGACCTACAGCCGGTGATGACAGCCGCAGTCGACGACAGCGCGGACCGAGGAATAGACGAGATGACTCCGTTTGCTCCCCTGATAGACGTATTGGCCGCCGAACACGAGCGCGCGGAGCGGCGACTGTTCGCCAGTTAACGACCGATTGATTCAGCACAGCGATGTCCGTAAAAGGGGGCTCAGACACCCTTCCAACGGACGCGGTCGACGTTTGCTCTTGAGGGTGGGTCACACGTTCCATTAGCTAATCCGCTTCGTAGACGGCCGTCGGAAAACTGGCGTGACCGGTGGCCAGTCCTGACCCGTCATCCGGCACTCGCAACGAGCAGGAACGTCTCCGGTCGCACCGCCTCGAACTCGATCGTGAAACCGTGCTGGCGGAGCGCGTCCGTGGCCTCGCCAGCGGAAAACCGCTCGTCGACGGGTGGGCCGTTGCTACCACTTCCAGAGGCTGCCCAATCGGCGATGGCGAACGTCCCGCCTGACTTGAGCACTCGTGCGACCTCGTTCAGCGCCCCGTCGCTAGCGAACTCGTGGTAGGTCATCGTCGAGAACACCCCGTCGAGACTGCTGGTATCGAACGGGAGGTCGTCGACCCCGCTCGTCACGAGGTCGACGTTGTCAGGGACGCCTTTCTCCCGGTAGTAGTCGTGCATCGCGTCCTGGATATCGACGGCGTACACGTGATCAACGTCCGGTGCGATGTCGTCGGTGTAGAACCCGGTCCCGCTCCCGAGGTCCGCGACCGTCTCGTCACTGTCGGGTGATAGCGCCCAGCGGAGCTCTTCCGCGGAGAGGGAGCGGTACCGTTGCTGTGCGTCTTCGAGCTTGTCGGCTCGGCCGGCGTCAAACGTGTGATACCCCATGTTAGAGGTTCCGGAACGCCTCGTCGACGATTTCGCCGGTGTCGGCGACGATGTCCCCCATCTCCTCGTTGTCGGGTGCCATCCCGACGAGGCGGGCGATACGCATAATCGAGACGTGATAGACGCGCTGTCGGCCGGGTTCTTCTTCCCAGATGACGACGTTACAGGCCATGAGCGCCCCGATTTTGTTATCTGTCGCATCGAGAGCGCGGTCAGCGACTTCGGGGTTGCAGGCCCCCAGCACGTAGTAGGGGTCACGACCCGCGTCGACCTTCTCGTTGAGCATTTCGGAGGGCGAGAACTCGACGGGGACACCGAATCCGGCGTCGGTGAACACGTCTCGGACGTGTTCTATTGCGTCTTCGTGACTCATTTCGAGCGTCGTCTGTTGTTCGCCGATGTCATCAGGGTCGATCTGACTTGGGTCGATGGGGAGTACCATTCGTGTATTGTATTGTGCCTACAGAACAAAGGCTCTTCGGATACACTGTCGTGTGGTCAGAGGGGCTTCTGGTCACCTATCCAGCCAGAAGGCTCGCTGTTCACTGGTACTACGGCCGTAGCAGCAACCGACACTCGACCGATTGCGTAGGCTCTCGTGGTCGGAGTGGTTCTTCAGTGGCCAGTCAACGATGTCGACAGCGGGCACTGTCACGTGCATCGAACACGGACACCTGCCGAAGCCATTCACGCCAGGAAATGTCTTTACAGTGGCTAATATGCGACTTTGGGCTGCCTCGTTACACGTTTCGGGCGGCGTGGCAGTAACGCTGAAAACGAGAATTCTCGGCTGTCAACGGTCCACTCATAAACAACTTTCCGCGCGAGACAGTATTGTATCATGTGTACAAAATAATTATGTCCGTCCGGCTTGAACAAGAGAGCGATGACTGACGACGAACTAGAGGAGATCAGACGCAAAAAACTGAATGAGCTCCGTGACACAGGCGAAGCGGGAAGTAACGATGGATCAGAACCAGCGCGTGCTTCCGAGCCGATTTCGGTCGATGGCAAGCCAGAGCTGACCGACACAGCCGCTGAGCACGATGTCCTTCTGGTCGATTTCTACGCAGACTGGTGTGGGCCATGCCAGATGCTCGAACCCGTCGTCGAAACGATCGCCGCTGAAACCGCTGCGACAGTGGCAAAAGTCGATGTCGACGCGAACCAGCAACTCGCCGCGGAGTACGGCGTCCGGGGGGTTCCGACGCTGCTCCTGTTCGCTGACGGGGAGCCGGTCGAGCGACTCGTCGGGATGCAGGACGAAGCGCAACTGCGTTCCGTAATCGAAGGGTATGCTTGATTCGGGCGGGTAGCAAGCTTATCCTGGGCGAAACGGGAACCAACCCCCTCTCACAAGCTAAGGAACTCGTAGCGGTTCATTTGGCACCTTCCGGACGTTCGTGTACGACGTTTAGCGCTCGCGTCCTGTCGATCAATAGCCCACAGTATTGTATTCTCCGCGAAATGCTTTTGCGTGTACTGATCCAATTACGAGATATGGCCGATATGTCGTTGATCGTCGACCACCCGAAAATGGTCTTGACGGCAGCAAACATCATCGACGGCAGTGACCACGCATGAGCAACGCTACTCCCCCCGCCTTCGTTCGAGACCACCGTGAGGAACTGATCACACTCGCCCTCGATCTCCTGGCGATCGACACGTCGAACCCGCCCGGGGATACGCGTGAGATTGTGACCGAAATCGAGGGAGTCCTCGACCCGCTTCCGGTCGATGTCGAGCGGTTCGCAGTCGACCCGGCGAAGCCGAACCTTCTCGTTGGGATTCGCGGTGAGTCGGACCGAACGCTGCTGTACAACGGACACCTTGATACGGTTCCCTTCGAGGCCGACGCGTGGACTCACGATCCGCTCGGCGAGCGCGTCGACGACCGCGTGTACGGTCGCGGCGCGACCGATATGAAAGGTGCCGTGGCGTCGATGCTGCTCGCTATCCAGGCTTTCGTCGCCGCCGACGCTGAGCCGCCTGTCACGCTCCTGTTTGCCTTCGTGAGTGACGAGGAAGTGGGCGGGGACGCCGGCCTGACTGCGCTGCTGGAGGCGGAACAGCTCGACGCCGACGCGTGCGTAATCGGTGAGCCGACCTGCGAGTCGGGCCGTCACTCCGTCACCGTTGCTGACCGGGGCAGCATCTGGTTGACACTCGAAGCGAGCGGTGAGGGGGCCCACGGTTCCCGGCCGATGCTGGGCATCAACGCGGTCGACCGACTCTACGATGCTGTCGAGACGCTGCGGGACCGCTTTGGCTCCAGGCGACTCGAGATAGATCCCGACGTGGAGCCGATCGTCGACGAGTCGGTCGCATACTACGCCCCGTCACTGGGCGAGGATGTCGCTCGTGATCTGTTCCGGTATCCCTCTATCAACCTCGGCGTTCTCGAAGGCGGCGATGCGATAAACAGCGTCCCGCAGTCCGCCCGCGCCGAAATCGACATCCGACTGACCGCCGGGGTTGAGACGCCCGACGTGCTCTCGGAGATCCGGTCCTGTGTCGCCGACTGCGAGGGGATTACGATCACCGACGTCGCCTGGAGCGTCGGGACCGCTGAGGAGGCCGACAGCCCGCTCGTCGAAGCTGTCACGTCGACGGCAGCGGATGTCACAGGGGAACGCGTCTTCCGACGGAGTGCCACGGGCGGCGGCGATGCCAAGACGCTCCGGAACGCGGGCATCCCGACCGTCGAGTTTGCGCTCGGGACCGATACCGTCCACGCCCCCGACGAGTACGTCCCGGTCGATGTGCTCGTCGACAATGCAGCCGTCTACACGAGACTGCCGGCAGTGTGGGCGTCACAGACAGCACCGTAACAGTCCGCCGAGGCGTGGTTTTCCTGGCGCGACCGCTCTGGGGGTCACCGTCCATCGAGTAAGACTTAGGTGTCTGTATTGCGTACTTATGGATATGGAGCACAATATTAGCCCCTCGGATAGACTGACTCGAATAGCTGTTGGCCTCGGGCTGGCAGTCGTTGGACTGGCGACGCTCGGTGGTCTGCTGGGTCTCGGGACCACAATCGGTGCCGTCGCGACACTGCTGGGTGTCGTCCTCCTTGTAACCGGCCTCGTCCGGGTTTGTCTCTTGTACCGGCTACTGGGTATCGACACGTCGGGTTCCCGATAGGAATGGACCGGTTCCGGAACACCGGCCAGCCCGACTGGGACTGGTGGAGCAAACTCTGGCCAACGCCCGGCGCGACGCTCCGGACACTTGGTGTTGAATCCGGCGAGTCGGTCGCCGAGGTCGGCTGTGGCAGCGGGTACTTTGCGCTCCCGTCCGCCCGAATCGCCGAGCCTGGGCCGGTGTACGCGCTCGATCTGGATGCGGATCTCCTCGACGAACTCGAACACCGCGCCGACCAACAGGGGATCGAGAACGTCGTTCCGATCCACGGCGATGCCCGGAACCTACCATCGGCGCTCCCTGCCCGCGTCGACACGCTCGTGGTGGCAAACACGTTGCACGGTGTCGACGATCAGTCCGGCTTTATTCGGCAGGCCTTTCGCGCGATTGAGCCAGGCGGGAGCCTACTCGTCGTGAACTGGCACGACCGCCCCCGCGAGACCACGACTGTAGCCGACGAGCCCCGGGGGCCACCGACGACGCTTCGGATGACGCCAGCGGCAACCGAGGATGCGGTGCTCTCGGCGTCGGAACTCACGCTTGATCGGCAGGTCGAACTGCCGCCGTACCACTACGCGCTCGTGTTCACCCGGTAGATATCGCGTCGGGCTCCCAGTGGTTCTGTACTCGCTGTACGCGCGATACTCTCGCACCACTGCGCCGAATTCACCTGTTTTCACGCTCTTGGAATCATCGTGCAATACTAATACGGGTGAGTCCCAACTATCTTCTGTGAGATTCCCATGACTGACATCGAACCCGACGAAACCGTTGACGCTCGAGGCGCAGCCTGTCCTGGTCCGTTGATGGACCTCATCGGAACGATCCGGGATGTCGAATCCGGTGACGTGGTTCGGCTCCTGAGCGACGCTGAACAGTCGCTCACGGACGTTCCGGAGTGGGCCGAAGAGGCCGGCAACGAACTGCTCGCTGTCGAGGAACTCGACGACCACAACGCGTTCTACGTGGAGAAATCATGACCGAGCACGTCGTCATCGTCGGTGGCGGGACCGGCGGAACCGTCCTCGCGAACGACCTCGCCGACCGACTCGAACCCGAACTCGACGCCGGCGACGTCCGCGTCACGCTGGTCAACGACGACCCCGACCACGTCTATAAGCCGGTCTGGCTGTACGTGCCCTTCGGCCAGCGCGAACCGGACGACGGACGCCGCCCGCTTTCGGACCTCGTCGACGACGCCGTGGACCTCCGGATCGACCGCGTGTCCGACCTCGACACCGAGTCCCGGAAGCTCCAGTTCCACGACAGTGGCCCGTCGGTCGGCTACGACTACCTCGTGCTGGCGACCGGATCGACGCTGGAGCCCGAACGAATCCCGGGCCTCACGGAGGGCGGCCACAACTACTACAGCGAGTCGGGCGCGACCGGCCTGCGCGACGAACTGCTGGAGTTCACCGGGGGCGACCTCGTGTTGAGCGTCGTCGGCCCTTCTCACATG